>Ga0207422_1000035_pt1 | contig 595078 bp, 527 predicted proteins | sample MarCyaLeptolynsp_FD_187757 | JGI IMG/M metagenome (GOLD analysis project Ga0207422, IMG submission 187757) | Marine cyanobacterial communities from Panama - species 1 Leptolyngbya sp. (SPAdes) | ecosystem: Environmental > Aquatic > Marine > Unclassified | place: Panama: Panama City | collected...
CCTTCAAACCCTCGATGAAATCAAAGGAAACCTTCGCCTTGTGCGAGCCGTAGAGCTCCAAACTCTCCGCCGGAATCCCCAGCTTCTCCCCGATCTCTCCAATCGGCCGCATGCTCGACGCACGCGCAATCTCTATGTCACTCTTCGGCATCGGGCTCTCCCTGGCTCCAACAACGGCATTTCACTTCCGGGCCGGTCATACACGCGGTCCGCCGAAACGGGTATCCTCAATGCGACGACGGAGCGACCTTTTTTCGTCAGCCCCCGACAAGTCGGGTCACGATCATGAGATCACAAACCCGCCAAAGACCTGAGGCTTGCGAGGCCAACCGGGGCTCCCTCGAACTCGTCCATGGCATCGATGATCGCGGGCCAGAAGAAGTCCGCCGACGCGCTATCAATTAGCAGATGATAACCCAGTGTTTCCCCCAAATCCTGGCGGAGGATCACGCCGTTAGCCCGCGCCACCGACGTCTGCGCGATCTGCCCGGGCGGGAAGCGGTCTGGCCGAAGGTCGACGCCACAGACCTTGGCGAACATCGTCGCGGCGCAACTGCCGGAAACGAAGAGCCAGGCATGGGTTTCCTGCCGGGGCACGAGATAGCCCCGAGCGGTTCTTGCGCCGTCCTGCTCGGCTGATCTGGTATTCTCCCAGGCCGTGGTCAGGCGGGAAACCCCCTGTCCATCGCCGGACATGTCGCCGAGCAGCAGCATCTCGGACGGTGACAGGCGCGCCGCGACCATGCCGTCGTTCTGCAGGACTGCGCGGTTGCTCTCCTCAGGCAGGGTCAGCCCCTCGCTTTGCAGCCACTCTATGGTTCCCCGACCCTTGAAGCCGGTGCGCGGCAGCGGTGAGAGATCGGCAAGCCCCATGGTTTTGGCGGCCTCAAGTTCGCTGGAAGGATTTCCGAAGTCGGATGCGGCGGCGCCACCCGCGACCTCGGCGAAATTCGCACCGGCGTTCTGCAGGATCCGGTAGAGGAAGGACCGTTTCTTCAGGGATGAGGGCTGTAAGGCTGTGGCCACAATTACATCTCCTGCCGCGCGTTGTCGGGATCGTAGAAATGCGGCGCTACGACCCGTGCCTCAACCACCGTCCCGTCGTCCTGCCTAATGGCAAGAGGCGAACCCGGCTCGGACGCATCGCGAGCCGTATAGGCCAAGCCGATGGTCTTGTTGAGCGACGGCGAGCGCACGACAGACGTCACAAACCCGACCATCTCGCTGTCGCGCATCACCAGATTGGATTCCTGCGGCAGCGGTACGCCCGAGTCTTCGATGGTGAAGCCGACCAGCTTGCGCCGCGACAGGTGCCGGTCGCGCAACGCGAGGGACCGTCCACCGACGAAGAAGGGCTTCTTCTTGGAGATCGCCCAGGTCATGTCGACCTCCTCGGGCGTGGTCATGGCATCCGTGTCCTGGCTGACGATGATGTGCCCCTTTTCGAGCCGCAGCACCCGTTGTGCCTCGACGCCGAAGGGGGCGACCTCCAGGTCCTTGCCGGCCTCCAGGATCGCATCCCACAAGGCTTCGCCTTGGCTCGCGGGAACGTGGATCTCGTAGCCGAGTTCCCCGACGAAACCGACACGGAAAATCCGCGCCGGAATTCCCGCAACATTGGCGAGGCGCACCCCCATGTACGGAAAGCCCTCCGCCGAGACATCAAGAGAATCGACCAGCCGCGCCAGCAACTCCCGAGACATCGGCCCGGCGACATTCACCCCGGCGTAGGCCGCTGTCACGTTCGCCACGTCGACATCGAGGCGCCACTGGGCATTCCACCACAGCATCATCTGGTAGACCCGATCGACGCCACCCGTCGTGGCCGTGACATAATAGTGGTCCTCTGCCAGACGGCAGGCCACGCCGTCGTCGATAATAGTGCCGGCCTCGTTCGTCATCAGCAGGTAACGCGCCCGCATTACCGGCTGTTTCACATATGCGAAGGTGTAGACCCGATTGAGGAACTCCGCGGCGTCCGGGCCGCGTACCTCAAGGCCGCCGAGCGTGGACACGTCAATGACACCGAGATTGTTACGCACGTTGAGCGCTTCGCGGCGGATTGCCTCTTCGCGGCCGGATTTCCGGCCATAGTATGCCGGGCGCCACCAAAGGCCCGCCGTCATCATCTGGGCGCCCGCTTCCAGATGGCGGTGGTGCATGGCGGTATGGCGTTCCGGATCGAAGGAGCGTCCGGCGAGGACGCCCAACTTCTCCGCGGTGAAGGGCGGGCGCGCGGTCGTTACACCAGTCTCGGCAACGCTGCGTCCAGTCGACTTGGCGACCAGCCGGGCCGTCGCGAGCGCCGAATGGCGTCCCTGGCTTGGCCCCATGCCCACCGTCGAGAAACGCTTTACCAGTTCGAGCTCCGCGTAGCCTTCCTTGACTGCGTTAACGATATCCTTGATCTGGAGATCCTCGTCGAAGTCAACGAAGTCGCGGCCCTGATGATGCTGAAAGATCGGCCAGGGGTGATTGACTGGTGTCGCGCGAGCCTCAGTGGCCAATAGCGGCACTTCCACGTCGAGGCCCAACGCCTTCGCTGCGCGGCAGCCCGCCACCGCACCGGCGGCAACAACATGATCCAGGTCGAAGACACCATCGACCGAACCGGCCAGTCCGATAATGTCCGGTAGCCCGGTGATCGAAAACATCGCCGAATCGTCGTCATAGCTGAGCTTGCCACCCGCTTGCAGCGCCAGCTGATAGGTCGGCGTGTAACCGGGCGTCATGCAGAGTAGATCGCAAGTGATTTTCTCGCCGCCCGGCGGGGCTTTGCCTTCCGCGTCTATCTTGCTGATCCAGACCGCCTTGACATGCCGGTTGCCGTTCGTACCGATGGCTTCGTTGACGCAAGCGCCGGCGATGATCCGCAAACCGAGATCCGCCACCGCCGCCTTGAGCGGACCGGATTCTGAAGCTGCGCGCATATCCACGACAGCGGCCACCTCCGTGCCAGCATCCTGCAGGTCGAGCGCGACACCATAGCCGTCATCGTTGCCCGTGAAGACCACGGCCCGTTTCCCCGGCCTGACGCCATATAGACGCAACAGGCGCTGTGCCGCAGACCCCTGCATCACCCCCGGCAGATCGTTGTTGCGGAACTGTGCCGGCTGCTCGATGGCGCCGGTCGCCAGCACGAGCTGCCTTGCCCTCACCTTGTAGAGCCGGTTGCCTTTGATGATCGGCAGCCAGTTGTCGGCGAACCAACCGTTGCAGATCGCCTCCGTCCAAGCCGTGATGTTCGTATTCGCTTCGACGTCGGCCAGTAGCTGATCGCGGCGTTGCGGTCCCACCGAGCCACCGGCGGCGAAACGCGCGTAGGTCAAGGACCCGCCGAGGACCGGGTTCTCGTCAACGATCAGCACTTCCGCGCCGGCCCGTGCCGCCGCCAGCGCGGCCGCAAGCCCCGCCGGTCCACCGCCGACAACGACGACATCGTAAAAGGCGTAGGCCTTGTCGTAGTAGCCATGCGGAGTATCGAGGTCGACCTTGCCGAGCCCTGCCTTGGCACGCACTTTGGGTTCCCAGAACTTCTCCCAGATGCCTTTTGGCCGGTAGAAGGCTCTGTAATAGAACCCGACCGGCATGAAGCGGCCGAAGCGATCCATGATCGCGTCTTTATCGTTGTCCAGGCTGCCGTTGTAATTCTGGCCCCAGACCTGCAATCCTTCGCTGATGGGATGACGGTCCGCAAGAACGTTGGGTTCGCCCTTGAGCTGAACCAGAGTGTTGGCGTCCTGCCCGGCCATCGTCAGCACGCCGCGCGGCCGATGGTACTTAAAGGAACGGGACAGCACCCAGACATCGTTCGCCGCCAGAGCGCTGGCAACGCTGTCGCCCTCTTGGCCGTAGTAGCGCCGCCCTTCGAACTCGAAGGTGACGGAGCGGTCGGAGGCGGTCAGAAGACCTTCCGCAACGCGGTTTACGCTCATGCCTTGCCTCCGTCGTCGGCGGAGGGTGCGAAGTCCACGCGGTCTTGAAAGACCTCAGTTGCCGCATAGGTCTTGAGGATTTCGTCCGTCACGGTGTTGCGTTCGGCGATGAACCAATAGCTGGTCGGGACGTGACACCACCATTCGCGCACAACACCGGCCGTGCCGTTGGAGTACCAGACATGCTTGGCCCAGTCGTTGTCGCTTACGGTCGCGGGGTCCGGCATCTCCGTCAACTCCCCGAAGCAGATGAACTCGGAGATGTTGCGCGGGCCATTCAGAGGGCAGGTCATAACCTTCATCGCATCCCTCCTAGTGGCTCGCCGCCGTGGCGCCCATTTCGTTCGCCAGGTCGAAGGTTGAGAAGCGGTCGAGCCGGAAGGGCCGCAACATCGGCGGCACTTTGCCCGTCGCCACCGTCTCCGCCATGTACTTGCCGCTGACCGGTGTAGCCTTGAAACCCCAGGTGCCCCAGCCGGCATCCAGCCAATAGTTCCGAACCGGGCTTTCCCCCATGATCGGGCTGTAGTCCGGCGTCATATCGGTGATACCCGCCCATTGGCGCAGCAGCCGGACCTCGCCCAAGAAGGGGAAGAGTTCCAGCGCATGCATGATCAGGCTTTCTTTCAGGTCCAGGGTCGAACGGGTTGAGTAGAGCTCGTAGGGGTCTGAGCCACCGCCGATGACCAGTTCGCCGCGCGCAGTCTGCGAGACATAGCAGTGCAGCGCCGAGGAAGAGACCAAGGGATCCAAGAAGGGCTTCAGCGGTTGCGTGACCATAGCCTGCAGCGGGAAGGCCCGGATCGGCAGTTGGATGCCCGCCATCTTCGCGACCACGGAAGACATGCCCGCCACGGCTTGCACGATCGCCCCGGCGCGGATGGTGCCGCGGTTCGTTTCAACGGCAACCGCTTTACCGTTTTCCACGACGATGCCGGTCGCTTCCGTCCGTTGATGCAGCTCGACGCCCATCTGCGCGGCGCGCCGGGCGTAGCCCCAGGCCACGGAATCATGCCGTCCCGTTCCACCGTCGGCATGCCACAGGCCCGCCTGAATCGGGTAACGCGCGTTCTCGTTCATGTCGAGGCAGGGCACAAGTTCCTGAATCTGTTTGCGGTCGATCATCTCGATCCGCGTGCCGACGAGCTTGCCGACCTCGGCGCGCAGCCGGAAGGTGCGCACCGTCGCGTCCGTGTGCGCCAGGGTGAGTTGACCGCGCTGGGAGTACATCATGTTGTATCCCAGCTCGTTGGACAGGCCCTCGTAGAGATTCACACCTTCCGCGTAGAAGCGCACGGACTCCGGCGTGATGTAGTTGGACCGGATCACCGCGGTGTTCCGCGCCGTGTTTCCGCCGCCGAGATATCCCTTCTCGATCACGCAGACATTCGTCACGCCCCAGTAGCGCGCCAGGTGATAGGCCGTGGAGGCACCGTGACCGCCGCCGCCAATGATCACAACGTCATAGGAAGGTTTAAGATCCTTCGGCGGCGGGAAATCGCCGCGCACGGGATAGCCGGGGCTCAGCCCGTATTTCAACAGTCCGAAAGGCATCGGGATTCCCTATCGAATGCCCGCCCTCGGCACTAATGCGGCAATCGACCATTTCGCGCCCATATTCGCCAGCCCGCCCATGCCCGCAAGGATTCAGGTTGCGGCCTTCAGGCGATGTCCGTCGGGATCGTAGGCTGCCCCAAGTACCACACGTCCGGACGCAAAGGTCCCCCCGATATCAACGGAAACCTTGGCGTTTTCGATAGCATCGGTGCTCTCGGCGCGCATGACCGCAAGGGCCAGAGGCCGCCGCACGCGATAGCCGAAGGAGGCCGAAGTCGTCTGGCCACCGATTTCGCCGTCGAGATAAACCGGTTCGTTTCCCAGCGGCACCGCCGCCTCATCGTCGAAGAGGATCGTCACGACGCGATGCAACGGGCCGGTCTCCGTGATGCGGCGCAAGGCATCCCGGCCGATAAAGTCGCTGTCCCAGGCGACCGAGAAATCCAGACCAGCATCCAGCGGAGTCATGTCGGAATCCAGCTCGTGACCCATCGCCAGGAAACGTTTCTCGATTCGCATTGCGGTCTGCGCATAGAGACCGGCCGGCGCCGCACCGGCATCCAGAAGGGCTTCGCAGACGCGCGGAGCATCGGCGGATTTGACCGTAATCTCCCATCCTGCCTCCCCCACATAGGACAGTCGCGCGGCCCGCACCGGTAGCCCGGCCAGTTCCGCCTCGCCCTGCCGAAAGAACTTGAGGTCCTCAAGTGCGCCCCCGCCCAGCGGTCGAGCGATCGCGGCCGCTTTCGGCCCCATCAAACCGAGCACGCTATAGCTTTCCGTTTCGTCGGTCAGCGAGACGCGGTGCCGCGGGTCGAGTTGGCCGCGCAGCCAAGCCAGGTCTTTCTTGACGGCCCCGGTCCCCACGTAAAGGCGGTAGCGCTCGTCGGACAGACGCTGGACTGTCAGGTCGCTCTCGAAGCCGCCACGCGGATTCAGCATCGCCGTGTAGATCACGGCGCCCGGCGAACGCTTCATATCGTTGGCGCAGACCCGGTCGAGGAAGGCCTCCGCGTCCGGCCCCTCGACCAGGATCTTGCCAAATGTCGAGAGGTCGAAGAGGGCTGCCGACCTGTGCGCCTGTTCCACCTCGCGCCCGACCTGCTCGAACCACGGCGAACGGCCAAAGGTCGGCCCCGGTTCGTTCTTGGCGTCGAGATAAAGCGGCCGTTCCCAGCCGTAGAACTGCCCGAACTGCGCGCCCGCCTTTCGCCATTCGCGGTGCAGCGGCATCAACCGGAGATCCCGCGCGGTCCCGAATTGTCGGCCCGGATAGGCAATCTCGTAGTGCTTGCCCAACACCTCCGGCACACGCTGCGCAAGGGCTTCGACGGAAGAGAAATGATCGGGAAAGCGCTTGGGATCGGCTTCCTGCAGGTCGAAGGGCGGATGCCCATGCTGGATGCAATGAGCCAGTGCCATCCCGGCACCGCCCCCCGTGGCCACGCCGACGGAGTTCATGCCGCAGCCGAGGAAGAAGCCTCGGGTTTCCGCCGACTCCCCCAGGAGGAAACTCCCGTCGGGTGTAAAGCTCTCCGGGCCGTTGAGCAGCATCCGGACTTCCGCCGTCTCGAGGACGGGCAAACGGTGCAGTGCGTTCATCATCATCGGCTCGAAATGGTCCCAGTCCTCCGGCAGCAGTTGAAAGGCGAAATCCTCGCCCAAACGGCCGGGATCAATTGGTTTGCCAAATGGCTCGAAGCAGCCGACCAGCAGGCCGCCGACCTCGTCGCGGATGTAAAGATGCCCGTCATGGTCGGAAAGTGTCGGCAAGTGATGCTCTGCCCCGGGGACCGGCTTCGTCAGCATGAAAAAGTGCTCGCAGGGCCAGACCGGCAGGGACACCCCCGCCAGGTCCGCCATCCGGCGGCTCCATAGCCCCGTGCAAAGCGCGACGGCATCGCAACCGACTTTTCCGCGGGTCGTCTCCAGCCCGACTACACGCCCGTCCTTAGTCTTAATCGCCGTAACAGCGGTTTCTTCGTAGATGCGTGCGCCCCGCGCCCTAGCGCCTTTGGTCAGGGCCGCGCAGAGATCGGAGGGATTGACCCGGCCATCGTCCGGCGACCAGACCGCCCCAAGCACGTCATCAGCGTTCATCAGCGGCCAGCGCTCCTTCGCCTCTCCAGAGGAAACCGCTGTTGCTTCCACACCAAAGGCGTCGGCGAGCGCCTTCTGCCGCAGAGTATGAGTCAGGCGGTCCTGCGAGGTGGCGATGGACAGTGAACCTTTGTTGATCCAACCCGTTGCCTGGCCGGTCTCGGCTTCCAGGGCGCTGTAGAGATCGATGCTGTACTTGATCAGGTTTGTCAGGTTTCGGCTCGATCTGAGCGCCCGGACTTGAGCCGCGGAATGCCAAGTCGTGCCGGAGGTCAGCTTGTTGCGCTCCAGTAGAATCGCGTCCGAAATCCCAGCCCGGGCCAAGTGATAAAGCGTCGAGCATCCCATGATGCCACCGCCAATGACCACGACGGACGCTTGGCCCGGAAGGTCTTCTCCAATCATCGCACGTCCAAGCCTTGCGTTCGTTCTCCGGGAAATGATACATTTGTTACATAAAATTGTTAGATCGTGACAAATGATCTGTCGAGATGGAATTGGTGATCGAGCAGAATTTTTTACAGACAGTCTCCGAGAAGCTGCCCGGCCTCAGCCCGAAGCTGCAGCGGGCCGCGACCTACCTGCTCGACAACCCTGAAGAAGTTGCGATGAACAGCCTGCGCTCTGTGGCGTCGGATATCGGTGTGACGGCCCCCACTCTGTCACGTCTTGCCAAGGCCTTGGATTGCGAGAGCTACGAGGTGCTGCGCGACCGCTGCCGAGACCAGATCCGGGAACGCGGACTTTCCCTCGCATCGAAAGTCGAAGCCCTGCAGGAAGAACGCCGTCAGAGCAAAACAGGCGAAGACCTGCCGTTCGCCCTGCAACAGGGAACGGCGGCGGTCGCAAACCTGGAGCGCACGCTGGCCGACCTGGACGTCACGTCGCTTCGGCAGGCGGTGGACCGCCTCATCGCCGCGCGCAAGGTCTTTTTGATTGCCGCGATGAGTTCGGCGCCGCTGGCGGACTACTTCGCCTACCTGACGGAAATGCCGTTCGACAACTGGTATTGCCTCAGTGGCCGGGAGTCCTCGGACGCGGCACGAATTGCCGACCTGCAAGCTGACACCGCAGCCATCGCGATCAGCCTGACTCCCTGCTCAAGGCGCACCGTGGAACTGGCCCGCATGGCGCGGGAGCGCGGGGCTTACCTCCTCGCCATAACGGATAAGCCCTCCAGCCCGCTGACCCGCTATGCGAGCCATTGCTTGTTCTGCGCAAGTGAAAGCCCGCAATTCTTTCCGTCCCATGTTTCTTCGATCTTGATTATCGAGGCGCTGACGGGAATGCTGATACGCCGCGCAGGGCAAGGCGCAACGGCCCGGGTCAAGGGCATCGAAGAAACAAGGCGCGAGATTGGGGAGTTCTGGATAGAGGGAGCCTAGGGAATCACGGCCCCTTCGTGTAGCATTTATCGAAGCTTCAAGAAAAAAAGGAGGCATCATGCTTAAGAGAATCGCGAGAAGTACCGTGTCGGCAACAGCCCTTGTGGCCTTTACCGTCGCTAGCACCGGCGCTTTTGCAGCACAGTGCACAAACGAAGTTTTCAACAAGGTGATGAGCAGCGGCAAGATCTCCGTTGGCGTGAAAGCGGATTACAAGCCTTGGGGCTTCAGAAACGAAAGCGGTGAACTCGTCGGCATGGAAGTTGACATGGCGAAGGACGTCGCCGAGACCATGGGCGTCGAGCTGGAACTGGTCGCGGTTCAGTCGTCGAACCGGATGCAGTTCCTGGAGCAAGGCAAGATCGATATGATGATCGCGACGATGTCGGACCGTGAGGATCGCCGTAAACTCGTCGGCATCGTGCAACCGAACTACTACACCTCCGGCACCAATGTCCTTTCTCCGAAGGCTGTTGGCCTGAAAGAGTGGGGCGCGCTCAAGGACAAGCCGGTTTGCGGCAAGCAGGGAGCTTTCTACAACAAGATCGTTGAAGAACGCTATGGCGCCCAAGTGATTGCCTTCACCGGCAATGCGGAAGCCAAACAGGCGCTGCGCGACAAGAAGTGCATCGCCTGGGTCTACGATGATTCTTCCATCATGTCCGATCTCTCCTCCGGCAATTGGGACGACTACGAGATGCCGCTGTCTTCAGAGGATGATAATCCCTGGGGCCTGGCCGTGCCTCTGGCCGAAAAGGACTGTGTCTTCGGTCAAATGATGTCCGGACTTAGCTATAACTGGTTGCAGTCCGGCCGGCTGATCGAGTTGGAAGAGAAATGGGGTATCCAGCCAACGGCTTTTCTGGCGGAAAAGAAGGAACGCTTCAAAGACTGGCTGGCGAAGTAAGCCGGAACAGCGCTTAAACCGGGAGCGTTCAAACGCTCCCGGTTCCCTATTGCTGCGTGTCAGGGGGACGGGCGATGCTGGAGAGCCTGCAAGTCTTCTTCCGGGAGCTTGCCGAAACCCACCCGAAATGGAATTTCATCTTTTTCTATGACCCCGTCCAACTGGACCGGGTGCTTTCCGGGTTGTGGGTCACGATCCAACTATCTGTTGTCTGCGTCATCCTGAGCGTCGTCATCGGCGTGGTCGGCGCGTGGCTTCAAGGCTCCCACCTGGTCCTCGTCCGCAAGTTCGTTCAGGGCTACATTCAGTTCTTCCGCAATACGCCGCCCCTCATTCAGCTTCTCTTCTTCTATTTCGCGCTGGGGCAGTTCACGCCGACTTACTCACCGGACGGCTGGCTGGAAGTGCCGATCATCTCCAACGTCGGCTGGGCCATTATCTCGCTTTCCTTCTTCGCCGGCGCCTTCAATGTCGAGATTTTCCGCGCCGGGATCGAGGCTGTTCCGGAATCTACTCAGGAAGCCGCCGAGGCCCTGGGGATGAACCGGCTGCAGATTTACGGCTACGTCGTTTTGCCTCTGGCCTTTCGCGTCAGCCTGCCGGCGCTGAACAACAATCTGGTCAATCTCGTCAAGACGACGACCCAGGCCATAGCGATCGCGGTGCCGGAACTGCTCTACGAGATGGTCTCTATCTACAACGACTACTCGACGGCGCAGAACGCCTCCATGGTCCTGCTCTTCGTCGTCTACATCACGCTGGTCGGGATCCTGGTGCTGGGCATGCACCGCTGGGAACACCGCATGCGCATCCCCGGCTACGGGGCATGAGGAGGATCCCATGACCAACAGGATCCCCGGCCTCACGGCCTCGGCGAAAACGGACCTTCCGGTTCTGCTTCCCTACCGCGGTGTCGCGGCGGGAGCTGCCGACGACCTTCTCTTCAGCCGCTGGATAGCGGGCACGCCACGGTGGGTTCCGGTTGCCGTTCTCACTCTGGTCGCGATATGGCCGATCACGGCCTGGGCCCAAAGCAATTACACCTACGGCCAGGCCCTCGACGCGCTAGTCCGCTGGCTGCCGCTCTTGGTGACAAGCGGTTTCGCCCTGAACATCGTGATCAGTTTCCTCACCATGGCGATCGGCACGTTTGCCGGTGTGGTCCTGGGACTATGGCAGATCTCACCAATTCCGGCGGTCCGGCGGTTCGCGTGGTTCATCACGCAGCTGTTCCGCAATTCGCCCTGGCTGGTGCTGATATTTATTGTCATGCTCGCCTTTCCCTTTCAGATCGAAGTGGGAAATCTTGTCATTCCCGTCCCGGACTGGATTAAGGCGGTTATCGGCCTGTCGTTGCCAATCATGGCCAACATTTCGGAAATCGTGCGGGGCGCCATTCAATCCGTCCCCACAGGACAGTGGGAGGCCGCCGAGTCATTGGCCTACTCACGCGGCCAAACCCTCTGGCGGATCATCCTTCCGCAATGCTTCAAGCGCATGATTCCGCCGTGGATGAATTGGTATGCGATCCTCACGATGGCAACACCCTTGGTCTCGCTGCTCGGCGTCGAGGAGATCGTGACACTGTCGCGGCAAGCCATGGAGGCCGAGGACAACCATCCCGAACTGCTCGTGCCCTTCTACGGTTTCTGTCTCGTTATCTTCTTTTTCTATTGCTACCCCATCGCGCGATGGACGCTGCGGCTGGAACGCCGATTCGCCGTCAAGCTGTAGCGGAGGTTAGGCATGTCGGATAGCACCTGGACCCCGGATCAACCGATCATTTCACTCAAGAATGTTCGCAAGTCTTTCGGTCCCCTTGAGGTTCTGAAAGGCGTCTCTCTCGACGTTCGCAAGGGCGAGGTCATTTGCATCATCGGCCCTTCCGGATCCGGCAAATCGACTCTGATCCGCTGCATCAACGCGCTCAATCCCATCGATTCCGGTTCGATCACGGTCGAAGGCCAGGAAGTGCACGACCCCGATCTCGACAAGCTCGCGCTGCGTAAGAAGGTCGGGATGGTGTTCCAGCAGTACAATCTCTTCCCGCATAAGACCGCTCTGCAGAACGTCATGATGGCACCGGTCCTGGTCCTGAAAGAGCCAAAGAACGAGGTTGAGATGCGGGCGCGGGAGCTGATCCGCAAAGTCCGGCTGGACGGCAAGGAAGATAGCTACCCCGGAGAGCTCTCCGGCGGCCAGCAACAACGCGTCGCCATCGCCCGCTCGCTGGCCATGCGTCCGGATGCCATGCTGTTCGACGAGGTGACCGCAGCTTTGGACCCGGAGACCGTCAAAGAGGTGTTGGTGACGATCCGTGAACTCGCCGAAGATGGCATGACCTGCATCCTCGTTACTCACGAGATGGGATTCGCGCGGGAAGTCGCCGATCACATCTATTTCACCGACCGGGGTGTGATCGTCGAGCATGGGCCGCCGGCAACCTTCTTCGATAAGGCACAGGATCCACGCACTCAGGAATTCCTGAGCCAGATCCTCTGAGGCCTTAGACGGCGTCTCGGGCCCGCGCTCGCCAGATTGTCATAAGCCTATTATTGGCCGAGAGGTGACGGCGGCAGCCGTTCGGCTCTAGAATATCGCAATGTGCTCGATCCGCGCCGCGGTTTGCCGGCTCCTGGTCTTTCTTTGGCCACTTTTCGCCCTCGGCGCGTCGCCGCTCCGCGCGGAAACCCCGGTCTATCTCGAGCTTGTCCTTGCGGTCGATGCCTCCTCCAGTGTCAGCAGGGAGGAGTTCTCCCTTCAGATGCACGGCTTGGCACAGGCCTTCCGGCACCCGGCCGTGCAAGCGGCGCTGGAACAGGCCGGACAGCAAGGAATTGCCGTCAGTGTCCTGCAGTGGTCGGGCGACGGAGACCAGGCCCGCGCCATTCCCTGGGTCCAGGTGAACGATGCCGCGTCGGCGCTTGCCTTCGCCGATGTGCTGGACAAGACGCCGCGCCTGGTTCAGGGCGGAGCCACCGCCATCGGCAGCGCGCTGGACAATGCGCTCCACTGGCTGCTGGACAACGAGTTTCGGGGCCAGCGTATGGTCATCGATGTCTCGGGCGACGGCCGCAACAACCAGGGAGGATCGCCGGCCTTTTCCCGTGCCAGGGCCATCAAGGCCGGTGTCACGATCAACGGCCTCGCCATCCTTAACGAGGAGCCGCGCCTGGCCCGCTATTACGTCGCCGGCGTCATTGGGGGGTCGAATTCCTTCATGCTGACCGCGGAAGATTTCGAGGACTTCGAGCGCGCGATACAGAAGAAACTGCTCTTCGAAATCACCGGCCCGCCCATCGCCTCTCTGGCCCCGGAAAGCGGTATCATTGCTGGGAGTCCGGCCTTCGGCCCCTGAGGCCACCGGGGTTCCTTCTGTCGAATCGCCATCAAACGGCGTCGGATGGAAACCAAGACCGCAGAATCGGCGCCCCTAAGATGCGCGACCGTGCCGGCCCGGCAATACGGGGCGGCCCTGCGGGACAGACCTGAGGAGACGACCCTATGGCGATGCCGACCCAAGCCAAGTACGTCATTATCGGAGCAGGTATCCACGGCCTTTCGACGGCTTGGCACCTTGCCGCCAAGCTGGAGGCCCAAGGTCAAGGCGGCGGACAGGACATCCTGGTGGTCGACAAGACTGCCATCGGCGCGGGAGCCAGCGGTATCGCCTGCGGTGTCGTACGCAACAACTATTATCAACCGGCGATGCGCGAACTGATGGCCCAGTGCGTGGAGGTCTGGGAAAGCGACATGGAGGCCTTCAGCTATCACCCGGTCGGCTACATGCAAATCAGTCCGGAATCGATGCACGCGGACGTCGCGTCGATTTTCGAGCAGCAGAAGGCCATCGGATACGAATCGGAGTTCATCGAAGGCACCGACGACTGCGACACCTACATGAAGGACATCCTGCACGATTGGCAGGCGAAGGGCATTACCTCCGTCTTGCACGAAAAGCGCGGCGGCTACGCGAACAACACCAAGGCGCTCTACGGCTTGGCGACCAAGGCCGAGAATCTCGGCGTGCGCATCATGAGCGGTGTCGAGGTGACGGGCTTCAATCAGGGCCACAACTCCGATGCCGTGACTTCGGTTCTGACCAACAAGGGCGAAATCACCTGCGAACAGGTGGTCATCGCCGTTGGCCCATGGGTAAACACCTTCTGGAACATGCTGGAGTTGCCGAAGACGGTGGACATCAAGGGACCCAACGGCCAGATGGCGAAGGACATCGACATGTGGCGCTACTGGTGTCTCGAGGAAGGCACGCTCGGTGTCGAGCCCGGCCTGCAGGTCACCAACGACGGCAAGATGCCACCTGTCATCCATGTCGATACTGATGCACCGCTCTACAGCGACGAGGATGGCTCGCTCATCACCGACCAGATGTGGGGCATCTACTACAAGCCGGACCTCAATTTCGGCGGCATTCAGGGCGGCGCGATGCCCTATGTGGTGAAGACCCCTGTCGACGAAGTGGCCATCGATCCATACGGACCAGATAGTCCTGATTTTATCGTCGGCGACGACTTCGCGCACATGTGGTGCTCCGCGCTTGCTTTCTGCCAAAAGCGTTTCGAGGGCAAGATCAAGCTCTGGAAGGACGAACCATCCGGCGGTCTCGGCTGCTTCACACCTGACAGTTTTCCGGTCTTCGACCGATTCCGGGAGAATGTCTACGTGATCGCAGACTCCAATCATGGCTACAAGATGATCGGTGTCGGCAAGCTCGTCGCGGATGAGCTGATGAACGGCTCAAGCGCGCTGCTGGAACCATTTCGTTTCTCGCGCTACGCGGAAGGCAAGCTGCATCCGACCAGCAACAGCCCCTTCCCCTGGAGCTAACGTTTAGAGTCACTGCTGGGCGCGCGACTGTTCCGCATCGCGCGCGACCTCTTCCTTCAGGAAGTCGCAGAACGCTCGCACCTTCGGGTTTTCTGCGGCACCGGGGGGATGGACCAGATAGTAGGCCATATCTGACGCCAGGCTGACGTCGAAGGGGGCCACAAGACGGCCGTCCGCCAACTCGTCGCGGATGAGCGACGAACGGCCGAGCGCAACGCCCCTGCCCGCCACTGCCGCCTGAATGAGCACGATCGAGTCATCGAGGACAGGACCACGGCGCCCCTCGACCCCCTCGACATGCGCCGTCATCAGCCACTGAACCCAGTCTTCGCGGTCGTCCTCGTGCAGCAAGGTGTGATGCTTCAGATCCTCGGGTGATCTGAGCGGACGGTCGCCTTCCAAGAGCGCAGGGCTGCAGACCGGAAAGAGATCCATGCCGACAAGCAGCTCGGATTCGACGCCGGACCAAGAGCCCTGTCCGGCGCGGATCGTCATATCAACGTCACTGGCTGCGAAGTCCACGAGTTGAACTGAATGGTGAAGTCTTAGATCGATTTCGGGATATCGCCCCCAGAAGCGCCCCAAGCGGCCGACCAACCATTTCGAGGAGAAGGACGGAGTCAGCGAAACCGTCAGGACGGAATCGTCGCGCCGCGCCCGCAAGCCTTCCGCCGCCTCGGCCAGACGGTCGAAGGCGTCCCGCACCACGGGCAAGAGGCTCTGTCCGGCTTCGGTCAATGCCAGTTTCCGTGTCATGCGCCGAAAGAGCCGGATCCCCAGTTCCTCCTCCAGGGCCTTCACCTGATGGCTGACCGCGGCCTGGGTAACGTGAAGCTCCTCCGCCGCGAGCGTGAAGCTTAGGTGCCGCGCCCCGGCCTCGAAGGCCCGCAGGGCCTTCAAAGATGGCAGGCGTCTCTGCATGACCCAACTATAGATGAATCAGTCTAATCCATACAGTTAAAAAACGTCGTTTGTCCTGAGAACAGAATAGACTGATATTGCATATAGATAACGCCCTATTTCTGGCCATTTTGGCCGTAAGGAGTCGAACTATGATTGAGATAATTTCAAGGTCAGTTGCCCACGCCGGCGGCGTCCACCTGCCAGAAGGCGTCTCCATAACCGGCACCCCCTCGGATCAGGGACATCGGCCAATCCGCAAACCGCGGTCCTCCTCGATCCGCGTCGTGGGCGGCCTCCTGCGCCGGGCTGGCGCGCAGGTCACCCGCCTGGGATCAGCCATTGAAGGTCCAGTGGCCGGATGCCAGGGCACAAAGGTTTAGATCTCTCGTGACGGGCCATGCGCGCCGCAAGGAAAGCCAGGGCGACTGTTGTCCCCGTACGGGCGGTCGTCTATGACATGCGAACGGCGCAAGAGCTGGTTCGCTTTCTTCCAGGAACCGGATTTGCCTTCGAGGAGCCGGACCGGGTCATAATTTCTTTCCTCGGGCCGGCTAGGCTGTCGACACAATCTGCCGGGGAGGAAAGCGGCGAAGATGCTGGATCGCCCGCCAAAGGAAAAGGAGGCACTGTCGTGGCTCTACGCCGCCGTCTGGGTCCTTCTCACCTTCATGATCGTGCCTTTGGCGCGCACACTTCAAGGCTTCGTCAGGGATAACCTCGGTCCCGAGACCTTCACCTATACGGTTCTCGCCGCCATCGCCCTCGGGCTGGCAGGCGCCGGCTGGCTCGCCTATCGGCACAGCCGGGCGTTTGCCTTGCGGCACCTGTGGCTTATCGCCGTCGCGGCCATTTTCGTCGTCAGAACCCTGCAACTCAGCGGCAATCCGGAAGAGGCACTGCATTTCGTGCAGTACGGCATCCTTGCCGTGCTGCTGTTCCGTGCGCTGAGTCATCGCACACGAGACTGCTCCATCTACCTCTCCAGCGCGGTCCTTGTCGCGCTCATCGGTTTGCTCGACGAGGTGTTTCAGTGGGCCATGCCGGGCCGTTTTTGGGGATACGGAGACATCCTGAATAACGCGACCGCGGGGGTGCTTGTCATGATTGGGGTCGCCTTGGGGCTGCGTCCCAGCTTTATCCGCGGCTGGTCCGGGGGTATGGGGCGGTTTCTCTACTTTGCCGCCGCGCTCGTCGCCCTCACTGGGTTGACCTTCCAGAACACCCCGCAACGGGTCGCCGTCTATGCCGAGGCCATTCCCTTTTTAAGCTTCCTGGCCGACGGAGAAAGCATGATGGTGGAGTACGGCTATCTCTATGAGGACGGAGAGAACAATGTCTTCCGTTCCCGCTTCTCACCGAAGAAGCTTGCGGAAATGGACCGGCAACTCGGAGCGGCGGTCGCAGAAATACTCGAGCCGTTCACGGAAACCGAGAGCATCCGACAATTCACCCCAGTTTACACCCCATTGAAAGATCCCTTTCTGCACGAAGCGGGTATCCACCTTTTCCGGCGCGACTATCACCTCAAGCTAGCTTTGGCAGACGAACCGGATGACACAACTCCGGCTTTGGAACGCTTCACCATTTCGCTGCGGGAAAACCAGATCCTGGAACGCTATTTCCCAACAGTCATGGCCAATTCAACCCGGGTTTGGTCTGCGGAGCAGAAGGCTAGCGTAGAGGCCAAAGCGGACCTGAACTGGCATCACGACAGCCGCGTCAGCCAAGCGGTGATCACGCGCTATACCGCACAGCAGATTTTCTGGCCCTTTTCGATTGCGTTCGTTCTTCTTGTCATCGCCGGTTTTCTGGTATCCCGGCGAGAGCGAATTCACTCAAAGCCGACTGCTCCTTAATTTCGGCCAAATTGGGAGTATCTTCGGAAATCTTAAGATCCTGGGATTACCTTTGGACCGCATTCGGCAAATTTGACGCGATGTCTAGGGTTGCAATGCCCCCGCCCCTGAAACGATCCGGCCTGGCTCTGGCAGCTTCTCTTCTGATGTGTTGGTCGCTCAGTGCCGGGGCGGCTCCTCAGCACGGCATCGCAATGCACGGCGCGCCGGCCATGCCTGCCGGCTTTCCGCACTTGCCCTACGTGAACCCCGATGCGCCAAAGGGTGGGACGCTTGTGCTCAGCAGAACAGGAACGTTCAGCAGTTTCAATCCCTATACGCTGAAAGGAACACCGGCGAAGGGCTTGAATCTCGTCTTTGAGTCCCTGCTCGCCAGATCTCCCGATGAACCCTTCACGCTCTACGCTCTGCTCGCCAAGTCCGTGGAAACCCCGCCGGACCGGTCCTGGGTCGAGTTCACGCTGGACGAGGGCGCCAGGTTCCAGGACGGCAGCCCGGTCACCATAGAAGACATCGTCTTCTCCTTCGAGACCCTGCGGGACAAAGGCCGGCCGAATCACCGCACATACTATTCCAACGTTTCGCACGTCGAGACCTCTGAGCCGGGAAAGATACGATTCGTCTTTGGCGACAAGGGGGATCGGGAGTTGGCGTTGATCATGGGGCTGATGCCGATCCTGCCCAAGGCGTACTACGAAGGAGATGCCTTCGAGTCCGCAGGATTGAGAAAACCTGTCGGAACCGGTCCCTATCGTATCGCGGAATTCGAGCCCGGCCGCGTCATTGTCTACGAACGCAACCCCGACTACTGGGGCAAGGACCGGCCGGTCAATCGTGGGCGCCACAACTTCGACCGGATTCGTTACGATTACTTTCGCGACCGGAATGTCGAATTCGAAGCCTTCAAAAAAGGGCTCATCGACGTTTGGTTCGAGAGCGCTCCGTCGCGCTGGCGGGAACAGTACAACCTTCCGGCGGTGCAAGACGGACGGATCGAGAAACTCGAACTGACACACGGCCGCGCGGTTGGCATGTACGGTTTCGCGATCAACACGCGCCGACCCTTGTTCCAGGATCCGCGCGTGCGGCGCGCCCTAGTTCTTGCGTTCGATTTCGAGTGGGTGAATCGCGTTTTTTACCACGGTGCCTACCACCGCATGGCCAGCTTCTTCGATAACTCGGAATTGGCTGGGCAGGGTCCGCTGTCGGAGCGAGAAGCCGCGTTGCTTTCGCCCTACCGCGCACGCCTCGATCTCCAAGTCCTGGCCCGGGGATACCGTCCACCCACCACCAACGGGACGAGCAACAACCGCGACAACCTGCTGAAAGCCTCTGCATTGCTGCAAGAGTCCGGATGGACGATCAAAGATCTTGCGCTCGAAAAGGAGTCCGACGGCACAGCCTTCGCTTTCGAGATCCTGATTCGCCATCGCGAAGACCAGCGCTTGGCGCTCGCATATAAGCACTGGCTGGACCGTCTCGGCATTCAGGTGTCGATCCGTTTGGTCGACACGGCGCAATACATAGAGCGAATCGAGAATTACGATTTCGATATGATCATCAACCGCTGGGGTGCATCGCTGTCACCCGGAGTTGAACAGAGCTTTTACTGGGGATCCCAAGGGGTGGAGCAGCCGGGCACGCGTAACTACCCCGGCATTCAGGATCAGGCGGTCGATGACTTGATCGCCCGCATCACGCTTGCAGAAACGCGGGAAGGCCTGGTGGCCGCGGTGCGGGCTTTGGACCGCGTTCTGCTGTCAGGCGACTACGTTATACCGCTCTACTATCTGCCCTACGACGCCGTCGCGCTTTGGAGTCACTTGAAGAGGCCGCCAACAACACCACTCTACGGAACGCAGATCGATTCCTGGTGGGCCGATGGCCCCCGGGCGCAAGCCGTTCAATGACACTCGACGGAGAAGCCGGTACAAGCGCATCGGGAGGCCGCGTAGCGTCTTTCCTCGCGACCGCGCGGATCTATGGAAGCTGGCGTATGTGCGTCATCTTCGTCATGGGATTCGTCAGCGGCTTGCCCTTGGCACTTACCACCTCGACACTCAGCACGTGGTTGACGGAAGCTGGCGTGTCTCTGACCGCTGTCGGCCTCTTCGCCTTGGCCGGAACTCCATACAATCTGAAATTCCTCTGGGCGCCTTTGCTCGATGCCGTTCCTCTTCCGTTGCTGTCTTCCTGGCTGGGTCGCCGCCGGGCCTGGATGCTGATCATCCAGGTCTTTCTCCTTGCATCGATCGGCTGTCTCGGAATCAGCTCGCCGGCGACCATGCCTCTGCTGGCCGGCACCATGGCGCTTTCGGTGGCTTTCTTCTCAGCCAGTCAGGACATCGTTATCGACGCCTACCGCATCGAAATCCTCGACCCGGACCTGCAAGGCGCCGGAGCGGCCATGAGCCAGACCGGCTATCGGATCGGATTGCTGGTCAGCGGGGCAGGCGCCCTCTTCCTGGCCGAAGTCCTGGACTGGCGCCTGGTCTACCTCGCCATGGGGGCACTTGTCGTCGTCGGCATGATTGCGGCGTTGCTGGCGCCGGTCCCGCAGGAACCCGCACCTGAAGCCAATCCCCCGCGTCGGCAACGCGCCATGGCCTTACGCCTCAAGACGACCATTGTCGACCCCTTCTCCGAGTTCTTCACGCGGGAAGGTGTGGTCATCGCTGTCGTCATCCTCGGCTTCATTCTGCTTTACAAGATGGGCGACGCCTTCGCTGGTGTGATGGCCAATCCCTTTTACATTCGGATCGGGTTTTCAAAGTCGGAGATTGCCAGCGTCACCAAGATCTTTGGCTTGGTCTCCACACTCGGCGGTGTGTTCATCGGCGGTCTGATGGTCAAACGCCTGGGCGTGCTGCGCAGCCTGTTGTGGTGCGGCATCCTGCAAATGCTCTCAAACCTGATGTTTGCCGCACAAGCAGAAATCGGACCCGTCGTCAGCTTTCTCTATCTGACGGTCGCCGTCGAGAATCTATCAGGAGGCATGGGATCAGCGGCCTTCGTCGCCTATCTCTCGCTGCTTTGCAACACGCGCTACACCGGCACGCAGTACGCGCTCTTGACATCCTTCATGGCCTTCGGGCGCACTTGGCTTTCGGCGTCCAGCGGTTGGTTCGCGGATCAGACGGATTGGGTCACCTTCTTTGTGTTTTCGACAGTAATCGCCGTTCCCGGCCTCCTGCTGCTCGTCTGGATGATGAAGAAGCTGCCGATGGAACGGCAGCACGGCGCCAGATCCTAAGGTTTCAATTCCTAGACTGCGGGTTCTCTAGGCGAGCCAGTTGCGGAGGAAGCCTTCCAGCCACTGACCGACCGGCTCGTCATGAAGCTCAGCGTCGGCGAGTTGTTTGTCGCGCGCGTGGGCGCCCGGCCTTTCATGAACGTCTTTCACTTCGTCGAGCCAATTTGAAAAGACCGAGGCATCGACTTCGGGATGGAACTGCATTCCATAGACGGAGTCTCCGTAGCGGAACGCTTGATTCGGAAAGTGACCTTTGCCGTGGGCCAGCACCGTTGCGCCGTCCGGCACCTCGAAGCCCTCCTGGTGCCATTGATAGATATGCATCGAACCGTCCATGAAACCGTTTGAGCCTTCCGCGGGGTGGACTTCGAAGAATCCGACTTCGTGATAACCCTCGGGATGAGGGGCGACACGGCCTCCGAGCGCCTGTGCCAGCATCTGACCGCCAAGGCAGATACCAAGAAAGGGTTTCTCGGTCTTCAGCCAACCCTCTATCCACGTCAGTTCTTCACGGATGTGCGCTACATCGGCGGACTCGCTCAGGTTCTCGGCACCACCGAAGACCAGTGCCGCTTTGAAGTCAGCGTTCGGATCGGGAAGAGCCTCCCCTTTGCCGGGGCAGACCCACTCCAGCTCGTAGCCCTGAGCCTCGATCATCCGCGACGCACGGTCGATTCTCCGCCCCACGGGATGGTCCACCAGGAGGACCTTCTCTTTCTTGCTCTCCGTCATGCGATGCGATTCATACCCTCAAAACCCAGACGACAGGCGCGACATATCAGCATCGGAACCTCATCCGCGCAAGCACCCCTAATCCTCCTGCCGTGACCGCAGGAAGGCGCGCATATGAAACTGCTGATGCGCCGGGACATAGCGATGGTCTGCCCCAACAGGGCAAGCGAGCCGTGCGAGGCAGCCGCCGTCCATGCACGCATTGCCCTCGTCCCCCGAAATATGGCTGGCACAGCTTGCTACGTCGTAGCCCTCGGACGAAAAAGCGGAAACCGGACAGGCCGAGAGGCAGGGTTTATCCGCGCAGGTTAGGCAAGGTGATGGCCGCTCCTGGACTGCCGGCATCTCGATCCGGTGGACAAATGCCAGCGCCCCGCGGTAGGCGTGCCACAGCCCGAACTCCGGGTGCATGAGAATACCGAGCGGAGAGGGTTGAACAGGCTCGGCGCGCTGGGCCCAGTGCTGAAACGGCCTATATGGCGGACCGTCGAACGGGAAGAATGCCTGGGCGCCGAAACACTCGGCTATCCGCGCAAGGTTCCGCCGTGTCCAGCGATCCAGCGCATTCGGCATTCCGTCTCTCGCTTCTTCCGACTCTTTGAAGACCGGCCAGACCGCACTGCCGGCGTTGCCAACGAGAACCAGGCTTTGCGCCGGCCGCCCGTCAGGGAGAGACGGAACAGAGTCTTCCGCCGCACAGTCGAAGCCGCCGCGCAGGATCAGTCCGACCCGACGAACCTCCGCCTCGATGTCCTCATAACGCGCTGCTTGCATACCCAATTCTTATGCGACCTTGTCGTCCGGGGGAGGTGCCGGCGAGTTCGCATCGGGCCAGTCGACGATACGGTTCTCAAGATCTGCATCGTCGACTTTTTCTTCCGAGACCACTCGGCCCCGAATCGACATGCCGGCCAGGTGCATGGTCTCGCGGTCGCCGGAAACCAGAGGGTGCCACCAATAGAGCTCCCGCCCCTCCGCCAGCAGGCGATAAGCGCAAGTCGCGGGCATGAACTTAAGCGACGCCACGTTGTCGGGATTCAGCACGACGCAATCGTGAACGATCTTCTGGCGGGTTTCGTAAGACCGGCAGCCCTTTCCGTCATGATCGAGAAGGTGGCAGGCTACATCGGTAAAGTGCATCTCCCCCGTATCTTCATCCTCAAGCTTCACAAGGCAGCAGCGGCCGCAGCCATCGCAGAGCGATTCCCATTCCTCCGGGGTCATGTCATGAAGGGCCTTCTCGCGCCAGAAATCCCCTCCGGAGCTCACCTGTTCCGCCGGTTCGCCCGCTGTCCGCGTCTGGGTCATCCCAACCGTTTTACTAGTCATCCGCACTGCCTGGTGATATGCACCGCCCGTGAAGTCGCAAAACTGCCATAGAAGCTGTTTGCGCCAGGGACACCAATTGTGTTCGAAATACCAGAGCCCATTCTTTGAGAGGTTTCAAGTCAGACCGCGACACACAGGCGATTGGTTAACGGATACTTTGATCGGAACGTAGGAATGAGTACCGAAGGACCCGAGGAATACGGATTCTTTGTCTATCCGCAGTTTTCCATGATGTGCTTCACGACTGCGGTCGACCCCTTGCGTCAGGCCAATCGCCTCGCCGGACGACAGGTCTACAAATGGACAATCATCTCAGAAGACGGGAAACCCGTCGCCTCCTCCAGCGGAATCGAGGTCGTACCTCACTTCGCCATGGATGAGGTAACGAACATGCCGAACCTGGTGGTCGTCGCCGGAATCGACGGCCATAAAATTAGCGACAAGGCCCACTTCGGGTGGCTGCGTAAGCTGGCGCGGCAGGGCTGCCGAATGGGCGCGGTTTCCACCGGTTCTTACGTCTTGGCGCGCGCCGGCCTTCTCGACGGCCACCGCTGCACCATCCATTGGGAGAACCTGGAAGGCTTCCGGGAAGAATTCCCCGACCTGGAGGTTTCTTCGGAAGTGTACGAAATCGACGGCAACCGCTTTACCTGCAGCGGCGGCACGGGGTCGCTCGATTTAATGCTCAGCCTGATCGGCACCAAGCACGGACGCGACTTCGCCACCCAGGTCGCGGAACAGTTCATTCACGAAAGGATCCGGGAGGCCCACGACCATCAGCGTATGGACCTGCGCAGCCGTTTGGGCGTAAGCCACCCAAAGCTGCTGAAGGTCATCGAGACAATGGAGCACAATCTGGAAGAGCCGCTGCCCCGTGGAGACCTTGCGCGCCTTTGCGGTCTCTCGCCGCGCCAGCTCGAGCGGCTCTTCCGACGCTATCTCGGCCGCACACCGACCCGCTACTACTTGGAACTCCGCCTGGAGAAAGCCAGAGGCCTGCTCTACCAGACATCCCTCTCCATCTTGGATGTGGCGCTCGCCTGCGGATTCGTCTCCGCCTCGCATTTCTCCAAGTGCTACCGCGAGCATTTCCAATGCACACCGCGGGAGGACAGGGCCCGCACTCTGCAGGTTCCCGCAGAGCAATCCTGACGCTTTAACAGCCGGTCACTAGCTGCTAATAACGCCGCAGCTTGTATATACAACTTGGGACCGCCCACTATGGCCACCGAAACCGCACTTGTCGTCGATCCCGGCAACCTCACCTTGGGAGATATTGAGGGGATCTGGCGGCGCCCCAGAAGGCTCGACCTGGCGCCGGAGAGCGCAGAGGGCATTGCCGCTTCCGCCGCGTGCGTCGCCAATGTCCTCGACGAAGGGCGGGTCGTCTATGGCGTCAACACCGGGTTCGGCAAGCTTGCCAACACCACCATCACCCGGGACCAAGTGGGTGAACTGCAAAAGCGCCTCGTGCTCTCGCATTGTGCGGGCGTTGGTGCGCTGCTGCCGGATCACATCGTCCGCTTGATCATGGCACTCAAGATCAACGGTTTGGCGCGGGGACATTCGGGCGTTCGCCCTGAGGTGATTGACGCGCTCCTGGCGCTCTACAACACCGAAGCCTATCCGCTGATCCCAGGCCAAGGCTCCGTTGGGGCTTCCGGCGATCTGGCGCCCCTCGCCCATCTTTCTGCGGTCCTGCTCGGCTATGGCGAAGTGCGGATGAAGGGCAAGAAAGTCACGGCCAAAGCGGCCTTGAAACAGGCCGGTCTTGCCCCGATGGAGCTGCACGCCAAGGAAGGCTTAGCGCTCTTGAACGGCACCCAGGTCTCGACCGCGCTGGCCTTAGACGGTCTCTTTTCAGCACTGGATCTCTTCGCTGCGGCCCTGACTGCTGGTGCGCTCTCGGTCGATGCGGCGCTTGGTAGCGACACACCCTTCGACCCGCGCATTCACGCCTTGCGCGGTCAGACCGGCCAAATCCTGTCGGCGCGCATTCTTGCCTCACTTCTGGCAGGCAGCGAGATCAGGACATCGCATCTGGAATGCGACCGTGTCCAGGACCCCTACTCCCTGCGCTGCCAGCCACAGGTGATGGGGGCGGCGCTCGACGTTCTGGCGGCCGCGGCCAAGACCCTGGTGCAGGAAGCCAACGCAGTCTCCGATAATCCGCTCGTCTTTCCGGACAGCGGCGAAATCCTGTCCGGAGGCAACTTCCACGCCGAGCCGGTCGCCATGGCCGCAGATACGATCGCCCTGGCGCTCGCCGAAATCGGCGCCCTGTCGGAACGGCGCGTGGCCATGCTGACCGACGCCAGCATCAGCACACTGCCAGCATTCCTGATTGCCGAACCCGGCCTGAACTCAGGCTATATGATCGCACATGTGACGGCAGCTGCGCTGGCCAGCGAGAACAAGTCCCTGGCCCACCCCGCCAGCGTCGACAGCCTGCCGACCTCGGCCAACCAGGAAGATCACGTCTCAATGGCGACCTACGGTGCCCGGCGGCTTGGCCAAATGGCCGAGAACAGCCGCCATATCGTGGGAATTGAGTTGCTTTCAGCCGCCCAAGGGATCGATCTACGCCGCCCGCTCAAGACCTCGCCACGGCTCACACAAGCCATGACAGCAATTCGGGAGCAGGTTGCCTTCCTTAAGGACGACAGGCCGCTGGGACCGGACATCACTATGATGGGAACGCTGATCGGCGAGGGCTGGTTTCGGGAGTCTTTCCTGGACAGTCACGACTTGATGGCCGCCGGAATTTGACAGCAGCTTCAGGCACTGACTTCCCTGGAGGACTCAGGCCCCAACCTCCCAAGTGTGGCCGCGTCTAAGCAAACCGTTCAGATCCCGGTTGACTGCGCTGTCATCGGGGATTCTGGTATGGACCTGCGCCTCATAGCTCTGATCCGGAACGCAGTAGAGGACACCCAATGCGACCGGAAAGGCCGGCGGCTCCATGGCGGCCAGCAGCATCGCGAGACCACGATTGGTCTCGTCATGGACCAGAAGGTCCGTTTCGGCGACACCGCCCTCGCTCAAGGTCACCACTTCGAGCTGGAAACTTTGTGTATTGAGACGAATGCCTTTGTCCTTCTCCTTGCCGAAGATCATCGGCTTGCCATGCTCAAGGTGAAGCTGCGTGTCGTCCGCGACGTCGCGCTCCGTGAAACCGGCGAAGGCGCCATCGTTGTAGACGATGCAATTCTGGAAGATTTCCACCAGGGAGGTTCCGGTATGTTCGCGGGCGCGGCTCATGATCACCGGCAGATGCTTCTGCAACGTATCGACGGAACGGGCGAAGAAACGCGCGCCTGCCCCGATGGCCAGTGTCCCGGCGGAAATCGGACTGTCCAACGATCCGCCAGGGGTCGACGGCGTGCGGGTCCCAACGCGAGACGTCGGCGAGTACTGCCCCTTGGTCAGGCCATAGATCTCGTTGTTGAACAGAAGAATCTGCAGATCTACGTTGCGCCGCAGGATGTGCATCAAATGATTGCCGCCGATCGACAGGGCATCGCCATCGCCGCTGACAATCCAGACATCGAGCTCCGGGTTGGCCAGCTTGACACCGGTCGCGATGGCGGGCGCGCGTCCGTGAATCGTGTGGAATCCATAGGTCGCAAGGTAGTACGGAAAGCGCGCGGCACACCCGATGCCGGATACAAAGACCGTCTTCGCCGGATCGGCCTCGAGGTCCGCCAGCGTGCGCTGCACGGCCTTAAGGATGGCATAGTCGCCGCAGCCGGGGCACCAACGCACTTCCTGATCGGTGGCGTAATCCTTGGGCAGCAGTTTCTCCAAGGGGGCGGTCACATTCATCTTACGCCTCCAGTTCGGCCCGGATGGCCGCCTCGATCTCGGCAATTTGGAACGGTTTGCCCGTCACCTTGTTGAGTCCCTCGGCGGGACAAAGGTACTGAGATCGCAAAAGCGCGACGAGCTGCCCGGTATTCATCTCGGGCACCAGAACCTTATCGAAGCCGGCGAGCAACCCGCCTAGGTTTTCCGGCAAGGGCCAGATATGGCGCAAGTGGATGTGAGAAACATCCAAGCCTTCATCCAGCATGTTGGAAACAGCACGACTGATCGGTCCGTAAGTCGATCCCCAACCGACGACGGCCAACCTTCCTTTCGCGTTGCCCAGTTCGACTTCCTGCTTGGGCACGTCGGATGCGATGCCGAGAATCTTCGCGGCGCGCAGATCCGTCATCTTCTGATGGTTGGCTGGATCGTAGGAGATATGGCCACTGCCGCTCGCCTTCTCGATTCCGCCGATACGATGCGCCAGTCCGGCCGTCCCTGGCTTCACCCAGGGCCGGGCCAATGTCTTGGGATCGCGGATAAAGGGCTCGAAACCTTCCGGATCCTCACGGAACGACACGGGAAACCGTTTGCGGCTGCCCAGATCCGGCACCCGCCAGGGCTCCGACGCGTTGGCGATGTAGCCGTCCGTCAGCAGGATAACGGGTGTCATGTATTTTGTCGCCAGGCGCACGGCTTCGATTGCGACTTCGAAGGTATCAGCCGGCGAGGAGGCGGAAAGCACCACCAGCGGACTGTCCGCGTTGCGGCCATAGACCGCCTGAAACAGATCCGATTGCTCCGTCTTGGTCGGCATCCCCGTCGAGGGACCGGCCCGCTGAGAATTCACGATGACCAGCGGCAACTCCGCCGAAATCGCCAGGCCCATAGCTTCCGTCTTCAACGAGATGCCAGGCCCGGACGAGGACGTGACCCCCATCGATCCCGCATAGGATGCGCCGATGGCTGCGCAAATGGCGGCGATCTCATCCTCCGCTTGGAAGGTCATGGCGCCATATTCGGACAGGCCTGCCAGGACATGAAGCAGACCCGACGCCGGAGTGATGGGATAGGAACAGAAGGCCAGCCGGACGTCGGCGAATTGGCAGCCCGTGACAAGGCCGAGCGCCAGCGCCTCCTGTCCCGTGACGTTGCGATAGAGGCCCGGCGCGATCTGCGCCGGCGCCACGTCGAAGCCGACCGCCGAGCCGTCGAGTTCCGCCGTTTCCCCGTAGGCGTGCCCGGCCCGCAGGGCCGCGATGTTCGCCTGCGCGATCTCGGGCCGCTTTTCAAATTTTTTACTGAGCCAGTCTTCCGGCGCTTTGAGATCACGACCGAACATCCAGAGCGCCAGACCCAGCGCCCACATGTTCTTACAGCGTAGCGACTCCTTCTTTGTCAGGCCGGCATCCGCCAAGGCTTCCAGCGTGCGCTGGGACATGTCGACTTCAAGAACCTGATAGCCGTCAAGACTGCCGTCGGTACGCGGATCCTCGTCGTAGCCGGCCTTGGTGAAATTGCGTTTGTTGAAGGACCCGGAGTCCAGCAGCAGCATTCCGCCTGGCTTCACGCCGGGTAGATCGACCTTTAGCGCCGCCGGGTTCATCGCTACCAGCACATCCACCGTGTCACCGGAGGTCTTGATCTGCCGGGCGCCGAAATTGATCTGAAAGGCCGAGACACCGAAAGTCGTCCCTACGGGCGCTCTGATCTCCGCCGGAAAGTCAGGAAAGGTCGCGAGGTCGTTCCCGGACAAAGCCGTGGCGAGTGTGAACTGCCCGCCGGTCAACTGCATGCCGTCACCGGAATCCCCGGCAAAACGAACCACCGCGGAATCAAGCTCCTGCCTGCCTGGTTTCTTGTCTTTCAGCGCCGCCGAGGCTTCCATCTAACCCAATCCAATCCCTGCAATCGATTCCTCGACCGCCAATGTCTCCGCGCTCCAGCGCCTCTATATGGCGCTACGGGGGCGATTTGTCACCCAACATAGAACCAATTTACAGCTCTTCGAGAGAATTTTTTATAATACACATAAAAAAAATGTTTTTAAGCTTCGCTTTCGCGACTTTCGGCCTCGCGAGGCTGCTCTAAGACGGACATCATATCCTTGATGCGCAGCAACTTGCGGCGCGGCGCGCAGGGCCCTGCGGATTCGATCTCAGCTTCGTCGATCCGCTTCCAGTCGTCGAAATCCACCCAGACAACGCCTTTTGCCGTCAAATGCGCTTGCAGACCCTTCCGGCCCGGCTTGCCCCCGGCCGTGACGTCTTCGGCGATCTGCTGCGCCACCTGAGCGCCATCGGGTTTGTTCGTGCCGATGACCCCCGCAGGGCCGCGTTTTGCCCAGCCGACGACGTAGAGCCCCGCATCAACCCGGCCGTCGTCATTGGGAACGATGCCCTTTGACGCGCTAAAGGGTACGCCGGCCAGGGGTTTGGTTCGCGTTCCGATCGATGCGACTACCAAACCGCAGGGAAGCTCGAAGAACACACCGGTACCCACGGCCTTTCCGGACTCAAGCCGCGTCCGCTCCAGCTTTAGGGCAGCCACATGGCCTTGCCCGAGGACCTCGACCGGCTTGGCAAAAAAGACGAAATGCAGGCGCTTTCGCTTGCTGCCCTGCGGCAACGCGTCGAAGCCCTTTAGCGTCGCCAGGTTCTTGCGTCCCAAGCGGGCCTGCCGGTCCACCGCTTCCCTTACTGGCTCCGCGGGAAGCTGGGCCGTGTCGACCATGGGAACACAGTCCTCCAGCGCACTCAGTTCCCGCAGTTCTACGTTGGTGAAGCGGGCCTCCAGCGGTCCTCGCCGGCCAAGCAGATAGACGTCGCGTATCGGAGCGCCGTGAATCGTCCGCGCCGCGTTCGGCGGCAGATCGCTCTCCGCCATCTCCGCTGGGGTTTTGACCAGCACCCGGGCGATATCCAGCGCGACGTTTCCATGGCCGATGATGGCCACGGAACTGCAGTTGAGATCCGGGTCCAGATCCTGGTGGTCCGGATGGCCATTGTACCAACCGACGAACTGCGCCGAGCCATAGACACCCGCCTTGTCGCCGCCGGGCACTTCCAATGTCCGATCCAGAGGGGCGCCAATCGCAATGACGACCGCGTCGTAAAGCTCTCTCAGTTCCGGGATGGAGATGTCCTGGCCGACCTTAACGTTGCCGAAATACCCGACACGCGCATCGCAGGCCGTCTTCTCATAGGAACGGATGACACGTTTGGTGCTTTGATGATCGGGGGCCACGCCGCCACGCACGAGGCCATAGGGTGTCGGCAGGCTCTCGAGGAAGTCGATTTCGCTGTCCTCGCCGGCTTTCAACAAGGCCTCTGCCGCGTAGAAGCCGCTGGGCCCCGCCCCGATTATGGCCACCTTCAGCGTCATGGTGTCATTCTGCGGCCGTCCATGTTGCGCCTTGCAGTTGATTAAGCACTTGCGGGCGGAGGAATATCAACACTCGATAATACAAGGATCTGTGAAGACTGAAGGACCGCGTCCTCTCCAGGCAGCCTGGGCTCTCCCCGCGGACCAGAATACCTCCTGCATCGGACCCGGATGGCGACGGGATCTTCGATGCAGCGTCCCCGGCGCGGCAAGGCGGCGTTGAACGTTCAGGAACTGTAGGACTGAAAGCCGCGGAAACAGCCGAGTTATCACGCAACACTTATTCAGTTTACTCTTAATTGAAGGGAAATATTATCGTATCCCCAACAGAGAATTATGCTATACTCGAAAGTGAGAGGAACAAGCCTCTCTCTTGTAGCAAAGCGCGAAGCAAGGCCCCGTCGCTACTTCCCCCTGGCGGCGGGGCACCTTCGTTTCGAGAGCTCATTATTATACGATGTGCGAAATTTGTTAAAGTTATTCATTAATTTTCTTGGTAAATAAATATTTCAATTTGTAACATCGGAATTTCGACTGAAATTCTGGTTTTTTCCGGGCTCCCATCGATCCTACGCGATCCTCAGCCCGTGGCCGTCACCTCGATTCGCCACCGCCTTTTCAATTTAGACGTGAATCCGGGTCTCACCAAGCGACAGCTTTTCCGCCATCAGGACCGAACTCACGTCCCTTGCGATCTGCCCTTCAGGCCATAATTCAACTACATCTTGGGACGAGTGCGGAGTCGACCACAAAACTTTGTTGACGTGGCGCCTTGCTGTCTGTATCAGACGAGACACAGGTGCACTGACGCGGGGCGCATCTCCTGACGCAGAGAATGGGCTCAGTTTGGATCGGCAACAATTCACCGGTTCTGACTGGGCCCACTTCCATTTCGGGTCAGTTCAGGACACCGAGGAGACACGCCGTGAGGCGCTGCTTCTCGGCGTTCCGAAACGCCTCTTTCCGCAAACCCATCTCGACGACCAAAGCCACGCCACGGCGTCACTGCTTCACCGTCGCTCTCTCAGCCGTGTTCTTGTGTCAATGAGGCACCCTGGTTTCCGGACTGTCGACTTGGGCGCGGCACGTCCCAAAGGCCGGAATAGGAAGAGGCGCCAGGTGCTAAGACGCGGGGTCCTTGCAGCGCACTCCGAAGAGTACTCCTGACGCCTCTCTGACCATGTTCCAGCTGTTTCTCAGTCTAGACACGTTCCATCCGAGGACAGTGCGTCTCCAAATTGATCCGCAGCTAGTTCGCGGCCTGCGGAACGATCAGTCCGAAGACCTCCTGCTCCGCATGGCTCCGGATCCGAAGACCCAAAACCATGATCAAAGTGTCTTCGCAAATGCTTCTTGGAACAACGCTAAATCGAGCGAAATGAAAAGTTTTCTGTGGATGACTCCGTAACTTATCCAGAACTTATCCACTTCTTTTCCACAATTCTTGAATGACCTGCCTCTATTATACGGCGCCGCAGCATCATCTTGTGAGAGCACCTTTTGTGCTCGGAGGTGCAAAAGCGATGCCCCAGGCCGTGAACTCGACCGAGACCGAAGAGCCCAATTCTGTCGCAATCCACCCCCGCCACAACGCAAAGGAAGTGACCCAAATACGACCATAACTGACTGAAAAGAAACCGCCTTTTATTACCGCTGAAGCGGCGATTTTGATTGTCGCATTTCCGATACGATTTGTCGCAGGCAATCAAGCTGAGACTGGGCAACTGAGCGCCACTATTCATGCACACGCTGGGTTTTCCCTGCGTCTTTTTTTGCGTTCTTGTGAGGCTGCCGCCATGTCGGATGAAGACGATCTCGACCTCAGTACCCTGAACGACGAAGAGCTCGTCGCACAGATGCATGACGACCTCTACGATGGCCTGAAAGAGGAGATCGAAGAAGGGGTCAATATCCTTCTGGAACGCGGCTGGACGCCCTACAGGGTCCTGACAGAGGCCCTGGTCGAAGGCATGCGGATCGTTGGGATCGACTTCCGGGACGGCATCCTGTTCGTTCCCGAAGTGCTGCTTGCCGCAAATGCCATGAAAGGCGGCATGTTCATCCTGCGGCCCCTGCTGGCGGAAACCGGCGCCCCTAAACTCGGCACCATGGTGATCGGGACCGTCAAAGGCGACATCCACGACATCGGCAAGAACCTCGTGTCGATGATGATGGAAGGCGCGGGCTTCGACGTCATCGACCTCGGCATCAACAACCCGGTCGAGAACTATCTCGAAGCGCTGGAAGAGCATAAGCCGGACATTCTCGGCATGTCGGCGCTGCTGACCACGACCATGCCCTACATGAAGGTCGTCATCGACACGTTGAAGGAGCAGAGCATCCGGGACGACTATGTCGTTCTCGTCGGCGGGGCGCCTCTGAACGAAGCCTTCGCGGAAGCCATCGGCGCCGATGCCTATTGCCGCGACGCAGCCGTCGCCGTTGAAACGGCGAAGGAAATGATGAAGCGCAAGCACAATCAGCGCGGTGCCGCGTAGCCTCCGGCTTGCAGGAAGGAAAGCGGGTGCATGGCAACAGCGGCTTATGACAAAGGTCGGCAGCAGTCGCTGGTCATCGCCTGTGGCGCTCTTGCGCGGGAAATCCTCGCGGTCATTCGCCAGAATGATTGGAGTCACCTCAACGTGACCTGCTTGCCTGCAAACCTCCATAACCGGCCGGAGAAAATCCCGGAGGCCGTGCGGGCCAAGATCCGCGCTGTGCGCGGCGCCTACGCCAACATCTATGTGGCTTATGCCGATTGCGGAACAGGGGGGGTGCTCGACAAGGTGCTCGCGGAAGAAGGAGTGGAGCGGATCGGCGGGCCGCACTGCTATGCTTTTTTCAGCGGCGTCGAGAACTTCCTCGACTCAGCGGATGACGACCCCACCTGCTTTTACCTGACGGACTACCTGGTTCGCCACTTCGACCGTCTCATGATTCAGGGCCTGGGGCTGGATCGTCATCCGGAATTGCTATCCGCCTATTTCGGCAACTACACGAAACTGGTCTATCTGGCGCAGAGCGAAGACGACCAACTCAAGACGCAGGCGAAAGCGGCGGCTGAACGCCTCGGGCTCTCCTACGAGTACCGCTTCACCGGCTACGGCGAGCTGCAGGACTTCCTGCAGGCGGCACACTAGGGGCAGCCCGGCATGGCAAAACTCACTATCGTCTATTGGCGCGACATCCCGGCCCAGGTGATCGCCAAGGCTGGCCGGAAGACGGCGAAACGTCAGCTCGCGGAGCGCTTCGAGCAAGCCATCGACCGCGCCGCGATGCGCGCCAAGCTGCGCGACACCGATTCCTATCTGGCGGAATGGCGGCGCGGCACACCGAGCGATTGTGGCGACGATCTGGAGGCCGAGGCGCAGGCCGCGGCGGACAGGCTCGAGAACGAGTTCAACGACGAACGCCTGACATCCCTTGTGGAATCAGGTGGGCTGGAAAACGGTAAGGCAGAGTCGGCGTGACGGAGGGACCAATGTTCGCGGCGCAACGTGTAATTAATGAATCGGAACTTGAGCCAGTGTCCGACACCCGGCAATCGATCATCGATCTGATGAAGGACTACACCATCGAGACCACGCCCGGCTCGGCGGCGAAGATCCCCGACTACCGTGAGCATCTGCGGCCCGGGACAAAGGTGGCCGTAACCTTCCTGCCCGGCTCCGATTTCGCGGACACGGTCGCGACGGTGAAGCGCCTGCGGCAGGAAGGCTTCGAGCCCATGCCTCACTTCGCGGCCCGTTCGGTGCCCAGCAAGGCGGCGTTCGAGGATTACCTGAGAGAGCTTCAGGACGTCGCAGCGGTTACCAGTGTCGTCGCCCTGGCCGGCGCCGTCGATCATCCCCTGGGACCCTTTCACAGCTCCATGGATCTCTTGCAGACGGGTCTGTTCGACAAGTACGGCATCAAGACCATCGGCGTCGCGGGTCATCCCGAAGGCAACCCGGACATCTCCGAAGTCGCGCTGAAGGAGGCTTTGGCCTGGAAGAATGCTTTCGCGGAAAGCACGGATGCCGACCTCTACATCGCCACCCAATTCTGCTTCGAAGCCGCGCCGATTATTGCCTGGGACAAGGCCATTCAGGCGGAAGGCAACAGGATCCCGATCCATATCGGCGTACCTGGTTTGGCAACGCTCAAGACCTTGCTGAACCACGCGCGCGCCTGCGGCATCGGTCCGTCGATGCGCGTCCTGACACGCCAGGCCCGCAACATCACGAAGCTGATGACGGTCCGGCAGCCGGACGGACTTCTCACCGGTTTGGCGCGCTACCGGGCCTCCGATCCGGCCTGCGGTATCGCGAAGGTGCATATGTATCCGCTCGGCGGGCTGCGGCGTTCCGCCGCTTGGTCGAACGCTGTGGCGGACGGCGCCTTTACCATGAACGCAAAGGACGACGGCTTCGCGCTGGACGTCGAAATCGACTGAACCGGGATTGGCCCTTGCTTAGAATGCGTTGAGGGGCCATAGGGCGTCGCTCATACACGAGAGGGCCCGGCGGAAAGCTATAAATGCTGCCCTCAGTTTTGCTGGCGGGGCCCAGCGTAGATGCTGGCGGCACCCGGTTGATTTGACCCCTGGAACGGTTCCCGCTGAACCGATGGAGCAACGGAAGACATGACACGGACCGTCGTAAGCTCTGCCACGAAAGAAATCGTGATCGGCTTTGATCAGCCGTTTTGCATCATTGGAGAACGCATCAACCCGACGGGCCGCAAGAAGCTCGCCGCGGAGATGGCGGCCGGTGATTTCAGCACGGTCGAAAGCGACTGCCTGGCACAGGTGGCCGCGGGCGCGCACATGCTTGACGTCAATGCCGGCATTCCTCTCGCCGACGAGCCCGCCCTGCTCGCCAAGAGCATTGAACTGGTACAGTCGCTGACGGATCTGCCGCTTTCAATCGACTCGTCCATTGTCGAAGCCCTTGAGGCCGGGCTCTCGGTCTACAAGGGCAAGGCGCTGGTGAACTCGGTGACCGGCGAGGAAGAGCGTCTGGAAGTGGTGCTGCCGCTGGTCAAGAAATATAATGCGGCCGTTGTTGCGATCTCCAATGACGAGACCGGCATTTCCGAAGACCCCGATGAGCGTTACGCCGTGGCGAAAAAGATCGTCGAGCGTGCCGCGGACTACGGCATTCCGTCCGAGGACGTGGTGGTCGATCCCCTGGTCATGCCGATCGGCGCTCTCGGCCTCGCCGGACGCCAAGCCTTCTCCATTGTGCGGCGGCTGCGGGAGGAGTTGAAGGTCAACACGACCTGTGGCGCCTCCAACATCAGCTTCGGACTGCCGAACCGCCATGCGCTCAACGCGCATTTCCTCGCCATGGCGGCCGGTGCCGGCATGACCTCGGCCATCATGAACCCGCTGCACGAGGAGGAGATGGCCGGAATCATGGCGTCCGACGTTCTGCTTAACAAGGACCTGGACTGCCGCGCCTGGATCAAGAAGTATCGTGCCCCCACACCTGCGGCCGACACGGAAGCGGAGGGCGCGGGGCGGCGCGAAAGGCGGCGGCGCAGGGCCGGACGTTAAGAGATCAGGCGGTTGGGCTTTGGCGGAAGATCCACTTGTTGTTTTCATGCCGTCGGGACGCCGGGGACGCTTTCCCGCCGGCACCCCGCTGCTAAAGGCGGCCCGTAGCCTAGGCGTCGACATCGACTCCGTCTGCGGTGGCCGCGGAATCTGCGGCCGCTGTCAGATCGCCGTCGGCGAGGGAGATTTCGCTAAGCACGGAATCTCCAGCCGCGCCGACCACGTCAGCGCCTGGAATGACGTCGAAGAGCGCTATCACCAGAAACGCGGCATCAAGGACGGACGGCGGCTGTCGTGCCAAAGCCTGCTGCTGCAGGATGTCCTGGTCGACGTGCCGCCGGACAGCCAGGTTCACAAACAGGTCGTCCGCAAGCGCGCGGAGGTCCGAAATATCGAGCTCGACCCGGCGATCCGCCTGCACTACGTCGAAGTCGTCGAGCCGGACATGCACAACCCCTCCGGGGACCTGGAGCGGCTGCTCATGGCTCTGGAGCAGCAATGGGGCCTCTCCGGCCTGGAATGCGATCTGCGCATCCTGCAGACGCTGCAGACCACGCTGCGCAAGGGCCAGTGGAAGGTGACAGTCGCGGTCCACCGCAATCAGGTGATAACCGCGATCTGGCCGGGCTTCAACGACCGCGCTTACGGCATGGCGGTCGATGTGGGATCGACCACGATTGCCGCCCATCTGAGCGACCTTTCAACCGGCGAAGTGGTGGCATCGGCCGGGATCATGAACCCGCAGATCCGCTTCGGCGAGGATCTGATGAGCCGCGTGTCCTACGTGATGATGCATCCCGGCGGCGACACCGAGATGACCAAGGCGGTGCGGGAGGCGCTGAACACCCTTTCCGAGGAAGTGGCCGCCGAAGCCGGTATAGAGACCGCCGATATCCTGAACGCCACCTTCGTCGGCAACCCGGTCATGCATCATCTGCTGCTGGGGATCGACCCGACGGAGTTGGGTGGCGCACCCTTTGCGCTGACCTTGAACTCCGGCCTGACCCTTTGGGCATCGCAGTTGGATCTACAGTGGCACCCCAACGCCCGTGTCTATGTGCTGCCCTGCATCGCGGGGCACGTCGGTGCGGATACGGCCGGTGTCATCCTGTCGGAGGAGCCGCATCTCTCCGAAGAGATCGCTCTGGTCGTGGACGTCGGCACCAACGCTGAGATTGTCCTGGGCAACAAGGAGCGACTGCTTGCCTGTTCCTCCCCCACCGGACCGGCTTTCGAGGGGGCACAGATCTCCTGCGGGCAGCGCGCCGCGCCCGGCGCTATTGAACGCGTCCGCATCGACACCGAGACCCTGGAGCCGCGCTATAAGGTCATCGGCTGCGACCTCTGGTCGGACGAGGAAGGCTTTGCCGAGGCGACGAAGAAAACGGGGGTCACCGGCATCTGCGGCTCCGGCATCATCGAGGTACTCGCCGAACTCTTCCTGGCCGGAGTCATTGCGTCGGACGGAACTATCGATGGCACGCTGCAGGCACGCTCACCCCGCGTTCAGCCCGATGGCCGCACCTTCTCGTATCTCATTCGCGAGGGCGAACCCGAAATCAGGATCGTGCAGAACGACGTGCGTGCCATCCAACTCGGCAAGGCCGCGCTCTACGCGGGAATCCGCCTGCTGATGGACCGCTTGGGCATAGAGGCCGTCGGGCGTATCAGCCTGGCCGGCGCCTTCGGAAGCCACATCGACGTGAAGTACGCGATGGTCCTGGGCATGATTCCGGATTGCCCCCTGGAACATGTGGCCTCCGCCGGCAACGCCGCCGGCACGGGCGCGCGCATCGCCCTGTTGAATCAGAAAGCTCGCGACGATATCGAGAGTGTCATCCGGCGGGTCGAGAAGATCGAAACGGCCGTCGAGCCGAAGTTCCAGGCGCATTTCGTGGAAGCCATGGGTTTTCCGCACGCGACCGCGTCATTCCCCAATCTCGCCAAAGCGGTTACACTCCCGGAGCGGAAAACGAGCGACGCCGCAGCGAACGGCGTGGCAGATTCGGAAGGCGGGCGCCGCCGGAGGCGTCGGCGCGGATAATCGCCGTGGCGATGGCGTTACGATTGCCCGATGGGAAGAAAGGGACAGGCCGATGGAAGCCGTAAGTTTCACCCGCATGGACCAGGGCACGGAAGCCGAATACGCCTTCCTGACCCAGGAAGCCAAAGACCACAAGGAACAGACCCTTTGCGACAACGTGCTGGGCCTGCTCAAGATGATGCAGGGCCCGAAGCTCGGCTACCAGATCGACCGCTATCAGCATTCCCTGCAAACCGCGACCCGTGCGGAGCGTGACGGCGCCGATGAGGAAACCATCGTTTGCGCGCTGCTGCACGATATCGGCGACGTGGTGGCCCCGGACAATCACAGTGAATTGGCCGCCGCCGTGCTGCGCCCCTACGTCAGCGACAAGAACTACTGGATCCTGAAGCACCACGGCGTGTTTCAGGGGTACTACTACTTCGACAAAGTAGGCCTGGACCGGGACGCGCGGGACCGTTTCAGGGACAGCCCCTACTACGAGGATTGCGTCCGCTTCTGCGAGTGCTGGGATCAGACGTCCTTCGACCCGGACTACGACACACTACCGCTCGAGCATTTCGAGCCGATGGTGCGGCGCGTGATGGGGGGCGAACCGACGGCTTTTTCCGTCTGAAAACCGATGAACCGCTCTAGGCGGGAAGGCCGGCTTCGCCGAACGGCTCACCCAGTTCCAGGTCCGAACCCGGCGGCAGGCCCCGCTCCTTGCGCGGGGTCCGACCGAAGAAGTCCCGATAACATTTCGAGAAATGAGACGCGGAGACGAAGCCGCAGGCCAGGGCCACGTCGATGACCGGCATGTTTGTTTGCAGCAGCAAGAGCCGCGCTTTGTTCAGCCTCAGTTCGAGGTAGTAGCGGGCGGGCGACCGGTTCAGATACTTGCGGAACAGGCGTTCCAACTGGCGTGTCGACAGCCCGGCGTTGCGTGCCAGTTCGACACGGCTGTAAGGCTCCTCCAGGTTTTCTTCCATCAGCTTTATGACCGCCAGCAGCTTGGGGTGCCGAACGCCCAACCGGGCCAGCAGTGACATGCGCTGATGGTCGTGGTGGTCGCGGATCCGTTCGTGCATGAACTGATCCGCCACCTGCGCGGCCAGTTCGTGCCCATGCTGCTGCGCCACGACGTTGAGGATCATGTCCATGGCGGCCGTGCCGCCGGAGCAGGTGAAGCGGTTGCGGTCAATTTCGAACAGCTCGCTCGTCACTTCGATATCGGGGAACTCCTCGGCAAAGGACGCCAAGTTCTCCCAATGGATGGTGCAGCGGTAGCCGTCCAGCAGGCCCGCCCGCGCCAACAGGTGGGATCCGGTGCAGATCGCGCCGATATCCGCCCCGTTTCGGTCCATCCGGCGCAGCCAGGACAGGGCCGCCTTTTCCTGGAATAGGTGTATATCGATCCCGCCGCATACGACGATCGTGTGGAATCCGGTCGCCGCCTGCAGATCGCCCTCGGGTTCCAGGGCGATCCCGTTCGAAGAAATCACCGGCTGGCCATCCAACGAGAACAGGCGCCAGGAATAGAGGCCCTTGCCGCTCAAGCGGTTGGCCACCCGCAGAGGCTCCACGGCCGAGGTGAAGGCAATCATCGAGAATCGCGGAACGAGGAAAAAGGCGATCTCTTGCGGCAATTCGCGGGGAGCGTTTCCAAACATACGCTTTTCTTGATCCCAGTTATTGTGCCTCGTTTATTCGCGGACTCTTACATGACTTTTCCATGTCGCGAACAGAAAAATTTCTGCCGGAGAATCCAAAGCCACGGCTTTCGCCATCTCGTCCTTTGTGCCACGCTGAGAATGTCAACAAACCCCTCGCTTCCAGGCCATTTACCATAGCCTTAGAGGGGCACGAATTGGGGAACAGGGGAGACTTCGGATCGGAATGAAACCGCGTTATTCGATATTCAGTCTGGTCCGCAATGCGCTCAGCTATCACAACAACTGGACCGCTGCCTGGCGCAGCCCGGAGCCAAAACCGGCCTACGACGCGGTGATCGTTGGCGGTGGCGGCCATGGCTTGGCGACGGCCTATTATCTGGCCAAGCGCCACGGCCTGACCAACGTCGCGGTTCTGGAAAGGGGCTGGCTCGGCGGCGGCAACACCGGGCGCAACACGACAATCGTCCGGTCAAACTACCTCTGGGACGAATCCGCGAGGCTCTATGAGCATGCCCTGAAACTCTGGGAGGGGCTGTCCCAAGATCTCAATTACAACGTCATGTTCTCCCAGCGAGGCGTGCTGAATCTGGCCCATAACCAGCACGACCTGCGGGAGATCTCGCGCAGAATCAACGCTAACCGGTTGAACGGCGTGGATTCCGAGTTCCTCACGCCGGAACAGATCAAGGAAATGATTCCGATCATCGATCTGCGGCGCAAGGGGCGCTACCCGGTGCTGGGGGCCAGCCTGCAGCGGCGCGGCGGGACGGCACGGCATGACGCTGTCGCGTGGGGTTACGCCCGTGCCGCGGACGCGCTGGGCGTCGACATCATCCAGGAATGTCCGGTGACCGGTTTTCGCCAAGAGAATGGTCAGGTCACCGGCGTTGAGACGGCCAAGGGCTTCATCGCGACCAAGAAAGTCGGGATTGTCGCAGCAGGCCACTCCAGCGTCCTCGCCAACATCGCAGGCTTCCGCTTGCCGATCCATTCAGTGCCGCTCCAGGCGCTTGTCTCGGAGCCCGTGAAGCCCGTAATCGACACGGTTGTCATGTCCGGCGCGGTCCACGCCTATGTCAGCCAATCGGACAAGGGCGAACTGGTCATCGGCGCCGGGGTCGACAAGTTCGTGGGCTATGGCCAGCGCGGCAGTCTCGACGTTACGGAAGAGACCCTTGCCGCCGTTTGTGAACTCTTCCCACTCTTCCGGCGGATGCGGATGCTGCGCCAATGGGGCGGCATCGTCGACGTCTGCCCGGATGCCAGCCCCATCATCTCGAAGACCCCGGTCGACGGCCTCTACATCAACTGCGGTTGGGGGACCGGCGGCTTCAAGGCAACGCCCGGATCCGGTTGGGTATTTGCACACACGATCGCCAATGACGAGCCTCACGCGCTGAACGCCGCTTTCACGCTGGATCGTTATCAGTCCGGCTATCTGATCGACGAACATGGCGCCGCTGCGGTCGCGCACTGAGGGAGACCAAAACAGAATGCTACGCATACCTTGCCCCTACTGCGGACCGCGCAACGAAACCGAATTCAGCTATGGCGCGGAGGCCCATATCGCCCGCCCGGAACAACCGGAGGAGATCGGCGACGGCCAGTGGGCGGACTACGTCTTTTTGAGGGACAACCCGAAAGGCGTGATGCTGGAGCGCTGGTGCCATACCCAAGGCTGCCGCCGCTGGTTCAACGTAGCGCGCGATACCGTCACCTACGAAATCCACGCCGTCTACGAGATGGGCCATCAGCCGCCTAAGCTCGAGATGAAGAGCTACGTCTAGGAGTTCCGCGGGCATGGTTGGACAATACCGCCTGGCAGACAGAGGACGGGTCGACCGGTCGCAGCCCATCGACTTCCAATTCAACGGGAAGCACTACCAGGGCTACCCGGGCGACACCTTGGCCTCTGCGTTGCTGGCGAACGGAGTTCATCTCGTCGGCCGCAGTTTCAAGTATCACAGGCCGCGCGGCATCATGTCGGCCGGCCCGGAAGAGGCGAATGCCCTGGTCCAGGTCGGCGAAGACCCGCGCACGGACCCGAACCTGAAAGCAACGCAGATCGAATTGATCGGCGGCTTGACCGCGCAGTCTCAGAATTGCTGGCCCTCGGTCGAATTCGATATCGGCGCCATCAACAACGCCTTCTCGCGGCTGATCCCGGCCGGCTTCTACTACAAGACCTTCATGTGGCCGGCCCGTTGGTGGATGCAGTACGAACATGTGATCCGCAAGTCTGCGGGCCTGGGCCGCGCACCCAGCGGAAGAGACCCGGACCGCTACGACAAGACCTACGCGCACTGCGACGTGCTGGTGGTGGGGGCCGGGCCTGCGGGCCTCGCCGCGGCGCTGGCGGCGGCCCGCAGCGGCGCGCGCGTGATCCTGGCGGAACAGGATTTCGAACTCGGCGGTTCCCTGCTTTCCGACCCCAGCCCGCAGATCGACGGCGCACCGGCGCTTGCCTGGGCCGAAGAGGCGGAGCGCGAACTGACCCAGTTCCCGGATGTCCGTATCCTGCGGCGCACCATCGCCTATGGCTATTTCGATCACAACTTCGTCGCCATGATGGAGAACGTGACGGATCACTTGGCCGACAAGCCTGAACACCTGCCGCGGCACCGCCTCTGGAAAGTCAGGGCAGCGCAGATTGTACTTGCTACGGGGTCAATCGAACGGCCGCTGGTTTTTTCTGACAACGACCGTCCGGGAATTATGCTTGCCAACGCCGCGCGAACCTACGTCAATCGCTTCGGCGTCAAGCCCGGCGCCCGCGCCGTCCTCATGACCAACAACGACGGCGCCTACGCAGCCGCGCTGGACCTCAAGGACGCCGGCGTTGAGATCGCTGCGGTCGTTGACCTGCGCAACGAAGCGACAGGTCCAAACACCGAGCGCGCCGAAGCCGCCGGGATCAACATTCTGTCCGAACACGCCGTGACCGCCACCATCGGCAAGAAGCGCGTCACCGGTATCCGCGCCGCGGAGTTGAATTTCGACGGCAATGGTGTAGTCGGCGAAGGCAAGGAGTTCGAATGCGATCTGCTGCTCCACTCCGGCGGCTGGAACCCGACCGTTCACCTTTTCTGCCAGGCCAAGGGCTCCCTGGAGTGGGACAAGCGGCATGCCTGTTATGTCCCCGGACAGCCGATGCAGCGGGCGCAGTTCTCGGTGGGCGCCTGTAACGGCGCTTTCGGATTAGGCACGGCATTGAGTCAGGGCCGGACCGCCGGCATGGCGGCCGCGTCGGCGGCGGGGCACAAGGCCAGCGGCCGCGCGCCGGCGGCCCCCGAGGCCGAGGACGGCGACTTTCTGCCGGCGCGCTGGATGTGGTGCGTGCCCTCCGAAAAACCCGTCGGCCAGGGCGGCAAACACTTCGTCGATTTGCAAAACGACAGTACTGCGGCGGACCTCAAGTTGGCCCTGCGTGAAGGTTACCGCTCCATTGAGCACGTCAAGCGTTTCACGACGACCGGCATGGCGACCGATCAAGGCAAGACCAGCAACGTCAACGCCATCGGTATTGTCGCGGAGCAAGTCGGCCGCTCGCTGCCCGAGGTCGGCGTGACCACTTTCCGCCCGCCCTATACGCCGGTCAGCTTCGGCATCTTCGCGGGACGGGACGTCGATGACTTGCTAGACCCGATCCGCAGGACGCCAATGCACGCCTGGCATGAAGACCACGGGGCGCTGTTCGAGGATGTCGGTCAGTGGCGCCGTGCCTGGTACTACCCGAAGGACGGCGAAGACCTGCACGCCGCGGTCAACCGGGAAGTCAAGGCGGTGCGCCAGTCTCTCGGCATTCTAGATGCCTCGACCTTGGGCAAGATCGACATCCAGGGCCCCGACGCCTCCGAGTTCCTGAACCGAGTCTACACGAACGCCTGGAAGAAGCTGGACGTTGGCAAGTGCCGCTACGGCCTGATGCTGGGCGAGGACGGCATGGTGATGGACGACGGAGTCACCTCCCGGCTAAGCGAACACCGATACCTCATGACGACCACGACCGGCAACGCGGCACCGGTCATGGCGCACCTGGAAGAGTATCTGCAGACCGAGTGGCCCGACCTGAAGGTCTATCTGACTTCCGTCACGGAACAGTTCGCGACCGCGACCATATCCGGACCGAACGCCCGGCGCCTCTTGACCGAGTTGACCGACATCGAACTCTCGCCGAATGCTCTGCCCCACATGGGGCTCGCGCTGGGCAAGGTGGCGGGAATCTCGGCGCGGGTCTACCGCATCTCCTTCACCGGCGAGCTCTCTTACGAGATCAACGTGCCGGCCGCCTATGGGCTGTCCCTCTGGCAGGCCCTGATGATGGCTGGGGAGAAGTACGGCATCACGCCCTACGGCACGGAAGCGATGCATGTTCTGCGGGCCGAGAAAGGCTACATTATCGTGGGCCAGGAGACCGATGGGTCCGTAACGCCGGTCGATCTCGATATGAACTGGATCGTGTCCAAGACGAAAGACTTTATCGGCAAGCGCTCTTTGACACGGTCGGACATGGTCAAGGACGACCGCAAGCAACTTGTCGGCCTCTTGACTGAGAATCCGGACGAGGTTCTGCCGGAGGGGGCCCAACTGGTCGAGGTGTTGGAAGATGCGCCACCGATGGACATGGTGGGTCACGTCACCTCGAGCTACTACAGTCCCAACTGCGAGCGCTCCATCGCCATGGCCCTGATCAAGGGCGGACTAGGCAAGAAGGGGCAAAGACTCTACGCGCCGCTCGACGGCGGCAAGACGATCGTCTGCAGCATCGCTCAGTCGCCCGTGTTTTTCGATCCCGAGGGGGAGCGGCTCCGTGACTGAACCCTATCTGAAGCAAGATGGTTTGGCGCATTTGGCGCTTGAGGGCCGAGCGGTAGAATCTCGTGGCGAGGCGGGCGTTGCCTTGGCGCAGAAACCTTACCCAGCCATCCTCAATCTCAGGGGCAACCCCTCCGATCAAACCTTTATGCAGGCCGCCGGCCAAGCCCTGGGCGCCGCCTTGCCGGTCATCGCCAACAGCTCGCTTTCCATCGAGGGGGCGGAGGTGCTGTGGCTTGGCCCGGATGAGTGGTGGATCATCTCAAGGGTCGATGCGTCGGAATCCGCGGAGCCGGCGCAACGGCTGCGCGACGCGCTCGGGAATGTCCACGCCGCTGTCACCGAGATGGGCGACAGCCGTGTCTGCCTTCAGGTGTCCGGCCCCAAGGCGCGCGACTTGCTGGCCAAGGGCACGTCTTTGGACCTACATCCCGGTGTCTTTGGCGGGCCCGGACACTGCGCCCAAACCCATCTGGCCAAGACAATCGTCGTCTTGCACCAGACCTCGGAAGACCCGCAAGACGGTCCGACCTTCGAGATTTTCGTGCTGCGGTCTTTCGCGGACTATCTCTGGCGCTGGCTGGAGGACGCAGCGCAGGAGTTCGGCGCCGCCATCCTGAAGGCCTGACGGCCCGGTCCGTGCAGAGAGGCTAGACCGCTCAGGTGAAGGCGTCAGGCATCGAGTCTTTCTTCTTCTGAATGAACTCCTTCAGCGCCTCGTCGATACCTGGGTCGAGCGCCGGGGCTTCGTAGTCGCGCAACCTCTGTTTCCAGAGTTTGTTCGCCAGCTGCGCCGTATCCTGGGCGCCCTCCGCCTCCCACTGTTCGTAGGAGTTGTTGTCCGCCACCGATGAGCGGTAGAAGGCGGTTTCGAAGTTCGCCTGGGTGTGAGCGCAGCCCAGGAAGTGGCTGCCCGGCCCGACTTCTCGCAAGGCATCCATCGCTTGGCCGTTCTCCGTCAGGTCATAGCCATTGCAGAGCACCTGCATCATGCCGAGCTGATCCGCGTCGATGACGAATTTCTCGTAGGACGACACCAGTCCTCCCTCCAGCCATCCGGCGCTGTGCAGCACGAAGTTGACGCCGCCAAGCACCGTCGGCAGCAGCGTCTGAGAACTCTCGTGCGCAGCCTGCGCATCCGCCGCCTTCGACCCGCAGAGGGAACCGCCGGAGCGGAAGGGAACGCTCAGGCGCCGTGCCAGCTGTGCCATACCGTAGAGTACGAGCGCCGGCTCCGGCGTGCCGAATGTCGGCGCCCCCGATTGCATGGAGATGGAGCTGGCGAAGGAGCCGAGGATCATCGGTGCGCCGGGCCGGACGAGCTGCGAGAACGCGAGCCCCGCGAGGGCTTCCGCCAGGGTCTGCGTCATGGTGCCGACCGCCGTCACCGGCGACATGGCGCCCGCCAGGATGAAGGGAGTCACGATGCACGCCTGATTATGCCGGGCATAGACCTTCAGGGCACCCAGCATGGTGCCGTCGAAGGTCATGGGGGAGTTGGCGTTGATCAGGCTGACCAGGACGGTGTTGTTTTCGACGAACTCCTCGCCGAACAGGATCTTCGCCATGGCGACGGTATCCTCGGCCCGCTCCGGCGCCGTCACCGACCCCATGAAGGGCAGGTCCGAATAGCGCATATGGCTGTAGACCATGTCGAGATGGCGCTTGTTTACCGGTACGTCGACTGGTTCGCAAACCGTGCCGCCGGAATGGTGGATGGCGGGTGCCGTATAGGCCAGCTTCACGAAGTTTTGAAAATCTTCCAACGTGGCGTAGCGGCGCCCCTGGTCCAGGTCGCGCACGAAAGGGGGTCCATAGACCGGGGCGAAGACCGTTGAACCGCCACCGATCTGGACGCTGCGCGCAGGATTGCGAGCGTGCTGGGTGAATTCCGACGGTATTGTCTTGCAGAGCTCCCGGCAGAGGCCGCGGGGCATGCGGACGCGTTCGCCATCGACCTCGGCGCCGGCGTCCTTCCAGAGCTGCAGGGCTTCCGCATCGTCGCGAAACTCAATGCCGATTTCTTCCAGAACGGTCTCGGCATTTTGCTCGATGAGGACAAGGTCTTCATCTCGCAGAATTTCGTAGTAGGGAATCCGCCGGGTGATATGGCCACTCTTGGGCGCTGCTGTGCCGCCCCGCTGGGCCCGCCGGGCTTCCGCGCCTCCGGCTGCACCCCGGCCGCGACGGCCCCGGCGTCCTGCCGCGCTTGTGGCTTCGGTCTCGGTCATCTGCACTGGCCTCCTCTTTCGGCGAGCCGATTATTCGTCTCACCGCGACGGGCGCTCTGTCGCGCTGGCGACCGCCTTGGGATGATCTGCGGCGTGTCGCAGCCTTCCGATTTTCCCGCTGTTCCGCGCCCCAGGCAATCCGGGTCTTCGCGCGGACAGGGAACCGGAATACGGCGCAGTATCCGATTCGCCGTTCTAGGTGTTGGACTGCACCGGCCTACTACATCTAGTGGTCTCTGATCACCCAGCGGTGTGGTTCATCAGGCAAAATCATCGTGGCTCTTTACCGGAGAGGGAGGCAGAATAGACACTGTTCGGTGAAACACCCCTTTGTCCCCGCCTTGGCGGTGGGCGACCGACGATTTTGGGTGCGGCGTTACGAGCTGGGCAGGGCGAAATACGCAACAATACTGACGCTTCTGGCACATGCCGCAGGGGTCTTGCCCACTAAAGTGATGGCGATTTTTGACAAGTGGTTGACGCTCACGCGTTACGGATGAAATCAAGAGACAGGTCAGGTAATTAATAGCCGGGGACTCGTGTCGTTAGAACCAATGACCCGGCAACAACAGGAAGGTGACAGCGATGGCAACTAAGGAGCATTCGTACATTCCGGAGCTGAAGAACGAATTCATGAAGGGCAATGTCGACCGCCGTGAATTCCTTCGTACAGCGACCCTGCTGGGTATGTCCGCCACGGCGGCCTATGCCTTTGTCGGGCAGATCACCGGAGAGGGTTTTGCGCCCAAGGCAGCGGCGGCGGAACCTCAGAAGGGTGGCAACCTGAGGATTGCCATGGTCGTCCAGGAAATGACCGACCCCTCGACTTTTGACTGGGTTGAGAAGTCCAACGTTGCCCGGCATATCGTCGAATATCTGACGATGACCGGCGCGGACAATATCACCCGGCCCTATCTGGCGGAAAGCTGGGAAGCGTCTGACGATCTCAAAACCTGGACCTTCAAGCTGCGTAAGGGTGTCAAGTGGTCGAACGGAGACGATTTCAACGCCGACGACGTTGTCTTCAACTTCACACGCTGGCTCGACCCGAACACCGGTTCGTCCAACATCGGCCTTTTCTCAGCCATGACGGACACGGTCGATACCGGCAAGAAGGATGACGACGGGAATCCGATCACCGAGCAGCGGATGACCGAAGGCGCAGTCGAGAAGGTGGACAGCCACACCGTCCGTCTGAATCTCAACTCTCCGGTCCTCTCGATTCCTGAGAACCTCTACAACTATCCGACTGCGATCGTGCACCGCAATTTCTCGGAGGAAGGCGGCAGCCTGGCTAAGAACCCGGTAGGCACCGGCCCCTACGAGCTCGCTGACTACCGTGTCGGCGAAATTGCGGTTCTAAAACGCCGTAGCGACGCCTACTGGGGCGAGAGCATCACCGACGATCCCTATCTCGGCGGCCCGATCTATCTCGACCAGATCACCTACATCGATACAGGCTCGGATCCGTCTGCACGCTTGGCGGCCCTGGCCTCCAAGCAGGTCGATGCGGTCTACGAGCTGCCGATCGATATTCTCGCGACAGCCGGCAAGTTGCCGGGCATCGTCGTTTCGGAAGCTCAGACGGCCCAGACCGCTTGTATCCGCATGCAGGTTACTCAGGCGCCCTTCGACAATCCGTTGGTGCGTAAGGCGGTTGTCACCGCGGCCGACAACAACAAGCTTCTGGAACTTGGGTTCGGCGGTCTCGGCGCGGTTGCTGAGAACCACCATGTTGCACAGATCCATCCGGAGTATTTCCAGCTGCCCCCGTTGAAGCGGGACGTGGATCTGGCCAAAAAGCTCCTGGCGGATGCGGGCCATGGCGGCGGTCTGGAAATCTCCTGCGACGTCGGCAACACGGACGGCAAGTGGCAGCAAAACACCGTTCAGGTCCTCAAAGAGCAGCTTGCTCCCGCAGGCATCAATCTGAACGTCAACGTGATGCCCGCCGCGCAGTACTGGGAAGTCTGGGACAAGACCCCCTTCGGTCTGACCGCCTGGACCCACCGTCCGCTCGGCACCATGGTGCTCAGCCTCGGCTACCGCAGCGGCGTGCCGTGGAACGAGAGCAAGTACGCCAATCCTGAATTCGATGCGGCCCTGACTGACGCCGAGTCGATCCTCGATATCTCCAAGCGCAAGGCTGCTATGGAGAAGGTCGAGCAGATCATTCAGGACGATGCGGTGATGGTACAACCGTTCTGGCGGTCGAAGTACTCGGCAGCCACCGAGAACGTGAACGGCTACACCACGCACCCAACCTTGTACCACCAGTTCCACAAGGTCTGGATGAGCTAAGAACCGACGGATCTGCGGCGTCTCTCGGGACGCCAAGACAAATCCGGGAAAGGCCCCTCATCACCGATGGGGGGCCTTTTTCTTTGTGCATTCCGTCCGTCACCTTCGGTCGCATACGCAACACTCCCCTTGAGGCCCGCCGCCTATCCTCGCTCTAGGAAGAGGCGCCAAGGAGGTTGCTGAGGTGAAAACGAATGTCCGGGTTGCAGTCATCGGCGGCGGTGTCGTCGGCTGCAGCGTGCTCTACCACCTGACCAAACTGGGCTGGTCCGATGTCGTGCTGCTCGAACGTTCGGAGCTGACCTCCGGCTCAACCTGGCACGCGGCCGGCGGCATGCACACGCTGAACAGCGACCCCAACATCGCAAAACTGCAGGACTACACGATCCGTCTCTACAAGGAGATCGAGGAGATCTCCGGCCATTCCTGCGGCGTGCACCTGACCGGCGGTTACATGCTGGCGGCGGATCAGGACCGGCTCGACTGGCTCAAGACGGCCTTCTCCAAGGGCCGCAATCTCGGTTTCGAATCTCGCCTGGCCTCTCTCGAAGAGGTCGCGCGGGAGATGCCAATTCTGGATGCCTCACAGTTCGTCGGGGCCCTCTACGATCCCTTCGAAGGTCACGTCGATCCCTCCGGCGTCACTCATGCCTATGCCAAAGCCGCCCGTGTCGGCGGCGCCGAAGTCTACCGCGAAACCCCGGTCATCGAGACCAACCAGCGCCCCGACGGCAGTTGGGACGTCGTCACCGCGAAGGGCACCCTGAACGCGGAAGTTCTGGTCAATGCCGGCGGCCTTTGGGCGCGCGAGGTCGGCGCAATGGCGGGCGTTCACCTGCCTCTGCTGGCCATGGAACACCAGTACCTCATCACCGAACCGATTCAGGAGGTGATCGACTTCGGCCGCGAGGTCCCTCACGCCATCGACTTCGCCGGCGAAATCTATCTGCGCCAGGAAGGCCAGGGCCTGTTGATCGGCACCTATGAACAGGAATGCCGCCCCTGGTCGCCCGACCGCACACCTGACGACTTCGGCCACGAACTGCTGCAGCCGGACCTGGAGCGGATCGCGCCGAGCCTGGAGGTCGCCTTCCGCCACATCCCGCCCCTCGCCAACGCGGGGATCAAGCAGACGATCAACGGCCCGTTCACCTTCGCACCCGACGGCAACCCGCTCATCGGCCCCGTTCCCGGCCTGCGCAACTACTTTGTCGCCTGCGGCGTCATGGCGGGCTTTTCCCAGGGCGGCGGCGTCGGCCGCTCCCTGGCCGAATGGATCATCGAGGGCGAACCTTCGATGGATGTCTTCGCCATGGACGTGGCGCGCTATGGGTCTTGGGCCGGCAAGTCCTACACCTACGACAAGGTTCAGGAGAACTATCGCCGCCGCTTCTCCATCGTCTATCCGAACGAGGAACGTCCCGCCGGACGGCCGCTGAAGACCACGCCGATCTACGACCAGCTCAAACGGAACGGCGCCGTTTTCGGAGCGGCCTACGGACTGGAGCACGCCCTTTGGTTCGCGCCCGATGCCGAAGGTGTGGAGGAGACTCCGACCTTCCGCCGCTCCAACGCGTTCGGCCCTGTGGGCGAGGAATGCCGCGCCGTGCGCGAGGCCGTCGGCTTGATGGAAATCTCTAGCTTCGCAAAATACGAAGTGACGGGCCCCGGCGCCGAGGTCTGGCTGCTGCAGTTGCTCGCCAACCGCATGCCGCAGAAAGGCCGCATGCTGCTGTCGCCAATGCTCAATCCAAAGGGCCGCTTGATCGGCGACTTCACCGTGGCCCGCTTGGGGCCGGAACGCTTCATGCTGTTCGGTTCGGGCACTGCCGAGGGCTACCACATGCGCTGGTTCCAGGCGCAGCTGCGGGACGGCGGCACAAGCAGCGGCGTGACTCTCCGGTCCCTCTGTTCCCGCCTCACCGGACTTTCGATCGCCGGGCCGCAGGCGCGAACCCTGCTGCAGCGCCTGACCCGGGACGATGTCTCGAACGAGGCCTTTCCCTTCCTCCACGTCCGCGAGATGACACTGGGCTATGCCCCGTCCATCGTCGCGCGGATCTCCTTCACCGGAGAGCTGGGCTACGAGATTTACATGCCGCCGGAGTACCAGCGGTCGCTCTACGAGGCCCTGCGCGCAGCGGGCGAAGACCTCGGCTTGCGACTCTTTGGCGGCCGCGCCTTGAACTCCCTGCGGCTGGAAAAAGGCTTCGGGTCCTGGACGCGCGAATACACACCGGATTACACGCCTTTCCAGGCCGGGTTGGGGCGCTTCGTCGACCTGCGGAAGAACAGTTTCAACGGACGCGATGCCGTTGCGGCAGCCAAGGAAGAAACGCCGAACTATGCGCTGCGGTCCCTGGTTATCGAGGTGGAGGACGCGGACGCCTGGGCCGACGAGCCGATTCTACGTGGGGACGAAGTCGTCGGCTTCATTACCTCCGGCGGCTACGGGCATACTGTGGGTCAGAGCCTCGCGCTAGCCTACCTGAAGCCCGACCGTGCGGAACGCGGGTCGGCCTTCGAGGTCGAGATTCTCGGGTCGCGCCGTCCCGCGCGGTTGTTGGAGCAACCCCTCTACGACCCGAAAGGCGAGCGCATGCGCGGCTAGCACCCGCGGCCGCGCATGCCGACTTAGCCGTCCTCTTCAAGGATAACCGGCTCCGTACCGTTCCAGCTCATCAAAGGGACCGTGGAGATGGAATTCTTCGGCGAACCTTCAATCAACTTGTCGCTGTAGACGAGGTAGACCAGCGTCCGGCGCTTCTCGTCGAAGAAGCGCACCACGTTGAGCTTCTTGAAGAGCACCGAGCGCCGCTCCTTGAACACCCGCTCGCCCTCCTCCAAGACCTCGAGGAATCGCACCGGGCCCACTTGGCGGCAGGCAATAGCGGCGTCGGAGGTGTCTTCCGCCAATCCGACGGCGCCTTTCAGGCCACCGGTCTTTGCCCGGCTGACATGGCACGCCACGCCTTCCACCTTCGGGTCGTCGAAAGCCTCGATGACGATTTTATGGTCCGGCCCCAGAAGAACGAATTCCGTATCGACGCTGCCGATTTCCTCGGCAAAAGCTGCGGTTGCAAAATGCGGGGCAGTAAAGAGGAAACTGACGGCGCAGGCGGTCAAAATCATGCGGTATGGTAAAGACATCATCGCTCCGAAATCGGGTTTTGGTAAGAACTTCGTGCTATCGCTTGTCCGGGCGCATGAAGGGTCTGCGCAAAAGACCCCACGCTCAAGTCCGTGCGAAGGCCCTATGCTTGCATCGGGGTCGGTCGCATAATAGTTTCGCGCGCCTCTTATATAGGCGCCACTCGCTTTGGGTTAAGGGATTCTTCCCAGGATGTCGGATCGGCTCTCAAATCTTCTCGCCTCGCGGCCATGGCTGCTCGCGGATGGCGCGACCGGAACAAACTTCTTCACCTATGGTTTGGCGCATGGGGACGCTCCGGACCTCTGGAACCTCGAACGGCCGGAGGCCGTGGTCTCCCACTATCGCAGCTTCATTGACGCGGGCTCGGATATCGTTCTGACCAATTCCTTCGGTGGCACGCGCAATCGGCTCAAGCTGCACAAAGCGGAAGACGACTGCTTCGAAATCAACCGCCGCGCCGCCGAGCTGGCCCGCCAGGCTGCGGAGGAAGGCGGGAATCAAGATCTGGTGGTTGCCGGTTCCATGGGGCCGACCGGAGACCTATTCGAACCGTTGGGTCCACTAACCTTCGACCAAGGGGTGGCGGCCTTCGCGGAACAGGCCAGAGGTCTGGCGGCTGGCGGAGCGGACGTCCTCTGGATCGAAACGATCTCTTCCGTCGACGAGTTGCGTGCGGCCGTGCAGGGCGCCGCCGAAAGCGGGCTGCCCACCGTCACCACCCTCAGCTTCGACACCAATGGACGAACCATGATGGGCGTCACGCCCGCGCAACTCGCGGAATTGACAAGAAGCCTTGAACCGAGACCGATCGCCTACGGCGCCAACTGCGGCAGCGGCGCGGCGGAACTCATGGCCGCCATGGTCCATATGACGGCGGTTGCGGCAGAGGATGAGGTTCTGGTCGCCAAGAGCAACTGCGGCATTCCGGAGTTTGTGGACGGCGAAATCCAGTACAACGGCACGCCGGAGATTATGGCGGACTATGCCCGCCTCGCCATCGACTGCGGAGTGCGGATCATCGGCGGCTGCTGTGGCACCACGCCCGAGCATATCGTGGCCATGCGCGCAGCGCTGGAAGGGCATGACAAGGGCCCCAGGCCGAGTCTGGAAGAGGTCACGGCACGCCTGGGCGAGATCTCACTGGGGGCGTCCAAAGGCGCATCCACGCCGCTGGGAAGCCGTCCCGAGTCGGAAGGCGGCGGAGGACGGCGCCGGGGCGGGCGCCGCAAAGGCAGGGCGACAACCGATAGTGCGCCCAGGTTCTAGCGCATCCGCATCTGCATCTCTGCGGGAACGAGCTACTGAAGGATTGCCGGTCCTCTTGAGATCGGAACCATGGCCCTCAAATCGAGACCGTCTTCCGAATCCGGCTCGCCGGTGCGCGCCAGATCAAGGCTGACGTCGCGCATATTGGCGCCCTCGAATGTAGCGCCCCTGACGTCCGCGCCGGCAAAGATGGCACGGGCCAGATTGCTGTCTCGGAAGCTCGCGCGCAGCAGGCGGCTGCCGGAGAAATTCGCCTCGACAAGAACAGCGCGGTCAAAAACCGCTCCACTAAGATTGCGCCCGCAGAAGTCGCCCTCCGCCAGGCTGATGTCGGAGAAATCGGCACGCGCGCCTTTAGTGCCACCGCTCTCGACCCAACGCTCGTGATCGCCGAGCAATTTCGCAAGCTCGCTTTTCCCGAGCCGCGTGATAATTGCGCCCTTGGAGAAGTTGCGGGCCGCGGCCAGGGAATCGCCGGTAATCAGCGCGCCCGCCAGATCGGCATCCATCATCTGAGCCGCGTGGAAATTGTTGTCGCAAAGCTCCGCGCCGCGGAAACTCGCGGAACGAAGGTCTGCGCCCGACAGGTCCGTATGCTCCAGCACCGCACCGAAAAAATCGGCGTTGGAAAGTTTCGCTTTGGTCAGGCTGGCGCATTGCAGCATCGCCAAGCGGAAAAGACATCCGTTCCGCGCCAAACGTTGCTCGCCGCCTTGCTGCCAAATGGCGCCTCCGTTGAGATCGGCTTCCTCCAGCAGCGTATTTGTGAGGATCGCGCTCTCGAACGAGGCGGCATTCAAGTCGCAGCGCGAGAAATCGGCGTGCGACAGGTCCGCGTGGTCGAACCGAGACGCAAAGAGATTGGAGCGCGCAAATCGCGCGCCATGAATTTTGGTACGGGAGAAATCACAATCGAGAAAAACCGAATCCGAGAAATCGAACCGCGAGAGGTTCAAGCCGGACAGGTCGCAGTTCCGCAGAATGACGCGGCGGCCATTCGGGCGGCGCTGCAAAAAGGCGAGGTGAATTTCGGCGAGCTGGCCGACCTGATCCTGCGTGATGCGGGCGTCACGGATTCCGTGCCCGTAGGTGGCGACTGTCGTCCCAAGCGAAACTGACATGCCCTGCTCCCGCCCCTCTCTGAATTCGGGACCCACGTCCCACCGGCCCAACTCTGTGCCGGGTCCACAGACTGAACATTTCGCGCCAAGAAGGAGATCGGCAATCGCTTCCCTTCTTGAGCGAGAAGAGCATGCCACAACAATGCCACAAGTCAAGAAATAAGAAAGTACAATAAAGATTGTATTTTAGTTAAAATAGAAATTATAAAATAACGACATTGTCACTTTCGAATATAATAGAGATATATAATTTTTTTGTAAGTATAATATTCTATAAATACTTCAATTTATTTCTCAGAAAGATCGAATCTCATCCAAAAACATCTCAAGCACTTCAATGCTCGGCAGCACATGATCGGCATGCGGAAGTAACTCATGCTCCTGGCTTGTCCCCGTCAGGACCCCGACCAGCAGTCCGGCCCCTGCCGAGCGCCCCATTTCCATGTCGTGCCGGTTGTCACCGACCACAACCACCTCCTCGGGAGCCAGTTGGGTGGAGATACAGAAGGCTTCCACCATCCCCGGCCCCGGCTTCTCTCCATGGCCGGAATCGTAACCGGCCAGGAAGGAGAAGCGATCGCTAGCCCCGACAACATCGAGGCTCACCCTGGCCCCCTCCTCGCTGTCGCTGGTCGCGACGCCCAGCACCATGCTTCTGGCCAGCAGGCCGTCCAGGGCCGCCACCAGCCCGTCTACGGCCACGGCACCGCTCCGCCCTCCTTCCGTGAAGAGTCGATCCATCTCGGCCGTCATCGCTTCGATGTCCGAGGACCCCATGATCTCCCCGAAGAGTGCCGCGATTTCGAGAGTATTGCCCGCCGCCAGCGGGGAACCGGAAAGCACCCTGTCCTCGTCGGGGCTGTAACCAGCCTCGGTAAGCAGGCGCAGCGCCAGGTCTTCCTCGCCGCCTGCGAGCGTCCGTGCGACCTGCCAGTTTACCGGCATCCAGGTCCTATCGTAGTCGAGCAAGGTGCCATCCTTGTCGAAGAGGATGCCTTTGATCGTCATGTCGGTCCTTTATGCAAATCGTGCGCCGGACAATAGTGCCTATTCCAGCTGCGCGCCGCCTTCCTTTTTGCGCCGCGCCACGAAGGCCTGCAACTCTTCCTTGACCGCCGCCTCTATGGGCGGCGGCTCGAAATCCGCGAGCATGCGCTTGTAGATATGATTTGCCCTCTGCGTCGCCGTTTCCGAACCCGCTTCCTGCCAGGTCTCGAAATTGCGCCAGTCCGACAGCATCGGCTGGTAGAAGGCCGTCTCGTATCGCGCGATGGTGTGCTGGGCTCCGAAGAAATGCCCGCCTGGCCCGACTTCCCGGACCGCCTCCAATCCCAGCGCCCCTTCGTCGACCGGGAAACGGTCGAAAAAGGCCGCCATCATCTGCAGCATTTCGGCGTCCAGGATGAATTTCTCGAAGGAGGCCGTCAGCCCGCCTTCCAGCCAGCCGGCGCCGTGCAACAGGATGTTGCCGCCCCCCATCAGAGCGCCCCAGAGCGCCATCTCCGACTCGTAAGCAGCCTGCGCGTCCGGTGTATTGGAGGCTGTGACGTTCGAGGTGCGGAATGGAAGTCTATAGCGCCGCGCCAACTGTCCGCTCGCCAAAGCCGCCTGGGTGTACTCCGGCGTCCCGAAGGCGGGAGCGCCGCTGCGCATATCGACATTCGAGGTAAAGCCGCCATAAGCGACCGGGGCGCCGGGCCGCGTGACCTGGGACAGCGTGATCCCGGCCAGGGCCTCTGCGTTCTGCAGGGCAAGCGCCCCGGCAATGGTCACCGGTGCCATTGCCCCCGCCAGGGTAAAGGGGGTCAGGATCATCAATTGACCGGCCAACGCCATGTCGATGATACCGCGGGACATCGGCACGTCGAGCTGCAGCGGCGAGTTGGAGTTGATGACGGTGTAGATGCTCGTCTCCCGCTCCATCTGCTCGCGCGGGATTCCGCGGGCGATCCGCACCATTTCCATCACATCGGCGACGGGTTCGCGCCCCCGCGAGAACACGAAGGGCACTTTGTCCGTCTCCGTCAGCATCACGTAGGCGGTTTCCAGGTGCCGGAACCGGACCTCAACGTCCACCGGTTCCACCGCCTGGTTCAGCATGTGGATGGCGTTGCAGCTCTGCGCCAGGCGCATGAAATTGGTGAAATCCGGTAGGGATCCCGGCCGCCGCCCACCGTCCATATCGCTGGCGTTAGGGGGGCCACCGACTGTGGTGAAGGCGACGTAGTTCTCACCCACCAGAACGTCGTGCCGGGGATTTCGCGCGTGCATCTTGACGAGAGAAGGCGCCTTGGCAACGGACTCCTCGACCAGGCCTCGATCGAATCGCACCCGCAGGGTTTCCGGGTCGACTTGCGCCCCTGCGCGGGCCAGGCGATCACGGGCATCCTCCAGCAGGATCCGGATACCCTGCTCTTCCAGGATCGACAGCGAGGTCTCGTGGATGGCCTCGACCTCGTCGGCTGAGAGGATCTCCATCAGGCGGTAGGGATTGCGGAGTTGGCGCCAGGAGGTCTGCGTGACGCCGCCGCTCTGGGCGCCCTCCCTTTTGGCCGAGCGGCCGGCTGAACGTCGTCTCGCGCTCACGGAACCCTTCCTTTCTTGTGCGTCCGCTGCGGAGGGTTCGCTCCGGCGGACTTTAGGCCTGACTCCTCCCAGGCCGAAGGGGATAATCTGGTCCCCCGAGACTCGCTACCTATATCACCGGAGACCATGCACCCAGCTTTTCACTACAGCGACGAAGTGGCAGAGGCTCTGTCGACTAGGCGACCCATTGTTGCCCTGGAATCCACGGTCATTGCCCACGGCCTGCCCCATCCGCAAAACCTGGAAACCGCACAACGGCTTCAGGCCCTGGTGCGTGGAGGCGGCGCCGTCCCTGCCACTATCGCGGTTCTCGGCGGCGAGATCCGCGTCGGCCTGGGGCCTGAGGAACTGGAGCGCCTGGCGACCTCGCGCGGAATCGCGAAACTCAGTGCCCGCGATATCGCCCCGGTCGCAGCACACGGCGGCTCCGGCGCGACCACGGTGGCCGGCACTCTGGCTGTCGCCAAGGCCGCGGGCCTGCGGGTCTTCGCGACCGGCGGAATCGGCGGTGTGCATCGCGGCGGCGAGACGAGCCTGGACATCTCCGCCGATCTGAAAGCCCTGGGGAACTGCCCCGTCGCCGTCGTCTCGGCCGGCGCCAAGTCTATCCTCGATCTGCCGCGCACCTTGGAGATGCTGGAAAGCGAAGGCGTTCCGGTTATCGGATTCGGCACCGGTGTCTTTCCTGCTTTCCACTGCAGAAGTTCCGGCCTCAACCTCGAGCACCGTGTAGGCGACGCCGCGGCGGCCGCCGGCGCCATGCAGGCCCACTGGAGCCTAGGGCAACCTTCCGGCCTGCTGATCGCCAATCCCGTCCCGCAGGCGGATGCCCTGCCGGACTCCGACGTCGCGGCCTGGATCGATACCGCCTTGGCAGAGGCAGACGACGCCGGCATCGCGGGGAAGGAGGTCACGCCCTATCTGCTAAAGCGCCTTGAGGCGCTCAGCGGCGGCCGGACTCTTAAAGCCAATATTGCGTTGCTCGAAAACAATGCCCGCGTCGCAGCGGAGATCGCTGTCGCCTACGGCGTGTTGCAGCGCGGCGTGTGCGGGCCCGCATGAAACTGCAAGGCACTGAATCAGATGGCGGGACCTTGGACCGGGCCGTCCTGCCCGCCGGTTTCCTTGATTGGTTCGGCACGCGCGGCTGGCAGCCACATTCCCACCAGATGGAGATGCTGGACGCAGCGAGCAACGGGCAGTCCGCCCTGCTCATCGCCCCGACCGGTGGAGGCAAGACCCTGGCCGGGTTCCTGCCGACCCTTGTCGAGTTGAGCCAGGGCGACTGGCCCGGCCTTCACACGCTTTACATCTCGCCGCTGAAGGCGCTGGCGGTCGATATCCACCGCAACCTCACAAGCCCGATCGAGGAAATGGGCCTCGAGATCGCCTGCGAGACGCGCACCGGCGACACGCCCCAGAGCAAACGCCTGCGCCAGCGCCGCAAGCCGCCAGGCATTCTCATGACCACCCCGGAGTCCCTGGCCCTGTTGTTGTCCTACTACGATGCGCCGCAGGTCTTCGGAAACCTACGCTGCGTCGTCGTCGACGAGTTGCACGCCATCGCGCACAACAAACGCGGCGACCTCCTGGCTCTCGGGCTGGCGCGCCTGCAAAGCCTGTCGCCGAACTGCCGGCGGGTCGGGCTTTCGGCGACGGTGGACAACCCCGATGCCCTGCTGCGCTGGCTATCCCGCAATCCCCACCGCGAAGACGGGCCGAACGACGTGCGTATTGTCCTGGGCCAGGAAGGTGCCGAAGCCAAGATCGATATCCTCACCACCAAGGAACGCCTGCCCTGGTCCGGACACATGGCGGTGCACGCGTTGCCGGAGGTTTACGAGAAAATCCGCCAAGCGAAAACGGCGCTGGTCTTCGTCAACACCCGCGCACAGGCCGAGATCGTGTTTCAGGAACTCTGGCGCCTCAACGACGACAACCTTGCCATCGGCCTGCATCACGGCAGCCTCGCCGTCGAACAACGCCGCAAGATCGAAGCAGCCATGGCGCGCGGCGAACTGAATGCCGTTGTCGCGACTTCTTCCCTCGATCTCGGTGTCGACTGGGCCGCCGTCGATCTCGTCGTGCAGGTCGGCGCACCGAAAGGCGCCGCACGCCTTCTGCAGCGGATCGGGCGCGCCAATCACCGCTTCGAGGAACCGAGCCGTGCGCTGCTGATTCCCGCCAATCGTTTCGAAGTCTTGGAATGCCGCGCCGCCGTCGCCGCCATCCGCGCCCACACGCTCGATGGCGACGCGCCCAAAGTCGGCGGGCTCGACGTTCTGGCGCAGCACGTCCTCGGCACCGCCTGCGCCGGTCCTTTCGACGCCGATCAGCTCTTTGAAGAAGTGCACCGCGCCGCGCCCTACGCCGCACTGAGCCGCGAGGATTTCGACCGCGTTGTCGATTTCGTCGCCACCGGCGGCTACGCCCTGCGCAGCTACGAGCGTTACCGCAGGCTGGGGAAGGACGCCCATGGCTTCTACCGCGTTGCGGGGCAAGCGCACGTCCGGCGCTACCGCATGAACGTCGGGACCATCGTCGAGGCGCCGCAGATCAAGGTGCGCCTGCGCAATGGCCGCGTGCTGGGCGAAGTCGAGGAATACTTCGTCAATGGCCTTCGGCCCGGCGACAGTTTCATCTTCGGCGGCGAGTTGCTGTGCTTCGAGGGCTTGCAGGACAACAGCGTTGTCGCCTCCAGGGCCAAGGGCGGCGAACCTCAGGTTCCTGCCTATGTCGGCGGTCGCCTGCCGCTTTCCACGCATCTGGCCGACCGGGTCCGCGACATGCTCGAACGCCCGGACGAATGGCGGGACCTGCCGGACGCCGTATCGGAATGGCTGCGCCTGCAACGCTGGCGGTCCGTGCTGCCGCCGTCCCAGGGCCTTTTGATCGAGAGCTTTCCTCGCGGCCAGAAAGAGTTTCTCGTCGCCTATTGCTTCGAAGGCCGAAACGCGCATCAGACCCTCGGCATGCTGCTCACCAAGCGCATGGAGCGGGCCGGGCTATCGCCTCTCGGATTCGTCGCTACGGACTACGTGATCGCCGTCTGGAGCCTCAAAGCCGCCGAAGACGTCGACAGCCTCTTCGACGAAGACATGATGGGCGACGACCTGGAAGCCTGGATGGCCGAGTCCTCCATGCTGCGCCGAACCTTCCGCAACATCGCGGTGATTGCCGGCCTGATCGAGCAGCGCACACCGGGCAAGGAGAAGACCGGGAAGCAGGTGACCTTTAACGCTGACCTGATCTACGACGTCTTGCGGCGGCACGAACCCGACCATATCCTCCTGCGCGCGACCTGGGCCGACGCGGCCGGCGGACTGACGGACATCGGCCGTCTGTCCGGCATGCTGCGGCGGATCAAGGGCCGCATCCTGCATCGGCGGCTGGACCGCGTCTCGCCCCTCGCCGTTCCGGTCCTGCTGGAAATCGGGCGGGAGCAGGTTTACGGCACGGCCTTCGATGATCTGCTCGACGAAGCCGCAGAGGACCTGATTGCTGAGGCGACAAGCGGCGCCGACCAGGCTGAGCTGCCGATCTAGAAAGACCGTATGACGAAGAATACGACACAGAGACAGCATCAAGAACTCGCGGAAAAGTCTTCAATGCGGGAAGGAGATCACCCTCACGCCCTGCATGTTAACGGCGTTATGCTTTGGGCCGACCTTTCCGGCGCGCTCTACTGGCCGGATAAGCGCGTGCTTATGGTGGCGGACCTGCATTTTGAGAAAGGCTCCGCCTTCGCCACGACCGGCCAATTCCTGCCGCCTTACGACACCGCGGCGACGCTGCGCCGCCTGGAGACGCTGTTGGCGCACTTTCCAACCGAGACGGTCATCTGCGTCGGGGATTCCTTTCACGACGAGGACGCGGGCGAGCGCATCTCCGATCCCGACAAAGACGCGCTTGCGCGGCTCACGTCACGCTATGAATGGATCTGGATCAGCGGAAATCACGACCCCAGCACACCGGCCTTCCTCGGTGGGCGGACCGTCGAGGAAATCACCCTCGGCGCCTTGACCTTTCGCCACGAAGCCCTGGCGGGCAAGGCGGCGCCGGGGGAAATCTCAGGACACTTTCATCCCAAGGCATCGGTGCGTGTGCGCGGCAAGCGGATTTCCGGACGCTGCTTCGTGACTGACGGGCGTCGGCTTATCCTGCCTGCCTTCGGCGCTTACACCGGCGGTCTCAATGTCCTGGAGCCACCGGTCAAGCAGCTCTTCGGCCGCAGCTTCTCTGCCCATCTTCTTGGGCGCCGGCGCGTCTTCGCCTTCCCGCGCCAAGCCTTGGTGTTGTAGAGCGGGCCGAAACCGCGCTCTAGAGGATATCTATCTTGCGCCGCTTTCCACGCCCATCTCGCCCAGCGTGGTCTTAATGGCCTCCAGCGCGCCCGCCATCTCGTCCTGACCCAGCCGGCCAATGCAGCCGACCCTGAAACTCTCGGCGACGGTCAGTTTGCCGGGATAGATCACGAAACCCTTCTCGCGCAGCGAATCGTAGAAGCGCGGGAAGTCGAACTTAGGATTCGCCGGCATGTGAAACGTGACGATGATGGGCGCTTGCAGGTCGTCGGGCAGCAGCGTTTCGAACCCCATGGCGCGCATGCCCTCGACGAGCGTGCGGCAGTTGGCGCGGTAGCGCCCGCCTCGTCCCTCGACGCCACCTTCCGCGTCGAACTCGTTGAGCGCCTGATGAAAGGCCAGGATGCAGTGAGTCGGCGGCGTGAAGCGCCACTGGCCGTTCTGCTCCATCGACACCCACTGGTCGTAGAGGTCGAGGCTGAGGGAGGGTGAATTGCCCTGCGTCTTCTCCAGCGCTTCCTTGCGCGCCAGGCAGAAGCCCATGCCGGGCGAACCCTCCAGGCACTTGTTACTGGAGGCAACGACCGCGTCGAACGGCACCTTACGAGCGTCCAAATCGATGGCGCCAAACGCACTCATGGCATCGATCAGAAGACCGCGGCCGCGGCGCGCCGTCACCTCCGCAATGGCTTCGATGGGGTTGAGCACGCCTGACGTGGTCTCACAGTGCACCGCCGCCACGTGGGTGATCGAAGCATCTTCGGCCAGGGCCCGGTCCAGGGCTTCGAGATCGGACGGCGTGTCCTCCGGCGTCTCCTGGATTACGGTAGCACGACCGTAGTAGCTGCAGATTTTCTGCATGCGTTTGCCGTAGGCACCGTTGATCAGGATCAGCAGCTTACCGTCCCGCGGCACGAAGTTCCCTAGCATCGCCTCGACAACGAAAGTTCCGCTGCCCTGCAGCGGCACGCAGACATGGCTGCCCACCCCGTGAATGATCTCCACCAGCCGTTCGCGAACCTGGCGGTTGACCTCGATGAAGCCTGCGTCCCGCGAGCCGTAGTCATGCAGCATTGCTTCCTTGACCGTTGGCGAGGTCGTCAGCGGCCCCGGGGTCAGAAGCCAGGGATCGTTGGTCGGCGAAAGAGAGGGCGATTGACTGGGCACGGCTTGAGCTGCGGAGGTCATGGCGTTCGAACTTTCTCGATGTGCTATCGGGTTCCTGTCTCGGGATCGAGGCCACTATGAAAGGGCGTCCACCTATAAATCAAATCGATAAATCGGATGCTTCTTATGGCCTTAACAGATAGGAAAACTCAACGAGTCCGCCAAGCTTGGGTGCGTCGTTGGATCCCCCGCGTGACAACACCATGGATCAAGCGTGCGCAGGCATTCGTGTAGAAAATCATCATGCCCATCGCCGCAGCGGGCGCAATGTCGCCGGCGTCATCCATGTTGAGCACCGCCACCGACGCCAGGGTCGTATCGGGACTGTAGAGGAACACAACTGCCGAGACGGTCGTCATGGCGTTCACGAAAAGGTAGATTGAGATGTCGAAAATCGCCGGCATACAAACCGGTACCGTCACCCGCGTGAACATCTTGTAGAAGGGCTGCTTCAGCGACGCGGAGACGGACTCGAACTCTGAGTCCATCTGTTTCAGCGCCGTCACCGCCGTCAAATGCGACACCGTGTAGAAGTGTGTAATGGTGCAGATGACGAGAATCGTCATTGTTCCGTAGAGAAAGTGCAGCGGGTTGTCCGGGTTGTTGAAGAAGAAGATGTAAGCGAGGCCAAGGACCAGTCCCGGTACCGCCATCGGCATCATCGCCAGGAACTGAAAGAGAGCCCGGCCGCTGCGGAATCCCCGGCCCTTTTCCACCATATAGGCGCCGACGAAGACGACGATGGTGCCGAAGGCCGCCGTGTAGAGGGCGAGGCGAATGGAGTTGAAGAAGGAATCCCAACCGCCGCCGTCCATGACATCGAAGTTATAGTTCGTAAGGCTCAAGCTCAGATCGTAGGGCCAGAACTTGATCAGCGCTGCGTATTGGCAAACCGCGAGCAGGCCGACGATGAAAACACCGACCAGCGTGCAGTAGAGCAGCATCAGGTTGTCGAAACGCGGACTCGGTTTCGGTTCGTAGGCCACCGCGCGTGCCGAGAGCAGAGCCACTTGCCGCTTTTGCACGGCGCGGTCGACGAAGAAGGCGACGACAACGGGGACCAGCAGGATCACGCTGACCACCGCGCCCATCTCGAAATTCTGTTGCCCGATCACCTGCTTATAGATGTCTACCGCCAGAACGTTGTACTGCCCGCCAATCACCTTCGGCGCCCCGAAGTCCGTCATCACCAGCGTAAAGACGACGAAGCCTGCGGAGATGAGTCCGTAGCGCGCGCCCGGCAGCGTCACGGTGAAAAAGATCTTTGCTTTGCTGGCTCTCAACGACAAAGCGGCTTCGTAGAGCCGCGCATCGGCAATGGAAAGCGCCGTCAGAATAATGATGAAGGCATGGGGGAAGGTGAAGAACACTTCCGAGATGACGATCCCGATCGGCCCATAGATCGAATGGCCAAAGAGAACCTCCTTGATCATGCCCTGATTGCCGAAGAGATAGACCAGCGCGATGCCCGGTAACAGCGACGGCACAAGGATCGGCACCATCGCGACCGCCTTGAACAGCCCCTTGAAACGCATGCAGCTACGGGTAAGCGCATAGGCGAAAGCAAAAGCTAGGCAGACAGTGATCACGGTACTGATGATCGACACGAAGAGGCTGTTGTAGATCGAAAAGAACAGCGCGGGTGTCGAGAAGTACTCGATGTAGTTGCCGAACCCGGATCCGGGCCAGGGGCGGATCAGAACGCGCCTGAAATCGTTGCTGGTAAACTCGACCCAGTCGGTGTGGGTGATGACTTTGCCCAAGGCAATGAAGCTGCCGCCCTCGACTGTGTTGCGCATCCGGTACAGCGTTGGCGCACGGAAACTGAAGTCCTCAAAGAACTTGGAAGGCGCGATTCGGGAGCCCGCCGAGGCGCCGGCATCGTCAGGGTCGAAGATGCCGCGCTCGACCGCAAGATCCAGACCGTTGAGGACCTCGCCCCAACCTTCTCCCTTGTCGACCTGGAATTCCACGGTTTCCAGCTTGAAGGAATAGGCCTCGAAGGACTTCGAGAGCATCGCGTAAAGCGGGAAGGCGAGCGTGACCAGAAGATAGAGGCCGATGAGGCCCATGAACGCCCGCATCATCCAGTCGTCACGGCCAACCTTTGGTTTGACTTCAGCAGCCGTTCCGGCGGGCAGAGCCGCTTCAGCCATGATGAGCCCCTTCCGGATAGATCCGCAGGCGATCGGACGGCAGAGAAATGGTCACCACATCGCCTTCGCCGATTTCCAGCCGCCGCACCAGATTGATCGAGAAATCGGCCCGCAGCCGCCGCTCGCCCAAGGCATCCGATGTCATCTCCGCCCGGATGAAGGAGCCGAGAAACTCAGCCTCCTCGATTTGCACTTCGATGCTGTTCTCGTCGCTTTCGCCCGCGCTTCGCATGACGATATCTTCGGGCCTGACGGCGACCGTGACCGGTGTTTCCGGTGCAAAACCGTTCATATCGCAGTCAAGCTGTACATCGCCCAGGCGCACGGCGGTCCCGCTGACCGCGACACCCGGCAGGAAGTTCATCGTGCCGATGAAGTCGGCGACAAAGGCCGTGGCCGGTTCGCGGTAAATCTCAAGCGGAGTCCCGACCTGCTCGATCACGCCCTGGTTCATGACGACAATACGGTCGGCCATCGTCAGGGCTTCCTCCTGATCGTGGGTGACCATGACGGTGGTGACGCCGAGACGGCGTTGCAGTTCCTTGACCTCGTGACGCAAGTGGACGCGAACCTTCGCATCCAATGCGGACAAGGGTTCGTCCAACAGCAGCAAACCTGGCGATGTCGCAATGGCGCGGGCAAGAGCGATCCGCTGCTGCTGCCCGCCGGAAAGCTGCGCCGGGTACTTGTTGCCTTGCTCGGGGAGGCCGACCAGTTCAAGCAGTTCGGTAACGCGCCGGTCGATTTGATCCTTGGAGGCCTTCCGGTTCTCCAGGCCATAGGCGACGTTTTTGGAAACGGTCAGATTTGGGAAAAGTGCATAGGACTGAAAAACGATTCCGAAGTCGCGCTCGGACGGCGGCAATGCCGAGACATCAACGCCGGCCTGCCTGACCATCCCGGAAGTCTGAATGTCCAGACCCGCGATCGCCCTGAGCAATGTCGTTTTGCCGCACCCCGACGGCCCAAGGAAGCAGACGAATTCGCTCTCGTAGATATTGAGGGAGATATCCTTTAGAGCCGTGAAACTGCCGAATTTCTTGGTAAGGTTTGCGATCTCGAGATAGGGCGATCCCGGCCCCTCACCCGCAGTTTTGCTGGCGTCCATGCCTTAAGCCCCCGTTCGGCTGTTTTCTTCGTTATTCTTGGCCTTTGCACCAAGGGGCAGCTGTGATGAAGCCCCCGGCGAAAGGCTACACTCTAACCACAATGAAAAGAAGACCGGCCGCTAGGCGCAAGGCACTTGCGGCCGGCCCTTTCTCTTCGAGACAGCTAGACTTTAGCTCTTCGGCTCGGACTTACCGTCATAGCGGTTCGTCCACTCTTCGATGATCGCGGTCTTGTTGGCCGCCGCCCATTCGAAGTCGTTCTTGATCATGGCTTCCGTGATCCCCTCCGGGAAATGCTCGACCGGCTTGGCCAGCCCAGGGATCGCTACGACCGCATAGCCTTCGTTGTAGAGCTTGTTGGCCTTCTCGGTGATGCTCCAGTCAACCAGCTTTTGCGCCGCCTCAAGTTTGGCGGTGCCGGCTACGATTGCGGTTGCTTCCATATCCCAGCCGATGCCCTCGGACGGGATTACGATTTCCAGCGGCGCACCCTGCGCTTTGGACTTGGCGCCACGGAACGCGAAGGAAATGCCGATCGGGACTTCACCGGCCGCGGCTTGCTTGCAGGGCTTGGAGCCGGAGTGGGTGTAATGGCTGATGTTCTCGTGCAGGCGGTCCATGAACTTCCAACCGCCCTCTTCACCGAAGATCTGCAGCCAGCTCGAAACGTCCAGGAAGCCGGTGCCGGAAGAACCCGGGTTCGGCATCGCCAGATGCCCCTTGTACTCCGGCTTCGTCAGGTCTTCCCAGGAGGTCGGCATCGGCAGCTTATGCTTTTCCGATTCGACCGTGTTCACACAGACCGCCGCGACCCAGGCGTCCATCCCGGTCCAGTACGGAGGATTCTCCGAATCCCGGAAGTTCGGATCGAGCTTGTCCAAACCGGCGGGCTCATAAGCTTCCAGCATGCCCTCGTTTTTCATGAGCATCAGGCTGGTGGCCGCCAGGCCCCAGATGACATCCGCCTGCGGATTGTCTTTTTCCGCCAGCAGCTTCGACGTCACGATTCCCGTCGAGTCACGCACCCACTTGATCTCGATATCGGGATAATCCTCATTGAAAGCCGCCGCGTAGCGCTTGAGATCTTCCGCCTCGACCGCCGTATAGACGGTCAGTTCCGTCTTGGCGAGCGCCTGACCCGCAATCAGGGCCAGCCCTGCCGCGGCCACCCCTGCCGTAGTGCATAGTCTATTGAGGAAAGGTTTTTTCATTGTAACACGCTCCCTTTTTCTGCGTTTTTCCCCGGCCAATATCACTCGCCCGTCGTGGGCCGGAACCATCCGACTGCGGTCCCGCGTGCGGGACGCTAACCGGACAGTGTTACTGTTTTGCGACGGTCGAAGTCCTTCCGATAGCTCCCATGGTTTGACCCTTAGGGGTCGGTTCCTTCTGCGCCACCTTATAGGGCGCGCAAGATTCTGTGCTTGCCTTCAAGCGACTCCGGCGCAATTCCCCTTCCGCATCGAGGATGGGATAGGCCACCGAGGTCAGGTGCGAACTGATCCGTTTCAGATCGCGCAGCATATCCAAGTGCAAAGCGCTGCTTTCGATGCTTTCGACATTTCCGCTGCGCAGGCGTTGCAGGTGCGCCTCGCTGCCCTCCAGTTCCAACTCGCGGAGGGACTCCTTGCCGCGCATGAGTTGCCGCGCCAAATGCACATCGCCAGAAACGAACACACTCATGGCGAGCTGCATCTGCCCTACAACGCGCGCATGCATGTCGCTCAATTCCTCCCAGCCTTCGGCCGAAAAACTGAGCTTCCGCTTGATCTTCTTCTGTGCAAGCTCCAGCAGGTTCCGGTCGATGATATCGCCGATATGCTCCAGGTTTGTGGTGAAGGTGATGAGCTCCACGCATTTGGCGCTGCTCTCGTCGTCCAGCGCATTGCGGCTGACCTTCGACAGGTAAAGCTTGATGGCTTCATGCAGTTCATCGACGCTGTCGTCCAACTTGGAGATCCTTCCGAGCAACTTGGAATCGTTGTTCTCGAAAATCTCCATGACCTCACTCAACATCCCGTCCACGACCTCGGCCATGCGCATGACTTCACGCGTCGCGCAGGCCAGGGCCGCCGAAGGCTGATCCAAGACCGCTTCGTCCAGGTACTTCGGTTTCGGTTGATCGTCCGTCTGCGGAATCTCTTTGAAAACCCTCTCGCTGAAACTGGATACCCAGGACACCAGTGGCAGGCAGACGAGAGCGAGGACCAGATTGAAGCCGGTGTGGAAGTTGGCGACCTGCCGGGCGGGATCGGCATCGATCGCGGCGATGTAGGGGGCGACGAGGGCGACCAGCGGGATGGCAAGCAAAGCGCCTATGGCCCGAAAGAGGAAGTTCCCCAAGGGAACCCGCCGGGCCGTGGGGCTGTGCGACATACTCAGCAGCAAAGGCACGAGGCCCGAACCCACGTTCGCCCCGAGAACCAGCAGAAATCCCAGGATCGGCGCAATCACTCCAGCGCCCACCAGCGACATCACCAGAAGCACGATGGCAACACTCGAATGCGCCAACCAGGTGACCAGGGCCGCCAGCAGGACCGCCAGGATCGGCTCCCCGGCCAAAGACAAAAGAATGGTGGAAAGAGTCTCGCTTTCACGCATGAACTCTGACGCGCCGACGATCAGGCTCAGCGACAGGAGCATCAGGCCGAGGCCGATGGCAACGCGCCCAAGATGTCGCCAGATCGGCTGAGTGGTCGCCAGAAAACCCGTGACACCTATGAATATGAAAGCTGGCGACAGCCACGCCAGATCGAAGGAAAGCACCTGCACGACCAAAGTCGAGCCGACATCGGCGCCCAGCATGATCGCCAGGCCGGCGGCCGTCGCGATCAAGCCCCGACCCGCAAAGGAGACGGTCAGCAGCGCCGTCGCCGTGGAACTCTGAAGAAGACCGGCAATGCCGAGCCCCATGAAGAAGGCTCTTGCGCGGCTGCGCGTCGAACGCGCAAGGACTCTGCGCAGCTCGTGGCCGTAGGCCCGGAGGATGCCGGTGCGGACCATCCGAGTCGCCCAAAGCAGCAGGGCAACGCCACCGGCAATATTCAGAAGCAGTTCATGGCCCGTCACTGATCAGAACCCGGGCTGGAAAGTACTCAAAATACTCTCTTTCAAGTCGTCGCCGCCGCAGGCCAAAAGACCGGCGAATCGGGGAAAAGAACAGTCACGCGCTTCATACACCAAACCAGCGAGAAACGTGTCACAAAACTGTAACAATTGTTGCGGCGATCAAATTGCCAAAGCCGCGCATCTCGCAATGGAATTGCGTGCGGAGACATAAATCAAATCGATAAATTTGATCTGTTCGATTGCTTTTTTATATGAGTATTTAGGTTGCAGATACGATGACTTACCGTCTTTACCCTAAAAAGTTGTAAACAACCGGAGCCTCACAAGGTAGCGCCGGGCTTGTCGAGGGAGAAAGTAGTCAACTGTTCGGTGATGTGTTCGAAGGCTTCTTCTACTGAATCGGTTAGAAAAAACAGATTGAGATCGCCCGGCGAGATGGTGCCATAGCGCTCCAGCGCTTTGAAATTAATCACATCGGACCAGTACTTCGAACCGAAGAGTACAATCGGCATCTTCTTTCTGATCTTCTCGGTCTGCACGAGGGTCAGCAGCTCGAAGAACTCGTCCAGCGTCCCGAAGCCGCCCGGCAGGATGACCACTGCCTTGGCCAGATAGGTGAACCAGAACTTCCGCATGAAGAAGTAATGGAAGTTCAGGCTGAGTTCCCGGCTGATGTACTTGTTGTCGTGCTGTTCGAAGGGCAGCGAAATGTTGAGGCCGATGTTCAGGCCCTTCTCTTCCGAAGCGCCCCGGTTGGCGGCCTCCATGATTCCGGGCCCGCCGCCGCTACAGACCACGAATCTGCGGTCGCTGTCGTTCAACCCCTTTGACCATTTGGTCAGGCGCCGCGCCAGTTCCCGCGCCTGCTCATAGTATTGAGACATCTCCAGGCGGATTTCTGCCGCCGCGACATCTCCGCCGGTCTGCCGTACCTCCTCCAACTCGGCTTCCGCCTCTTCGCGGGAGCGGAAGCGGGCGGACCCGAAGAACACGATGGTATCGTCGATTTTGTAACGCTCGAACCGCCGGGCCGGCTGCAGGTATTCCGCCAGAATGCGCAGCATCCGGGCATCCGGACTGCTCATAAAGCCGTCGTCGTTGTAGGCTTTCTCAGGCGGCGCGCCCTTTTTCGTCATTCCATATCCTTTGGTAGCGTTCTCAGAATCGGGTCCGGCAGGAACCCTGCGGGAATCCTGCACGGCAACACTGAAGGCAAAGTATTACCGGTCCCTTTCCAACTCCTCGGCCAACAACCCGCCAAGGTCTCCAAAGGCGTTCGTCACCACCGAAGGATGCTCCGTGATATCCGAGACAAGCAGCCCGCCGCGCGACCAGAGTTGCACCTTTCCCACGAGTTGAGAGGCGGAGCCTGGGTCGAAGTAGCGGGTGTTGACCAGCAGAGACGCATCCACATTGGTGATGCAGGAGTTCTCGTCATAGGTCAGCGTGGTCGCCCGGATGAAAATCCAGTAGGCGGAGGAATCCGTCTCCGCGACTCCCGCGCTGTTGGCCCGCCCCATGAAGGCCTGCTTCAGCCTCTCCTTATCGAGGCCGCACTTCGTACTGAACTCGTTGAAATCGCCAATAAAGAACTTTACCGCGGCAACCCCTTTTAGGGCCCCGTCGGCGGCTCGTGCGCTTTCCGTCGGCGCGCCCCACAACAGACCCGCCAGCACCGCTGGAACAATCCAAGTCAGTTTCATAATCAGTCCACCACCCCCTTGATGAAACCCGACCGAATCGGGATTCCAGAGCGTGCGAGTATGCCACCGGGCCCCCTTCGCCGAAAGGTGCTCACAGCATTGTGGCGTTGCGCGATACCCTTCCGCCGCCTGCTGCAGGAAAAAAAGGGGGTGGACCGGGACTCGCCCAATCCACCCAGTGCCGCAAACCTGGGAGGTGCTTGGTTGGACACGATCCGTGCGCCGTCAGGACCTGGAGTTTCAGACCCAACGGAACACGATAAAGGCATAGACGAGCGCAATTGCCAGCGCGCCCCACAGCGGCGGTCCGAAAAAGAACAGCCAAGCGAGAAAGATGTAGGCGCTGCCCAGCAGCGAAATGAAAAGCCGGTCTCCGCGTGTCGTGTCGAGCCCAAGGATGCCGCGGCGCGGGCCGCCGCCGGGCACGCGGATTTCCCAAATCGTCATGGCGATCAGGCAAAGCGCGATGAATCCGAAGAACGCGGCGGTTGGCAGCGTCCACGCCATCCAGGAAAGACCCATAGCCGACCTCCTCTTCCTTTCGCCCGTCTAAACGCGCCCCAGGGCGAAGCCCTTGGCGATGTAATTGCGGACGAAATAGATCACGAAAGCTCCCGGCACGATCGTCAGCGTTCCCGCCGCCGCGAGCAGCCCCAGTTCATAACCGGACGTACTGGCCGTGCGTGTCATAGTCGCCGCAATCGGCTTCGCGTCCACGGCAGTCAGGGTCTTCGCCAGCAGCAACTCCACCCAAGAGAACATGAAGCAGAAAAACGCGGCAACGCCGATCCCCGCCGCGATCGTCGGCAGGAAGATACGGATAAAGAAGTGCGGGAAGGAATAGCCGTCCACGTAGGCGGTCTCGTCGAGTTCCTTCGGCACGCCGGACATGAAGCCCTCCAGAATCCAGACAGCCAACGGGATGTTGAACAGGGTGTGCGCCAGCGCCACCGCGATGTGAGTGTCGAACAGACCCACCGCCGAATAGAGCTGGAAGAAGGGCAGCGCGAAGACCGCAGGCGGCGCCATGCGGTTGGTCAGCAGCCAGAAGAACAGATGCTTGTCGCCGAGGAAGCGGTAGCGCGAAAAGGCGTAGGCCGCCGGCAGCGCCACCGTTACCGAGATGATCGTGTTGATCCCAACGTAGATGATGGAATTGATATAGCCGTTGTACCAGGTGGGATCGGTGAAGATCTCGATGTAGTTCTCGAAAGTGAACTCCTGCGGCCAGAGCGTGAAGCTGCCGAGGATCTCGTTGGTCGTCTTGAACGACATGTTCAGGAGCCAATAGATCGGCAGCATCAGGAAGATGATGTAGAGCGTCGGAGCCAGAAAAGTGAAGCGTTTCATCACTGGGCCTCGTTTCGCATCATCAGCGTGTAGAACACCCAACTCAGCAGCAGGACGATCAGGAAGTAGATCAGCGACATTGCCGCCGCCGGGCCGAGGTCAAACTGACCAAGGGCGATCTTGACGAGATCGATGGAAAGGAACGTCGTCGCGTTGCCGGGGCCGCCGCCAGTCAGGACGAAGGGCTCCGTATAGATCATGAAGCTGTCCATGAAGCGCAGCAGGATGGCGATGGTCAGCACGCGCTTCATCTTCGGCAGTTGGATATGACGGAACACGGCCCAGGGCTTGGCGCCATCGATCCGTGCCGCCTGATAGTAGGCATCGGGGATCGAGATCAGTCCGGCGTAGCTCAACAGCACGACCAGGGATGTCCAGTGCCAGACGTCCATCAAGATCACGGTGAACCAGGCCGCCAGCGGCTGGCGCGTATAGTTGTAGTCGAAGCCCAAGGCATTCAGGGAACGGCCGAGCAACCCGATATCCGGCAGCGCGAAGATGTTCCAAATGGCTCCGACAACATTCCACGGAATCAGCAGCGGCAAGGCCATCAGGACGAGACAGACCGAAACCCAAGGGCCCTTGCGCGGCATGGCCAGGGCGATCGCGACGCCCAGCGGCACCTCAATGGCCAGGATGATCCCGGTAAAGAGCAGCTGGCGCAGCAGCGCGGCATGGAAGCGCTCGGAGGTCAGGATCTGCTCGTACCAGGTCAGGCCCTCCCAGAAGAAAACGTTGTCGCCAAAGGTCTCCTGTACGGAGAAATTCACGACCGTCATCAACGGGATGATCGCGTTGAAGGCCACCAGGACGACCACGGGAAGAACGAAGAACCAGGCTTTCTGATTTGCTGTCTTGTTCACCGTCGGCTCCTCACTTCACCATCCAGCCGTCCGCGTAGACCTGCGTGTGCGACGGATCGAATTGAACATGTGCCTTGCCGGCCGGCAGCTCCATGCCTTCTGACACCAACAGCTTAAGCGCGGCATCCTGGTGCCGGACCTCGACGATACGGAAACGGCCGGCATCGCTGACCTTGACGATGTCGACGGGAACGCCTGAGTCACTGAGGGTGACGAACTCGGGACGCACACCGAGTTCCAGTTTCTTGGCATCGGCGGGCGGACTTACGGGGCGGTCAATCGTAACAGCCTCACCGAAGAAGCGAGGCATGCCGCCCTCCACTGTGCAGGGCAAGACGTTCATTCCCGGCGAACCAATGAAGTGGCCAACGAAGGTGTGCATGGGCCGTTCGAAGAGGTCCACCGGCGTGCCGATTTGAACCACCGTGCCTTCGTGCATCACCACGACCTGATCCGCGAAGGTCAGCGCTTCCGTCTGGTCGTGGGTGACGTAGATCATCGTCGCACCCACTTCCTGATGCAGCTCCTTCAGCTTGGAACGCAGCACCCACTTCAGATGCGGATCGATCACCGTTAGCGGCTCGTCGAACATAATGACGTTGACGTCGGAGCGTACCAGCCCACGCCCCAGGGAGATCTTCTGCTTGCCGTCCGCCGTCAACCCGGAAGCGCGCCGACCGAGCGTCTCGTCCAGGTCCAGCATCTGCGCGATCTCCCGCACCCGCTTGTCCACCTCCGCTTCCGCGACACCACGGTTGCGCAGCGGAAAAGCCAAGTTGTCGTAGACCGTCATGGTGTCGTAGATGACGGGGAACTGGAACACCTGGGCGATGTTCCTCTGTTCCGGTGTCAATTCCGTCACATCCTGGCCGTCGAAAAGTATGCGGCCCTCCGAAGGCTGCAGCAGGCCGGAGATGATGTTGAGCAGCGTGGTCTTGCCGCAGCCGGACGGTCCCAGAAGCGCATAGGCGCCGCCGTCCGACCACTCCACCGCCATCTGCTTGAGCGCCCAATCCGCGTCCGTGGCCGGCGCCGGCATGTAGCTGTGGCGAATGTCCTGCAGCGTAATCTTCGCCATCACACCGCTCCCCAACGCCATGCGGCGCTTCTGTCGAACGAACTGCTCATGCGCCGATCAACCTATCTTCCTGGTCGAAGTAGAGGCATTGCCGCGTATCGATGTACAGCGTCGCGCTCTCGCCGACGTTGAAGGGATGAATGCCGTGCGACTGGGACACCCAGGTACCCTCGTCGACCTCGAAGTGCACGACGGATTCCGATCCGCTGAGCTCGGTAACAAGGACGCGGCCTTCGATCTGCGCCGCATCGGCCGACTGTGCGGAAGGCGTCACATTGTGCGGCCTGACACCAACGGTATAGGTGCCGTCCGGCAAGTCCTGCAGGGGTCCGTTGATGGTCCACTGCACCGCGTCCGTAAGGCGCATCCGATTCTGATGCTTTTCCACCAGGGCCGTGTTGATCGGCGGGTCGGAAAAGACCCGCGCCGTGCGCAGGTCGGCGGGGCGACGGTAAATTACAGAGGTTTCACCGAACTGCGTGACGCGTCCGTTGTGCAGTGCCGCCGTGTGCCCACCGAGCAGCAGCGCCTCCGAGGGTTCTGTCGTCGCATAGACCACTGTGCATCTACGGTCGGCGAAAAGCCGGGGCAGCTCGTCGCGCAATTCCTCGCGCAGTTTGTAGTCCAGGTTTGCCAGGGGCTCGTCCAACAGCACGAGGTCGGCATCCTTGACCAGCGCGCGAGCCAGCGCCGTACGCTGCTGCTGCCCGCCGGAAAGTTCGCTTGGGCGCCGATCCAACATGGGGGAGAGGCGCAGCAGTTCCGCGATCTGCCCAACCCGCTGTTTGATTTCGGCCGACGGTACGCGCGCCACCTTCAAAGGCGAAGCGATGTTCTCGAAGACCGTAAAATTGGGATAATTTATAAACTGCTGATAGACCATCGAGACGTTGCGCGCTTGCACCGGCAATCCGGTCACGTTCTTTCCGTTGAACCAGACTTCGCCTGCGGTCGGTTTTTCCAGGCCAGCCATCAGCTGCATCAGAGTGGTCTTCCCCGCCAGCGTGGTGCCAAGCAGGATGTTGAATCCCCCGTCTTGCAGCGTGAGATTCGTCTCGTAAATGTGCGTGTCCGCGCCAACGCGCTTCACGACGTTTTTGAGTTCCAGAGTCATGCTGCGGCCAGAACCATTCTGCGCTCACGGTCTCGGGCGAACCAACGACAGTCGAAATCAAGAAAGGCCTATGTCGGGACGCGCCGAGGCGCGCCCCGCATAGTCACCGAAGGTCAGCCGAACACGATCAGTTCGACGCCCAACGTTTGACGAGTTCCTCATAGGCGATGGTTTCACCCTGAGGCTTCTCGTTGTCGAGCTTTGCTTTCGCGCCGCCCTTGCCGAGCCACTCCGCCGCGTCCTTCTCTTCGTTGAGACGCGGACCACAACCGCCATAAACATTGGCTTGCTCATCGGCAGCCTGCATGCGGGCCATGATCTGGTCCATTTCACCAGCGAGACGGTCCATCGCCTCTTGCGGGGTGAAGGCACCGGAGTTCACGTCACCGATCTGCTGCCACCACAACTGTGCCAACTTCGGGTAATCCGGCACGTTGATGCCGGTGGGCGACCAGAGGACCCGGTCCGGCGATCGATAGAATTCCACCAGGCCACCCAGTTTCGGGGCACGCTCGGTGAAGGATTCATGCCGAATGTCGGAATCACGAATGATCGTCAGGCCGACGTGGCTCTTCCGCAGCGATACGGTCTTGGAGACCGTAAACTGTGCATAGAGCCAGGCGGCTTTACGGCGATCGACCGGCGTGGACTTGAACAGCGTCCAGGAGCCGGCATCCTGATAGCCAAGCTTCTGGCCTTCTTCCCAGTAGGGTCCGTGCGGCGAAGGTGCCATACGCCACAGCGGATTGCCGTCGGCATCCACGGTGTTGTTGCCTTCGCTCTGGGGCGCCACCATTGAAGCGGTGAAGGCGGTGTACCAGAAGATCTGCTGAGCAACGTTGCCTTGAGACAGGGCCGGCAGAGACTGATAGAAGTCGTAGTCTGCGGCACCCGGAGGCGCATACTGGCGCAGCCACTCGTCCCACTTGCGGATCGCATAGACCGCCGCCGGACCGTTGGCACCGCCGCCGCGCGTTACCGACGCGCCAGCGGGGTTGCAGGAACCGGCTTCCATGCGGATGCCCCATTCGTCGATCGGCACGCCGTTCGGCAAACCCTTGGACCCGGCACCGGCCATGGACAGCCAGGCATCCGTCATGCGCCAACCGAGATCCGGTGCGCGCTTGCCGTAATCCATGTGCCCATAGACACGCACGCCGTCGATTTCCTTGACGTCGTTGGAGAAGAACTCAGCGATGTCTTCATAGGCCGACCAGTTGACCGGAACGCCCAGGTCATAGCCGTACTTGTCACGGAAACGCTTCTGCAGGTCTTCACGATCGAACCAGTCCTTGCGGAACCAGTAGAGGTTCGCGAACTGCTGATCCGGAAGCTGATAGAGTTTACCGTCCGGGCCCGTCGTAAAGGACTTGCCGATGAAGTCATCGACATCCAAGGTTGGCAGCGTTACGTCGGAACCGTCACCGGCCATCCAATCGCTCAAGTTCACGGCAAGCTGCAGACGGGAATGCGTACCGATCAGATCGGAATCGTTGATGTAGGCATCGTAGAGATTCCGCTTGGTTTGCATCTGGGTCTGGACGGCCTGCACGACTTCGCCTTCACCCAGAAGTTGGTGATTCACCTTAATGCCGGTGATTTCCTCGAAGGCTTTCGTCAGGATCTCGGACTCGTAGGAGTGAGTCGGGATCGTCTCGGAGAGGACGTTGATTTCCATACCCTCGAAGGGTTTGGAGGCGTTCACGAACCACTCCATTTCCTTCATCTGCTCGTCCTTGGAGAGCGTTGAAGGCTGGAACTCGTCGTTGATCCACTTCTCCGCCTCCGCCATGCCGGCGTAACCCGGGCTGGCAAAGGCCAACAGCGCCACTGTCGCTGTTGCCGCCATGAACTTCATATGCATTTTTTCCTCCCAGCTTGCATACGATGGAACTTTACGCGTTTTCTAATCCGGCTTCTCATGGCACCCGTCATGTAGATATCTCGCTCGAAGGCGAGTCAACGGAAACACCGTGACATGACAATTGTCTTGCGGCGGCGTGCCGCCGTGAGATCAACTATGATTCACCTTCCGCTCTCTATCCTCACTCCGGCCACCAAGCCACCTGTCGAGGCTTTCTACTGTTTGCCCATCGACGTGCAGACCGAGCTTTGAGCGCCGCCACAGAATGTCTTCCGCGGTTTGTGCCCACTCTTCCCGCACGAGATAGTCGACCTCAGCCTCGTAGAGGTCGTTACCAAAATGCTGTCCCAGACCCTCCAGGTTCACGGCATTGCCGAGAATCTTCGCTGTCCGTGTTCCGTAGTTGCGCGCCAGGCGCCACGCGAGCTGCCGCGGCAGCCACGGGTGCTGGTTGGTCAAGCCCTCCAGGAATCCGTCAAAATCCGCGTCCGGAAGGTCGCCGCCCGGCAGCGCCGCGTCCGCCGTCCATACCGGCGCGTCACAGTTCAGCGGCTCCGCGAGCTTTTGCAGCGCGTGTTCCGCCAACTTGCGGCAGGTCGTGATCTTACCGCCATAGACATTCAACAAGGGGGCGCCGCTGCCGTTGTCGAAATCCAGGATGTAGTCCCGTGTCGCCGCCGATGCGGATGCCGCTTGATCGTCATAGAGCGGCCGGACGCCGGAGTAACTCCAGACAACATCCGCTGGCGCTATCTGTGCCTTGAAATACCCGTTGGTGATTTCACAGAGATAGGCGGTTTCGGACTCCGAAATTGCCACTTCGCCCGGGTCGCCCTCGTAGTCGACATCGGTTGTGCCGATCAGGGTGAAGTCCTGCTCGTAGGGAATAGCGAAAATGATTCGGCCATCCCCATGCTGAAAGATATAGGGATAGTCGTGGTCGAAGACCTTCGGCACGACAATGTGCGATCCCTTAACCAGCCTGATGCTGTGCGGCGCGTTCGAGCCGACGGCCTCGCCAAGGAATTGGGCCACCCAGGGACCGGCTGCGTTGACCATCGCGCGGGCCCGCGCGGTCGATTCGACACCTGTCGCTTCGTCGCGCAGCACGGCTTCCCACTGCCCCTCAGTGCGACGAGCGCGAATGCAGGCGGTGCGCGTCAACACCTCCGTCCCGCGCGCTGCGGCATCCATGAGGTTCAGGACCACGAAACGAGAATCCTGAACCCAGCAGTCGGAATAGACGAACCCCTTGCGCAGGTCGGAACGCAGCGGCTCACCAGCCACATGTCGGCGCAGATCGATCCCTTTCGACCCCGGCAGCATCTTACGGCCGCCCAGGTGATCGTAGAGAAACAGACCCAGGCGAATCAGCCAGGCAGGACGCAGTGACTTGTCGTGCGGCAGGACAAAACGCAGAGGCCAGATGATATGGGGCGCCGCGCGCAACAGCACTTCGCGCTCGATCAGCGCCTCACGGACCAGCCGGAATTCATAATACTCGAGATAGCGTAGCCCGCCGTGGATGAGCTTGGTGCTGGCCGAAGAGGTTGCGGAAGCGATGTCATTTTTTTCGCAAAGCAACACGGAAAGGCCGCGGCCGGATGCATCCCGCGCAATCGCGGCACCGTTGATGCCACCTCCAACCACGAGAATATCGTAGACGCCCCCATCCGGCACTAATTTTTATCCTTTTATTTCAATTATTTATCGTTCTCTTGTGCCTTGCCGGCAGATTTCCTCCCTACGCAGGAGAAAATCCTAGAGAAGGGACGCGATTTTGCCAACCGAAAATCTTTACCAAAAAATTTTCATTTTCCAACAAATGCGAGGAGTCAGGCGGAATTCGATTTGACGGGGGACGGGCTGACGTGCACCTCAGCTCCACCTTCCACGAAGGTTGCGGCGAGCTCCGCCGGCACAGGACGGTCCGTGAAGAGGGCGTCGATTTGGGAGATATGGCCCAGCCGCACCATTGGACTGCGGCTGAACTTACTGTGGTCCGCTACCAGAAAGACCTTACGGGCGTTCTTCATGATGGCCTGCGCGACACGCACCTCTCGGTAGTCGTAATCGAGCAGCGCCCCATCGGCATCGATCCCGGAAATCCCGATGATCGCGAAGTCGACGACGAACTGGTTGATAAGATCAATGGCGGCCTCTCCCACGATGGCCCTGTCCCGGTTGCGCACTAGGCCGCCAGCGACGATTACCTCGAAATCCGGGTTGCCGGACAGAATATTGGCCACGTTGAGGTTATTGGTGATCACCCGAAGGCTTTGGTGTTCCAACAGGGCGCGCGCCACCTCCTCCGTCGTCGTGCCGACGTTTATGAAGAGAGACGCATGGTCCGGCACATGCCGCGCCACCAGGGCCGCGATCCGCTGCTTTTCCTCCAGCATCAGGACCTGGCGCGTGTCGTAGGCCACGTTTTCCACGCTGGACGGCAGCCCGGCGCCGCCATGAAAACGCAGCAGCAGGCCCTGTTCGCACAAGTCGTTGATATCGCGGCGGATCGTTTGCGCCGTGACAGCGAACAGGGACGCCAGGGACTCTATAGAAACGAAGCCCCGCTGGCGCACCAGTTCGAGAATACGCTCCTGCCGGGGATTGTGATCGGACATGGCCGGAGTATAGCCACGCCCAACCGATTTTCGGAACCGAAAATGAGACCGCAGGGGCGCCTTAGCGGCCCTTCCACTCCGGCGTGCGCTTTTCCGCGAAGGCGCGCGGCCCCTCTTCCGCGTCTTCCGAGGTCAGCATCTGCTTGTAGACCGGCAGGCCTCCGGAACGCATGACCCGGTACCCCTCCTCCAGCGTTAGCGTCTCGGTCGCGTTGACGACCTCCTTGATGGCGCGCAGGGCCAAGGGCGCTGACGCCGCGACCAGATCCGCCAGCTCGCGGGCACGTTCCATCAATTTGTCCGCTGGAACCACAGCGTTGACCAACCCCCAGGATTGAGCCTCCTCGGCCGCCATGCGGCGTCCGGTGAACAGCATCTCCAGCGCCAGAGCGCGCGGCAACCGCCGTGGCAGGCGCAGGACACCGCCGGAGTCCGGAATGATTCCCAAGGTCGCCTCGGGCAGGAAGAAAGCCGCGTGGTCCGCCGCCACCACCAGATCGCAGGCCAGGGCCAGTTCGAAACCGCCACCGGCCGCGTAACCGTTCACCGCCGCGATCACCGGCTTGTCGAGATCGAACAACTCCGTGACACCGGCAAAACCGCCGGGACCGAAGTCCGCATCGACGGCCTCGCCCTCGGCCGCCGCCTTGAGATCCCAACCGGCGGAAAAGAATCTCTCGCCCCCGCCGGTGACGATCGCGACCCGCAGGTCCGGATTGTCGCGAAAGGCGATGAAGGCCTCGCCCATGGCGATGCTGGTCGGGGCGTCGATGGCGTTTGCTTTGGGACGGTCCAGCACGATCTCCAGGACCGGCCCGCGCATGGTGATCTTCAAGCTTTCCGTCATCGCCTTTCCGCTCCCCTAGTCACGCCGTCCCCTCCACGTAGATCAGAGCATCCGCCGCGACGCATCCCTGCCCTTCCGGCAGGATCATCAGCGGATTCACATCCAGTTCGACAAGCTTCCCGTCAAGCTTCTGCACGAGGGCCGCTATGCCCAGCACCGAATCCACCAATGCCGGAATATCGCCCGCGGGCCGGCCGCGATAGCCCTTCAGCAGCTTACCGACCTTGAGCCCTGCCAGGGCTCGCTCGACTTCGGTTCTCGTCAGCGGCAGCAGCAGGGTGGCCGCGTCTTCCAGCACTTCCACCAGCACGCCGCCGGCGCCGATCGTCAGAGCATAGCCGAAGGACGGATCGTGTTTCACTCCGACCAGCAGTTCGGCCACCGTACCGGGGATCATGCGCTCGATCAGAAATGTCTCCGCGATCCCGGTCATCCCGGCGACCGCGCGCACCACGCTCTCCTCGTTCGTCAGCCCCAGAACGACGCCGCCCTTGTCGCTCTTGTGCGCCAGATCGGCGCCGATTCCCTTTACCACCAGTGGAAACCCCAGGTCGCGCGCCGCCGCGGCGGCCTCGCCGGCGGTGACACGGCGCCCGTCCGGCACGGCCACGCCGGCGTCCTTGAGATGCTGCTTGCTGTGCCACTCGTCGATCATGACGGCGTCTTGTAACGCAAGCACCGCGCCTGGCAGCACAAGATTGCCGGCATGCGTCTTCTTCTCGGCGCGTTGCCGCGCGTACCAAGCCGCACCGCCGATTGCCGCGATGGCCTCGTCCATGCCCTGAAGGGGCACCAAACCGGCTGCCACCAGCCGCGCCCGCGCCTCCTCCGGCAGGAGTTCGGGGAAGGTCGCGACAACCGCCCCAAGGCGCCCGGTGTCCGCGGCGGCGCGGATCATCGCCCGAACGCCCGCGTCATAGTCCTCGTTCGCCTGCAACCCCGGACGGGGATAATCCATCACCAGAATCGTGACCGCATGGTCGCCGCTCATCGCCGCCGCGAAGCACCCATGCAGTTCCTTTTCCTTGCCCCAAATCGAGGTGTTGTAGTCCAGCGGGTTCGCCAGGGTCGCGAAGTTCGGCAGGATTTCCGAAAGCTTCTGCCGCTGACTCTCCAGAAGCGCGGGAAAGGCCAACCCCTGTGCTTCCGCCAGATCCGCGACCATCGCCGCGTCCCCGCCGGAGCAGGTCAGGACCGTCAGCTGGTTGTTTTCCAAGGGCCCGGCGACCGCGAAGAACTTGAGCTGTTCCATGAAGCCGCCAAGCGAATGGGCGCGCACGATCCCCAGCCGGTCGAACAGCGCCGCGTAAAGCTGGTCCGATCCCGCCAACGAAGACGTGTGGGTCAGCGCGATGCGCGAGCCGACCTCCGACTTGCCGACCTTCAGGGCGACAAGCGGTACGCCCTTCTCCAAAGCATAGGCCGCGGCGCGGCTGAAGGCGGCGACGTCGTCCAGGCCTTCGATGTAAAGGCCGATCGCCTTGATCCTCGAATCGTCCACAAGCGCCGGGATGTAATCGCCAACGCCGAGGGCGGCCTGATTGCCAACGGAGATCACCTGCGCCAGAGGGACCGAACGGTCCGTCATCGTGAAGTTCAGAGAGATGTTGCCGCTCTGGGAAATAATGGCGACACCGCTCTCGACTCGTTCGCCGCCCTGCAGATCCGGCCACAACGCGGCACCGTCCAGGTAGTTCAGCACGCCATAGCAGTTGGGGCCGACCAGCGCCATCTCGCCGGCGGCTTCGACCAACGCATCCTGCAGTGCGGCGCCTGCCGCGTCACCCCCTGGGTCGATTTCCGCGAAACCGGCCGCATAGCATACGGCACCGCCGACGCCCATGTCCGCCAGTTCCCGCACCACCTCGACAGAAGTTTCTTTGCGGACCGCAACGAAAGCCGCATCCGGGACGCCGGGCAGGTCGGACAGCGATTTGAAGCAAGGCCGTCCGGCGATCTCGTCACGCTTGGGATTGACGACCCAAATCTCGCCCTCGAAGCCGATGCGTGCGCAGGCGGCGATGGAGCGCTGCAAGATTTCGCCGCCGATGAAAACGATGCGGCGCGGACGCAGCAGCCGCGCCAGATTTTCGCTCCGGCACCTGTCTTTGCCGACGGTATCGCTTGGGCTCATCGAGCGCTCAGCTCTCATGCGGCCGCAACAGGGAGCGGGAGATGATGTGCCGCTGTATTTCGCTAGTGCCGTCCCAGATCCGCTCCACCCGCGCGTCTCGCCAGAAGCGCTCCAACGGCAGGGAGTCCATCAGGCCCATGCCGCCGAAGATCTGGATTGCCTCGTCGGTGACCATGGCCAGCATCTCGGTGGCGTGCAGCTTCGCGATAGCGGCGTCCATGTCGGTCATGGTCCCCTGGGTCAACTTCCAGGCTGCGCTCAGGGTCAGCCAGTCCGACGCCGCGATCTGCGTCGCCATGTCGGCAAGCTTGAATGACACTCCCTGGAAGCGCCCGATGGCCTGGCCGAACTGCTTGCGCTGCGCCGCCCATTCCGTGGACATCTCCAGCACCCGCTGCGCCCGCCCGACGCACATGGCGGCGACTTCCAGCCGCGTGGCGCCGAGCCATTCGTTGGCGACATCGAAACCCTTGTCCTCCACGCCGAGGATCTGGCGCTCGTGGATGCGGCAGTCGCTGAAGAAGAGTTCGGCCTGGTGATAGCCCTTGTGCGAGACGCACTTGGGACCGCGGCGCACTTCGAGACCGGACGTGTCCACATCGACAAGAAAGCTGGTGATTTTCTTTTTCGTGCCGCGCGCCGTCTCCTCCTCGCCGGTCGCGGCAAAGAGAATGATATAGTCCGCGACCGTGCCGTTGCTGATGAAATGCTTCTGGCCGTTGAGGACGAAGTCGCTGCCGTCCCTCTCGGCCCGCGTCCGCATGCCGCGCAGATCCGACCCGGCTTCCGGTTCGGTCAACGCCAGGCATTCCAGGCGCTCGCCTTCGATCGTCGGCTTCAGATAGGTCCCAATCTGATCGCCCTGACAGGCCTGCAGGATGTTGCTGGGCCGCGCAACGATCCACTGCAGTGCCATGTTGGCCCGGCCGAGTTCACGGGTCATCAGCATCAGCGACAGCTCGTCCAGTCCGCCGCCGCCGTGTTCTTCCGGCATGTTGGCCGCGTATAGCCCCTGTTCCTTGGCCCGGTCGATGATCTGGCGCCGAAGCTCCGGCGGCACATCGTCGAGCGCTTCCACCTCGTCCTCATAGGGGTAGAGCTCCCGTTCGATGAAGGTGCGAACGGTCTCGACAAGCATGTTCTGCTCGGTCGTCAATCCGAAGTCCATGGCGCGGTCCTCTTATCCGATACCCCGTGTTCAGGTCTTGCGCTTGATGCCGATCCGGCGCCCGGCCTCAGCGGGGCGCTCCAGGCCCGCATGGGCGGCGGCGACGGCCTGCAAGGCCGCGTAGACCGCCGGATCAATCGGCGCGGCTTTCTCCGCGTTCATATCGACGTGCAGCAGCATCTGCTCCGTCGTCGCCAACAGGTCGCCGGTCTTGCCGTGATACATGGCGTGGAAGAAGTGCAGACGCTTCTCGTCCAGATCCAATAGCTGTGTCGTGAAGCGCAACGGCTCCCCGCCCGCGACTTCCTTGTAGTTGTTGAGGTGCGTCTCGACGGTGTAGAAGGAGCGCCCGGCGGCGCGGTACGCCTCGTCGATCCCGATATAGCGGAACAGCGCGTCCGAGGCCTCGCCGAAGGCCCAGAGGTAAAAGGACTCGCTCATGTGGCCGTTGTAGTCGACCCAGTGCGGCTGCACCGTCGTTTCGTAGAGCGACAGGGGCGCGTCGACCGTGACACCGGTTTGCCACCGCTTGTATTCGCGCGCGCCGTACTGTCGCGCTTCGTCTTCCGCCAGAACCTTGCCAGCGCCGTAGTCGTACTGCCGCAAGGTCTGCATGATCCCGATTAGGCAGTCGTCCCGCAGGCGTTCCAGCTCCCGAACGCTCGCGTCGCCAGCCTGCGCCCGGGTCCCTTCGACCATGGCCTGGGTCAGCGCGTCCGTCAGTTCTGGCGCCTCCAGCTTGGTCCAGGGAAGCTTCAGGGCTGGACCGAACTGCGCGAGCATATGGGCCATGCCGGTCTCGCCCCCCGCGAGGTGAAATGTCAGGCAGGGCCCCATGAAGGCCCAACGCAGTCCGGGTCCATAGATGATGGCATCGTCGATTTCCCCTGTCGTCGCCACACCATCGGCAACCATGTGCAGGGCCTCGCGCCAGACCGCTTCCTGCAGCCGGTCTGAGATGTACCCCGGCACTTCCGTCCGTACCGCCAGCGGCCGCATTCCCAGCGTCTCGTAGAAACGGCTGGCCTTGTCCTTCGCCCAGTCCGCCGTGGCCTCGCCGCCCAGCACTTCGACCAGCGGCAGAATATAGACGGGATTGAAGGGATGGCCGATCACCACGCGCTCCGGGTGGCGGCAGTCCGCCTGGATGCGGCTGGGCAATAGCCCGGAGGAGCTGGAGGCAATCACCACCTCGGGACCAACCGCCGCGTCGATCTGCGCCAGCAGATTGCGCTTCAGGTCCTCGCGTTCCGGCGCGCTTTCCTGGACGAAGCCCGCGCCCTCAAGAGCCTCCGTAAGATCGGCGTTGAAGCGGAGGTTCTTCGGGTCCGCGTTCGGCGCCAAGCCGAGCTGGGACAAGGCCGGCCAGGCATTCTCCACCGCGCTGCGCAGGCGTTCCTCGGCACCGGGCGCCGGATCGGTGGCAACAACCTCCAGCCCACGCGCCAAACAGCGGGCCGCCCATCCGGCCCCGATCACACCACTTCCCACGACACAGATCTTCCGTGGTCCAGTCCCAACCCCAACCACAGCACTCATCTCCATTCCTCTCAAAATCCGGACGCGGAAGCAGGGGCTCTGCGGTGCGCCCCCAGGCGTGCGCAAGTGTCTTCCGAGCGTTCGTCGCGGACTTGATTTTCCTCGCCAAAATCTTGTCCTCAAACGCCACAGTGAAACTGGAGCGACCGTGGCGCAGATCCTGCAGCTGAAGCATCAGCGTATCCTGAAAGCCGATTCCATGGCATTAGCCCCTCTTTCTCATAACTTTGTCACAGAGTCCGAATTAACATCTTGCTCAAAAACGGTTTTCATGGTTAATAAAACCTGGAGGCAGCCAAATGCTCAAAATTGCCCGCTGGGCCGTCCTGGCCGCTATGGGGCTTTCCCTCACGATGGGAGAGCAGGGCTCCGCTTCCGACATCTCCGGCAAGGTCGAAATCCTCGACGGCGACACGTTATTGGTCGGTGGACAGCGCATGAAGCTTGCCGGCATCGACGCGCCGGAGCTTGACCAGCAATGCCTCAACGGTAGCCGCCTGTGGCGTTGCGGGTTGGAGGCGGCCTTGGCCCTCGACCAACTTCTGACGGTCCGCAAGGCATCCTGCCAGGAAGAATCCAAGGGCGAGGCCACCGAAGAAGACCTCGGCCGCTGTTTCGGCCAGGATCAGGACATTGCCCTAACACTACTGAAGCGCGGCTACGTCATCACCGCCGCGGACGCCCCTTCCGACTACCGCTCTGCTGAGGCGTCCGCACAACAGGCAGGCCTCGGACTGTGGCGCGGCGAATTCGTGCTTCCCGCCGCTTGGCGTCAAGGGGCCCGGCTTGCCGCCGAATCTCAGAACCCGATCATCTGCAGCGCCCCTTCGTCACTCACTGACCTGAAACCGCCGCCTGCTGGCGAAGGCGACGGCGAGTTTCTCGGCAAGAAGAAGACTCCACGTCTCATCTGCGATGAGATTGAGCAGCTGACCGAAAATCTGGACTGAGGCCTATAGACTTCTGACCGGGCCTCGCCCAGGTGAATCCGGCCGCGCGCCGGACTCCTCATCTCGACCGAAAGCAAGGATGCCTTAAAGAAAAGGCGTCACACTCCTGCCGCGATTACGTGTGAACGAGTTCGGCGGCCGGAGTGCAACCGTGCGGTCTCAAGGATGCGGATTATTCGAATTGTGAGCAGAGTTCTTTTCGCCATCGGTCTCGTGACCGTCGTTGTTCTGTCCCTCATCTCACTGGGCAAACCCGCCGGGTTCGCGATCTGGGACAAGGCACAGCATGCCGCCGCGTATGCTGCCTTGGCCTTCGCGGGGCTCTTGAGTTTTCCGGGCCGCCGCGCCGCCGTGACGATCTGTCTGGCTCTTTTCGCCTTGGGAGCCCTGCTGGAACTCGTGCAGATGTACCTGGACAACCGCGTCGGCAGCTTCGGGGACGCGGCGGCAAATGGGGTTGGCGTCATGGCCGGTCTCCTGGGCGTGATGCTGCTGGCAAGAGCGGCTGCCGCGTTCCGGCGGCAGTAACCGGCGGCTGGCGCCCCGGATCCATTAATCCTTCCACTCGCGCATAAAGAAAGGCCGCCGAAATCCACGGCGGCCCTTCAACTAAGTTCTGTGGCCTGGGGCCGGGTTTTGCCTCGCCGGATCAGGTCGACGACGATTGGCGCCGGCGGATCAACAGCAAGCCGAGCAACGCGGTGGCAAACAGCCAGAGTGCCGGCGGCAGCGGAACCGCCGCGACATTGTATTCCGCCGTGACATCGCCCAGAAGATCACGCGGCAACGACCCTCTCACCACCAGCAGAATCCGCCGGATATCCGCGACGTCCAGGCTCGCCAGATTGAGCGCGAAGACCGTGGAGGCGCCCATCGCCAGCGTCTCGAAGGCGGTCTGGAGGACGGTTCCGCTGCCGTCTCTGATGCGCAACCGGAACTGCCAGGAATTCTCGTCGGTATTGGTGACCCGAATCTTGAACGTGTCCGCGGTCGTGAAGCTCACCGCGGGATTGCGAACACCGACACGGGCGCGCCCCACACTGGGGGAGGACGGGTTGAAGGTTGTGATGACCTTCGTAAAGCTGCCGCCGAACAGCGGCGACTGAACAACCGTTGTCGACGCCGGGACGTTGCTGCCCAATTGCTGAAAGCCGTCGATTTGGCTCTGGGACAGAGAAACCATGGCAGCCTTGGCATCTTGAGTCGCTATGCCAAACAGAAGAACCAATGACGCAAGCATTGCCGTCAGGGGAATACTCTTCAAACTCTTCGCCTTCCTCGACACACCGTCCTCCTTACTTGGAACCGTCCCTGGTATCTCTCTACCGGGTCTAAGTAACTTCTGAGTACCTGCCAGCAACAACTTCCTCTAAAGAGGAGCAATGCTTCAAAGGTTAACTAAACTAGCCTTTCGTCCAGGTACGGTAAACCACAGATTGCGTTCGTTGGTTAATCTGTAGACTTCTATTATTAATAGGTTACTCCGTCTAGTTAAAAATCTCTGTGTCAAAAGAATAACTCTCGATGTATTTCGAATTAAAATAGATTAATTCTTCTTAAGGTTAACAAATAACCGGATTTTATAAAGAATTTCGCGCTGTCGGCGGTCAGGCAAATTGCCGCAGGCTGCTATCGAACCCGGCCAGCAGCGCGTCCCTGATTCTCGCACTGGCCTGCCCGTCGCCGAAGGGATTGGGCGATTCGGCCATCTTCCGGTATCGCAACTCGTCTCCCAGCACGCTTTCGAGGCCTTCCGTAATGCGCCGTTGGTTGGGCCCGACCAGCATTGCCGTGCCGGCTTCCACGGCTTCGGGGCGTTCGGTCTCGTTGCGCATCACCAGCACCGGTTTTCCCAGGGCAGGTGCTTCTTCCTGGATGCCGCCGGAGTCCGTCAGGATCACGTCGCTCCGGTCCATCAGCCAGACGAAGGGAAGGTAGCCAAGCGGCTCGATCAAATGGACGTTGGAGAGCGTGCCAAGGCTCTCATGCACTGGCTTCATGACATTGGGGTTCAGGTGCACGGGATAGACAAAGAGCCAGTCCGGATGGGCCAACGCGGATTGACGGATTGCCTGGCAGATTTCTGCAAAGCCCTGGCCAAAACTCTCCCGGCGGTGTCCCGTCACCAGGACCACTCTGGAACCCCCGTCTACCAAGCGGTCGTGCAGCTCTTGCCCCAGGGGTCCCGTCCAAGTCTCCTCCGGGTAGTCTGGCAGGCGGCCGCGGACATCCAACAACGCGTCGATCACCGTGTTGCCGGTGACGTAGATGCTGCGCTCCGGCACCTTCTCCTCCAGCAGGTTGCGGCGCGCCGATTCCGTCGGGGCGAAGTGAAAATTCGCCAGCCGTCCGGTCATGGCCCGGTTACCTTCTTCCGGGAAAGGCTTGGCGAGGTTCCAGGTCCGCAGCCCGGCCTCGACATGTCCGATCGCAACTCCCCTGTAGAACGCGGCGAGCGCGCCCGCGAAGCAGCTTGAAGTGTCGCCTTGAACCATGACGAGGTCCGGCCTGCTGGCTTCCAGGACATCTCGCAAGCCGTGAAGGCTTCGGACCGTGATATCGAAGAGATCCTGGCCCGCGCTCATGAGATCGAGATCGTAGTCGGGGCGTATGTCGAACAGGTTCAGAACCTGATCCAGCATCTGACGATGCTGTGCCGTGACGCAGACCTCGATGTCGAACTCCGGCGCGGCCTCCAGCATATGCACGACCGGCGCCATCTTGATGGCTTCCGGGCGCGTGCCGAAAACGCACAATGTCCGCAACGCCATTACTGAATGGCCCCGCGCGTATCGATGAGGATCTTCTCCTTGAGGCGCGATCCCTTGAGTCGCCGGAAGGGCTTATGGTCCACCAGCAGCAGGACGATGTCGGCGCGCTCGAGCGCTGTCTCCAGATCGGCGAGGTCGAATTCCGGATGTTCGGCGAGGTTCGGTTCGCAGACCACCAGCTCCCCCAGCTTCTCTTCCGCGAGGCGTCGGACGATCCCCAAGGCGGGGGATTCCCGCAGATCGTCGACATCGGCTTTAAAGGCCAGGCCCAGACAGGCAATCACTGGATGTTTGAACTTCTCCGCCTTGGTCCTGACCTTCTCGATAACCCATTCCGGCTTGCTGTCGTTCACTTGCCGCGCCGTGCGAATCAGTTTGGCCTCGTCCGGCGCGCTGGAAACGATGAACCAGGGGTCCACGGCAATGCAATGACCGCCAACACCGGGACCAGGCTGCAGAATGTCGACGCGCGGATGCCGGTTGGCCAGCGCGATCATCTCAAAGGGATTGATGCCGACGCGGTCGCAGATCACCGACAGCTCATTCGCCAGCGCAATATTCACGTCACGAAAAGTGTTCTCTGACAGCTTGGCCATCTCGGCGCTCGCCGCGTCGGTCCTGAGCACTTCGCCACGCACGAATTCGCCGTAGAACTCCGCGGCGACATCCGTCGAGGCCTCGTTGATCCCACCGACAATGCGGTCGTTCTCCACCAACTCCGTCAGGATACGACCGGGCAGGACCCTTTCGGGGCAGTGCGCCACGAACAACTCGACCCCGACGCTCAGTCCCGAGCCACGCAAAATCTCGGCGACAACGTTCTCCGTTGTTCCTGCCGGGCTGGTGGACTCGAGGATCACCAGATTGCCCGCCCGCACGAAGGGGTTGATTGTCCGTGTCGCGGCTTCGATGTAACTCAGGTCGGGCTCGCCGCCGTTCTTGAAAGGAGTCGGCACGGCGATAATGAAGACGTCGGCCTCCGCTGGTTCCTGGCTGGCCTCCAGGTTGCCCGACTGAACGGCAGATTTGACCAGGATGTCCAAATCGGGTTCGGCGATGTGAATGCCGCCCTGGTTGACCGTGTCCACGACTTCGCGTGAGATATCGACACCTCGGACCTTGTATCCCTTGGTGCCGAGGAAGGACGCGGTCGGCAGCCCGATGTATCCAAGGCCGACTACGCAAATCGTCTTTTCCATAGTTCCGGATTTACCTCGTAACGCCAGCGGTTCCCCCACGAAGAACGCGCGTAGTTGGCAATTGGCGGCACCTTGGCACGACGTGGCGCCGATGGGATTTGTCTTCGTTGAGGGGGTGCAGCACTTTCGGGCCTCCTGTCACTGCTGCCCCCGGTAAGGAGTCAAGCCACCCTTCTTCTTGTCGCTGACGACTTCGAAGATCGTGTCCATTCCAATGTTCTTCTTGTCCTCCGCAAAGCCGTAGACCAATGCGGACTCGCACAAGCGGTTGATCAGGCGCGGAATGCCGCCGGTATGATAGTGCACGGCACCCACCGCCATCTCGTCGAACATATTCGGATCACCGCCGGCTGCCTGCAGGCGGTGCCTGATGTATTCCCGCGTCGCCTTGAACACCAGCGGGCGCAAGTGGTAGTCAACCGAGATTCGCTGAGCGAATTGCCGCATCTCCGGCACCTTAAGCTTTTCCAGGAGCTCAGGCTGACCGACCAGCAGAATCTGCAGCACGATATCTTTGCCGGCGTTGATGTTCGACAGCATCCGGAGCTCTTCTAGCGCCTCAAGATCTAGGTTTTGCGACTCATCTATGACAATGAGAGTCCGTCGCCCCTGCGAGTACTCCTCGATGACGAAGTCCATCAAGGCCTGATAAAGTTCTGTCTTGGTCTTGTTGGCATAGTCGAGCCCGAAGGCCAGAAGAATCCACTGCAGCAACTGATCCATGTTCGTATGAGTGTTGCTGATAAGTCCGACCCGGTACTCGTCGTCGATCACCTCGAGCATGCGGCGCATAAGAGTCGTCTTGCCGCAGCCAACCTCCCCCGTGATCACCGTGACACCGCCGTGCAGCGTCAGGCCGTATTCCATCATGGTCAGCGCCGTCTGATGCTCGTCCCCAAGGTAGAGAAACCCCGGATCGGGAGTCAGGGAAAACGGCTTTTCGCTAAACCCGTAAAACTTTTCGTACACGGCCAGCTCCGGCGATCACATGGGTGATCTTAAGAGAACGCGTGAAACAACCGGCTTCGCTGTTCTGCTGCCGCCAAGAGTGTTTTCAGGCAGCTTCATGACCATCGTCCTGCCTGGACTTGTTGAGCACCGTTCCGATCAGGTTTCCTTCCTGCAATAGCTCCTGGGCGTAGGCGATCTCTTCACGCTTCGTCTTGCCCTCTTCCACGATCAGAAGTGTTGCATCGACGTAGCGCAGGGCAACGAGACAATCATCCGTCGCCAGAACCGGCGGCATATCAAGGATGATGATTCTGTCGGGATAGCGCCCGCGCAGATCCGCAGCGAGATCCTGCATCATCGGTGAGACGAGATACTCCGAAGAGCGTACGATGGGGCGATGCACGGGCAGCAGCACAAGGCGCCGGATCCCGGGATTGACAAGGCAGTCGGACAGCGTGGCCTCGCCCTTGAGATAGTCATCGAGCCCGACTTGCGGCTTGAAACCGAAATAGTCGTGCAAAACGGGCCGCCGCAAATCGAGGTCCACCAACAATGCGGTCCGCCCCGGGTCCATGGCGATGGTGAGCGCCAGGTTCGCGGCGACAAGGGTCTTACCCTCGCCGTGGTTGGAGCTGCAGACACCGAGCACGAAATGCTTCTGCCCGCGCATCTTGCGGAAAACCTGAGTCCTCAGCATGCGATAGATATCGGCGCGGCTGTCATCCGGATCTGCCGCAACGAGCAAACGCCGCCGCAACTCTTCGAAGTCCGGCTGCACGACGCGCGTCGCGTTGTATTCGATCGACGAAGGGTTGACGCCTACATCGTAGTTCAGGCCGTTCGGCCGCGCCCGCCGCAAAACGTCACGATGCCGGCGCGCCTTATCGAGAGCGATTCTGGTCTTTTCCATCAGCCAGTCACGCCTCTTTCCGCTTCTGCAAATACATCGCTCATACCCAACCGAAGCGCCTCAACGCGCCGAACCACATGACATCCAGCGGCGCGACGTAAAGGTGAGCCAGCAGCAGACCTGTGGCGCCCACCACCCCACAAAGACAGACAACGGTGAAGCGACGTATCCTTTTCCGCCGCGCTTCCGCGGCGCTTTCCATGTAGGGCACGACGACCAGCGGCAAGGCGCCCGTCACCTCCGCGACCTGCCGCGCGCCGTAGACTCCGTCATCAGCGGCATCCAGAAGCAAGACGAGCCCCAGCCCCGCCGTGCCGCCAAGGACGAATCCCAGGATAACGATCAATATGCGATTCGGCTTGATCGGATCCAGCGGCGCCAGCGGCGGCTCGATCAACGAAAAGCGCTCGCTCTTGCTTTCGGACTCCAGGGATTCCGCCAGCTCCGCTTCGAGCTGCTTGTTTTTGACCTCCTGGTACTTGGTATGGGCGTTCTCATAGTCGCGCCGCAGCAACAGGTAGTCGCGCTCGACTTCCGGCGTTTCGAGAATCCTGAGATCCAGGGCCGCCGCGGCATTCTCAAGACTATTCCTCCTGTCCCGCAGCGAATTCATCTCGCTGTTAACGGACTGCAACTGGGCTTGAAGCTGGATATAAGCCGGATTGTCCGGAGGGGGCTCCGTAGCCCCATTCCGCCGCGCGCCGCTGCGGCTGTCTTGCGCCGACTCCAGGGTTGCGACCTGGCGTTCGAGGCGCTGCACATCCGGATGCTCCGGGCCGTACTTCTTCCGCGCCAGGGACAACTCCGTCGATAGGCGGGATAGCTCGCGCGCAAGGTCCGCTTCGGGGGCCACAGAGCCGGTTTCCCGCTCCAAGGCGGCAATCTCGCGCTTCAGCTTCATTACGTCGGGATGCTCCGGGCCATAGGTGCCGCTGAGTCCGATGTACTGGGTCCGCAATACCTTCAGCATATCCGGAGGGCTGAGGATGTTCTCGCCGTCCACCCGATAGGACCCGTAGCGGCTGACCTGCGTCAGCTCCGACTCCAGATAGATGCGCTTTTCCTCCAGCGCCTGAAGCCGCCGGTCGAGTTCGGTGGCGTCCCGCTCGTTGCGCTCCCGTTGGCGCCTGTTCAACTCCAGTTGCTCGGGCAGCTTTCCGGAGTTCGCTTTCTTGAAATCGGCCAGCCGTGTTTCCAGGCTGGAGACCAGCCGCGCGAGGCGCTCCACCTCGTCGCCCAGAAACTCCGTGGTTTCCGCCGCCTTCTTGCGCCTTTCCCGCAGGTTTTCGCCGAGATAAAGCGAGACAAGCTCGTTCACGATCTGCTGCGCCGTCCGGGCGTTTACGTGATCGAACGACAGCATGAAGGCGATGGTCGCCTGCGTGGTGCGGCCGCTGCGCGGGTCGACAACGTCGGCGCTCACCAGATCCATGTTAATCTTTTCGCGGAAATTCTCGATCACCTTGTGGATCGGGTTCTTCTCGCGCGCCTCCCGGTATAGGCCGTATTTTTCCACGATATCGATCAGGTTGCGCGTGGTCAGCACTCTCTGCGTGATGACCTGGAGCCGCTGGTCGGCGTAACTCGTCACTGTCGACTGCACCAGTTCGCGCGGCACGTCGGGCTCTTCGATCAGCACCGTAGCCGTCGAGCGATAGACCGGCGGCAGAAAAACAGCCGCCAGAACGGCCACCAGGCATACGGCCAACGCCGGAAGCAGAAACTGCCACTTCCTGCGATAGAACATCCAAACGTAGTCTTGGATCGATCTCTGGCGGTCTTCCATGCGCGAAGCAGCTCTATGGTCAGTCACGAGTCGTGCGAGTAGCCCCAAGCGTGGGACTGGGCATTAAAACAGTCCTTGGGTCGGGACAACGACGATATCACCACTTTGCAGGAGAATGTTTGTGTCCAATTCCTGTCCTGACTGTATGGCCGGATAATCGACGGCAATTGCGACCTGTTTGCCGCCTTCCCGTCGCAAAACCTTAATGCGGCTTTCAGAGGCAAACTCGGTAAAACCACCTGCGAGGCTGAGGGCCTGAACCACATCCAGGGCGCGGGCCGCCAGGAATTCGCCGGGACTGTTAACCTCTCCCATCACGAAGACCTTATTGCCGGAGACATCAAGGACCGCAACCGTCACCACAGGATCGGCGAAGAACTTCGCCAGGCGTTGCCGGATTTCATCTTTCAGCGCCCCGGCCGTCTTACCCGCCGCCGTCATGTGGCCCGCCAAGGGGAAGGATATCGTGCCGTCGGGCAACACCAGGACGTCCTTTTCCATGCCCTCTTCTTTCCAGACGGAAATCTGCAGAACATCGCCGGGGTTCAGGTGATAGGTGCCCTCATCGGCCGCCGGCAAGGCGCTTGGCCAAATCACGATAGGAGTGGCGAGAACAACGAGAAGTGCGAGAATTCGGCTCATCAACAACCTGGCTGCCCTTCAGGCAGCGGACCTCCCCAGTTAGGTTGGGCAACCCGGCTTCGCGGACGTCCGCCTCTGCGATTTCACCGCGGGCGATTCCGAGTGGCACCCTCCGCAGTGGTCACAAGCTAACCCATGGGTGCGACCTGTCAATTTCTCGCGCCCAATTTGGCCATCCCGCGGCTTTGCCAAGCTTCGCCCCTTACATGCCGCTCCCTCTATGCGGATAGAAAGTGGAGAAATTTTGACAAGTTGCGTAGATTGACGGCTAGTGCCGCCTGCCGTGACAGGGTCCCTTTGAGCGCCCGTGTCCGGCGGCCAGGGAAGTCCGTCGGAGAAGCAAGGAGAAGATCTCCGGTCGCGCGGCCGTGTCTCTAACTCTTTTGGCTTCCCGAGTGGTCTTGGCTTCCCGAGGTAAAGGTTAACTTGGCCATAAAACGTGTCCTGAACCGAATCGAGCGAGCCTACCGGCACTTTCCGGCTGTGCGCGTGCGGTGGATTGCCCTGGTTGCGGTCCTGGCGGTTGCTGCCGACGTCGGGCTGAGTATCGCCAGCCGCCCCAAGGAAGAGCGGGTCGAGGTTTCCGTCTTCAACAGCCTGACGTCCTTCATGCGCGGCTGGACCGGGGAACTGGTCAATCCAGACTATTACGAAGCCCAGGGCCAGGCCTTCCTGCGCCAGTTCTACCAAAGCACCTCGGGCCTGCCCCGCTACGACCTCTACATCGATCCGACGGAACTGAACCGCCTTGAAGCGCCGCTGGACGACCGCCGCACCGCGCAGGAGCTCTGGGACTACGCCCATCCGACGGCCGACTGGTACGACTGGAAGCACTGGTATCCGCCCGGGGAGCGCAAGACCGCCGTTGCCGTCCTGAAGTCCGGCGAAGACCTGTTCCCGGTTCACATCCGGCCCCGCGGCGAAGGCAGCAACCATCTGCGCGGGCCCTTCAAGTCCTGGCGCCTGGCGCGCATCGCGTTGCCGGGCCGGACCGATTGGCCCTTCCCGGCCGACGTCCTGAACCTGTCGCTGCCCGAGTTCCACCTCATGGAATGGATTGCCTATCAGATCGCCGAGCGGGCCGGCATCGACATCCCCAGGACCGAACCTGTCCTCCTTTACGTCAACGGCGTTTACCACGGGGTCAGACTGCTGCGGGCCCAGAGCGGCCCCGCCTTGATGCGTCAGCAGGGACAGCCCATCGGCTTTGTTATAGACCCGCGCAACGACCGCTGGGACACCATGGGCATTCCGGACGCACCCGTCAGGTTCGATTACCGTTTCGGCAACCAGGACCTCGGCGGCGACTTCCGGACCCTCAGGCTGGACTTCAGACCGGACGACATCGTCGACCTCTACACATTTTTCCTGCTCTACAGATCCGGCCATATCGTCGACACCCGGATCTACCTGGACCCTCTGGGCCGACGGACTCAGTTCATTCCCTGGAACCTGGAAACCCCGGCGCGTTCCAGGACCGTCGCCGCCCCTCTGCCGACCGAGCGCAGACTGCTCGACTTCTCGCGCTTTTATTTCGAGGAAGGCGGCGGCGTGGAGTACCTCTTCGGCGAGTTGCTCTATCCGAAACTAACGCCGCGGCTGCTTCGCGACATCTTCGCCAAGATTCACCGCGTGACGCGCCCTGGCGCCCCCCTGGACCTGGAGCGCGTGAAGCAGGACTACCGGGCCATGGAGGAACGGCTGCGCGCGGACATCGACGCCATGCCCTATTGGTACGGGACGCGCGGCTTCAACTTTCATTTCGACGTCCGGGAATTGGCGCGGGAACTGCGCGACGACTGGCTGTTCCCCGTCATCGAGAAATCCTTCACCCAGGCCATTGCGGCGGCGGAGACTGCGCATCTCGCCTGCAGCTACGCCACGAACGCGGATGAGGGTAGCGCTCTGCTGGGCCGCCTGAGCTGCCACAGCGCTTCGCCCGTCGGTGCGGAGCTAACGGCGTTACAGTTCCCGGATGGCACGCCGGCAATCCTACGGCTCGTTTGGGACAGGAACCGCAACGGAAGGATCGACGCCGATGACCGGCGACTGCCCGGTGCCGCCACCGCCGATCACTTCACCATCGCGAGGGACGGCTTTCCTTTGCTGAACGATGGCGAACAGCTTCACCCCTTCGAGGTGACGGGCGAGCTCAACAGCTACGACTTCCTGATGGTGGGCGAAGGTAATGCGGACCTTCAGCTTAAGGTCGCCTACCGGCAACCCCTCACGGGCCATCAGGACACAATCTCCGTAACGCGGGAGGCGGATACCGCCTTGCGGCAGGCGGCGCAGGCCGCAGCTCTACCGGACTGGCAAAGCGATGCGACACCGGTAGCCACCGATGCCTCCGGCGCCGACGCGCCCTCCGACCTGCCCGCGTTCGTTTCGGAGTACGGCGAAGCCGCCTATCGCATCGGGCCCGGCGAACATCTCCTCGAGTCGCCGCTCGTCTTGCCTGAAGGCGCGTCTCTGACCGTCGCCGCCGGCGCCGAGGTCACGCTCGCCGAGGCCAGCTATCTCTACCTCACAGGCCCGCTGTACGTGGAGGGCGCGGCGGATGATCCGGTCAAGTTCCTCAGCCGCGGCAAGCCAGGCACCGGCGGAAGCATCATTGTGAACTACACTCGCGGACCGGAAAGCCGGTTGGCGCATTTTTCCTGGCAAGGCGGTGGCGACCTCGAGATCACCGGCATCCCCTATTCCGGCGCCATCACCTTCCTCGGCGCGTCGGCGGTCTTACGCTCCTGCAGCTTCTCCCGCACATTGGGCGCCCGCGCGCTCGATTTCCGATGGGCGCGGGGGGACATCGCCGATTGCATTTTCGAAGATCTCTCGGGGGGCGCCGTCGGATTTGACTCCTCGGTGGGACACGTCGCGGACAGCGGGTTCGCGGCGCTCACCGACGATGCCATCCGGATTTCACAGAGCAACGTTCGGCTGGACAGCGTGACGGTCAAAGGTGCGGGCGGAAAAGCCATTGCGATCGGCGGCCGTTCCTACACCTCGATTCAAGGGTCGCACCTGATGGACTCCGAAGTCGGCCTGCTGGTCAAGGACGACTCCCATGCGGACTTGACCGGCAGCCTGATCGCGGGCAACCGCTTGGGCCTGCACCTGAACAGGGAAGAGCTGTGGCGCAATTCCATGACAGTCAGTCTGCGCGACACCCGTTTCGAAGAGAACGGCCTGCGCCTGCTCAAAGATCCCGGCACACCCGAGCGTGGCCTGATCGTCGACGGAGCGCCCTTCTGATGCCTATTGCCGCAAAGGTCGGACCGGGCCCGGCCCCGGCGCATGACTTGGCCATTCCCGAGAAGGCGCCGAACTGGCGGCGCGAAATTAAGCTGCTGGTGCGCCCGGAGCTGCGCGAAGAAATTCTCTCCTGGCTGGCCGAGGTTATGACTCCGGACCCGCAGGTGTCCAATCCCTACCGGATCTCCAGCCTCTACTACGACACACCCGATATGGCGGTTTACCGTCACAAGAAGGACGGTGTCGAGGAGAGGTTCAAGTTGCGCGTCCGCACCTACCCCGGCGCCCAGGACAGTTCCGAGGGCGTGCTGGAAATCAAATGGAAGGTCGGGACCGTGTCTTGGAAGGATCGCTACCGCGCGCCGCTGCAACAATTGGAGGGGCTGATTTCAGGCGCGTTGTCCACCAACGTCTTCCCGCCGCTGGCCCGCCTGCTCGCCCGCTATCCCTTCGAGCCGAAGCTGATCGTCGACTATCAGCGTTCCGCCTTTCAAGACCGGGACGGAAGTCCTTTGCGCGTGACTTTGGACGGACCGGTCCGAACGCGAAGCTGCGCGCGCATCGACGACCTGGCCTTGCCAGGTCAGCGGCCGTATCTCGTGGCGGATGGATACCTCGTTCTGGAGGTCAAGTTCCGCGACCAGTTGCCGTTCTGGCTGCCCCACCTGGCGCAACGTTGGGACCTGCCGCAGCTTCCCTTTTCCAAGTACATCGAGGCTGTCCACAAGATTCTGGAGCGTCACCCCTACGACCTGCAGTTTGCACAGATTAAGGACATCAACGACGACGTTCTGGCGGGAATTCTCTGGCGGTGAGTCCCAGATCCTCCGGCCGGCCCCGGCCCTATTCCTTGCCCTGCCGCCGAATTTCCTGAACACTCCGGCCCGATTCTCGCGGCAGCGGAACTCGGCCACCATTAACGGATCGAAGGCCTATGGATTTTCTCGAGCAAGCCATGTCAGCCGTCCCTTTGGGACAGACGAGCCTAGTGCATGTTCTGATCAATATCGTGGTCGGCTTCGCCATGGGCCTGCTGATAGCCTGGACCTACAAGGTCACACACATCGGCTTCACCTATGCCCGGACCTTTATGTTCACCCTGGTTTTCCTCACGACGATCTCCACCCTGGTGATCATTGCCATCGGGGAAAGCGTGGCGCGCGCGTTCGCTTTGGCCGGCGCCCTCTCGATCATACGCTTCCGCACGCCGATCAAGGACACGCGGGATATCACCTTCGTTTTCTTCGCCCTGATCGCGGGATTGGCGATGGGCACGGGCAAGGTCGCGATGGCCGTCATGGCGACGCTCATCATCTCGGCGCTGATTCTGATCTACTACCGCATCTCCGGCACCTACTTCGCGGAGGCCCAGAAGTACATGCTGCGGATTTCCACGAACGATGTGCCCGGGGCGGAAAAAGCCCTGGAAGACTCACTGAGCGGCCTCGCGAAGGAGCGCCGACTGATGAATATTTCCAAGCCGGAACAGGGGGATACGGTGGAAATGGTGTTTGTCGTGCGGATGCTGGAAGACGCCCCCGTATCTGAATTGAATGAGCGGCTTTCCCAGGCTCCCGTGGTCCAGCAGGTGTCGACCGTGGCGCTCGCCGATACCGTCGACTACTGACCCCGCCCGCTGTTGCGCGGGCGGAAAATAGTTAATTAACTGAATAACTTAACTATCTTTTTCGGTCGTCCAAAACTGCCAATTTAGCTACAATGCCCACTGGGTTTGGAGCTGGGGCACAAGGGGTTGGGCACCATGCTGGAGGGATTCCAGCCGCGAAAGCGTTTCTGTGATCTGCCGCATCCGTCTCCCGTCGCGGGGAAGGCGGTGCCATGATCTATCCTGCCCGCCTGCATAACGAGTTCAACGGCGAGACCCGCGCGCTTGAGGTTGATCTGCCACTGGTCGAGTCAGCCGCCGCTGCTGAGATTGTCGCGGCTGTCAATCGGGTCGCTCCGCTGGCCGATGGCAAGGACTGGCAGGACCACTACGAAGTCCGCCACACTATACGCATTCCGACCCAGGTCCGGGTAGAGCTTGAATCGAACGCCCCATCCGGCCTGGCGGACCTGCGCCGCATCTCCCTCAGAATAGATCTCGTGCGGGCTGATTTCCTCGCACTTGATCGGGCTGCCGAACAGCGGGACCGGGACCTTCTGGAATCTGCCATCTCCCGCGTTACGGCCTTGCGCGCGGAGTTATCCGAGGCCCTGGCAAGCGTGCGGCAGCACAGCGCGCCAAGCGAACCGGCGGAAGAACTCGGTGTCCTCTCGCGCGATGCTGTCGACCTTTTCGCGGTGGAACTCGCCCTCCGCGAACGCCTCGCCACCTTCGACCGCGTACTCGCGAAACGCCGGAAGACCTTGGAGCAATTGACCGAGGCACCTGCGGAACAAGCGGTGCCTCAAGTGGAGGAGAAAGCCTCTCCGCCAACGCCCAGCGCTTACGCCGAAGAAACGCCGCCTCCTGAGGACCGGCAAGCCCCGGAAGAAGCTCTGCCCGGAGGCGAAGTACCGCGGCAAGGCGACGTGGTGCTGCCTGTGGACTCGTCCGAACGTCAGGACCTGTCCGACGAATCTCGGCGCCGCAAGCCACCGCCCAACGAGACGCTGCCCAAGGAACGCCTTGCACTGGACAAAAGACGGGCCGAAGAGGCCACCACGGCGCGCCGCTACGAGACTCTGGACTGGCAGGAGATTGAACGCGATCTCAACAGGCGCGCCCGGGAACTTCCGCGCAGCGCCTCCGCCGAGGAGCGAGCCTCTCTGGCAAGACGGATCGCCGCCAACTACGGAATCTCCCCGGAAGACAAAGTGCGCCGGGGCAGGACCGAAAACGATTGGATCGAGCTAGGCGGTAACGCCGTGCGTCGGATCGCCCGCATGCTGCTTGAAAGGTCGCAGAAGAACTTCCTGCAGGAGGTCGGGGCAGTCCCCGCGCGGGCGTCCGAGGCCCCCGCCAAAGACGAGCGCCCGCGGGTCGCGGTGACCGAGGCCGCGCCATCCCGGACCGGACAGCCATCCGGCACGGCTCGGACGGGCAGCGGGCAGACGCCCGCTGAGGCGCGCTCCAACCTGCTGCGCCGGGAAGTTTGGGGCACGGACACGAAACCCGGCACCTGCAGAGTCATCGTCGACCGCGGGGCGAAGGGCTTCGATCGCTTGAAGGTGAAGTTTTCGAACCTCAACTCGGTCGAGACGATTCTCGAAGACCTGGCCCTCGCCGGCGGTCTTCCTCTGGTCTCTCCCACCGGACTGTCAGCGGCTCTGCGTGGAAGAAAGCCTTCCTGGGCAGAAAGGTATTGGCTTACCGCCGTTCACCGGGACCCCTTTCTGGTCCGGCTTAGCCTGACGCCCAAGCGCCCCTTTATTATCGTGGGACGCGGCGGCGGTCTGCCGCGGCGTGAGTCCCTTGTCTTTGAGATTCTGACCAACTCCTCGGCCGACGATATCGGCGAGAGAGATGGCGACCCGGTCATCGTTGCGGAAGCGATGAAATGGGCAACACTGCTGAAGCGAGCGGGAGAAGATTAGGACCAAAACTTCATTTTAGTCGGCGTATTTCAGAAAGGTTGGGATAGCGGTATGAAACGGGATTATCTTTGGCACTATCGCGAATTTGGTTACGCGATCGTCCGCAACGTCTTTTCGAAGGACGAGATTCAAGAACTCGCAGGCGCCTTTGACCGCATTTACGCGCAGGGCGAGGCCTATCGGACCAGCTTCCGGCACCAGAACGTCTTTTTCAAACTGGCCACTGACGAGAACCTGGGCAAGATCGTGCGCATGGTGCAGTGGCCATCCTATTTCGACGATGTCATGGCACGTTTCCGCTCGGACCCTCGCATGCTGGAAATCGTCGAACCACTGATCGGTTCGGACCTTAAGCAGATCATCAATCAGTTGCACTGGAAACCGCCGGGCGCCGCCCATGTCGAATTCGGCTACCACCAGGACATTCGTTTCCGCCGTCCCCGAACTGCCTATCGGGAGCCCGGAAGTTCCTACGTGCAGACCGGAATCGCGGTCGACCCGCACACGCGGGAGAACGGAGCGATCCTGGTCTATCCCGGCAGCCACCGGCTGGGCGAAGTCTCTATCGAGAACGGCGGACGGGTGATGGATTCCTCTGCAGACGCGGAACAACTCGCCGCGCTCGGTCTTGACCCAAGCAAGGTCGTCGAATTGGAGCTCGAACCCGGCGATGTCGGGCTGTGGCACCTCAACCTGATTCATGGATCGGGGCCGAACCACGCCAGTCACGACCGGAGGCTCTACATCAACGGCTATGTCAGTGCCGCGAACTGCGACCGCGGCGAATGGGCCTTTCGCAACGGTGTTCCCTGCCGATTGGGCGACCCGGTTCTGGTTCACTACGAACAGCTTCACCAGCGCGCGGACCCGCACTACGTCGACTAGACAGATCAAGGGTCTGGACGCATTGATCGGGGCGAACGAGGATCGCCGCGGCGATGCAATTGGCACGGAAGTACGTAGGGCGCAGTTGCCTTAGCGAAAGACCAAACGCCACCACTTGAATCGGCCTGCCACGGGTGTGGCATCGACGGCTCTTCGTTCGCCTGCTAACAATCCTCCGTCCGAAGGAGGGTTGGAGATTTTATGACTCTTGAAACAGCGTTAGCATTCGTTGCAGCCTTGACGGTTTGGGTGCTGATACCGGGGCCTGCGATTTTAATGGTCGTGGGGCGCTCACTCTCCAGCGGTTTCCAGTCCACCATAGGGTTGATTGGCGGCATTTTGCTGGGCGATCTATTTTACATGACGTTCGTTTTTCTTGGACTGGCTGCGCTGGGTCAGATCCTGGGCGAGTTTTTTGTTATCGTCAGAGTACTTGCAGCGATCTATCTGATTTATCTAGGCATTTCCCATTGGAGAAGAGATCCTCAAAAGCATATCGTCGCTGCGGCGGCGCCCGGTGATACGCTCAAGAGTTTCGTCACCGGATTTGGAATCACGCTCGGCAATCCGAAAGCAATCCTTTTTCACTTGGGCTTTCTGCCAACTTTTTTCGATCTCCGATCTCTGTCGGTTCCGGACACTCTTGCGATCATGGGAATGTTTGTGACCGTGCTTGGAGCAGCGTTCACGACCTATGCCTATGCTGCAAGTCGCGCAGGCAGATTGTTCAAGGACCCTCGCAAGATGCGTATCCTGAACAGAACTTCGGGAACCATGTTGATCGGAGCGGGGGCCGCGGTTTTGCTAAAACGCGGTTGATACAGCTACGATTCAAATAATGTGACCACCATCGGGTCAAACCAACGGTGGCGGAAAACGGATTGATGGGCTCGGACCCTGGGCAGAAATAGGAAAGAAGCAGTCAGGCGCGGCGGCGCAGCGGCTTCTTCTGCTGGTCTTCCAACATGGCTTCACTGTGTCCGGGAGGCAGCCAATTTAGATCGACGCCTTGATCTATCAGAAAACGTTCCGCTGCGGCGCGGGCAGCCGCGTGGGTATCCTCGAAACCCTGGCCGTAGAAACGGCCTTCTTTTTCGTAGGAGACCGTCCAGCGAAACCCAGGCGTTCCACGCTCGCTGCTGGGACCGGGGTTACCCGGCCATCTCTCGATGATGATATTATGCTTCTTAACGATTCGGCCCCGGCCTTTGGGCGGGCTGGTATCGAAAGCCGGCATGGTCGCCTATCCCCAAGTTCGCGAATACTAACCGGCACGCAGTCTTTGCCGGATTGGTTGATATAGTGTTAACCATAAAACAATCAGAACCCAAGCCGTGCAAGTTAACCGGTAATGGCGACCGGTCCCGGCGCGGGGATCTTCTTCCGAAGCGTCCTTAGGATGCCAGTTCGGACGGCGATTGCGCAACCGCCGTTCCGGCGGCGGTCCAATCGCGGGGCTCCAGATCGCAGGTCACCGGCAAATGGTCCGATGCCCGGCGCGTCAGGGCCGTTGCGATGACCTCTCCGTCCCGCAGGTCGAAATGCCGCGAGCAGTAGACCCGGTCATAGCGCAGCAAGGGACGGCGCGTGTGAAAGCTGGGCGGGGCAAAGCAGGAGGGAAAATGCCGGCGCAGGGCCCGGAGTGTTGAGACATTCATGCGCCATTCGTTAAAGTCGCCCATCAGGATCATGGGCCTGTCGCCCCAGTCATTGGCGGCTTCCAGGATGCGGCGCACCTGCACGGCGCGTTCCCAGGGATCCAGGCCCAGGTGCGCATTGATGACGTGTACCGGTTCGCCGTAAATCTCAATCTCAGCCATGATGGCGCCCCGATTGACCCGATAGGGCACGGTCAGGTCGAGCTGCTCCAGCTTCTTCACCGGAAACTTGCTGAGGATGGCGTTGCCGAACTGCGCGCGCGCGTGGTTCTTGGTCAGCCCCTTGTAAATCCGGTATTCGGTTTCTTCCTGCAGAAACCCGAACTGATCGAATCCCTTGTGGCCGCGGAAGCCCCAACCCACTTCCTGCAGTCCGAGAACGTCCGCGTCGAGGCTGTTGAGCACTTCAGCAATGCGCCCCGGAATGAACCGCCGGTCCGTACCCAGACAACTGTGAATGTTGTAAGTGGCGACTTTGATAGGGGGTAGCGACGTGGCACTCATGCGTGTCTTCGGCCCGGCCCTACGGCAAGATTCGGCGGATTCATCTAGGAAATTAGCAATAGTTGCCGCTTCAGAGAACGCGAAAAATCGGTCTCCTTGGCGCTCCAGGGGCGGTGCAGCGGGAAAAACGCCTTTGGCGCGCGGCACATCGCTCTTAAAAAGGGTCAAGAGATTGCGCATTTTCGGATAAGGGTTTGGGCGGATTTTCAGTTGGGGCGAGGGCAGCGGTCTTGAGGCGTCTTTCCGTTGCCGGGAATACTAGGGTTTCCTCGTTAAAATCGGGCAAAGATCGCCCCAGGGTCGCATCGGGCCCCAGGACAAGTTGCTAGATGCTGCGGTGGATTGAGGAATTTTGGCCAGAGTTGATCGGCGCTGTTGCCGTGGTCATCGCCATTGTTCTGACGACGAGCGTCGTCCTTAACAAACGCAACGAGCGCGCTGCCGTCGGTTGGGTCGGCGTAATCTGGCTGAATCCCTTTATCGGGGCGATCATCTACCTGCTGTTCGGCATCAACCGCATCAAGCGGCGTGCCATCGACCTACGCCCGGACCGCAATCTCCGCCAGGCGCCGCCGTCCGCCATGCGCAGTGGCCGCGAGGCACTCGAATCAAGCCTTTGGCCCGTGCACCGCCATCTGGTCTCTACCGCCGCTCTGGTGGACAAGGTGGTCGAGATGCCCCTCACCTCCGGCAACGTCATCACGCCATTGGAAGACGGCGACACGGCCTATCCGGACATGATCAACGCCATAGATGCGGCGGAACGGTCCGTCGCCCTTTGCACCTATATTTTCAATCGAGATAACGTCGGCTTGTTGTTCGCCGCTGCGCTGGACCGCGCCGTCAAGCGCGGCCTCGAGGTGCGGGTCCTTGTCGATGGATTCGGCTCCTACTATTCGGTTCCGCCGATCGTCTCTGAACTCCGTCGCAGGGGTGTCACCGTAGAGCGGTTCCTGCACTCCTTCGTGCCCTGGCGCATGCCTTATCTCAACCTGCGCAGTCATCAGAAAATTCTGGTGGTCGACGGCCGGATCGGCTTCACCGGCGGCATGAATATTCGTAAAGAACACTACCTCGCTTTCAAGCCGCGGTTCCCCGTGCGAGATCTGCAGTTCCGGGTCGAGGGCCCGGTGGTCGCACAGATGATGCGCGTCTTCGCCGACGACTGGCGCTTTACAACCGAGGAATCCCTGGAAGGTGAAATCTGGTTTCCTGAGAATCCCGAGTGCGGCAGCGTCCTCGCACGGGGCATCTACGACGGACCGGACGAGTCCTCGGAAAAGCTGCGCTGGGTAATTCTGGGAGCGCTCTCCGAAGCCCGCCGCAAGATCCAGATCGTCACACCCTACTTCCTGCCGGATGAAGCCTTGATGACCGGTTTGCGCCTGGCAGCGCTGCGCGGCGTCGAAATCGATGTCGTCCTTCCGCAAAAAAACAACCTCGGATTTGTCGCTTGGGCGGCGATGGCGAATTTGGATCAGGTGATGTCGGCGGGCATCAAGGTCTGGATGTCGGCCCCGCCTTTCGACCACAGCAAAGTCATGGTGGTCGACGGTGCCTGGACGCTGCTCGGCTCCACAAACTGGGACCCGCGCAGTCTGCGTCTGAACTTCGAGTTTGACCTGGAATGCTACAGCGCGGATCTGGCGGCCGAGATAGAAGTTCTGATTGGAAAGAAGATCGCTATTTCGCGCCGTCTTTCCTTACAGGAGTGGGAAGACCGTCCGTTTGTCACGAAGGTGCGTGACGGAATCGCCCGGCTCTTCTCACCCTATCTTTGAGTCGCAGGCGGCCTCAGGCTCAGACTTCGGAAACCGGGCTGCGCATCTTCAGCTTCAGACCGACGACCTGATAGATATCGAGTCCCGTAATCGTCGCGATCTCGCGGAACGGAAGCGACGTCTCCGACAGCAGGACCCGTGCGTGGCGCCAGGGATTCATCCTTCTGCGCTTTTGCGCCGTGGCTTTTTGGAATTTCGGCGGCACCGGCTCGTCGTTGACAAGCCCTCGCCTTATCGCATCCTGCAAGGCTGCTTCGCGGCGCATCTTGTCGACCGCCAGATGGTAGTCCATCAGGTGAACCGCCTGCGCGAAAGCGGAGAAGTCGGGATCCGGCGTCGGCGTGAATTCTTGCGGACGCGGTCCGGCTTGGCCTGCCTCGGCGGCTTCTTCCAGCGTCATCCCGTGGCGCTCTGCCATGCGTGTGGCCGCCGTCAGGGCATTTGCCCTCTCTCCGGGAAAGGGACTCTCGGCTGCCAACTTCAACAGGTTGTGGAAGCGTTTTTGTTCCGCTTCAGAGAATCCCGAACTGATCTTTCAATCTCCCGCACAAAAACTGGAATCCACACGAAGCGCACCGGCGCCGGGTTCGCACCGCAGCTTCTCCCGACTTTAGGGCGAACCGGGCATTTTCCAAGCCCCAGCCTTAAAGTTTCGTTGCTGCGACTGCATCCATACTGCATTTTGCCTACGTCTTCCGCGCGGCACGGTACGTCCGGTCCTCCAGAGTCCTAGCAGATGAACTTGGTGAAAGAGTGACACTCACGGCAAAGAGACGCGTTCACGTCGCGAGCTGGGCAGTTATCGTGCCGCTGCTGCTGTCTCTTCCGGCCTGCTCGCCCTTCAAGGAACCGAGACTCCTTGCCGGCAGCGAGACCACGCTGACACTGGAGGCCGGCCAGTGGAGCGACACTGAATCCTTCGCGCGCGACTACTGCGCAAGATTCGGCAAGCGCGCGGTTCCGCAAGGCACCGCGCGGATCAGCGAGGACAAGCTGACCTCGCTCTTCATCTACGACTGCCGGGACGAGAAAAGATAACGCGCGGAACGCCGGCTACTCTTCCATAGCCTTGCGGGTTTCCTTCAATGCCTCGTCGACGACCCTCTGAAGCCAAACCGCATCGAGGCGTGCGTGTTCTTTGCTGTAGCGTGGCCACTTCTCGCTGATAGATCTACCCATCTCGGAGGTATAAAAGCCGAAGGCGGCATCAACTTCCTCGTCGGAGAAGATTTCGCTGTAGACCTCGATCAGATCCGCAACATAGCCCTCGAGGTGCTTCTTCAGAGATTTGCGCAACTCATCAAACAGCGTCTCGGTAGCCTGCTCGTCGAAACCGGGTCCGAGCGACCGGCGCGCGTCGGCAACGATCAGTTCCCGGGCGGTTGCAGCATAGGCCAACAGCTCGTCCTGGAAATGCTGTGCCTTCAGGATTTCGGCGATCTTCTCCCGCTTCGTCAGGTCGGCCCGGGTCTGGTCACTCTGGGCCTGATCGGCCTGCGCCGGCCCGACAAAGAACACCGTGAGAAGGAGGAACACCAATGCGCGCATGAGCGACCTTGCGACAAATTCGTAACGACGCGCGAAATTGTGGCGAAGAGGCCCAGACCTGTCGAGCCCGGAGTCCCCGCGCGCCGCCGAGCCGCCGGACTGGACTAGAATTTGTAGTTGATCGTCAGGCCGCCGAAGAACTGGTTCTCGTTGCCTTCGTCATCCACCACGGGACTGTCCGCCGCGTCGCCGAGAAGGCGCGTATAGGTCGCCAGGCCGGTGACGTTCCAGTTCTCGGTGAACTTGTAGGTCAGGGTGGCCCCGAAAGCGACATCCTTGAAATCCGCGTCGGCATTGAAGGTATTCAAGCCGCTGCGAGCGGAATCCGCGCCGCTGATGCCGAAGTACTCGCTCATGTAGTCTTCGCTGGCATAGGTGACCTCGGCTGAACCCCGGAACACCCACGATCCGCCGCCGAAAGGCGCCAGATAGGTCGTACGGCCGGTGAAAAGGCCGCCGATGTTGTCGCCAACGTCGTAGCGCGGCTCGAACTCGACCCCTATGACGCGATTGCCGTCCAGTTTGAAGTCGTAGCCGATCAGCGCGCCGAGCAGGAAACCGTCATCGGTGGAACGGAGCGAATCGACGGCATCATTGTCCACGTCGTCGCGCTTGCCCACGTATTGGCCCGCCAACCCCAATCGGAAGTTGTCGTGCGGCAGAAGGTTTGACCTAAAGCGTGTAGCAAAGATCTGCGCGTAGGTATCCTTGTGGTAGAGGTTGCCCGCCCGGACGTTCCACAAGGGCACCGGCTCGTAATCCTCGGACCCTTCGTAGTCCGGCGCTACCCCCGCGCCGGCGCCAAGCGTCCAATCAATCGCCTGCGCTTGCAACGGCAGCGATACCGCCGCGACCGCGCCAAGAACAATCAGCCAACTCTTCTGCATGGTAGTCCCTCGCCCCTGCTAAAAACGCGCCCTCGCGCGCCTGTCCTATCTCTATTAGTTAGGGCTTAGACGGGATCGTCAAGAAATACTAGCCGAAAGTAATATATTTGCCCGCCGGATGATCTAAATCAGTACGCCGAAATTGGCCTACTCCTCGACCCCGCAGGGCCAGTTTTCCGGCCGCTGCAGGCCCTCGGGCAGCAGGGTATTGGCATCGCCGCAGGCCAGGTTCATCTGATCCTGCGTGACCCCTTGGACGTCGGTGAAATCCACCCCTTCGATGTGGGCCAGCAAAGTATAGGCCCCCGTCATGTCTGCGCCGGACAGATCGGCGCCGCGCAGGTCGACCCTTGCCAGATAGGCAAAGACCAGATTCGTACCGGTCAGATCGGCATCGGAAAGCTTGGCGCGGCCGAGCTGTGCCTTCGACAGGTTGGCGCCTGCCATCATCGCCCCGGTGAAATCCACCCGCGAGAGATCCGCCTTCATGATGCTCGCCCCGGAGAGATCCGCGCCCGCGAACACGGCCCGGTCGCCCTCGGCTTTCGTCAGGTCGGCGTCCTTGAGGCTGGCTTCGCGGAAGCGGGTCTTGGCGATATCGGCGCGATACAACATGGCGCCGTCGAGCCGGGATCCGGTGAGGTCGCTGCGGCTCAGGTCGGTGCGCTCGAACTTGCCGCCGGTCAGATCCTTGTCGCGCAGGATCAGCTTTTCCTTGTCGCAGCGCGTCCAATCGACACCGGGCGACGGCTTGTCGCTGCAGGCGGCCTCAGCCGGCAGGCTGTGCAGCCCGAAGCCCCCCGCTACCAGGGCTGCGCTGACGATTCCCAATACGCCGGCTCTCATCCTTCACCTCTTCTTCGGGTCGCGGACAGCACTATAGTCTTGTCCTTAATATCTAATTGCGGACTCCATCGAATAACAGGATTGCCGCCAAAAAAAGGCGATCCGACGCGCTTTGCCAGCTCAAACCGCGCTTTGCCTGCCCGGACCAAGCGATCTGCCGCTTATGCCGCGTGCCGGGCCTCCAGCGGCGGCACGGCCCGGCTCATCATAGCGATATGTTGCGCGATGTGGCGGTTGACACTACGCGGGTTCGTCAAAGGCGCCATGTGCCCAGTATCGCCGAGCGTGACCAGCCGTGCCGCAGGCATGGCAGAGCGCAGCAACTCGGCAATCCTCCGGGTCGGCGCCGGGCTTTCCGCGCCGCGCAGAATCATCGTCGGCGCCGTAATCGTACGATAGGCGGACAGTGGCGTCGTCTCGTTCATTGTGGCCCAAAAATCCATCGCCACCTTGCCGGCGCAGCGGGCCAGCCTGCGATGCTTCTTGCCCCCAAGCTCATCCCAGGTGCCGGTCCCGTTCCAGTAGTCGATGAAGCGGGCCATGCCGGTCCAGAAGTCGCCCCGCACCAGCCCAATCGAGATCTCGGAGGCCACTCTGGCCGCCTCGTCGAACAGCGCCCGTTCCGCCAGGCTGCCCTGCCGCAACAGATGGAAAGCCACGGGTTCGAAGAGTGTCAGGCTGGCGATACGCTCCGGGTATGTCATGGCGAACTTCAAGGCCACCGCACCACCGAAAGAGTGCCCAACCAGATGAAAGTGGCCGGGAAGGTGGGCAACCTCCGCTTCGACCAGCAAGACTTCGTCGTCGAGCGTCCAGGCATTTGACCCGGACCAGGTAGAGAGGTCGCCGTAGCCCTGAAGATCGGGAGTGACGATGTCGTAACGACCGCGGTAGGTCTCCTTGAAACCGCGCCACTGCGTTCCGCAGCTTGCCGAGGAGTGCAAAAGCACGATCGAGTCTTTTCCGCCTTGCTCCAAATTGCTGGCTGGCATTGGCTCTTCGGAATTTGCCGACATTTCTGACCCCGCTCTTTCAGATCGGCCCGGACGCGCCCTGCGCCCGGAATGGCTGACATTTACCGCCAATCTGAGATCGGGGAAGTGACGGTCATCACAGAATGACGCAATTTCGGGCACGAACCCTTTGAGACTCAGCCGGATTCCCGCTTTCGCGCTGTCGACCGGGATCAAAGTGACAGCGCCATCGCCGCGCTCAGTGGCCGGGGAACGGGCCAGCGCGGTGTTTCACGTTATGTGGACCACGCTTTGGAGAATTGCCCCAGCGCCAAATAGATTCGCCCTAGCGTTTTCGCGGCCGAACCACGGCGCGAGCAGGTTGGGCCTGCAAACCGAAATGATCGAAATCACTTTTCGGGCGAAGCCGAGTCCCCACCGGCGGCTCATCCTGTTGCCGTGGCAATAGAAAGATCGCCGTTCCCATGGAAAGGCTGCCGAAGGTGACCGCGAATCCGCCGGCCAAAAGTGCAACCGCGATCCAGCTGTCCTCGGAGTGTCTCAACAGATCACCGAGGCCCAGCGCGTTGCCGAAAATAAGCAGAAAGATCAGCAGAAACCCGACCGAGACTCCGATGGCGCAATGACGCCCGAGAAACACGAGAAGACTCGGTACAGAAGGCTTTGAAGACGGCCTGACGGAAGTCATCGTGTATTTCACCTTGATAATCCGGGCTGATTCATAACCTAGTCCGCTAACGGCACCTTGGAAAGCCACACTGATGACAGGTGACATCCCTTGGCGACCCGCGCCAAGCGGGTCTAATAGTGTGCCGGGCCGACGGGTGATACAATTGCACCGTCGCGACCTATGGGATCAATGGGGCCTGCTGCCGCAGGAAGGTGACCATGAGGGCTACGGACAGCCACGCTTACCTCCCTCTTCTCAAGCAACAGCTTGCTGAGGGACGAGTCACGCGCCGGGACTTTCTCCGTACCGCCACACTGCTTGGCGTCTCGGCCTCCACAGCCTATGGGCTTGCGGGACTCCCGCTGGAGGGAGCGTTGGTCGGCGGCGCGAGAGCTGACATGCCACGGGGCGGCACACTGCGTATCGGTATGGCGGTGCAGGACATATCGAACCCGCATCGCTACGAGTGGCTTGAGCACAATATCGCCCGCAATGTCTGCGAGTACCTGACCAAGACCGCGCACGACAACGTCACGCGCCCTTACCTGCTAAGCGACTGGAAGGCCAGCGACGACCTGAAGACCTGGACTCTCCATCTGCGGCAGGACGTGTCGTGGCACAACGGGCGCGCCTTCACTTCCGACGACGTGATATGGAACCTGAAGCACGTGCTCGCGGATGAGACGGGATCGTCCGTCGCCGGATTGATGCAAGGCTATATGCTCGAGGAATACGAGGAAGGGGGATCGAAGCACCGGCGCCTCTGGGACTCCAATGCGATCGAGAAGGTCGATTCGCATACGGTCCGTCTCAACTGCAAGATGGCGCAGCTCGCCGTGCCGGAGCACCTCTTTCATTATCCCCTTTTGATGCTCGACCCGGAAGAAGGCGGACTCCTCAAACCCGGATCCAACGGCACCGGCGCTTTTGAGCTGGTCGAGCACGAGGTGGGTAAGATATCCGTGCTGCAGGCCCGCAAGGACTATTGGGGCGACGGTCCTTATCTGGACCGGATCGAATTCGTCGACCTAGGGGAAGATCCGGGCGCGGCCATCAATGCTTTGGCGTCCAAACAAGTCCACGGCCTCTATCTGGTGGATATCCTGCAACTTGAAGCCCTGAAATTCCTGCCGCACGTTGAGCTTTGCCACGTCCTGACAGCGGACACGGCCGTATTGCGCGGCAAGGTCACGCAAGAACCGTTCAACGATCCCCGCGTCCGGCAGGCAATGCGCCTCGCGGTTGATCCTGAAGTCACCCAGCAGATCATCTTGGGCGAATATGGCCTGTCCGCCGAGCACCATCATGTGAGTCCGGTTCATCCGGAATATGCCAAGCTGCCGCCAATTGGACGCGACTTGGCAGCAGCGAAACGGCTCTTGCAGGAAGCCGGCCATGCCGACGGGATCGATTTGGGTAAGATCGACTGCAAATCCGACCCGAGTTGGGAGTTCAACGCTGTCCAAGCCATCGTCGAGCAATGGAAGGAAGCCGGTATTCGTTGCCAGATCAATTTGATGCCCGCCAGCGACTTCTGGAAAGTGTGGAACACAACGCCGCTGGGTTTCACCGAGTGGCTGCACAGACCGCTCGGCGTCATGGTTCTCGAACTCGCCTACCGGAGCGGTGTGCCCTGGAACGAATCTGACTATTCCAACGCGGACTTCGATCGCCTGCTCGAAAAGGCCGGCGGCATTTTGGACGCCGAAGAAAGACGCGCCGTGATGCAGGAGATACAGATAATGCTGCAGAACGACGGACCAATCGTCCAGCCTCTCTGGCGCTCCACGATGACCGCCATGGATAAGCGGGTGAAGGGCTTTCAGATGCATCCGACCCGTTACATCTTCGGCAACGAGCTCGCCCTTGAGACTTAAACCCAAAGACCAGTTCGGGTCCGGCGCCAGAATGCCAACCGGCGCACACCGGTACGGCTGCGCCCGCCCTTCACTTTAGATCGCAGGGCTTGCCGCCCTGTCAAACAGACACTGCCCGACGCAGGGAGCAGAACAATGTTGCGATTTATGTCGATCCGCAGCCGGCTCGTGTTGCTGTCGCTGCTGCTCGTAGCAACGCTGATAGGTACGAACCTGGTTCTGATTCATCAGACCCGGCTGCAGAATGATCTCATCCGGCAGCAGGCAGACCATATCGACATCATCGTAAGGGCGGACGCTGCCATTCAGACCTTTGGCGACCTGAAATACTGGTTGACGGATTTGGCGGTCAGCCAGCTCGTGTTGTCCGAACAGAAAGCTCAGGCGGCGAACGATCGGTTGAAGACTCAACTGGTCGGGCTCGAACAGGATGTTGCCGCGCAGGTGTTCGGCCTGCCGCAACAGTTGGAACAACTCAACGACGTGTCGATGAGCGCGGTCGAGGCTTATGGCAGGAACGATCGCCTGGTCGGCAACGCCATGATGGCGCGCGGGCGCGCTCACATCCTCGCTATAGACTCCAGGCTCTCCGCACTCGTGGGCGATCTCCGCAGTGCCGCGCGGCAGGCTGCCGATACGGCCCGCGCCCGCACGGATAGGCGTATCCAGTTCGCCACAAGCACCGCGGCGGTCGTCACTCTTGTAGGCGCTCTGCTTACCTTTTTAATTCTGCGGTCTGTCGTCGGCCCGCTCCGCGGCATGGTTGGCGCCATCAGGGCAATGACCGCCGGGAACATGAACGTTCCCATTCCGCCCGCTCAGCGCGACGAAGTTGGTGAAGTTGCCAAGGTGCTGAAGCTTTTTCGAGAAAACGTTGTCCGCCGGGAAGAAGCCGAGAAGACCGAGGTTCGTTTGCGCCAAGTGATCGAGAACATCTCGGACGCCTTTGCGCTCTACGATTCGGATGACCGTCTGGTGCTGTCGAACCGTCAGTATCGCGAGCGTCTGAGGAGAGACGGCCTCTCCTCCGAGACCAGGGATCTTACCGCCCCGGGCGCGTCTTTCGAAGCTGTCCTCCGGGCAACGGTCGATGTCGGTATCGTTCCCGACGCGGTGGGGCGGGAAGAGGACTGGATCAAAGAGCGCCTTACAGCACATAGAAATCCCCGAGGCCCGCTTATTCAGCCGCGCCGGGACGGAACCTGGCTGCAGATCAACGAGCATAGGACGGACGACGGCGGGACAGTCGCCATCTATACCGACATCTCTGACCTGAAACGCCAAGAGGCGGAGGTGGCGGAGAAAACCGCTGTACTGGAGGCGACACTGGAAAACATGGGTGAAGGGATCAGCATGTTCGATGCCGACCTGAAACTCATCCTGCACAACAAACGCTTCCTGGAGATCTGGGACTATCCCCCGGACCGCTTCCGCCCCGGCTCCGAGCTGCACGAGTTCTTCGAGTTCAATGCCTCCCGCGGCGACTACGGAACGGATGAGGTGGACCGGGAAGTGCGGGAACGCCTGAATCTGGCAAAGCAATTCGAACCGCAAGTTCTAGAGCGTACCCGGCCGAACGGTATGGTCATCGAGATCCGCCGCATACCATTCCCCGGCGGCGGATTCGTCGCGACCTACACGGATGTGACGGACCGCAAACGCGTCGAGGAGTCTCTGCGCGAAGCAAATCTTGAAAAAGACACTGTGCTGGCCGAACTGCAGGCTGTTCTGGATGCCATTCAATACGGCATTCTCTTCATGGACGCCGACCTCAACATCCGCATGCACAACAGGGCCTATCGGGAGATCTGGAATCTGCCGGAGGACTTTTTCGCGGGACGGCCATCCTTCCGCGACGACATGGCGCTCACGCGCGATACGAGTCTATGCAGTGAATCGGAAGACGAATGGGAGGCTTTCGTCGACAGGCGGATCGAGGAGGTCAAGGCGGGCGATAGCGGCCCCGGCGAAGTTCATCTGACCGACGGGCGGGTTCTGCAGAGCCGCTGCCTGTGCCTGCCCGACGGCGGACGCATGCTGACATACTTCGACATTACCGAGTTGATGCGCGTGCAGCAGGAACTGACTCAGGCGCGGGATCTGGCGGAAGTCGCCAGCGAGGCGAAGAGCAAGTTCCTCGCGAACATGAGCCATGAACTCCGTACACCTCTCAATGCCATCATCGGCATCACGGAGATGCTGCAGGAAGAGGCGGGCGACCTGGACTGCCCGGAATTCGATGAGCCGTTGAACCGAATCCATCGAGCCGGCAAACACCTGTTGCGCCTGATTGAAGAGATCCTCGATCTCTCGCGGATTGAAGCAGGCCGGCTGGAACTGCGGCCCGAAACATTCGCCATCGCCGCCATTGTCGAGGATATCGCGAACACCGTAGAGCCGCTCGCTGAACTCAACCGCAACAACCTCGTCATCTCCTGCCCGGACGATATCGGTGAAATGCGAGCCGATCCCCTAAGACTCAAGCAGGTGGTTTTCAATCTGATGAGCAATGCCTGCAAGTTCACCGAGAACGGAGAAGTGTGCTTGAGCGCCGCCCGTGAGCACGACCAGGGCAGGGACTGGATTACCTTTACCGTCCAAGACAACGGGATCGGCATCGATCCGCAGCTAATCGGCGACCTCTTTCAGGAGTTCTCTCAGGTCGACGCGACGGCGAACGCGAGGTTCGGCGGAACCGGCCTCGGCCTCGCGATCAGCCGCCGCCTTTGCCGCTCGATGGGCGGCGAGATAAGTGCCTCCAGCGCACCTGGAGAAGGTTCGACCTTCACGGTGCGTTTCCCGGCCTGAACGCGCTCAACGAATCGCGCGATTCCCCTTGCGGCGTTCGGCGGATGCCGCTCGGAGACTCAGTTTTTCTATCGTTCCAACGGAGTTTAATTGAGTTGTGCGGCGGTCACCCCGATCGATAGCGTACGGGTAAGCGTAACGGCGCAAAATGGAGTGGCCAGATCAATGCCCCAGAAACAATCTAACTCCCAGGTGTACGACGCCATCAAAGAACGAGGCAGGATGTATCTCGTGGTGTTCCGGGAACTCTCAAGACGCTATGGCGAAACCGAAGCCATCAGCGTGATGCGCAGTGCCAGCTACGAGTTTGGTTTGGAGATTGGCAATCGACTGGCGTGCTTCGCCCCGCGCGATTTTGCGGGTATGGCGGAGGGCTATGCCAGAGCCCCTGACAACGGTGCGACGTTCTCGCCCGATATCAGACAGCTGGACGATACCTGCCTCGAAGTCCAAATGATGACCTGCCCGATAAAAGATGCGTGGGTTGAGGCGGGGTGCAGCGATGAGGAAATCTGCACTTTGTTGCACTGCGCATCGGCCCTGGACGAAGCCACTTTGGAGGCTGCGGGGTTCGATTACGAAATCAAGCTCTGGTCACCGGGAGAAGATGGCTGTTGTCTCACAAGAATCACCGAGAAGTCTTGATCGTAAGCCGGGAAGCGACGCTCTAACGCGCTGCAAGAAAGAGCGCGCGGAGCATCCGGTAGTTCCTCGCGAAGACAGCGTATGACCCGAATAACCGGAATGGGTGACCGCCGGGGGATTGCGGCGCGGCATCGCCTGAATGCCGCGCCGATGCCGGACGGTGCACGGCTTATCGTTCCGCGCGGGCCTTCTCGAGGTTGTCCATCAACTCGCCCAGAATCGAAATGGTCGTCGGCTCCATGGACTGTGCGTAATCCTTATAGACCTTGCCGGTTTGGTAAAAGACCATCGGGAACTCGTAGCTGCGCTGCGAGAGAATCATGAAGGTCTGATCGTCGCCGCTGTAGGCATTGGCGTCCAGGAAGTTCGATGCGAAGTTCGCCTGCATGCGAAGTTGCGTGTAGGCGATGCAGTTCTGGTCCAGGAAGCCGCCCGCGCTGGCCGTGATGGTGACGACAATGTCCACGATGCCGTCAGGGTTCTGCGGCAGGTCCATTCCCGACAGGCGCTCCTTGAGGTAATCCTCGTAAGGCTTCGGATCGTTGAAGCCGCAAACGTTCGCGTTGTCGGAAAACCGGACCGACACCGACTTGTAGTACTGCGCCTCCGAGGTGATGTTTTTCGCCGCAGCGGTGTCCGCCACGAATAGCGCGGCCAGGGCAATCAGAATCCTTTTCATCTCTCTTATCCTCCCGGTTTCCTATGGCCCCCTCTGGGCGGAGCCTCTTCTCTTGCTGATAGCAGGAGCTAACCTAAAATGTCTATGCCAAACGCATTGAAAAACAAGTGTCGGGGCTTCATCGATCGATGGCGGGAATGGGCGGTCCGGGACGGCGACCCTGGCGGGAAGATCTGCCAACCAGCCTAATCGACTTCTGGGGAATAACGCTCCAGGATGCAGGACTCGGTCACCACTTCGCGGCCGAACTCAATTGCAGGACAGGACATGACAGCGGCGGTTCAATCCAAAGCCTCCATGCAGGGAATTCTGTGCGTCTTCGGCGGCATGGTCATGCTGACGGCCCAGGATGCGGTCATTAAATGGATCAGCGGCAGCTATCCCCTGCATGAGATCATTCTGGGGCGCGCTATGGTGGCCGTGCTGTTGACCCTCTTGTTCGCGCATTTGGAAGGCGGGCTGCAGCATCTCAAGACCCGCCGCCTGGGTCTGCACCTGGCCCGGGGCCTGCTGCTCGTCATTGCGAACATCTGCTACTTCCTGGCCCTGGCGGCGATGCCGATCGGCGAAGTGGCGGCCATCTTTTTCATCGCCCCCCTGCTGATCACCGCGCTTTCGGTTCCGGTCCTGGGCGAAAAGGTCGGCATCCAGCGTTGGATCGCGGTCTTTGCCGGCATGGCGGGCGTAATCGTCATGCTGCGCCCCGGCGGCGGCATCATCGAGTTCGCCGCGCTCCTGCCGATCCTGGCGGCCCTTTGCTATGCCTTGATGCAGGTGCTGACGCGGCGTTTGGGGAACACCGACAAGGCCTCCTCCATGGCCTTCTATATCCAGCTGTGTTTCCTGGTCGCCAGCGGCCTCATGGGCCTGGCGGTGGGGGACGGGCGCTTCTCCGGCGGCGGCCATCCGAGTTTGGAATTCCTGTTCCGGGCCTGGAGCTGGCCGACACCGCTGGATGCGGTCTTGATCGTCACCTGTGGCTTTCTGGTGGCGATCGCGGCCTATCTGCTATCGCAGGCCTACCGCATCGCGGAGGCGAACCTGCTGGCGCCCTTCGAGTACGTGGCCTTGCCGATGGCCGTCATGTGGGGCTACCTGCTGTGGGGGGACCTGCCGGACGGTGTGACCTTCCTCGGCATCGGGCTGATCGCCGGCAGCGGCCTCTTCGTCTTTTACCGGGAGAAGCTGCACGGCCGTCTGATCGCCACCCGGCGCCCCATGCCGCGCAACCGTTAGGGAGTTTTGATGGCGGGACCGACATCCGATATAGACGTTGCGGTGATCGGCGCCGGGGCCGCGGGCCTGGCGGCGGCGCGCCATCTGGGCGAGAACGGCGTGAGCTGTGTCCTGCTGGAAGCCTCGCACCGGATCGGCGGGCGCGCCTACACCGAGGAACTGGGGGCGGGGCAGCCCTTCGACCTCGGCTGTCACTGGATGCATTCCGCCAGCCTCAATCCCTTCCCCCGCATCGCGGATGAACTGGGCATCTCCTATACGAAGGACGGCTTCGCGCGGCGCTTGTTCCTCGGGAACCGTTGGGCGAGCCCCGCCGAAGAGGAGGACTCGTCCCGGTTTTTCGACGAAAGCTACAGTGCCTTCGAATCTGCGGCGAAAGCGGGCCGCGACATTGCCCTGTTCGAGGCGATGGACCGGGAAAGCCGCTGGGCGCCCCTCTTCGACTACTACGTGTCCCTCATCACCTCCCGCGATTCCGACCAGGCTTCGACCAGCGACCTCGCCGCCTATACGGACACTCAGGAAGACTGGCCGCTGCGGGAGGGCTATGGAACCCTGCTGTCCCGCTATCACGCGGCCATGCCCGTCACCCTCAACGCGCCGGTCTCGCAGATCGACTGGACCGGGACCGCGCTCCATGTTTCCTCGCCCAAGGGCAACCTGCGGGCCAGGCGCGCGATCGTCGCCGTTTCCACCGGCGCGCTGGCCGGCGGCGACATCCGCTTCACCCCCGCCCTGCCCGACTGGAAGGAGGACGCGATCCACCGCCTGCCGCTGGGCAATCACAACCGCATCGGACTGCAGCTCGACCGCAACATCTTTGGGGACTTCCCCGCGCCCCACGCCGTGGTGGTGCCGGACGATGACATGCCGATGGGTTTCGAGATCTGCCCCTTCGGCTTCAGCTACGTCGTCGGCAGCACCGGCGGACGCTTCGCGGACTGGCTGGAGCGCGCGGGGATCGAGGCCTCCGTCGACCTCGCCAAGGAGATGCTGGCCAAGGCCTTCGGGTCGGACGCGCTCAAGCACATCGTCGGGCATAACGTCACGGCCTGGCGGGGCGATCCATGGACCCGGGGTGCCTATTCCATCGCCGAACCGGGGCAGGCCCACCAGCGCGCCAAGCTGGCGGAACCGCTGGACGAGCGCCTGTTCTTCGCCGGGGAGGCTACGCACGCCTCGATGTATTCGACGGCGCACGGCGCGCATATGTCAGGAATCGATGCCGCCAACGCGGTGATGGCGAGCCTGAAAAGCCAAGCGGCTTAGGGGGTTAGAGATCCAGGGCCGGCCTAATTGCCCTGTTCGTTTCTGTAGCGGGATTCGGCTTTGTCCAAGGCGTCCAGCTTGCGGAAATGCATGAAGACCTTCACCGCCCGGTTGTTGTAGACCTCTTTCAAGTGGGCCTGGTGGGCATCGAACTGCTGGCTGCAGGCCTCGAGCGCGCCGAGGGAGTTGCCGCCCGAAGCCTTGATGGCCCCGAAGACGCAGGTGTCCTCCGCCTGATAGAAGCCGAGGGAGCTCTTGATGAATTCCTCGGACTCCTCCTCCGCCAGGGCGGTCGCCGCCGGCAAAAGCAGAAGCCCCAAGGCCAGAGCCGAGGCCATCCTGCGGCACGGCGCGGCGCTCAAAAGGGAACCTAAATCCTTGTGTTTCATAAAGGATCTGCCCGTCTGTTTCTGCAGCCTCTATACTGGCCGCCCCGGCGTCGCGGCCGGGCGCGAAGAAAGCCTAAACCGGCGACTCGCGGGCTGGCAAGACAGGCCAGCCGGAGTATGGTCCGCAAAAGTCCATGAAAACAGGGTGAAAAAAGCTGTCATGTGCACTCCTTTTCCCCCAAAAAACACTGACTCGACGTGCAAAATCACGCTTGTTGCGGCGGCGGCGCGGCCATGACGAGCGAGCGCGCCTTGCGCCTGGCCCTCGTCGCCCAGGGCCGCGCTATGAACGACTCGGGGCTCAACCAGGGAACCTCCGGCAACCTCAGCGCGCGCCACAAGGACGCGATGCTGATCACGCCCAGCGGCATCCCCTACGAGCGCATGAAGCCGGCGGACATCGCAGTCATGCCGCTGAGCGGCAAGGCCGGAACCTGGGAGGGACCGCAGAAGCCGTCGAGCGAATGGCGCTTCCATGTGGACATCCTGAAGGCGCGGCCGGAAGTCGGAGCCGTTGTGCACACCCATTCCACTTTCGCGACGGTGCTGTCGATCGCCCGCAGGGAGATCCCGGCCTGCCACTACATGGTCGCGGCCTTCGGCGGGGCCAACGTGCGCTGTGCCGACTACGCGACCTTCGGCACGGCGGCGCTGTCGAGGAACGCGCTGAAGGCGCTGAAGGACCGCAGCGCCTGCCTGCTGGCCAACCACGGCATGATCGCGACAGGGCCGGACCTGGACAAGGCGATGTGGGCGGCGGTGGAGCTGGAGACCCTGGCAAAGCAGTACTACCACGCCCTGCAGATCGGAAAGCCGGCGATCCTGCCCGACGCCGAGATCGCAAGGGTGCTGGAACGCTTCAAGTCCTACGGCCCGCGCAAGCGCTCTTGAATGCTAGTGATCGGATGGTGTGAGGAAGCGGTCGCCGAAGCCGGTGTCGTAAGCCACACCAGCCGCCGTCAGGGTGATGGAAACCGGCCCCTCCTGACGCACCAAGCCCTTGCGTGCCAGCGCCGTCCAGACCGCCGGGTTGAAGAGCCCGCTGGCATCGCGACTGGAGACCACGAACTTGCCGACGTGCATGTGGTTGCCGTGCGCATGAGGCAAGCCGAGCAACACCGCATCGCCACTGTCCGAATCGCGCTGCGCCGTACTCGGATCGTTCGCCAAGACCTGCGCCAGGGCGAGGGTCCGCAATTGCAGCTTGTTGAGCTTCAGAGGGTTCTTTCTTGGCGCCACGGCAGTGAGTCCCGTTCCATCAGTGCTGACGAGCGGCCAGCGCGAGGGCGCCGGACAATCGGTCATCTTCGGGATTCAAAGAGCGACAGGCAACCAGGACCGCAACTATGGTAGGATATCCGCCGACAGACTTCGGAGGGTCGCCAGATGATCTCCTGGGCCTTGGCGCTGGCTCTGTTTCTGGGGGCGTTGCTGCTGCACCTGGAAATCGCGCGGCGCGATCTGGAAGCCCCGCCACCGCCCGATCCCTACAGGGACGAGCGGATCAGAAACGGGGAAAGCCTGGACCCGGACAGCGAAACGGCGCCGCAGCCGCGCTTCCCGGCCGGGACATAACACGCTGAATCCGGAAAGACCTCAGATCCGGGCTTCGTGGATCTCGCTCTTGATATAAACCAGCGCGCCGGTCTGCGTCGTGATCGCGGGATGGGGCACGCCCGCGGGCACCGCATGATAATCGCCGGGATTGAACCGCGCCTTTCCGACGATCATCTCGCCCTCGAGAACATAGCACTCCTCCAACTGCGTATGGCGGTGCGGCGGCAAGACAGCGCCGGGTTCCAGGCGCAGCAAATAGGACTCAGACTCAGTCCCGGGATCCGCAATGAGAATCTTCTTGGTCACGCCGGGCAGAATTTCGATCCATTCCCCTTCCTCGGCGCGGACGGTAAAGGTCCCGGCCGGCGGTTCCTCGGACACCGCCGCTTCGATGCGGTCCCAAAGGTCGGCGGAGGGTTCCAGGGAGTTCTGCGGCGACCCCTGTTCCAAGAGACTGCCGAAGTGCTGTTCCCACTTTGCGACGAGGCCCTGCAGTTCCCGATCGCGTTCCAGCGCTTCCGCCACCGCGAGATGAGACTCGGGGCTCAGGGTCCCGAGGACGTATTCGGCCGCTTGCAGATCCTTGTTTCCGTCCTTCATAGCGAGCGCCCTCTCACGCGTGATCCTCGGTTTCCAGGCAGGCCTTCAACTGCATCAGTCCGCGCCGTACCCAACTTTTAACCGTCCCCAAGGGCGCATCCATCCGGGATGCCAGTTCTTCGTGAGTCAGTCCGTAATAATAGGCCAGCAGGATAGCCTGGCGATAGTTTTCTCCCAATTTCTGCACGCAAGCCATCAAGGTGCGAGTATCGTCCCGCGACACTTCCAAGTCGTCGGCGAAGGTTGGAATTTCAAGATCTTCGAGGGATTCGGAGCGGTCGACGTGTTGCCGCTCCCGCTGCTGCGCGCGCAGACGGTCAATGGACCTGTTGCGCACGATCGTGGCAATCCAGGTAAAGCCAGAGCCCTTGTCGGGCGCGTACTGGTCGACTTTGCGCCAGACCTGCACGAAAGATTCCTGAAGAACCTCCTCAGCCGACTCGCGGTCGCGCAGAATGCGAACGGCAACGCCGAGGAGCGCGCCGCTGGTCAAGCGATAGACCCGCTCCAGCGCCTTGCGGTCCCCTTGGGCCAAGCGGACCAACGCGGCGCCCACAGGATCTTCTTTCGTCTCGCTCTGCTGCAATAACAAAGGCTGTTGTCCAGCTTCAGCATTCGATTCTTCAGGTTCGGCAAATCCGGGAGCAACAATGCAGCCAACCGCTTTCGGCGGATGGCTGCTGATGATCGTCCTCGGTTGAACCGAATAAGAAACTATAGTCGAAATGGCCTTTTCCGTCACCATGTCCCGCCTTGGCGTGGAATTAGAGCGGTTCAACCCGACTCCCGCTTCAGAAATGCGATGATGTTTCTCCGTATCTCCGCATCCGAAAGGCGGTAGTTCATTCTCTGCCCCGGGATTGTCGCCTCCGGGTCAGCCAGCCAACGATCCAGGGTTTCATCGGACCAGACCACGTCAGACCCGCGCAGCGCTTGCGAATAGCGGAAGTCTTCGACCTGCCCTGCCTTGCGCCCATAAACACCACGATGTTTCGGACCGACCCGATTTGAATCGAGGGAGTGACAGCCGATGCAACGGCTTTTGTAGCTGCGCTCACCCATTGCCGCGTCCCCGGCGAGGCTACCTTCCGCGCGCGCCTCGACAGCCGGCATATCCGCTCCCGCGGCGGCAGGCATAGAAAACAGAAGGGTCCCAATGAGAACCGTCAATCGCGTTTGGAACCAATCAAAAACGCTTTTCATCATCACGACACCCGAACCGTAAGGGAAAGAATTAGGGGACGCGGCCCGCGTCACGGCACTGCTCTGCGCTCGGGGGACACCGGTTGCGGAGGAGAGACGCGGGCCGCGAAGGGAGGCGTTAAGCGCCGAAGCTCAACGCCATCTGGGGTACCGGCTGTCCGAGAGCACTTGCCAGAAGCGACCAGTGCATCGTTTCGTCAGCGGCGAGGCGCGCGGCCACCTGAGCCAGGGCGCTGTCACTGAAAGAGGGGATGACACCGAGGTAGGCGTTCGCGGCGCCCTTTTCCAACTGAGCGGCCAGCATCAGAACGTCGGTCTGGTTCTTGAGAGAACCGGCGTTCAAGTCAGCCGCGTATTCACTCTGTGCCTTGGAGTCCACGGGGACGCCGCCGAGTTTTTGAATGGTGGCGGCCAGCGCGTCACGATGTTCCTTGTGATGACTTTGGAACAGGACCGCCGTGGGCACGACCTCCTTGGTCAGCAGGCCGGATTCCGCGCCGATCTGGTAAGCATTGATGGCTTCATGCTCCAGGCCGAGCGCGACATTCAGAATGTCGACGTCCTGGGAAGGATTACCGGCAACCTGGCGGGTAGAGGCCATGCTCTCGCACCCGACGAGAAGCGCCACCGCGGTGGCCGACAGAGTGGCCTTGCCGCTGTCGCGGAGGAAGAACCGCCGGGACAGGTTGGTCACGGCCGGTTCTTTAGAGGCAATAACAGACATGGAAGAAATCTCCTGAAGGCTTCGCATTACAATCTCCGGCTGTCGGCCCCTTGCCGACCTGTTCCGGCGCGTTGCAATGCCATCTACGAGGCGTTGCCCCGCCACAGATGCAAAGAAGCCCATTTTTTTCCGAAAGCGCCTGGAAGCGGCGATTTGGTAGGATTTCCGCCCAGCGGGCGGGCACCAATGATCCGGCGGGTTCAAAAATCCGTAACCCTATGAGACGTCAAAAAGGGGAGATACGCAGATGAAGTACCTATTCGCGGCATTCCTGACCGCCGCATCGCTCACCCTAGTCTCGCCCGTGCAAGCCCAGTCGGGCCACGCTTGCGACGGCAAGGTGGAGTCCCTGTTGCAAGAAATCGATCTGAGCCCCGATGAAATATCTTCCATTCGTGTGGATATCGACTGGCGGGAACAGACCGGCGCCCAGTGCATCATTCCCGATTCCAAGGCCTGGATCAGCCTGAAGTCCTGCCAAGGCAATCTGGTGTTCGACTTCAGGAAAGAGTGTTCGCTCAAATCCGCCTTCACGACCGGGAACTGCCGAGTCGAAGGTTTGGAGCGCATCCTCTAGTCACGGAGCAAAAAGCACCGGGAGCGCCCGTCTTTGACCTGACTGTGTTAGGGTCCGCACTTGCTGTTTAAGGAGCGGACATGAAGGTCCTATTCAGAGGCGCGACGATTCTGGGTCTGGTCCTTTTCATGGGGCTGACGGCAACGGTTGCCGGAGACTTGGCATCGAAAGGAATGTCGCCGGGAGAGACCTTCAAGGATTGCGCCGAATGCCCCGAAATGATCGTGGTGCCGGCCGGCAAGTACCTGATGGGAACCGACGAAGGCGAAGCGTCGGAACGCCCGAAGCACATCGTGACGATCTCTCAGCCCTTCGCCGCCGGTGTCTATGAAGTGACACAGGCCGAGTGGCAGGCCCTCATGGGCAGCAACCCAAGCCGGAACGCCGGGCAGCGCAATCCCGTCGAAAATGTGAGTTGGAACGACGCGCAGGCTTTCATCCGCAAGCTGAATCATGCCACCGGGCAAAGTTACCGTCTGCTCAGCGAAGCGGAATGGGAATACGCCGCCAGAGCCGGCACGACGAGCCTCTACCCCTGGGGCAACGGCTGGGGCGGCGACGGAACCTGCGCGCGCTGCAGCATCGAACCTTCAGACAACCGAACCCTCGCTGTCGGCAGCTTTGTGGCCAACGCCTTCGGCCTGCACGACATGCACGGAAACGTCTGGGAGTGGGTCGAGGACTGCCGCAACCCCGACTACGGCACCGGCCCGGAGACCGAAGCGCCGCGAAAAACCGGCGACTGCTCCGCCCACATGCTGCGCGGCGGCGCCTGGAGGAACATCCCCCGGCATCTGCGCACCTCGGACCGGGTGGGACAGTCCGCGTCGGTGCGGCACTTCATCTATGGCTTCCGCGTCGCCAAAACCCTTTAACGGGATTGCGGATGCGCACATATCCGCTTACGTGTTGGCAGCGGCTCTAATTTAGAATATTCAAATATTCAAGGACCGGGCTTTCCTTGTGGGCGCCGAGAGACCATGTTTCCCACGCGGCAGCCGACCGGGTAGATGGACCACTATCCGGGGAGTCTTGTTTGTCTTTGCATATTCCGGGCGAAACCCACCAGAGGCGCGACGATGACCTTTCCAGCTCCGGACAACGAGGCCGAACGGCTTGAGGCGCTCAAGCGCTTCGAGATCCTCGACACACCGCCTGAGGAAATCTTCGATGGCATCACGCGCCTGCTCTCCGCACAGCTTGAGGTCCCAATCGCCCTGATCACCCTGGTCGACGAGACCAGACAGTGGTTCAAATCGCGCTACGGGCTGGGCGCCGAGTCGACGCCGCGCGAGGTCGCCTTCTGTGCCCATACCATCCTGGGGCACGACATCATGGCGGTGCCAGACGCGAAGCTGGACGAGCGCTTCAAGGACAACCCCCTGGTCACCGGACCGCCCCACGTCCGTTTCTACGGGGGAATGCCTTTGCGCACGAAGGACGGCTTCAACCTCGGCACGCTTGCCGCCGTCGATTTGAAGCCGCGGCAGTTGACCGACCCGCAGCGGCAAACGCTGCGGGAGCTGGCACGGATTGTCGTCGAAATCATTGAGCTGAGGCGGACAGCCCAATCCGTCGTGGAGCAGGAACGGAGCATCGCGCGGACCGCCGAAGAACGCCTGACACAGGTCCAAAAGATGGAAGCGGTGGGGCAGTTGACCGGCGGTCTGGCGCACGACTTCAACAACCTGCTCGCCGTCATCATGGGCAATGCCGAATTGCTGGAAAGAAAGCTGGGCGGCGAAGACAAGCTGGTGAGCGCCATCGCGCGGGCAGCGCAACGCGGCTCGGACCTGACTCACAGGCTCCTGGCCTTCGCGCGGCAGCAACCCCTGCAGCCGCGGGCGATCGATCTGGCGGCGCTGGTATCCGGCATGATGGAGCTTCTGCGACGCACCTTGGGGGAAGCGATCGAGATCGAGAGCCGCGCCGACCCGCAGCTCTGGGCCGCCGCGGCCGACCCGGTGCAGGTGGAGAACGCGATCCTGAATCTGGCCCTGAACGCACGCGACGCCATGCCCGAAGGCGGCAAGCTGAGCATTGCCTGCCGCAACACCGAGCTGAGCGAAGAGGAAGCCAAGGAACATCCGGAAGCGAGCGCCGGCGCCCACGTGGTCCTGGAGGTCACCGACAGCGGCAGCGGCATGACGCCGGAGGTCGCGGCCCATGCCTTCGAACCCTTTTTCACGACCAAGAAGTTCGGGGACGGCAGCGGCCTCGGCCTGTCGATGATCTACGGCTTCGCCAAGCAATCCGGCGGGCATGTCGCCATCGAGAGCGCGCCCGGCGAGGGAACCAAGGTCCGGATCTACCTGCCGACCACAGAGGTGGCGGCCGAACACGAAACAGATGGCCCGGACAGCGTCATCTGGCGCGGCCGCGGCGAGACTGTTCTGGTGGTCGAGGACGATGCCGATGTGCGCGCGCTTTCCGCGCATGTGCTGGAAGCGCTGAACTACCGGGTGGTCGCCGTGGCCGACGCTGTAGCCGCCGGGAAAGTGTTGGCGGAAGACGGGCCGATCCATCTCCTGCTGTCGGATATCGGTCTGCCGGGCGGCATCAGCGGCCCGGAGTTCGCCGAGCAGGCCCGCAAGACCCAGCCCGATCTCAAAGTGATTTTCATGTCGGGCTATCCCGTGGAAGCCGCCAAGCTGGGCAGCTTCCTCGACAAGGGCTGCGTGCTCTTAAACAAACCGTTCCAGACGCAGCAACTCTCGAAAGCGCTGAGACAGGCGTTGGAATGAGGGAAACGGGAGGTCTTTCAAGCGCGCCCGCCTTCGCTCAGGACTCGCCGCGCAGCCCCCTGGTATAGCGGTTGCACTCTTCGAGGGTGACCGTGCCGTCGCTGTCGAGATCCATGCTGGCGAAGCTCACGATCTTTGAATCGACGAACTCGTAAGCGCTCACCTTCCCGTCCTTGTCCCGGTCGAGCTCTTCGAAGCCCTCTTCGGAGAGCTGCACGTCCTGACGCTCAATAAAACCATCGTCGTTCGGGTCCAGACTACGGAACAACACCACCTTCTTGTTGATGAACTCCGTGTTGGTGATCACTCCGTCACTGTCGGCATCCAAGAGGAGACAGCTTTCTTCGTTCTCGTGGCTGTCCGCATAAACGGTGGCGGCGAAGAACAGGGACGCGACGGACAGGAACACACCACGGAAAAGCCTCACTCGGACCTCCAGAAACAGAATTTGCCAGGCCGAGACCCGATGGGCCCCGAGGATACAACTCATCGGCACCTTCGCGAGATAAAACCGGAACCGCAAGCGCAATTGCCGCGTCAGTTGAATTTGAGCCGGATGGCAGAATGACCGATCGGTCCGGCGGCGGACAAGGTCAATTGCATGAAGCGGGTTTCGGGCAATTGATGATGGCAATCGCCTTGCCTCCTGCGCTTAAGTCCTGCGCAGAGCCGAAGCGGATAGAAGACCGCGAACAGAGTTCGCCATCCGACCGGCCGGATCGATCCGACCCTACTTGATGTAGTAGCCCGAAATGCGCCAGCTGCCGTCGTCTTCCAGCATAGGCGTCACGGTTTCGATTGCGTTGCTCTTGGCCTCGTAGGAAGTCTCAAATTGGATCACCACGTACTGGCCGTCCGGCGCGTCCGGCAATTCCGTCACATAGTTACTGCTCATGAGTTCTCTTGAAAGAACTTTTCCGAGCGGCCGTCGGGCCCCTTCCAGGGACTGAACCCATTGCCCCTTGGCAACGACCGCCTTGAAGAAGCCGGCGGCCGTGTCCCAACTCCGCTCATAACGCTCAGCGTCCACGGTGGCGAGCCAATCCCGTGCGACCTCCAGGGCCGCCGTTTCCTTTTCGTCGGATGCCATTGCGGTGGGGATCGGAAATCCGGAAACCAGAAGCGCCAGAAACGCGAGCACTGGAAGAACGGTTCTCATAGTGGAGTCCTCACTTTCATCGGGCCCGATGGTTCGCGATTGTAGCCGTCCCGGCCCCCCAGCACAGCCCGCGATATTTCGGCCCAAGCCGAGTGCGGGCCCTTGAAGCGTCTCCGCAGCCCGTTGGGCACGGCCTTAACCTTTTGTTTACCACACAGTCCCTAGGGTTAACGCTTCCCTAACCAAAGCGGAGGGAATCCATGAAACAGATTCTTGCCATCGCGATTGCCGGGTTCTCTCTTGCAGCCTGTACCGGCACGGGCAATCAGGTCGTCCTGCTGGGCGAGGGCACGATCCCGGGGACACAGGCCGTGGGTGAGGCCAACGTCGCGATCAGGAACGCAAACGCGGCAGGCTGCAATGCCATATCCGTCGGAGGCTACGGCCTGGACGGCGAAGGAACGCTCATCGGCATCCCGGTGCTGGTGGAGTGCCCCGCCGGAGTCCGGTTGCTCCCCAACGGCGCGCGGGACCCCTCGTCCACGCCTTAGGCCTGTTTCAATCCAAGGGCGCCGATCAGAGCCGGAACTTCATCGAGGATGAACTCGCGGAACGCCGTGGCGACGGGGCTCGCCGTAGCACCGCTTCGCCGGAGCACGCCGACCACGCGTTCCACGCTGGTGTCGGCCAGATCGACCGCGATGACCTCCTCCGGCAGGTTGACCGTCGCCAACTCCGGCAACAGCGTGACTCCGAAACCGGTCTTCGCGAGAGCCACCAGCGAGGTCACGTTGCGAACCGTCATCTGCGCGTTGTTCGACAATTCCCGGTAGCCCGGCGCCTCGATTTTCTCCGACGCGCCGTTCAGAATCAGATTTTCCCGCGCGAGCACGGACCATTCAATCGGCCCCCGCATCCGCGCAAGGCGGCTTTCGGAATTGCAGATCACCTTGAAGCGGTCCCGGAAGAGCGGCTCGAAGTCCAGCGACGTGTGCGAGGACGGCCGCCCCCCAATTCCCAGATCGGCCTGCCCCGCTTCTACGATGATCCGCACGTTGCGGCTGTCTATATCGAACAGCTCTATCTCGACGCCCGGCCGCTCATCGACAAATCGCGGCAGTAGCGACGGCACGAGGTTGGCCGCCACCGAGGGCACCGAGGCTAGGGTGAGACGGCCGATCCGGTTCTGCGCATAGGCGCGGATCCTGCCGACCGCGCGATCGTAGCTCTGGATTTGCAGGCGCCCGGTTTCCAGCATGAACGACCCGAGGGCCGTCAAACTGCTTTTCCTGTCGGTTTCGAACAGCGGCCCGCCGACCTCGTCTTCCAATTGCTTCAAGGTCATGGAAACCGCCGACGCGGTTCTGCAAAGCCGTTCGGCGGCATCCCTGATGTTGCCGGCCTCCGCCACCGTGACGAACGCACGCAGCGCCTCCAGTTTGATCATACCGGCCTCTATTCAATTATCCTGAAATCAATAACAGAAATTTCGATTTGATTGAAGTTGCAATTTGACGGAGGCTTATCCTTCGCAAGGGGAGCCTCTGATGAACGAGACATACGACAACCTGATTGCCGGCGCGTGGCGCGAGGGACCGGCAAGGATCGAAAACCTGAATCCCTCGGACCTGGCGGATGTCATCGGACAGTACGCCCAGGCGGACGGCGCACAACTGAACGAGGCCGTCGCAGCGGCCCGGGCCGCGCTGCCGGCCTGCCGCGGTACCGGGCTCGAGGCCCGGCAGGCGGCGCTCGACGCGATTGGGCGCGAATTGATGGCGCGCGCCGAGGAACTCGGCACGCTGTTGAGCCGGGAAGAAGGGAAGCCCCTGGCGGAAGGCAAGGGCGAGGTCTACCGGGCCGGACAGTTCTTCACCTACTATGCCGCCGAAGCCTTGAGGCAGATCGGCGATAACGCTGATTCCGTGCGTCCCGGTATCGAGATCGACGTGCGGCGCGAGCCGATGGGCGTGGTCGCCGTCATCTCCCCGTGGAATTTCCCGACCGCGACGGCAAGCTGGAAGATCGCGCCGGCACTGGCGTTCGGAAACGCGGTGATCTGGAAACCGGCCAACCAGACCCCGGCTTCGGCCTGGGCGCTCGCGGAGATCATATCGCGTTCCAGCCTTCCGGCCGGCGCCTTTCAGCTCGTCATGGGATCCGGCGGCAGCATCGGCAACAGCCTTGCCAGCCATCCCGGCGTCGATGCCATCACCTTCACCGGCTCGCATGGCGTGGGCTGTCAGATCGCCGTGGCCGCCGCCCCGAATTTGACGAAAGTCCAACTGGAGCTCGGCTCCAAGAACGCGCTTCTCGTCATGGACGACGCGGACATCGATCTCGCCGTCGCCGCGGCGGTGGTCGGCGGCTATTCCGGCAGCGGGCAAAAATGCACGGCGTCCTCCCGCCTGCTTGTCCACGACACGATTCACGATACCTTTGTCGAAAAGCTCGCAACGGCGCTTGAAGGGATGAAGGTCGACCATGCACTCGCCGAAGGCACGCAGATCGGTCCGGTCGTGAGCGCCGAACAGCTCGAATCGAATCTCGATTGGATCGCGCGGGCCCGCGAGAGCGGGGCCGAGGTCGTGACCGGCGGCGAGCGCGTGACACGCAAGACCGACGGCTACTACATGACCCCCGCGCTGCTCACGGGAACGACGAACGATATGCCGCTGAACCGCGAAGAGTTGTTCGCCCCGATCGCCGCCGTGCAGCGAATCGGCTCCTACGAAGAGGGTTTGTCGGTCGCCAACGACACCGCGTTCGGCCTGGTCGCCGGCATCTTCACCGCATCGCTCGCGCGCGCGAGCCATTTCCGGCGCAACGTCGAGACCGGCTGCGTCACCGTCAATCTGCCGACCGCCGGCACCGACTATCACGTCCCCTTCGGCGGGCGGAAGAACTCCAGTTCCGGGCCGAGGGAACAGGGGCGCGCGGCGATTGAGTTTTACACCCAGATGAAGACAGCCTATATCCGTGCCGGCGAGCCAGAGTGATCGAGGGATGCCGGACATACCAATCATAGACGGGCTGCAGTACGCCAACTGGTCGGAGGCGATCTTCCGCCAGATGCGCGCGGGCGGCGTCGCGGCCGTTCACGTCACCATCTGCTATCACGAGGATTTCAGGGAAACGGTCCGCAATATCTCGGCTTGGAACCGGCGCTTCGAACAGTTCCCGAATCTGATCGCGCCGGGGCGGACCGCGGCCGATGTCGACAACGCAATCGCCCAGGAACGGACGGCGATCGTGTTCGGCGCGCAGAACTGCTCGCCAATCGAAGACGATATCGATCTGGTGGAGGTTTGCCACCAGCTCGGCCTGCGCTTCATGCAGCTGTCCTACAACAATCAGAGCCTTCTCGCGACCGGCTGCTACGAGTCCGAAGATGCCGGCATCACCCGCATGGGCCGCCAGGTCATCCGCGAGATGAACCGGGTCGGCATGGTCGTCGACATGAGCCACTCGGCGGAAAAGTCGACCCTGCAGGCCATCGAGATCTCAGAACGTCCGATCGCCATCACCCATGCCAATCCGGCGTGGTGGCACGATGCGCTGCGCAACAAATCCAACGAGGTTCTAAAGGCCCTGGCGGAGGCGGGCGGCATGCTCGGCCTGTCGCTCTATCCGCATCATTTGAAGGACGGAACGGCCTGTACGTTGCAGAGTTTCTGCGACATGGTCGCCCGCACCGCCGACCTGATGGGTGTGGATCATATCGGCTTCGGCAGCGACCTGTGCCAGGACCAACCGGACGCCGTCGTTGCGTGGATGCGCAACGGCACCTGGACACGGGACACCGATTACGGCGAAGGCTCGGCCAATGCCGCAGGGTTTCCCGAACAGCCGGACTGGTTCCGCGACAACCGCGACTTCGGCAACATCCTGAAAGGATTCAAGTCCGCCGGCTTTTCAGAAGAAGAGATTGCCAAGATGGCAAACGGCAACTGGCTCACCTTTTTCAGGACGTCGTTCGAGCCGGAGCATTCGTCATGATGCACGCGGTCAGGGAACCCGCCGTTTCCGCGCTTCGCAGCCCCGAACAGGTGATGCGACTGGACCGCATGGGCGCGTCTTTCCAAACCCGACTCAGTTTCATGCGCCAACTGATCCGGCGCATGCGCCGCGAGAACTGGCGTTTGGAGCGGCTTCGTTTCGATGTCGATGGGGAAGGATACGGCGTTTCGGTCTATGCCGCCCACGGTCCCGGACGCAGCTACAGCCTCGTCGCGTTCACGCATGAAATCAGCCCCGAACAGCGCACCGACCGGGTGATCGCGGAAGTTTGGGACGGCACGTTTTCGCTGTTCGACGGCATACCGGACGACGGCGACATCGAAAGACTGCGGGCCAACACGCCGAAGCAGGAAGCGGGCCGGTACCGCGCGAGCGAGTTGTCGCTGGCGCGGGCCAACAAAAGCCTGCGTCTGTTCGAGCATGTCGCCGACAGCCTGGCCGCGGGCCGGCAACCCGACGTGAAACTGCTGAGCGACGTCGGCTATCTGATGCGCACGACCGCGGTTTACGGCAGCGGCAAGTTCGGCTGCGCCGACCGCGCGAAGATCGCCGAGCGGCCGGAGATGCGGGCGCCGTTCCAAGCCGAAATGCTCACGGTCTATCTGATCCGCTGGCTGACCATCGATCTGGTGAATCATGTCGCCCGAAGCCGGGGCGGCGACCGCGCCGTCGAACTGCACCCGGACTATGCGCGCTACCTTGGGATCGGAAACTCGACGGGACTGGGAATGGCGCCCTTTCTCGTGAAGTATCCCGCGCTCATCAACAATTGGGTCATGGCGCGGGAAACCGCGTTGGCACGGGTGCGGGCCCTGCCGTCCGCCGATGGCGACCAGGCCGCCGCGTTCCGGGCCTTGCTTTCGCGCGCACGGCGGTACATCGGCGAATGGCAGGTCGACGACGAGACTCAGACGGCGCGAATCCGGCGGCTGCGCGACGACCTGGCCGATTTCGATCGATGGTGCGAGTCCGGACTGACGCAGCCCTATCCGTGGGATGCGATCTACCGTCATGCCGAAACCGCCTATTCCCTTGAGGGTCAGGAGTTCACCGCGGCCCTGGTGCTGGAGCAGCAAGGCGACGTCATCGACGACCTTTGCGATGAGATGAGCACACGCGCCAGCTTGCGCCTGGACCCTGCCATGTCCCTTGGAGCGCTCAGGCATGTCATAGATACGAACTACGCCTGGGCCCTGAAGACCGACTTTTCGCTGCCGGAGTCGCAACAGAGATTCTGGTATTATTCCGAGGACAAGCTCGAACCCCGTCTCGGCGACCGCTACGCGGAACCGGGGGCCGAGCTTGAAATGCCGCTTGCCATAGGCCGGGACGTCAAGCGGCTCAGATCCCGACTGAGCGAACTGGACGAGTCACGAACCATCGCCGATTTCCTGATGACGGCACCGGAACTTCGCCACATCGTCCGCCGGGTGCAGGCGTCCCTGCTGAACCCCTACGGCGAAATCCACGACAACCTGCTGACTACCGATGTGCGGCCGCTCGACGTCCTACGCTTCAAGCTCGCCTTTTTCGGCGTCTCCAAATTCGATCCGAAATCCGACCTCTGGACGCGAGTGAACATGTACCAGGGCGCGCCGTTGCCGCAGGAGCTCGCGGACCGCGGCGGCCACGAATGGGTTTTCCCGATCCGGCCGGCCGAATTTGGAACGGGGAAGACAGGATGAGCGGCACGGCAACGCCCTTGTCCCTGAACGAGGTCAAGTTCTTCTTCACCCGCGCCGCCGTCGGCGTCGGCGCGCCGTTCGGGATTGGCGAAGACTTCGCGAACGCATCCATATGGCTCGCTATTCTTGGCACCGATCCGGCGGAGGCCGCAGAACCTGCCCTTTCCGGCCTTGCCGACGGGACCAGCAATGCACGGTTCGTCCTGTTCGATGCGGAAGGAACCCTGCATGTGCGCAGCGACGATGGCCGCAGCCTGTCGGCGATCTATGCAGGCCCAGCAATCGCCGACTGGCTTACCGTCGAGGGGCGCAAAAACACAGGGCGAAGCGTCGTTCTGGAAGACGTCGATCAGCCAGCGCTGATCGCCGCCGCCTGTGCCGCGGCGAATGCTGCCAATCGCGTGACGGTATCGTGGACTTTGGCAGACGGCGGGCAAGTTGTGATTGAGCTGGCCGAAGGAGGCACAGAACTCGCCTGTCCCGACGGGGCCGGCATGCCCGTCGCAGGGCCGACGGACGTCCACATCGCGCTGGGCACCCCTGCCCGAACCGCCGCTCGCTCGACGCACCCGGTGTCTACGCATCCCTTGTCCGCGCGGATCCAAGACGGACGCGCGCAGGTGATCGAGAGCGGGATCGAAGTCGCCGACGCGCCCTGGTCGACGGTCTTTTCCTGTTTCCAAAAGTGCCTTGTTCCCTCCACCGCGGAGTCCCGCATCGGCGGCGCCGGTGCCGGATTGACGGACAACGACTGAAGCGCAATGACCCCGAACGCGGCACCGCTGGAACGCTATAGCGTCAAGGCGGAACGCCTGTCCCGCATAGCTTGAAGGTGTTAGCCGCTATGTCCTACAAGGCTTCAGATTATTTGAAATCCATATAAGTTATTTCGGTTTGATTGAACCACAACCATGCCACATGCTGACGGAAGTGGCATTGGCCCTCGCGCCCTTGCCGAACGGCGAGCGATAACGCCACGCGTAGGGAGAAAGACTATGAAACACTTCAGAACGACGCTATTCGCGGCGGTCGCCGCCGCGGGCTTCGCTGCAACCGCTTCGTCGCCTGCCGCGGCAGCAGAATGCGGAACGAGCGACAAGATCACGATTGCCGAGATGACGTGGCTCTCGGCCAGCGCCCTGGCGCATGTCACCCAAAAGGTTCTCGCCGACGGCTACGGCTGCAATGCCGAGCTTGTGCCGGGCGACACGGTTCCGACGGCCACCTCGATGCTGTCGAAAGGCGAGCCCGACATCGCACCAGAGCTGTGGGTTTCCACCGCCCAGTCGATCTGGGACAAGATGATGGAAAAGGGCAATGTCTATAAAGCCAACGACATCTTTGCCAGCGGCGGCGAGGAAGGCTGGTGGATTCCCGACTATGTCGCCGAGGCAAATCCCGAGATCAAATCGGTCGAGGACCTGAAAGCCAACTGGGAAGTGTTCGTCGACGTCTCAAACCCGGACAAGGGGCGCATGTACGGATGCCCGCCGGGCTGGGGCTGTGAAATCATCACAAACAATCTGTTCAACGCGCTCGGCATGGGCGAGACCTTCGAACTGTTCTCCCCAGGCTCCGGCGCCAATTTGAAGGCGTCGATTGCCCGTCAGGTGACCCGCAAAAAAGCCATCGTCGCCTATTACTGGGGTCCGACCGACGTGATCGGCAAGTACAACCTGGTGCGTCTCGGTATGCCCGACCATGACGCGGCAAAGTTCAAATGCCTGACCGACAAGAACTGCGAGAACCCGGAAGTGACGGGCTGGGCCGTCGGCGAAGTCGCGGTGGCGGCGGTGTCGGAGCTGAAGAACAAGGCACCGAACGTCGCCGAGTTCCTCTCCAAGATGCAGGTGCCGAACGCCGAGATCAGCGCCGTGCTGGCCTGGGGTGACGACAACAAGGCCTCCCCGGAAGAAGTGGCGGCCTATTTCCTGAAGAACCACGAGGCCATCTGGGCCAGCTGGGTTCCCCAGGACGTGGCGGACAAGGTCAAGGCGTCGCTTTGAACGCCGCCGCAAAGCAAACTTCCTGGCAAACCAAACTTCCTGACTGACGGTTCGGGGATGGGTGCAGTCCTGCGCCCATCCCCCTTCGCTGTCCGAAAGAGTGCTACATTGGCACGCCGCAAGTGAGACGGCGGCCAATCGGCCGATACCTACCAGCTCAATGGGAGCCGCAACATGGCGGAGAGCTTTCCAGAACTGATCGATACGCGCGCGCTTCGAATCGCCATTGACGACGGGTTCAACTGGATCGTCATCAACTACGGCGAAGCGCTGGAGATCGCTTTTCTTCCCGTGCTGCGCATGTTGACCGGAATAGAGCGGTTCCTTCAGTGGCTGCCCTGGTATGTTGTGCTGCTCGCGCTTTGCGGCCTGACGTATTTAGCCATACGCAGCTGGAAATCCGTGGCGGGTGTCGCGGCGATGATGTTCCTGGTCGGCGTCATCGGCATCTGGGACGCGGCAATGGCGACCATCGCCTTGATGCTGACGGCGACGTTCCTGGCCGTGCTGCTCGGCATTCCGACAGGTGTTGCAATGTCGCGTTCCGATACCATGCAGTCCGTAACGCTGCCCGTTCTGGATATCATGCAGACGATGCCGATCTTCGTCTATCTGATCCCTTTCGTCATGCTATTCGGGCCCGGTAAGATCCCGGCCTTGCTGGCGACCATCGTGTTCGCCATTCCACCGGTGATCCGCTTGACCAACCTCGGCATCCGGCAAGTGGACGCAGAAGTCATCGAGGCCGTGACCTCCTTCGGCGCGACACCTCGGCAACGCCTGTTCACCTCGCAGATTCCACTGGCCATGCCGACTATCATGGCCGGCATCAACCAGACCACGATGATGGCCTTGTCGATGGTGGTGATCGCTTCAATGATCGGCGCCGGCGGCCTGGGCTATCAAGTTCTGCAGGGCATTCAGCGCCTGGAGGTGAGCCGCGGCCTGCTCGCCGGTCTCGGCATCGTCTTCCTCGCCATCATCTTCGACCGCATTGCTCAAGCCTATGGGCGGCGGATGCAGCAGCATCTCCATATCGGGGGTTGAGCCGATGACATCGAGCAATGCCAAGATCAAGGTCGAGAACGTCTACAAGGTTTTCGGAACCAACCCGACCGCGGTGCTCGACCAGGTTCATGCCGGCATCGGCAAGGCCGAGCTGCTGGAAAAAACCGGCCATGTCATCGGCATCCGCGACGTCAGCCTCGACATTCAAGCGGGCGAGACCTTCGTCATCATGGGTCTGTCGGGGTCCGGCAAATCGACATTGATCCGGCACTTCAACCGGCTGATCGATCCCACATCGGGAAGGATCCTGGTTGACGGTACCGACGTATTGGAAATGAGTCAGGCGGAGTTGCGCGAATTCCGCTGCAGCAAGATTTCCATGGTGTTCCAGCGGTTCGCGCTGTTGCCGCACAAGACGGTGCTGGATAATGTCATCTACGGCCTCGTGATCGCGGGTCAGAGCAAGGACCAGGCACGCGTGCAAGGCATGGAACAGATCGAACTCGTCGGTTTGAGCGGCTTCGAGAATCATTATCCAACGCAACTGTCCGGCGGCATGCAGCAACGGGTCGGCCTGGCGCGCGCGTTGGCGACCGATGCAGAAATCCTGCTGATGGACGAAGCTTTCAGCGCCCTCGACCCCTTGATCCGCAACGACATGCAGGGACAGCTGAAGGAACTCCAGGCGCGCCTGCACAAGACCATCGTCTTCATCACCCACGACCTGGATGAAGCGCTGCGGCTGGGCGATCATATCGCCATCCTCAAGGACGGCGAGTTGCGCCAGGTCGGCACGCGGTCGGAGATCCTGCTCAACCCCGCCGACGACTATGTCGAACGCTTCGTTCAGGACGTCAATCGGGCCCGCGTCGTGACCGTCGGCTCCATCGCGGTTCCTATGTCTTCGATTGGGGAAACGGAGATTGCACCGGACACGGTCCACATCGATCAGGATACCATGCTTGAAGAGGGTTTCGCCCTGTTGGCGCAAAGCGGCGGCACGGCCGTCGTCACCGGAGAGGACTCACAGCCCATCGGCATCGTAACCCCGACGACGGTGATGACCGCATTGTCCAGACATCAAGCCGGATAGCGGAACCCGCCCTCGGAATGGAGGCTGCGCCGCTTCGGCGGAACGGAATACCCTGTTTCAGCCATGCCGTTGATGCTCCGGCGGGCGCATCCCCCGCCTTGCCACATGACCTACGCGTGCGCCGGTTGCGTTAAGGGCATTCCGGTTTAGTGGCCGCTGGCCCCATGTCTTATCCGCGTTCCAGCACTTCGACGGAGAGTATTGTCGGGAGATGCCGCGCGACCTCCTGCCAATGGTCCCCTTCATCGAGGCTCGCGAAAACCGATCCGCTGTTGGTGCCGAAGTAGATTCCGGCAGGATCGTGTTTATCACCCGCCATCGCCTGACGGAGCACGGTGAAGAAGCAGCCCTCCTGCGGCAGCCCGTCACGCATATCCTGCCAGGACTTGCCGCCGTCCCTCGAACGCCAGACTGCCGCGGCGGCATCGGGAGGAAAGCGGCCGGAACTGTCGCCGTTCAGGGGCAGGGTCCAGAGGGTATCGGGGTCTCGCGGATGGACATGAATCGGAAAGCCGAATGTGGAAGGAAGTCCGGCTGTGATGTCGTCCCAACTGCGGCCGCCATCCAAGGAGCGCCATACACCGTGATGATTCTGCTGATACAACAGGTCACCCGCGCCGGGCGCGCGCATCATGTTGTGGACGCAGTGCCCAATTTCACCATCCCGGGGCGCGGCCGGATGAGAGTGTTCCCCGCAGGACTCGGCGTTCGAAAGGCGGTTGCGGCGCTCCCAGGTCTTGCCCCCGTCCTCGGTGGCAAAAACGCCCGCGGCCGAAATGCCAATCCAGAGTTTTCCAGCGTTCGAGGGATCCGACACGATTGTGTGCAGGACCAAACCGGCCGCGCCGGGGTTCCAGCTCTCGGCAGAGGGATGATCAGTCAAACTGCGGACAGGGTCCCAGGTCACGCCGCCGTCCTGACTCGCCAGCAAACCGGCGGGCTTCGTGCCGGCCAGCAACCGGCCGTGTGCGTAGCCTAGAGACCAAATCTGCGAAAACGCCTCGGCGAACGGCAAGGGGGCGTCGGTCCAGCCGATCATGGCCGCGAATTCAGGATCACCGGCGGCCCAGTCGTCCATCGTGCCCTTGGTCAGTCTTGTGACCTCCCAGGTCTCGCCACCGTCAAGCGAGCGCCAGATGCCGGCACCGTTCCATTCGCCGCCGCCGCCGGCCCATAGCGCACCCGTTTCGGGGTCTCCGATCATGTGGTTGATCGGCCAGCCGTTGCAAAAGGGACCCTTGACGGCCCATGCCTCCCGGCCGCCGCCGGATATGAGAAAAGCCCCTTTGGTGGTGCCGACAAGAATTTCGACGTTGCGCGCTGTCATCGCCACGGCTCCCCTATAGTCCTCAACCCTCCGGTATTCCGGCCCATCGGAGGCCGTCCAGATACCGCTCCAGCCCGTCAGGATCCTTGAAATAGGGAATGCTCTGCCGCAACTGCTTTATGGTGAGGTGCGGCAGAAGTTCGAGGAGCTTCCCGGCGGCCCGCTCCGCCTCTTCGGTGCGCTCCATTGCGCCATTGGCCGCCGCCAGCGTGCGGTGACCGCCCGGAAACTGCGGATTGGCTTCAATCGTCTTGCGTGCCCATTCTGCGGCTTCTTCGTCTCGCCCGACGATAAAGGCGGCAACGGCCAGATAGTTGTACCAGGTCGGTGCGTGCACATCTCGCGGGCTTAGCCGAAAGGCGGTCTCAAAGGCGGAGAGCGCCGCATCATACTCCCCGTCCACGCCGAAAGCCGCTCCCAGGAGCGCGTGATTCTCGGCTTCATAGGGATTGGTCGCCACGGCGCGCTCATAGTAGCTGCGTGCGGCGGCGTATCTTCTGGAGAAAAAATGGATGAGGCCGGGCACCCGGACCACTTGAGCATCCTGATCGTCCAGGGCCAAGCCCCGTTCCGCGATCTCGAGCGCGGTGCGGAGCGACTCATCGCGGGAGGGACTCCATCCGTAGAGTCCGTCCAACAAATGTGTGACCGCAAGCACCGCGTGGTAGTTCGCTCTACCGGGGTCCAGCTCCAGAGCCCTGCGTATGAGCCTTTGGGCCGTCTCGTTGTCGTCCTTGGTGTAGCGCAGATAGTGCCAATAGCCGCGCATGAAGGTATCCCAAGCCTCGAGGTTTGGCGCGTCTTGCGCTTGCGCACGTTGAAGCTCGGCGGAGAGGTATTCCGGCGCGACCGAGGCGACGATACTCTCGGTGATCTCGTCCTGAACCTGGAATACATCCTTGAGCTCACGGTCATAGCGCTCCGCCCAGACATGCTTGTCGATTTTCGCATCGATCAGCTGGGCCGTGATGCGAACCCGGTTGCCCACCTTGCGCACACTGCCCTCGAGCACGTACTCGACGCCGAGTTCGCGCGCCAACTCCTTCACGGGTACCGCAGTGCCCTTGTAGGAAAAAGTGGAGTTGCGGCTGATGACAAAGAAGTATCCGAACTTGGACAGCTCGTTCATGATGTCTTCGCTCATCCCGTCGGCAAAATACTCCTGTTCGGGATCGCCGCTGAGATTCAAGAAGGGCAGGACGGCAATGGACGGCTTGTCGGCCAAAGTCTCCCTCGAGATCCCATCGGGCGAAGACTCGGGTCCCGGGCGCGAGCCGCGCTGGAAGTTGTCCCAACCCGCCCACCCGACCAGAACCCCAATGACGAGCGTCACCGCCGCGGCCCACCGCCAAGTTCTTGAACCCTTGGCGGCGGTCGACTCCTGCTCGCCTGGCCGATCCTGTTCGGCGGCTCTGTCACCGGATTCGTGTTTGCCACTTTCCGTCTGCGGCGGAATCACGCCGTCCCGCATCTCTTCAAAGAGCCGGGTCGTTTCGGCATCGGGTTGGGCGCCCAACTCCCGTTCCAGAGTCTCCGCGAAGGCCCGGTAGTGCTGCAGGGCCTCGGCCCGGCGACCAGCCTGGGCATAGGCTTTCATCAAGAGTCGGGTGCCGGTCTCGCGCCAGGGGTCCAAGGCCTCGATCTGCCTGCCAGCCTGCACTGCCGTGCCTGCATCGCCCGCCCGCAGGAGGCTCTCGATGTAGGCCTCGAGCGCGGCACAGGCGAGGTCTCTCAGACGGGTCCGCTCCTGCTCCAGCCAACCCTCGAAAGACTCCGCGCGCAGCGACGGCTCCACCAGCAGGTCGCCACGGTAAAGCGCCACTGCTTCGGACAGCCGGCCTTCCTTGACTGCTTCTTCGAAAAGGGCGACGTCGACGCGGGCCGCAGCGCCCCGCAAGAGGACCGTTTCGTCATCCGCGTCAATGGCGGAAGCCGAATCCCCAAGGGACCTGCGCAACGAATGCAGGGCTTGGCGCAGGCTTTGCCGGGCCTGGCCGTCCGAGCTGTCGCCCCAAAGCCGGCCGGCCAAGGTCTCGCGCTTGACCGGCTGATCGCGATGCAGGGCCAGATAGGCGATCAGAGCACGCAGCTTGACGCTGCGCACCGGGATCTCGCTTCCCGCCGCATCGCACAAACGAAAGGCTCCCAAGAGTTCGATCTGCATTGAAGCCATCGGCCAGTCCCTGCTCCCGTGGCACGTGAGCCATTTCCGGGCTCCGAGAGCTTACCGCACGCACAGATTGCGTCAAAACCAGCCGGCAATAGCGGCTTTCTTCTTCTCCGGTGTCGATTGACGCTGGATTGACGCCTCCCGCAACGCTGGATCGACGTTCGCCTGACCCCGAATCGGCAGATTGGAGCCCCTGCGGCGCCACATCCGGCCCAGGCGGCCGCCAAGCAATTCCGGGAGAGACAAGCATGCAAACAATCGAGATTGACCGCACCAGTATCGCTTTCGCAGATGAGGGTGCCGGCAAACCCGTAGTCCTGCTGCACAGTTCGGCCGGCTCGAAAACGCAGTGGCGCGACGCCTTTGCCGCCTGGACCGATCACTATCGTGTGATGGCGCCCGATCTGTTGGGATACGGTGAGACCGGTCCCTGGGAAGCCTCGCAGCCTCATACCCTGCTTGACGAGGTCGAGATCGCCGCTGCGGTGATTGCCCGGGCCGGACGGCCCGTTCATCTGGTTGGGCATTCCTACGGCGGCACCGTCGCGCTGCGAACCGCCTTGGCGTTGGGCCCGCAGATCGCCAGCCTCAGCCTGATCGAGCCGACGGCCTTCCACCTGCTCGCACAAGAGCCCGCCGCCGAGCCTTACGATTCGCATGGCCTCGCCGAGATCACAGAGGTGTTGCGCGATATCGAGCAAGCTTTGGCCACCGGATTCCATCTGTCCGCCGCGCGCAGGTTCATCGAGTACTGGTGCGGTGAAGGTGCCTGGTTGCGCCTGAGCGGCGACCGCAAGGCCCAGATCGGCAGCCATATGCCGAAGGTCCGGCAGGACTTCTGCGCGCAATGGCAAGACAAGACCTCCTTGGCCGAAGTGACCGCCCTCGAGGTTCCGACCTTGATCCTTTGCGGCACCAATTCGCCGCACTCGACGCGATCCCTGTCGCGGGTCTTAGCCGAGGCCATCCCTGGCGCCCGGCATCGGACCGTGGCCAATGCCGGCCACATGCTTCCCGTAACTCACAGCAAGACGGTCAACGCATTCATTCTGGACCACATGGAACGAGTCGATCGGGAGGGCCACGCCCAGGCGCCCCGTGCCGTCACGCCCTCGGGACAGAGCGCCGCAGACCGCATGGCGGATCCTACGATGCCACGGCCCGCTTACGGCCATCGCCCGGCGCAGGCCTGACTTTCCCTGCGCATCACCAAGAAATCCAAAAACAGGAGACCAACGATGCTTGCGAATGAATACAGCTACAGCGATTGCCTGCGCCACTCGATCAAGAACGCCTGGACGGTGGACGACTGCTTCCAGGACCGCGATTTTGATTTCTCCAAAATGTTCCTGCCCGAACGCATAGCAGGCGTGGCGGGAATCGTCTGCCTGAACGAGGAAGAAAAGCTGAAGCTCAATCAGATCCGCGGCAACAGCTATTGCCACATCTTCGCCTTCGTCGAGGAATACATCATCCCCATGGTGCTCGACCACGCGCGGCGCGATGTGTTCGGCGACGAAACCAGACTGCGCTTCCTGTTGCGCTTTGCCGAGGATGAAACCAAGCACCAGGACATGCTGCGCCGGGCGATGACGCAGATCGACCGCGGCTTAGGTCATACCTGTGGCGTGATCCCGGGGCGCGAGGATGTCGCTCGTGTGGTGCTCGGGAAGTCGCCCCTGGCGGCACTCCTGCTGACGAGCATGATCGAGTGGTTCACGCAGCTTCACTATGTCGAGCATGTGCGGGACAGTGGCCAACTCGACCCCCTGTTCCAAGACATCCTGCGCCACCACTGGATCGACGAAGCCCAGCATGCAAAGGCCGACACGATTCTGATCGAGGAGGTCGCCGCAGAGCTGTCCGAGGCCGAGCGCGTGCAGGCTGTGGACGAGCTCCTGGAGCTCGGCATGGCGATCGACGGACTCCTGGCGCAGCAAATCGAGATGGACATCGATACGCTCGAAGCGGTCACCGGACGCAGCTTCGATGACGGCGAGCGCTCGGAGATCAGCAGTGCCCAGCAGCACGCCTATCGCTGGACCTTCATCCTCTCGGGGCTTGAGCATCCCCGCTTCGTCCAGACGGTCGGGGATCTGACCGCAGCCGGTCTCGACAAGATCGAACACGCGGTGGGCGCGCTTTCTCAATAGGCCCAGCGCCCCAGTGTTCTTCGATTCGAGTCCGCGGCTTACGGAGGAAAGACCCATGGAAACGCATTCGTCGTGTGAGTCCGGCCGGCGGGCGCTCGGCGCCGGTCCGCCTAAACGCCCCGTTGACTTCGACCACAAGTCCGAGGGCGAACCGCTTGAGGAGCGCAGACTGGCGGCCGTCATGGCGGCCGATATGGTCAGCTATTCCCGGCTGATGGAACTTGACGAGCAAGGCACGATCGCGCGGCAGAAGGCGCACCGGGCAGAACTGATCGATCCCAAGATTGCCGAATGCCGCGGTCGGATCGTCAAGACCACGGGCGACGGCATGCTGGTCGAATTCGCCAGCGTCGTCGAAGCGGTCGCCTGTGCCGTGTCGATCCAAACGAACATGAGGACCCGGGAAACGGAGATTGAACAGGACTCCCGCATCCGGTACCGGATCGGGATCAATCTGGGCGACCTGCTGCTCGATGGAGACGACATCCTGGGCGACGGCGTCAACATAGCCGCCCGCCTTGAGGCCATGTCAGATCCGGGCGGGGTCCTGATCTCCGATGTGGTCTATCAGAGCGTTGCCGGAAAGCTCGACCTGGAGTTCGAAGACCTCGGTCCGCGCAGCGTCAAGAACATATCGAAGCCGGTTCACATGTGGCGCTGGATCGCGTCAGGCGCCGCGGGTTACGGCGTGTCGCGCGCGGAGACCACAGAACAGGAGATCCGCTTCTGCCTCGCCGAAGACGCGACGCGGATCGCCTACGCGACTGTCGGATCGGGCCCGCCCCTGGTGCGGGCGCCCAATTGGATGACCCATCTGGAGTACGACTGGCAGAACCCCGTCTGGCGGCACCTGGTGTCGGCGCTGTCCAGGAACCATCAGCTGGTACGTTTCGATCAGCGAGGCAATGGGCTGTCGGACTGGGACCCGCCGGAACTCAGTTTCGATAGCATAGTGACCGACATCGAGGCGGTGGTGGGCGCGGCCGGTTTGACGCGCTTTCCGCTTCTCGGCATATCGCAGGGCTGCGCCTACTCGATTGCCTATGCGGTGCGCTATCCGCAGCGCGTCACCAGGCTGGTGCTCTACGGCGGCTTTGCCGCCGGCAGACGGCGTACCGGATCCGAGGGCGATATGCGGCAGGCCGATTTGCAGCGCCAGTTGATCCGCGACGGCTGGGGACAGGACAACCCGGCGTTCCGGCAGTTCTTTACCTCCCTCTTCATGCCGAACGCCAGCAAGGAGCAGATGGACTGGTTCAACGACCTGCAGCGGGTGACCACTTCACCGGAGTCGGCCACGCGGCTGCGCGACGTTGTCGACAATCTCGATGTGAGAGAACTGGCCGGCCAAGTGGCGGTGCCGACGTTGGTTATGCATGGCCGCGACGACGGCATGGTGCCCTTCGAAGCCGGTCGCCGGATGGCGGCGTTGATCCCCGGCGCCAGGTTCGTTGCGCTCGACAGTGCCAACCACTTGATGCTCGAAGATGAGCCGGCATGGCAGCGCTTCTTGAACGAGGTCAGGGCCTTTCTCGATGCAGAATGACCCTCATGGCGACCTCCGGGCGATTGCCGGCGCCGGCCGGAGGGCCGTTCGCACCTAGCGGCGCCGATCGTGCGAAGCCAATGGCAACACCGGTAAGCAGATGTCCGCTAAGCGCTTGAGTTCTTTGGTGGGCGCACAAGGACTCGAACCTTGGACCCGCTGATTAAGAGTCAGAGGTTCTGATTCCTCACCTTCCCCCTTGTTACCCCCAACAGCCCTATATATATTGGTTTTCTAGGGTTTTTGCGAGACTCCTTCCCCTCAGCATACCCCTACGATCCCTAATTCTATGGGTGACTTATGGGTGACTTGAAAAAACGCCAACGGAAGACGCATCCGCCCCAGAAGCTCACGCTCCGGGCCATTCGGTCTTTTCGGTACGAAGGCGACGGCTCCAGCCGGGATGTTCGCTGGGATACGGAAATCAAATCCTTCGGAATTAGGATCTATCCAAGTGGCCGGAAAACCTTCGTTCTGAAGTACCGCCCCCTAGGCAGCCGGGCAACGCGAGTTGCAACCCTTGGCGCCCTGGGAGATATCACCCTCGCCCAAGCCCGCGCCAAGGCCGGTATCCTGCGAGGAACCATCAAGCAGGGCTCAGATCCCCTCGTGGAGAAGGAAAAGGCCAAGCAGGGCGAGACCTGGGCCGATCTGAAGAAGAAGTACCTGGAAGAGCACGCCAAGCCTCGAAAGAAGACTTGGCCGGAAGATGAGCGCCGCCTGAGGCAGACCATCCCCTCAAAGTGGAACAACAGGAAGGTTGCCAACATCCGGCGTCCCGACGTCAAGAACCTGCATACCAAGATCGGTGCTTCAGCCCCCTATGAAGCCAACCGGGTCCTGGCATTGCTGCACAAGATGTTCAAGCTTGCCAAGGAATGGGGCTTTGTCGAAGAGAACGCCGCCAACCCTGCCGCAGGGATCGACAGGTTCAAAGAACAGAAGCGCAAGCGTTTCGTGACCGTCGAGGAGGTAAAGAAGCTGGCCAAGGCGATAGACAGCCATCCTTCGATCTACATTCGCTCCGCTCTGTGGCTCTACCTCTTAACGGCCTGCCGGAAGACCGAGCTTCTTCAGGCAGAGCGAGCCCACATCAGCGAGAAACCTGCTGTCCTTCATTTGCCGGACACCAAGTCCGGGGAACCTCAAGACGTGCCCTTGAGCGCGGTGGCGTTAGCCATCATTCAGGCAATTCCGCCGGTAGAGGATAACCCCTACCTCCTGCCTGGAAGGAGGAAAGGTCAGCACCTCGTCAACATCTCCAAGCCCTGGAGAGCCATTCGAAAGCAAGCGGGGCTTGATGACGTGCGGCTGCACGATCTGAGAAGAAGTGTCGGCTCATGGATGACGCAAATGGGCATTGACCTCAATGTCATCAAAGAAGGGCTGCGGCACGCCGACTTGGCTACGACGTTGGTATACGCACGCCTGGGCGATGATCCCGCACGGGAAGCCTTTGAGGAGCATGGGCGCCGCATGATCGAGGTGATTGGCGGACCAAAGGTAGTGGCGACCAGCGGGGACAAGGCATAGATTGGGATAGGCGCGGATAGGGGGCACCCGAAAAGCCGGAACCGTACCGGCCTGCCGCGTCTTCAATTCTACGGGCTCCTGACGGGGGAGCATGGCAAAACCAAAGATACCACCGGGCTACAAACTCCTCGGAGATCTATTCCAAGATGTAGGCCGCGAGATGTACCCGGACGAATGGACCGGAGAGGAAGCTAAGCCCCCTCCCAGTTTTTGGGGCGCCAGACGAAAGTCTCAGAAAATCTGGCCAGACCTCCCGCCATCTGCGCAGGAACTAAAGGCACGTATCGCGAAGCTTCGGCAGCCCTCACCGAAACAATACACCCGCGTTCCCGATGATGTCTGGGAAGAGCATGAAGCCTGGAAGCAGCGAAGGGGGTTACAAAGAAGGCCGATCCTTTCGTCAAGCACAGAGCTACAGCGGATCTTTCGCTTCATCGACCCTAAAAACATCTCAGGCGTTCGGACCAACGAAGACTCTGCAGTCGAGGTTGGTAACGATCCCGATCCGCTAGGAGAGTGGATAGAGACTAAGGCCAAGAAGCGCCGCGCCGAAGAACGCAAACAAGTACCGGACGATTACGACGAGGCCATAGATTGGGCCTTGGATCGGTATGACCGCCGATGGCAAGTATGGAACCGAGGTCAGACCGTCCGGGACAAACTCTTTAATGAATTCTACAGCGGCGATCCTAGGCCCGAGACCTTCGATCCAAAAACAGGCAAGCAAGATCCGACCGACAAGAGCATCTGGGTTGGAACGGATCATGAAATTGATCTGCGGACCAGCGAATACGGTAGGGGAAGTCCTCGGCTCTTCCTCATCATCCCAGAGATCTCCGCTGCCAAGAAAAAGCGTGGGCGACCACGGGGCTCATATAGTCGCGACGACAAGGCAGCTATTGAAGAGATTCACCGTTTGGTGACGCGCGGTATGTCCTTACCCGAAGCAGTAACCAAAGCAGAACCGCTGGCAGATCAAACCGGCGCAGAGAATATAGAGGATCGAAAAGCGCGCCTGACCAGGAAATGGCATGAATCCAACTCCGGCAAAAAAGGCAGAAATTAGTTTTTGCCTTTTTTCACAATTTTTGCCGGATGACCTAGCCCGCAACTCCCCCCAACACTTCCCCCAGGTTCACTTGCCTGGGAGCGAAGATGACCAACCAACAGACCATTGAAGCCGTCGCCACGGTCCTTCCGGTTCTCAAGGACATGGCCGCGAAGTTACATCACGATCCCGACTATCTCGACCGGCTCATAACCCAAGAGGCCGCTTCTGATTTTTTGGGATACTCCGAAAAGACCTTGGAGCGATGGCGCTATGAAGGCGGCGGGCCAAGGTACGTCGCCGTGTCAGCGCGAAGCGTCCGGTACAGGCGTCGAGACCTCATCAAGTGGGCTGAGGCTCGCCTTCGGGAGAACTCCCAACAAAAACCGGGTGAGGCCGCGTGATGCCCCTCCCCTTCAAATGCAAGACGCGGGCCGCCCCTCAGCATGCCCGCGTCTCTGTGAATCCTACGAAAGGACAACACCACCGTGAAAACAAATACCCCTTCGCGCTGCGCTGCGCAAGTTGATAGCAACCCTCTCCGTCCGGTCGGCTCCATTGCGCAACAGATCGTTGCCGACCTCGCATTCCAACGCCGCCTTAAGAAACTGCACGCTTTAGGTCCACGGGCCGTCGGAGAATTCATAGCGGAACTGGCCGCGAAGACCGGCAGCGCATCCGTCATGGATGACCAGTTGGACAATTATCTCCGGCTCGATCCTCAAGTGGTCATGGCCTTGGGGGCTGATCGTTTCCCGCCGTTTCCGTTGCATGAGGTGCCGCGATGAAGCTTCCACGCCGATCACGGGGCCGTCCGAGCGCGGCGGCAAGGGCCCGCTACGACGACGAAGTGATGGAGTTCCGCGACTTCATCTTGAATATCAGATCAGGATTGGATTTCACCCCGTCGTCGCGTGGTTGGGCATACATCCTTGAAGGTCAGAACATCATTACCAAGGGCGATCTGAACGCGGCACAGGATCTCATCAACGATTGCCGCAAGTCCGGCGACTTGCCCCTCAACATCTGCGCCGAAGATGTCTCGCGAGCGTTCAAGAACCTGGAGTACATCGATCAAACGACTCCAGACCAGAGAGCGGCTGGGATCGTTGAAGAAATCAACTCCGCTCACCTGAGCTACCAGCCCTGGTCATTCTGGGAAGACCAGGATGTCTACATAGAAATGCTGGTCGAAAAGATCGATCTGCGGAACCTCTTTGGTCCGATCTGCGAAGATTTCAGTATCCCGATAGCGAATATCAAAGGCTGGCCGGATATCAATTCCCGCGCCGCCATGATGCAGCGCTTTGAGAATTGGGAGCTGGAAGGAAAGCAGTGCGTCCTCCTTTATTGCGGCGACCATGATCCGGCAGGACTTAATATCTCCGAATGCCTCAGGACCATGCTCATGGATCTGTCAGATGCCGTCGAGTGGTTCCCGGATCAACTGATCATAGAGCGCTTTGGTCTCAATGCTGACTTCATCGAAGGGCATAACCTCACTTGGATCGACAACCTGGAAACGAGCAGCGGCAGACCTCTAAATAATCCGCGCCACCCGGATCACAGGAAGCCGTACGTTCAAACTTATCTTCGGCAATTCGGTGTTCGAAAGGTTGAGGCAAACGCCCTTGTCGTGAATCCCTCGGCAGGCCGGAAACTCTGTCGAGATACGATTTTAAGATACCTCGATCCTGAAGCCCCGACGCAATACGCCGACAAGCTCTCAGAAGTTCAAGAGGTCGTTCACCAAGAAGTCCTGAATCTGCTTGGCGGTGATGGGAGTGCAGGATGATGGACGCCCGCACCCTCACAGAAGAGCTCAGGGGCCGTTGGAGCGGTTCCTACGGCTCCGCCCCCTGTCCGGCGCATGATGACCGCACCCCTTCTCTATCCATCAAGGACGGCGATGAGGGACGTATTCTCGTTAAGTGCTTCTCCGGGTGCGAGGGCAGAGAAGTTATCGACGCCCTTAAGCGTATGAACCTGTGGCCCGGCGGCGGCGACGCCGTCCGGGCGGCACGAAATGAACCCACGTTCCGCGAGCGCAGAGCAAAACGGGAAGCCAAGCGCAGAGCCGATGAAGAACGCAGAAGAGTCTACGCAAAGCGTATATGGGATGAATCCAAACCCGCGCCAGGAACGATAGTTGAGAGATACCTACGGGGCCGTGGACTCCGGGAAACACCTCTCTCAATTCGGTATCACCCCGGCCTGAAACATGCAGCCACGGGGCTGACTCTTCCGGCGATGGTCGGTGCTGTCTGTGCTTGGCCGTCGCGCTCGATCTCGGGAGTTCACCGAACTTTCCTGACATTGGACGGCACGAACAAGGCGCCGGTTTCCGGTAACAAGATGATGCTCGGTTGCTGCTGTGGCGGCGCCGTTCGTCTCGCTCCCTCTGCTGAGGAGATGGCAGTCGCGGAGGGAATTGAGACGGCGCTTTCGGTTCAACAGGAAAGTGGCCTTCCGACATGGGCCGGGCTGAACACGAGCGGAATCAAGGGAATGAGACTGCCGGATCTGCCCCTGGCGTCCGTTGTCACGATAGCCGCCGATCATGACTGCATCGATCCGAAGACAGGCAAGCGTCCAGGAGCGGCGGCGGCAGAGAAAGCCGCAGAACGATGGCACGCCGAAGGGCGCAAGGTCCGAATCGCCCTTCCAGATGGCGAAGGCCGTGACTTCAACGACATCTTGCAAGAGACACTATCGGAAGGAACCGCCGCATGAGTGACGTTGCCGATCAGATCGCGACGGCAGAGGAATTCACGCCCAAGCCGCCTTCCGATGACGAGGTGTTCGCCGAGCTGGCCGAACTGCGCCCCGCTGCGTACGACCGCCGCAGAAAGCAGGCTGCAAAGGACCTCAACATTTCAGTTACGACTCTGGACAAAGAAATTGAAGCCCTCAGGAAGTCCTCAGATGAAGGTGCAGAAGAAGAAGGCTTGGGGCTGCACACTCCCGAGCCCTGGCCGGACGAGGTGAGCGGTGGAGTGCTGCTTGATGAGATCGTGGATTCGCTTGAGCGGCATCTCGTCTTGCAAGAAGGGGCTGCGGAGGTAATTGCACTTTGGACGCTCCATGCCCACTGCTATGACGCCTTCTATCACACGCCAAGACTTAACGTTCACAGCGCCGAAAAGGGTAGCGGCAAAACAACCGTCCTAGACATTCTGGAAACCCTCACCCCAAAGGGGTTGCGGACAGAGAACCTGTCGCCGGCAACCCTATTTCGCGTGATCGAGAAATACCGGCCCACGCTTCTCGTGGATGAAGTGGATCAATTTCTAGAACCCAGCGGCGACCTCGTAGGCATACTGAATGCGGGTCACCGGCAGGGGGGCAAAACCCTACGCTGCGAGGGAGACAACAACGAGGTAAAGGCATTTGCTACCTTCGCCCCCCTGGCCACCGCCGGTATCGGCGGCGTGAAGGGTACGCTTGCCGACAGGGCTATTCCCATTCAGATGAAGCGGGCCACCCGCGAGGAAAGGGTTGAGCCCTTCCGCGCCCATAAAGCCGTCAGAGAAAGAGACCTCGCAAGAAAGGCTGCACGTTGGGCTGAGGATCACCATGACACCCTCTGCAACGCCTCCCCCACAAGGCCCGAGTCGCTGTTCAATCGGGGCTGGGACAATTGGGAACCTTTGTTTGCCATCGCAGAAGAGGCAGGAGGTGAATGGCAGGTAAGACTAAGAAGAATCGCGGACAAGCTGGCGGCGGAATCGGAAGACGACTCCTATCGCGTTCAGTTGCTCGTGGATATGAGGAAGGTCTTCAGGGACATGAACGATCCTGAAGGACTTCATTCCGCTACAATTGTCGAGCGCCTCAACGACTTCGAAGAGTCTCCCTGGAGCGATTGGGGAAAGGGAAAAGGTGGTCTCACAACCCGACATCTTGCCAAGCTTCTAAAGCAATTCGATGTTCATTCTCGCCAGATCTGGCACAACGCGAAGAACAGGCATGGCTATCTTCTGGAGCATCTTTTTGACCCTCTTTCCCGCTATGCCCCGGATCTAGACGCTAGAACGCTAGACACCGCAGAAAACCTAGACTTTTCGAGAATTCCAAACGCTAGAGCGGATTCTGGCCTAGCGTTTGAGAATCGCCCGAACCCCGCAGAAACCAAGGGCTCTAGCGTTCTAGCGTTTGGAAATGGGGGTACCCCCTGGGAAGAGGAATTATAGATGGATGCAGCCCGTCTGATCGATGAGGTGAAGCGTCACGGCGGCAGTCTCCAGTTAAATGGGGACAAGATCCGGGTTTCCGCGCCCGAACCTCTGCCCGACAATCTGCGGCAGGAATTGAAGGCTCGCAAACCGGAGGTCATCAACTTCCTGAAAGCTGGTCCAAGGGTGAACCCCTGTCATCCCGACTGGTCAGATCCAGAGGACACCCGGTCCCGATTTTTCGAACTTGCGGGTAACCACCTCTCAGCCGGGAAGACACAGGATGAAGCCGACAAGCTGGCCTTTGAATGTCTACTTGCGGATTGGATGAACTCTCATCCCGTGGAAGTCACGGAAGGCTGTCCCCACTGCGGCGAACCTCACGACGCATCGTCCATGCCCTACCTCAATGGAGAAGCGGGCCACATAAAGATTCATGAGCAGTGCTGGCCGGAGTGGTATGCGGGGTTGAAGAAGAGAGCTTCTGTGACTCTCACTACCCTGGGCATACCGTAGATAGAGACGCGAGCATGAACCGCTCCATTGCCATCACCCGGAAGATCTCAACGGAGTTCAGTGCGATGTACCTGCACCTCGATATCAACGAACTTCGCCAGCCTGTAGGCGGCAGCATTTCCACGCCGATGAAGTAACCGGACTGCCAGATCACCAAGCTTGTCCACCAACTGGAGGAAGCTCTTGGTGGTGCGCTAGGGAAAATTGATTCTGAGCGGGAAGATGAGTATCGCGTTGATGAGCCTCAGCTTTTCAAGACCCTTTGTACAAACAAAAAGTGGGTTGTGGTTGCTTTGTCCATAGACATTTAACGATGTAGAAAATTGTTACTGGGACTACCAATACGCCAAAGACCGCCGCCCAACTTAGCGACATACCAGCCGTAACCGGCGCAAATGGCACTGTTAGCCTCATCCAAACTACTCCAAAGGCCATAAAACACCATCCACTCCAACAGATTGCGGAAATTAGATAGGCGCTATCCCATGCTTCCTTAATAGCTTGCTCATGGAGGGATGTGAATATTGAGCCGATCGAAAGGCAGAATCCGACGATAAGTGGCTCCATTGCTTCTACCTTTAATTCCGAGGCCTCTCTATAAAAACCTAATTTATTAGCTCCTTCTGACACAATCCAAAAGTACACTCCCACTCCAAAACTACCAATCGCAGCTGCTGGCATCATGTAGACGAAGGCCGACCGCCACCACACAAGTACAAGTCCTAGAGGCACCCAAAAGAAGCTAGACGGATCTTCAGGCAACATACCCGTCTTAGGTCCTGCTAGAATACCTATCGAAAGGATAATCTGAAATAGCATCTCAGAAATGACCTGAAGCTTATAGAGAATAACACACTTAGAGTGGCAAAATAACAGTCGTATATCAGTATTTTTAAGTGGTTTCGCGCCGCCTGATCTGATTCAGATCGGTCTATTTTAGACTCCGCCCTCTTTTTTCAGGTGTGCGGATTGTGCGGTTGGCCAGATGAGACCGCAGAATTCCGCCTCTTTTGCAGGTGTAAACTTTGTAAGGTTTGCCTACGGGAATGGCGAGGCGCCCTCTACGCGATAGCAAGTATACGGGTCAAAAGCGAACTTGGCGTCAATCATCCTTGTGAAACTCCTCGAGACAGGCTTTCCAAGGCTTTCGACCAAGCCCCGATAACCTGTATCCAGTAGGCCCCAGCGCACTGCCCAGTTTTCTCCGAACGCTCTTGGCGCCAATTGCAGGTACGGCAACAGACGCAGCACCATCCATTCCGTTTCGCTCGCGCGATTAATGTAGGATGCTATATCCAACTCATCACGGTGTGGCTCGGGGGCCACGGAAGGTAGTCGCTGTTCCTCCGCAATGATTCGAAGGTCATTGAAGATCGCAAGTGTGCCTTGATGCAGTTCTTCGTTAGAGATAACGCGAATCTTTTTTAACTCAGCGATATCATCCACCTCTAAGCCAGAGTCCTTTCCTGCCATCAAGCGCATGACCCTGTTCCGTTCATTTGTCCTGCGTCCTACGATCTCTCCTCGTTCAGTAGGATCGGTTGAGTGATTGCTTTGTCCCGGTCTCTCCAATCCATAGATACTGAGAATATCCGTCATCTCATTAGCAACGGCGCTCAATTCAATGGCACGGGTGGTCTGATCTCGCAGCGCCGCAAAACCAGGAAGTGGGTATCCATAGTTTTTTAGAATGGAGGCAGCCCTCAGGCCGCGAAACAAGGAGCGAAATGTCAGGTAGATGAGCGGATAAGAGCGATCAGAATCCGGAAGCCCACCATGGACCGGAAATTTCCCTGCTATCGTGAGCGTTTCGATAAAGAAGTCGAAAAATGCGTTCTCCACATAATCGAAACCATTGTATTGCTGAATAATCTCATAGCCACGCTGACGCTCTGCTTCAATGAGCGGAGATAGCCAATTTCCTCCAATTTCTCCACTCTCCCCGCCGGAAAACTTTTCGGCAATTGCAGCGCGAACCTTTTCCCATTCTTCCAAGTCCATAGGAGCACCTTCCGATAGAGCTACCTGAAGGACAATATCTCGGCACAACCTTGTGGCGCAAAGGCGAAAAGATCACCGCCCCACCGCCCTGCGAACCACCTTCAGCAACGCTCTTCCCACCTCTTCGGGATCATCCATTTTCGATTTGTTGAGGTAGAACAGATCAGCCAGCCGCTCCGCAACGATCTGGGGCACTTCCACCCTGGCGAGGATAAGGTTGTGGCGCTTTCTCCTACGGCATTCGGCCTGCCGCTGCTTTGCTGTCTTGATCGCCACATTCGAGGGCGGGACTGATTTCCTACCCATCACTCGTGCTCCAAAAGTGCCCTGAGATCCTGATGCCAAAGCATGACGTGTTCTGCTTCAAGGTTGGCGACTTTGTTGATGGCCCTTTGATAGGTGATGTTGTGCACGTGTTTGGGCTTCTGCGGGAATAGAGATCCGGGTTTTCGATCTGCGTTCCATTTGGCCCGGATCTTCTGTGCCCGGCTGTGGCGCCGCCATGTTCTGTCTTCTCGCTGGCAGTCGTAATAGGTTGGCGTGCACTTCCGGCAGTATAGCTCCCAATCGATCAGATAGAGTTTCACGCCTCTCTTGTAACAATTGGGGCAAAGGAAATAGGGCCGCTTGCCGCCGAAGTGAACAGGCACCCATTTAAGCTGGACGGCGCGGGCCCACCGGCCTTTGGCGATATACGTACTGAAGACAACGGAACTCTTGTTGTCGGTGAACTCGCAATCCAGCGACTCAAGGCTTTCACAGCTGTTCGGATAGCGCACGGGCGCGCCTGCCCAAGGGTACTTCCCGAAAACACCTCTCTCGCGCATCTCCTTGATGCAGATCCGGGGAATCCCTTCCACCCTGAAGCGGCCACTAGACGGTCGCGGCATTTCTATCCATTTCGAAAACTATTGGAAAATGTAACCGAGGGTCCGCTGTCACGATGTGACGGGGAACGTTGTGGGCTTTGACACAGTGGCTTGTTTGGGCCGTAGCGCAGAAAGGTGACAGGTATAGGGTTCTGTGCCGGTTGCCATTCAGCCCCAAAATCATAGCAAATTCCCACCTCTATTGTACCGCCGCGTTCAGGTCAGGCGCTCTCTGGGGTCAAACAAGACTGACCGAAGATGAACCGCCGCCGGAGGCTTTTCCAGGGATCTTCCTTCCGAAGGCTCGGCTGCTGCTTCCAAGCAGGGTGGCGCCGGCGCTAAGGAACGCTCCTGTTCGTTCATTCGCCGCCTCAGCACGATCCAGGCTAGCTTGCGTTCTTCCGGCCTGGAGGATGTGAAAGCGATTCAGTGCCGCTTCCAATTCGTTGTCGGTTAGTACGTCAAGCGGAGAGCCTTCCAGCGACACACCCGAAGCGCCTATCGCGGCTCTGGCTGCACCTTGTGTTCTACGGGCCTCACGGTCGCTGAGAGCTACCTTGGCCTTCGCATCCCTCTCGGATGCCTTTGCATTGAAGTCAGCCGCGCTGCTGGCAGCCAGTCCTTGCTGAAGCGTGCCGACGGCCTGCAACGCTCCACCTATCACCAGTCCTGCCGTTACCGGATCAGACATTCGCGGGCCTCACATACAAAGCGCTTTGTTTCAACGGAACTTAGATACCTGACTTTGAAGGGCGCTATACGGGAGTCACTCATTCGCCTGAGCCTCTATCCAATTCAGGCGCTTGTCCAGCCGTTCCGCGTGACGCTTGTGAGAGTCAGCGACTTCCCTGATCCACTCGGCGTAGGCGTTCAGCAGGGCGGCGGACCGGAAGTTCCAATTCTTGGATTTCTCACCTGCCTTTGTTGCTTGTTGGATCGCGCCACAGATCAGCATGAGCCCTGTCACAGCTGCCCAAACCTTACCCATAGCTCCCGCACGCCACGCCCTGATTTGGAAATCAAACTCAACCAACATAAGGCCCAACTCTCGCTTCAGCCAACCTGTCCTCACGTACCAGGGGATGACTCTGGTGAGAGGTTTTGCGCCATACGCGAGGCGGAACATGCGAAAATGGAAGCTCATTGTTCTTCTTCCAGATTGTCCATCCCAAGGGCATCCCCAAGCAGTTCGCAAAACTCTGCCGGACACTCCTTGGCCAACCGCTCAATCTGGTTTTCGGAGAGGGACCGCTGACAGCTGGGGCCGGGGGGACGATTGCGAGACGTCAGAAGGACGGCGGGGCAGCCGCCAGCGGAAACTGATTCGTGCTGTTCAGGATCTAACTGTCCGGCCATCGCCCAATGTCCTCACCGCATCTCGCACTGCGGTATTATAATACCGCATTTGGTGCTTGGTAGGCAAGGAATCGGCAGTTTTGGTACGAGCAACGCCGCTTTGTGTTTACCACTCTTTGGACTAGGCTAGGGCTAAACAACATGGGGGGCATATGGAATCGATCTTTGCTGTTCGTTCTCCAATCCGGCAAGTCGTGGGTGCGTTGGATCGAGGTGGATTTATCCGATATCGCGCAAGCACACTTCGCAGTTTGACGTATGGGATCTCTGGCGCTGAGCAAGCCTTTCCGACATGGGATCAAAGATATGAGTTTCGACTCCCGAGACCAGATGTTGATCCAGGACCTATAGGTTCGATCCGACAGATATCGCCGACTAAAATTGACGAACAACTCTTCACGCTGGACTTACAAATCAGCGCGACGAAATTGCTGATCCTGTTGCTCGCAGCTTATGGATTGGAAGACAGGGGTGTTCATCTCACTGACGTAGAAGAGGGCTTCACGAGTGAACCATTATTGCTCAATGACATTGCGGTACTGGAGATCGCATTTGATTCGGTACTGAACGGAGAATGGGTGGATGCCGACGCATTTCGAGTCCATTCCCAGGGCGGTATTGGATTGCGATTTAGCGATATCGCTGAAATTGAGATCGTCCAATTTGAAACCGGATCAATAAAGTCCTTCCTGAAAGTCAAATGGCAGGAGTTCGAATCAGAGGATGTTCACAAGCAGGCCCAGACATTGGCGGCGGCTACTGTTGTGGCGGGTGCGCTTGTAGGCGCTGGCCTATGGGCATCGGGCGCTAGTGCGATTGATCGATCCAGTGAAGGAACCCCTGACGGTCCAGTCGAGCCATTTAGGATTGAGGTTATGCTGCCGCTCGAAGATCCAAGAAATGCACCAACGCTTGAGATGCTATCCCAAGACAGAGAACGCTACTACGAACCTGCTTCCGGTCGCACTAAGGATCTTCAGTCGGCATTAAAGCGACTAGGATTTGACCCGGGACCAATCGATGGCATTCGCGGACCAAGAACCAAGAGCGCAGAGAAATCCGCGGCAAAAGAATGGGGCATCGACGGTCTTGATGCGACAGACCCAACCTTCCGAATAGAACTGGCCCGACGCATCTTACTTCTCGGTACCCAGGATATTAGGCCCGACAATGCACCCAATTGAGGAAGACTCAGTACCCTTAGACTTGTCGATATTCTCTCCTAACGACGTCCGGTTCCTCATACGAATTGAAGACTCTCAGACGCCTCCTCATTCTCGTTATACATAAACTGAGCCCAAAGGTTAGAAATCTCCAAACGATATCGTACGCTCGAAAACCAGCAATTTCAGTGACTTGAGTACAGCCTCTAATTTTAGTGCGGACCCCCGAGGACCACAAAAACAAGCCCTCGGGCCAGCCGCAAGATTTAACGTGCCTCCGAGGAAGCCCACCTTACCCAGCCGCCATCAAATCTCACTCGCTTGACTGGTGACAGGGAGGGCCAGCAACCATAGCGGTGATTATCGTAGCCCAATACTAGACTGACCGCTAAAATAGGGTTTGGACAGCTAGTTAATCGAGGGGCGAGCTATGTCAAATGAAGAAGGGCGCGACCTACAGACTGCCAGCCAAAACCAGGAAAACCTCCCGGTAGAGAAATCTTTGAAGCTCACCAGCAACGAAATTCTCGACCTGACTGGACTAAGCGAAGGGCAAATTGCTGAGCTGAAACAGAAGCATATGGAAGGGATGATTGACCTGAAGAAAAAGGCCGAAGAGCTGAAGATCGACGTTACCGCGTTGGATGCCGCTCTCACATCCTTTACGCACCAGACAGCAAAAGCCACAGAGGCCGGAGCGAGCGCAACAATCAGCCATACCCAAAACTCGGCTGCCGGTCGTACGGAAGTTATCATCGGAAATACTGCCAAAGCGCAGTCTGGCAAAATCTCTCGCTCCGCTACCGGTGAGCAAGATCGTACGATGTGGATTGTTGGTATTGTCGCCATAGCCGCTGTTGTGATTGCTCTTATAGCGTTCAGCGGGAAATGATGTTCAAGAAAACGGTCATAGTATCGCACAGCAAAGACATTGAGCCCACAATATCAGAGTTGGAAACAGAAATTGATCAGTCCAACCTAGCGCCTTACTCCGCCAATTTTCTCAAGGAACAGATAGAGACGACACTACTTCAATTTCGAAGGCAATTGGACACTGAAGAGGTTCGTCGGATCAAAGCCGACAGGCTGTTCGAAGGAGACGGCTACAAGGTGATTCTACGCCTTCGGTCTGGCCAACTCAGCCCCATAGACAAGATCAAGAAATTCATTGGGATAGGCTAAAGCAAAGAATATGGGTGAAGTATGTCCCGGTATCGCAAACGAAGGTACAGCGGTTACGACTCTGGTCATGAAGCAGCACGCCGACACATCAGAGAAGCGCAAGAGTTTTCAAAGGAGATCGGCGGAACCGACAAAGATGTAAAGGACTATTTCTTCAAGCTAGGTGGTAGAGAGCTTGAGTTTATTTTAGTTCAATACGGCTCAAAGTACGGAAGGGACGCAGAAGAGTACGCAAGAAAGACAATGTCAAACTGGAAGCGGGGCTCGACAAAAATGTCTGGCTTAGTCGCCAAGAGATTGTTCGATCTTCTTCCTCCGCGCATGCCTCTTAGCAAGAAGTATGAACTTGCTGAAAACATCTGGAAGCATTTTGGCCCAAATTCACGACATTCATACACGATTGGACCTAACGCCGATGTATCGACAATCTCTGAAGGTGTTTCAGAAAAGCTAGACGAAGTAGTTACAATTTATAGTGTTCCAGAGAACGTGAGGAACAGGTTCAATTGGTTAGCATCTGGTGATGTGCAACGTAGCGAAAAACTACTGAATCATTTCCGGCAAGCCGAAAAGTCACTTGCGGTAGAAAAGATCAATCTGGAAGTCCCAGTGCTACAGCGTCAAGTCCGTGAGCACAGTGATGTAACAGGCAGAGCCCGTTCCATCATTCTGATCCACAAGCATGAGGTGTCTGTATGGGTCGATGGTCGTCTTGACACCGAGATTCGTGAGGGTGCGCCTATAGAGGACCAACGACGCGGACCATACCCTGGTTCTGATTCTGGCTCTGGGTTGATATGGATAGCTGTGGTTATCGGTGTGATCCTGTTCTTCGTCTTCGCTGCTGGATGACTTAAAGTGTTTTTTAGACGGAAAATGTTTCTATCTATTTGGACAAGCCTCTGCTTAGTCAACGCGGCCAACGCCGAATTATCAGGACCAGCAAGAGTCATTGATGGAGACACGCTGGAAGTTGCTGGGGAACGTATTCGACTTCATGGAGTTGACGCACCTGAGCTGTCCCAACGATGCAAGGATGAAAAGGGAAAAAACTGGCATTGTGGAGATCAAGCATCAAACGCATTGTTAGAGAAGATCGGCCAAGAAAAAGTCTCTTGTAAAGGAACTGGGCAGGATTCCTATGGGCGCACTATTGCTGTGTGCTCTGTAAGCGGCTCTGAATTGAACAGCTGGCTTGTAGAACAAGGTTGGGCCGTCGCATTTCGTCGATATTCGACGGACTACGTGGATACGGAGTCTAAAGCCCGATCACAGCGCGTTGGACTCTGGGTAGGTAGCTTCGAGATGCCTTGGGAATATAGAGCGCGCCTTTGGGATGAAGCGTCAAATAGTGCCCCCGATCCCAACTGCCCGATTAAAGGCAACATCAATCGCAAAGGAGAACGCATTTATCACACGCCTTGGGGGAGTAGGTCTTACAAGAGAACTAAGATTGATACCCGGAAGGGGGAAAGGTGGTTCTGTAATGAAGCCGAAGCAGTGGCTGCTGGATGGAGAGCTCCATTTCGGTAGGATGATGCTCTCCTAAGCCACGACGGACCAAGTGTTCGTGTCTTGTCTCATGGTGCCTTCGACCTTTGATGCAGTTATTGAAGCCCCCATTGCGAGGTTCGACATCAGAGACACGTACCCACGTCTTGTCTCACTGTTTCGCAAGCTGGATCTCCGCAGTCCTACGCCCGCTTTACCCTCCGAAACCGAACCCCCACGGACAAGGTTGCCCACGTCTGCCAGTGACCAACTACGGAAGTTAGCCGGATTGCCAACTGCGTCTAATTTGAGCGCATCTCGGTGAGCCGAGCGCCTTCTAGTCCTCGGTTCGTACAGTGGTCCATCGCTTAAAATATGGAACGAGTACCCTTGCATTGCGGATATCTCTTGCAACCAAGGAAGCGTTGGCCGGTGCGACGATTTGCTCGCTCAACCATCACGCCACCACAGCGGGGGCAAGCTTTGGGCGTAGTCGCCCCATCCGTTGCCTGCCTCTTGACAATATGCGCATCGGAGAAATTAAGTCGCAAACTGGGATGCAAGCGCTTGTGTAGAAGGCTGTCAACGAGAAGAGGTACGTCAACTTCGGCAAATACCCGAGTACGTTTTGACTTGATGAAATCTACAAGGCTGGAGACCCCATCGACCACTTCAGCGGGCATCGGGGTTTTGATCTCACAGTCGCCAACGAAGGCAACAACGTTGTGCACTTGATTGGAAGCAAGGCACAGCAATTCCTGTACCGCTCTTACGTGCTTGTAGTTTTGCCTCAACGGGTTCTGAAATCTTCGCTTATCTCCATATATGGTCTGCGTCCATTGTGCTTGGTACTGCTGGCCAAATATCCACCCAGCCATGTTCTTGGTCTCGATTACGAATACCCCGAAAGGCGAAACCACCAGGTGGTCAATTTGTGTGGTGCCATCCCCGGCTGGCAACGTAACGTCTCTGATAACGCGATAGACTTTATCGTCGAGAAGAAAATCCAAGCCGAGGTTGACCTTAAATTCCCCGACCCTTCCCCTGAACCGCGCTCTGGCGGGTGCGACCAAAAGAAAGCCAATTGGGTTCCTGAGAAATCTCAAGAAGTCTGAATTTACCAAGACCTCGACCTTCTAGTTTCTTGCCCCAAAGAACGGAGACAGTTAGCCCCTCCACTTCAAGGCAACTAGCCTGAGGCGTCACTCTCTCCGCAGCCTCACCCCCGGCCCGCCGCCGTTCTCGGGGAGGAATTCAATGCCTGCGGATTCCAAAGCGCTCTTGATAGCCTCAATTGTGCCTACGTGACCCGACACGGCACCTTCAATCTTTTCCAGTCGCTTGATCGTGGGCAGTGATACACCAGCCATTTCTGCCAAGCGAGATTGCTCTAGCCGGAGCATAGATCTTGCGCCACGAATTTGTTCGCCCGTCAGCATGTCGCTCTCAATTTGATACCTCAGGTTTAGAAAATTAGCCCCCAGGTATTGAAACCTGGAGTCTAGGATATTATCTTTCAGGTATCAATTTAGATACCTAGGGGAAAATATCAATGACCCACTACTATCAAGCCCGCCGCCATCTGGCGGATCTTCGCGAACTGAAGGCCCGGCTAGACCGGAACCTTCGGCTCATGGACCCCTACCGCCAGGACACCATCGATCTCAAAAGACAAACCAGCTCGTTGGAATGGGCTCTTTTGCAGATCGATCCGATGCAGGAAGGGCCACGACAGATGCTCGGGGAGTTGATGCAAGCCGCCGAGTGAACCAAGCGGGCCGGTCGAGTGCGGACACACCCTTCCGGCCCTTCACCGCTAATGCCTGAGAAGGAATTGAACGATGAATAACCATCTAGCCAAATTGCAGGACCAAATGGAAGAGGCCGTTGAGACAGGTGAATACCCTCAACCTGATCGAAGCATCGAAGAGCCATGGTGGTCTTGTCTTGATCTTCCATCCATCCGGGAAATGGGAGGCGAGTCGCCGGAGTTCCTGGCCCTGGTGGAAGGGGTCTGCCAAGCCAGCAAGCAATGGGACGATGCAATCAAGGCCGAGGGCGAGGCGATGGGGGAGTCTGATGAACGCCGCGCTGAAGCCCAAGATGCCATCGAAGAAGCGAGAGAGAAGTTCGATGGCATTGCCGAGATGCTGATGCGCCAAAATGCCCAAAGCCCGCAAGGCGTCCTATTCAAGCTGCGTTTTGCTGTCTCCGAGTGTACCGGTGAAAAGTATGTGGACGTCCTGTCCCATGCCATCCCTGGTATAGCGGACGATCTGCGCCGCCTCGCAAAGCAAACAGCCAACCCTGCAAGACATCCGATGCCCGATCCAGTTCTTGAAGTCTGGCGTCGCCACCAAGAGACGGAGAAGGCGGCGACCGCAGCGCAAAACGAATTGGATAGAATCGCCGCCTTCATCCGGCGTGTATCCCCGGAACCTTGTGTGATGCCGGGGTATCAACCCCTGTGGTCCGAGGCAGAGATAAGAGAGGCTTCGCGCTCATCCTTTGGGCCTCCGGCAAACCCGGAATGCGTTGAGGATCTTTGCCAGGAGTTGCGCAACAAACAGCAGTTGCGAAAAGCCGCCGAAGAAGAACATGGCTACACGGCAGCCGAAAGGAACGCACAAAACCTCCGGGGCGATTACAACAGGATCGAAGAAGAACTGGTTCGCACCACGGCTACCACGCCAACCGGCCTGAAAAAACAATGCGAGTTGGCATTAGTACGACTCATAGAGCTTGAGGGATACGAAGAGAAGGAGTCCTTGCTCTATTCGATCCTGGCTGGCGTCAAAGTCCTTGAGGCACTGTCGGGAGAGGGGTCATGAACTTTGTCCTGACTCCCTCTCAAGAGCGCGTCTACAGCGCACTTGTCAGCCTCGCGAAAGAGGGTGCGGTATGCCCGACGAACCGCACCCTTGCGGAGACGAGCCACGTTGCTGCGACAAGCTCTGTCGGCGACATCCTCATGCGCCTGAAGGACAAGGGGGTTATCTCGGTCGAAAAACCCTCGACTCGTGGAAGGGTGGTTCACCTGATCGGGCTTGGGTTGCGCACCGCACCACCCCCAATGCCCAAGAAAGAGATAAAGGCACCCGGCGAGGCGCGGAAGTCTGTCTCACGTTCCACCCTTCCAACTGTGGTGTCCTTCCGGTCGATACCTTCGTACCGGCCAAGCACTTGCCAATTCATCGACGGCCAGCCGTCGCCATCCGATGACTGCAAATGCGGAAGGGCCGTCGTTCCCGGAAAGCCCTACTGCCTCAAGCATTGTGCGTCTTGCTATCAGCCAGGAGGACAAGAGGCATGACCACGCATGAACTGAACGCCGATCAGCTTCATGCCTTGCTGGATCTGGTGGGCAATATGGACCTCGTTGAGGTCGATGGCTTTCCCTTCCTTTATGCAGCGGTTCCGGCACACCCTGAAACCCTGGACGCCCTCGCGATTCTTGGCAGTGCCGTTGAGGATCTGGAAGACGACGATCCCGCAGAAGAGGATGACTCGCCCGAAGAGGATGACGAGGACTGCGAGCACGACGGCCGGGAGCCGGAGAACGTAGTCTAAAGGCGTCTCAGCATCGAGATGAACTGGGGCTCTGTCTCGGCAGAGCCTTTCGTTTGGAACTACGCGGGCGTTCAATTTAGTGTTGATATCTACTTATAAGAGAGTCACTATAGATAGTATTAACATCAATAAAATCAACCAGTGAACAGATTTACAGGGAGCGAGTACAATGTTGTTCAGATTCACAACACTAGTGTTGGCTGTTTCCTTCTTGGCTGTATCCTCTCATACGGCACGTGCTGCGACTCTGGCAGAGCGACAGTCGGATGGGTCGATTTCAGTATCTGGAGATCAGGTCCTATCCAATGGATGTTTGAGTCTCGGCATGTTCAGCGAAGGATCCCCGCCTAACGCTATCGAAATTGAAGATTCAGTCGCCGCGACCCTAGTGGTCGAGCACAGCGGTGCTGATTTTTGCACTCAAGATTTCAGGGTATTGCCCTTCGATGGAAAAATCGCGGACGGTCGCGGCGCCGTTTACCTGATCCTATACAGGGAGTTTTCCGGTTTTCCTCCTGAAACGGGAGTTGATGATCCCGAGTTTCGAGGGACTATTGTTCCTATTCAATGACCCAATCAGTGTGCATAGCCATGGTTGGTACGATGTCGCGATACACTCAGGCCCCGCTCCGGCGGGGCTTTTCTTTTCCAAGGGATAAGTGGGGCGACCACCGATGCTTCCAACTATGGTGAGCGACGACCTTCAGATTCCGGTTCAATCATTCGACTGTGGCTGCTGTTCCTCAGTTGCAGACTGCTTCCTCAACTCATCGCTATCAGGCAAATTTGCCAGAATGCCAATGGAGACAATGGCTACGCCTAACATGAAAAGCACGACTGACAGCTTGGCAGCGCCACGATAGTACCTTTGGTATTTTTTCGCTTTCGGTCTGTCAGATTTCCAATAGAGAGCCGTCATCTCCCGGAGCCGAGGAATTAAGGAAGTGAGGACAAGTCCGAGCGAAAACACGATAAGACTAACTACGACCCAGCAAACCAGTTCTGGTGCCTGGACCCAAATTGCTTGGATAAATGCCAGCAATGCTACTGCGGCGCCGCCATTTATAAGCGCGTGCAAGCGGACAACTTGTTCCCACATCTTATCTCGCCGCTCAGTCGTCTTATCGATGTCTCGTCTCCTTTGAATGTTGGTGGGTGCTTTTTCTGGGCTCATTTCTGACTTCTCGGATAGTTGCCTTCACGCGCCTAAGTTACCTTAGTTCTAATTGCTCTTTGAAGGCAGGTTCTTTGACGGCCCACGCTCGCATTGCCGGGGAAGATTGGGGATAGATACAAATCCGGACGGCGCGTAACCTCACTCTATGCGCCGTCTCTTGCTGCCTCTTTGCCTCGCCTCTTGTGCTCCTGAAACGAGAGTGCCCCTCAAAGCTGTGGAATAATGTACCCCGTGGCAACAACAGGCTAGTGCGAGAGGCAATGCGTAACTAGATTCCTCGGCAAGAATTGAGACATTCTGGATTCGCAATGCCTAACGCTATCTCGCGCCGATCCCTTCTCGCCCAGGCAGCCATGACCGCGACCACGGTATGCGGCGCGCCATCCGTTTCGTTAGCCCAGTCCTGCCGGCGGGAATCCCGATTGATCCTCGACGAAGGTTGGAAATGGATCGGCGACGGTCAAACCACCATCGACACGAGGAGAGGCACACACGTCGTCCTCTCACGAATTAAGGAGGCAGGGTTCAATGTGTTTGTGCCTCTCGTTTGGGGTGGGGGAGGAACAGCCTGGCCCTCCGATCTTTCACCCTGGGCTGGACGCTGGGTAGACCACGACCCTTTTGGCCACTTGGTCAATCAGGCCCCCGATTACGGCATAGAGATCCACCCCTGGGTCACGATCTCAAAGCGAAAGGGCGACTTCCTTCCGGAGTTCGCGGATGAAGGAACTCCGGAGAAGGCCTTCAACGTTTTACTGCCGGAGTACCAAGAGTTCATTGTCGAGCTTTGCGCCGACCTGCTGACCCGTTACCCGTCGATCCGGGGACTGAACCTGGACTACATCAGGACCGGCGGTATCTGCACCAGTGCATTCTGCGCCGACGATTACAGGAAGTTCTCTGGCCGAAACTTGCTGGCCGACGTTGAGAACGGCTGGGCGGACCCGGAAAGCAAACTCGCCCGAGAGAGATGGCAGGAAGGACCAATACGGAACATTCTCGCCGGTATCAGGGAGAAGCAACTCAATCTCAACCCTGGAGCCGTTCTGAGCGTAGATGCGGCCCCCTGGTACCCTCCAATAAAGTACCAGGGCCAACAGAGCGTTGACTGGGCTAACAGTGGCTTGGTTGATCTAATTCTGAGTATGAACTATGTGCCCGACCCGGATTTCGAGAGGCTAGCCGCGGTCGCGCAGGAGCTGAAAAATCCCGAAAAGCTCGCTGTGATCGTGGGGAACTACGATAAAGACAAGGAGGCCGGAACCATCGAATCCCGATCGGTCGAGCACATGACCTACCTGCTGTCAAAGAGCCGTCAATTCAGACCCGATGGACCGCTTGCCGTCTACATCTACAGCATGCTCTCCGATCTTCAGGTCGAAGGTCTTGCTAGTGGCGTCTTCAGTGAGTGCGCTCAACCCAATTGGGCCTGCTGCGATGCGCGTGCGTGAAGAACCTGGCGCCTTCGTTCCTGCCTCTTCACTAGTCGCTCTGTACGCGCCAATCGCTCCTGGGCGAATGCCAGTCCGATGAAGCCCATAACGAACCACTGATAACCGGGATAGGCGCTCGGGACGACTCCAATTGTATCGATTACCCACATGACAAAGAGCATGAGCGCCCCGGCATTCAGAGGAGAAGGGTCAGAAAGGACGTTTCTCAGGGCCGTGAACCCTATCATGGTCAGGAGCATCACATAGATGCAAAGCCCAACAATGCCCCCATGGAAGAGCATGAGGAGATAGTCGTTATGAGCACCCAAGGCGACAATGCCTGACCCGAACATCTGCTGGAACAAACTGAACGACAGCCACGTCTCTATCGCGGTCTCCCAATGATTCCATCTGCCCGAAAAGGTTCGGTCGAGCGCGATTGAACCCTCGTAAAACCCAATCTCTTTATGGAACAGCTGAATGACATTTTCATAGATATCGGCCGCATAGTAGGTGGCCACCACCATTCCCAGCATAACGGCGATGAGGAGCTGCATGTACTTCCGACGAAACCCCCACCAGATCAGGATCCAAAGGGTGAGGCAGGCAAAGCCGGATTTGCTGTAGGAGTTCACAACCGTGATCAGAGCAACAGACGCAATCGCGCATACAGCAATGAGCGCAACCGGAGAAAGATTGCTGCCTCGCGGTCGCATGGCCCAAAAGAGGAAACAAGCAAAGAGGGTTTGCATCCCGTAAAACCGCATGGTCACAGCATCGTGGTACATCCCGATGACACGCACGAGCCCCTCTGCCTGGGCCTCCTTCCAAGAAAATCCGGTCAGGATTTGAAAGCCGCTTGTGGCGAGCGGAAAGAGGCTGGCCAAGAGAAGGCAAGTTAGAAGTGCTCGGATCGCCCTGTCGTTGTTGAAATAGCGCTGCACCATGTAGAAGCCTGCCAAGCCGCTTAAGTGCCGGAAGGCTGTTTCTACGGCCTCAAGGGGGCCTTCATTCGCCGAAATAAGAAGTGAGAAGAAAAGCACATAGAACGAATACAGAAGCCAAATTGGCTTTAGCGGCATTGTTGCCGGGGACCGTGTGCCCCTCAGTTGTCCCAACAGAGCATGGAACAAGATCAGGATCGGAACAGACACCCCGATCATTTGGGTGAGCTTGAAGCCCCCAATTAAACTGATGTCGTAAGTCGCGTCGATGATCGGCTTGGCAAGGAATGCCATTCCAATACCGGCAGCTGGGCTCGCAGCCAGGACCAGCAGCGTGATGCTGAACAGAAGTGCGGCAGCGCCGAATACCAATGAAACGCCCCTCCAACGCCCATCGGACGACATTGCCTACCCAAAACCGAATGCTCCGTAGAGGCCCAACAATCGGATCAGGTCATTCTGCCGCCAGTAGTCCTACCATAACGATTGACCGGCGCTGACGCTAGCCTAGCGCGCTGAGAATTGCTGCATTCTCAACTCGTACGATCAGGCTGCCCCCTCACAGTTATCGAAATTGAGCTATCGTTAAAGCGTCTCAATTCGCCTTATTTCCTACCCTAACGATAGAGAGGCGAAGATGCCAAACGAGAGTGATATCCAATTCTGTGCAGAACTTCTCATTGAACAGCACGGGCCGGGGTCCCAAAAACTGGCCTTTGGGCTTTGCGATGAGAGGTGGGAGGCAGGCCAAGGAGATAGCGCCAAATTCTGGGCCAAGGTGGCTGAGAAGATCGGTCGGTTAGTCCCGCCTGGCGGCACAGTGCGGTAGAATCGGACCGCGTGCCAGGTAGGCACGTTCGTCCAGCTTCTCAACCAGTTGTATATGTAATTAATATCTAATACACTTTTATCCAGCAACAGCCGCTCAAGCAAACGGAGCCACAATGAAGGACCAGCCCCATCCTGTGGATGTCTACGTCGGATCACGCGTGCGGCAACGCCGAGCCCTCCTCGGGATCACCCAGGTTGAACTCGCTGAAGCCACGGGTATGAGCTATCAGCAAATTCAGAAGTACGAGACTGGAGCAAACCGCATCAGCGCCAGCAAGCTCTTCCAGTTCTCGGAAATCCTTGAGGTTGCGCCCGGGTACTTCTTCGAGGAAATGCCGGATGATCTGGTCCGCATGTCAACGGGGCTCAAGAAAAAGCCCGCGGTTGATTCGACAATCGAGATTACCGGTCCGCGCTCCATAGAAGTGTTCAAGGATTTCCATTCCATTGATGACCCCAACGTCAAAGCAGCGGTCAGGGGCCTGATCCGTGTCTGTGCGAGAAACGACTGAACTGAGTTGGCACGCCTTACATGCCCCCTCCCAACCGCTCCGATATCCAAAGTAGGGCGAATGTTTGGGTAGTACTACTACGCCTACTCCAGCATCTGGTCGTTCCACTTTGCGCATTGGCTTTCTCTTCGCCTTCCCAGGCCGCGTCGGTGGAGTCGGCAGAATTTTTAGTGCTCCTTGAGGACCGTCAGGGGAATGAAACCTTAGCTCGCACCAATGTCGTGCCTTTGATTCCAGGACACGCGTGCTACGGATGGCGCATCCGTCTCTCCGAAGAGTTGGACCTCGTCCATTTCCGGGAGGTTTTCTCTCTTCCTGAAGAGCCAGAATTCTGGACAGGGGAAGGTGACGAGTTTGAGCCTAACGAGATATCTAGTGATCGGAGGATCTCTATTACCGAGAAGTTCGTGACCCCTAAGGACCGGACGATTAGCAACAGTTGGTGCGTCGTGAATGGTGATCCAGAAGGGAAGCATTCGATGGAAGTGTTCATCGATGGTGAGTTCGTGAAGCGCTTCGAGTTTGAACTCAAGAAGGTTCCAGACATCATGGGCGGAGACATTCAATAACAATTTCAACCGCCGCCAATATCATGCGCCGCTTCCTTCTGCTTCTTTTCCTCGCGTCCTGTGCCCCCTCTGAGCAATCGGGAATCGTCTCCCATGTCCGCGACGGCGATACGATTGAAGTTGATGGGGTGGCAATTCGCCTACAAGGCGTGGCAGCACCTGAAATGAATACGTTTCGAGGCAGGTTTGCCCACATCGCCATGATGGCTCTGGTGCTAAGGAAAACAGTGACATGTAAACTCACTGGCGAGCAGTCACATGATCGGGAGATAGGTGTCTGCTACCTTGACGGAAAAGATATCGGAGAAACCATCATTGAAGCGGGGTTCGCTCGTGACTGCCCACGGTTCAGCGGCGGGAAGTACCGGCAGGCCGAAGAGAACGCCAAGGCGCGTGGCGACGATCTCTCAGCCGTCTATGCGCTGCCGCCGTACTGCAAGTAAGGCTTGAGGTAAAGATGGATGCGGCGAGAATACGTTGCCGTGAGCATGAACCCGGACGCCCTTTTCCTGTATAGGTGCCAGCAAATCGAGACGCTGATAGATGGCGCAGAGACAGAACTCGACCTTCTTGATATTGCTGCAAAACTTCGGCAATTGCTGTTCGATCAGCATAGCCTTGTAGATGCCGTCAACAAATCTGGAAAGACGATCAAGTTTGTAGTGGGCTCTTTCATTCTACCGATGCCGCCGCCGCGACACGGGATTATGGCCTTGATGAGTGGCCTCGATCCCCGGTCGCCTATTCCTTCCCCTGAGAAGGTTCTGACCAGACAGCAATTCGGCGCCTATGTGCCCCTCTATCTCAATGGCCATCCTGTAACAGTCAAAGACATCATTCGCTATGCTGCAAATGTCGCAGGTGGGGTGCACTTCGACCCCAACAATTCGAGAGATGAGTATCAGGCCCAAAAACTCTTTTGGCCGGGCACCAAGCTTGGCGGCGCATCTCCTGGGGGAGCGCACTTAAGGCCCATTGGTCGGGTAGCGCTTCGGGGGTTATCGCCTGTTATTGAAGAGGTGCGGTCCAGGACCGCTTAACTCCGCGAATTTGACCACCCCACCGCGTGGCGAAGAACTCGGCTGTCTTTGCATCCATGAAATAGAACCGCGCGAAGTCCTGTAGCCCTTCGGATCTACCGTGCGACTCCCATTGCGCCACGTTCTCCTTGCACCACGCCACCATTTCGTTGATGCGCCGCCCCAACCCTTCCGGAGGAACTGGGATATCCACCTTGTATGGGAAGTTCTGTTCGTAGAGCTTCTTGCGGGAGATGGAGCGCCGGGCCATCGGACCAATTATGGGAACTCCCGATTGGACGGGAAGGGCTATATGCGACTCCAGGCAACATGGGCTATTAGATCACTCTAGATAGGGTTGATCTCAAGCATGAACACCGACAGAGACGAGCAGCTCGAACGCTACAAAAGGCTCTCTGCCCACCGCACAGAACTGCGAACCATTCAGGTGGACCAGATAAACCGCTTTGATCGCCTCGTGGTCACACTGTCGGCAGGGGCGCTTGGGTTATCGGTAACGTACTTTAGAGAAACCGCAGGGAGCTTCGATCAAACCTCAACTTGGTGTCTCGCAATAGCCTGGATTGCGTTTGTCATTAGTGTTGCCGCCACGCTTGGCTCACACTTTTCGAGCCAGGAAGATATGGCCCTTGAGATCAATTACCTCGATTCCTGCATCAGTGATAACTCAGAACCTGGCGGAAGCAAAAATCCGTGGAATCGGACAACCCGCTTTCTGAACATCCTGGCTGGTATGGGATTCTTCGCGGGCGCGGCAGCCTTAGTCTGCTTCGCAATACTTACCCTATTTTAGAAAGAGGCAATTGCCATGCCGCAGAAACCTAACCTCCCAACACCCAACCCGGATCGGGGCGTACCGAGCCATAGGCCGGTGCCAATGCCTCCAAGTGGTCCCAAGCCAGACGGTGGTGTTCCGTCTATGCCTGCACCCCCGCCACCCCCACCGTCGCCACCTCCGAGGGAATAGGACCAGACAGTAGCCTCGAAATGAGGTCCATGGGTGACTTATGGGTGACTTTCAGAAAGCATCTCGAAAGGGAAATGGCGGCAAGCCATTGAATTCTTTGGTGGGCGCACAAGGACTCGAACCTTGGACCCGCTGATTAAGAGTCAGCTGCTCTGCCAACTGAGCTATGCGCCCGCACCAAGAAATAGGGGGGATATTGGGACCCAAGGCCCCGCCCCGCGGGCCCATGGCGGCCCGGAGAGGGGTGATAGCAATTCCCCGAGGCCTTGTCGAGAAATTGTCACCGTTTTGGCGGTGCCAGCCCGCTCCCCCACCCGGCCAGCCACAGCGTACGATTCCGTTGGGTGGCCGGGTGGGGGAGCGGGCTGGTGCGAGAGCCGCGTTGGCGGTCCACTGCTAGAGCGCGCCGCGGGCCTTGAGATTGGCCATGAGGGCGCCGACGCCGAATTGCCAGGGCGGCAGCTTGTCGCTGTGGTCGACCCGGTTGATGAGGCGGCCCAGGGGCGGGCAGGAGACCGTGACGATGTCCCCGACCTTATGGGTGAAGCCCATGCCGGGGGTGTCGCGGTCCTCGATCGGCGCGAACATGGTGCCGAGAAACAGCACGAAGCCATCCGGATACTGATGGGTGGCGCCGATGGTCTGGCCGACGATGTCGGCGGGATCGCGGCTGATCTGGGCCATGTTGCTGCGACCGTGCAGGGTGTAGCCCTCCGGTCCCTTGACCTCCAGATCCACCTCGGCGCTGCGGACGTCGTCCAGGCTGAAGCTGCCGTCGAAGATCCGCAGGAAGGGCCCGATGCTGCAGGAGGCATTGTTGTCCTTGGCACGACCGAGGAGAAGGGCGCTGCGCCCCTCGAAGTCCCGCAGGTTGACGTCGTTGCCCAGGGTGGCGCCGACGATCTCGCCACGGCTGTTCACCGCCAGCACGATCTCAGGTTCAGGGTTGGACCATTCCGAGCGCGGGTGAATCCCGATATCGCCGCCGCAGCCCATGCTGCTCATCGAGGGGCACTTGGTGAAGACCTCTGCGTCCGGGCCGATGCCGACCTCCAGATACTGGGACCAGGCGTTGAGCGCGACCAGACGCTGCTTCAGGGCCATGGCCTCGTCGGAGCCCGGCACGATGGCGGAGAGGTCGGTGCCAATGGTCTCCTGCACCGCGGACCGCAGCTCCTCGGCGCGCTGGAAGTCTCCCTTCGCCTGTTCCTCCACAACACGCTCCAGCAGGCTGAAGGCGAAGGTGACGCCGGCGGCCTTGACCACCTGCAGGTCGCAGGGCGCCAGCAGGCGCGGGGCCCCTGCCCCGGTTTCCTGCACCGGGCCGACGGCGATGTCGTCCAGCGCCGCAAGTTTCGGAAGGTCCGCCGCCCGGGATCGGAGAACGCTGGCCAAGTCCGGGATCTCCAGGAGTTGGCTCATCGTCGGCGCGACAGAGGTCAGGTCGTAAGCCGCGCCGTCGCGCAGCAGGACGACGACGGGTCCGTCAATCGGCGGCGGCGCCCAGACTCGCCCGACAAGCAAGCCTTGATCGCTGTCTTGCGGCAGAACTTGCGCCATCTTGTAGGCGGTCATCGCGGCGTCTCCCCAGAATTGTGCTTTCGCCAACCGGCGAAAGGCCGGCAGCGTCATGCGTTGCCGTTTTGTAGCAGAATCGGCGGATGCCGGGAATTAGGGAAAGACTCGGACTCCGCGCCCGGTCAACCGTCTTCGCTGATACCACGCTTGGAGATCTTGGAATCCCGGTGGATGTAGACACACATGACCAGCCCCAAAGCCGCCATCACGGTCAGCATCGCGGTGCCGCCGTAGGAGATCAGCGGCAGCGGCACGCCGACCACGGGGATCAGCCCCATGACCATCGCCATGTTGATGAAGACATAGAGGAAGAGGTTGGTCGTCAGGCCCATGGCCACCAACCGCCCGAACTGATTGCGGCTGCGAATGGCGATGGCGACGCCGTAGATGATCAGCAGGACATAAAGACCGAGCAGCGCCAATCCACCGGTAAGACCGAATTCCTCGGCCAGCATGGTGAAGATGAAGTCGGTCTGCTTTTCCGGCAGAAAGTTGAGATGTGACTGGGTGCCCTGCAGAAAGCCCTTGCCGAACATGCCGCCGGACCCGAAGGCGATCTTCGACTGCAGGATATGATAGCCGGAGCCTAGAGGATCGTTCTCAGGATTGAGGAAGGTCAGCACACGCTGCTTCTGATAGGAGTGCAGGAACTGCCAGGCCACCGGCACGGCGGCGACCGCGGCGGTCAGCACAACGGCGAATTTCCATATCCGCACCCCGGCCGCGAAGAAGACCGCACCGGCCGCCATCACCAGCATCATGGTGGTCCCGAGGTCCGGCTGCTTGAGGACCAGAGCGGCCGGCGCCGCGATGATGGCCAAGGGAATCACCAAGTAGTGCGGGCGCGCGATTTCTTCCATCGACAGCGTGTGGAAATACCGCGCCAGGGCCAGCACCAGGGCCACCTTCATGACTTCGGAGGGCTGCAGTTTGATGATCTTGAGATCGATCCAGCGCTGCGCGCCCATGCCGATGCTGCCCATGACCTCAACGGCCACCAAGAGGCCGAGGGCGAGGAAATAGAAGAGGTAGGCGTAACGGAACCAATGACGGATATCGATGAAGGCGACGCAAAACAGCATTACCAGCCCCACCGCGAAGCGCACGACCTGGCGCGAAGCCCAGGGATCCCAGGAGCCGTTGGCCGCAGAATAGAGCATCGCGAAGCCGAAAGAGGAGATCAACGCGATGACGAAGATCATACCCCAGTTGGACTGCCAGACCTTGTCCGACAGGCGCATTTCGCGCGGCCGCTGGAGCGATCCGGACCAGGCCACGGTCAGGTCTCCTGCTCGTTCGGCTGAACGAGGCCCTTCAGCGCGATGGTCGAGCGGCCGGCCGGCGCACGGCGCTGTGTCTCATGCATGATGTCCCGCGCAATGGGCGCGGCGTACTTGGAACCGCCGCCGCCATGTTCCACGATGACCGCACAGGCGTAGCGCGGCGCATGCACCGGCGCGAAGCATACAAACAGTGCGTGGTCGCGGCGGCGCCAGGGCAACTGTTCGTTCTTGGTCACCCCGGCGGCGCGTTCGGCCAAGGTGATACGGCGCACCTGTGAAGTGCCGGTCTTGCCGGCCAGCTCCCAGCCCTCCTCCTTGATGCGGGAGCGGTAGGCCGTGCCCCGCTGATGGTTGCTGACGAGATCCATGGCCTCGTGAATGATCTTGAGATGTCCGGCGTTGATGTCGAGCGGCGCGAACTCCGGCTCGGCCAGAGCCTCGCCTTCGCCCTCCCCTTCAGCCCGCGCGCCACGAATCAGGCGCGGCGTCACCGCGCGCCCGGTGGCGAGCCGCGCGGTCATGGTGCAGAGCTGCAGCGGCGTCGATAGCACGAAACCCTGTCCGATCGCGGTGATCAGGGTTTCGCCGCCCTGCCAGGCTTCGCCGATGGTGGCCAGTTTCCAGTCGCGGGTCGGGATGACACCGGGCTTTTCGTGCGGCAGGTCGATCCCGACCACACTGCCGAGGCCCAGCCGCACCGCCATGTCCGAGATGCGGTCGATGCCGACCTTGCGCGCCAGATCGTAGAAATAGACGTCGCAGGAATACTGGATGCCCCGCAGCATATCGACCCAGCCGTGGCCGTGCTTCTTCCAGCAGTGGAAGCGCGCGCGGCCCAGTTTCATGAAACCGGGGCAGAAGGCCTTGTAACCCGGTGAAATGCCGGCCTCCATGGCCGCCAGCGCGACCGCCATCTTGAAGGTGGAGCCCGGCGCATAGGTTCCGTTGATGGACTTGTTCTGTAAGGGATGCAGGGGATCGGAGATCCAGGCTTGCCACTGCTTGCTGGTCAATCCGATGTTGAAGGCGTTCGGGTCGAAGCTGGGAACGGAGCTGAGCGCCAGGACATCGCCGTTGGTGACGTCCATCACGACCGCCGCCGCGCTGCGCTCCGCCATCAGGCGCTGATGCACGAAGCTTTGCAGGCCGCCGTCCACGGTGAGGACTAGATCCTGACCGGGCTCGCCTTCCTCGCGGGCCAGTTCGCGAATCACGCGGCCGTAGGCGTTGACCTCGATCTGACTCGTTCCCGCGCTGCCGCGCAGGGACATGTCGTATTGGCGTTCTATGCCGTTCTTGCCGATACGGAAGCCAGGCAGCTCCAGCAAAGGCTCGCCAGTCAACTCGTGCTCCGCCACCGCGGCGACATAACCCAGAACCTGGGACATGGTGGCGCCGTAGGGGTAGGCCCGGGTTTGACCCATTTCGATTGAGATACCGGGCAGATCGGGGCTATTCACCTCGATCTGACTCACCTTGTCCCAAGAGAGGTTCTCGCGGACGATCACCGGCACGAAAGCGCGCTTCTTACGCACTTCCCGCAGGATGCGTTTGTAGTCGTGCTCCGAGAGATCGATGATCTGCGCCAAACGGTCCAGAGTTTCCGGTACATCCTTGATCTGTTCGGACACAAGGACCACGCGGAAGTTCTGCCGGTTCGTCGCCAAGGGAACGCCAAAACGGTCGAGAATGCGCCCGCGCGGCGGCGGCAGCAGGCGCAGGTTGATTCGGTTGTCTTCCGCCAGGGTGACATAGCGGTCGGATTCGATGACCTGCAGGTAGTACATGCGTGCCGCGATGGCGGACAGCAGCAGCCCCTGCCCGCCAGCCAGCAGCAGGCCACGGCGGGTGAAGTGTTTCTGCCTTTCGCTGTCTTCGTAGTTACGTGGCATCGTAGTTACGTGGCATCGCTCTCTAGGGCACTTCAGCAGGAACTCTAAACCAGGGTCTCGGCGGTCCTATCGCCTTTGCATCAGACGGCCGACCTGCACGGCAATCCAGGCAAAGGCCGGGTAGGCGGCGACCGTCAGCAGATATTGAAAGAACGCGGGCCGCGGATCGAGGAAGACGAAGAGGCCCAGGCAATGCAGCAGCCATTCCAGGGTCAGGGCCACCCCGGCCACCACGATGAAAACGCACCAGACCAGAGTAAAGGGCGCACCGGTGAAGACCCGGCGCTGCCAGGAAATGAAGGCGTAGACGCAGAGCAGGGAAATGGCGTGCACGCCAATAAGACCGCCGCTCAGCACGTCCTGAATCAGGCCCAAAACGAACACGATCCAGATCGGCATCAATTCCGGCTTGTGGACACACCAGTAATAGACGGCCACCAGCGGCAGCGCCGGCCAGACTCCGGACGCCGCAGAGGCCGGCAGCGGCACCATGCCCGCGACGATAAGGGTGACCGTGATCAGAAAGGGAAGGAGTGCGCGCGCAAAGAGGTCGAGGCGATCCCAAAAGGTCGGATTCACCGCCCGTTCCCCTCTTCACCAGCGTTGGCATCGAGCCGCAGCAGGCCCGGCATGCCGTAATCGATGACCCTGACGAACTCCAGGTGATCCCAATCGACGAAAGGCTCCACACGAACCCCAGTCTCATTGACCTTGGTGACCACGCCGATCGGGATGCCCGGCGGGAAAACGCCGGCATGGCCGGATGTCATGACCCGGTCGCCAACCGAGACCTGGACCGTCGGCGCCAAATACATCAAGCGCGGCTGGTCCCGGTTGTCGCCGCCGAGCACCGCGCGGTCACGGAGTTGCCCGACAATTACCGGGACGCGGCTGTTGATGTCGGTTATCAGAAGGATCCGGGACGAGCGCTCTCCGACCTCCGCGACACGGCCGACCAATCCCTCGCCGGTAATGACCGCCTGACCCTTGACCACACCGTTGGCGTTGCCGGCGTTGACCAGCACGGAACGCACGAAGGTGCCGCCGGTGTCGCCGACGACGCGGCCCGAGACGTAGCGGATGCTGGGATCGGGGACCAAATTCAGCATGTCCCGCAGACGCTCGTTTTCTCCTTCGAGATGCAGGGCGGCGGAGCGCCAGTCCAACAGGCGATCGTTGTCGGCACGCAGGCGTTCGTTTTCCTCACGCAGGAACACCAGTTCTTCGACCGAGTTCACAGCGTCTCCGACGCTGTCGATCGGGCGGGCGGCAATATCGAGGATCGGGACGATGGCGTCGGTCACTTCGCTCCTCAAACGCTCGACCAGCGCGAGGTTGGACCGACCGAGGATCATGAGAGCGAAAGCAAGACCCACCAGCAGCAGAAACGCAAAGCGCGACGCCCACGCCTTGAGGGGCGTCGCGACGCGCGATAGTGAGCCCGACTGCTTGTCCACAGACCCTCCCGCAGGTCAGCGAGAATCATGCGGCGTCATAGATGCCGCAACTTCAGTAATTCTAAAACGAAGGTAAGTGATTAACTAGCCCAAATGAAGAAATGATTGACGGCTAGTAGGCTGAAGTTAACACCGTCTTAAGTACTTTCATTTCCTCAAGGCAGCGGCCCGTACCAAGCGCAACGCAGCTCAGCGGGTCGTCCGCGATGGACACCGGCAGGCCCGTGGACGCGCGCAGAACGTAGTCCATGTTGCCCAGCAGCGCCCCGCCGCCGGTCAGCACGATGCCCTTGTCCACGATATCCGCCGCCAGCTCGGGCGCCGTATGCTCCAGGGCGACCTTCACGGCCTCGACAATGGCGCCAACCGGTTCAGCCAGGGCTTCCGCGATCTGGCGCTCTGAAATCACCAGCTCCTTCGGGACGCCGTTCATCAGATCGCGGCCCTTGATCTCCATGGTGCCGCCTTCGCCGTCTTCCGGCGGACAGGCCGACCCGATTTCCTTCTTGATCCGCTCGGCCGAGCCTTCACCGACCAAAAGGTTATGATTCCGGCGGATATAGGCGATGATTCCCTCGTCCAGCTTGTCACCCCCGACGCGAACGGAACGGGAATAGACGATGCCGCCGAGAGACAGGACGGCGACTTCCGTGGTGCCGCCGCCAATATCGACCACCATGGATCCCGTCGGCTCGGTCACCGGCAATCCGGCGCCGATCGCCGCGGCCATCGGTTCCTCGATCAGCATGACGCGCCGCGCACCGGCGCTTTCGGCGGATTCCTGAATGGCGCGCCGTTCCACCGCCGTGGAGCCGGAGGGCACGCAGATGATGACCTGGGGACTGGCGAAGCTGCGCCGATTGTGCACCTTGCGGATGAAATGCTTGATCATCTCCTCCGCGACCTCGAAATCGGCAATCACGCCGTCGCGCAGCGGCCGGATGGCCTGAATATTCCCCGGAGTCCGCCCCAGCATCATTTTCGCTTCGTCGCCGACGGCGAGGACCTGTTTCTTGCCTTTCTGGTCGGCAATCGCCACGACGGAGGGTTCGTTCAGGACAATGCCGCGACCCTTGACGTAGACCAGCGTGTTCGCCGTACCCAAGTCGATTGCCATATCGGCCGAAAGCATGCCAAGCAGACCAGAAAACATGGACCTCTATTAACCTCTCACCTAAATCCCCAAAATCGTCTTCCAACACCGCTGGATGGTAGCTTCTCGGCGCTTGCCGGGGGGATTTCCCGCCGGTTTAGCCGATCAAGCGGACATTGCACTAGGTGCTGTTTTCTCTCTCTTTACTAAAAGTTTGTTTAACGCGTTGACATAAGCCCGGGCCGAAGCGACCAAAGTATCGTAATCCGCCCCCTGCCCATTGACCGTTTTGCCCTGTTCTTCGAGGCGTACCGTGACCTCGGCCTGGGCATCCGTGCCCCCAGTAACGGCGTGGACCTGATAGAGCTGAAGGGTGGCGTTGTGGGGCACAATGGCCGAAATCGCCATAAAAGTGGCATCGACCGGCCCATTTCCCTCCGCCCTGGCCCGCTTGACCTCTCCTTCGAACTCCAGTTCCAGCTCCGCCGTCTGCGGCCCGGAGGAGCCACAGGTAATCCGCAGGGAGACGAAACGGATCTGATCGTTGTGGCGCAGGACCGTGTCGTCGACCAGGGCCACCAGATCCTCGTCGTAGATGTCTTTCTTGTGGTCCGCCAGGTCCTTGAAGCGCTGGAAAACGTCCTGCACCTCGTTGTGATTGAGCTCAAAACCGAGTTCTTTCAGCTTCTCGACGAAGGCGTGACGGCCCGAATGCTTGCCCATGACCAGCTTGGACCGCGTCAAGCCGACTGATTCCGGCGTCATGATCTCGTAGGTCTGGGCGTTCTTCAGCATTCCATCCTGATGAATACCTGATTCGTGGGCAAAAGCGTTAGCCCCAACGATGGCTTTATTCGGCTGGACGGTGAATCCCGTGGTCGCGGAGAGCAGGCGGGACGCCCGCGTGATCATCTCCGTCTTGATTCCGGTGGTGTAGGGCATGGAATCCTGGCGCGTGCGCAGCGCCATCACGATTTCCTCCATCGCCGCATTGCCCGCCCGTTCGCCGATCCCGTTGATCGTGCACTCGACCTGCCGCGCGCCCGCGGACACGGCCGCCAGGGAGTTGGCGACGCCCAGTCCGAGGTCGTTGTGGCAGTGGATGGAGATCACCGCCTTGTCGATGTTGGGCACGCGGTTCTTCAACATGGAAATCAGGGCATGGGTTTCCTGCGGCACCGCGTAGCCCACGGTATCGGGGATATTGATCGTCCCCGCCCCGGCCTTTATCGCCGATTCCACGCAACGGCAGAGAAAATCGTGCTCTGTCCGTGTCCCGTCTTCCGGCGACCACTCCACATCGTCGCAGAGGTTCCGGGCGTGGGTAACGGAATCGATGATCGCCTGATGAACCGCGTCGGGCTCCATCTGCAGCTTGAACTTCATATGCAGCGGCGAGGTCGAGATGAAGGTGTGAATACGGGCCTGTTGCGCCGGCTTCAATGCTTCCCCGGCCCGGTCGATGTCTCGCGTCGTGGCGCGCGCCAACCCCGCGACCCGCGCGGTCTTGATGAGCTTTGCAATCTCGTTGACGGCTTCGAAGTCGCCGTTCGACGCAATCGGGAATCCAGCCTCGATCACGTCGACGCCCATTTCCTCGAGCAGCGTGGCAATCTGGATCTTTTCTTCCAGATTCATCGAGCAGCCCGGCGACTGCTCCCCGTCGCGCAGAGTCGTGTCGAAGATAATGACGCGGTTCGCGTCTGTGCCGGTACTTTGCGGTGTGCTGGTCATCGCTCAAAATCCCTCCTTAGATCCGATGCGCCTTCAGAAGTCTCCCTGATCGAAATCCCCTGCCCGCTTGCCGCCCTGGGGCGGCTGTAGCGCTCAGGGGCGACTAAGGAGGAGAAGGTCACCGGTAAGGAGGATGATGGAGGGAGCAGGGGCGTAACGACGCAACGGCACCCCAAAATCGGGCGTGCGCTCTGCAGATCTGACGATGCGATCCAGGATCATCATTGTCGCGTCAAACCACGCTCTCGTTCCGTTCGCGGAGCCGGCCTGACCCCAAATATCACCCAGGTTTCAAGACCTTGTACTCCGGCAGTATTTCGTTAACAACCAATAAATTGGCGGCCAGGGAGCCCTTCGGTGCCCCCGAACCAAGTAAAAATGAAAGACGGGTCAAAGGCTTAGCCAGAAAAGACAAAGGGGGCGAAGCCTCAGGCGCCGCCCCCCCGTCTACCCGTGTGCGTGGCGCCAGGAGCGCCGAGCCTTCAGTTCTTTTCCTTGTCCACCAAACGGTTCTCCGCGATCCAAGGCATCATGCCGCGCAAGCGCTCGCCAACCTCTTCGATAGAGTGCTCGGCCTGGCGCCGGCGCATGGCCTTGAAGCTGGGCTGACCGGCCTGACATTCCTGCACCCAATCCCGCGCGAAACGGCCGGCCTGAATGTCGTCGAGGACGCGCTTCATTTCGGCCCGCGTCTCGTCGGTGATGATCCGCGGCCCGCGGGTATAGTCCCCATACTCCGCGGTGTTGGAGATCGAGTAGCGCATGTTGGCCATACCGCCCTCGTACATCAGGTCGACGATCAGCTTCACTTCGTGCAGGCACTCGAAATAAGCCATCTCTGGCGCGTAGCCCGCATCGACCAAGGTCTCGTAACCCGCCGCGATCAACGCCGTGAGGCCGCCGCACAGCACGACCTGTTCACCGAAGAGATCCGTCTCGCACTCTTCCTTGAAGGTCGTCTCGATGACGCCGGCACGTCCGCCGCCGATGGCGCTGGCGTAGGACAGCGCGATTTCCTGGGCGTTGCCGGAGGGATTCTGCTCCACCGCAATAAGGCACGGCACCCCGCCACCGCGCTGATATTCGGAGCGGACGGTATGTCCCGGCCCTTTCGGCGCGATCATGAAGATGTCGAGATCCGGGCGCGCCTCGATCAGATTGAAGTGCACGTTCAGACCATGGGCGAACGCCAGGGCCGTGCCCTCGCGCATGTTCGGCGCAAGGCTCTCTCGATAAATATCGGCCTGCAGCTCATCGGGCGTCAGCATCATGATGACGTCTGCCCAGGCGGCGGCATCGGGAACCGACATGACTTCAAGCCCGGCGGCTTCCGCCTTCTTGGCGCTGGCCGACCCGGGACGCAGAGCGACACGGACATCCTTGACGCCGCTATCCTTCAGATTGTTGGCATGGGCATGCCCCTGGCTGCCATAGCCGACGATCACGACCTTCTTGGATTTGATCAGGTTTACATCGGCGTCCCGATCATAATATACGCGCATAACGCTTCCCCTTTTTCTCGAAAGCTAGTCTTTTGCCTGTTGTGGTTTCACCGCGGGAACGGACCCGCCGGTCCCGCACACTCTTTTTTGGCCACCCTGCATCGGAGCCCGCGTCGCGAAGCCTCTGGTCACAGCACCACTGCTCACAAGGCTTCCGGCCCTCTTGAAATTGCAACGACACCGGTCCGGCAGAGATCGATCAAACCCAGCGGCCGCATCAACTCCACGAAGCGATCCAACCTGTCCGACCGGTGCGTCATCTGAAACACGAAATAGTCCAAGCCCGCATCGACCACGGAAGCCCCGAAGATGTCGGCGATCCGTAAAGCCTCGACGCGCTTGTCCCCCGAACCCGCGACCTTCACCAAGGCCGACTCGCGCTCGACAAAGCTGCCGACTTCCGTCAGGTCGCTGACGCGCCGCACCGGCACGACGCGCTCCAACTGCGCATGAATCTGATCCAGAACCTGGGGTGTGCCGCTGCTGACGATGGTGATTCGCGAGACGTGCTTCTGCACATCGACTTCCGTGACCGTCAGGCTCTCGATGTTGTAGCCGCGGCCGGAGAAAAGCCCGATGACGCGCGCCAGGACTCCCGGTTCGTTGTCCACCAGTACGGCGAAAATCCGTTTTTCAGTCTCGCTCTTAGCTTGTGCCATGATTTCGTTCGCTGATCTGCTGTGGCTGGCCGGACAGTACGCCCGGCCAGGCCCCGTTTCATTGTCCCGCTGTTCAGAGGGCGGCGGGATCCGGGATCCCGCCGATGGTTGTGATTAGACGAGAACCATCCCTTCCTCGGAGATCGGTTTCGCGGCCCTGTCGTCCGGCCCCAGGAGCATGTCGTAATGCGCCGCCCCAGAGGGAATCATGGGGAAGCAGTTCTCTTCCTGGGCCACGCGGCAATCGAAAATGACCGGCTGCGGAGAGTCGATCATTTCCATGATCTTGCCGTCGAGTTCCTTCGGGTCTTCGCAGCGCAGGCCGAGCGCGCCGAAGGATTCCGCGAGCTTGACGAAGTCCGGCAGCGACGCGGTGTAGCTTTCCGAGTAGCGCGACCCGTGCAACAGCTCCTGCCATTGGCGGACCATACCCATCCACTGATTGTTGATGATGTAGACCTTCACCGGCAGCTTGTACTGGGCGATGGTCGACATCTCCTGAATGTTCATCAGGACCGAAGCCTCGCCGGCAATGTCGATCACCAGAGAGTCGGGGTGCGCCCGTTGCACGCCGGCGGCGGCCGGCAAACCGTACCCCATGGTGCCGAGTCCGCCCGACGTCATCCAGTGGTTCGGCTGCTCGAACTTGAAGTACTGCGCCGCCCACATCTGATGCTGGCCGACTTCCGTCGTGATGTAGGGCGAGCGGTCCTTTGTCAGCTCGTAGAGGCGTTTAATTGCGTACTGCGGCTTGATGATGTCCCCGGTCTGGTCGAAGCGGAGGCAATCGCGGCCGCGCCATTCCCCGATCTTGGCCCACCACGCCTTCAAGGCCTTCTGATCCAACTGGCGGTCCCCTTCGTCCCAGAGCTTCATGATGTCTTCCAGGACAGTGCCGGCATCGCCGACGATCGGCAGATCGACCATGACGTTCTTGTTGATGGAGGAAGGATCTATGTCGACGTGGATCTTCTTCGAGCGCGGCGAGAACTCGTCCAGCCGGCCCGTCACCCGATCGTCGAAGCGCGCGCCGATGTTGATCATGACGTCGCAGTGGTACATGGCGAGGTTGGCCTCGTAAGTGCCGTGCATGCCCAGCATACCGACGAAAAGCGGATCGCTTGCCGGGAAAGCGCCCAGCCCCATCAGGGTGTTGGTGCAGGGAATCCCGAGACGCCGTGTGAAGCGCGTCAAGAGTTCGCACGCCTTCGGCCCCGAGTTGATCACGCCGCCACCGGCATAGACGATGGGACGCTTGGCGTGCGCGATCAGTTCCACCGCCCTTTCAATATCCGACAGATCGCCGCGGACCTGCGGCTTGTAGCTGCGGTGCTCGACGTCTTCCGGGCCGATGTAGCAGGGACTCTTGGACTGCTGCACGTCTTTCGGCAGGTCGACCACGACCGGGCCGGGACGTCCGCTCCTGGCCACGTGGAAGGCTTCATGGAGAATGCGCGGCAGATCCTCGATCGATTTGACGAGGTAATTGTGCTTGGTGCATGGCCGCGTGATGCCCGTCGTATCCGCCTCCTGAAAGGCGTCGTTGCCGATCAGGTGTGTCGGCACCTGTCCGGTGAGGCAGACCAGCGGAATGGAGTCCATCAAGGCGTCGGTCAGGCCCGTGACGGCATTCGTGGCCCCGGGGCCCGAAGTCACGAGCACGACACCGACCTTGCCGGTCGAACGTGCGTAGCCTTCCGCCGCATGGACAGCGCCGCCTTCCTGGCGCACCAGAATGTGCTGCAGTTCGTTCTGGGCGAAGAGCGCATCGTAAATGGGAAGGACGGCACCGCCCGGATACCCGAAGACGACGTCAACGCCCTGATCGGTCAGAGCTTTGATCACCATTTCCGAACCGGACATCATTGCGCCAGACATCGTCTTGTCCTTCCTTCGCCTTACCTTGCTAAGCCAAATTGTACCGTTAGGAGCATCGCGCTCCACCACCCGACCGCCACGCGGCAGAAATCTAAACCGCAGAGATCCTGATAGTTCCCCTGGCCAGGCGTAAACCCAGCCTTTCCGCCGGTTTTTGCGGGCGGGGGGACGCACCCTAGAATGGCAGGGCTATGCGGTCAACAGGAATTGGCGAATTTTATTAAATATTTCCGGCAAAATACTTTCTGAAAATTGCTGGTTAATTCCATTTTCAGACAGAAAGTTACCAATAAGTTGATTCCGCAGCCACGTCATCTGGCGCTTGGCGTAGCGGCGCGTCACCACTTGCGCCTGAGCCACCGCGTCTTCCAGGGAAAGCTCCCCACTCAGGTGCCGGCCAAGCTCGCGCAGCCCCAAGGTCTTCATCACGGGCAAGCTCGGATCCAGCCCCTTGGAGAGCAGGCCCCGCACCTCTTCCAGCGCTCCCCGGTCCAGCATGCGGAGAAAGCGTTCGTCGCAGTGTGCGTAGAGGAGGTCGCGCGGCGGCGTCAGGATCACGCCGTGGAAGCGGTAAGGCGGCGATCCACCCGGCTGCGCCAGCTGCCAGTCGGACAGCGGGCGGCCCGTCGCCGTCACGACTTCCCAGGCCCGGATCAGCCGTTGCCGGTCCTGCGGATGCAGGCGCGCGGCGGACTCCGGATCGCGTTCAGCCAACTCGGCGAGAAAGGCCGCGCCGCCAAGCGCCGCCAAGCGCTCGGTTGCCTCCTGCCGGACCGCCGCGGGCACATCCGGAACCGGGGCGATACCCTGCATCAGCGCCCGCAGATAGAGGCCGGTGCCGCCGGCGACGATCGGCAGACGGCCCGCCCGGCGCGCGGCCTCGATCTCCCGAACCGCCATGTCCCGCCAGCGGCCCGCCGAGCAGCGTTCCGTGCCGGGCAGGACGCCATAGAGCCGGTGCGGCGCGCGCGCCAGATCCGCCGCCTCCGGGCGGGCGGTCAGGATCTCAAGGTCGGCATAGACCTGCATGGAATCCGCATTGATGATGGTGCCGCCGAAGGTCTCGGCCAGCGCCAGGGCGAGACCGGATTTTCCCGACGCCGTCGGACCGGCCACGATAAGCACTGCCGGCGGAACCTCAGGATCGGCGTTGTCTTCCGCCACTCTCAACCCTCATCGACTTCGCAGGAATGGGCGCAGGATTTGGCTACCGCTTGGTGCCAGCTTTCTATATACGCGGGGGCCATGCAATGTGTCTTGACCCTGGTAGCGCCCGGCGAAGCCCCCCTTACCACAGAAACACTGGACCGTGCCGTGGCCGCAATCCAGGCATGCGGCGGCACACCCGCTGCTCCGGAATGGCTGAGCGACGGAGAAGCCTGCGACCTTCTGTATGAGGGCGAAGCGTCGCCGGAGGTCCAAGCGGCCGTGGAGCAGGCGCTGTCGGGCCGACGCGTCGACCTGGCGGTGCAGGCGTCGGCGGGCCGCCGCAAAGAGATCCTGGTCGCCGATATGGAGTCAACCATCATTGCGCAGGAGATGGTGGACGAACTGGCGGGCGAATTGGGCATCGGACCGAAGGTGGCGGAGATCACCGCCCGCAGCATGGCGGGGGAGATCGATTTCGCCGCCTCTCTGCGGGAACGGGTCTCATTGCTGAAAGGGCTTGAGGTCGCGGTTCTGGACCGGGTCGGCGAGCGCATGACGCTGCATCCCGGTGCCAAGACGCTGGTCGCAACGCTGCGCGCCCATGGCGTGTTCTGTGCGCTGGTGTCCGGCGGCTTCACGCTCTACGCCGACAAGATAGGCGCGCACTGCGGCTTCGACGACGTGCGGGCCAACCGGCTGCTGATCGAAGGCGGGGCGGTCTCCGGCGCCGTCGGGGAGCCCCTGTTGGGACCCGATGCGAAGGAAGCCGCGCTGAAAGACTTCGCCCGGCAACGCGGCATTTCCCTGGACCGGACTTGCGCTGTCGGCGACGGCGCCAACGACCTGCCGATGATCGCGGCCGCGGGCCTTGGCGTCGCTTATCACGGCAAACCGAAAGTTCAAGCCGCCGCGCGGACCCGGATCAACCACGGCGACCTGACGGCCCTGCTCTACTTCCAGGGCTACCGGCGCAACGTCTTCAGGCATTAGGGAAGGCCGGAGCCTTCCCCGAAAAAAAGTGGCGGCCCCTGTCGGGACCGCCACTCACGCTAACTCAATACGATAATGCCGTGGATCAGCTCTGATTGAGACGCACGGCCACCCATTGGAAGTCACCCTGGCGGAAGACCAGAAGCGTGACGACGCGGTAGCCCTCTTCCTTGGCCTTTTCCACGCGGTCCGCGACTTCGTTAGGCGAGACGACCTCTTCCTGATCCACCTCGACAATCACGTCGCCGGGCTGCAGCCCCTTCTCGGCCGCGTTGCCGCCCTCATCGACTTCCGTGATCACGACCCCCTTGGCCTTTTCGTCGAGCCCATATTGCTCCCGCAATTGCGGGGTCATGCTCGCCAGGGCCATGCCAAGCGGGACGATCCGGCCCTGTTCCTGCTCTTCCTCTTCCACCGGTCCGGGCACGGCCCGCGCCAGCAGTTCCGGTTCCAGCTTGCCGAGCTTAACCTGGAAAGTCTTTTCTTCGCCTTTGCGCCAGACCTTGACGTCGACTTCCGCGCCGATGGGCGTTTCCGCAACGAAGCGAGGCAATTTGCGCATCTCAGTGATCGCGCGATCATCGAATTCCAGGATCACGTCGCCCTGAATAATGCCGGCCTCTTCCGCGGGGCCACCCTCGGTGACCGAGGCCACCAACGCGCCGCGTGGCTTGTCGAGGCGCAGACCCTCGGCCAATTCCTCGCTGACCGTCTGAATGCGGACACCCAGCCAGCCACGCTGGACTTCCCCGGAATCCCGAAGCTGATTGATGATGTTTTTCGCAAGCGCCGAGGGGATCGCGAAACCGATCCCGACCGAACCGCCGGAAGGCGAGAAAATCGCCGTATTGACGCCAATCACATCGCCATCGAGGTTAAACATCGGGCCGCCCGAGTTGCCTCGATTGATCGCCGCATCGGTCTGAATGAAATCGTCATAGCGCCCCGCGTTGATGTCCCGCTGGCGCGCAGAGACAATGCCGGCTGTCACGGTACCGCCGAGGCCGAAGGGATTGCCGATCGCCACAACCCAATCGCCGATCCGCGTTTCCGCAGAGTCGCCCCAGGAGGTCGAGGGCAATGGCTCGTCCGTTTCGACTTTCAGCAAGGCCAGGTCGGTGTCTTCGTCGCTGCCGATCACTTCCGCCTTCATGGTCGTGTCGTCGGAGAAGCGCACGCTCACCTCATCCGCATTCGCGATGACATGGTGATTTGTAACGATGTAACCGGACGGATCGATGACGAAGCCGGACCCGAGAGACGCCGCAGGACGGCGTTCCCGCGGAGGTTGCCCGCGGCGCTCGAAAAACTCTTTGAAGAATTCCTCGAAATCCTCGGCACTTTCGCCTTCTTCCAGCGCCTGCCGCGTCGAGATGTTCACGACCGTCGGCAGCAGCTTTTCGGCCAAGTCAGCGAAGGAATCGGGAGCGCCACGGCTGTGCGCGGAATGAGCCCAAACCGCCGCCAGCAAGAGCGCCATCAAAGCCAGGACCCAGCGGGACACGCCATGCCTGCCCGACGCCGCCGCTGCCCTGGCGTTTCGATTCTGTCGCAGTCTCTGTTGGTTCAATGTTGTCTCCATAAGCCGGCCCACAAAAGGTGTCGCCGTGTGGCGACTGGCACTTTGTCCCCCCAGCATCCTATTGCTTTGCGCTTTCTCCGAAAACGTAAATGACATCAGAAGATTTCACGTTCCAGTGCCTTGGCCAGTGCCCTGACCATTGGCTTGGCCGAGCCCTCGCTATTCCCGCCTGGAGCGCCGAAGGCTCGCCAAGGGGCGGAATCTGAACCCGGAAGAGGGCAAATTTGAGGCACGCTCCGGCCCTGACAGGCTATAGGCTGGGCCAGACCTAGCCCCGAAGTATCCAGACGAACACCACGCCGAGGGCCGCAGCCACCACGCCGCCCAGGCGCAATGTATCGGGCGGCACCTGTTCCATCATCTGCACGATCTGATGCAACCGCTTGGGAAAGAGCGCGAGGAACAGGCCCTCGATCACAAAGACCAGCGCCAGCCCCGTGAAGAAATCCTCCATTGCCCCAACCTACCCCAACGTTCGGATCGCGGTTGATGAGACTCGACATCTCTTCTGCGCCCGTCCCCTTATCGGTCCGTTGAGAAGCTCAAGCGTCCGCGGCTGCGGGGGACCGATCTAGTTTCCCGACCCGGCGGTTTCTTCGTTTGGCTTCAGCGAGCTCTCGACGCTGTTGAAGAAGCTGAAGAACTCGCTGTCGGGCGACAGAACCATATAGGTCCCTTCATCCGCCAGAGACTGCTCATAAGCCTGCATCGAACGATAGAAGTTGAAGAAATCGGGGTCCTGGCCATAGGCCTCGTTCAGGATTTCCGTCCGGCGACCTTCCCCTTCGCCGCGTAGCATCTCCGCTTCCCGCGTTGCTTCGGCGACAATCACCGTCGCTTCGCGGTCGGCAGCAGCTCTAATGCGAAGGGCCAACTCGTCGCCCTGCGCGCGGAATTCGCGTGCTTCGCGCAGACGCTCGGTCTTCATCCTGTCGTAAACGGCCTGACTGATTTCCTCCGGCAGGTCCGTGCGACGAATTCGTACATCGAGTATGTCGATTCCGAAACGCTGCGCCTGCGCGTCAACCCGGCTGCGAATACCCTCCAGCAGAGCTTCACGTTCCGCAGACAGCACGGTCGTCAAGCTGTTCCGGCCAAGCACCTCACGAAGACTGGCGTTGATGATGCCGCCCAAACGTTGCCGGACGACGCCTTCCGTTCGCACCGTTTGGAAGAAGACCAAGGGGTTCTTAATCCTGTAGCGCGCAAAGGCGTCCACAAGAAGCGGCTTTTGATCCGATAGAAGCAGCCGTTCCGTCGGCGGATCGAGATTCAGAACCCGCCGCTCATAGTACAGCACATCCTGAATGAACGGTACTTTCCAGCTTAGGCCCGGTTCGGAAATGACCCGCTTGGGCTCGCCGAACTGCATCACGATCGCTTGCTGAGTCTGGTGCACCGTGAAGAGCGCGCTGGACCCGACGATCCCGACGAGGATGACAAGAATACCGAGGACGAGAAGGATTTTTCTACTCATTGCCTATCTTCCCGTTCAGTTGCCTTGGTCCGCGCCGGACGATCTCGGGGCCCGCCGCAGTTCGTTGAGCGGAAGATACGGAATTGCACCGCTGCCGCCGCTGTCCAATATGACCTTGTCGGAGTTGCCGAGCACGCCTTGCATGGTTTCGAGATACATGCGCCGACGCGTCACTTCAGGATCCTGCCTGTAAGCATTATAGACGGAGAGGAAGCGCGACGCTTCACCCTCTGCTTCCTTGACCAAGCGCTCCTTATAAGCCTGGGCGCCTTCGGTCATCTTCTGGGCTTCACCACTGGCACGAGGGAGAACGTCGTTGCGATATGCCTCTGCCTCGTTCTTCTTCTTGTCGCGATCCTGACGCGCCCTTTGAACGTCAGAGAAGGCATCCGCCACGGGCTGCGGCGGCAAGGCCGCCTGGATCACAAGTTCCGTGATTTCGATGCCAGCCTCGTACTCATTCAACGTATCCTGCAATAGGGTTCGTGCCGACTGCTCCACCAATCCACGAGATTCCGTCAGCGCCGGCTGGATGTCGGTCCGGCCAATAATTTCACGCATCGCGCTTTCCGCCGCGATTTTCACCGTGGCCTCGGGATCACGAACATTGAAGAGATACTGACCGGCGTCGGCAATTTTCCACTGAACCGTGAAATCGATGTCGATGATGTTCTGGTCGCCCGTGAGCATCAGGCTTTCTTCTTCGACGTCGCGCGTGCCGCCGCGCGCGCGGTCCGGAAAGCCCTGAAAGCCGACGTCGATCTGTTGGACGTCCGTGACCCCGGGCGTAATGACGGTTTCGATCGGGTATGGCAGATGCCAGTGCAGTCCCGGCGGTGTCGTATTGACCCACTCCCCAAAGCGCAACACCAAACCTTCCTGGTTGGTTTGCACCCGATAAATCCCGGAGAAAAGCCAGATCGCAATCAGCACCAGAATGCCGAGAAGGAGGCCGCGTGAACCCATGCCCCCGGCGCCGCCAGGGAACATACCCTTGAAACGATCCTGGCCTCTGCGGATGAAATCTTCGAAATCAGGGGGCTGAGAACCGCCACCGCCGCCGCCGCCGCGACCCCAGGGGCCGCCGCCACCGCCGCCGCCTCCACCTGAGCCTCCACTTGGCCGGTTGCCCCAAGGACCGCCGCCGCCCTTATTCTCCCATGGCATGGATCATTATCCCGCTACAGTGCCGCCGCGATGCCGAAGGACACCCGGCTCAACTTACCGTTCATTCGTCTGTCGTGCTGAAGGACAGGTTCATGCGAAATTTCGCAGTGCAATAGTCTGAAAGCCGCCTTATATCACCTGCGTGCGGTTATAAAGGCCGGTTGCGGATACGAAAAGCCTTCTCCGCGCATATTGGCCATTCAGGGGAGTTTTTCAAGGATGCCTCACGTTACCGAGGATGGGGTTCTCGACGCTCTGAAGACCGTGGCAGACCCTGACCGCGGGCAAGATATCGTTGCGCTTGGAATGATATCTGGTCTGATTATCAAGGATGGCAATGTCGGTTTCGCGATCGAGGTCGATCCGCAGCGCGGTCCGCATATGGAGCCGCTGCGCAAAGCCGCCGAAGAGGCCGTCCATGCCCTGCCCGGCGTCGTGTCGGTGACCGCCGTTCTGACGGCCGAGCGCGCCGCCGGCGCGAGGACCGCGCCCCAACAGCAGCAAGCGGCCGCGCAGCAGCAGGGCGGCCCGCAAGGGGGGCCCCAGGGAGCACCTGGCACGAAAGCCCTGGTCCCCGGTGTGAAATCGATCGTCGCCGTCGCCTCCGGCAAGGGTGGCGTCGGGAAGTCGACCACCGCCGTGAACCTGAGCCTGGCGCTGACCACCTTGGGTCTGAGGGTCGGCCTGCTCGACGCCGATATCTACGGCCCCTCGCAGCCGCGCATGCTGGGTATCTCCGGGCGCCCCAACTCACCCGACGGACGCACGCTGAAGCCGATGGAGAACTACAACGTCAAGTGCATGTCGATGGGGTTCCTCGTCGCCGAGGACACGCCGATGATCTGGCGCGGCCCGATGGTCCAGTCGGCGTTGTCGCAAATGCTGCGCGACGTCGATTGGGGGGAGTTGGACATCCTCATCGTCGACATGCCGCCAGGCACCGGAGACGCGCAATTGACCATGGCCCAGCAGGTGCCGCTGACCGGCGCGGTCATCATCTCCACACCACAGGACATCGCGCTGCTGGATGCGCGCAAAGGTCTGAACATGTTCCGAAAAGTCGATGTGCCGGTGCTGGGCATCATCGAAAACATGAGCATGTTTATCTGTCCGAACTGCGGCCATGAGTCCCACATCTTCAGCCACGGCGGCGCCAAGCTGGAAGCCGAGAAGCTCGGCGTGGATTTCCTGGGCGAGCTTCCCCTGGATATCGAGATCCGCGAAACGTCGGATAGCGGGCAGCCGATCGTCGTCTCCAGGCCCGACAGCCCGCACGCGGTAAACTACGTCTCTATCGCCGAGAGGATTTGGGCACAGGTCGCGGGCAGCATCGGTCAAGGCCGGCAGGCCCCCAAGATCGTCATGCAATAGGGACCGCCGGGCAATAGGGACCGCAGGGCGCCTCACCGTCCCATCACGGTTTAATGAAGCCCGGGCGCCTTGATTCCGGCAGCGTCCCTTTCATATATGCGAATGCGCGAATGCATCAGGCTCAGGCGACCGCCGGTCCGAGCGGGGGATATCCAGAGTTCAGGCGCCCAATACCGGGCCCCGAGGGGGCAGCCCCCATTGGGGTTCGGTGGGCAAAAAGGGGGGTGGCGCAGGCCATCCCCCTTTTCCAATTGCTGGCGACCACTTAGGCCATAGTCCCCGGAGCACCGGTAAAAAGCGACGTATCAGCCGCCAAACATCTTCTTCAGGTTTTCGAAGCCGGCTTCGTAGACGCCGCTAATCGCGGCAATCGCATCGTTCTCCGGGGCGCCAGAGGCCTCGAATTCGCTCGACCAGTCGACCGTGCAACCGCCGCCTGCCTCCCGCACCTTCAGAACGGCGGTGTAGTTCGCCACCGGCAGCGGGCCGGAAAGGATGGAATAGCTGTAGACGCGTTCCTTGTCGTCCGAGGAGAGCTGCTTTTCGACGATCTGGCCGCCGCCTCTCAGGAAGAGGGTGCGGACCTTTTCTCCCGAGTCCTGGGTCGTCTCGCTCTTCTCGACCGCGGGGTGCCAGTCCGGCAGGCCATTGAAATTCCCGATCACCGACCAGACCGTTTGGGCCGATACCGGTAATTGTACTGACGTCGCGACCTTCGGCATGAGTGTTTCTCCTCCCCTTCCCGATCCAGTTCCTGAGGCAGCATAACGCAGTTGGGCGAACGGCCCAAACCTACGCGGCGCGATCGAGAATCACGAAGCAGTAGTCCGGGCCGTCGCCGCCCTCATGGGCTTCGCGGAAAGATTCGCGCCATGCGGCTTTTTCAATCTTTGGAAAAAAGGCATCGCCCTCCGGCGCAGCGGCAACTTCCGTGATGTAGAGCCGCCCCGCGAACGGCATCGCCTGCGCATATATCTCCGCCCCGCCGATGACCATGATCTCCGCGGCCCCGGAGTCCAGCGCCAGCGACCCGGCCAGCGTCATGGCGCTTTCCAGGTCGCCCACCGACTCGACACCCTCGGCGGCAAACGACGCGTTCCGCGTGATGACGATGTTCGGGCGCCCGGGCAGCGGCTTTCCGATGGAGTCGTAGGTCTTGCGCCCCATGATCACCGGCTTGCCAAGAGTCTTGGCCTTGAAGAACTTGAGGTCGCCGGAAATGTGCCAAGGCAGGCCGCCGGCCATGCCGATGGCGCCGTTCTCGGCCACGGCCGCGATCAGCGCCACGGGGACTGTGCCGGAAAGCCCCATCAAACCGCCACCGGCGCCGAGATATGCGGATGCGCCTCGTAGTCCTGCAGTTCGAAATCCTCGAAGCAAAAAGCGAAGAGATCCGTCACCTCGGGATTGAGAACCATGCGCGGCGGCGGCAGAGGCTCTCGGGAGAGCTGCTCGTCGGCCTGCTCCAAGTGATTGGTGTAGAGATGGGCGTCGCCAAAGCTATGCACGAATTCGCCGGGCCGAAGCCCCGCCGCCTGGGCCACCATCAGGGTCAGCAGGGCGTAGGAGGCAATGTTGAAGGGCACCCCCAGAAAGACGTCGGCGGAGCGCTGATAGAGCTGGCAGGAGAGCCGCCCCTCGGCCACGTAGAACTGGAAGAGGCAGTGACAGGGCGGCAGGGCCATCTTGTCGACCTCGGCCACGTTCCAGGCGGAGACGATGAGGCGCCGGGAATCCGGATTGCGCCGAAGCTGTTCCATCAATGCCGAGATCTGGTCGACGCTGCGGCCGTCGGGGGCCGGCCAGGATCGCCACTGCGCCCCATAGACGGGCCCCAGGTCCCCATTCTCGTCGGCCCACTCGTCCCAAATGCGGACACCGTTTTCCTTGAGGTAGGCGATGTTGGTGTCGCCTTTGAGGAACCACAGCAGTTCGTAGATGATCGACCGCAGGTGCAGCTTCTTGGTCGTCAGCAGCGGGAAGTTTTCCGCCAGATCAAATCGCATCTGGTGACCGAAAACGCTGAGGGTGCCCGTGCCGGTGCGGTCGGACTTGGCCACGCCCTGGTGGCGGACGCGATGGAGAAGATCGAGATACTGTTTCACGGCAAAGGTCCTGGATTCCGCGGGCGAAGCGATCATTCGACCGAATCGGCGTGGCGCCCCTTCAGAATACCCCATCGAAGAACCTTGACCAGAGGTTGAAGCCGGATATCCGGACCCCATTCGGCCCCGAACGAGCGCCCGTTACTTCTTCTTCAAAAAGCAACCAATAATCCTTATATTCAGGAGGTCGGGAAACCGACTATGGCGCTAAACGAGCTTGTGGAATAAGCGTAGCGGACCCGGGGGCAGTACCCGGCGCCTCCACCAGTTTCCGCCCTTTCGGCAGCCAGAAATGGCGCCAAAGGGCCCTTTATGGGGGCGAAACAGGATCGACGCGCGTGGTAAAGACTTGTTCGGTGCCCGGCATGGTACCGCCGTTATCGGGCCATTATGTAGTTGCGAATGACAACTATGCTGAGGCTCGCCTCGCCGCTTAATGCGGTCGGGTGATCCGATTTAAGTCCCTGGCCGTTCAGCGGTCAGGGCGGGGTTTGGGGCGCACCTGGCAACAGAAGCGCCCCGCAAGTTCAGGGGCGGCTTCGGCCGCCCCTTTTCGTATTCGGAGTCATTTGTGGACCGGATTGCCGGGACGTTAACCAACTTATGACGAATTGGGCCGATCATCCCTTAAGACCGCCGCGTAAACAGCCTCCAAGGAAAAGCTGTTGAAAGAGACCCCTTCTGGACCTTTAATGCGGGGAAACCGTCGGCATCATTGCCAGCGGCCTGACAGGGAAAACGAGAGCTTAGCGTCAAAGTGATGACGGAAGACGGCCTCCGATACGACCAGATGGTCGAGGACGCGTTGCGCGGCGTGGTCCGCGAAGCCCTGAACTATACCGTGGTCAATGGCCTGCCGGGCAATCACCATTTCTACATCACCTTCCGCACCGACGGACCCGGCGTGGAAATGCCCGATTACCTGCGGGAACGCTATCCCGGGGAAATGACGATCGTCCTACAGCACCAGTATTGGGGACTGAAGGTCGAAGACGACATCTTCACGGTGACCTTGAGCTTCAACGACGTGCCGGAGCGCCTCTGCATCCCGCTGGACTGCGTGACCTCGTTCGCGGATCCTTCGGTCCGGTTCGGTCTGCAGTTCGACGACGATCAGGGCGACGAGCTGGAAGCGGCGGAGGAGCAGGAACTCGAAGGCGAGACGGACTCCGGAGAGGACGCCGGCAAGCCGGATAGCGCAACGCCGGACGCAGGGGGCAGCGACTCCGAGAAAGTCGTTACGCTCGACACCTTCCGAAATCGCTAGAGGCCGTAACCGCGCGGACCCATAACCGCTAAGGCAAGCAACCGCCGTGCGCGGCCACCGACTCACCTTTCCGAATTGTACGCGAGAAGAACAGGCTGCCCGATTGTCGGGCCGCAGACTAATGACGTGTCGTACGCCGCCCCATCGTGCTGGGGTCCCAACGCTGGACACCCTTCTTCTTAGCCTTCGAACCCTGGCCCAGGCTCATGCCGTTCTTGCGCATGACGCCGACGAACTCCTTAAACCTGCGATGGAGTTCCCGACGCTCCTCCCGGGTGAGATCTTCTTCGGGGATCTGGCTGAGATCGCGTTCCCGAATATCTTCCATGGTCGCCTCGCCGCTCGATTGCGTCGCGCCATCCGAAACCGGCCGAGATGGCCGGAGTCCTGGTAGCGCATCCCACCCATGCTGATGGCTTTAAGTTAATAACCGGTTAGGCCCGGAGGCCCCCCAAAGGGCACCCCGAAAAGCCGGTCAGGCGCCGGGAAAGCGCCCCTGCGTTAGATGATTGTCCCAGCGGGCCCCGGAGAGATAAGCGGACCGGAGAGCCTCGGCCCGGGCGTCCTCCACGCTGTAGGACGCGGCACCGCCGAGGCCGCTGGTCACCAGGAATCCACCGTTCGCCCCCAAGGCGGCGACACCGCAGCCGTCCGGCACCTCCATGAACTCGAGGAAGTCCCCGGAAGCGAAGTCCCAGAAGGTCGTGATGCCGCCGCGCGGACTGGAGACGCCGAGGATTTCCCCCGCCGCATCCAGGCAGGCGCTGCCGCAATAGTTCCGCATGTGGGCCTGCACATCGGCCGGGGCTATCAGAAGACGAAGGGTTTCTTTGCCTCCATGCGCACCGAAATTGTGCAGACCAATCAGAGGAACAATGCTGCCGCTCGGCCCCTCGTGCTGCATGACGAAGGCAACCCCCCGGCGGCCGACGGCGAGATGACGGATGCTGAGCCGGTGCAGCGGCGGGTCCAACCGCCAGTCGCCTAACAGCGTGCCGTCCCGGGAATCGATGTAGGCCAGCGACGGCGACATCGTGGGCAAATTAAGTTTGGCTCGGCCCGTTTCGGGGTGCGTCAGAATTCCGCCGTTGGCAATCACCAGGGTCTCACCGTCCGGCAGCAGGGCGATTTCATGGGGTCCGATGCCGTGGGAGGAGAACTCACCGACACGCCGGAAGGCGGCTTTCACCTCGTAAATGCCGATGACACCTCGTTCCTCGTCGTAGGCATTTTCGGACGCGAAAAGAAAGCCGCCGTCCGGGGAGAAGACACCGTGGCCATAGAAGTGCCGCCCCTCAGGGCTTTCGATGGTCGAGACGACCGCGCCGTCAGCCATCCGGAAGGCGGCGGCAAAGGTGCCGGGGCGCCGTGCGAACACAACGCCGAGGTTCCGGTCCGGACTGAGTGCGATCCCGTGGCCGCGTGCAGGAAGCGGGATTTCGAAGACCGGGGCGCCGCGACCGTCGAAGGCGGCCAGACCGAAGCGGCCCTGCGGCGTGGCCATGGCGCTGAAGAAAAGGGTCCTGGCATCCAGCGCGGCCATCACAGGCGGTGCGAAAAAGGTCCCCGCGGCGAGACCGCCGCCCAGAACCTTCAGGCAGTGGCGGCGATCAATCGCCATCGAGCTCGTTGAATCCCAACTGCAGTCCGATCGCGGCGGCGAAAGGCCCGGCAACGGCGGTGCGCAGTTCCGAGAGAGCGCTCCGCAACGCTTCGACCTGTGCGCGGGCGGCAGGATCCGATACCGCTTCGGCCAGCGGCATGCCAACCGCCGCGACGCGCCCCATGGCATTGGAGAGCTGGGCTTGCATGTCCTGGTCCAGGGCGCGGCCCGCATTGCTGTCCGGCAAGAGCACCCGCAGCCCGTCGCCACCTTCCCCGAGATAGAGGGCCTGCAGGGCCGCCAGGTTCAGCCTGACGTTGCGCAGGTTGCGCGCGCTGCGCCAGGATTCGCTGCGGCGCGGCTTCGCCTTCTTCAGGGACTTGCCCAGAGGAAAGCCGAGCTTCATGTCGCCGATCATTTGCAGCATGGTGTGCAGTCCCGCGAGGTACGCCTGTGTGCCTTCGGCCCCGCGCAAGCGATCCGCGGGCGGCGAAAGCGCGCCCTGCCATTCCTCCACCAGATCCGACGCTATCGATGAAAGGTTAGCCGTGATCGCCGACAGAATGCGGCAGCTCTTCGGACGGTGCCCGTTGTCGCCGCCACCGAAAAAGGACTCGGAATAAAGCAGGCGCTCCAAAGCCGGAAAGCCCTGGATCGCGACGCTGCGCCGGGCGAAATCGTCGCCGAGGCGTGCCTCAAGGTCTTCGGCCTTCGAAAGCCGGGCCAGCTCCTTCCCCACGCTGTTCTTGCGGTCCGGCCAGAACTGCAGGCGGAAATTGCGCATGAAGAGCTCGACCGGTCCGGACCGAATGTGCTGCACCCCCATCCAGGCATCCATTGTCCGATGATAATGTTCGCGGAGGGGTTCGATCGGCTGCTCCGCGCCCGCGCCGCAAAAGGCCGACGCGGCCCGATCCAGCGCCGCCGTCGCCCGGGACAATTCCCGGTAGCGCGGCAAAATGTGTCCCTCTGCCAGCGCCAGATTGACGGCGGTGTAAGCTTCGGCGTCCACCGCAGCCCGTGGCGCGGAGTGCGGCGCGAGGCAAAGGACAAACGCGGCAAGCACCGAGAGCCGCCACAGGATCCGTGTCTGTCTTACCAGCGCATGCAGGCTCATAGCGAGTTCAGGAACTTCAGAAGGTTGTCCCGCTCCGTCTTTTGCATTTCGATGACCTTTTGTTTTGCGGCCTCGGCTTCACCGCCGTGCCAGAGGATCGCTTCCAGCAGGTTGCGCGCGCGGCCATCGTGCAGGAATTCCGTGTGCCCGCTAACCGTTTCCGTCATGCCGATTCCCCAGAGCGGCGCCGTGCGCCACTCCCGTCCGCTCGCCACGCCCTCCGGACGTCCGTCGGCCAGCCCCTCCCCCATATCATGCAACAGCAGGTCGGTGTACGGCCAAATCTTCTGGCCCGATTGCTCCGGCAACGCCGCCACCTTTTCCGTGACGTAACCGGGCTGGTGACAGGCGATGCAGCCGGAGCGATGGAAAACCTGCTTGCCGGCTAGGACGTTGGGGTCGCCCGCATTGCGCCGCACCGGTACCGCGAGGTTGCGGGAATAGAAGCTGACGAGATCCATGACCTGTTGCGAAACCTCGGCATTGTCGTGCTGCGGCGTATTGCCGTTCGGGGCAGCCATGCAAGCCTCCTGACCGGCGGTGCAGTCACCAGCCGGATGGGGCGCAAGCGGACTGGACATTCCGATATCGCCGGCAAAGGCATGCGCCGATTGTTGCGGGATGGTCGGCTCTCCGGCTTTCCATCCGAAGCGGCCGATCATCACCTGTTCTCTTTCGTGGCTCCAAACCATGTTGGGTCGGCCGGAGATTCCGTCGCCGTCTTCATCGTTGGGGTCGGCCAGCGACAGGATGTCGGATTCCGGAATGGCTTCCAGAAGACCGAGGCCGGTCATCGGCGGCGCGACGCGCGGCGACAGCATCGTCTCGGGGTGCAGCGGGCCGTAGCCGAGGTTCGTGACACTGTAACTGGGCTTGCGCAGGGAAACGACCTCACCATCGGAAAGGGTAACCGTGATCTCTTCGTATGCGATGTGCATGCGGCCCTCGGCCGGGACGCCGGGAATCGCAATGTCTTGCAACTGTCCGCCGTAAACCGGTTCCGGGATCACGTTTTTGCGCCGCGTATCGAGCGCCGCCCGCTGTTCGGGCGTCTGCGCCGGAATGCTGAGCCGCAGAAACATGGAGACCGCGTTATCGTCAGGCCAATTGGCCTTTGGCGTGTGGCCGCGGCCGTCCCGGACGTGGCAGCGCTGACAGGAACGGGCGTTATAGAGCGGCCCGAGGCCATCGGCGGCCTGGGTCGAAGCCGGCGCGACAACCCAGAGTCTCTTGAAGAAGCCGTTCCCGACCTTGAAGTCGAGTTCCCGTTCGAAGCTCATGTTGGCAGAGCTATGGGAGAAGGCGTTGCGGTTGGGCCGCTTGCGGGAGGTCGCGGCCCCGCCCGGCAGATGCTCGCCCTGTTCCACCGAAGAGAAGTCCGTGGTGGGCGCCAGGACCTCGGCTGCGGCAGGCGATAGGGGAGAAAGCCCTAGAAGAATCAGGCAAAGAGAAACGCGCAACATTGGAACTGCCGGAAAAAGGGCCGGACGCGTCCCCGCGCATCCGGCCCCTTGTTGGTCAGAGCGGTTACTGGGTCATCACCGCGTTGGGGTTGTCCAGGCTGTCCGATCCCTCGAAGTCGATGGACTGGAGTTGCAGAGCCGCTACGACCCCAGTGATCGCCTTGGTCTGATCCTTCAAAGCGTTCACGACATCGTCCAAGACCTGATTGCCCTCATCATCGCCGTCGGCGAGCATCTGGTCATAGGCCTTTCCGCCCTCCGCCGTTTCCACCATCTTCTTCATCGCGGCGTCGGTCGCATCGAGTTTCGCCAGCAGTTCGGCGTTCGCGCCCGAGGACGCCTGCTGCGCCAGATCGGAGACACTCGGCCCCTCGACTGTCGATCCATCGACCCGGACATAGCGGCCCGTATAGATATTCCGCATGCCGACCTGGTTGTAGTAGTGGGACCAGTGGGTGTTGTCGCTGAAGCAGTCATGCTCTTCTTCCGGATCGTGCAGCATGAGTCCGAGCTTCATGCGCTCGCCCGCCAGTTCTCCGTAAGACAGGCTGCCCAATCCGGTGAGGATCGTGGCTATCCCGGCGTCGGCATCGCCCTCAAGAAGGCCCTGCCGCGCCTCCCCGCCCAGTGCCCAATTGGCCACCATGTCGCCGAGGTCATCGACGAGCAGGTTGGTCACGGCCTTGAGATATTGGGCACGGCGTTCGCAGTTGCCGCCGGTGCAGTTGTTCGGATCGTAGTCCGACGCGGGCCGTGCCCCGGCGCCGGGACCGGTGCCGTTCAAGTCTTGACCCCAAAGCATGAATTCAACGGCGTGATAGCCGGTGGCGACGTTCGCCTCGACATCGTCGATCTCGTGCAGCTTGTCGGAGAGCAAGACCTTCGTGATTTCGGTGGCGTCGATTTCTTCGCCGCCGATCAATAGTTTTTCGTTGGCGACGAGATTCGCGGTGTAGAAGGGATTCTCATCTGACTCTTCGCCGTAGTTGCCGCCGTCCACATAGTCGATGAGACCTTCGTCCAATGGCCAGGCATTCACCTTGCCCTCCCAATCGTCGACGATCGCATTGCCAAAACGATAGCCTTCGGTCTGCTGATAGGGCACACGCGCCGCTCGCCAGGCGTCCTTGGCGGCCGCCAGATTCGCTTCCGTCGGCTTCGCCAGGAATTCTTTAACCGCCGCCTGGAGGTCCTTCGCCGTCATCAAGGAATCCTCGTATTTCGCATGGGCGATATCCGAGTAAGTCGTCAGCACATCCTTCTTGTCGACCGCCGCGGAGGCCACGGAGGCATGCGACAGGGCTACAAGCCCGCCGATAATCATCAGGTTCATCCGGTTCATTGCCGTTCCTTTCGTCTCGTCATTCTCATTGCGTCTTTTGGGCATCATTGGGCCTGGCATCATTGGACCGCTGAGGCCGGACAATCCTCCTGACATCGTTCGAGCGCCCCCGACATGGGACGTCATTGCTCACCAGAGATGTGACTGGTTCTCATTCGCATCGATGTGTTTTATCGCACATCGCCCTTTCGGCGCGTTGCGACATATAGCCTCGGCCGCTGCGCCGAAGGCTCCGCAGGTACCATGCGAGGCTTTGCCGCTGGCGGCTCGTTTCCGAGGGCCTGAGCCCCACTTCCGCTCTTGCGCCGCCGATCGTTCAGGAACCACCGAGCCACCACGACCAGGTCCCTAGACTCCAGATTCCGCCAAATGAACATCCTGGCTTTGCCCTCAATCGCTTAACGCGTCCTGCCCCGTCACTTAGAAGCAGTTTCTTTAAGAATGCAAGTCATTATCATTTGCGTTTAGACTGAAGATCACTATATGCTATCCTCACCGCGGCTGTTGGGGCTGTCGAAGTCGATGATTCTGTGTCTTTGCAACGGGTTAAGCGAAAAGGACGTGCGCACCGCCGCCGCCCTTGGGATTGCGTGCCCATCCGAGGTCTATCGCCATTTCGGGTGCCGCCCCCAATGCGCCAAGTGCGTTCCCTATGTGCGGGAAACCCTGAACGAGGCGAGGCGAGAGGCAAACGGCCCGTCGCTTTTTGCGGCGGAGTAAACACCTACGAGATTTGCCTGACTTACCAGAGGCCGTCCCCGGCCTATCATTTGATATTGCCTACAACCGTGTATCGCTTGCCGTTGCACTCAAGGTCGCGACGCGTCAATTTGCGTGCCGACCAATCAGGAGAGGATAGACATGAAGGGCGACAAAAAGGTCCTGCAACACCTGAACACCGTTCTCAAAAACGAACTGACCGCCATAAACCAGTACTTCCTGCATTCGCGCATGCTGAAGGACTGGGGGCTCACGGAGCTCGGTGACAAGGTCTACGAGGAATCGATCGATGAGATGAAGCACGCGGACAAACTCATCGAGCGAATCCTCTTTCTGGAGGGCCTGCCGAATCTTCAAGATCTCAACAAGCTTCTGATCGGTGAGGACGTCAAAGAGATCCTGGAATGCGATCTCAAACTGGAGATGAAGGCCCATCCCGATCTGAAGGCCGCCGTCGCGGACTGCGAAAGCCTGGGCGACTATGTCAGCCGGGACCTCTTTGCCGAAATCCTGGAAAGCGAAGAGGAGCATATCGATTGGCTTGAGACCAACCTGGGCCTGATCGAAAGGATGGGGCTGCAGAACTACATCCAATCCTCGAGCGGCAAGCCGGATTGATCTCAGCGCCTTCGCCGGCGCCAAAAGCCCATAACCCGATTATCAGTGGAGCGTGACCTTTCCCCCGAGAGCGTCCGGCGCATCGGTCGCGTCTTGCGGCACGGCGAAGAGGAGATGATTGGGACAAGGCTGAATTCTGAGGCGCGCGAAGGAAAAGCTCTGGGCGACCCCTTCCAGGGCTTCCAGCATGATACGCGCCGCAGCGGCCGGCAGAATTTCCGTGACCGCCAGCCAAGCCCCTCCTCCGTCGCTGTTCTGCAGCCGTGCCACCGTCTCGATCAGACGTTCTTCGTCCGGTGAGACGAAACGGCACGCCGGGCAGCGCACGTCGACGGGGCGCAGCGCGCATTGAGACAGGACCGTCAACGCGAAATCCAAGCCGTCCTCGGCGTGTCCAACGCCCGCCCCCCGCAAGGCGCAGCCGAGACCCGGGCCGGCCTTTTTCGATGCCTTAAAGCAGGTCACCCAATAGCGGACCGCCCAGATCATCAGCCGTTCCGCTTCCCCCAAGGCGTGAAAATCCCTGGCATTTGAGCCGTCGAACTTGCGGGCTTCCATCCGTATGCGTCCTCTCATTCATGAATTCATGGGATACGCCGCATCAAAATCGTTTTGTTATTGCGACGCATTCTCAAATAGAGCTTTCGATCGCAGAAATGTAAAGCCCCTTTTTCATATGAAATTCGGGGGTTTACTAATTTTCTTGCGATTGCAAATGACTCGCATTATTAATTAAAAATCCCTGTTGCTTATGCAACCCCTTCAGTCAGGAGCCTGCTCTCACGGTTAAGCGCCTGTAGCACCTGGCGCCGACGCACGGGGACGCAAATGCGCTGGACCAGGTCCAGAGCCAGAGTGTATGAATATAAATGTTATAACATTACAATAAGGAAGCAATGATGCGAATTTGGATGTCGAGCGCAGTCTGTGGAGCGCTTCTTCTGGCGGCCCCAGCCTGGGCACAGACCGTTACACAGCCTGCAAATGTTTCCGGGGGCGAGGATGAGCCCGCATTCGAGTGGAACCTTTCCGGACGCAACGCGGACGCCTACCCGCGCCTGGAGGGCGAAATCTCCGTCGAAATCCAGAACGACAATACCTTCGACTCCGACGACGACGACAACGAGCTCAATGATCTTTTCACGACGACCGAGCCATTCCTTGCGTTGTTCTTTTCGCCCGAGTTCTCGATCCAATCCGGCATGGTGCTGGAACCCGTCCAAGACCCGACGCCCGGTGAGGACCGCTACTTCGGCGGCCATGGGTTTTATGCGGAGACCCTTGCCCTGGTCTACGAGACCGACGATTTCGCGATCTTCGGCGGCAAGATCAATCCGACCTTCGGCGTGGCTTGGGATATAACACCCGGTGTTTTCGGAACGGATATTCCGGAAGACTATGAACTGACCGAACGCATCGGTGCCGGCGGATCCTTCACCTTGGGCAACGACGATATCGGATCCCATACCTTCACGGCACAGACGTTCTTCGTCGACACAACTTTCCTGAGCGAATCGATCGGCAACGATCGCGGCCGAACCGATCAGGACGATGGCGGCCCCAGCAATACCGAAGCCTTTGAGTCTTTCAGCATTACATTGGATGGCGAACTGCCGGCGCTGGTGGACGGTCTGAGCTATCACCTGGGCGGCGAGTTCCAGGAGGAAGGCGAAGGGGACGCGGAAAGCGAGACCGGATTCGTGGCGGCCTTGTACGGTTCCTTCGATATTGGCGAGGAAACATCGGTCGAGCCCCTGATCGAATGGGCCTATTTCAACGACTTCGGGGGCGAAGAGAACGACACCGACTACCTGACGGTCGGCTCGGGCTTCTACCATGGGCCTTGGAACCTAGCACTTTCCTACAGCGGGCGCTTCACCGACCCGGAGGGTGCCTCCGACGTGGACGACCATCAGTTCCAAGTCTCCGCCGGATATGAGTTCGAGTCCGGTGTCACCCTGGATCTCGGCTACAAGTTCGTGGAGGAGGACAACGTCGACAGCCAGGTCATCGGCATTCTGTTCGCCTACGCGTTCGATTTCGCCGTTTACTGATCCGACCGTTCGCCGACAGGAACGAAGGGCGGGCCCGTCACAAGGCCCGCCTTTTTCGTTGGTCTAGCGCGCCGCCAGCCGGCGCTCCCGGAAAAGAATGTAGATACCGCTGGCGATAATGATCGCGGCACCGGCCAGGGTCGCCAGATCGGGGAATTCGCCGAAGACCAGGAAACCGAACAGGGTCGCCCAGACCAAGGAAAGATAACCGAGCGGCGAGATGGTCGCTGCCGAGGCCAGTCCAAAGGCCTTGATCAGGGCGAAGTGGCTGACGCCGCCGATCAATCCCAGCAACAGCATGAGGCCCAAGTCGTAGAGCCCCGGCGCTGTCCAGAAGAAGGGCACGGCAAGGCTGCACACCACGGACCCCGCAAGCGCCGTATAGAAGATCGTCGTCTGCGGCGAATCGGACCGCGTCAATTCACGCGTCGCAATCTGGTAGAGTGCGTAGAGGGCAGCCGCTGTCAGCGGCAGGAGCGCCGCCAGATCGAAGACATCGCTGCCGGGCCGGATGATGATCAAGGCCCCGCAGAAACCGCAGACCACCCCGGCCCAACGCCGCGGCCCGACACGCTCTTTCAGCAAGGGGACCGACAGCGCGGTCACCACAATCGGCGACAGCAGCATGATTGCCGTTGCCGTGGCGAGCTGCAGGAAACTCAACCCGGCAAAAAACAAGCAAGTGATGACGATCAGAAGGCAAGAGCGCATGAGCTGCAGCGGCAAACGCTGCGTGCGCGCAATCGCAATCGTGCGCCCGCGGAAAAGCGCCAGAAGAAAGACGAAATGAAAGAAGTAGCGGGCCCAGACGACCTGAAAGATCGAATAGGTCTGTGACAGGTGCTTCGCGATGGTGTCCATGATGACGAAAAGAAGAGTCGCCGCCATCATCCAAAGCACCGCCTGGATGACCCTGTCTCCTCCCGGGGCCCCTGCTCCGTCCGACAACCCGGTCTGCTGGGCCTTCATCGCCTTCTCTCCAATAGGTCTCACGGGATGGGCCCGCAGAACGACCTGCGCGGAGTCTCGTGGGGGCCGTTGGCTGCGCCGCCTGACTAGTAACGGCTCGCCAAGGGCTTGTATAGCACTCAAGCGCGGGCCAAACTTGGGCGTCACTCACAACTGAAACCCAGTCACATGACCGACCGTAAACGGGCCTATCTGATCGATGGTCCGCAGGCCGCGCCCCTCACCTTTGCGCTGACGCACGGGGCCGGCGCACCGATGGATACGCCTTTCATGGCGGCTTTCGCGGACCAGCTCGCCGGGCGCGGATGGCGCGTGGCCCGCTTCGAATTCGACTACATGGCCGCCCGGCGGCAAGATGGCCGCAAGCGCCCGCCATCCGGCCAGGCGGCGCTGCTGCAGGAATGGCGGGATGTCATCGAGGAACTGGGCGCCGAAACTCTGGTCATCGGCGGCAAGTCCCTGGGCGGCCGGATGGCCAGCATGGTCGCCGACGACAGCGGCGTGCGCGGTCTGGTTTGCCTCGGCTATCCCTTTCATCTGCCGGGGCGGCCCGAGAAGCTGCGCACCGCGCATCTGGCGGACTTGCGTACACCCTGTCTCATCGTGCAGGGAACCCGCGACCCCTTCGGGACTGCAGAGGACGTCGGGACCTATGACCTGTCCGGCGCCATCCGACTGCACTGGGCGGAAGACGGCGATCACGGTCTCAAACCCCGCAAGGCTTCCGGCAGGACGGAGGCGCAGAACTGGCAAGACGCGGTGACCGCCATCGATTCCTTTCTGCGCGACCTCCAGTCCTGACCGGCCGCCACCGGCAAGCCGTCCGCAGCGAACTCCTTACATCCCTAGCAGAGAAAAGAATGAACATGGCATCACAGGACGCAGTTATCGCAGAGCGCGGCATCGACCACCTGGTGCTACCGGTGCGAGATCTTGGCGCCGCGCGCCGATTCTACGAAGGAGCCGGGTTCACCGCCACACCGGACGCCGTGCACGCCTGGGGCACAGGCAACTTCCTGATTCAGATGCAGGGCAACTTTCTGGAACCCTTGGCCGTGGTGGCGCCGGAAAAGATCGCGGAGCACCGGCCGGGCCACTTCAGCTTCGGCGCCCACAACCGCGATTTCCTGCAGAGGCGAGAGGGCGTCTCCATGCTGGTCTTCGAAGGTCATGACGCACGTGCGGATCAAAGGGAGTTCACGAACAAGGGATTGGAGACCTACGCGCCCTTCGACTTCGAGCGGAAGGCGAAACTGCCGGACGGTTCGGAAGTCACGGTCGGGTTCTCGCTCGCTTTCGTCACCGACCCCCGCATAGAGGAGGCCGCTTTCTTCACCTGTCAACAAACGGCACCGCAATACTTCTGGAAACCGGAGTACCAGACGCACCGCAACACGGCGATCGCGTGCTCGGAAGTTATGCTGTGCGCCGAAGACCCGCTGAGCTTTCGCGGACTCTTTGCCGCACTGCAGGGCGAGGGCAGCCCGGAAGAGGCACCGGACCGGCTTCTGGTTCACACGGAACGCGGCGTCGTCTCCCTTTCAACCCGTGCCACCTTGGACCAGCGGTTCCCCGGCGGGCTAGGAGCAGACGCGCCCGTATCCCCTTTCATTGCGGGCTATCAGATCGCTGTGCGCAACCTGGCTGCCGTTCGGGACACGCTTGAGTCCTCAGGTATCCCTCACCGGAGCGAGGCCGAATGCCTGTGGATCGCGCCGTCCGAAGGCTTTGGGGCCCTGATCGCGTTCAAGGAGTCCGCGGGACCGCAGCCTTAATAGATGTCAACCATGCGCAAGGGAGGGACCGACGCGTCGCGAGACAGTTCCCGCGAGAAGATAGGGTCCCGCCGCGACACTATTTTAGATAGAGAATTCGCAGCCCTGAGCGCGCCATGTTTGCCGAAATTAAAGTATTATAAAGGTCTGATACGCAGTGTGGACGGTCTCTGATGTGGGGTCGGAATCACTACTTTGGCGCTTGGTGTCATTTATCAGAACGAGGAGGCTGAAGCCGACCTGACGGCTTCAGAGTTGGCACGGCTCCTGGAGCTCTTGCCGGAGCCGGCGCTTGTTTTTCAGAACGGACAAATCCTTCTGGCCAATTGCGCGGGGCGGGATCTGCTTAACGCTAACCGCCCCGAAGAGCTGAACGGCAAACCGCTCTCCGATCTGCTGCATCCCATCTTTCCGGAGGCGGGCGGCGACTGGCCCGAACAGGCCCCAGGCCCGGGAGACGAACCCGTCCGATCCGAGGCGGTCTATTTCACCTGCGACGGCGATACTGTCGACGTCGGCACGACGACCAGCGCGCTCTTGGTCGAGGGCCAGCGCGCGATGCTTGTCCTTGCGCGCGACCTGACGGACCGGAAGAGGACGGAGCTGGAACTCTCCAAGCGAGACGCCCAGTTGAAGCACGCCTTGCGCATCGCCAAGCTGGGGGCCTGGACCTGGGACTATCAGACGGATCAGCTTCTGCTTTCCCCGGAGTGTGCCGAGATTCTCGGTCTGCCGTTCACGGAAGACCTGGAGACATCTTCGGAGGGGTTTGTCAGGACCTTCGTTCATCCGGACGACCGGGACCGGGTAACCGAAATCTATGCGGCACCTCCCCTCAGCGCGCCCATCATGGATCTGGAGTTCCGCATCCGCCGACCCGACGGCACGGTCAGAAACGTGCACGAGGTCGGCGAAACGCTTTTCGGATCGGGGGGCCGTCCGCTGATCGAGATCGGTTTCCTGCAGGACATCACCGATCTGGTGGAATCGGCGAAGGACCTGGAACACGCTAAAGAACTGGCCGAGGAGTCGAGCCGATTCAAATCCGAGTTCCTATCGATGATAAGCCATGAGCTGCGAACGCCTCTCAACGCCATCATCGGATTCGCCGAAGTTCTGGAGCAGAATCTGCCGGACAGTTCCGAATGCGGGGGCTACGTGGAGTATGCCGCGGACATCGCGAGCAGCGGCAAGCATCTGTTGGGTCAGATCGACGATATTCTCGATCTCTCGAAAATCGAATCGGGCACCTATCACTTGAGGGAAGAAGAGACGACCCTGAAGAAGATCCTGGCCAACGCTATGAAGTCGCTGGAGGAAACCGCCGACGAGAATATACCCGAGATCGAGATCCGGCTGCCCGAAGACTTGCCGGCGCTTGTCGCGGACCCGAGAGCACTGCGCCATGCCTTCTCCAATCTGCTTTCGAACGCTTGCCGATTCAATGAAGACGGCGAACGGATCGACGTGATGGCCGGAATGCGAACCGACGGCAGTATGCTGATCACGATCAGTGACGAGGGGATCGGCATGACGGAAAACGGTATCGACGCAGCTCTGGTTCCTTTCCGCCAGGGCGAGACCTCGATGGCCCGCAAGCACGACGGGCTCGGTCTCGGGCTGCCGCTCAGCCGCGCGATCATCGATCTGCACGGTGGCCACCTGACCATCCGAAGCGAGCTGGCAATCGGAACATGTATCGAGATCCGCCTGCCCAGTTCACGCTGCATCACGCGCTAGAGCGGTTCATCATCAAGTAGAATCAATTCCGATGGCGTTCGGCCACGGGGTTGGGTCACGGCGGTCCGCCGGGCGACGGTCGCAGCGCGATGCCGACCAACGATGAAACGCTCTTGGACGTCCGCGTTCCTTCCGGACTTGTACCAAGTTGCCCTTGACGGCGGCGGCGCATAAACTCGCGCCTCCCACCCCTCCTAACACCGCCGCCCAACTATTCTGATCCGGAAAGGCCCGTCCATGAGCGTCACACAGAAGACCCGCACCGAAAGCGATTCCATGGGGAACATCAAGGTCCCGGCCGATTGCTATTGGGGTGCTCAGACGCAACGGTCGCTGCAGAATTTCAAGATTGGCGGCGAGAGAATGCCACCCGCGATGGTGCGTGCCCTGGGCATTCAGAAGCTGGCCGCGGCCCGCACCAACATGGAACTTGGCGTCCTGAAAAAGAAACTGGGCCGTGCCATCGTGAAAGCCGCGCAGGAAGTCGCCGATGGAAAGATGATGGATCAGTTCCCGCTGGTCGTTTGGCAGACCGGCTCCGGCACGCAATCGAACATGAATGCCAATGAAGTCATTGCCGGGCGCGCCAACGAGCTGCTGAGCGGGCAAAAGGGTGGCAAGGAACCGGTTCACCCCAACGATCACATCAACATGGGGCAATCTTCCAACGACACCTTTCCGACCGCAATGCACATTGCCGCGGCGATGCAGATCGCGGAAGAAACGATCCCGGCCCTGCAGGCCCTGCAGAAATCCCTGGAAGCCAAGGCAAAGGCCTATCGCAAGATCATCAAGATCGGCCGCACGCACCTGATGGACGCGACGCCGCTGACGCTAGGCCAGGAGTTTTCCGGCTACGCCCAGCAGGCCGCGAACGGCGTGCAGCGCCTGAAAGAGTGCCTGCCGCGACTCTACAAGCTGGCGCAGGGCGGCACGGCGGTGGGCACGGGCCTGAACTCGATCAAGGGATTCGACAAACGCTTTGCGGCCGAAGTCTCCAAGATCACCGGCCTGCCCTTCGTGACGGCGCCGAACAAGTTCGAAGCTCTGGCGGCGCACGACGCACTGGTCGAAGCCTCCGGCGCGCTGAACGTCGTCGCCTGTTCGCTTATGAAGATCGCCAACGACATCCGCATGCTGGGCTCCGGGCCGCGCTGCGGTCTGGGCGAATTGATGCTGCCGGCGAACGAGCCCGGTTCCTCGATCATGCCGGGCAAGGTCAATCCCACCCAGGCCGAGGCGATGACCATGGTCTGCGCCCAGGTCATGGGAAACCATATGACCGTGACGGTATCGGGATCAAACGGCCACTTCGAGCTCAATGTTTTTAAACCGGTGATGATCTATTCCGTCCTGCAGTCGGCCAAGCTGATCGGGGACGCTTGCGATTCCTTCCGCACGAACTGCGTCGACGGGATCGAGGCGAACGAAACCCGCATCACCGAGTTGATGCAGCAGTCCTTGATGCTGGTGACGGCGCTCAACCCGCATATCGGCTACGACAACGCCGCCAAAGTGGCGAAAAAAGCCTATGCGGAGAACCTGACGTTGAAGCAGGCGGCCGCCAAATTGAGTCTGTTGACTGAAGCGGAGTTTGACAGACTTGTGCGTCCGGAAAAGATGCTGGGGCCGCGCGCCCAAAAGTGAGGCGGCGGCGCAACTTGGCTTCCGGCGATTTTCCATTGGTATGATGGCGGGAGATGCCGCATGACGGATGCACCCCATGCCGTCAAGAAGCGGTCTGTGAAGATCGCGGGACACAAGACAAGCCTGTCCCTTGAACAGGCTTTCTGGGACGCTTTGGGAGAAGAAGCGCGGCAGCGCAACCTTTCCATCAACGCCTTGATTGCCGAGATCGACAGCGCGCGGCGCGGCAATCTGTCCAGTGCCGTGCGGGTCTATCTCTTCAAGAAAGCAAAGGCGGTCGGCGGGACGATCTGACCCGGCCCCGTCGGACGCTATCAGGATCGATTCGAATTAGCGCTAGTCGAGACCTTTCAGGAATTCCTTGAGGACGTCCTCAGGTTTGATTTTCTTCTTTTTCTTCTTTTGCTTTTTTTTCGTGTCGCCCGCCTCCTCGGCTTCGGCGTCTTCCTCCGGCTCGACCCCCTGAAGCCCGAGAGTCTCGGATATCGTTTTCGCGTCTTTTTTCTTCTTCTTGGGTTTCTTCGATTTGAAGGGCTGTCCGCCGATGCGAATGTTAGGCTCATCGAGGCGACCGCTGAAGTCGAACGTCAGATATGGTTCGTCCGTATCGACACTGCGAAAGACGCGCATCAGGCTGCCGAGCTGCCAAGCGGCGATGTCGGCGGTGCCTTGCAAGTTCGCCGTCGCGTCACGCCCTACGATTCTAGCATCGGAGGACGTGAGAACGCCGTCGTCGATATTGAAGGTGCCCGCAATCTCGGAATCCGCATCGCCGAACGACCGGAACAGCACGGTGACCGCGTCAGCCACGCCGCGAATCTCTTTGACCTTCTTGCCGAGAAGATCGAAGAGTGCCGCTCCGATCTGTCCCTCGGGACTGGTCGCCGTTGTCAAGGTACCGGAAAGATCGCCGGTGCCATCGAGGCGGGACACGAGATCTGCCTGGCTGCGTCCGACCGTAGTCAAAGCCGCATTGATCGTGAGGGGCCCGGAGACCTTATTACCGCCCCAGATTCCGCCGGACAGGCCTTCCTCGATACGCATCTCCAGTGCGGTAACAGCTAGATCAGCCTGAACCCGGCCGACGGTTTGAACCTGTCCCGACACCATAAGGGTTCCCCCGAAGAGGGTACCGTTCAGCTTGGAGATATCCAGAACGCCGTTCGTCAGATCGGCTTCCAAATCACTGTCTTCAAGGCGCAGATCGTCGAACAGCAGAGCTTTAGATCTAACCTTGATAGCCGCATCCAGGGCTTGCAGCGCGATCAGATCAATCGGCTCGCGGGACCAGCGGGGATCGAGCCGTCCGCCCTGCCCGCCACCACCGGAGGCCTTGCCGGGCCGGCCAAAGATTTCTGTGACCGGAATCTCCCCCGTCGCGAGGTCGAGCGTGACGATAGGGCGCTCCGGGACAAGGTCGGCCGACACATCGCCCGAGACCTCTATTCCGCCGAGCGAGCCGTCGACGCCCTGGAAGGTCACCTCGGTCGCGCTTCCCGAAACGTTGGAGGACAGATTCAGGCCGCCCAGCGCAGGATTGAGTTCGGTCCCGAAGGCGTTCGCCAACCCGGGCAGAGACGGGTGCGCCGCGGCGACGTCGAGATCGTAACTGCCCAGCAGTGGCGCCAGACTGCCCTTCAAGTCGAGCGTGCCGCCGAGCGCCTTTACATCACCGTCGATTTCAAGGGCCGCCAAATCCCCAAGGACACTGCTTGAAACTTCTATCTGACCCAAGGCCTGCAAGAGATCACGGTCGAGTCCGAAAGCCTCCGCCGTCGTCCTGGGCTCTTGGACACGCAGGTCGAGTTGTCCCTCGATCTGCGGTGTGTCGCCAAGCGATGACAGTGTTCCGGAAAATCCGCCACTCGTTCCACCGAACTCCTGGTAGCGCAGATCGCGCAACGTCAAGGATCCGCGCTGCAACGTCCCGTCGACCCGCAAGTCCCGCAGCGACTGCTGTTGAAAAACAAGCTCGCCGATCCGCAGATCGAGATTGGCGTCGAAGCTTTCGAAAAGAGACATCGCTTCCGCGGCCTGCTCCCCGCCCGCCGCGTTCTGGCTTTCATCCGCCTGCGCGGGATCTTCAGACTCACGCGGCAGGTAGGCATCCAGGTTCAGCTTGTCGACGCTGAGGCCAATTCCGAATCCCGGCCGTTCCCGAAAGGCAATGGCGACACCGCCGGTCAGGCGGCTGACATCGGCGCGCAGGTCCAGGCGGGTCAGTGTCATCTGTCCGCCGCCGTAAGACAGCTGCGAGCGGAGGTTCATGCGCCGCAACCGCTCGGGCGGCACGGCGGAAACATCGGCACCGAGCCACCCCAACAGGCTCCGGAAGTTATCGGAAACAGCTTCGATCTTACCGTCGAACTCCGGCCCTTCCGGCGGGGTGGTTATGCGGCCCGAAAGCGAGACGTCGGAGCCACCCGGCAACAGCGCGGTCGCGCGCGTCACGGCGAGGCTGCCATCTGCCAGTGAGAGCTCGGTCTGGAACTGACGTACAACCTGTCCACGGTAGACCACGGCATCGACGGTGACGTTGGCAACGGCGGCAATGTCGGCCGGCAGCGCCCCGCCCGCCTCGCCTGAAGCATCGGTCTCCTGTCCTCCTGTCGCCTCTTGCGTCTCGCCTGACGTCTCATCGGTCTCGACGGAAGCCGCGAGCAAACGATCGACGTCGAGACGCTTGGCGTCGAGCGTGACGGAGATCAAAGGTTCAGGACTCAACGCCGCATCGACTTCGCCGGTAAAGGCGACGTCGCCGAGCTTCAGGTTTGCGTTGCTTGCAACGAGGTGCTCGGGCCGATAGGCGATCTGCGTTCGCAGGGAAAAGGACTGCGCCAATTGCGCGGGAAGGCCAGAAGCACCAATCGAGGCGAGAAGCGTTGCAAGGTTTTCACCTTCGGCCCGCAAATCCCCCTGCAACATGGCGGCGTCCGCGGACTCGCTGTCCCGGTCAAGCGATCCGGAGAAGGAAAGCGCCGATCCCGCAAATTCCAACTGCCCGCCCAGCGACGCTGGACGGCCGCTGTGCAAGCGGCCAAGAGAGGCTTCGAATGCAGTTTCGCCGCCGCGAAAGCGGCCCGTTCCCTGTGCGCTAAAGGGGCCGCGCAAAGACCCGGCGGAGATCACGGCCTCAACGGCCTCAAAACGGAGCTCCCGCCCCGGAGCACGATAGACAAAGGTACCGTTTTGAACCGCCACTTCGTCCAGGCTGATCCTCGTTTCCTCGGACACGTCAGCCCGCGGCGGCGTGCCGCTTCCGCCGTTTGGCTCAGGGTCTTGATCACTGTCTACGCCAAGATCCCAATTGCGCCGCCCATCCGGCAGGACTTCGAGCAGGATTACCGGGTCGACAAGCGCGACGCTTTGGACTTCCACCTGTCCGCGCAAAAGAGGAAGAAGCGAGACACGGACACGCATTTCGGCCAGACGCGCGAGGTCCGGGTCCGTGGCCCCCTCGATGCTGGCCATGCGTACGCCGCCCGCCGACAGAGTCGGCGTCGGTATCACGGAAAGACTGATATCGCCGTCAATCGACAGGGGCCGCCCCGTCAGGTCACTCGCTTCCTGTGCGATGCGTTCCCTGTGGACGTTCCAATCGACGAACCCGGGTCCCACCACGACCGCCGCGACGATCAGCAGAAGCAAGCCAGCGAGGGCATAGAGAAGAATTCTCAAGGACGAAACCTCTCCGACTTGCTTTCGGGCCCTTCGAACATCACGTTTCAATCACTACATGATGAGAAAATGAATGCTGGCCGTTGCGTGGAACGGCTTTTTCAGTAAGCTACTGAAGCCTGCCGATTCCGGCAAACCTTCCCGGCTCAGATAATCGCGAGCCAAATGTGCGAAGGCAGCAACAGAGGAGCGGTGGTAGGAGCCTCATGGGCAAGGTCGTAGACCTGGAGAAATTCCGCAAGGAACGGGAACGCCGCCTTAAAGACGCGGCGGATCGGCGGGAGCGCCGCGCCAATCGTATCAAGGATACGGTTGCGAAGGAATCCGGTGCCAAGGACAACGGTGCGACGCCCCCGGTGACCAAGCATTCCCCAGGCGACGCCACCCCACCGGAAGACGACACCGCCTAGTTTTAGCGTCGTTTTCCGCCGGGCAGCCGCTCAAATCCGGATTATTTTGCCGGGATTCAACAGGTTTTTCGGATCCATCGCGATTTTGAGCTGGCGCATGACAGCCAGGCTGTCGCCATGTTCCGCCTCCAGGAATTCCATCTTGCCGTAGCCAATGCCGTGCTCGCCGGTGCAGGTCCCGCCCATCGAAAGGGCGCGGCGCACCATCTTGTTATTGACTGTTTCAGAACGCGCCATTTCTTCCTTGTCTTCGGGATCGACGACGAACACGAGGTGGAAGTTGCCGTCCCCGACGTGGCCGACGAGAGGCGCGAGAAGGCCGGCTTCCTCAATGTCTTTCTTGGTTTCCAGGATGCATTCCGCAAGCCGTGAAATCGGCACGCAAACATCGGTCGCCCAGCCCATGGCACCGGGCCTGAGCGCCAAGCCCGCATAGTAGGCATCGTGCCGCGCCTGCCATAATTGTGAACGTTCCTCCGGCTTCACCGCCCAGGCAAAGTCGCCGCCGCCGAACTCGGCGGCCAATTCCCCGACCCGCTCGACCTGTTCCTGGACCCCGGCCTCGCTGCCGTGAAACTCAAAGAAGAGCGTCGGTTGAACGGGGTAGTCGAACTTCGAATACTTGTTGATGGCGTCCATCTGCACTTCGTCCAGCAACTCGATCCGCGCGATCGGGATGCCGGATTGAATGGTGTAGATGACGGTACTGACGGCGCCTTCCAGCGTGTCGAAGGAACAAACCGCTGCGGAAATCGCTTCCGGAATCCCGAAGAGGCGAAGCTGAACCTCCGTAATGATTCCGAGCGTGCCTTCGGAGCCCACGAAAAGACGGGTTAAATCGTAACCGGCGGAACTCTTCCGAGAACGCCCGCCGGTCCTGATGACGCGCCCGTCCGCGAGCACGACCGTCAGGCCGATCACGATTTCGCGCATCGTCCCATAGCGCACGGCATTGGTGCCGGAGGCCGAGGTGGCCGCCATTCCGCCCAAAGAGGCGTCGGCGCCGGGATCGATCGGGAAAAACAGCCCGGTATCGCGCAGATAGGTGTTGAGCTGCTTGCGTGTGACGCCGGCCTGAACGCGACAATCCAGATCCTCGCCATTCACTTCCAGCACTTCGTTCATACGCGACACATCGAGAGATACGCCGCCATGCAGAGCGTGCACCTGTCCCTCCAAAGAGGTCCCGGTGCCGAAGGGAATCACCGGTACGCCATGGCGGGCGCAGATTTTGACGATCTCCGCCACTTCTTCCGTGCTTTCCGCGAAGGCGACACCATCCGGCGGCGCGGGCGTGTGATAGGACTCGTCCTTACCGTGCTGATCCAGAACCGCCTGGGACGTCGAAAAACGCTCCCCCAGCAATGCCTCCAGCTCCGCGAAGGCCGGCTTCTTAACTGATTCTACAATGCCCATGGTCGTCTCTCTCCTTGGGGCGCATCCTAAACCACAAGGGGGGACCACGGCAAAAGGGACCTTAGGCGCCGTCCAAGCGACTTGAAGCCCCTCTTGGGCCTCAGCGATTGGCCATCCGCTCCGGCAGCCAGGTTGCGATTTCCGGAAAGACGACGATCAGCACCACCGCCAGGAGCAGCAGCAGGAAGAACGGCAGTGCGGCTCCCGCAATCTGCAGGATGTTGCGCCCGGTGAGACCCTGCAGGACAAAAAGGTTGAAACCGACGGGCGGCGTGATCTGCGACATCTCCACGACGAGCACGACATATATGCCGAACCAAATACGATCGATGCCGGCGGCTTCCACCATCGGCAGGATCACCGCCGTCGTCAGAACCACCACCGAGATGCCGTCTAGGAAACAACCAAGGACGACGAAGAACAGCGTCAGCGCCAGCAAAAGCATGTAGGGGGAGAGCTCCAGGGCACCGATCCATTCGGCCAGCAGACGGGGAATGCCCGTGAAGCCCATCGCCACGGTCAGAAAGGCCGCGCCCGCCAGGATGAATGCGATCATGCAAGAGGTGCGCGTCGCGCCCATCAAGCCGTCCAGAAACGTCTGGCGATTCAAAGTGCCGGACAGCCAGGACAGCAGCAGCGACAGCAATACGCCGACAGCGGCGGCGTCCGTTGGGCTCGCGATGCCGAAATAGATGGATCCGATGACTCCGGCGATCAGCAGAATGACCGGGATTAAGCGTCGCGAGGCATAGATCCGTTCCCGCAGGCCGACGGCTGCATCCGGCGCCGGCACTTTGTCCGGGTTGAGCAAGGACCAGACCGCGACGTAGCCCATAAAGAGACAGACCAGCAGGATGCCAGGCAGGACACCGGCAATGAACAGGCGTGCGATAGACTCTTCCGTCGCCACGCCGTAGACGATCAGAATGATGGACGGCGGGATCAGGAGGCCCAGCGTGCCGGACCCGGCGAGCGTACCGATCATCATGGTCTCGTGATAGCCGCGGCGCTTGAGTTCCGGAATCGACATCTTGCCGACCGTCGCGCAGGTCGCTGCCGAAGAACCGGAGACCGCCGCGAAGATTCCGCAGCCCAGGATGTTGACGTGCATCAGACGGCCCGGGAGGCGCGCCATCCAGGGCGCCAAGCCCCCGAAGAGGTCTTCGGAAAGCCGTGAGCGGAAGAGGATTTCCCCCATCCAGATGAAGAGCGGCAGGGCGGCCAAGGCCCAGGAGTTGCTGGCCCCCCAGATGGTGGTCGCCATCACCTGGCCGACCGGCGCCGAGGTGAAGAACGCCATGCCGATATAGCCGACGGCCAGCAGGGAAAACGCCACCCAAACGCCGCTGCCGAGCAGCGCGAAAAGCGCGACGACCAAAACGAGGGAGGACACCAACTGTTCCATGGCGTATCAGTCCTTCCCGTCGCTTGCGGTTGGCCCGTCGCTTGCGGTTGGCCCGTCGCTCGAGGGTGGCGCGGTTGGCGGTTCCACCGCGGCATCCCCCTGCCCCAGCAAGCCCTCGCCGGAGCTTTCGTAAGAAGCTGGCAGGCCGCGCGCCACACGCTGAAACTCGTCGGCAAGGGCGACAGTCAGCACGATCAGCCCGCCGGCCATAGCGAATTGCGGCACCCAAAGCGGCACCGGGACCATGCCCGGCGAGACGTCGCCGAACTCCAGGGACTCGAACATCAGCCCGATGGTGAAGTAGGCGAAGTAACCGGCCAGGACCGCCGCCACCGCAAGGCACCAGAGCTCGAGCCCGTGGCGTATGCGGCGCGGCAGGTGCTGAACCACCAGAGAGACGCGGATGTGTCCGCCGTGGCGCAGCGTATAGGCCAGCGCCAGGAAAGATGCCGCCGCCAGGAAGAACCCTGCGAATTCCGCATAGGAGGGAATGACGAGGCCCACGGCTTCTCCGGTGAAGACCACTGCAAAGGCGTCAATCAGATTGGCACCGACCTGCAGCAAGACGACGGAGCAGATGGCGACGATGAACGACGCCGCCACGCCACCGCTCCAGCGGTAGAGGCTGTCGAGGAACGCGCGCATATCAGAGATTCTCGGAAGAGATTAGGAGAGACGGGCTACCGCCGGAGCGGCAGCCCGTCTCAGGAAGGTCAGTTGTTGTAGGCGTCCAGGATCGCTTTTCCATCATCGCCGGCTTGCTCGAGCCATTCGGCGGTCATGGTCGTTCCGATTTCCTTGAGGCCATCCACGAGTTCGGGACTGGGGTCCCCCACCGTCACACCGTTCTCTTTCAAAACAGCGATCTTGGCGTCGGTTTCCTCCATGCTGGCCTGCCAGCCGCGGGCTTCAGCCGCGGCCGCCGCGTCGCGCACGGCGGCTTGCGTCGCATCATCCAGGCGGCGGAACGCCTTCTTGTTCACGACGACGACGTTCTTCGGCATCCAGCCCTTCGTGTGATAGAAATGGCTGAGGAAGTCCCAGGCCTTCGTGTTGGCGCCGGTCGACGGCGAAGTGATCATGGCCTCGACGCGGCCCGTGGCAAACGCCTGCGGGATGTCCGGAACCTCGACCTGGGTCGGCACGGCACCCGCCAACTGCGCGATCCGTTCGGTCGCCGTGTTATAGGCCCGGAACTTCACACCCTTCAGATCGTCCAGCGTGTTGATGTCCTTCTTCGCATAGAGACCCTGCGGCGGCCACGGCACGGCGTAGAGCACCATCAGGTCCTGCGCGTCGAGCAGTTCCTCGATCTTGCCGCGCGACGCATCCCACAGCTTCTTGGAGGCTTCATAGCTGGACGCCAGGAAGGGAACGGAGTCGACCTGAAAAACGACATTCTCGTTCGACAGGCGCGACAGCAAAAACTCCCCGATCGGGACCTGCCCGCCACGCACGGCGTTCTTGATCTCGGGGTGCTTGAAGAGCGAGCCGCCGCTATGGATGTTGATTTCCAGCGCGCCGTTGGTCCCCGCCTTCACGTCGTCCGCGAACTGCTTGATGTTCACGGTGTGGAAATTGGTCTCTCCGTAGGGCGTCGGCATATCCCAGACATCGGCGGCCTGCGCGCCCGTCCACCCGAGGGTCAGGCCCAGCAAAGCCGCGGCTGAAGCCGCCGCCAGCGTGGCCCGCTTCGATTTCTGAATTCGCTCCGTCATCCTCTTACTCCCTGTTTCTACTCAGAATTTGTTTGTTGTAGAGGTTCTCTGTCCCGGCCGGGCCCTATGATCGATTGTTTCAACGGGTTCTTCAAAAGAATAATCTGCTGTCCACCTGTGGCGCGGGAATTTGCGATAATGATAATTTATCGATAAATTGTCAACGTTTTATTGGAATGAAAATGCGGTACGACATTATCGTCAAAGGCAACAACCTGCGGCTCAAGGAAGGCTTTCTGGGGCTGGCCAATGCCACCTTGGTTCTTTCGCCGGACGGGCCGCTGCTGTTCGACGTCGGCCACCAGGTCACGCGGCCCGCCCTTCTGGCCGGGTTGCGGCGGCAGGGCCTGGAACCGAAAGACGTCAAGGCGGTCTTCCTCTCCCACCTTCATTACGACCATTGCTACAACGTCGACCTGTTTCCCGATGCCAAGATCTACGTCAGCCGGAAGGAATGGGACTACGCCGCAAACCCGCACAGCGACGACCCCTTCGTGCCCTGGCTGATCCGGGAGCAGTTGCAGAAGCACGATCTGGCCTTGCTGGAGGACGAAGGGCGCCTCTGCGAAGGCATCTCGACCCTCTGGCTGCCGGGGCACACGCCGGGCTCCTACGGCCTGGCGCTGGAGACGCAGGACAAGGGGCGCGTCGTCCTGGCCGGCGATTCCATCAAGTATGCGAAAGAAGCCATCGCCTGCCGCTGCGACATGGCGTTCGACACGGTGGAAGCCGGAACCGCCAGCATCGAGCGGGTCCTGGCCATGGCCGACCGCATCGTGCCCGGCCATTTTCCCGAGCTGATCAAGACGGAGCGGGGATTCCTCTGGGAGGAGTCGGCGCACTTCGAACTGCTGGTGCGGTGAAGCAGCACCGCCAGCAGGGTCAGAGGCTGGTCGCCGAGCGCGCCGCCTGATCGTAAAGGCCCGAAAGCGCCCGGAGCAATTCGGCGGCATCGCCGATCTGGTCGTTCAAGTCCGAATCACGGCCGCCGGCAAAAGCCTCGACCGCACCAACCAGACAGTCTTCGCGGATCTCCCGGTACTTTGCGCAAGCTTCCTGCCCTTCCTCCGTCGTCGCATAGAAGATCTCTTTGCCGCGCTTGGTCCCCTCGACAAGCCCCGCCTTGGTCAGCTTCTTCAAGGCGTAATTCACGGTATGGCTGTCTTCGATATTGAGAACAAAGCAGATGTCCGAGAGCTTCTTGTCGCGGGCCCGATGATTCACAGAATGCAGCACCAGGACATCCAACGGCCCCGCATCGGGAAAGCCCGCTGCGGCCATGCAACGCGTGATCCAGCGATTGAACGCGTTGGTGGCAACGATAAGTCCATACTCGAACTCACTGAGTTCCGCCGCACGCTCCGAGACAAGATGCGAGGAGGAGACGACCAGGCGCTTACGGGAACGTTCCGATGATGATGCCATCGCGCGACCTCTTCGTTTGGTTAGAGATAAGCCATCAAAGAACCAAGCCTCACTCGGCGGCCTCCCGCCGTTCTTCCGGCTTGCCGAAGCCGCCGCCGGTCGGCGTTTGAATGACGAGGACGTCACCGGCCTGGAGTTCAGCCTTGTCGGTCCCGGTCATCTGCTGCAGCGATCCGTCCTTGCGTTCCACCCAATTGCGCCCGCACTGACCGTTCTCTCCGCCTTCCAAACCGAAAGGCGCCACCACCCGGTGGTTGGCCAAAACGGCGGCGGTCATGGGCTCGCGGAAGCGGATACGGCGCAGGGTTCCGTCGCCGCCGTTGTGGCGCCCGCGCCCGCCGGAGCCCTCGCGCACGGAGAAAGATTCCAAGAGCACCGGAAAACGGAACTCGAGCACTTCCGGGTCGGTCAGGCGCGAGTTCGTCATGTGGGTGTGAATCGTCACGCCGTCGAAGTCGGGACCGGCGCCGGAACCGCCGCAGATCGTCTCGTAGTACTGGTAGGTCTCGTTGCCGAAGGTGATGTTGTTCATCGTACCCTGAGCGGCCGCCAGCACACCGAGCGCCCCATAGAGCGCATCGGTGATGCACTGGCTGGTCTCCACGTTGCCGGCCACGACCGCCGCAGGGTAGCGGGGGTTGAGCATGCAGCCGTCCGGAATCACGATGTCGAGCGGTTTCAGGCAACCCTCGTTCATCGGAATCTCGTCTTCAACCAAGGTCCGGAAGACATAGAGGACCGCCGCCCGGCAAACCGCGGAGGGCGCGTTGAAGTTGTTCGGCAGTTGGTCCGTCGTGCCAGTGAAGTCGACAGTCGCCTGGCGTTTCGCCTTGTCGATGGTGATCGCGACCTTGATCTCGGCGCCGTTGTCCAACGGGTAGGTGAAGCTGCCGTCCTTCAGCACATCAAGGACTCGGCGCACCTGCTCCTCGGCGTTGTCCTGTACGTGACCCATGTAGGCATGAACAACCTCCAGGCTGAAGTGCGCGATGATGCGGCGCAACTCCTGCACGCCCTTTTCGTTGGCCGCGATCTGCGCCTTGAGGTCCGCGATGTTCTGCTCGGGATTGCGGGAAGGGTAGCGCCCGGACGACAGCAGGTCATGGATCTCCCGCTCGCAGAAGCGGCCGCGATCCACCAGAACGAAATTGTCGATCAGCACGCCCTCTTCCTCCACCGTCTGGCTGTCCGGCGGCATGGAGCCCGGCGTGATGCCGCCGACATCCGCGTGATGCCCACGGCTGGCGACGAAGAAGATAATCCGCGCCTCGGCGTCATCGAAGACCGGCGTCACCACCGTGATGTCCGGCAGGTGGGTGCCGCCGTTGTAAGGCGCGTTGAGGACGAAGACATCGCCGGGTGAAATGGCGCCGGAGCGTTCCCGAATCACGGTGCGGATCGATTCGCTCATGGACCCCAGATGGACCGGCATATGCGGCGCGTTGGCGACGAGGTTTCCGTCCGGATCGAAGATGGCGCAGGAGAAGTCCAGCCGCTCCTTGATGTTCACGGAGTAGGCCGTGTTCTCCAGCGTAGAGCCCATCTGCTCCGCGATCGACATGAAGAGGTTGTTGAAAACCTCCAGCATCACGGGATCGACGGAGGTGCCGACCGCGACCTCCCGTTCGAGGGGGATGACTCGCTTCAGGACCAGGTGATCGCGCTGGGTCAGTTCCGCCTGCCAGCCCGGTTCGACGACGGTCGTCGAGGTGGTCTCGATCAAGATGGCGGGGCCGTCGATCCGGTCGCCAGGACGAATATCCTCGCGCAAATAGACCCCGGTGTCCCGCCAGCCTTGTGCCGTGTACATCGGATTGACCGCCCGCGGCTCCAGCGGCGTTCGACGCGGCTCGGCCCGCAGTTCCGGATCCTCGGCCTGGGCGGTGCTGCCGATGGCCTCAAGGGAGACGGCCTCCACGATCAAGGGCTTGTCCGCCATGACGAAACCGTAGCGTTGGCGGTGCGCCTCCTCGAAGCCCTGCGAAATCGCGGCGCGTGCGCCGAAATCGACGACCAACGAGGAGTCGGTGCCCTTGTAGCGCACCAGCACTTTCGGTTCGGTGCGCACGTCGTCGCGCTTGATCCCCTGACTGTCGAGTTCCGCGCAGGCGTCATCGGAGAGGCGCGAGACCGTCTCCGTCAACGCCGGCATCAAGGCATCCGTCAGTTCCTGTTCGACCGCCTGTTCCCGCAACGCCCGGATATCCGCCAGGCCCATGCCGTAGGCGGAGAGAACGCCGGCATAGGGATGCAGGAAAATGCTGGTCATGCCCAGAGTGTCCGCGATATCGCAGGCGTGCTGCCCGCCCGCGCCGCCGAAGCAGTTCAACGTGTACTCCGTTACGTCATAGCCGCGCTGGGTCGAGATCTTCTTGATGGCATTGGCCATGTTCTCGATGGCGATCTGACGGAATCCGGCCGCGACGTCCTCGGGCGTACGGGTATCGCCGGTGGCCTTATGAATCTCCTGTGCCAAGGCCGCAAACTTCTGCCGCACCACGTCCGCATCGAGAGGCTCGTCCCCGTTCGGCCCGAAGACCTTTGGAAAGAATTCAGGAACGATCCGTCCCGACATGACGTTGCAGTCGGTGACCGCCAGCGGGCCGCCCCGGCGGTAGCAGGCCGGCCCAGGGTTAGCCCCGGCCGAATCCGGCCCGACGCGGTAGCGCGCGCCATCGAAATGCAGAATAGAACCGCCCCCGGCGGCGACGGTGTGAATCTGCATCATGGGTGCGCGCATCCGCACGCCCGCTACCAGCGTTTCGAAGGCGCGTTCGTAGGCGCCGTCGTAGTGCGCGACGTCGGTCGAGGTCCCGCCCATGTCGAAGGTGATGATCTTGTCGATCTCGCCCATGGCTGCCGTCCGCACGGCCCCGACGATCCCGCCGGCCGGACCGGAGAGGATGGAGTCCTTGCCCTGGAACAGGGCCGCGTCGGTCAAGCCGCCGTTGGACTGCATGAACATCAGGCGCACGTCGCCCAGCTCCCCGGCCACCTGATCGACATAGCGCCGCAGGATGGGCGAGAGATAGGCGTCGACGACGGTCGTGTCGCCGCGCCCCACCAGCTTCATGAGCGGGCTGACCACGTGGCTGACGGAGATCTGTGGGAAGCCGACCGCGCGCGCGATGTCCGCCGCGTTCCGCTCGTGGTCGGGGTAGCGGTAGCCATGCATGAATACGATCGCGACGGACCGGATTCCATCGTCGTACGCGGCCTGCAAGTCGCCGCGCAGGGAATCTCCGTCGAGCGGTGTCAGCACCTCTCCTTCCGCCGTCACCCGTTCGTCCACTTCGACGACGCGTTCGTAGAGCAACTCGGGCAGGGTGATCTTGCGCGTGAAGAGGTGCGGACGATTCTGATAGGCAATGCGTAGCGCATCGTGAAAACCGCGCGTGATGACCAGCAGCGTGCGGTCCCCCTTGCGCTCCAACAAGGCATTGGTGGCAACGGTCGTTCCCATCTTGACCGCTTCTATGGCGGCTGCCGGGATGGGGTCGCCCTTCCGCAGGCCCAGGAGATCGCGTATCCCCTGCAATGCGGCGTCGTTGTAGCGTTCGGGGTTTTCCGACAGCAGCTTGTGCGTCTTCACGCTTCCTGCGGGGTCACGGGCCACGACATCGGTGAAGGTCCCGCCGCGGTCGATCCAGAACTGCCACTCTGCGGACGCGGGGGCGGACGAGGCGGTGGTCATCGAAGGCTTCTCCAGGGCAAATCTCTGCTCCTGGATTAGAAACATTTTATCGATAAGTTATCAACGTTTTTTCGCCGAACATAACCCGTCCGGGGCCGGCTCTTGGCTGGGGCCCCTCAGAACCACACCAGTTCCGTGAGATCGGAGGAGTGAGCTCCGCTAGGCCTTATAGGCGAGACGGACAGCGCCCCAATGGGTGCCGCGCACGAAGACCGGCGCCGAGGCATCCTTCATCAGCGCGAAGTTGCCGCCGCCCATGTCGCGCCGGTAGGTCTGAAGCAGGACAGGCTCCGTATTCCGGGCAGCCTTGATCCCGGTCCTGTCATCGAAAATGCGCCGGTTCCGGCAATTCGCCGCGTTCCAGACCGGATCGTCGCCCTGCGGTTTCGAAAACTTGAGATTGTGGGTCGGCAGATAGCCCTTCTTGTCTACCGCCGCGCAAAAAACGATCTTCGGATCGAACTCCAGCAGCGGCTCCTGGATCGGCGGCAACAGGCGGTCGGTGAGCCCGGTAAAGCCCGTCGTTACCTGCTCCGGGTCGCTGCCTGGAACCGGCTTGTAGTCCTGATCGAAAAGCTGCGCCTCCGAAATCTCGCCGGAGTCCAAGGCCGCTTCGAAGGCGGCAGCGACGTCGTGCGCGACCTGCTGCACCTTCTCCGTGAACTTGGCGTCTGCGCCACCGGTTCCGGCCTGCGCCGAGAGCGCGACCAAGCGCTCGGAGGACTCGGTCAGACGGTTGATGCGGTCCCGCGCTTTACCCAAGGTCTCGCTGGATTGGCCTACGGACTCGGACATCGTCTCCAGGGATCCGTGGAGCCCCCGGCAGCGCTGGTCGATTTCCGAGGCCCCGGCCGCGATTTCGCTGGTCTTGCTGTCGATCTCAACGATGGCCTGGCCGACGCCCTCCATCACGGTCCCGATGGTTTCGCTGCCGTTCTGCGCCGCCTGGGCCAGGCGGGTCGTCCCCGCGGTCTCCTCGATCAGGCGCTCGGCCTGCTCGGTGAGCTGAGAAATCGTCGTTTCGATTTGAGATGTGGCTTCCGCCGTCTGCCCGGCCAGGGTCTTGACCTCGCCCGCGACGACGGCGAACCCCTTGCCGGCGTCACCGGCCCGAGCGGCCTCAATGGTCGCATTCAGCGCCAAGAGGTTGGTTTGTTTCGCGATGGCCTCGATCCCGGACGCCACAGCCGCGACATCGGCCAGGGCTTCCTGAAGGCCGCTCATCTGGTCTTCGATCCGCGTGACAGCCTGAACGAGATCTTGGATACCGGAGACCGATTGATCGACACTATCCTTGGACTTCTCGACCTTTTCGACCACGTCATCGGCCATAGTCTTGGCCTCGGCCGCAGCGCCCGCGATTTGTCCGTTGCTCGCGGCGACCGCGCCAGCCGCACTCAAGAGATCCTCGAACTCTCGGGCCTGGGTTTCCATCCGACCCGCCACATCATCGATGTTTCCGGCAACATCAACGATTTCGATCCCGAGTGTTCCCACCTCCTGGGAAAGCTGTTCCATCGCGGCATCGGATTTGGCGAGGGTCACGATCTCCGGGGCGGTGTCCTCTTCCGGGGCTCTCAAAGGCTGCGTTGCCGGGTGGTCCATTACTGATCGTCCCCACGCGCAAGTGGCATTGTTGCTGCGATAGGGATAGGAATTTAGTGGTAAAAATTCGTTAAGACCCTACATCCGCCGGAGCCATTGACTGCGCGGCGCCGCGGAAACGCTGGGCCCTCAGTCCTTCCGTAACGCAGGGGTTACTTTTATCGCGATCACAAGCCTGCCATATTTGCTATTGTAGATGGTGAGGCTATGTCTCAAAGGTCGAAGTTCATAAGAATTCTGTCCTGGCTTATGGTGGCCTTGATGGTCGGTCCGCTCATCGTGGCCCTCGGTGGCACGGCTTCGTCCGCCCGTGACTGGCGGACGGCCAGCCGTGAAAGCGTGGGTATCGCGCCCGATCCTGCTGTGGTGCAGGATGCGGTCGTGCAGGTCTATGGTGCGCGCGCTTATGGCTGGCGCGGCGCCTTTGCCGTGCACACCTGGATCTCCGTCAAGCGGACCGGGGCGCCGCAGTTCACAACCTATGAGGTGATCGGCTGGCGCTATTGGCACAGTGGCGAGCCTCTGGCGGTGCGCCGTGGAGCCCCCGACCGCCGCTGGTTCGGCGCCGAACCCGAAGTGTATGTCGATATGAGGGGACCCGAGGTCGAAGAGGTTATCGACCGGATCGAGGCCGCCGTCGCGAACTATGCCCACACGGAGTACTACCGGACTTGGCCGGGGCCGAATTCCAACACCTTCACGGCGTCGATTGCCCGCGAAGTCCCGGAACTTCGGCTCGACCTGCCGCCAACCGCCATCGGCAAGGACTTCCTTGAGAACGGCAGCGTCGTCGCCCAATCCCCTAGCGGAACCGGCATCCAGTTTTCGCTGTTCGGTCTGCTCGGCATCATGGTCGCGCTGGAGGAAGGCCTGGAGATAAACCTGCTGGGGCTGACCCTCGGCATTGATCCTGGCGATCTCGCGGTCAAACTGCCTGGCATCGGCCGCATCGGTGTGCGCGACTGATCCTATTTCTTCCAGGCTCCGGACTCATAACCATCAACTGACGGTCGTCGCTGTGCATAGCGCTGTCATAGCGCTTTATTTCGAGAGATCTTGAGCCAGCATGAGGGCATTGCCGTCCGGATCATAGAACGTTGCGGTGCTGACCATCCCCTCAATGGTCTCGGTTTCCCCATCGAATTTCACATCGACATTTTCCAAAGCTGCACGCGCGAGCGCGATGTCTGCCACCCCGAACACGGGAACAGTGTTGCCGGGTGCGGGCTCCGACTGTTCGCCCAATCCCAGAGTGACGCCTTCCGTATTGGTCTGCATCTCACTCCAACCGGCTTCGTCGAAATGATAGAGCAGCTGGAAACCAAGAATTTTTTCGTACCATTCTGCACTTGCACGCCTGTCACGAACTGAAAGAGCCAACGTGATTGTGTTGTCCAAATAAACTACCGGCATGGCGCTTCCCTGTGCAGCAAAAGTATAGTAACTATAATTCATGGATCTCGCGCTGCTTGTCAACCTCACATCCAAAGCCTGGTCGTTGAAAATTCTGGCCCTTTTGCATTCTGGCGTCCCCGGTCGGCAGGCCCCATTGATAGCGGCGGCCAATGCAAGCCGAACCTCCTTTGCATCGAGCCTGGATCATCTGGTTCAACTCGGACTGCTTGAGAAAAACCCAGGTCACGGCCATCCGCTGCGGCCGGAATTCCGCTTGACCCACTCGGGAGCGATGGTTGCTGGAATGGCAAGCAGGATCGTGGAGATTGTGCCCGACGACGATGCCTTCGCCATAGTAAGGCGGAGTTGGGCAGTGCCCATTCTAGCTGTCACGGAGTCACCGAAACGCTTTTCGATCATCAAATCTGGACTGGGGGCAATCACGGATCGCGCCCTCTCCAAGTCATTATGGGTTCTGGAAGAGCAGGAGTGGCTCAAGCGCGAAATAGATGTTTCCCAGCGTTCGCCATTTCCGACATACCAAGCCGTGAACGTAGGCAGGAAAATCAACCGGGCGATTGGATTGAGTAGCTAGGTGGGAGTGACCAATTCTGGCGGGAATTCGCCACTACCCGCGAAATGGGACCGCACGGATTCAATGGGTCCGGAGCCTAGTCCTCGAAGGCTAGCGCGCTCCTGCGCGCTTCATAGCGTCCGTGACGTCCTTGCGACCAAGGGGCACGAGCTGCCCGGTGAAGGTCCCAAGCACGACATCCGTCGAGTCTAACGCTTCCTGCCAGAGGGAGAGAAGGTTCGGAGAGGGTAGGTCGAGGACGCTTTCCACCATACCGTCGAGCGCGATGCGCCGCCCCTTAAGACGCCGGGCGATACGCTGCATCCGCGCATTCTCCAACAGGCATAGCATTGAGACATGACCGATCCCGCGGTTGCGCGCGTGAACGAGCGCCCGGCGGCAGAGCTCAGTTCCGATCCCTTGGCTCTGCCAAGCCTTTTCGACCGTGACCGCCATTTCGGCACTGCGCGGCCAAGTGGGCTCGACCAGCGGCAGATGGACCGCGGCCCGGAGCACCCCGTCTTCGAAAGCGCCGAGGAGACTGTCGGAAAGCCAGGAGATGTCCTGACAATAGCGGACGACGGCCTCGTCCGAGAGGTAACCTGAGAAGCGCGCCGCCCGTTCTTCCGGGCCAAGGCGCAACATGTGGTCCTGAAATCCGCTGGCATCCAGCGGCATCAAGATACGAAACAGTGGCATAGCGACCTCCAGTTTGTCTTAACCGGCTGCCGCAACACGTCCGAATCGCCCGGTTGATCCGGGTCTGTCCCTCCTATGTAGCGCCAAAAATTTTGAAGAAAATCTTTAAATCCAAAAGAGTTATGACATTTCGGCTGAAAGACTCCTGGTGAAATCTTATTTCTAATCCCGGGTGGGGAGCGACGCCTTTCAATCAAATCCACAGGAGCCGAGTCGAAGCCGTCAGCGGTCGGCTTGACCGCCGTTCCGGCGGGCTCTACCCCTGAAGGGGTCGCACGTCAGACTTAGGAGTCCGTTTGGACATGAGTATCTGGGGCAAGATCCTCGGTGGAATGAGTGGGTTCGCTCTTGGCGGCCCGCTGGGTGCCATCATTGGCGCCGTCGCCGGGCATGCCGTCGACAAGATGCACGCGGCGACTCGCGAAGATGAAAGCGGGGATGGGACCAAGCAGATCGCCTTCACGATCGGTGTCATCGTCCTGAGCGCCAAAATGGCGAAGGCCGACGGCATCGTCACGCGCGAAGAAATCGATGCCTTCAAACAAGTGTTCAAGATTCCTCCGGCGGAGATGAAGAATGTCGGCCGCGTGTTCAATCAGGCGCGCAAGGACGCCGGAGGATTCGAGCCCTATGCGCGGCAACTCGGGCGCATGTTCCATGGCAACCCGGCGGTCCTGGAAGAGCTGCTGTACGGCATGTTCCACATCGCCCGCGCCGACGGGAAGGTGACTGAGGAAGAAATCGAGTATCTGGAGAGCGTTGCAGAGCACTTCGGTATCGGCACGGCGGCTTGGGACCGCATCCGCGCCGCCAACCTGGGCCCGGCGGAGGCCGATCCCTATCACATCCTGGGTGTCACCCCCGACCACGGCGACGAGGCGGTCAAGGCCGCGCACCGCAAGCTGGTCTTGGAGAACCATCCGGACAAGCTCGTCGCACAAGGCATGCCGCCGGAATTCATCGAGATCGCCAACGAGAAGTTGGCGACCGTCAACGCAGCCTATGACGAGATCCGCAAGCGCCGCGGCATGACCTGAGACTCAAACACGTGTCCAGAACCCCTCCTCTCCTCGCGCTGCAGGCCGCGGGCCTGTCGTTCGGCGGTCCGCCGGTGTTCGCCGATCTATCCTTCGCCCTCGTCAAGGGCGACCGGGCCTGTCTGGTGGGGCGCAACGGCAGCGGAAAATCCACGCTTCTCAGGGTCCTTGCCGGCGCGCAGGAGTTGGACTCCGGAACGCTGTTCCGCCAGCCGGGCGTGCAGGTCGCCTACCTGCCGCAGGACCCCCGGATTCCCTCGGACGGACCGGTCCTCCATCATGTCGTCGAGGGGCTGCGGGCGGAGTCGCGTCAGGACCTCTACCGCGCGGAACAGATGCTGGAGGCAGTGGGCGTGGATCCCGAAAGGTCGGCCGACGGCATGTCGGGTGGCGAGCGGCGGCGCGTCGCCATCGCACGCGCATTGGTCTCCGCACCCGACGTGCTGCTCTTGGACGAGCCGACCAACCACCTGGACCTTGCGACCATCGAATGGTTGGAAAGCGAGTTGAGCGGTTTTCGCGGCGCCTTGCTGATCATCAGCCATGACCGGCGGTTCCTGGAGAACACGACACGCGCAACCTTGTGGTTGGACCGCGGGCGCATCCACCGCCAGGACAAGCCCATCTCTGCCTTCGAAGAGTGGGCGGCGCAGGTCCAGAGGGAGGAAGCCGAAAACCTGCGGCGCCTGGACCGGCAGATCGCCCGGGAAGAGCATTGGCTGCACCGCGGCGTCACGGCGCGGCGTAGCCGCAACCAAGGGCGTCTGAGGCGGTTGGATGCCTTGCGGGAAGCGCGGCGCAGCTGGCTGAAGGCGCCAGGCAACGCACGCTTGGAGATTGAATCGGATCAGAAGGCCGGCGAACTCGTCCTCGAGGCGAGGAACCTGACAAAAAGCTTTGCGACGGACGGCGATGCGCGCCCGATCATCAAGGACTTCTCGACACGCATTCGGCGGCGCGACCGCCTGGGCATCATCGGACCCAACGGCGCCGGAAAGACCACGCTGGTCCGCCTGCTTCTGAAACAATTGGAGCCGGACAGCGGCAGCCTTCGGGTCGGCGACAATGTGAAGACACTCTATTTCGACCAGCAGCGCGAGAGCTTGGACCCCGACGCCACACTCTGGGAAACGCTGTTGCCGGGCGGCGGCGATTCCCTGCTGGTGCAAGGGCGCCAACGTCATATCGTCGGTTACCTCCGAGACTTCCTCTTCGACGAAAAGCAGGCACGGCAGCCGGTGCGCAGCCTGTCCGGCGGGGAGAAGAGCCGGCTTCTTCTGGCGCGCCTCTTCGTGCAACCAGCCAACCTGATTGCCTTGGACGAGCCGACGAACGACCTGGATCTGGAGACCCTGGACCTCCTGGAGAAAGTCCTGGACGAGTTCGAAGGCGCGCTTCTGCTCGTCAGCCACGACCGCGACTTCCTGGATCAGCTGGTCACCGGGATCATCGCCGTCGAAGGCGACGGAACGGCCAGGGAGTACGCCGGGGGCTACGCTGACTATGTGCGCCAGCGCGCGCCGGCGGAGGCGCCCCCGCCCGCGAAACGCGCGGCGCGGAAGGAGGCCAAGCCCGAGCGCCCGTCCGGCGCACGGACCAAGCTGAGCTACAAAGAGCAGCGGGAACTCGACAGCCTTCCGGCAGAGATCGAACGGTTGAACGGGACGATCGAGGCCCTGGACGAGCAACTGTCGGATCCGGAGTTCTACGCGCAGGATCCCGACGGCTTCAAGGCCAAGACGCGGGCCTTGACCGAGGCGCAGGCTGCGCTGGACGCCGCGGAACTCCGGTGGCTGGAACTGGAAGAGCGGCGCGAAAGTTTGGCGGCGGGAAAGAACGCGGGATGCTAGCCTACCGGCCGCTCGACCTGGCGATCCTGACGGGCATCGCGCTGATCTGGGGCCTGAACTTCGTCGTCGTGAAGATCGGCCTGGAGCAGCTTCCTCCTATACTTTTTGTCGCCCTGCGGTTCGTTGTTGTTGCTGTCATGCTGCTGCCATTCGTCGAGGTTCCGCGCGGCCAGTTCCGCAATCTCCTCATGCTTTCCGTCACCTTGGGACTGCTGCACTTCACCTTGATGTTCGTGGGGCTGACAACCCTCGACGCCGCGACCGCGGCCATCGCCATTCAATTGCAGGTCCCTTTCGCCGCCATCCTTGCGGCACTGCTTTATAAGGAGAGGCTGGGGTGGCAACGCGCCTTCGGCATGGCGATCGCCTTTATCGGGGTCGCCATGATCGCCGGAGAACCTCGTCTGAACGGTCAGTACCTGTCTCTGGCCTTTGTCATTGTCGCGGCCTGCCTGTGGGCCATCGCGAGCATCCAGATGCGGGCCATGGGTGCGATATCGGGCACCACGGTCAACGCCTGGCTGGCCGTCTTCGCAATCCCGCAATTGCTCGCGGCGTCATTGCTGCTGGAAACAGGCCAATGGGAAGCCTTGCAACAGGCGGACTGGCGCGCGTTTTCCTCTATCCTTTATCAGGTCGTGTTCGTTGTCGTGATCGGCTACGGCGCGTGGTACAAGTTGGTGCGGAAGTACGAATTCAATCAAGTCATGCCCTTCACGCTGCTCGTTCCCGTCGTCGGTGTCGCCTCCGCGGTCCTTTTTCTCGGGGAAGCCCTGACCGTGGCCTTCATCATCGGCGGCGGCCTGACGGTCATGGGGGTCGGCTTCATCGTTCTGCGGCGCACGCCAGCGAGAGTTGAGCCTCTAGGGGCCGGCAAGAAAGGGCCGCAGCCTTGATCGAGCGCCCCTCCCCTAATTTCGACGAACGGGGCGCAGGCCGCGAGATCGACATCCTGCTGCTGCACTACACCGGCATGGAGACCGGCGAGGCGGCGCTCGAGCGGCTTTGCGACCCCGCCGCCAAGGTCAGCGCCCACTACTGCATCGATGAGGACGGAACCACCTACCGATTGGTCCCGGAGGAACAGCGGGCCTGGCACGCGGGCGTCGCCTTTTGGGCCGGGGACACGGCGATCAATGCGCGATCCATCGGCATCGAACTGGTCAATCCGGGCCACGAGTTCGGCTATCGGCCCTTTCCCGAACCGCAGATAGCCGCCCTCAAAGACCTGGCCCGGGACATTCTGAGCCGCCATCCGATCCCGCCCGCCCGTGTGCTGGGGCACAGCGATGTCGCCCCTGCCCGCAAGGAAGACCCGGGCGAACTCTTCGACTGGCGCGGGTTGGCGGAAATCGGCATCGGGCTCTGGCCGAGCAATGCCGCGCCACGCGAGGTGCCTGACGAGACGACCCTGCGGACCATGCTGTCCGGCTACGGTTACGACGCGGCGGAGTTGCCGCTGGATATCTTGCTGACCGCTTTCCAGCGGCACTTTCGGCCCGAAGCGGTGACGGGCACCGCGGACAGCGAGACCGCCGCGCGCCTGCACCGCCTGCTCGACCTCAGCCGGCAGGCTGCTTGAAGCGGCCGGCACAAATCCTTAGCTTTCAGAAGTGCCAGATGGCCGGATGGCCGCCGCGGCGCTGTCTCGCGACAGCCGCCGGGGAGGAAAGTCCGGGCTCCACGGAACAAGGGTGCCGGGTAACGCCCGGCGGGGGCAACCCCAGGGAAAGTGCCACAGAAAGCAAACCGCCCGTCGGCGGGCTTTTCGTCAGCAGGCGTGGCAAGGGTGAAAGGGTGCGGTAAGAGCGCACCGCGCTTCCGGCAACGGCGGCGGCAAGGTAAACCCCACCCGGAGCAAGACTGAATAGGAACGGTAGCCCCTTCGGGGGCAGGCGGGTTTCCGCGCCACCGTTCGGGTAGGTCGCGCGAGGCGTCCGGTAACGGGCGTCCCAGATGAATGGCCATCCCTTCACACTCGGCCCAGCCCAGCGTGAAGGACAGAACCCGGCTTACAGGCCGTCTGGCACCTCAAACGCAGTCTCATCTGCAAACGCCATTACTTGCTCAGCAGGACCGGCCGAGAAGCCGGGAATCCTGAGTTTGCGAAGGAATCATGGAGTCCCAACAAAAAGAAATCAGCCAGAACAAATCAGAAACATAATCTCGTCACAATTCGATTTCATACTCCTCAATGCTCCAGGGCCAGCAATTTCAAACTCGTTAATGCTCTGGGATCGGCGATTGTGGAACTCTAAAAAGGACAAGTTCAACACGAGGAATCCTGCTTCGAAGACTTTGACAGCCCTTAGTTTTTATTTGCTGTGGCGTTGACTCCCATATGGGGGCGTGCTATCCCATTTCGTCCCATAGAGGACGACGATCCTTATCGGCGCGGGATCGGGGGGTAGTAGGCAGCGAGCAACGCGGCAACCGCGGCAGGAGCAACACGTGGCTGTGTTTATTGGCACCTTCGAGAATAAGGTGGACAAGAAGGGCCGCGTTTCCATTCCTGCCCCCTTTCGAAGCGCTTTGGCCAATCAGGAATTCCAAGGAGTCATCGCCTTCCCCTCACGGCGGGCCGATTGCCTGGAAGGCTGCGGCAACGACCTGATGGAAAGCCTTGTCAACAAACAGAGCGCCGACGACCTGCTGAGCGACGCCCCGCCGGAAGCCCCGCCGCAGATCTTTTTCAGCCTGCGGCAACTCCCTTTCGACGGCGACGGGCGGGTCAGCCTTCCGAAGGAGTTCTGCGACAAGGCTGGAATCACCGACCGCGCCACCTTCGTCGGCGTGGGAAAGTTCTTTCAGATTTGGGAGCCAGCGCGCCTGGACGCCTACGTCAAGGGTGGCGGCAAATGAGCGCGCGACCGGAAACCCAAACCGCCCATGTGCCCGTCATGCTAACGGAAGTGCTGGAGGCGATTTCGCCGCGCGACGGCGGCATCTATGTCGACTGCACTTTCGGCGCAGGCGGCTACAGCCGCGGCATGGTGGAAGCGGCCAACTGCAGCGTCTGGGGCATCGACCGCGACGCCGACAGCGTGGCGCGTGGCCGGGAATTGGCGAAACGCTACGACGGACGGCTGCAAGTCGTCGAGGGCCGCTTTGGCGATATGGACGTCCTTCTGGAAGGACAACTGCCGCGCCAAGCCGACGGCATCGCCTTCGACCTCGGCGTCTCCTCCATGCAGATCGACGAGGCCGAGCGCGGCTTTTCGTTCCGCGCGGACGGCCCCCTGGACATGCGCATGGAAGGCCGGCGGTCCGACCGTCAAAGCGCGGCGGACGTGGTCATGCAGCGTTCGGAAGGCGAACTCGCCGATATAATCTATGAGTACGGCGAAGAACGGAAAGCGCGCCGCGTTGCCAAGGCCATCGTGGAAGCCCGGCGGAGCACGCCGATCAAGCGCACCGCGCAGCTCGCGGACATCGTCAGGTCCGTGGTCAAGCGGGGGTCGAAAAAGGACGTCGACCCCGCAACACGCACCTTCCAGGCGCTACGCATCTTCGTGAACGACGAGCTCGGCGAACTGAAGCGCGGACTGCGCGCCGCCGAGCGTCTGCTGGGCCCCGGCGGCCGCCTGGCCGTGGTGTCCTTCCACTCCCTGGAAGACAGGATCGTCAAAACCTTTCTCGCCGAGAGGTCCGGCGCCACGGCGCGCGCTTCCCGGCACTCCCCGCATACGCTTGCTCCCTGTGAACTTGCCGGTGAAGGTCGGTCTCCGACCTTCACCACCTTTTTTCGCAGGGTCAAAAAGCCAAGCGACAGCGAATGCAAGGCCAATCCGCGTGCGCGCTCCGCAAGGTTGCGCGCGGCGGAGCGGACAGAGGCTGCGGCATGGAACGCTTCCGAAGGCTCGGAGGCAGCCGGATCATGAAGCGCCTGACCGCAACCTGCTGGCTTCTGACCGGGACCGCGATGATCGCGCTGGTGTTCCACATCTCCCTCGAGGTTCAGGAGCTCGAAGCGGAACTTGAGGTTCTGCAAGAGGAGATCGCCGCGAACCAACGCGCCGTGCATGTGCTGGAAGCGGAATGGAGCTTTCTCAACAGCCCCAACACGCTGTCAGATCTGGCCAAGCGTCATCTCGACATGCAGCCCATAACGGGCGCGCAGATCATCACCTTCGAAGACCTGCCTCTGCGCCCCAGCGAGGATGAGGAGAGCCTGGTTATCGGTGAGTCGCACCAAAGCGAGGCGACACTGGTACGGGCGGAGGCCACGCAATGAATCCGCAGTTTCGCAGGCTGACTCCTCTGGCAATGTGCTTCGGCCCGCAGCAGCAAGGGTCCGAGCGCAGCAAACGGCAATCGCCGGTGCTGCAACTCAGCCCGAAACTCATGGCTGCTATCGAAGCGGGCCGCACGCGTCTGCTGGTCACAGGCATGGTCTTCAGTCTCGCCTTCGCAACCTTGGGTGCGCGGCTGATCGACGTGACTCTGTTCGAGCGGGACGGAACCGCCAGCGTGGTACAACGCGCTGTTGCAGCGAAGCGGGTCGGCGACCGTGCCGATATCGTCGACCGGAACGGTATCGTGCTGGCAACCTCCCTTCCGACTGCGTCCCTCTATGCGAACCCGCAAATGGTGCGCAGCGCCGCCGACGCGGCCCGCCGCATCGCGGCCGTCATCCCCGGTGCGTCGGAAGCCGAACTGCGTAGCAAGCTGAGCTCCAAGAAAAGCTTCGTCTGGCTCAAGCGGCAGCTGACTCCGACGCAGCAGTACCAGGTCAACCGCCTGGGCATTCCGGGGCTGCAGTTCCAGAAAGAGTTCCAGCGCTACTACCCGCACGGCGCCCTGCTGTCCCACACGGTCGGCTTTGCCGGTCTGGATAACCAGGGCCTGTCAGGGATCGAACAATACTTCGACAAGCGGCTGCGCGAGGAAGGGACCCCCCTCGCCCTCAGCATCGACATCAGGATGCAGTTCATTCTGACGCAAGAGCTCGCCAAGGCGATGCAGAAGTTCAACGCCATCGGCGCAACCGGCACCGTCCTCGACGTCCGCAGCGGCGAAGTGCTGGCGCTGTCCTCCCTGCCCAGTTTCGAGCCGACAGCGGCAGCGAGCGCATCTGACGACGCGCGCTTCAACCGGGCGACGCTCGGCCTGTACGAAATGGGGTCGGTTTTTAAGATCTTCACGACGGCCATGGCCCTGGACCAAGGGTTCGTGGACTTCGACGACGGCTACGACACCAGCAAGCCGATCCGGGCCGCGCGCTACACCATCCGCGACTACAAGCCGAAGAACAGGTGGCTTTCGATCCCGGAAATCTTCATTTATTCTAGCAATATCGGCACCGTGCACATGGCGATGGAGGCCGGGACCGGCGCCCAGCGCGCTTTCCTGAAGAACATCGGCCTTCTGTCGGCGCCGAGCCTGGAAGTGAGCGAGGTCGGTGCCCCCCTCCTTCCCTCGCCGTGGCGCGAGATCAACACCATGACCATTTCCTATGGTCACGGTCTGGCGGTCAGTCCCCTGCAAGTGGCGGCCGCCGTCTCGTCAATCGTTAACGGCGGTGAACTGCACCCGCTAACGCTGGTGCGCCGCGCGTCAGCCGAGGACATTCCGGCCCGGCGCGTCATTAGCGAAAAGACATCGCGTCAGATGCGCCAGTTGATGCGCCTGACGGTCACCAACGGGACAGGGCGAAAGGCCGACGCGGAGGGGTACTTCGTCGGCGGGAAGACCGGGACGGCCGACAAGCAGGCCGGCAAAGGCTATGCCCGCAACAAGCGTATCGCCTCCTTTGTCGGCGCGTTCCCGATGACAGACCCAAGATATGTGGTCCTGGTGATGCTGGACGAACCCAAGGGGATAAAGGAAACACACGGCTATGCGACCGGCGGATGGGTCGCGGCGCCGGTGATGCGGGGCATCGTCGAACGGATTGGCCCAATCGCGGGGCTTGCGCCGCGCGGCGCGGATCAAATCGACGACGGTACGGAGCAAATACTCGTAAGGATCAAGGCCAACGCCGAGGGGCATGCGATTGCATCTAACTGAGCTCTTGGCGGGGACACATGAGTCGATGGCAGCAACAGCGGCTTTGCATGAAGCAGAGATCGAAGGTCTAACGGCAGACAGCCGAAAAGTGGGCCGCGGGTTTCTTTTTGCAGCAATTCCTGGAACCAGGGCGGACGGGCGCGCCTACATGGCGCAGGCCGTGGAAAAGGGCGCCGTCGTGGTGCTGGCCCCGGAGGGAACGGCCTTTGCCGACTATGGCTTGCCGGAACAGCCGACGAGTCCCAACGGTGAGGACGTTCAACTTCTGACAGACGCGAACCCGCGCCGCCGTTTCGCCCACTTGGCTGCCGCCTTCTACCCCAGCCAGCCCGCGACCGTCGCCGCCATCACCGGGACCAACGGCAAGACCTCGGTCGCCGAATTCACGCGCCAGATCTGGACCGCACTGGGCCATAAGGCGACGAGCCTGGGTACCCTCGGCCTCATTCCGACCCGCCCGGATGCACCGAAAGCGCTGACCACACCCGACCCCGTCGATCTGCACCACTGCCTGGACACCTTGGCCCGCGACGGCGCCTCGCATCTGGCGATGGAAGCCTCGAGCCACGGCCTGGATCAATTCCGTCTCGATGGCGTGCGGGTCACGGTCGCGGCCTTTACGAACTTCAGCCGGGATCACTTGGATTACCACGGCGACGAGGACCACTATTTCGCCGCAAAGGCGCGGCTCTTTTCCGATCTGCTGCCGGGAGACGGTACCGCCGTACTGAACGTCGACACGGCGGTCTTCGAGGACCTGGTGGCGATCTGCCGGAAGCGCGGTATCAAGACAGTGACCTATGGACGGAAGAAGAGCGACCTGCGGCTGATCGATCAAACCCTGAGTGGCAACGGTCAGACCCTGAGCGTTGAGGTCTTCGGCAAGCCGGCACAGATCGAGGTTCCCCTCGCCGGATCCTTCCAGGCGGAGAACGTTTTGGCCGCTCTGGGTCTGGTGATCGCGAGCGGCGTCGCCCCGGAGAAAGCCCTGTCCTGTTTGCCCGAACTGCGGGGTGTCCCCGGCCGTGCGGAACAAGTGGCCACGACACCGGCGGGCGGTTCCGTCTATGTCGACTTCGCGCACACGCCCGATGCTCTTGAAACGGTTCTGACCGCGCTGCGCCCGCACGCGAGCGGCAAGTTGTTCGTTGCCGTCGGCTGCGGCGGCGACCGCGACAAAGGCAAGCGGCCGATGATGGGGGAGATCGCCCAACGCCTGGCCGACGTGGCCATCATCACGGACGACAACCCGCGTAGCGAAGACCCCGCAACGATCCGCGCAGAGATGCTGGCCGCCGCCCCCAACGCACAGGAGATCGGCGACCGCGCGAAAGCCATCCGCAGCGCAACGGCGCAGTTGCGCGCCGGAGACCTTTTGGTCATTGCCGGGAAGGGACACGAGACAGGACAGATCGTCGGCAACCGTACCCTGCCATTCGACGATGCGGACGTCGCCCGCAAAGCCGCGGCGGACCTAAACAACTCCGGCGATGGAGGATGCGCGTGACGCAGTCTGCGCTCTGGACCCGCGACGACATGCTGCAGGCAACCGGCGGTCAGGTTCAAGGCACCTGGTCGGAGGCCAGCGGCATCTCGATCGACACGCGGACGCTGCAACCCGGCGACTTCTTTGTCGCGCTTCAGGGGCCCAACTTCGACGGTCATGACTTCGTCGCCGACGCCTTGAACAAGGGCGCGGCGGCGGCGATGGTTCATCACCGGACGGACAAGCTGCCAAGCGAAGCGAACCTGTTGATCGTCGACGACACGCTCGGCGCCCTCTGGCGGCTCGGTGCCGCAGCACGGCAACGCAGCTCCGCCCGCTTCCTCGCGGTGACCGGCAGCGTCGGCAAGACGGGCACTAAGGAAGCGCTGAAAGCCTGCCTGTCCGCGCAAGCGGCGACCTCCGCGAACATCGGCAGCTTAAACAATCATTGGGGCGTGCCCTTAAGCCTGGCGCGCATGCCGGCTGACGTCGTCTATGGCGTGTTCGAACTCGGCATGAACAATCCCGGTGAAATTCTCGAGCTGTCACGTCTGGTACGCCCGGACACATCGATCATCACCAACATCGAAGCCGCGCATATCGGGAACTTTGAGTCGATCTCCAAGATTGCGGATGCGAAGGCCGAAATCTTCGAGCCCATGGATCCAGATGGGGTTGCCATCCTGAATCGGGATCATCCCATGTTTCATCATCTGCGCGACAAGGCGGAAATCGCCGGCCTGTCTCGTATTATCGGTTTTGGCCGCCATCCCGATTCCGTCGTGCGGCTGCTTGACCACACGCCGGAATCCGAGGCGACCAACGTCCGCGTCAGCGTGGACGGTCGTGACATCTCCTACCGCATCGGCTTGCCCGGATTTCATTGGGTGCTGAATTCCATGGCCGTTCTGGCGGCAGTCTGGTCTGTCGGCGCCGACGTCGCCGCGGCCGCCGCCGAATTGGATGACCTGGAGCCCTTGAAAGGGCGGGGCGCGCGTCACGAGATCATGCTGCCGGGCGGTGCCTTTCAACTGATCGACGACAGCTACAACGCGAACCCGGCGTCGGTGCGCGCCGCGCTGGAGGTTTTGGGGGGCGTCACCATCGCCAAGGGCGGGCGGCGCATCGCTGTCCTGGGCGATATGCTGGAACTCGGCAACCATTCCCGGTCACTGCACGAACATTTGGCCGCCCCTGCCGCCGAGTCCGCTGAACTGGTCTTCACCTGCGGGCCGGAGATGAAACATCTGTACGACGCCCTACCAAAAGAGCGTCGCGGCGGTCACGGCGAGGATTCCAATGCGGCGGCGGACATGATCGCCAAAGCCGTTCAATCCGGCGACACGGTGCTCGTCAAGGGCTCCCTGGGCAGCAAGATGCAGGTCGTCGTCGATGCCCTTCTGAGTTTACACGAAGACCTTCCGAAAGCGGCGAACGGGGACTAGGGGCCAGTATGCTATTCAACCTTCTCGGCCCCCTAGGCGACGACTTTCTCGTCTTCAACCTGTTCCGCTATCTGACGTTCCGGAGCGGCGGCGCGGTGCTGACCGCGCTTCTGCTGTGTTTCCTGTTGGGCCCGGGCATCATCAGGTGGCTGAAGGCAAAACAGCGCGAAGGGCAGCCAATCCGGGACGACGGCCCCGCCAGTCACCTCGTCACCAAGCAAGGCACGCCCACAATGGGCGGCTTTCTGATTCTGATCGCTCTGACGGTTTCGACTCTGCTATGGGCGGATCTGCGCAACGGGTATGTCTGGGCCGTGCTGATCGTCACGACCGGCTTCGGCGTCGTGGGCTTTGCAGACGACTACTTGAAACTGACTCGCCGCAACTCAAAGGGGCTGCCGGGCCGCGTCAAGCTGCTGGCACAGGTTGTTATCGGCACGGCCGCCAGCGTGTGGATTGTCTACGTAGCGCCGACAAACCTGGAAACCCAGGTCGCTATGCCTTTCCTCAAGGACGCCCTCTTCAACCTGACCTGGTTTTATGTGCCCTTTACGGTCTTTGTCATGGTCGGCGCATCCAACGCGGTCAACTTGACCGACGGGCTGGATGGACTGGCAATCGTGCCGGTCATGATTGCCGCAGGCTGCTTCGCGTTGATTGCCTACCTCGTCGGCAACATCATCTTCGCGGAATACCTTCAGGTCCATTACGTGCCGGGAACAGGCGAGCTGGCCGTATTCTGCGGTGCCCTGGTCGGCGCGAGCCTCGGCTTTCTCTGGTACAATGCTCCACCCGCAATGGTCTTCATGGGCGACACAGGCTCTCTGAGTTGCGGCGGTGCCCTCGGGTCGATCGCCGTCGTCACGAAGCACGAAGTGGTGCTGGCCATCATCGGCGGGCTTTTCGTGCTGGAGACCGTCTCCGTCATCGTTCAGGTGCTGTCCTTCAAGCTGACGGGCAAGCGCGTGTTCCGGATGGCACCCCTGCACCACCACTTCGAACAGAAAGGCTGGGCCGAGCCCACTATTGTCATCCGCTTCTGGATCATCGCCTCAATCCTCGCCCTGGCCGGGCTTTCCACCCTGAAGCTGCGCTAGGGGCCACGGCGATGATTGCGCTTCCCTTCTATCATGATTTGCCAGTGGCCGTTTTTGGCCTCGGAAAATCCGGCTTGGCATCCGCCCGCGCACTGCAGAACAGCGGTGCGGAAGTCTGGGCCTGGGACGACAGCGAAGACCGCCGCGCAGATGCGGAGGAAGCTGGAATTCCCGTCGTCGATCTCTATCGATGCGACTGGCGCGAGGTGACCTCGCTGATCATCTCCCCCGGCATTCCGAACCTGCTGCCGGAACCGCACCCCGTCGCCAAGCTGGCGCGTGACCACAATTGCGAGGTCATCGGCGATATCGAGCTGCTTGGCCGCGCCCAACGCGATGCGAAGTTCGTCGGCATTACCGGAACGAACGGCAAATCGACCACTACTGCGCTCATCGGGCATGTCATTGAGTTCTCCGGCCGGACCGTGGCTGTCGGCGGCAACCTTGGCATCCCCGCGCTGGAGCTCGAGGCCCTCGACAGTTCCGGAATCTACGTCCTGGAGATGTCGTCCTATCAACTCGAGCTGACGCTCTCAATTACTTTCGATGTCGCCGTCCTGCTGAACATCAGTCCGGATCACCTGGAACGGCACGGCGGCATGGAAGGCTACATCAAGGCGAAGCGCCTGATCTTCCACCGTCAGACCACCCCACGGACCGCCGTGATCGGAGTCGACGACGATATCTGCGAAAAGATCTGCGAGGAGCTGCAGGGCGCCGGCGACCAGACAGTAATTCCCGTATCCGGCCACAAGGTCGCGCCCGGCGGCGTCTACGCGGTGGACGGCACACTCTACGATGACACGGAGGGACAAAAGGTCCCCGCCCTCGACTTGCGGCAAATCGCCAGCCTGCCAGGCGAGCATAATTGGCAGAATGCCGCGGCGGCCTACGCGGCCTGCAAGGCGGCGGGTATCGATCCGCCCGTGATCGCGGCCTGCCTGCGGTCTTTCCCCGGCTTGCCCCACCGACAGGAAGTCATCTCCATCGTGGATGGCGTGGCCTATATCAATGACTCGAAAGCGACGAACGCCGATGCCGCCTCCAAGGCGCTGGGGTGCTACAGCGTGGTCTACTGGATCGCGGGCGGCCGTCCGAAAGGCAAAACACTGGACGGCTTCGCAGCGGACCCGCAGCGCATTCGCCACGCTTTCCTGATCGGCGAGGCAGAGGACCTCTTCGCCAGCGCCCTGGACGGCAAGATTCCCTTCACGCGCTGCGGCACACTGGATAAGGCGGTGGCGAATGCGGCGGAACGGGCCCGCGACGATATGGCGGACGGCGCCGTGGTCCTGCTGTCGCCGGGTTGTTCGTCCTTCGATCACTACCAGAACTTCGAAGCGAGAGGCGACGCCTTTCGCGCGCTGGTCAAGGCGCTGCCGGGTGAGCACCGGGAGCCGGATTCCATTGGCGCGGAGTTCTTCAGCGGCGGTTTGGAAGGGAGGGTCCTGCAATGACCAGTTTCTCCCGGCTGGACCGGAGCGTCGTGGGCCGCTGGTGGTGGACCGTCGATCGCTGGACGCTGATCGCACTGATTTCCTTGATGGCCATCGGCATTATTCTGATGCTGGCGGCCTCTCCTGCCGCCGGAGAGCGCATCGGCGTCAGCTCCTTTTATCTGGCAGGGCGCCAGTTCGTCTTCATGCCGATCGCCGCCGCGATCATTCTGGCGATTTCGATGGCAAGCCCGCGCACGGTGCGGCGCATCGCCACCTTCGGCGTGTTGATCGGCATCCTTCTGCTCATCGTTACGCTGACGATGGGCGCGGAAACAAAGGGCGCCACGCGCTGGATCCGCATCTTCGGTTTCTCTCTGCAGCCTTCGGAATTCATCAAGCCCTGCTTTGCAGTGGCCGCCGCCTGGATGTTCGCCGCCCAAAAGGAACATGGGATCCCAGGTTCATGGATCGCAAGCGGGGTCGGACTGATCATCGTGGCCTTGCTGCTGATGCAGCCCGACGTCGGACAAGCCTTTCTCGTCATCGCAATCTGGGGAACGCAGTTCTTCCTGTCCGGTCTGCCGCTGATCTGGGTCGGCATTATCGCTGCTGCCGGCATCCTGACGCTGGCCGGGGCCTATCTGATGCTGCCGCACGTCACGCAACGGATCGACTCCTTTTTCGATCCGAAAGTCGGTGATCACTATCAGATCAACCGTTCCATCGAAGCCTTCGGCAACGGCGGATTGTTCGGACGCGGCCCTGGCGAAGGAACGGTCAAAGCGCATCTGCCAGACGCGCATTCGGATTTCATCTTTGCCGTGGCCGGTGAAGAACTCGGCCTCGTCGCCTGTCTGATCATCGTCGCCATTTTCGCGTTCATCGTGCTGCGCGGCTTCGTGCGCTTGTTCTCGGAGAATGATTTCTTCGTGCTGCTGGCGGTGAGCGGCCTGTTGATGCAGTTCGGGCTGCAAGCCTTCATCAACATGGCCTCCGCGCTGCACTTGATGCCCACGAAAGGCATGACTTTGCCCTTCATCAGCTATGGCGGCTCTTCCTTGATCGCGCTGGGCCTGGGCATGGGCATGTTATTGGCGCTGACCCGACGCCGAGTCGCCTGGAACGTCGGCTCATGAATGGCAACAGTGCAAATAGAGTGGCGCTTGCAGCCGGCGGCACCGGGGGGCACATGTTCCCGGCACAGGCGCTTGCGCGCGAACTGCTCCGGCGCGGCAAAGAGGTCGTTCTGGTCACCGATCACCGTGGCGGCGGTTTCGGCCCCGACTTGCCGCAAGTCGAGACCTACGCCGTGAACGCGGGCGGAATCGCGGGCGCGGGCCTGTTCCACAAAGTGAAGAGCCTTGTCCGCCTCGGTGCTGGATGCCTGCAAGCCCGCAAGATCCTGTCCCGCTCCTCGGTAGATACGGTCGTCGGATTTGGAGGCTACCCCTCCGTGCCAACGGTTCTGGCCGGGCATTTCTTAGGGCTGCGAATCATATTGCACGAACAGAATTCCGTCCTCGGACGCGCCAACCGGATGCTGTCCCGGTATGCCCAGGCGATCGCCACGTCTTTCGAAGACGTGGACGGCATCGCACCCGCACTCAAGGCGGATATCGCGCTGACAGGCAACCCTGTGCGCGGCGCCATCAGCGACCTCGGCCAACGGCCCTACGCGGTACCGCAGGACAGCGGACCGCTGCGCCTGTTGATTGTCGGCGGCAGCCAAGGCGCCGTAGTCTTTAACGACGTGGTGCCCAAAGCCATCGAGTCCTTGCCGGACGACTTGCGGCGGCGCCTGGAAGTCACGCAACAGGTTCCGGGCGCGGACCTGGAGAGGGTTGAGGAAGCTTACCGAAGCTGCGGCGTCCGCTGCACCGTGGCGCCCTTTATCGAAGACATTCCCGAACGTCTGGCGACGGCTCATCTGGTGATCAGCCGGTCCGGCGCGTCGACCATCGCCGAGCTTGCCGCCGCCGGACGGCCGGCCGTGATGGTGCCCTACCCCAGTGCAACGGACGATCATCAGACGTCGAATGCACAAGCCCTTACCGAGGTTGGGGGCGGTTGGCTCATACCGCAGAGCGCGCTCTCCGTGGAAAGCCTTGCCGAGCGCCTCATGGAGATTTTGGCCGCCCCCGCACTTCTGACCCGCGCCGCGCGCTGCGCCAGAAAGGCTGCGCATCCCGACGCCGCGGTCCGCCTGGCGGATATCGTATGCAATGTCGCAAAGCCGAACGGCGGCGAAAACGAGAAGGAGGCCGCCGCATGAAGGCTCTGCCTCTCGACATCGGGACCATCCACTTTGTCGGAATCGGCGGCATCGGGATGAGCGGAATCGCCGAGATCCTCGTTAATCTGGGTTACAGCGTGCAGGGCAGCGACATCTCCGAGAACGCCAATGTGCAGCGGCTGCGCGACATGGGCGCCACCGTTGCCGTCGGCCATCGCGAGGAAAACCTCGGAGACTCACAGGTCGTCGTTGTGTCCTCCGCCATCAAGATGGACAACCCGGAAGTCGTCGCGGCACGGGAGCGCTTTATTCCTATTGTTCCGCGCGCCGAGATGCTGGGCGAGTTGATGCGCCTAAAGCGGTCCGTGGCTGTCGGCGGCACACACGGCAAGACCACCACGACGTCTCTGGTCTCGACCTTGCTGGATGCGGCGGATCTGGACCCCACTGTCATCAACGGCGGAATCATCAACGCCTATGGAACCAATGCCCGCTTGGGCCAAGGCGACTGGATGGTGGTCGAAGCCGACGAAAGCGACGGGAGTTTCGTCAAGCTTCCCGCCACGATTGCTGTCGTCACCAATATCGATCCGGAGCACATGGAGTTCTACGGTTCGACCGAGAACCTGCATGCAGCCTTCGAGAGTTTCGTGCGCAACATTCCCTTCTATGGCTTCGCGGTTTTTTGTATCGATCACCCGGCCGTGCAGTCCCTGATCGGGCGCATCGAAGACCGGCGCATCATCACATATGGCTTGAGCTCCCAGGCCGACATTCGCGGCGACAACCTGAACGTGCGCAACGGCCTCTCGGAATTCGACGCCGTCTTCTCCGGCCGCGTCCGCGGTAGCGGCAGCACGATCGAGAAGATTCAACTGCCGATGCTGGGCGAGCACAACGTCCTGAACGCGCTCGCAGCCGTTGCGGTCGCTCATGAGATGGGCATCGCCGAGGACAGAATCCGGGAAGGGCTTTCGGGCTTCGGCGGCGTCAAGCGCCGCTTCACCAAAACCGGCGAAGCCGGTGGCATTACAATCATCGACGACTATGGCCATCATCCGGTCGAGATCATCGCCGTCCTGAAGGCGGCCCGGCAGGCAACGGACGGCAAAGTCATCGCCGTAGTACAGCCCCACCGCTACAGCCGGCTGCACGATCTGTTCGAAGAATTCTGCACATGCTTCAACGATGCGGACTCGGTTCTGGTCGCCGATGTTTATGCCGCGGGCGAAGACCTGATCGAAGGGGCGGACCGCGACAGCCTGGTTGAAGGATTGCGCGCCCGAGGGCATCGCCATGCCGCAGCTCTCGACGACCCCGAAAATCTCGCCAATGAGATCGCCGCCTCGGCGACCGCCGGCGATCTGGTTGTTTGTCTTGGCGCCGGGAACATCACCGCCTGGGCGCACGCTTTGCCGCAACAGCTCGAGCAGGCCCTGGCCGCCACAGCGAACGGCAAGACAGGGGGCCGTAGGTGATGCTGATGAGAAAACCCGCTGAGATCCCCTTACTGGAACGCCTTCCCGAAGTGCGCGGACGCTATACCGCCAACGCGAACCTGGCGGGCATTACCTGGTTCCGCGTCGGGGGACCGGCGGAAGTGATGTTTCGCCCCGCGGACCGTGACGACTTGTTGCAGTTTCTGCGCGGCAAACCGCAGGACGTGCCGGTCACCGTCATCGGCGTTGGCTCGAATCTGCTGGTGCGGGACGGCGGCATTCCAGGCGTTACGCTACGGCTTGGGCGAGGCTTCGCCGAAATCACAGCGGACGGCACGGAGATCGTCAGCGGGGCCGCCGCGCTGGACGTCAACGTCGCGACCGTTGCCCGCAATGCCGGGATCGGCGGGTTGGAGTTCCTTTCCGGCGTTCCGGGAACGATCGGCGGAGCGGTACGGATGAACGCGGGTGCTTACGGCAAGGAAACGAAGGACGTCCTGATCTGGGCGGATGCCGCCGATATGTCGGGCCATGAGCATCGCCTGACCGCGTCGGACCTGGCCTTTAGCTACCGCAAATCGTCTCTGCCCGAAGACTGGATCTGCCTGGCCGCGCGGCTGCGCGGCCATAAGGCGGACTCAAAGGATGTTGCACGGCTGATGTCCGAGATTCAAACCCAGCGCTCCGAGAGCCAGCCTCTGCGGACCCGCACCGGCGGCAGCACTTTCAAGAACCCGCCAGGCCAGAAGGCATGGCAGTTGATCGATGGCGCCGGGTGCCGCGGACTACGGCGTGGCGGCGCCATGGTTTCGGAGAAGCACTGCAACTTCCTGATCAATACCGGCACGGCGACAGCCGAAGACCTGGAATCCCTTGGCGAAGAGGTGCGTGACCGCGTGGCACAGCACAGCGGGATCACCTTGGAATGGGAGATTCGCCGCGTGGGCATTAAGTCGGCATCAGGACAGAAGGACGGCACCGCATGACGAAACGCGTAACCGTCCTGATGGGTGGCACCTCGGCTGAGCGGGAAGTTTCGCTCGACAGCGGCAATGCCTGCGCCGACGCCCTGAAGAACGCGGGATATGCCGTCAATCTGTTCGAGGTCACCGCCGATGTCGACGCGCTCGTGAAGGCACTGACACCGAAGCCCGATGTGGTTTTCAACGCCCTCCACGGCCGCTGGGGCGAAGACGGTTGCGTTCAGGGTTTGCTTGAACTCATCGGCGTCCCCTACACCCATTCGGGCGTTCTTGCCTCGGCCCTGGCCATGCACAAGCAAAGGGCCAAGCAGGTCGTCGGCGCGGCCGGTGTAACTTCTCCGAAAGGGCTGGTGGTCACCCGCGAGCAGCTTCTCGCCAAGGATCCCCTGCCCCGCCCGTTCGTCGTGAAGCCCGTCAGCGAAGGCTCTTCCGTCGGCGTGAAGATGGTCCGCGAAGGCGACAATGAACCGATCCTGGGAACCGAACCCTGGAGCTTCGGGATCGATTTGCTGGTCGAGCCCTACATCCCCGGGCGAGAGTTGACGGTCGCCGTCATGGGCGACCGCGCCCTGGAAGTCACTGAGATCGTGCCGCGAGTCGGTTTTTATGACTATCGCGCCAAGTACACCGAAGGTCACGCCGACCACGTCGTTCCTGCCGATGTTCCCGACAGTGTCCGGCAGACGGCAATGAAAGCCGCTCTTGCCGCTCACAACGCGCTGGGGTGCCGGGGCGTGTCGCGTTCCGATTTTCGTTATGACGACACGGAAAAGAGCCCGGGAAGCCTTTTCTATCTGGAAACCAATACACAACCCGGCATGACGGCACTGAGCCTCGTTCCCGAGCAGGCCGCTCATATCGGCATCTCCTTTCCCAACCTTTGCAGCTGGATGGTGGAACACGCCGCATGCGACGCTTGAACCCGACCGCAAAATCAAGAACGCGGAGAAATCCGTCCCAGGCGGCGGCGCGGAGCCTGTTTCCCTGGGGCCTCTTTGCGCAGAAAAAAGGTAAGAAAGGACGTAGCCGAAAGGTTGTGCGGCGTCGGCGCCATCCGCTATTCAATCGTAAGCTTCTTGGCTGGTCCGCTACGGCAGCGGTACCGCTTTCGATGATTGGTGGGGTCGTCTGGTTATGGCAAGTCGGATGGTTCGCCTTGCAATATGAACGCGCGATCGAGGGTGCATATGCCTATTCCGCCGACATGGGTCTGCGCGTGAAAGGCGTCCTCGTGGAAGGGCGGGACAGAACACTCTCCGATGAAATTCTCGAGGTGCTGAGCGTCGAACGCGGCATGCCGATCCTGAAGATCGATCCTCAGTCCGCCAAGTCCGATCTTGAGACTCTGCCCTGGGTCTCAAGTGCCGAGGTCGAGCGCCAGCTGCCCGACACGATCTACGTGAGAATCGTCGAACGCCGCCCACTCGCGCTTTGGCAGCTTGAGGGCGAGCTCTCCGTCATCGATCAGAACGGTGCGGTCATTCCCGGCGTCGAGGCAAGACGCCACGCGGGTCTGCCCTTGATCGTCGGGCCGGGCGCGCCAGAGCACGCCGCCGACCTTATTTCAGTGTTGAGCAGCGAGCCTGGATTACGGAAAAGAGTCGCCGCCGCGATTTGGGTTGGCGACCGGCGTTGGAATCTGCAGTTGACCGGCGGCATCGATGTACGCCTGCCCGAAGGCGGTTTGATCGATGCCTGGAAGCAACTGGCACGCATCGAAAAGGAGTATGGAGTCTTGGACCGCGACGTAACCCTGATCGATCTACGTCTGCCGGACCGGCTCGTGGTGCGAACGGCGCCCGGAAGCCAATTGCGCAAGGAAGAAGCCGGCGAAGGCGAAAACACGTGACCAACGAGAGTTTGACGAAGGCCAGAGTCAAATCAGTGGAGCAGGACCCAAGGTAGGAATGCGAAAGAGTCTTTCAAAATCGGGAATGATCGCCGCGCTCGACATCGGCAGCACCAAGACCGTGTGCTTCATCGCCCGCGAAGACGCAGACGGGATCCCGCGGGTCGTTGGAATCGGACAACAGGAAAGCCGCGGCGTACGGTCCGGCACCATCATCGGTATGGAAGCGGCCGAGCATTCGATTCTCAGTGCCGTTCATGCGGCCGAGCAGATGGCCGGCGCAACGATAGAGCGGGTGGTGACGAATCTTTCGGGTGGATACCCCGCGTCGTCCTCAATCGGCGTCGAGATCGCCATCAACGATCACGAGGTTTGCGAAGAGGACTTGCGTCGCGCCCTGGATCAGGGTCATCAAATTCAAATTCTGCGCGCGCAAGGTGAAAACGGGCGTCAGATGGTCCATACGATTCCCGTCGGTTACAGCATCGACGGAAACCGCGGCATCCGCGACCCGCGCGGCATGTATGGAGAACATCTCGGCGTCGACATGCACATCGTGACCGCTGCATCGAGCGCAATCCGCAACATAACAACCTGTATTCAGCGTTGTCACCTCGACACGGCGGGCTTTGTCGTATCGCCCTACGGGTCGGGCCTGGCGTGTCTTGTCGAAGACGAGATGGACCTGGGTGTCACGCTGATCGACATGGGTGGCGGCTCCACAAGCATCGCCGTCTTTGCGGAAGGGAATGTCCTCTACACCGATACGATTCAAGTCGGTGGCAATCATGTGACAAATGACATCGCAAGGGGCCTTTCGACGCCCCTAGCCCATGCGGAACGGATCAAAACTCTATATGGTCACGCCATCGCCTCGCCAGCGGATGAGAAAGAGATGATCGATGTCCCGCAAGTGGGTGAAGACGACTGTCAGCCGGCGCAGCAAGTGCCCCGTTCACTGCTCGTCGGGATCATTCAACCCCGTCTGGAAGAGACCTTTGAGCTGGTGCGTTCGCGCCTGGAAGCAAGCGGTATGGACAAGCTGGCGGGACGCCGTGTCGTCCTGACAGGTGGAGCAAGCCAGTTGCCGGGCATTCGCGAACTCGGATCTCTGATTCTGGACAAGCAATTACGAATTGGCCGTCCCATCCATGTAAAGGGGCTAGCCGATTCGACTGGCGGACCCGCATACGCGACTTGTGCGGGATTGCTGGTGTACGCCCTTGCGGCAGAAATGGCCGCACCATACGAGGTGCGGTTGGAAACCACGTCTCAATACGGATTCATGGGCCGTCTGGGGCACTGGTTTCGGGAATATTTCTAGGTAGGTAGGTGAAGCGGAGCTCTCGATTGATTCGAGGATGATATCTCACAGCCGGGTAGGCGGCTGAATCCACTCTTGAGGCCATTTGGAGGCGAGTATGACATTAAACCTGAACGTACCCACGACAGCAGAAGTGCTGGCGCCGCGCATTACGGTGGTCGGCATTGGTGGTGCAGGCGGAAACGCCGTCAACAACATGATCCAGTCCAACCTCGGAGGGGTGGAGTTCCTGATTGCCAATACGGACTCTCAGGCGCTCACGGGTTCGATCAGCGAACGCAGGATCCAGCTTGGGCGGCAGATCACGCAAGGTCTGGGGGCCGGATCGCGCCCCGACATCGGCCGCGCGGCAGCGGAAGAGTGTATCGACGAGATTATCAGCGAGCTGACCGGCAGCCACATGGTCTTCATCACCGCCGGCATGGGCGGTGGAACGGGAACGGGCGGCGCCCCTGTGATCGCCCGGGCGGCGCGCGAAGCAGGCATCCTGACAGTCGGCGTTGTCACCAAGCCCTTCCACTTCGAAGGCGTACACCGGATGCGCCTTGCCGAAGCCGGCATCCAGGAGCTGACGCAGTACGTCGATACTCTGATCATCATCCCGAATCAGAACCTCTTCCGCGTGGCCAACGAGAAGACCACCTTCTCGGATGCCTTCAAGATGGCGGACGACGTGCTGAAGTCGGGTGTACGCGGCGTCACGGACCTGATGGTCAATCCGGGGCTGATCAATCTCGACTTCGCCGACATCCGCTCGGTCATGTCGGAGATGGGCAAAGCCATGATGGGTACAGGCGAGGCGGAAGGCGAGAACCGGGCTGTCGAAGCCGCGGAAGCCGCCATCTCCAACCCGTTGCTGGACGACGTTTCCATGAAGGGCGCGCGCGGCGTTCTGATCAACATTACCGGCGGATTGGACCTCACCCTCTTCGAGGTCGACGAGGCCGCCAACCGCATTCGCGACGAAGTCGACCCGGAAGCGAATATCATCTTCGGTTCGACTTTCGATCAGGGCCTGGAAGGGACCATGCGGGTTTCCGTGGTCGCGACGGGAATCGATGCCGAAGCGGAGCAGATGCCGCGGCCAGTTTCTCTCAGTGTCGTGTCGAGCACCGCCACGCAGAAAGTCAGCACGCCCGCACAACCTTCGACGGGCGCGCAGGCTGTCGCACAGCAGGAGCCCGTGACCGCGTCCAGCGCCACGGAACCGGTTATGGAAAGCCAGGCGGAAGCCGTCGCCACAGCCGAGGTCGCCATGGCGGCTGAAGCTGTTGAAGCCGTGGCCGCGGCCGTTCCGGCGCCGGCAGAATCCGTGGAAGACCCGGAAGGAGATCGGGTCCCCGTGGCACACGTTGGCGACAGCTTCTTCGCTCCGCCGCCGGTTGAGGTGGCCAGCGAACCTCAGCTGGCCGCCGAAGCGCGCCAAGGGCAGCCGGCGAAGGCCGAGCCCTTTGCGGAAGCCGCTCTGACAAATGCGGGTCAGGCACAGCAAGCCGCCGCCGGGGCCGCCGTCGCGGGACGGAAGCCGGGCCAGAGCCTCTTCGCCCGGGTGACCGGCAGCGCGTCGCGGGTCTTTCAGGCGGCAACCACCCAACCGGCGGAAGCCGCGCCGCAGCCAAGCCGGGTGGAGAGTAAGTTCCGCCGTATTCCGGCGTCTTCGGAGCCGAAGCTCGATCTGCCGCAGCAACCGACACCGCGGTCGATCCTGACTCAAACGCCGGACACCCCCCAGGCCGCCCCGCAGGGCGCGCCGGCACCAGTGGGCGCCCAACCGCGCCTGACGGGCCTGGAGAACGAGCAGGAAGAGGACGTCCTGGACATCCCCGCCTTCCTGCGGCGGCAAGCTAACTGAGGTTGAGAATGCGGGGTTCGGAGGCTGTTCGGAGCCTTCCGGACCCCGATCCATCGACCTTTCCGCAAAAAAATGGCCTTAAAAACAATAAGAAGGCAAAAAGCTTCCCTACATTTGATGTACATCAAGTCGCCTCCCTACCGACTTAGGCAAACTGATCTCACTTGATCATTTCTGCCCAAACTGAATTGCTTCTCGCCCCGCCTGCGCGGGGCGAATTGTTTTTTGGGACAAGGTCCCGACCGCGGCCCCGAAAGTAGAGTTTTCCGCCGCATTACACCTCGTTTCCCTGCCCCAAGGCCGCTTGTGACGAACCGGCTTTGGCCATATATTTCCTGGCGTCGGCGCCCCCGGCGAGTCCTTCGACGGCCTGGGAAATGCAGTGATTTCGAGGATTGGCAGGATGGTGATCGGAACCCAGTTCAGAACCTGGACCCTTGGTGCCGCGAAACGCGCGAAAGCCGCCGTGTTGTTGCCGGCCCTGTTGGTTCTATGGGGCTGCGGGTCCGACGACACGCCACAATATGTGGAGCAGCCGGTCGAGCCGCTCTACAACGCCGGCATGGACGCCCTTCTCGACGAGGAGTACGAGACCTCCGCGCGGCTGTTTGACGAGGTCGAACGGCAGCACCCCTATTCGGCTTGGGCGGTCAAAGCACAGCTCATGGCGGCTTATGCACACTATCTGGATAACGCCTATGACGATGCCATCGCCGCGCTAGACCGATTCATCCAGCTCCACCCCGGCAACCGGGATATCGCCTACGCCTACTATCTAAAAGCCATCTCCTACTACGAACAGATTTCGGACGTCGGCCGGGATCAGAAGATGACACAGTTGGCGCTTTCGTCCTTGGACGAAGTGGTCCGCCGATTCCCGGACAGCAAGTACTCGCGTGACGCCTCCCTGAAGCTGGATCTGGCGAACGACCATCTGGCCGGCAAGCACATGGAGATTGGTCGGTTTTATCAAGGCCAGGGTCAGTACCTGGGAGCGATCAATCGCTTTAAGATGGTGATCGTCGAGTACCAGACGACGACACACGTGCCGGAAGCGTTGCATCGCCTCGTGGAGTGTTATCTGGCGCTTGGCGTGGTGGACGAAGCGACCGCGACCGCCGCGGTGCTTGGTTACAACTTTCCAGGCAGCCGCTGGTACATAGACAGCTACGCTCTGCTGACCGGCCAAAACCTTTTGCCTGAGGAAGATGAAGATTCCTGGATCTCCAAGATCTGGAAATCCATCACCTGAACGCGTTTCGCCGCGAAATCATCTCATGCTCCAAAGCCTTTCGATCCGAAACGTCGTTCTGATCGAAAAACTCGACCTCTCCTTTGATTCCGGGCTCTGCGTCCTGACCGGAGAGACGGGCGCCGGCAAATCGATTCTTCTGGATGCCCTGGGACTTGCCTTGGGCGGGCGCGGAGACTCGAAGCTGGTGCGCCCCGGCGCGGACAAGGCCAGCGTGACGGCCGAGTTTCATGTGCCCCCGGCACACCCTGCCCTTGCGTTTCTTCAGGACCAGGACCTGGATCTCGAAGACGAGCATTTGATTCTGAGGCGCATCGTGGGTGCCGATGGCCGCAGCCGCGCCTTCATCAATGACCAGCCTGTTTCCGCCAGCCTGTTGCGATCGCTCGGGGAGCACCTCATCGAGGTCCAAGGCCAGATGGAACAGCGGGGACTGCTGGACCCGGTCAATCACCGCGCCATCCTGGATGCCTATGGACAGCTATCCGAGAGGGTGGAGAGTGTTGCTGTGGGCTGGAACGGGTGGCGCACCGCGAAGAACGACCTGGATGAGCTGGAGCAGCGCCTGGAAGAGTCGCGCAGAGACGAGGAACTGCTGCGACACTATCTGCGTGAGCTGGAGCAGTTTGCACCGGAAGCCGACGAGGAAGAGGTTTTGGCGGCGCGGCGCAGTCTGCTCATGAACTCCGAGGCCCTGGCACAGGCCATCAACGAAGCCCAGGTGGCGCTCGAGGATGGCGGCAACGACGAGCCAAGCGCCGCGACCGCATTGGTGGAGGCCCATCGGGTTTTGGAACGCGTCAGCCCCAAGGCAGCAGGCCTCTTGGACAGCGTCCTCGAAACCCTGGACCGGGCGAAGGCGGAAATCGAAGAAGCCTGCGATCAGCTTTACGCCGTCGCGCGCGATATGGATTTCGGCGAGAACGATCTTGAAAGCGTGAGCGACCGCTACTTCACCTTGCTGGACCTGGCGCGCAAGCACGACTGCGCTTCGGCCGACCTTCCGCGCGTGCTGGACGACATCCGGCGGCGGCTCGACTCGATCGACCGCGGCGACTCCGAGTTATCGGAATTGCGAAGGAAGGCGGACGACGCCCAAGAAACCTATCGCAAGGCCGCAGAAGCGTTGGCGAAAGCGCGGCAAAAGGCGGCCGCGAAACTGAACAAGGCGGTCAATGTGGAACTGCCGCCCCTGAAGCTGGAGAAGGCATCCTTCCACTGTAAGTTGGACCGTCTTCCTGCGTCTTCCTGGTCGGCCGCCGGCATGGACCGGGTCGTTTTCGAGGTTGCGACGAATCCGGGAGCCACGCCGGGCCCGATCAGCAAGATCGCCTCGGGCGGCGAGCTCTCCCGCTTTCTGCTGGCGCTAAAAGTGATCCTCGCTGCGGTGAACCCGGAACGCGTTCTTGTCTTCGACGAAGTAGACAGCGGCATCGGTGGAGCCACGGCGCACGCCGTCGGCGAACGGCTGGAACGCCTGGCGAAGGACCGGCAGATTCTCGTCGTCACTCACAGCCCACAGGTCGCGGCGCGCGGCACCCATCATTGGACCGTCATCAAACGGGCCACGCGCAACACCGCCGAGACCCAGGTATCGCAGCTCGACGATCAAGCGCGGCGCGAAGAGATCGCCCGCATGCTGTCCGGCGCGGAGATCACGAAGGAAGCCCGGGCCGCCGCCGAGCGATTGATGGGCGCCGGCTGAAATGGACAAGATTGCCGATATGAAAGCTGTCGAGGCACTTACCGAGGCAGAAGCCAAGGCCGAGCTTGCCGCGCTCGCCGAACGGATCGCCCATCACGACCGGCTCTACCACCAGCAGGATCAACCCGAAATCTCCGACGCGGACTACGACGCGCTGCGGCGGCGTAACGAGGCCATCGAAGCGCGCTTTCCGGCTCTGGTGCGCGAGGACAGCCCAAGCCATCGGGTCGGCGCGGAACCCGCCAGTGGGTTTGCGAAGGTCCGCCACCGCGTGCCGATGCTGTCCCTGAGCAACGCCTTCGACGACGAAGACGTCTCTGACTTTCTTGGACGGGTCTGCCGCTTCCTCGGTGTCGATGCAGCCGATCCACCGGAAGTCTTCGCGGAGCCGAAGATCGACGGCCTGTCCTGTTCGCTGCGTTACGAGAACGGCAAGCTGATGCAGGGCGCCACACGGGGCGACGGAGAGACCGGCGAGGACATCACCACCAACGTCCGCACCATCGGAGATATTCCCAAGGCGCTGAAGGGAGACGGCTGGCCGGAGGTTCTGGAGGTACGCGGCGAAATCTATATGTCCCGTGACGATTTCCAGGCGCTCAACGAACGCCAGGAAGCCGAAGGACTGAAAGTCTTCGCCAACCCGCGCAACGCGGCTGCCGGGTCCTTGCGTCAGTTGGACTCCAGTATCACGGCTTCCCGTCCCCTGCATTTCTTCGGCTATTCCTGGGGTCAACTGTCGGGGGCGATCGCCGAAAGCCTGAGCGAAGCACGTCAGCACTTCACGGAGTGGGGCTTTCAGGTCAACGAACCCTCAAAGGTTTGCAGAACGCTCAAGGAGATGCTGGCGCACTATGAATTGATCATGGCGCAGCGGCCGGACCTGCCGTTCGACATCGATGGCGTCGTCTACAAGGTCAATCGCCTGGACCTGCAGCAACGCCTGGGGTTCGTCAGCCGCGCGCCGCGATGGGCCATCGCGCATAAGTTTCCCGCCGAGCAGGCAGAGACGGTCCTGAATGAGATCACGATTCAGGTCGGACGCACCGGGGCGCTCACACCCGTTGCGAACCTGGAGCCCATCACGGTCGGCGGCGTGGTCGTGTCTCGCGCCACGCTGCACAATGAAGACGAGATTGAGCGCAAGGACATCCGAGAAGGAGACCACGTGATCGTCCAGCGCGCCGGAGACGTCATCCCGCAAATTGTTTCCGTCGTCACGGCGCGGCGGCCAAAGAACAGCAAGCGCTATGAGTTCCCCGACCACTGTCCGGAATGCGGCAGCAGCGCGGTCCGCGAGGACGGCGAAGTGGTGCGGCGCTGCACTGGAGGGCTGATCTGTCCTGCGCAGAAAGTCGAGCGGCTGCGCCACTTTGTCAGCCGCAACGCCTTCGACATCGAAGGCCTGGGAGACAAACAGGTCCGTTATTTCTTCGAAAGCGGCCGGATTGCCGGACCAGGCGATATCTTCCGCCTGGCTAAACGAGACGCGAAGATGGAGACCCACCTGGAGAACGAGCCCGGCTGGGGGGCCCAGTCGGCCCGCAATCTCTTCAAGGCCATCGAGGATCGCCGGAAGATCTCTCTGGACCGATTTATCTTCGCCTTGGGAATACGTCATATCGGGCGTGAGAACGCGCGGCTTCTGGCCCGCGCCTACGGATCGCTCGATACCTTGATCGCAAACCTGAAGCAGGCTTCGGACCCGAGTTCGGACGAGCACCAAGAGCTTCTGGGCATCGATGGGATCGGCCCGATTGTTGCGGAAGAACTCATTGCCTTCATCGCGGAACCGCACAATATGGAGGTCCTCGAGGATCTGGCCAAAGAGCTCGATGTCGAGGACTTCGAACAGCAGGACGCGGGCGACTCCCCGGTGGTCGGGAAGACCGTCGTTTTCACCGGGAAACTCGAAGCCTTCACACGGGATGAAGCCAAAGCCAAGGCGGAATCCCTCGGGGCGAAGGTCGCGGGCTCAGTCTCCAAGAAAACGGACTATCTTATCGCGGGGCCGGGCGCGGGCTCCAAAGCCAAGAAGGCGGAAGACCTCGGAATCGCGGTCTTGAGCGAACAGGAATGGCTGGATCTCATCTCACCTTAACGACGAACAAGGGCCGCTGACATGCTGGAAAAGACTCCCCAAGCACCGGGTTTGAGCGACTTCGAAGCCGCCGCGGCGCGCATCAAGGAGCGGGTGCGACGCACGCCGCTGATCCGTGCGCGATTTCTGCGCGAACCTCCCACCAGCGGTATCGACCTACGGCTCAAGTTGGAGTGCCTGCAGGTCACAGGATCCTTCAAACCGCGCGGTGCCAACAACGCCCTGCTCAGTTTGACCGAGGAGCAACTCAAGCGCGGCGTGATCACCGCGTCCGGAGGGAACCACGGCGTCGCCGTCGCCTACGCGGCCTGGGCATCGAAAGTGCCCGCCGTTATTTATCTTTCCGAGAACGCGCCACCGATCAAGGCCGAGAAACTGTGCAAATGGGGCGCGGAGGTGGTGATCGAAGGTGCCGTTTGGGACGACGCCAACGCCGCGGCGCTCAAGCGAATGGAGTCCGAAGGGTTGACCTACGTGCACCCCTTTGCCGACCCGATGGTCATCGCAGGACAGGGATCGCTCGGCGTCGAGATGTTGAAACAGACGCCGGAGACGGAGGTCTTCGTCGTGGCGATCGGCGGCGGCGGATTGATCTCCGGCGTGTCAGCAGCGGTAAAGGCGATCAAGCCGGAGGCGCGGGTTATCGGCGTCGAGCCGGTGGGAGCTCCGACGCTGCACAACAGCTTGGCGGAAGGAAACCTCGTCACCCTGCCGGAAATCGAGACGGACGCCGGGACTCTGGCACCCCGGCGGAGCGCCGACATCAACCTCGATATGATCCGCAAGAATGTCGACGAAATCGTCCTGGTCACCGACGAAGAGATGCGCGAAGCCGCAAAGTGGCTCTGGTTCGAGTTCGGTGTGGCCGCGGAACTCTCAGGCGCGGCGTCCTTGGCCGCCGTCATGAAGCAAAGGTTCGAGGTTTCTCCGGGCGCGGTGGTCACCGCCATTATCTGCGGCGCCGGCGCCGATGGAATCAACTAGACGCCGGCAAGCGGTGCGGTGGCCGCATCGAGCCAAGGCTTTGTATCAGCGTCGACGTTGTCGCTCAGAGTCTCACGCACCCGGGCGTGGTAGGCATCGAGCCAAGCCACTTCATCCGCTGTCAGCATTTCCGTCTTGATCAAGCGCCGGTCAAGGGGTGCGAAGGTCAGCGTTTCGAAAGCCAACATGTCTTTCTCGTCACCGGGGCGCTTCTCGTCTTCCATGACTGTGACCAGATTCTCGATCCTGATACCGTACTCACCGGTCTTGTAATAGCCGGGCTCGTTGGAACAGATCATGCCGGGCTCCAACGCTACGGAGTTCGGCAACTTCGAAATGCGCTGTGGGCCTTCGTGAACCGAGAGATAACTTCCAACGCCATGGCCGGTCCCATGATCATAGTCCAAGCCCTGCTGCCACAAGGGATGACGTGCAAAGGCGTCCAACTGACTGCCTGTCGTGCCCTTGGGGAAACGGCAGGTGGCCAGCGTGATGTGACCCTTCAGCACCAGAGTAAAGCGTTCGCGCATCTCCTCCGTCGGCTCCCCGACAGCCATCGTCCGCGTGACATCGGTTGTTCCATCCGGATACTGAGCACCGGAGTCGCATAGAAAGAGTTCGCCCAGACCGAGAGGCCGGTTCGTCTCAGGTGTCACACGATAGTGCACGATGGCCCCATTAGGCCCGGATCCTGCGATGGTATCGAAGGAGAAATCGCGAAACTCCGCGTTCTCCTGCCGCAACTCGGCGAGTTTCTCGGCGGCTTCCAATTCGGTGACGCCTGCATTGCCTCCCTCCGCTGCCGCGCGGCGCGGCGCCTCGCCGTCAAGCCAGGCGAGGAAGCGCGTCAAGGAGGCGCCGTCGCGGCGATGCGCCTTGCGGATACCGTCCAGTTCGACGCTGTTCTTGCGGGCCTTCGGAAGCTGACAGGGATCTGACGCCTCGACGATCTCTGCCCCCGCGGCCCGCAAGCGGGAAAAGACCCATGAGGCCGTCGCGCCCGGATCCGCCAGAACCTTGCGCTTCCCCAACCCATCCAGGGAGTCTCCGAATTCCTCCGGCGGCAGGATTGAGATCCCCGCCTCCAATTCGGACTCCAACTCTTCATCAACTTTGCTGCGGCTCACGAACCACTCAACGCCACCGTCATCGTAAAGCAGGGCGAAAGACAGCGGCAGCGGCGTGCAGGCAACATCACCGCCCCGCACGTTCAGCAGCCAAGCGATGGAGTCCGGCGCGGTCAGGACCGCCGAATCAACGCCTTTTTCCTGTAGACCGGTGCCCAGCGCCGCGCGTTTCGCCTCCGAACTTTGACCCGTGTAGGACATGGGATGCGCCTTGATCGGCGCCTCCGGTGGTGCGGGCCGGTCCAGCCAGACAGCATCGACGGGGTTCTTATCGACGGCGACCAAGTGGCCACCGGCAGCATTGGTCCAGGTCTCCAACTGCCGCTTCTGGGCCTCGCTATGGAGCCAAGGGTCGAAACCCAGCTTGCCGCCTTTCGGAAAGACTTCGATCAGCCAGGTCCGCAGAGGCTCATCGGATACATGCCTCGGGGTATAGAGATTGACGTCCACCTGATCGCGGACCTGCAGGGTATAACGTCCGTCCACGAAGATCGCGGCCTGGTCCGCCAGCACGGCGGCAAAGCCGGCGGAACCGCCAAAGCCGGTCAACCAAGCCAGGCGCTGAGCGGATTCAGGCACATATTCGTTCTGATACTCGTCGGAGAGGGGTATCAGAAAACCGTCCAGCCCGCGCTGGCTCAACTCATCCCGCAATGCCGCAAGCCGCTGTTCATAGACCATCGCAAAAGGGCTTTCCCGTCATGTCACCGGCAGGGACCCTAGGGTCCCCAAATTGCCGTGGCAAGACGTTAACAAGACATGAAAAACCGAAGGGATATCCTATGCTCCAATTGCATTGCTGCACTGCAAAAACACCGCTCCAGAGTCGTTCCATCCGATCGTAGATGTCTTTGCATAAGAGATAGTTCAAGGCGCCCAAAACTCCGGAAGGCTGTGAGACGGGCCCTTATCACCGCATTTCGAATGGAGAATACGATGGCGCGGATGGCCGAACTTCAAAATGAGACGCGGGTCACTGGCCGGCCGCTGACATGGCAGGTTAGCCCCGAAGACCTACAGAACCTTATTGCGCGGGCCCAGGCAGAGCGGGCGAAAACGCTCGGCGAGATGGGCAGCCGTGCCCTGAATTTCTTGTGGCAGGGCAGCGGCCTGGCCGCGGCGACAGCCTTTCTGAACAGGTTTGCCGTCAAACCGCTCCTGCGCGGCCTTCGTCAAGCTCACGCCCGCCGGAGCCTGTCCCAACTGGACGACCGCTTGCTCCTGGACATCGGCATTCGCCGCGACCAGATCTGCGAAGTCGTGGCCAAGACCGGCCAGAACGGGGCCGATCCGGTCGGACCGTCGATGGGCTTGCGGGTCTGGCTGGCGATGATGCTGGACCGGCGCCGGACGATCCGGCAGCTGGAATCGCTGTCCAACCGGATGCTGGAAGACATCGGGATCGAGCGTGCCGATATCCGTGAGATTGCCGCTCAGCGCGTTGCCGCGAAGTACGCAAAGCCGGCGCGGCGCCCCGCTTCCGACGACGCCGTGAAGGAGGCCGCAAATCCGCTGCTGCAGTGGCAGCTCAGCCGCAAAGCGGCGGGAGAGATGGCCCGCATGGACCCGGACATCCTGGCTGACATCGGCTACGTCAAAGGTGATGTCGACTGGGTTCCCGAAGTCCTGGCCCAGCGAAAGCTGAAGGTGGCCAACCGGAATTTCCGGGGCTTCCAAGCCGCCTAGGCCGGCAAGCTTCCAAAGTGATCAGCAGGGCCGTTCCCACGTGGAGCGGCCCTGTTTTCGTTCAGGCCTCCAGGTCGTGAGAGCGGCCCTTATCAGCCCTGCGTGTCCCCCTAACCTTGCATGACCAGGGTCATCCAGTCCCCCTCCCGATACCGCGTTACCAGACGCAAGCCCGCCGCGCGATGACGGGCCGTCACACGGGCCGCCTGATGCCATAGCAATCCCGAGAGGACGGCGAAACCGGCCGGAGCCAGGTGACTCCGAAGGTCCTTTGCCATCGCAACAAGTGGCTCAGCCAGGATATTGGCGACGATCAAATCGTACGGGCCGACGTTCCCAATGGTCGCGGCCCGGTAACCCTGCCCTTCCTGGGCACGTGCGTGGGCCGTGACCCGGTTCAGGCGGAAATTCTCCCGCGCCACCGGAATGGACGGACCGTCGTTATCGACCGCCAAGACCGGGCAGCCCCAGAGCTTCGCAATTGCCATTGCCAGCACACCGGAACCGCAACCCATATCCAGTGCGGACGAGGGCCGGATGCGCTTGGCGAGATCGCTCAAGGCCAGAAGGCAACCGCGCGTCGTTTCGTGCTGTCCGGTCCCGAAGGCCACGTTGGCTTCGATCAAGAGAGGGATGCGGCCGGGCGGCGGCGCGTCGGTGATGTGGCTGCCGTAGATATAGAAACGGCCGGCTTGAAGGGAAGGAAGCGCCTTTTGGCTTTCCGCCACCCAATCGATATCGGGGAGCTTCTCTATGGCAAAGCTGGGCGTCGCTATCTCGGCCCCTGCGGCCCCCGCCCTAACGAGGAGGCCCACCTCGCCTTCCTCCGGTTGGCCGGCCACATAGACGTCGAGCGGCGCCAACCCGTCGCCGTCGGGCCCGCCGCTAACGAGCGCGCCTCCCAAGGGCTCCAGCGCCGTCTCGAAAATGGGCAGGCTCCGGGCGGGGACGGAGAGGCTGATGCGATAGCTGTCGGCGGCGATATCGGCCTCCTGAGGGATCCGCTCCAACGCTTAGTTCGCTTGGTCCGCGGGAACGACGAAGCTCGCGATCACCTTCTTCTGTCCGCTGTGATCAAACTCGATGGTCAAGCGGTCGCCTTCCACCAGCATCACTTCGCCATAGCCGAACTTGCGGTGGAAGACCCGATCGCCGGGATCGTAGCCATTGCCCGGCAGACTCTCGACAGTCACCGGCGTGACATCGATATAGGGGGCCGCTGCCTTGCCCCGAGCCCTGGCGCGGGCGAAGCCGGGGGTCGTCCGGCCCTGTCCCCATTCCCCAAACCCATAGTTCCCGAAGCCCTGACTGCCCGCCGCCGTGCCGTAAAGGCCCTGATCGCTTTCCTGCTCGACCTGGTCCGGCGGCAGTTCGTCGACGAAGCGGGAGGGAATGGCACTAACCCAGGATCCGTGCATACGCCGATTGGCCGCAAAGCTGACTGTAACCCGTTTTCGGGCGCGGGTCAGGCCGACATAGGCCAGCCGCCGTTCTTCCTCCAGGCCCCGGTTGCCGGTTTCGTCCAAGGCCCGCTGGTTGGGAAAGAGCCCCTCTTCCCATCCCGGCAGGAAAACACGGTCGAACTCCAAACCCTTGGCCGCATGCAGGGTCATCAAGCTGACCATGTCGCGGTCAGCGGAGTCCGTCACCTCCATGACGAGGGAGACGTGCTCCAGAAAGGCCGCCAGGCTTTCAAACTCGGCCATGCCGTTGACCAGTTCTTTCAAGTTCTCCAGACGCCCTGGCGCCTCCAGCGATTTGTCGTTCAGCCACATATCGATGTAGTTGGACTCCTCCAGAACAGTTTCGGCCAGTTCGGGATGCGGCGATACCTCCAACAGGCTCCGCCAGCGGTCGAAGTCCTGGAGCAGCCCATCGATCGACCGCCGCGCCGCCGGCCGCAACTCATCCGTTTCGACGAGCTTGCGGGCGGCGATCATCAGGGGAACTCGCTCCGCCCGCGCGGCCTTGTGCAGCGTCTGGACCGTAGCGTTGCCGAGGCCCCGCTTCGGCTTATTCATGATACGCTCGAACGCCAGGTCGTCCGAAGGCTGCTGGATAACGCGCATGTAAGCGAGCGCGTCGCGGATCTCCATCCGCTCGTAGAAGCGCGGACCGCCAATGACACGATAGGGCAAACCCAGATTGATGAAACGGTCTTCGAACTCCCGCGTCTGCGCCCCGGTGCGCACCAGGATTGCCACCTGATTGAGTTTGGCCTCCGGTTCCTTGCGCTGCATCGTCTCGATTTCTTCTCCGACGAAGCGCGCTTCCGCTTCGCCGTCCCAGACGCCGCGCACACGCACCTTGTCACCTTCCTCGTCCTGGGTCCAAAGGGTCTTCCCGAGGCGCCCCTCGTTGTGCGAAATCAAGCCGGAGGCCGCGGCCAGGATACGGCCGGTCGAGCGGTAATTGCGTTCCAAGCGGATGATCTTCGCCCCTGGGAAATCCTGCTCGAAACGCAGAATGTTCCCGACTTCCGCCCCGCGCCAGCCATAGATCGACTGGTCGTCGTCGCCGACACAACAGATGTTGCGGTGCTTCTGCGCCAACAGGCGGAGCCAAAGGTACTGGGCGACGTTGGTGTCCTGATACTCGTCCACCAGCAGATAGCGAAACTGCCGGTGACAGTCTGCCAGGATCTCCGGCCGGGACTGAAAGACGGTGAGGTTGTGCAGCAGCAGATCGCCGAAATCGCAGGCGTTGAGCGTGGTCAGGCGGTCTTGGTAGGCCCTATAGAGGCCCAACGCCCGACCGTTGGCGAGGTCGCCTGCCTCCGAGGCCGAGACGCGGTCCGGTGTCAGCCCTCGGTCCTTCCAACGCTCGATGACGGCCAGAATGCTCCGCGCGGGCCATTTCTTGTCATCGAAGCCTTCCGCTTCCAGGATCTGCTTGATCAGGCGAATCTGATCATCCGTGTCGACGATCGTAAAGCTGGGGGTCAGCCCCACGACCTCCGCATGACGCCGCAGAAGGCGCGCGGCCATGGCGTGAAAGGTTCCGAGCCACCATCCCTCCACCGAAGGCCGGTTGAGGATCCGTGCGACCCTGTCCTTCATCTCCCGGGCGGCCTTGTTGGTGAAGGTGACTGCCAAAATCTCGCCGGGAGTCCGGGCCTTGCCGGTCGCGAGCAGATGCGCCAGGCGCACGGTCAGCGCCCGTGTCTTGCCCGTGCCCGCGCCGGCCAGCAGCAATACGGGACCGTCCAAATGCTCGACAGCCGCCCGCTGTTCCGGATTCAAACCTCCGAGATAGGGGAATCCGCCATTGTCCGGGGCGAGGCTTTCAGGATCGCTCAACATGCCTTCCTATATAAGGCGCCGCGCCGGATGGCTAAACAGGAATCCGGCTTGACCCTCGACACACCGCCTCCCAGTCTAAGCGCTCTGCAATCAGAAGCAGCGAAAGAAATTGGAATTCGAAGGAATCGAATCGCCATGAAAAGACAAACCACCCATCATCGCCTGTACGACAACAGCCCCGGCGGGCAGCGCGAAATCCTCGTCCATCGCTATGGAACTCCGGGCGGCAAGAAAGCTTACATGCATGCCGCCCTGCATGCGGACGAGACTCCGGGTCTGTTGGTGCTGCACCACCTGGTCCAACTGTTGGACACGGCGGCGGAAGACGGTCGCATTACCGGCGAGATCGTTGTCGTTCCCTACGCGAACCCGATCGGCCTGGCCCAGTACGTGAACAGTGAACATGTCGGGCGCTGCGAACTGGGTGGCGGCGGCAACTTCAACCGTAACTGGCCCGACTTCGCCAAACTGGTGGGCGACAGCCTGGACGGAAAACTCGGCGCGGATGCCGACGCGAATGTCGCAACGATTCGCGCCGCCTTGCGGGACGCCGTGGAGGGCATCGCGCCGCTCAGCGAGCTCGATTCTCTGCGCAAGCTGATCTGCGGCCTCGCCATCGATGCCGACATCGTCTTCGACATCCATTGCGACGACGACGCTCTGATGCACATCTTCATGATTCCGCAGCACTGGCCGCTGGGCCAAGACCTCGCCGCCCAACTGGAAGCCCATGCCGTCTTGCTGGCCGAGGATTCGGGCGGCGGCTCCTTCGACGAGGCCTGCTCCACGCCCTGGGTCGCCATTCAGAAGCGTTATCCCGACAAGCCCATCCCTCCGGCCTGCTTCGCTTCGACACTGGAACTGCGGGGACGCGGCGACGTTAACGACACTCTGGCAGAGAAAGATGCCCGCGCCCTGTTTCGCAGCCTGCAGCGGTACGACCTGATCGACGGCGATCCCGGCCCTCTGCCGGAGCCGCTTTGCGACGCAACGGATCTCGAGGCCACCGACAGCCTGAAGGCACCCTGCAACGGCGTTCTGTCCTATGCGGTCGACCTGGGCCAGCGGGTCAAGAAAGGCGATCTGGTCGCCTGGCTGATCGACCCCGCGGCCGAGGATCCGGCCAAGGGCCGGACGCCGGTCCACGCCCGTAACGACGGGTTCATTCTGTCCCGCCGCCAGTTCAAGTATTTGCCGCCCGGACAGGCGGTCTGCAAGGTCGTGGGAACAGAGCCTCTGCCGCATCGTACCGGCGGCTATCTTCTGGAGGATTGACTGGCAGGGCGGTTTCCTGACGGCTATCCGCCTTGCTAGAGCGGTCCCTTGCTAGATTGAATCGATTCTGATGGCGTCCGGGCGCGGCGGACCGCCAGGCGACGATCGCAACGCGATGCAAAAGCATCGGGCAAGGCCGGCAACGACGCGGACGCCTGCCCGGCGCCACCCTGTTCAGGCCGGACGTTTTGGGTCTGGAGGGCGTCAGGCTTCTCGACCGTAGTCACCGCTACGCTCTTCAAAGCCTTCCTGCTCCAGACCCAAAACGCCTCGGTCGGAATGGTTCTATCTAGCAAGGGACCGCTCTAGGCTTCGCCGCGCTCCTCGGCCCGGGCTTCGTTTAGCGCCCGATGGTAGGCCAGCATGACCTCATGCTCGTGCGCCACGCCCAGCATCCGCATGGAACTGCGGTCGTCGACAACGGCCACGTGCACCTCGCCGCTCGTGCCGTAGACCTTGACCGCCCTCTCGAGATCGTCACGCGCCTGCAGCACGGTCGGGTCCCGCCGGGCCAAGTCCACGGCCGTCAGCACTTCGTCCTTGGTCGTATCGAACGCGGCCTCGTGCAGGTCCGTGAAGATCAAGGTTCCGACCAGAACATCATCCTCATCGACGACGAACAATTCGCCCCAAGGGGCGTGTTGCAAACGCTCGCGCACGAGAGAAAGCGGCGCGTCCGCCGCTATGGTCTCGAAGGTGCTGTCCATCACCGAGTTGACCTTGATGGAGCGCATCAAAGTCACTTCCTGACCACCCTTAATGGAAACGCCCCGGCGCTCGAGCTGCCAGGAGAAGAAAGACCGACCAAAGAACTGTTGGGTCACGGTGCTGGCGATGACAGTGGCGATCATCACTGCGATGGTGATGGCATAGTCACTGGTGAGTTCGAAGACCATCAGGATCGTCGAGATCGGTGCGCCCAGAACGGCACCGGCAAGCGCACCCATACCGATGATGGTGTAGGCGCCATGCCCCGAGGACAGGTCGGGAAAAACCGCCGTCGCAATCACGCCGAAGGCGCCGCCCAGCATCGCCCCGAGAAAGAGCGAGGGCGAAAACACGCCGCCGGCAAAGCCGCTGCCCAGGCTGATGGCGGTGGCCATCGTCTTCACCACGAGCAGGGCGAAAAGAATCCACAAAGGATAAGTCTGTGACAGCGCCTTGTCGGTTGCCTCGTAGCCGACCCCAAGGACCTCGGGAAACCCGATAGCGATCACCCCCAACAGGAGCCCACCAATAGCCGGGCGGCCCCAGAGCGGAATCTTGGTCCGCTCCATCATGTCCTCGGTAAACATCACCGACCACATGAAGATGACCGCCACAATCGCGGCGACCAGTCCCAGCATCGCGAAGGCTGGGAACTCCCAGACCGAGACGATCAGCCATTCCTCCGGGAGGATAAAGGCCGGAAAGTCGCCATAGTAGGCCCGGCTGATCACCGTTCCCGTGACCGATGCGATGACAATGGGCGCGAAAGCACTGAGTGCGTAGTGGCCCACGACGACTTCCAGGGCAAAGAAGGTCCCGGCGATCGGCGCGTTGAAGGAAGCCGCGACCGCCGCCGCGACGCCGCAGCCCAGCAACGTGCGGGACAGGGTCCGCCCCAGGTGCAGGCGCGCCGCGACCCAGGAGGCGATCGAAGCGCCGAGGTGAACCACGGGCCCTTCCCGACCGACAGACGCCCCCGCCCCGATCGAAAGAATGCTGGCAAGGGCCGCTTTCAAACCCGCCGAAATGGACATCCGCCCGCCTTGCAGGGCATTGGCCTCGATCACATGCGCAACGCCCTGATGGCGCCTTCCCGGCATGATGTAGTAGAGAAACAGCCCGACGATCAGCCCTCCGAAGGTCGTCACCGCGATGATTCGCCACCACGGCAAGGTGGCGGCCACGGTTGCCAGTTGCGTGCCATTGCCCCCGAACCCGGTCTGCTGCACCAGGTCAATGCCGTAACGGAAGGCAATGGCCGCGACGGCCGACGCGGAGCCGATCAGGATGGCAAGCAGGGAAAGGACGACTTGATCATTGCGGCCGAACCGCTTCAGGGAGGTCAGAAGCCGCCGGCTATCGAGAGAACGCTGCGCAACTTTTATGGCACTCGAGTCCGGCAGACCCGGCGTGCCTTGGGCCGTGTCGGAAGACTGGGGACTAGAGGACGCGTCTGGGTCTCGCATAACCTTGGATTATCGGGTCTGGCTCTTACTTTCGCCTTAATCGTAAACCATCAATTGCAGCGACCGATCGACCCCTCCGAGCAGATCCTGGTGCCATCCACCCAAGTAGCACCGCTGAGATCGGCCCCGTTCAGGTTCGCGCCACGCAGCTTCGCGCCCGTCAGGTCGGCTCCACGCAGGATCGACCGAAAGAGTCTCGTGTTTCTCAGGTCCGCGTCCTTGAAGGACACGTCGGACAGGTTCGCTTTCGTGAAATCTGCCCCTTCCAGACGCGTTCCCTCGAACTTTGCGCCGGTCAGGACCGCGTTCACGAACTTGGAACGAAAGGCGCTGGCCCCGGAGAAATCCGTACCTTCCAGATTGCTCCGGAAGAAAGATGCATCGCGCAGCCGGGCACCCTTGAGGTCCGCGCCGCTAAAGTCGATGCCATTGAGATTGCAACGCTGCCAATTGACGCCGGGCCGCGGCGCTTCCGTACAGGCGGCTTCGGCCGATCCGGCCAGCCAAGGCGATGCCAGAAGCGACAGCAAAAGGACAGAAGACAGCCGCCAGAGATTGGCCTTCATCGTGCCGCGACCACGCATGAGGGCTTTGAGGAAATCTGCCGGAATCGTTTCGTCATGGCTCTGGGTCACGTCAAAGGAGGTTTGACGATTGCTGATCCAGCTTCCTGCGGCACACCCAGTGATCGGTGGGCCGCCCAAACCTCCTCCAAGCGTCCCATGATTCGATCCGGTAGCGGGACCACACGTCTTTCGTTGAGGTCTACATGCAAGGACAGATTCTCCGCCGTCGCGGCCTGAAAGCCTTCCTCCGCATGGAACATACGGTGGAGGTACCGAATTCGTTTCAAATCGAACGATAGAAGCTGCGTCGAGATTCTCAAGGGCGCGTTCTCGTGGAGTTCACGATGGTAAGCGATATGGATCTCGGCAGAGAATGTCGTTCCACCCGTGGTCTCCCGATTGGTTTCGTCCAAACCGACGTAATCGAGGAATATGTCGGTCGCGAGATCAAAAGCAACCAAGTAGTAGGCCACATTCATGTGACCGTTGAAGTCGATCCATTCCGGGCGGACCCGTCCCTGATAGCTCTCCAAAGGTACTTCAATCGCCATAAATCTCCCCTTCGCCGGAGAGATTAGTTGATTGGCCCCAGGCCTTAAACCCGGTAGCGTCGTTATTCTTCCGCTTCAACCAGCGGCTGTTTCAACTGGTGGGTCCCACATTACCAGCGATGGTACGTCTCCTCGGTTTTCTTGGCGCGCGCGCGACGTGGGTCCTGTTTCTCGGCGTCTTCATCGGTCTTCTGTTCCCTTTTCTCTCAAGTCTGATGCGGCCCTTGCTAGGACCCGCCGTGGCGGCGCTGTTGTTCGCGACGCTGCTCCGAATCGACTGGCGGACCCTCGTAGATCACGCGCGGCGGCCCTTCGTGACACTGATCCTGATCGCGTGGCTGTTGGTCGCGTCGCCGGTCATTGTCTGGCTCATGCTGCTGCCGGCGCCCTTGCCGCAACCCCTCGCCCATGCCCTCATTCTCATGGCCGCCGCGCCGCCCATACTCAGCGCCGCCGCGATTGCGATCCAACTGGGGCTCGACGGCGCCCTGACCATCCTCGTTGTGTCAGGCTGCACGCTCCTCGCGCCTCTGACCGTGCCACCTCTGGCCTATGGCCTGGTCGGCATGGATCTTCAGGTCGGTCTGATGGAGTTCGTCATCCGGCTCGCGGCAATCGTGATCGGTGCCTTCGTCGGCGCCGCCGTCGTCCGCAGAATCGCCGGACGCGCGCGACTGGCGGAAAAAGCGAAGCAGATCGACGGCTGCATTGTGATCATCATGCTCATATTCGCAATCGCGATTATGGAGGGAGTCACGGAAACGCTGCTGTCGCAGCCCGGAATGGTCCTAACCTGGATCGCGGCGGCCTTTATTGCCAACCCTTTGTTGCAGATTCTAGGCATTTTCGCGTTTAGATGGATGGGCCGGCGTAAGGCGCTCACGGTCGGGCTGATGACAGGAAATGCCAACATGGGACTTCTGCTCGCCGCGCTGCCGGAGGGCACCGATTACGGCGTGTCGCTCTATTTCGCAGTTGGTCAGCTGCCGATCTATATGCTTCCAGCGTTGCTTCTTCCGCTCTATCGCGGCTTTTTGCGCAACGCATAGCAGGGCGGATTCCGGGCCAGCAGCCGCCCGGCGGCTGCTGCAAAAGTGCAACAGTGCTTTGACCTAACAAAAAAAACACGGTTAACTCTTCTGGTCATGATTTCGGTGCTATGGTACCTCAACGGGCCAAAATTGAGGCTCAGAGGAAGAAAATAAGAGATCCGAGATTGCTGCATGTTCCATTCAACGATCCATGCCGGCGGCGCGAAGAACGAGAAATGCGGCCCCAGGAAACCTTTGATTTTTAACCCCTTTTGTCCGGCTGGGCGCGGAACGTCAGCCGGAACGAGCCGCTCGACCTCCCCTTCACAATTGATCTCCCAAGTATGAGAATCGGCGCCAAAGGACATGCGACGGATTGCGCCGCAAGCGGCTTCCTGTCGAATTTGAGGCGGCTGGTCCTGTCGCTGCTGCTCGTCGTCTTGCTGCCGGCCTGCGCCAGCACGACCCAGGAGGCCGAAGAAGAGGATTGGGAGGACAGCGGATTCGGTGAGAGCTATGCCGAAGAGGTAGATGACGCCGCGGCGAACGATCCCTTCGAGATTCCCAACCGCTTCATTTTCGCGTTCAACGAGGCGCTCGACGTCGTCATCCTGCGGCCCGCCGCCGTAACCTACCGCTTTCTCGTCCCGCAGGGCCTGCGGGACGCGATCCGCAACTTCCTGCGTAACCTGAGCGCGCCCGTGATCCTGGCCAACGATCTGTTCCAGGGGAATCTGGAGCGTGCCGACACGACCTTCTCGCGCTTCGTGGTCAACACATCGGTCGGCATGCTGGGCTTCCTGGACGTGGCGGAGCCCATGGGGCTGGCTTATCACGAGGAAGATTTCGGGCAGACCCTGGGTCACCACGGCATTGGCGAGGGCTTTTATATCGTGCTGCCGCTGTTGGGTCCTTCGAATCTGCGTGACGCCAGCGGGCGAGTGGTCGATTACTTCATCGACCCCTTCACCTACATCCTGACCCAGGAACAAGGGATTGCCCGTTTTGCGGTCTCAGGACTGGATAAACGCGAGCGGAACATCGAGACTCTCGACGAAATCCAAAAGGATTCCGTCGATTTCTATGCACGGGTCAGGTCGCTTTACAGTCAGCACCGCGATAACCTGATCCGCAACGGCGATGACGAGTTCGGAAGCCCCGCGCTGACGAGCGAGCTGCCGGTCATGTTCCCGGGCGGGCTACCGAACTAGACTTTCATGTTGTATCGAACGACATCGATGGCATTGGCTGCCGTTATGCTGCTCCTGATCGGGGCGACTGCACCGGTGCGGCCAGCCGCCGCAGCGGATGCTGCGGCCGCCGGACAGTTTTTGGCGAACCTGCAGGACGATGCGGTTACCCAACTGACGGATTCCGCAATCTCGGAAGAAGAGAAGGAAACCAGGTTCCGAAACCTGTTCCGAAAAAACTTTGACTTGCCTGCCATCAGCCGCTTCGTTCTTGGCCGCCACTGGCGGCGTGCGAAAGAACCCGACCGCGCCGATTTCATGCAAGTCTTCGAAGACGCCATGGTCCAGCGGTTCTTCCCCCTGCTGGCAGGTTATGACGGGCAGAAGCTGCAGATTGGAAAGGCGCGAGAAGACAGCAAGAAGAAGGGCGTCTTCATCGTCAATTCCACCTATCCCCGGGCTGACGGAGAGGCCTATAAACTGTCGTGGCGGATCCGCAACAAGGACGCGAATTACAGGATTCTCGATGTGATTGCCGAAGGGGTCAGCATGGCGATCACGCTGCGGTCCGAGTACGGTTCCATGATCGAGTCGTCGGGCGGCAAGGTCTCAGCCTTGACCGCAAAACTGCGCGAGCTTGTCGAAAAGGGCGCTTTCGCTCCGAAGAACCTCTGAGCGCTCTCTCGTTTTTCCTGCTCCTTACCTCGCCAAGGGTTTGTATTTGATCCGGTGCGGCTGGTCCGCGGCCGCGCCCAAGCGCCTCTTCCGGTCAGCCTCGTATTCCTCGTAGTTGCCCTCGAACCAGACGACCTGGCTATCGCCCTCAAAAGCGAGAATATGCGTAGCCACCCGGTCCAGAAACCAGCGGTCATGACTTGTGATCAGGGCGCAGCCGGCGAAGTCGAGCAGCGCTTCTTCCAGATTGCGTAGCGTATCGACATCGAGGTCGTTGGTCGGTTCGTCAAGCAACAACACATTCGCACCGGTTTTCAGCATCTTCGCCAAGTGAACCCGGTTGCGCTCGCCGCCGGAGAGCTGCCCGACCTTTTTCTGCTGATCGCCTCCCTTGAAATTGAAGGCGCCGACGTAGGCGCGCGACTGGACCTCGTACTTTCCGAGTTGAATGACGTCCCGCCCCTCGGCGATTTCCTCCCATACCGTCTTGTCGGCGCCCAGCGCATCGCGGCTCTGATCGACATAGCCGAGCTTGACGGTCTCCCCGACTTTGAGCTCCCCGTTGTCCGGGCTTTCCTGACCGACAATCATCCGAAACAGCGTCGTCTTGCCTGCGCCATTCGGACCGATAATGCCGACGATAGCACCCGGCGGGATCTTGAAGGACAGGTCCTCCATCAGCAGCTTGTCACCGAATGCTTTGTTCGCCCCGTTCGCTTCAATCACAAGGCCGCCGAGGCGCGGTCCCGCAGGCACCACAATCTGACCGCTTTCCGGTGCCTTGGAGGCCTGTTCGGCCAAAAGGGTCTCATAGGCCTTGAGCCGGGCCTTGGATTTCGACTGCCGCGCCTTCGGGCCCTGACGGACCCATTCCAACTCCTGCTTCAGGAACTGCTGTCGGGAAGACTCCGCCTTCTCTTCCTGGGCCAGGCGCTTCTGCTTCTGCTCCAACCAGGACGAATAGTTGCCCTTGAAGGGGATGCCGTGACCGCGGTCGAGTTCAAGGATCCATCCCGCGACATTGTCGAGAAAATAGCGGTCATGGGTGACGGCCACGACCGTCCCAGGATACTCGTCCAGAAACCGTTCCAGCCAGGCAACCGATTCCGCGTCCAGGTGGTTCGTCGGCTCGTCGAGCAGCAGCATATCGGGCTTGGATAGCAGCAGGCGGCACAGGGCGACGCGGCGCCTTTCCCCACCCGAAAGCTTCGTCACGTCGGCATCGCCGGGAGGACAGCGCAGCGCGTCCATGGCGATTTCGATCTGCCGGTCAAGATCCCACGCGTCGCTGGCGTCGATTTTCTCCTGAAGCTCGGCCTGCTCGGCGATCAGGGCGTCGAAATCCGCATCCTCTTCAGCGAACTTCGCGCTCACTTCGGCAAAACGATCGAGCAATTCCTTGGTTTCCGCCACGCCCTCCAGGACATTGCCGGTCACGTCTTTCGCGGCATCCAGCTCTGGCTCCTGCGGCAGATAGCCGACCTTGACGCCCTCGGCAGCCCAGGCTTCACCATTGATTTCGGTCTCCAGCCCGGCCATGACCTTCATCAGCGTCGATTTCCCGGCACCGTTCAGCCCGAGAACGCCGATCTTGGCGCCGGGCAAAAACGAGAGGTTGATGTCCTTGAGGACCGTCTTCCCGCCGGGATAGGTCTTGCTCACCTTCTCCATATGGTAGACGTACTGATAGGATGCCATCGGCGCTCTGATCTCCAAGCTGCTAGAGGGACTAAGCGGCAGCGTGCAACCGCTTCGGAGGCGGGTTTTACTCCAACCCCTCAGCACACGCAATCGCCGACGGACCCGTTGGGGCAAGGACTCCTGTGTCCGGGACTCACCAGCCCATGGCTTGCTGCCGGCGAACGACTTCTTTCGCGCGCAGGCTGAACTGGATCGCCGCCTCCAGTGTCTCGATCCCCTCATCCAAGAGCCTGGGAAGAAGAATCTGATAGACTTCCGCTGTCACCAGCGAGTCCCCCAAGGCGGTGTGCCGCCCTCTGATCTCAACACCGCAGCGCTCCGCCAGCGCCTCCAGATTCATGTCCTTGCAGTCGGGCTCCAAGGCCACGGCGAGCCTCAGCAAATCGAGATGCTGCGGACGGGACCACGGCAACCCGGCCGCCTTGCACTCGCGCTCCAGCATGGCCAGGTCGAAGAGCACGTTGTAACCCATCAGAGCCGCCCCTTGGCGCAATTCCTCGAAGGCCGCGTAGACAGGCGGGAAGGATTCCGCGTCCCCTACCATCTCATCGGTTATGCCATGGATCGCTATGGACGCCGACGGGATCAACTGCCCCGGATTCACCAGACGGTCAAAGATGATGCTGCGATAGAGCCTCGGCCCGTGCAAACGGACAGCGCCAATCGACACGATCCTGTCTGCAGTCACGTCCAGCCCGGTCGTCTCGCAATCGAAGACCAGCATCGGAAGGCTGTCCAAGGGTGTCGCACCGGTTGCTGCGCCAGTCTCGGGCGGCCTGTCATGCAGTTGAAGATCATGATCCAGCTCCGCCCTGTGCTCAGCCGCATCGGATGCAATCCAGATCACCGCGCCGCCATGCTCGGCAAATCCCGTCACCGCCCCGGCCACTTCATCTCCATCGGCAGTCAACAACACCGCCTCGACGGGACGCTTTTGTGCCGCCGATGCGTCAATGGCCCGGTCGAGCGCTCCGCGCTGCAGGGCTGCAAAGACAGAGGTTCCGACCTTAACCTTGTCCGCACCCAGCAAGTGCTTGCCAGCATAATTGACCAGCGAGACCTGCCCGGACTCTGTAACAACAATAACTGCATCTCTCGAGGTCGCGAGTACCGCCTGCAGGCGCTCGTCCGGCGCGGCCCCGATCGTTACCAGGCGCGTCGCCAAGTCGGCGACACCCGCACGCAGACGGGCAATTTCCAGGTTCTCATCATCCGCCGGCAGAGGAAGGGGTACGGCCTCTTCGGCACCGGCGGCACTGACTGCATGTCCGCGCAAGCGCTCTATGTTTCGAAAAAGGGTTACAACAACTTGCGCGGCGGCACCCAAAAGGAGCAAAGCCCCCGCAAGCGACGTGACAAAAGCAAAGGGAATCCAGGTATCGGCCGATTCCCATATGAAAATCACGCCCCCTACAATACCGGATAGCAGGACAAACAGCGCCGCCCCAGCCGCATAGGTCAAAAAATGCCGGCGCGCGCTATGCACAGCACGCCTCCCTCAGAAAGACAATCCGCAAGTCGACACTTCGCAAATCAAAAGATCTCGCCGGTGAAGTCATGGCGCACCCGCTTCGACAGGTCGTCGATAGCTTCGAAAGAACTGACTAGCATATCGCGTTCCCGCTCGGAAAAATCGTTGGGGTGCACGTAGTTCCCCACCTTGCGTTTCGGATTGACGAAGTCCCTCAGCTGCTGGCGAAGCAAGAGAGTCGTAATGTGGTCGAAAGCGCCGCGAAGATAGTCCCACTCGTCCTTGTCAAAGACTCCTTTGTGGTACAACGCGTCGATGCGCGCGAGGGTCCCGGTTTCTACAACGCCCTCCTTCAGTGCCAACAGACGTATATTTGAAACGAGCGGCAGCGTCCCACGATGCTTGAGATTGATCTCGCCGCGATGTTCCGGCTTATCCTTTTCCGTCAACAGGCGGCCAAACCAGCCAAGTGCGACCGACGCACGGGAAATCTCGTCAAGCATCGCCCGCAAGAAGAAGGGACTCTTGCCGATCATGGTATTGACATCCCGGCGCAGGTTCTGGGCCCAGGTCACTTCGCCGTAGGCGCCGCGAAAGTCGAAGAAGATGTCGGAGAGTTGAATCGCAATATCACCGCGCTTTCGGCCCCACATTTGCACCTGCTCGCGCCACTGGCTGCGTGTCTTGCGCCACAGCGGATTGCGCGCCATGACGTATCCGTTGCAGTAGGGAAAGCCGACCTCGTCCAAGTCGCGGTTCATCCTTTCCGCCAATTCGATGAAGAAGGGATCGATCTCTCCATGCGCTTCATCAGGGTAATCATCGAGGATGAATCCATTATCCTGATCGGGATAGAGAAAGTTCTCTCCGCGCCCGCCGGATCCCATGATGATAAGGCAGAAATTGACGGGCGGTTCTCCCCAGCCTTCCGCACGCATATCTTCCAGTCCGGATTCTATGATGCGCCGGTGAATGTCGTTGTTGATGTGAGTCAAGAGCTGCTGAATCTCGGGCGCGGGAACGCTGTCGGCAAAAAGCCTATCCGCAAGGGCCACCTGTGCGGCCTTGATTTCACGCAACCCGTCCAGGCTTCCCTCCCGGCTGATGAGATCAATCTCCTCGACCACGGCTTCTCCCGCCACCGCCAGCGCATCTGTCAGATTGATCACGCCAACAGGAAAGCCATCCGAGTCGATCACCGGCATATGGCGCCAGCCAAAGCGGCGCATACGCGCAATCGCAAAATATAGGTAGTCGTCCATTCCGATCGATTGTACGGGACTGGTCATCACCGTGGAGACCGGTGCATCGCCCTCGACGCGCAACGCAATCCGCCGAAGGACATCGTGCTCCGTGACGATCCCGCAAAGCCGGCCAGCATGTTCCTGGCCATAGGGCACCGTGACCAAGGCGCTCGTGGCGCGGCCGGCCGTCATCGCCGCGAGCAGATCGGAAACCGTTCGGTCCGCCGGCAGTGCCACAGTTTTGCGGCGCATGTAATCGCGAACCAGCTGCGAAAAAATCTTTGTGCGGGATTGAGTCTCCAAGCTGACTGGCTCCTACTCTGCGCTCTGCCGGAAGGCACCGGCCTGCAGCCTTGGCAGTGTGAAGACGAAGCGGGCTCCACCGTACCCCGAGGCCTCCACCCATATCTGCCCGCCAAACCGCTCAACGAACTGCCTGGAGATTGCCAGGCCAAGGCCCGTTCCTTTGGGCCGGTCCCGCAGGCCGCCGCCCACTTGCTGGAATTTCTCAAAGATCAGGCTTCGGTTCTCCGGCGCGATCCCCGGCCCGTTGTCCGAAACCGTAACGATGGTCCAGTCCCCGCGCGCGGTCACTTCGACAAGCACCAAGCCGCCGGGGCGGCGACAGAACTTTGCGGCGTTGGAGACCAAATTGACCACGACCTGAATCAGCTTGTCCCGATCCGCATGGACCCGGGACAAGCCCTCATCGAAATGAACGTCAAGCCGCAGCCCCTCTTCGGTAAAGGGCGCGCTCGTCGCGGCGAGCGCGTCTTCAATAGCCGGCCTCACTTCAAATTCCGTCATATCCCAATCAAGCGTGCCTGTTTCGATTTTGGCGAAATCTAGAATTTGATTGATGAGCCGGGTTAAGCGCTCGCTCTCCTTGACCAGCACCTCCAGGAAGCGATGCCGCTCCGGTTCGGAGAGGTTTGGATTGTCAGCCAGAATCTCGGAATAGGAGCGGATAGAGGTCAGCGGCGTGCGCAGCTCGTGGCTGACGGTAGAGAGGAAATCGTCCTTCATGCGGTCGAATTCCTGAAGCCGGCGGTTCGCCTGGCGCAGTTCCGCCGTCGTCGCTTCGAGCTCCCGCGACTTCTCCTCAAGGCGGTGACTGTACTCGATGACCTGGGATGTCTCCTGCAGAATCTCCATCACCTCATCGATTCCGACAACCTCGCCCTTCGCCACCGTTCCGACCATGACGCGTGCGGAGGCCGCGCCGATCGCACCCGCCAGAACCCGTTCGGTAAAACTAACGAGGCCCGCATCGGCCTCCCGTAGCTGCGCGAGGTTAACGCTATTCCGCCGTGCGTAGTCCGCAAAAGCGCGATTGGCGCGATTGGGACCGACAAAGCGCACCACGAGAGCATGAAGATCGGGCACCGTCGCCGACCCGCGCCAAAAAGGCGAGGCACCTGCGGTGCCGGCATGCCGATCCTGATCCACGAAGAGCACGGCCTGGATGCGCTCCAGCGGGGACTGCCGGCTCCACAGCGACACCGCGACATAGCCGCCGATGTTACCCAGCATGCTCCAGAAAAGTGAATGTGACAGTTGGCCAAAGCCCTCCAGCCCAAAGAGGGCATAGGGCTTCAGCGCAGCAATGCCAAAAGGACCCTGCTGAATGAACTCGACGGGAAGCCAACCCGGCCGAGACAGGAAGGGCAGCAGCAAGGTATAGACCCACACAATGAAACCAAGCGCGAGTCCCACCTGGGCACCCCGGCAGGTACCGCCCTTCCAAAGGATTCCCCCGATGATCGCCGGCGCGAACTGTGCTGCCGCGGCAAAGGACACCAAGCCGATGGTGACCAAGGCATCCCCTTCACCGATGAAGCGAAAATAGGCGTATCCCAGCAGCAGCAGGAGAACGATACTTGCCCGCCGTATAAACAGGAGCAGACCCGTCAAGTCGCCGCGTTCCGTCAGGCGCAAGGATTTGATGCGCAGCAGCAAGGGCATTACCAGGTCGTTGCAGATCATCGTGCTGAGAGCGATCACTGAAACAATCACCATGCCCGTCGCCGCCGAGAGCCCGCCGATGAAGGCGAAGAGCGCCAAGAACTCCTGCTGCTCGGCCATGGGTATAGTGAGCACGAACGTATCCGCATCGACGCTGCCGTCCGGGAAACGCAACAAGCCGCCAACGGCGATGGGAAGCACAAAAATGTTGATGAGGAAGAGGTAGAGCGGAAACAGCCACGCTGCCTTGGCGAGGTGACTCTCGTCGACATTCTCCACGACCGTAACCTGAAACTGCCGCGGCAAGCAGAAGATCGCTACCATCGAGAGCAGCGTCAGAGTCATCCACTGACTGTAATCGGCGCCATTCTCTGTCGTGAAGATCCTGACAACGCGAGGATCCTGATTGGCCGCCGCAAAGAGCGCTCCAAAACCGTCGTAAAGGCCAAAGGTCACGAAAAGACCGACAGCCAGGAACGCCAGCAACTTCACTACCGATTCGAACGCGACCGCCGCCACCATTCCTTCATGATGCTCACTTGCATCAATGTGACGTGTGCCGAAGAGAATCGCAAAGGCCGATAGAAACAGTGTCACGAGGAAAGCGATGTCACCGAACAGCGTTACGCGCTGCGAGATCAGCGGCGGCATCGTGACCTCCGGATACTGCAGCAACATGTAGAAGGACGCCGAGACAGCCTTGAGCTGCAGCGAGATGTAAGGCGTGATTCCGATCACCGCAATCACAGTCACCATGACGGACAGGCGCGCCGATTTGCCGTAGCGCGAAGAAATGAAATCCGCGATCGAAGTGATACGCTGCGCCTTGCTGACAGAGACGATCTTCCGCAGCACATACCACCAGAGGACGAAAGTTAACGTGGGTCCGAGATAGATCGGCAAGAAATCGATACCGCTGGAGGCCGCGCGCCCGACCGAACCGTAGTATGTCCAAGAGGTGCAATAGACCGCGAGCGACAAAGCGTAGATGTAAGGGTTCGCAATGACACTGCGCCCGGCATCGGCTCGCTTGTCGACGTAATATGCAATCGCGAACAGCAGACAGAGGTACACGAAGGCCGTGAGGACGATCGACCAGCCGACCAACATCCCTTAGACCTCGCCTTGGCTGTCCCGCGAAAAGAGCTTCCGCCCTGCCGCCTCCGGAGTCCGGGGGCCCTTGAGGAAGGCGTTTCGCGCGATGAGAAAAACGACCGCACCCCAGGCGAAGAAGATGTAAAGAAACAGGAGCGGCACTCCGAAGAGAAAGCTCTCCCGAGAGAAGATGGACAGAAACGGCGGGGTAAAGAGGACAAAGGCGAGAATAAAAAGGCCGACGGCGCGCTCGCCCGGAGTCCCCATCGGTGTGATACGCGGCGACCGCATCAGGTCACGCGAAACGGGAAGGCTGGTCTTGTCCCATCGCCAACAGCCTCACGTCCCGTCCGACTGGATCAGTTTGCCGTCGGGCTCACTCCTGCCAACCAGCGTCTTCGCCCGCTCGACGATTTCCCGCGTGGAAAAAGGCTTCGTCATATAGTCGTCGGCCCCGAGTTCCAGTCCCTTGCGCCGGTCAAGATCCCGCCCCTTGGCGGTCAGCATTAGAATACGGATATTCTCCCATTTCCGGTTGGCCCGGATGGCGCGGCAGACGTCATAGCCGTCCCGCCGGGGTAGCATCACATCCAGCACGACCAGATCGGGCGTACGGGCATCCATCATGCGCAACGCGGCATCGCCATCCCTAGCGATCAGCACCTCAAACCCGGCCTGCTTCATTAAGAAGCTTAAGGAATCCAGGATGTTGGGCTCGTCTTCCACGACCAGCACGGAATGCGACATCCGCAGGTTCTCCCTCTTGGCCAAACGACTTAGGGGCCGCTGCAAGCTTAGCCCGCCTCACCCCCGCCTGTCACGCAACGTGCCCCCCGGTACGGGACCGCCTGGGCACGCGCCGCCTCTTCTCGGTGCCGATGCCTGATTCCTCGCGTTTCGTACCCTCGGCCAGCAGTGATGGATAGGCCCGCTGCGCGCAGTCCAGGCGGCTGCAAAGTCGGCAGTTCACCCCGACAGGAGTGACCGCCCCCACGCTATCGAGGTTAAGGACATCAGCATAGACAATCTTGGCCGCGAAGCTCGCATCGCAGCCGAGCGCAATGGACTGCCTGCTCGCGGGCCTGCCGGGCGCCTCTGGAGGCGTGGCGACCGTTCGCGCAAGGAAGATGTAGGTCGCACCGTCGGGCAGCTGCGCCAGTTGTATATCCGCCGCGCCTTGTCTCCAAAAGACCTCGTGAAGGTTCCACCGCGGGCAGATCCCTCCGAACCGTGGCAAGGAAAGCCCGGACGCCGAAAAGCGTCGCAACACATTGCCGGCGATATCCGCTTGAACCATGTGAAAGGGAACACCTTCCTGCCCCGGACGCTGCAGTGTCGTGAGCCGTTCACAGACAGCCTCTACCGGCACGTTGTAACTTCTGGCGAGGCCGTCGAGGTCGTGTCTTTGCTGTTTCGCTTCGTTCAGGAAGTCCTCGTAGGGCAAGACCGCCGCGGTCGCCAGATAACGCGCCAAGCGCTGACGATACATCACCTGCGCCTCGGCGGAAGTCAGATCGGCACTCTCCGTCAGCGTCCCCAACAGGGTGCCATGTCCCTGTTGCGCCACAAGCGTCAAAAGCCGCATGCGCTTTTCATCAGATGGCAGCAAATCGGAGTAGAGGATCTGACCCTTCGATTCCTCCAAGGCCACAAGGCCGTCAGGCCCGCCGTCGCTCATCGGCAACAGCCCTGATACCTTCTTGCAAGATAGCCCGAAAACCCGTTTCAAGTAACGCTCGATGGCAGCCGCCTCCTGGACCGCAACGGTGCCGCCATCGCCACTGCTCAAGTCTCGCCTGAGCGATTCGGCCGCGGATTCGAGTTCGGGAAAATGATTGTTTTGCGCCTGAATTGCATCGCTCACCTCGTCGGCGGGCAGCTCGGCCGCTTTCAAAGCGTTCACAGCGTCGCCGCCGATAAAATCGAAAACGCGGTTCACAAGGTCAGTGAGCTTTTCGCTTTCCTGCACAAGAATCCCCGCAAACTCCTGCCGCTTAAATTCCGCGAGTTCGACATTGTCTTGAAGAATCTCGGCAAAGGAACGTACCGAAGTTAGAAGCGTCAGCAGCTGATGACTCGCAGCGGTTAGGAACGGGTCCTCCGCCAGCCTCTCGCTCAGACCGAGCATCTCTTCCCGCGCACTTCTGTAAGCACGGTAGAGATTGAGAAACGCCCTACAAAGGGCCGGGGAGGCTCCGACGACATCGTTGAGATCCTCCGGCCGAGGCTGTTGGCCACCAAACAAAGGATCGCCCAAGATCTCTGTGAGATCCGCCAGGAGGCGTGCTTCCTGACTCCCCGAGAATACATGGACGTCCACACCGAATTCTTCGCTCAGACGCGCGATGAGCGGGCGGGTCAATGCTCGCTGGTTGTGCTCCATCAAATTGAGATAACTCGGCGAAATGTTCAGGCGTTCCGCCATCGCCACCTGAGTTAGGCCCTGCTGGCGACGCAAGCGTTTCAGGCGGTGTCCTAGCAATGAGTGTTTAGGCATTTCAATATGTCGTCATATTCCAGACTTAACAGATGGTTACGCAAAATATTCTATTACTCTCTTTACAACATTTCTTGTCACGATGTGTAAAATTTACACCATCCTATGATGGAATCCAGGGACTTATTGACCCCCGTGTCACATTAATGAAAACTTGAGTATGGCTGAGTGCACGCGGTCGAAGATTTCGTCATGCTTGTGAGGCCGTTGAGCTCAGGAAGACATTTCTCGGTCCCGGATAATAAAACCAAGAAATTCCGGTCCGATTAGTTCAATCAAAGGGAGGGGCCCTCCAATGGCACCTAAGGTCATTTGGTTGTTCGCCTTCGTCGCTCTCTACTGGGCCTACTGTATTTTCTGGGGCATCAAGGGCGCGATGACGGCGAAGACCGCATCGGACTACTTCATTGCCGGACGTCGACTCTCACTCTGGGTCTTCGTTCTGGCGGCTACCGCGACATCGTTCTCCGGCTGGACCTTCATGGGCCATCCGGGCCTGATCTATCGTGACGGCTTCCAATATGCCTATGCTTCGTTCTATACGATCACCATCCCCTTCACCGGGGTGATGTTCCTGAAGCGGCAATGGATGCTCGGCAAACGCTTCGGATATGTGACACCGGGCGAGATGCTATCGGATTACTTCCAAGGTGACGCAATCCGAATACTCGTGGTGTTGGTCGCACTGCTGTTCTCTATTCCGTACCTTGGTGTCCAGTTGGGAGCTTCCGGGTTCCTGTTCAACGTCCTCACGGACGGCCTGGTTCCCGAAAACGCCGGTATGTGGATCCTCTCGTTGGTCGTGCTGATCTACGTGGCATCGGGCGGACTAAGGGCTGTGGCCTATGTGGATACGCTGCAATGTATCCTTCTGGCTGTCGGCATCATCATCACCGGCTTCATCGCTCTGGATCTCTTGGGCGGTTGGGCGGCGATGCAGGAAGGCTTTGCCCAGGTGGCGGCCAATCCTGATCTCGGCAAGTGGGGCGCCACACCGGATGGTCACAATTCTTACTTTGCCATCCCAGGGGTTATCCAGTTTACCGCCGGCCTAGGCAAGGAAACACCTGTTGGCGGTCTCTGGACCGGCATCATGGTGCTGACTTATATGTTTGCCCTGATGGGCATTCAGTCGGCCCCTGCCTTCACGATGTGGGCCTTCGGCAACACCGATCCCAAGCCCTTCGCGCCGCAGCAAGTTTGGGCCTCTTCCGTCTGCATCGGCCTGATCCTGTTCTTCTTCACGGCAAGTCAAGGCATGGGTGCCCATCTCCTGGGCGGCAATCCCGCTGTGACGGAGGCCGGCTTGGCCATGACCACCGTCCTGGATGGGGAAGCTCTCGCGGCAAAACCGGACTCGATTGTGCCGCGGTACTTCAACCAGATCGCAGACTCGATGCCGTGGCTGGTCGGATTGCTGGCAGTCTGCGCATTGGCAGCAATGCAGTCTACCGGTGCCGCTTACATGTCAACGGCCGGCGGTATGCTGACCCGCGACCTCTACAAGCGCTACCTGAACCCAACCGCTGACCATTCCACTCAGAAGCTGTTTGGCCGGATCGGAGTTGCCTTCATCGTCATCTCGGCGTTGTTGGTGGCCACTTTCTCGAAGGACGCCTTGGTCCTCCTGGGCGGTCTTGCAGTGGCCTTCGGGTTCCAGATGTGGCCATCGCTTGCGGCTGTCTGCTGGTTCCCATGGATCACCCGGCAGGGTGCTACCCTTGGCTTGGCTGCGGGCCTGCTTGCCGTCATCTTCACGGAGACGATCGGACAGCAGATCACCGGCGGGAGCTTGCCGTGGGGTCGTTGGCCCTGGACAATCCATTCCGCAGGCTGGGGCATCATCTTCAACCTGGCTGTCTGCATCATCGTTTCTGCGATGACTCAGAGCCAGGCCGAACAGGACCATCGCATGAAGTATCACAGCTTCCTTCGGGAGCATGCGAGCCTGCCGGCCAGCAAGAAGGGCCTGATTCCGATCGCTTGGATCATCACCCTGGCTTGGCTCTTCTTCGGAATTGGCCCGGGTGCGGTGATCGGCAACACCATCTTCGGCGATCCCGCCGCTGGTGTTGACGGCTGGACCTTCGGCATTCCGTCAATCTGGGCATGGCAGATTCTGTTCTGGCTGCTCGGTTGCGTGATGATGTGGTTCTTGGCCTACAAGATGGAAATGTCGACCGTGCCAGAACGCGAAATCGAGTCTCTGGTGGAAGACATCGGCGACGTCGTACCGCAAAAGCAAAGCTGACGCGGCGTCACCATCATGGATCATCGGGGGAAGGGAGACCTTCCCCCCTTTTTTTGTGGTCCGTAGCTCTCATGCGTTGCATCCGGCATCTTGCCTTGCGTTTCATTCTCATTAGAGTCTGCAGGATGCGCCAATTGCAACGGCAGGATTCGAAAGCGATCACGATCAAGAAATGGAAGCTATTTTTTCACCGGAGTACAAATACGCCTGGGCAGTCGTTCTCGCGGTCGCCCTGTTTGTTCCGGTCCGCAACCTCATTTACGCCTTAATGATGCGCCGCGCCGCGCGGACCAGCCAGCCGAACGAGGACGAGGCAATGCGCCTTAAGAAACGCGCCAGTATGACCTCCGCCCTGCTGTGCTTCGTGTTCTCCTTCCTCTATACGGGCCAAATCTTCAGTGCTCCGCAATAGGGCAACAATGCGGTTTTACAGATGAACCCAAGAGTTCTCCGCCGATTCATCATTCTTCTCGGCGCACTCACTGTCGGTGTTTTCCTGTTCTGGGAGTTCTTTAACGCCTACATCAGCCGACCGCCCGGGGATCATTACGCGGAAGTCGGCACCCTACGCCTGGAAGATGATCTGTACGACGAAGCGTTGGAAAACTACGCGTTGGCCCTGGAAGAACAACCCAACCATCGTGGTGCCCTGATGGGGCGGGCCCTCGTCTTCATTAAGCAGGAGAGATACGACGACGCCATCGCCGAACTGGATCACCTGATCGACTTTCTTCAGGGGAGCCTGGAGCCGGACGACACGACGGGAATCGGTGCTTTGGCTGCGGCTTACGCGAACCGAGGAATCGTTTACGACCGCCGCGGCGAATACGAGATGGCTCTCGAGAGCTACATTCAGGCCCTAAAGGTCGACGAAGGTGCCGTGGAAGGCCCAGGCTTAGTGCACAAGATTCTCTATGGCAGCGAGAAGGTTTCGAACGTGCGGGACCGGGCCCGCTATATCCATGAGCAGCTCAAGCTACCGGAAGAAGAACGGCTGATGCGGGTCCCGGAAATCGATGCCCGCCAAAGAATGCACAAGCCGTGAAACCTGCGCGTCGAGAGATCGTTTACGTCAGCTAAAGCTGACCAACTCCAAGACATCCTGGAACAGGACCAGAAAAAAGAAGGTCGCGGCAATGCTGCCGAAGAGCAGTCGCACGAAATCGGTCCGCCCGTCTTTCTCCCGGTGCCGGATGGCATGGATGGCGATGGCTGCCGTTACCAGCAGAAAAAGATAGTTGATCGGCTTTTCCCACTCGCCAGCAAACTCGAACATGTCGTTCCAAGACCTCATGAGAAAATCGCTACCCTGCTTTTAGCAAGGGTGACCTGCCTCTGCCAGTTCTTCGGACCTCAGTCCTGACTGGCTTTTTGGGTCGGTTGAAGCTGGTTCTGCTCAAAGTAGGGCGGCAGCACCGATGTCGCATCCGCGCCGGTCAGAACACCGACCAGAAGGCCACTGACCAAAACGCCCACAAGGATGAACGACGCCAGGCAGAACTGACGCACACCCCTTGGGACATGGGTCACATAGTCGTTGTCGTAGCGATGAAAATCGGGGTGACCGGGATTGATTTCGCCGGTCTCCTCCGCGTCCAATACGCGCCGCGCATAGTGCCTAGCCCAACCCGGCACTTCGCCACGGACCATGTAAGACTGGAAAACGACACTGCTCAGTTCCTCCGGCATCTCTTCGGAATACCACTCGAAGTATGCCAGTTGGAGAAGCTGGAACTCGCCGACCTGGAGGACGTTCGCGGCCCGGGCAACAAGAGTCTTCTCCGGGTCTTCTTCCCGGTCGGGCCGCCAGAGAGTTTTGAACAATCCCATCATAATCCTGATCCTCAGACCATCATTTTAGAACAAGGCGAGAAGATGGCAAACATGCGGTCAGGCCAGAGGTCTTCACGAATCGGTCAGTCCTAACGCCATCACCGGGCCGGAATCCGGCGGGGGCTAGGGCTCTGCGCTCGCCTCCGCAAGCGCAGAAGTCGCCAGCTGGCTTCCGGTGGCCACGAGTTCGGGAATGACCACATGAGCCCCGGCCCGGCGCAAATCCTCGGCATGCTCGTCGTCCTGGGCGCGCGCATAGACTTTGAGCTTGGGAAATATGTAGTGCAGCATCGCGACGATTTGCAGGGCGGCGCGCGCGTTGTCGACCGCAACGACGACGGCCTTCGCCCGTTCCACGTGGAGCAGTTCGAGGATCTCCGGCCGCGCCGCATCCCCGTAGTAGACGGGATCTCCCCTGCCCCGCGCCTCGCCGATCCGGGTCGGATTGAGATCGACAGCGATGTAAGGGGTTCCCTCGTCGACGAAGCGCCGCGCCACCGCGCGCCCGACACGGCCAAACCCGGCTATGACGACGTGTCCGGACAGGGCCTCAACAGAGTCGGCAGCATCCTCGATGTTCCCGTGAAGTGCCGCTTCCTGCCTCCGCAGAATCCAGCGCCCAGCCGCGGCCATCAGCGGCGCGATCATCATGGAAAGCGCCACCACCGTGATCAGCAACTGCCCAACGCCCTGCGGCACACTGCCGGCCACCATGCCGGAGCCCAGCAAGACGAAGGCGAACTCACCGCCCGCCCCCAGGAGAAACCCGAGATAGACGGCCTGCTCGATCGGGAAACGGAAGAGGCGCGCAAGACCCGCGATCAGGGCAGTCTTGATGAGCAAAAGCGCAAAGAGACTCAGCGCGATCGTCCCTGCCTCCTGCCAGATCAGAGACAGGTTGACCCCCATCCCGACCGTAATAAAAAACAATCCAAGAAGGAGTCCCCGGAAGGGCTGAATCTCGGCGGCGACCTGAAGGCGGTACTGGGTCCCGGCGAACAGCATGCCGGCCAGAAAAGCACCCAAGGCCATCGACAGCCCGGCCTCCTGAGTCAGCCACCCGGCCCCGAGCACGATCGCCAGAGTAAGGGCGGCAAAGACCTCGGGCTCACGGACCGCAGCAATGGGCCGCAGCAAGTGGCTGAGCAGAATGCGGCCCAGGCCGAGCACCGCCAGGACCGCGATGACAGCCTTGATCACGGCAACCGAAAGCGCCTCCGCCAACGGCACGGAAGCGCTTCCGAAAGCAATGGAGACGACGAGAAAGGGCGCGACCGAAAGGTCTTGCATCAGGAGGACCGCCAAGGCGCTCCGCCCGAGGCGCGACGTGAGCTCACCCCGCGCCGACAGCATTCTCAGGATAATCGCCGTCGAAGACAACGAAAGCCCCGCCCCAACGATCAAGGCCGCGGGCAAGCTCAAGCCGGACACGTGGGCAATCGCCGCGATGACGATCGCACAGATGAAGACTTGCGCGGCGCCCAGTCCGAAAATCAGACCGCGCATCACGCGCAGCCGCTCGAAGGGCAGTTCCAACCCCACGGTAAAAAGCAGGAAGACGACGCCGAGCTCCGCCAAGGCATGGGTCGACTCGAACTCGGTGATCAGGGCGAAGCCGGCGGGTCCGATCGCGACGCCCGCGACCAGATATCCCAGGGTGGACTCGAGTCCGAGTTTCCGAAAGAGAGATGCCCCGACGACAGCTGCCGCCAGAATAATTATGACCTGAAGGAGGTATCCCGCCTCGGGCATGGGCGCGCCCCAAGAAATCTCAGCCTGGCACCGCCAACCCGACTCCGGGGAGCAGCCGCCTGCGACCTTCTATTCCTAACACAGGGGACTGCGCAAACTGAGAAGCTTATGAGGAGCCGGATAGAAAAAGTCGCCGCCTTATCAGTCGGGCCGTTCCGCTCGGCATCCTGCGCGCCTAGCGATGCTTCCAGTCCGGTTTGCGCTTCTCCACGAAGGCCTGCATGCCTTCGCTGCGGTCCTCGAGTCCAAAGGTGGAATGGAACAGGCGCCGTTCGAACAGGACGCCTTCCGCCAAGGTCGTCTCATAGGCCCGGTTGATGGCTTCCTTCGTCATCATTGTCGCCGGACGGGACATACCGGCAATCGTCTTGGCGGTCTCCATGACCTTGTCCATGTGCTCGGCGAGCGGCACGACCCTGGCCACCAGACCGGAACGTTCGGCCTCTTCAGCGTCCATCATGCGGCCCGTCAGGCACATTTCCATGGCCTTGGCCTTGCCGACCGCGCGGGTCAGGCGTTGCGTTCCACCGGACCCCGGGATGGTGCCAATGGTAATCTCCGGCTGACCGAATTTCGCGTTGTCCGCGGCAATGATCATGTCGCACATCATGGCGAATTCACAGCCGCCACCGAGCGCGTATCCGGCCACGGCTGCAATGGTCGGCTTGCGGCACTTCGAGATCCGCTCCCAAGTCGAGGTGATGAAGTCCTCTTTGTAGACATCCATATGGGTCTTGCTGAGCATCTCCTTGATGTCGGCACCGGCCGCGAAGGCCTTCTCCGAGCCCGCCAAGACGATGCAACCCACGGAGTCATCTGCCTCCAATTGATCGAGAGCCTCATAGAGTTCGTCCGTCAGAGCCTTGCAAAGCGCATTCAGAGCCTTGGTTCGGGTCATGGTCACCAATCCCACACCCTCGTCGATCTCTACGGAAAGATTCTCAAAAGCCATGCAAGGCATCCTTTTCACCAAGGCCCCGGTTCTCTTCGCGACCGGAAGCTGTTCCGAGTTCATAAATGCGCACGATTAGATCTATGCTTCATGCGGCTCCGGGCCAGGGCCGCAACCATGGAGCGCAGCCCTCTCGAGCGGCGGAAAAACTAGGGCTAAAGCCCTGAAACGTCAAAATGTATTACCCCAATCCCGAAGCCCTACGACCGTTGGATTTGTTAGCATCTGTCGACAATTAGTCAGGGTTGTACCAGCCCAGGCTGTCCGCGGTCTTGCCGCTCGGCATGTACTCTGCACCCACCCAGCCGTCGTAGCCGAGCACCTCAATCTCTCCGAAAAACGCTTCAAAATCTATCTCGCCCGTGCCGGGTTCATGACGGCCGGGGACATCGGCGAATTGGATATGGGCGATTTGGGGAAGAAAGTCCCGGAGGACCGCGGAACAATCCAAACCCATCCTGTAGTGGTGGTAGAGATCGAACTGGAGTTTCAGTCCGGACAGCGCGGGACGCTCCAGCAGCGGAGCCAGGTCGAGTGCCGATTGAATCAGGAAGCCGGGCGCGTCAAAGCCGTTGATCGGCTCGACCATGACCACAATGCCCTCCGATCCCAGGCGGTCCAACGCGAAGACCAGATTCTGTACCAGAACCTCTGTGCAGGTCTCCTTATCGCTGCCCTCCGGCGGGACTCCAGGCAGGACGTTGACCCTTTGGCAATTCAGCGCTTTGCAGTAGCGCAGCCCTCGCTCCAACCCGGTGCGGAAATCCTTCTCGCGGCCGGGAAGCGCGGCGAGGCCCAACTCGCCCGCGCTGCGATCTCCGGCAGGCAAATTCAAAAGGACAACTTGGACACCAGCCGACTCGACCTTCTTCGCAATCTCATCGGCGTCCCATTCATAGGGAAACTGGATGTCGACTCCTCCGAACCCGAGGTCCGCCGCCGCCACGAACCGGTCCAGAAAGCCGATCTCGTTGAGCATCATGCTCACATTGATGGAAAATCTCAGCATCCTACCCCTTTCGAATCACCCCCATCGCGAACTATCCGATGTCGTTCACACAGCACCGAAACGCGCCCGGCGCTATTCGCCGTTCAAAGAAAGCGTCAGATGCGGAATGGTCCGCCCTGCAATCGAGCCCGACGGAACATCGTGAAGGTAGCGAAACCCAGCGCGCTCATAGAATCCCTGCGCGTGGGGGTCGGAGTCCACATAGAGTGTGATGCATCCGTGCGACCGTGCCGCTTCGAACAAATCGTTGATCAACCGCAGGCCAATTCCTTGTCCTATTGCCGCGGGGTCGACGAACATGCTGTGGACCTCGCCTTCCCCACGACCGCAGAGTGAGAGGGATGCCGAGCCGACAATCCGACAGTCCTGTTCGGCAACGATCACCGTATTCTCGTCAATCAATTGAGGCGTCACCGTCAGTTCGTCCCGGCACTGCTCCATGAATTCGGCGTCGTAGCCCCAGTACGCCTTGGCCCGCATAGCCAGGTCCGTCAGGGCCTCAGCCTCGTCCCGCCGCGCGTCTCTTATCTCGATCTTGGATGAGTCCACTTCGTCAGACCGCCTTGCAATGGATCCCTCTTCAATCCCCGGCTGTAGTTTCGCGTGAAGATGCGCAGACCGCAACGGGTCAGGCGGCAACATCCAGCTTTGTTGCAGATGCAGCTATTCCGTCGCCGCCTCGCGCCACCAGTCCCGCCAAGCTTGAACGTCGTAGCCGAACCTCTGGTCCGTGAGCGCCGTCAGCGCGCCGACGATATCCCCTCGGAGCCAGAGCGGATCGTTAGCCTCATCAAGCCTGTCGACCAAACGCGCCAGCGTCTCCGGATCGGACTGCCCGATGCTGGCTGCCGCCCAAGCCGCGGCCGGAGTGGGATGGAAGTACTTCTCGCTCGGGTTCTCCGGGCGATCCCAAGACCGTGACAGCAAATCCTCGGGGACCGCACCGGCCTCTGCCAGCGACATGGCCCAAAGCACGATCCAGCGCCCCAGTTCAGCGGCCGGGACCTCAACCGCGCCGCCGATTAGCGAAAGGTCGTACGTCGGCATGAGCTGCGAGAGACGCTGCGAGAACCAGCTTTTCGGGGGATTGTTCGTCGCGACCTGGAAAAACAGGTCCCTGAGAGGACGGCCATGGCGTCGGTAGCTATCCTCCGCGGCGAGCAAGCGGTCCGCGTCCCCGCCCACAATGTCCCAGTCAAGATCGGTGGCGGTAGTCGGACGAGGTGGCAGGCCGACAGCAATCCCCTTGCCGTGCCGCAGAGCCACACTTTGGCCCCAAAGAACGCCGCGGCCCTCCGAACCGCTTCCCGCGACATAGATCCCGTCAGAGGTGACAAGCAAATTGCCGGGCCGCCCGCCCCGCAGATCGTAGCGCGCCGCCCAGCTCTTGCCGTCCCGGCTGTGCCAGACCCGTCCGCTTCCGGCCTCTTCCGCAGTGACGGCCCAAAGACCCCTGGCGTCGCTGGTCAGGTCGCGCAGACCGCCCGTCGGGAAGGGGAATCCGAGATTCTGACTGCGAGTACCATCGGTGCGCCAGATCTCCGCCCCATCGTCCCCCGGCAGTGCGGCGTAGAGCCAGTCTTGCCAAGAGGTCATCCCGGCGATGCTTCTTGCCTCGGGCCAACCTGGGACGGGACGGACCGCCTCGGGCTCAATTTGCAGAAGCGTGCGCCGGGCGGGCGTGGTGCTTCGGTCGATCAGATAGCCGAAGGTCCGCGACCCGACGCCTTCAAGCGATACGATTCGGCTAACCCGGCGGTCCGTCGTGGCGTGATCATAGATGACCTTCCAGCTTTGCCCCTGATCCTGGGAGACCTGTATCCCCGCACGCCATGCCGAGGTAGCCGCAACCAACCGGCCGCCAACGTCGGTCATGGCGTGGGTGTGGAAGGCGACGAGTCCCGGGATCGTTCCCGTACGCCACTTCTCACCGTCCGTGACCATGTAATGGCCCCAGCCCAGACTGAAACGCGAGTCCTCGAAAGGCCAGTAGAGCAGCCCGTTCGAAACAATGGGATGGCCAGCGTCCTGGCTGAAGAGATGCCGCTCGTAGCGGACTTCGCCGCTCGACGGATCCAGGCTGTAGAGGTCCGCGGAATTGTGGTTCCTGCCTTTGACCGAATTGGCGAACCAGATCCGATCCTGATAGGCGACCAAACGGGACAGCGTCGGCCAGGGACCGATCTGTGTCAGAACAGGCAATTCCTCTGCCGCCACGGCGGGCTGGGCCAGGAGCCCAACGAGCAGAAACAACAGAAAGCGCCGGGCTCTCATCCGGCGGGCTCCACGGCGCAACGGAAACCGACCATGTCCAGACCGATATCGGGCGGATTGCCGTGCCGGTAGGACACCCTCAGGCAATAGGGGTTGTTGCCCCAACCGCCGCCGCGCAAGGCGACCTTCCGGGGATCGTCAGGAAAGGGATCGGCCGTCCACTCCCAGACATTGCCCGCCATGTCCAGGGCACCGAAATAGGAAGCGCCGTCCGGATAGGTTCCGACCGGAGCGGTATAGACATGGCCGTCGTGATCGCTTGCGGCGCAGCAGGGCACCGTCCCGGAGTTGACGAGAGACGGTTGCTCTTCCGTCGGGGCCTGGTCTCCCCAGGGGTAGCGGCGCCCATCGGTGCCACGGGCCGCAAACTCCCACTCGGTCTCCTTTGGCAACCGGAGCCCATAGTGGGCGCAGAAGGCCGCCGCGTCGCGCTGTGAGACCTGGACCACGGGATGGTCAGCCAAACCCTCTAGAGACGTTGCGGGGCCGCGCGGATGACGCCAATCGGCGCCCTTTATCTGTTGCCATCGGCCGTCCCAAACCCATCCGGCGCCGCTACGTTCCGGATCGGTGACGTGACCACTGGCGGCGACGAATGTTGCGAATTGCCTATTGGTGACCTCGAAAGCCATGAAGCGAAAGGGTGCAACGCTGGCTTTCGCCGGTGCCTCGTTGGGATCCCCCTCGGCATCGCCCATAACGAAGGTTCCGCCAGGAACAGAGACGAATGCAAAGTTAACGGGTTCCGCCGCTCTGGAATTCGCTGGTGGAAACAGTCCAAAAGGAACTGCGACGGTTAGAGCGAGCAACGCGTTGCAGTGCATGGAACGACTTATCCCTCACGGCCTCAGCAGAGGAATAATAGGCGGAGGGCGGCGTCGAGCCACCCACCTCAAACACCGTCTCAAGCAGTTGTGATAGCAGCCGCTAAACGCGTTCGAAGCCCCGGACCACTTCCCAATCGGTGACCCTGCGGTCGTACTCCAACTGTTCCCAGTTTCCGGCGTGGACGTAGTGGTCGACCACCTTGTCGCCAAGGGCCGCCCGCATGACCGCCGAATTGTCCAAAGCCGAGATTGCGTCGCGCAAGGTCTTGGCAACGTCCGGCACGGTCTCGGCCTCGTAGATGTTGCCCTCGTAGGGCTCGCCCAGTTCCAGCTCGTTCTCTATGCCGTGCAGGCCCGCCGCCAATACTGCTGCATAGGCGAGGTAGGGGTTTGCGTCGGCCCCGGGGATGCGGCATTCGACACGGGTGCCCGCGCCACCTAGGAGAACGCGGAATCCGGCGGTGCGGTTGTCCAGACTCCAGCCGGCTTTCGTAGGCGCAAAGGAACCGGATTGGAAGCGCTTGTAGGAGTTGATGAAGGGCGCGAGGAAGTACGTGATGTCCGGCGCACAGGCGACCAGCCCGGCAAGATAGTGCTTGAACAACTTCGACATACCGCGCTCGTCGGACTCATCCAGAAACAGCGGCGTGTCCTTCTTCGCGTCCCATAACGACGAGTGCAGGTGGAAGCTACTGCCCGCCAGATCATAGCCGAGTTTCGCCATAAAGGTGATGGCCTTGTCCTGCAGGAATGCGATTTCCTTGGCGCCGTTCTTATAGATCGCGTGGCGGTCGGCCATCTCCAAGGCTTCCGCGTACTTGAGATTGATCTCCTCCTGGCCCGGTCCCCATTCCCCTTTCGAAACCTCGACGGGGATTCCTGCGCCGTCCATTCCGTTCCGAATTGCGCGGATCAGGCTTTCCTCCTTCGTGGTTTGAAAGATGTGGTAATCCTCGATGTACCAGCCGGCGTGCTTCATATCCCGATAGTTCTTGGCGTGGCAGGACTCGTAGCTCTCGTTGAACATATAGAACTCGAGCTCGGATCCAATTTTGGCGATCCAGCCCTTCTCCGCGAGTCTGTCGAGCTGCCGGCGCAGGATCGAGCGCGGGGCAAAAGGGATCATCTCGCCATGGTGGTCCGTCGTATCGCCGAGGATCAGGGCCGTGCCGGGCAACCAAGGAATGCGGCGCAGAGTGCCGAGGTCCGGTTTGATGGTGAAATCGCCATAGCCCTGCTCCCACGATGCGGCTTCGTAGCCCGGCACCGGCTCCATTTCGATATCCACCGTCAGCAGGTAGTTGCAGGCGTGGGTTTCCTCGACGACGGAGTCCAGAAAGAAGTGCCCGGTGACCCGCTTGCCGACCAATCGTCCCTGCATGTCCACCATGCACACCACGACCGTGTCGATTTCTCCGGCACTCACCAGTTTCTTGAGGGTTTCCAGATCCAGATTGCCGCTCATACTTCGCTCCGTCGCCTTACCGCCCCTTGGCAGGGGCGTCCAAATACTTCCGAAGAAAATTGGCCGGCGTCCATGATGGACGCCGGCAGTTTGCATATCGATTCGCTTGGCTTCTGCCCTTCGGGCCGAAGCGCGGGTCCGGGCAGACTACCTGCCCACTCCGGAACCGTTGTTTTTCGCCCTTTGCAAGGACGTGGACTCAAAATCAGCCGTAGCGATAAGGCACGCCGACCTTTTCCATCACGGCTGTGTAATCCTTGTAGGCTTGAACCACCTTGGCCGTCCGGTCACTGATAGAGGCCAGCTCGTCCCAGAACTCTTCGGCGTCCTTGACCACCTGGTTCCATTCCTCGGCCGGGATTTCCGTCAGCTCCATCTTCTCGCCTTCGACGCGAAGCTTGGCTTCGCCGCCCCAGTACCAGACCTGGCGGTAGTAGTGGGACTGATCGCAGGACATCAGGAAGAGTTCCTTGAGGTTGTCCGGAACCTTCGCCCAGCTCTCGGAATTGGCGAAATAGGAACCGCACCACGCGCCCGTCACGTTGTTCAACAGGGCGTAGTTGCAGACATCGGCCCAACCCACCTCGTAGGCTTCGGTGAAACCGCACCACGCGACACCATCCAGCTCGCCGGTCTGAATGGCGACTTCGATGTCATCCCAAGGCAAGGTCACGGGAACCAAACCATAGCGGGACAGGAAGCGGCCGGCCGTCGGCACACCGAAGACCCGCTTGCCTTTCATGTCGGCAAGGCTGCGGATCGGATCCTTTGTAAAGATGTGGAGCGGATCCCAAGCGCCAGCGCTCAGCCATTCGACGTTCTCGACTTCGCCATAGGCTTCCGCCCAGATTTGGTCGAGACCGTAGTACTTGAACAGCACCGGCATATCGAGGCTATAGCGGGTCGAGAAGGGGAAGTAGCCGCCGAACACGTTGATGTCGACCGGCGAAGCCATCGTCGCATCGTCACTCTGCACCGCGTCGATGGTCCCGTTCTGCATGGCACGGAACAACTCATCCGTCGGCACGAGCTGATCTGCGTAGTAGAGTTCGATCTCCATTTGACCATGCGCCGCCCGGTTGAAGGCTTCGATCTGCGGCTTGATCACATGCGCGCCGAGCGGTGCGCCGGAGTAAGTCTGAAGGCGCCAGCGGATCGGATCGGTTGCGGCATAGCCGTAGGGTGCAGCCACTGTCGTCGCGGCCGCAACACCCGCGGCCCCAATGGTGGTCGTTCCCGCCTTCTTGAGAAACTCGCGGCGCGGGTTTTTCACCGCTTTAGGCGTCTTGTCTTGTTTCGTCTCTTTCATCTCAGGCTCCCTTTCTTCCGTGGTTTCTGTTTTCCCTGTCGTTCGTATCCCCAGTTCAAACCTCTCGACCGCCGCTTCTTAGCGTGCGCCATACACATACTCCGGCAGCCAAAGCGCAATCTGCGGAAAGGCAATGACGAGAATCAGCCCAAAGGTCATGACCAAAACGAATGGTATGATGGACCGATAAATATCGGTCAGTGAAACTTCCTTTGGCGCCATCGCGCGCATCAAGAACAGATTGTATCCGAAGGGCGGCGTCATATAAGCGATCTGACAGGTGATGGTGTAGAGCACCCCATACCAGATCGGATTGAAGCCCAACGCAATGACCAGAGGCACATAGAGCGGCGCGACGATAACCAGCATCGCGGTATCATCCAGGAACATCCCCATCACGATGTAGGAAAGCTGCATCATGATCAGCACTTCCCAAGGACTCAGATCCCACCGCGTAATAAAAAGAGATTCGATTGCCCTCACCGCGCCAATGCCGTCGAACACGGCGCCAAAGCACAGCGCCGCCAGAATGATCCACAAGAACATGCAGGAAATGCCCAAAGTCTTCTTGAGCGTCTGTTCGATCACATCCTTCGTCAAACGTCGCTTCGCCATGGCTGCGAGTGTCGCCGTCGTCGCGCCGACCGCCGAGCTTTCGACCAGACTTGTGATGCCCATAACGAAAAGCCCGGTCATGAAGAAGAAAATGAGGAACGGAATGATACCGGCGCGAAGAAGTTTCAGCTTTTCCGAGAGCGGATAATTGCGCTCTTCCTCGGATACCGTCGGCCCCAACTGCGGCTGAAGGCGGCAACGCACAACGATGTAGAGAATAAAGAGCGACGCCATCATAAGGCCCGGCAAGGCCCCAGCGAGCCAGAGCTGACTGACGGGCTGACGGGCGATCATGCCGTAGAGAACCAGCACGACGCTTGGCGGAACCAGAATCCCAAGCGAACTGCCAGCCTGAATCACGCCCGTGATCATTACCTTGTCGTAGCCGCGCTTCAGCATCTCGGGCAAAGCTATCGTCGCACCGATTGCCATGCCGGCCACGCTGAGTCCGTTCATCGCCGATATGACGACCATGAGGCCGATGGTGCCGACCGCAAGCCCGCCATGCAGGCCACCGAACCAGACATGAAACATGCGATATAGATCGTCGGCTATGCCGGACTCCGACAATATGTAGCCCATGTAGACGAAGAGCGGCAGGGTCAGCAGCGGATACCAATTGAAGAGCTTGAAGGCCGCGTTGAACGGCATTTCGATCGAACCCGTGCCCCAAAGCAATGCAGCGGCCGCGGCGGACACGAAGCCAATAGCGGCAAAGACACGCTGGCCCGTCAGCAGCATCAGCAACATCGAGGCGAACATGAAGATGGCGATCAGCTCATAATTCATACCGTGGGCTTCTCCCCTTCGTGCGTGATCGCCATGCCCCGGGCCTTAGCGATATCCTTGAACAGCATGGAAACAGCCTGAAGCAGCATCAGGATGATACCCCCAACCATGATGAGCTTGATGGGAATCATCGAAGGGTTCCACATGGAGAACTTTCTCTGCCCGGTTTCGATCGCGTAGATCGTGCTGGAAATCGAGCCGATCAAAAGGCATACGAGATAGAACAGCAGGCACCCGCTGGTCGCGACGTCGAGCCTCGCCTTACCTTTTTCGGAACAGCGGTCGTAAATCAGATCCATGCGCACATGGTCGCCAAGCTGCATGGAATAGGCACCACCGACGATGTAGTAGGCCGCCATCGTGAACTGTGCCATTTCGACGCACCACGACAGAGGGATATTGATGATGTTGCGCGTGACGGCATCGAGCAGGAGCGTGCCGATCATCACAAAAACGAGGTACATGGCCAGCCGTCCAAATCTCTCGGACAGAAAGTCCACATACTTCACATAAAGGACCATCGGTGTCGGCATGTCTCAGAGGGACTCCCTGAACGCCAGTCCCTTAGTCGCCCGCATCATCACTCTCTCCCCTGACTCTCGCGACAAGCCCGCACACGTTAGCCCCTATCGCCGATAGGGTCGAATAGGAATCGATCCGTGCTTCAAGCTGCATAACTTGCCATCCAAGACGACTGTGCGCCGGTCAAAACTTCGGCAAGTCGATCCGCCCATTCGACCTGCCCGTCGGGCGATTCCACAAGATCCTGACGTATCTCGATCATTGCATGAGGGTAACCGCGGCTCTCCGCATGGAATGGGATCGTGTAGTGAGAGACGTCGGTCACCGGATAGGGAACGTTGTCCCCGACGGTCAGCGACGATCCAACGTTGAGGATGTCCATAACGACGCCCGCAAAGCGGGGGTCCCGGCCATATTGTATGCCGACGTGCCAGGGCCTCTGGAAACCGTGATAGACCGGCGTGAAGCTGTGAATGGTCACGAAGTAGGTCGGGCGTCCAGCGGCATCCCGCGCGGTCAATTCCGCACCGATGCGCTCGTGGAATGGGTGAAACAGCATTCGACGCCGGTCCGCGGCAGCCGCATCAGTAAGGTTCCGGTTCCCGGGAATGGGAATGTCTTCACTCTTCTCGGGTATCGAGTCCGGCGCGAAGGGCGGACGGTTGCAGTCCACCAAGAGACGTGAATAGGGCTGATGGATGAGCACCGCATCCAACTGTTTCGACACGCTGCGCGCGACCGCCAGGGCGCCGATGTCGTAGGCGATGTGCTTGGCAAGATCTTCCGGCGGCACTCCTAGGCCACCGAACATGCTTGGGATATGGGCGCCGGCGTGCTCGCTCACCAATAGGAAATCGGAAGACCCGTCCCCGTTCTCGACCCGGACCGGCGGCGGGTCCGAAGGTCCAAGCTTCGAAAGCTCGACCAATGCCACGGTCTGCTTCACCCCCAACAAAGACTGCCGGAGTTTCCTCCGTTATCGCCAGCGCCTTAGCCGATGCCGTAGAACCGGGGCATCGGCGCGCTGCCGTTGAAAAATATTGTTCAAAATTGGCAAAACTTGTCAATCCTGACGTAAAATATTCGTACTCTGAGATCTCCATGCGAAGAACCGGAACAGGCTGAACCGCCGAAAATGACTGACACCGCCGAAAATTCAGGACCTCAGTCGGTCGCAGAAGCCATTCACCTGGCATTGGGAGAGCTGACCCCGACGGAGCGGAAAGCCGCCCGCTTCCTTTCCGCCCAGTACCCCGTCGCTGGCCTCGATACTTTGACCGGTTTTGCCACGCGGGCCGGGGTCAGCGGTGCCTCCATCCTGCGCATGGTCGCGAAACTGGGTTTCGCCGGTTACCCGGAGTTCCAAAAGGCGCTGCGGATGGAACTGGCGGCGCAGCTGGAGTCCCCTCTGATTCGCCGCCGCGAACACCCAACGGGTGAAACAAAGGCCGAGGATTTCCTGGACCGCTTCGCGGAGCGGGCGGCTGCAAATGTCCAGCAATCTCTGGCATCCGTCCCCCGGCAGGAATTCGAAGCGATCGTCGCATTGCTTTGCGATCCCGGCCGCTCGATCTACCTGCTGGGCGGCCGTATCACGAGCAGCATTGCCGAATACCTCGCCCTGCATCTGCGGGCCATCCGGTCTCACGTTTATGAAATCAAGGGGTCCAACGCCGCCTGGCTCGATCAGATGTTGAATATCGGCAAGCGGGACATCGTCTTTATGTTCGACATCCGCCGGTATGAATTGGACTTGCTGAGGTTCGCCGAGCAGGTGACCCGCCGCGGCGCGGTAGTCATTCTCTTGACGGACGAATGGCTTTCGCCTGTCAGCCAAACGGCGCGACACATTCTCCCGGCCAAGATCGCCACGGCTTCAAGTTGGGATTCGGGTGCCGCCATTCTCGTGTACTGCGAAGCGCTGATCGCGGCGGTCAGCGACCGGTTGGGCGATTCCTTCACGGACAGGATGGCCGAACTCGAGGGCTTGCGCGACGCCCTGGATCAACAGGAAGAGCCCTCTTAGAGGGGCAACCCGGAGTTTCCACCGGAGACTGGCACGGCCACAGGGAATCCCGGCTGACGACAACAGATCGGTTTTGGCGTCGCGGAAGTCCCGGTGGCGCACCACAAGTCTCCGCAACCCCGCAGCGAAACATCTGATAATATTCCGGTCAGAATTCGGTCGAACCCAAAACTTCGCAAAAAAATCGAACTTTTTATGCCAACATTTAAGGCTTGTTAATCTTTTGTGTTAACTATTATTAACATGATACGAGCCTGTGAAGCCTTTGCTTTGATTTGACCTGCCCCTGTCCTCAAGGAAACGCTTGAAATGAAAAGCCACTTGCCCGTGAATTTGCTGCTTGCCTCCGCTATTACCTTGGCCTCGACAACCGCGGCCTTCGCACAAGGGCCGTGCAATGACCGGACCGAAGTGCTCGGTCATCTCGCCAAGAAATATCAAGAAGAGCCTGTTGCGGTAGGTGTCAGCAACAAGGGAACCTTGATCGAGGTTCTGTCTACGGGTGACGGCCAGACCTGGACGATTATTGCCTCCACGCCCCAAGGAAAGAGCTGCGTGATCGCCGCTGGCGAGGGTTGGCGGGATATCGATTTCACGAGCGACTTCCTAGACCCCAAGGTCTAAAAAGCCCCTGAAACAAGCGGCGGCCAAGTCCGCCGCAGAGGCGGCCCCATCGACGCAAGAGTCGCGACGGAGCGAACCGGGCCTCCGCTGCGGCTGCGTTGCCTGGCCGAGTGAGCGGTCGATAACCTCCGATACAATCGGTTCCTAAGCGAATCGCCGCGCCACAACTCAAACAACTATACCTTTAGTAATATATTTCCTTAGCTGCCCTATTTGCGCGGCACCGCGACGGCTGACCCCAGGCCTTGATTTCTATCGGTTTTCGCCTCTGTCCTCGCGAAGAGGTTCCCGCATTAATTGATCGACTGCCTCCGTGTTATCCCTAATTGTGCCGATTCTGGTTGGCCTGGATAATTTCACTCAATCGGCCAGGTAAGCTGGGATCTACACTGGGAGTTGTGCATCAGAGGCGCTGTCGGCATCGACAGTCCCTATTGTTCGACCAGCACGCGCCGGCCATCGCTGAGCAAACGGCAAAGACGTGCCGGCTTGTTCGGTCATGTTGGCGCCCGATTAGAGCCGCTGGAAGAACGGCAAAGGCATCGCCAAGCGGGAACAACGAAAAGGAAGAGACACCGTGTATCATCGGGGGACTGATACCGCGAATGGCATCGAACGGACGGTTGGATCTTGACCGACCACGTCGTTTCACAACCCGGCGATGACGAAAGTCTGGCGCAGCTAGAGCTGAATCTTCGATTGCGGCACGCCGAAACGATGGCGCACGCCGGGTACGCCATCCTGGATAGGAATGGCAAACGTATCGTTCGATGCAGTCGCAAGGTTGCAGAGATCCTTGGAACTGACCCGCAACAGATCATCGCATCGAAGAATGGTTTGGTCGATTTTCTGGCCATAGAGGATCGCGAGCGACGCGATTCCGCGCTTGCAGCGGCTGTCGCGTCGCGAAACCACATAGATGAGGAGTTCCGCCTTGCCGATCCTGACAGCGGGGTGCAATCCGTCCGTGAAATCTGCGAATCCATCCGGGACGGCAACGGTGAGACTCTGGCTTGGCTGTCGACCCTCCAGGACGTCTCCGCAGGTCAGCCGAAGAACGGCGCGGGGCGGCGGCGAGAAATGGCCCTTTCCCAGGCGCTCAGACGGACCACGCTCGCCGAAATGACTTCGGCAATCGCGCACGATTTGAACCAGCCTCTCACCGCGATCACAAACTACACCAGCGGGTGCCTGCGCCGGCTCGAAGCCGGCCAGATTTCGCACGAGGAAATTCTTGAGATCATGCAGCTTCTGCGGCAACAGGCCCAACGCGCGAGCGGAATAGTGCGGCGGGTCGGGAGCACCGTCGAGTCCAATGCCTATGACAAAAGCGTCGCCCGAGTCGACGCTGTCACGCGGAGCCTCCTCGACTCACTTGGGTATCTTTTCGCCGACCACCGTATTGCGCTGGACCTGCGCCTCGGCACGCTCCTGCCGCCGGTTAGGATCGCACCCCTTGACCTGGCGCAGGTGCTAACCAGCATCATTGAGAACGCAATCGAAGCCATGGAAGATTCGGAGATTGTGTCGCGATGCCTTACAATCACATGTCAGGTGAAAGACGACCGAAACGTAGCCATTTCTGTCGAGGATACCGGGCATGGGTTTACGACCGAATCCACTGCCACCTTCTTTAGACCTTTCGTTTCGACCAAGACCGGCGGAATGGGAATGGGGTTAGCAATCAGCAAATCCATCATCGAGGCCCATGGCGGGCAGATCACCATGGCAAGAGGCGACAAGCAGGGCGCCGTCGTTCACATTCTGCTTCCGGCATTTGGAGAATCTGGCGATGGCGGAACCTAAGCCAACTGTGTTCGTCGTCGACGACGACAGCGCCGTTCGCAAATCATTTCATTGGCTGGTCGAATCCATCGGCCTGGAGATCGAATCCTTTTCTTCCGGGCAAGAATTCCTGGAGAAGCACGATGCGAGCCGGCCGGGGTGCCTCGTACTGGACGTGCGAATGCCGGGCATGAGCGGAATTGAGTTGCAGGAAACGCTGGCTGCAAAGGGCATTCAAATTCCCATCATCATCGTGACGGGTTACGGCGACGTACCGACGGCCGTCCGCGCCATGAAGAAGGGTGCAGTCGACTTCATTGAGAAGCCCTTCAACGATCAGGAAATGCTGGACCGCATACAGGTCGCGATAGAACGGGACGCCAAGATCAGGCGCGAGCAAACCCTTCGGGAACAGCTGGCGGAACGGCTTACGGCGCTGACCCCTCGTGAAAAGCTCGTTATGAGCCTGGTTGTCGACGGACTGTCCAACAAGGAAATCGCACGGGATCTGGGAATCAGTCCGCGAACCATTGAAGTGCATCGGGCGAAGGTCATGGAGAAAATGCAGGCTGGTTCCTTGGCAGAATTGGTGCGCTTTGCCGGGCTTTGCGACCTCAATCATCAAGAGGCGTCCTGAACACCGCCACGCCGGCGCCACGCGCACCAACCCGTTATTCTCCAAATCATTGGATAATCGTGGATTTCGTCCCACGCTGGCCTAGAATGTCCTGATGGACAAGAAGTCGCAGATCAACTTTGTCTATTTCCTGCTGGCCTTCCTGGCGCTGATGCTTGTTCAGGTGTGGTGGAACGGCGCCAAACAGGTCGAGACGATCCCCTACAGCGAGTTTCAGCAGCACCTCGAGGACGGACGGATCGCGGAGATCAGCGTCGCCGATACCTATATCCGGGGCCGTCTGACCACCCCCCTGCCGGATGGACGGCAATTCATCCACACCGTTCGAGTGGAGCCGCAGTTCGCCAAGGACCTGGCGGCATATGGGGTCAAGTTCTCCGGCCTCATCGAGAGCAATTGGCTCGCCAACATTCTTTCCTGGGTCCTGCCGATCACAGTGTTTTTTGCCTTGTGGATGTTCTTCTTTCGCAAGATTGCCGAGAAGCAGGGGCTGGGCGGTTTCATGGCGGTCGGCAAGAGCAAGGCCAAGATCGCCGTCGAAAAGGACATTGACGTCACCTTCAATGACGTCGCCGGGGTCGATGAAGCCAAGGCAGAACTGAAAGAGATTGTCGACTTCCTGACTGAACCCGAGAGCTATGGGCGCCTGGGCGCGCGGATCCCCAAGGGCTTGCTGCTCGTTGGGCCTCCGGGAACCGGCAAGACTCTCTTGGCCAGGGCGGTCGCCGGAGAGGCGGGGGTGCCGTTCTTTTCGATCAACGGCTCGGAATTCGTTGAGATGTTCGTGGGAGTCGGGGCGGCCCGCGTGCGCGACCTCTTCGACCAAGCCCGCAAGAGCGCACCTTGTATCATCTTCATCGATGAACTCGACGCCCTTGGACGTGCCCGGGGTATCGGTCCGGTAAGCGGCGGATCGGACGAGAAAGAGCAAACGCTCAACCAGCTCCTGGCGGAGCTCGACGGCTTCGACCCGACCTCAGGTGTCGTTCTGCTGGCGGCGACGAACCGGCCTGAAATCCTGGACCCCGCGCTGCTGCGGTCCGGCCGCTTCGATCGCCAGATCCTCGTTGATCGGCCGGACAAAGTCGGGCGAATTCAGATCCTGAACGTCCACCTTCGTAAGATCGAAATGGCGGGGGATGTGGACCCGGAGCAGGTTGCAGCCCTGACCGCGGGTTTCAGCGGGGCGGACTTGGCGAACCTCGTCAACGAGGCGGCGATCGTTGCCACCCGCCGCGGCGGGGAAAGCGTGACGATGGACGATTTCACGCGCGCCATCGAACGCATTGTCGCGGGGCTGGAAAAGAAGAGCCGCGTCTTGAGCCCACATGAACGCGAGGTCGTTGCGTACCACGAGACCGGACACGCCCTGGTAACGATCGCCCTGCCTGGCACCGACAGAGTGCACAAGATCTCCATTATCCCGCGTGGCATCGGCGCATTGGGCTACAACATTCAGCGGCCAACGGAAGACCGTTACCTTATCACAAAGGGGGACCTGGAAAACCGTATGGCCAGCCTCTTAGGGGGTCGGGCGGCCGAAAAGCTGATCTTCAATGAGATTTCGACCGGCGCCGCGGACGATTTGGACAAGGCCACCGATATCGCCCGCAACATGGTCATGCGTTTCGGGATGGACGAGTCGGTGGGTCAAGCGACCTACACGGAAGACCGCCCCCAGTTCCTGGCGGCTCCCGGCATGCCGCAAGCCCAGGGGCGGGACTTCAGTGAACGCACCGCCTGCCAGATCGATGACGCCGTCCGTGCCTTGATCGATCGCGCTTTCGCGCGTGCCACCGCGATCTTGCAGCAAAACAAGACTATTCTTGACGAAACGGCGCAGACCCTGCTGACGAAAGAGACCCTCTTGGAACAAGACCTGCCGGATTCCGTCAGCTTCACGGAGGAAGACGTGCGCCGGGCCGGGTAAAGCCGCCTTAGTATGAGGACCATGACTGCGTTTGGTTTTCCATGACCGTCTGGATTTCACACCAGACTGGAATTCTCCAAAGTCATCCCCAAATCACCGCATGCAGCAGGGGTCCGCACAAAGGCTTTGCCGACGAGAGCCGACAGTGGTCGTATGGCCGGTCGCTTGGCACCTCCCGAAGCGTCCTGCAGGCAGAACGACAGGCTATTGGATGGCAATGATGATGCGTTCGCTCGCGATGATCTCCGCCCTGTTTGCGGCGGTCATGTGGTTCTCTTACAGTGGCCAAGCCTATGCCGATTCCCCCAGAGTCGGTGAGGTGACAGCCCAGGAAGGCCCCGCGGCCCTGGTGCGGGAAAGCGCTCAAACCAACCTCCAAGTCGGCGCCGAAGTGCGGGAAATGGACCGCATTGTAACGGAGCCCCGATCCCGGGTTCGGATCGGGTTCCTGGACGGCTCCAGCCTGAATGTTGGCCCAGGCAGCGAGGTGGTCATTACCACGTACGCCATGGGAGAGGATGGAAAGAGGCAAAAGGGCATTTTCACCTTGATCCTCGGGATCATTCGGGCGACTGCGGAAAAAGCGGGCGTAGCGAATTCCTTCGAAATCGAGACCGCCGCGGCGGTTGCGTCGGCGCGGGCAACCTCCTGGATCGTGGAAGCAACTGCCCAGGAAACCGCCGTCCTCGTCTTGTCCGGAAAGGTCGAAGTAATGGGGCGGACCACCGACCCATCGATCTTTCTCGGCCCTGGCGAGGGAACCACAGTTCCACTGGGAAGCCCGCCCGGGGCCGCGAAGACCTGGGGCGACGCGAAGAGGGAACGCGCGGTAAGCCTCACCGAAATTCCATGAGCCTGCCGTGATGCAGTGGGAGCGCCGGATTTCCCTCGGGAAGGCGCTGGGCGCGGGAACGCTCGCCCTCCTATGGATCCTGGTTTATTCCCTGTCCGAAGGACTGCCCCCAATACGCGGTTTTGAATCCCAAAGCCTTTCACTGCGCCAGCAATTGCGTGGCCCCATGCGGCCCGGCGACGATATCATCCTGATTGAGATCGACGATGCGGTGGCGGCCGCACATGGCGGCTGGCCGATTTCCCGCCATGTCCTGGCTCGCGCCATTCGCATCCTGAAGACTGAGGGCGCGAGAATCATCGCGTTCGACCTTCTGCTCACTCAAAACCGGGGCGGCGAAGAAGCCGACAGAAGTCTGGCCCAGGCTATCGAGGCCGCCGGAAACGTACTGATCCCCTTCGCAATGGACACCGACCGTACGAAGGCACGCACGCCGCTGCCGGAGATTTTGCATCGCCACGAGCTCACCGCCTACCGCACGGCACAGAGCAAGACTCTGCAAGGCATTCCCGAAGGGCGCAATATTGTGCTTGCTAGTCCGGAATTGGCCAATGCCGCCCAGGCGGCAGGCCACGTAAACGTGTTTCTGGATCGCGATGGGTCCTTGAGGTTCGAGCATCTTGTGCTCAGGTCGGGCGAAGTCCTCTTGCCCTCCTTAAGCCTGGAAATTCTTCGTCTCACGCTCGGGCAACCGAAGAGCGGGCTTCTGATCGATCTGGAGCGTGGCGTTCAGGTTGGATCCCAATCTCTGGTCACGGAACCCGCGCTGCGGCTTCCCGTGAACTATTATGGACCGGAGGATAGTTTCAGATCCTACAGCCTGTCGGATCTGTTGGCGCGGCGCTTTGCAACTCAGACGTTTCGGGACAAAATCATCTTGCTCGGCGCCAATGCAACAGCCGTCGGCGACCGTTTCGAAACGCCCTTCAGCAGAACGCTTCCGGGGTTGGAACACCATGCGACGGTGGTCGATAACCTGCTGACCGACCGTTACCCGAGGCGCGACGAGGTGACGCGCGCCATGGACCTGGGCGCCATTGTTCTGGGAACCTTGATAGCTGCCGTTATTGCCACAAGTCTGCCCGCTCTCGCCTCGACTGGGCTGGTTGTTCTGCTTGGCCTTGTCTGGGGCTTAACCGCGACGCTGGCCTTGGCTTGGTTCTGCGCTTGGCTTTCCTTTGCGGTGCCCGCCGGCGCCATCCTCTCGAGCGGTCTCGTCTTCGGCGCCATCAGGGCACAGGCGAGCCGGCGCACACACCGCCGAGTTCAACGTGAAAGACACAACTTGGCCCGCTATGTACCCCGCGGAATGGCCGACTCCCTGGCGCGCAGCGATGCGGCCGATGAATTGGACCGGCGCCAGCAGGTCGCGGTGATGTTCGTCGACATTGTCGGCTTCACTCGCCTGTCAGAGACTCTCGCGCCGGAAGCGGTCATGTCTTTGCTGCGCCAGTATCACGGCATCGTGGAGGAGAGCGTGACACGCCACGACGGAACCATCGACAAATTCCTCGGCGACGGTGTCATGGCCAGTTTCGGCCTGATCGCCCCAGGCCCACAGGATTCAAAAAACGCCCTGGCGGCGGCGCGCGATCTGGTCGAGGCGATCGGCGCATGGAACGCCCGGCGCGACAGCGACTCACCGGCTGTCGAAGTTGGAATCGGTTTGCACTATGGCGCGGCGGTCGTCGGCACCATGGGCGGCCAGCAGCAGCGGCAGTTTTCCATCGGTGGCGATGTCGTCAATGTCGCAAGCCGCCTGGAAGCCATGACCCGGACCCACACTGCAGCGGTCCTGGCGTCCGAGGATGTCATCGAGTCCGCACGTGCCGCAGGTGACACAACAGTTTTGGACGGTTTTCGGGAACTGCCGCCGCAGAGCATCAGGGGCCGCGACGGAAAAATCGGCGTGTGGGCGCTGGGGATGCCGGAAAAGCCCTAGTTGCCAGCGGTAGAGCGCGGGGCAGAGGCGCCGGCAAATCGCGGAACCCCTGCCGCCGTCACGGCTGCATTTAGGCAGCCTCCGCGCGCTCTTTCTCCACCTCTTCGCGCAATGCCTTTATGCTGTTGATGCGGTCCCCGACAATCCAGTCGCCTTGACGGTAGTCGTCGAAGAATACCCAGACACGATTGTAGGCTTCCTCCTCATTCCACTCGGCGCCCTCAATCTCATACACCGCGCGGGCCACGTCCTGTCCCAGACGATGCTTGCTGTCATTGTCGAGCAGCGTCTGCAACGTCGTGAATGTGAACCGATAGAGAGGCTTTGGAGGCTTGCCCGCGATCTGACTAACATGGTTCGCGGGCAATTCATGCAGATAGACCCAGGTGAAGGCTTCCGCGAACTTGCTCCCGGACAGACCCTCATAGCCGATCGCGATGCGCCCGACCCTATCGAGCAAGCGGTCCCGTTCCTTTTGCTGCAGAGTTCCCTCGGCAACCGTCAAATCAACAATTGGCATGATCAACACTCCTTTTTGATCGGCCGGTATCCGTGGGACCGATAAGCGCTGACGCGACAGGCGCCCAATAACGCTTATCGATTGGCTCGCGTTTCACCGCACGTCCGCCGGCGTTGATAATCGGTACGAGCCTAAGAGGCACCTGCAGTCGCCGCGGCACGACGTTCCCAAAGCCGCCAGGCGACCCAAAGATTGACGAGTACGAACAGCGGCACCCCGATCATCGGCGCGATGGACATGGGATAGGTGAAGACCGCACGGGCATCGGGGGCAGCGGCAAAGACCTGCATCGGTCCCGGCAGCCCCAATTGCAGGAGCAGGGGCGCGGCTGGCACGATGATCAAGGCGCCAACCAGGTTCCAGATCATGAACTCCCGCTCACCGGCAGACCCTTGCTTCAGCCTACGCGCCATCCAAAAGGCCGAGAGCCCGAAAAGAAAATCCGGAATGCCGACGAGAAGCCCGAAGTAGAGTGGGAACTCCCCAATGATCGTCTTGTAGCCGGTGCCGACGGCGGCGATCCGCATGCCGTGAAACCAAGCGAACCAGTGGAGCGGAGTCGTATCGACGATGCGGCGGAGACCGTTCCGGACCGTCATAAACAAGATGACCGGGCCAACAACCGCCGCAACGGTGATGAGCTGCAACCACAGGCCGGGCAGCAAACGAAGCATGTCTTCACTGACATAGCATCCGAGCGCTCCAAGGACGCAGGTCGCGATCCCATAGACCACAATCCATGAAAAATAGGCATGGACCAGGGCCATCTCCCGCGTCTCGCCGGTTATGAGCCCGGCGCGCCACGCCAACAGAAACAGAAATCCGAATTCAACGGCCAACAGAAATGGCGTGAGAGAAAGCTGCATTGTCTCGTCCTCCGCTGGAGTTCAACCATGTTGTGTTCTGTCGGGGCCTGTGACCGTTCTCACCATTTCTCGGCAAAGGGTCGAATGACGAGATCGAATGCCCAAGTCGAACGGTCCTGGTGGGCCAGGTGAAACACCTCATCCGCGATGGCCGGAGGTTTCGCGAAGTAGTCCGCTGCCGGCCAGGGCCAGTCCGCCGGTGGCGTGAGCCAACTCGGCCGCGTTTCCTCCGGACCAAGCCAAGGGGCGTCAATGGCGGCGTCGACGGTCACATAACCGACGTGTATCCCCTTGGGCCCGAGATCCCGGGCCAGCGATTCCGCCAGCACGCGCTGCGCTGCCTTGGTCGGTGCAAAGAGCGCGTACTTCGGAACGCCGCGATGGGACGCCGTGTTCCCTGTGGCGATGATGCTTCCCCGCCCGGCTGAAATCATGTCCGGCGCCAAGGCACGGGCGAGCCAAAGAAATGCTGTTGTGTTCACCCGGAAGTTCCGTTCCAGATCTTTCGGGTCGGCGTCCAGAAAGCTGTCAAAGGTGTGCGCAACAGCGTTGTGGATCAAAATTTCCGGCTGACCTATCGTGGAGCGAATCTCCTCGATCGTCTTCTCAAGGTCCGCGAGGTTCGAGATGTCGCACACGAAGGCTTTAGCGCCCTCAATCTCCTTCTCCAGGGCATCGAGCCGTTGGGCGTTCCGCGCAATCATGGCAACCCGATAGCCGCCACGTGCGAAACGTCGGGCCAAGGCCGCGCCCGTCGCGTCACCGACACCGGTAATCAGGCAAACAGGCTTTGGCATAGCGCGGTCCTCCTTTTCGGCGCAGACAGACTCAGGCCGCCTTCTCCCGGCCATAGGGCGCGCCGTACTTCGGGTCGTCCCGTCCGGCCTTCAAGATTTCGTGAATTTCTTCATCGACTTCGTAGGTGCGCACCCATTCCCTGGCACCCGGCGCCATCAGGCGGCTGGAATGCGGCGACTTGGCGCGGTGGCGGTAGCGGACCAGCGCCATGCGGCAGGCCTGACCACCGAAGCCATATGTGTAGCTGTCGCATCCATCCGGAACGAATCGTGCCCTGTAAAGCTTCCAGTACTGGCCATCGTGCCGATAGATATCGAAAGTCAGTTCGTGGGTGTCGTACTGCCAGTGCCATTCACCGCTTTCGGTGACTTTTTCCCATTCCGCCAACTTGCTGCCGTCCGAGAAGCTCTCGCCGCGTACAGCCCATTGCAACGTGTCCGCCATATCGACCTCCTTTTCCTTGCGTGCGCCTTTAGGCTGACGTGTGGTCCAGATCGGCAGCACGTCGCTTTGCTTTCGCGACGAGCGGGCCATAACCCTGCGTGGCGAGGGCCCTACCGATTTGCTTGAAGTAGGTCTCGTCGCCCTTGATTCCGAAGGCGTCGACAAGCCGGTTCACGTAGTTAAAGAGCGCCGTGACATTGATGATGTCCTCGATGGACTGGTCCGACCAACCTGCCGCACGCAATGTGTCGATGTCGCTTTGTTCGATCTGTTCCGGCGCTTCAGTCAGCTTCGTGGCGAAGCGGAGCACCGGACGCAGCCTGTCATCGACTTCCGATGCATCCGGCCCATCCTCGATCGCCTCGATAATCGCCGGACCGATGTCCATCGCCGCCAGAGTCCACTTGTGCGCGCCCAGGCAAAAGTCGCAGCCGTTCAGCTTTGATACATGGGCGGCAATCATTTCACGGTCCGACTTGCTCAGCTCGGACTCGCCCGCCATCACGGTCTCAATGAATTGCAGCAAAGGGGCATAACGCGCCGGGTCCCGCAGGAAGACATCAACGACACCCTGGAAATCCTTGGAATAGCTCAGGTGAGCCATTTGACTTCTCCTTCTTTATTTCATATCGCTTGATATGAAATTGGCCAAAAAAATTTAGTCGAACAGAGAGAGCGTTGTTTTCAGTTGCCGTTGTATGTAAGCGTCGCCGCAGCCCGAGCGCAGCAGCATGCCCATGCTGTAGGCCGTTGTCGTAAGAAACTCCGCCAGAGCACCGGCATCCTTCCCGGTGTCTAGGTCACCATCCTTTTGCGCCTCGAGAATCCTCTTTCGGAAGACCCTACGCAGCAGAGCCATATGTTCGCGGACCTTGGCAGCCGCGTCGGGGTCGGCGGGTGCCACTTCCACCGCCGCGTTACACATCATGCATCCAACCCGGCCATCCGGCGTCTTCAAAACTCCGAGCAGATGATCGAAGGCGCCCTGCAAGACAGCGCGAAGCGGCCCAGGCTTTCTGACTTCCGCCAGAACCTCCGTCGTCACCGTGCCGCAATAGCGGTCCAGAGCCGCCAGAAACAGGCCATGCTTGCTGTCAAAGACCTCGTAGAGACCGTAGTAGTTGACGCCTGTCCGGTTCACCAGATCGCGAATAGAGGTATCGTGATACCCCTTGGCCCAAAACTGATGCATTGCCTTGTCCAGAGCCTCGTCAGCGTCGAATTCGCGTGGTCTTGCCATTTCGAACCTATTTCATATCATTCGCTATGGAATACAAATAGGCAGCCCTTTCGGCTCGTCAAGGGTCGAGGATAAGAATCGCCTTTGTCATCCAAAACACACCGGCCAATGAATGACCTACGCTCTGGATGCCTGTAGTCTGAAAACCATTCGATCCGAAACCTGGTAGAGCACCGCACAGGGAAAACCGATATGAAACAACTCCTTCTGGCACTCTCGATGTGCGCCGTCCTGTCCTTGTTGCCAGACACGCCGGCCACCGCAGAGGGCGAGGCGGGCGGCAACGTCCTGACCGTCACCGGTGCCCTTGCCGAGCCGAACCGCGGGGGATTCGAACCCTTTTCTGACGCCTTCTTTGCCTTCCATGAGAGGGAGTTCGAGAAAGCCTATGCCTTCAGCCGAGACGATCTGTCCGACCTGCCGCAGGTTGAGATCACGGCCCACGCCGAAGCATGGGCCCAGGCCATCACCGCTAAGGGGCCGCGTTTGGCAGACGTCCTGGCGATCGCGGGGGTCGCCGAAGATGCTTCCGTCAGTGTTGTGGCCCTGGATGGTTACGCCGCCGAGATCGACGCCACGACACGTGCCGCTGAGGACTGGATCGTCGCCATCGAGGTCAACGGGCAGCCTCTAGGGATCGGCGGCCGGGGACCCACTTGGATTTTGCACGACACCGGCGGCCAGATCGTCGGTCCCGATGTCGAAGCGAATTGGGTTTGGTCCGTCTTCTTGATCGAAACGGACGAGCCACGGTGAGTCGCTAAGCCTTAACCGCCTCTACCGCACGAAGCGGCGTAACGGCGAGGACGTGCGACGGCGTTCTGGTGACTTCGGCTTCCACCCCATAGACAGCACGCAAGCGCGAAGGGGTCAGAACATCGGCAGGCGCGCCGTCCGATACGATCCGCCCTTCGGACAGACACAGGATGCGCTCAGAATACCGCGCGGCGAGCGTCAGGTCGTGCATTGCGGCCATGGTGACGATCCCTTTCGCGCGGCAATGGGCCGCGACCGCATCCAAAACGATGAGCTGATGACGCAAATCCAAGGCAGCGGTCGGCTCGTCGAGCAGAAGCACTTTTGGATTTCGAAAGATCGCCTGGGCCAGATACACCAGCTGCCGCTGTCCGCCGCTGAGGGCATCGAGTGTCCGGCCCTGGAGCGGGAGTAGATCGAACCGATCCAAGACCTGAAACGCCGCGTCCCGGATCCGCTGCGAAACACTGAGTCCCAAGGACTTGAGTCGGCCCAGAAGAATCACCTCCATGACCGTCAACGAAGAGGACGCACCGATATCCTGCGGCATATAAGCGATGACGCCCGTGCGCAACGCGCGGGCGCCGAGACTGGCGCCGCCGAGCAGAACCTCGCCATCCGCGGCGATCAGCCCCGCAATGGCCTTGAGCAGAGACGACTTGCCGGTGCCGTTCGGACCGACCAGCCCGGTGATTGCCCCTTTCTCCGCCCTGAGATTGACCGAATGCAGGACCGGGGTCGTCCCATAGCTAACCGAAAGATTCTCGACGGCAAGACTCACCAGAGCGCCCTCCTGCTTCGGACGATCAGCGCGAAGAGAAAGGGCACGCCGACAATTGCCGTCACGATCCCTATCGGGATGATCGCGCCTGGAGAAACAACCTTTGACGCCACCGATGCCCCAGCCATGACAAAAGCGCCGCAAAACGCGGACATCGGGAGCAAAAAGCGATGATCTTCCCCCACCAGGATGCGGGCAATATGCGGGGCAACCAATCCAATAAACCCAATGGTACCCACAAAAGCTACGGCGCCTGCCGTCAACACGACGACAAGAACGAAGACCTTTCGCCTCAGCTCCGGAACGGCAACCCCCAGACTGCGGGCCCGATCGTCGCCGAGTTTCAATGCGGTCAGTTTCCAGACATCGGGCAGGAGAACGAGGCAAGCCACCAGAAAGATCCCAGCGGAGACGCCGACGTTTAGGTAGCTCGCCTTCACGAGGCTTCCGAAGAGCCAGAACACGATTTCCTGCAGCACTTCCGGCGCGGCCATGTACTGGACGAGGGACTGCAACGATTGAAAGAGGAACAACGTCGCGATCCCAGCCAGAATCATCACTTCCGAAGTCATGCCGCGCAGGCGCGCCATGCCGTAAACGGCGGCGGCCGCCAGGAAACCTCCGGCACAAGCGGCCAAGGGAACCGAGAACCCGGGAAGCAGCGGGATCTCAAAGCCGGTGATGATCGCGACGGCGGCACCGAAGCCGGCGGCAGCGGAGAAACCGAGCGTATAGGGGCTGGCCAGCGGATTACCCAAGATCGTCTGCATCAACGCGCCGGCCAACCCCAGGGAGGCCCCGACAATCAAGGCCATCGAAGACATCGGCAGGCGGATTTCATGCACGATGATATGAACCGTCGGATCGACCTGGCTTTCCGGCAGTACCAAGGCGCCGACAACGTCCCCGAAGGCAAGAAATGCGGGCCCCACGAGAATGTCGGTCACCAGAGTGAGGCCTAGAACAACCAGAGTCGCCAAGAGAACGGCGACGCGGCGGCGCATGGTCGAAAGGTAGTCCAAGGATGCCAAAGACGTTGCAGTCATAACCGAGACCTCTCGAGGTCTGAGGGCGCGAACCCCAAACAGGGGTCCGCACCCCGCAGGTCAATCCGCCAACTTCACCATGAAGCTGCCATCCGCTTCGATCGGCAGATAGCTTTCATAGAAGCGGCGATGGTTTGCGACCGGATCGACGTCCGAGAACGCTTCAGGATGCAGTACCTTCGCGATGTACTGCAGGAAGGTGTAGTCGTAGAGAGTGCGCGCGCCACCGTGGTAGATGGCGTGTATCTCACCCAGCTTCGCCGCGGGAAGGTTGCCCCATCCCGCCCGGTCCAGATATGGGCGCATACGGCCGCGCGTCGTGTCCTTGGTCACACCAAAGCCCATGATGACCGCCTTATCGCGGCCGAACCAGTCCGACCCCGCCAGGAACACCGCCTCCGGCTGCCGGGCAATGACATACTCCGGGTTGAGGGGGCCCCAGCGATCAACCTTGCCTTCTGCTATGTTCTCGCCACCGGCCATCTTGATGACGCCGCCCCACATGACGGCCCCATAGGAGTTTCCATACTCATGGGGTCCTTTGCTGCCGAGTTCGACGTAAACCGGTGCACGGTTGCCGTTGACATCCTTGATCCGTGCGATGACATCGAGAACGGACGCTTCGTACTCCAGGGCAAGCTTTTCGGCGCGTTCTTCCGCCGCCATCACCTGACCGATAATGCGCGTGCTCTCCAGGTGTTTTTCCAATGTTTGCGCGTTGTAGTCGACGGCGATGACCGGGATGCCGGCGGCCTCCAGTTTCGCCACACCCTCCGCGCCGAGGCCACGGAACTGCCAACCGGCGATGAGCGCAACATCCGGCTTGGCGGCGACGGCCTTCTCAATCGAGAAACCACCCGCTTCTTCATAACCTACATCGACAAGCTCCTTAACGCGCGGCAAAGCTGCCGCGTAGGCTTCATACTGGCTATGGCGCCAACCCTTCCAGGGTTCTAGCGAGACCGCGACGACACGGTCGAACGCGCCTTTGCCGACAATGGCAAAGAAGTCTTCGAAGTAGAATCCGAGCAGCACACGCTGCGCGCCGTGCGGCACTTCGACACTGCGGCCTTCGGTGTCAACGACGGTGATGGTTTCGCCGGCAGCATTGCCGGGCGCGGAAAGAGAAAATGCGAACAGCAGCGCCGCCGCGATAAGAAAAATCCGATTCATGGATTGCCCCATTCATTGAGTTAGGTCGCGCGGTCCGATGGAACTCGCACCGGCAGCAAAGAGCGCCGGTCGTGATGCGGACCCGGGTTGCAGGCCGAGCTCTTAGCGCCGGATATCAGGGTCCAGAGCGCGAAAGCCGAGCCAACGCATAAGGTGTCAGGCTGGAGCGGAACCTGGAGGGCCGCGGCCCAGGGGCAGGAAGGCGAACGCCAATGTGGACGACATCGCCTCGGAAACGGGGAAAAGGGCAAGCGTGACAACCCGAACGATTTCCCCTGAGTCGCAGGCCCCGGCAAGAAGGCCGGGCGCCGATATCAGCAGGCAAGCCTCGCAGATGGTTCCGTTGAAGACCGGGGCGTCTTCCGAGCCTGCTTGGGAACAGATCGGCGGGAGAGTGCCGTCCGGGAGGGCAAAGTCGGAGAGATCCGGGGAGTCGGTCGCGGCGACGACGAAGCGGTGCGACAGGGGGTTGATCACCGCGGCGAGCAGGAAAACCAACGCCGCGGTAAATCGCACCCGCTTATCGCAAAGCCTAAGTGACATGCCCCCTGCCTTAGGGCCGTGTTGTATTACTGTCAAGCGGACGCGAAGTTCGGCCCTACTGCACTTGTCCCCGCAGACACCAGGAATTGGCGGCCTCCAGGCGGTCATCGCCCCAGAACAGCTTCTGCCCCACAACGAAGGTCGGCGCCCCGAAAATCCCGAGCGCTTGGGCCTTTTCGGTCGCTTCCAGAGGCGCCGCAACCCAGCTGCGGCCGATAGGGTAGCAGGCGCCCGAAGCGCCGGCGCGCCATCATCCAACCCATTGATCGATATCAATGTTGGGATTCGAGTCGAAGATCTAGGCTCCATACATGAAAAAGCACTGTCCAACCGCGGTTAACCGCTGCGGACGCGGTATTTTCCTGTCACTTCTCCTTCTCGCACTCTGGCTCACACCTATGGGCTGCGCCCAAGTGTACTCCGATTTCGACCAAAGGACGATTTCCTTGGCCCCAGGCGATTTGGAGCAAGGGGGCATTGCGTTCATCACACCTTCGACAGTGACCGGCCAAGAAGAAGAAAAGCAGGCCGTGGCCCTCACCTTTTACGAGGTCCTGACTAGCGAGCGCCCAGATATTCCCGCCGTTTCTCTGGCGGAGGCACTTTCAGAAATTAACGCTTCAGGATTGTCGCAGGAATACAGAGAAATGTACGGCGACTACAGGGAAAGCGGCCTGTTCCAACGCCGCCTTCTTCAGGTCGTCGCCAAGACACTTAATACCCGGTATCTCGCCCAGCTCAAACTCCAGGGGTTCGCGCAAGACGAGAAGGACCGAGTTCAGATCTTTGGTGTACGAATCGTGGAAACGAAACAGGCCACGCTGAGGCTCTTCCTCCAGATCTGGGATGCCGAGACCGGGACGATTGCCTGGGAAGGACTGGAAGAACTACGCCGTTCGAGGGACACTTTCCTTGATGAGCCGGTGACCCTCAGCGATGTCATGAAGCGCGCCGCCCAGGACGTTATCGCGGAGCTGCCATAGCCCCGAATCCGGATTGAAGACGGATTGATCGGCCTGCCGCACTGCCCTATAGACGCATCTGAGGTGATATGCCGTGCCGGGCTGCGATCCTGCGGCAACCGGTGATCTATCGCCAAGGGGTCAAGGCAAATGGCGTTCAAACTGTCCATCGCAGAGATCGCGGGCGATTTTCCTGACTTCGAAGCTGCCGTGGTCGTCGCCACGGACCTGCAGATTGCCGGAAATCGCCCGGAAGGACTGGAAGCCCTGATCGCCGCGCGGGAAGCCGCCTGCCGCGAACGCTTCGAAGGCAAGCAATTGGCCGATATCGCCGGGATTAACGCATGGCGCCGCGCCTACAAGCAGTTCGGCATCAAAAAGACCAGCTATCGGAGTTCCATCGAACGCCTGGTTAAGAACGTCCTGGCCGAACGCCGATTGCCGGAGATCAACGGGTTCGTGGATGCCTACAACGCTGTCTCGCTGGCGCACCTGGTACCCGTTGGGGCCGATGATATTGACCGTATCGAACCGGAAGCCGCCTTCCGCTACGCCCGCGATGGTGACAGCTTCATTCCCTTGGGGAGCACGGACGGAGCAAACGATCCACCGAAGCGCGGGGAGGTCGTCCTCGCCTCCGGATCTCACGTCCTCTGCCGGCGCTGGAATTGGTTTCAGGATGCGCGCAGCCCCATATCGCCGCAGACGACGCGCGCGGTCGTGACATTGCAGGCAAACGGCGAAGGCAATGTCAGAGCCGCGGCGGATGATCTCATGGTCCTACTGAGCGAATACAGTAACGCCAATTGCCAAGTCGTCGTCGCGACCGCAGCCAAGCCGGTCGTCGAGATTTCCTTGGCCTGACACGAGCAGCAAGGAGCAGGAGTCTTCATGCCGAAGCGGAAGACCAGTGCAGCAAATGCTCAGACGACGGACCGCAAACCTCTCTGTCTGGCACTGCAGGGCGGTGGTTCCCACGGCGCCTTTACGTGGGGTGTGCTGGACCGTCTGTTGGAAGACGACCGGATCGAAATCGAAGGAATCAGCGGCACAAGTGCCGGTGCGATGAACGCGGTCGTCTTGGCGGACGGCCTAATGCGCGACGGACGCGCAGCGGCACGCGAGACCCTACGTCGTTTCTGGACCGAGGTTGGCAGAATTGGGCGCTTCGGACCGATCGCGCGCGGACCTTTCGAACAGGCCACTGGGAACTGGAACCTCGACACCTCGCCGAGTTACCTCTGGCTGGACATGGTGAGCCGCTTTTTCTCGCCTTATCAGTTCAACCCTCTCAACTTCAATCCCCTCCAGGAAGCTCTTAACGAGGTGGTCGACTTTGAGAGCGTCCGGACATGCGAGAAGATCAAGCTCTTTATCGCCACGACCAATGTGCACAGCGGAAAGATCCGCATCTTCGAGAACGCCGAGTTGAGTCCTGAAGCGGTTATGGCCTCGGCCTGCCTGCCGCACCTCTTTCAGGCCGTGCAGATCGATGGTGAAGCCTATTGGGATGGCGGCTACATGGGCAATCCAGCGCTCTATCCCCTGATCTACGGTTGCCGGAGCCGGGACATCGCCATCATCCAGATTAATCCGCTGAACCGCGAGGAAGTGCCCCGGACAACGACCGAAATCCTCGACCGGTTGAATGAGATCAGTTTCAATTCGAGCCTGATGCGAGAGATGCGCGCGATAGACTTCGTGTCGCGTCTGGTTGAGGAGCATCGGCTGGACGAGACGCGCTACAAGCGCATGTTGATCCACCGCATCGAGGCCGGCGATGAAATGCGCGACCTCGGTGCATCGACAAAACTCAATGCGGAAACCGCTTTCCTGGAGCACCTGTTTGAAATAGGACGCGCGGTCTGTGGCGACTGGCTTGCTCGGAACTTCGATTTCTTGGGCGTGAGTTCCACGGTGGATATTGGGGCGGATTACCTCTAGGTCGATCCCTGTTAGCTATCTCATTCGGGCGAACAGGGATACTCACGCGACACTATGAACCATTCAGCGTGCCATTAAGATAGCCCGATGGCGCATTCCCGTCCGAGCCCGGATTCAGGGATCAAGACTTGCCAGGAACTCCGACACGAGAGAGTTTGTTTGTCGCGGGTTTTCCCATGCAGGAAATCCACCGCTGTCGGGAATGACACCCCGTGTCGCACACGGCAACAGGGACTCGATAGAATCTGCGGCCGCCATGAATTCAGGATGATCGGCGGCGCCGTTGTAGATCAAGGTCGGTGTACTGATCCGGGGCAGACGGGCCCGGATATCTTTAACCGGTACGGCAATGGCATCCTCCAGCCATGGTCGGCCTCCGAATTCCCTCACAATAGCCAAGTGATCCTGCGCCCTGCATCTGTCGGGATGGCTGCGCATGTGGTCAAACCAGCAGCCGTCCGTCCACCAGGCTTCAATCGCTTTGTCTAGCCCCTCTGCGCGCGCAAGGGACTTGGCGCGTTCGATCGCATCCGCAACGACCGGCGGATTTCCGCCAGGAATCAACGGGCCTTCCAGGATCAGGGATAGCACCAACCGTTGACAAGTGGCGGCGAGAAGCAAGCCAACGGTCGCCCCGGTGTGAGTGCCCCAATAGTGGGTGTGCTCTACGCCAAGGGATTTCAACGCACCCCGAACATGATTGGTGAACTCGACATGCCCATAGGGCCCGCCAACGGTCGCGGAAGCGCCATGGCCCGGCAGATCGACGAGAAGAAGTCTAAAGCGGGAGCGAAAGGTTTCGACCTGACTCGAAAAAACGCGATGATCCTGTGACATTCCGTGCACCATCACCAGCCACGGACCCTCGGCGCCCTTGTCGTCCACTACGATGGCAGATGTCATTGCTCTTCCTTAGTCTAAACCCAGCGCCCGAGTCATGGGACTATTGCCCAATACGCCAGCATAGATCGAAGTATGAAACGGCGCTCTCGTCAATTCAGGCTGAGGCCCTCCGAAGCAGGTTGACAATAAGGGCCACCAGGCCCCAACTGGAAGGGTTACCAAGGGGAGCTCCAAAATGGAGCTGAGAGGCCGCAATCCTGAGGATCGAGAGACTCTCGAGTGCGGCGACCCTTAGAACCTGATCCAGTTAGCGCTGGCGTAGGGATGGTGAATATCCGTTCGGACCATCGAGCCGGTTCCCTTAAGCGGCAGCGCCTGGATCGCAGTGCGATTTGGTGTGCGCATTATGGCCAGAGCATTCGTGACAGTTATCGGAGCCGGTGTTGCCGGGCTGACCGTCGCGCTTGAACTGGCCGAGCGGGGCGCCGGCGTCACAGTGCTGGACAAAGGTCCCGCGCCCGGTCCGCAGGCTTGCTCCTGGTATGCCGGCGGCATGCTAGCCCCCTGGTGCGAGGGGGAAACGGCGGAGCCGCTGGTCGTGCGCCTTGGCTCCGAGAGCATCGACTGGTGGGACCGTCACGTGCCCGGTGTTGTCCGCCGAGGATCGCTCGTTCTCACAACCGCCCGCGACTCCGGCGAGCTTACGCGCTTCGCCCGCCGCACGGAACGTCACAGCATGCTGGAGGTCGATTCGCTCGCAACATTGGAGCCCGATCTCGGTGGACGCTTTCCCAGGGCTCTCTACTTCAAGGACGAAGCGCACCTCGATCCCCGGGATGCCTTGATGGCGCTCGTCCAGCGCCTGAACGAACTCGGCGTGCCCATCGCGGAACATACAGCCGTTGCAGCCCCTGACGAAATCGAGGGCGACGTGATCGACGCAAGGGGGTTCGACGCACAGAAATCTCTGAGGAACTTGCGGGGCGTCAAGGGCGAGATGCTGGTCTTGCGGACAGAAGAGGTAAATCTCTCCCGCCCGGTACGCCTGATTCATCCGCGCTATCCCGTTTATCTCGTACCGCGTGGCGGTGGGATCTACATGGTCGGTGCAACACAGATTGAATCCGAAGAGCGGTCCCGGGTCACGGCGAGGGGCATGGTGGAGTTGCTGAACGCCGCCTACGCGATCCATCCCGCCTTCGCGGAAGCGGAAGTCGTTGAAACGGGCTGCGACGTCCGACCGGCATTCCCCGATAACCTGCCCCGTCTGCGCAGGCATGGCAGAATTCTCGCGATCAACGGCCTGTTCCGTCATGGATTTCTTCTTGCCCCCGCCATGGCCCGCATGGCCGCTGAAACACTCCTCAATCCAGATTTCGTCCCGGAGATAATGGATGCAGATCATCGTGAACGGACAAGCGCGTAACGTGTCGCAAACCAATCTTGACGAGGTTCTGACGGAGCTGGGCTTCGCTTCTGCCAGGATTGCAACCGCCGTGAATGGAGAATTTGTTCCCCGCAGCCAGCGCGTCAGTGCCACCCTGCACAACGGCGACCGCCTGGAAGTGCTGGCCCCAATGAAGGGAGGTTAGGACATGGAGCTTTACGGCGTAAACTTGGACTCACGGCTTCTGCTCGGTACGGCTCAGTACCCCTCTCCCGCCGTTTTGGCTGCCGCGGTGAAGGAATCCGGCACGGAAGTCGTCACCGTTTCCTTGCGACGGGAATCCGGTGCGACTCTCGCCGGAAGCAGCTTCTGGTCGCTGATCCGCGATCTCGCCGTACGTGTGCTTCCCAATACCGCCGGGTGCCATAGCGTCAAGGAAGCGGTGACAACGGCGCACATGGCGCGGGAGCTGTTTGAGACTCCCTGGATCAAGCTGGAGGTAATCGGCGAGAACGACACGCTGTGTCCCGATGTTTTCGGTCTTGTCGAAGCCGCCCGCATTCTCTGTGCCGAAGATTTCAAGGTTTTTCCCTACACAACCGAAGACCTGGTCACGGCGGAGAAGCTGCTTCAGGCCGGCTGCGAAGTCCTGATGCCTTGGGGCGCCCCCATCGGAACGGGGCTCGGACTCAACAACCTCTATGGCCTTCGAACGCTGCGGGCGCACTTCCCCGATGTGCCCCAGATCGTGGATGCCGGCCTTGGCCTTCCCTCCCACGCCGCGCGGGCATTGGAACTCGGTTTCGACGCGGTTCTGCTCAACACGGCCATCGCGAAAGCCGGTGACCCGGTCGCTATGGCTAGGGCCTTCGCGGAGGCAGTTCGCGCAGGCGAACTGGCACGCAGCGCCGATCCAATGGAACCCCGTGATATGGCCGCTCCCTCCACACCCGTCCTAGGAAAGGCAGTTCTTGGATGATCCAAACCCTCGACCCCTTCTATCCCGTTGTCGACAGCACGGCGTGGATCCAACGGCTCGTCCCGCTGGGCGTCAAACTGGTGCAACTTCGCATCAAGGATCAGTCCGCGGAAACCATCGCGCGGGAAATCGCGGCTTCGAAGACGGTTTGCGAACATCACAGATGTCAGCTCATTGTGAACGACTATTGGCAGGCCGCGATCGACGGCGGCTGCGACTACGTGCACCTGGGTCAGGAGGATCTGGAGGGCGCGGACGTGGCATCCATCCGCAAGGCCGGCCTGCGCCTCGGATTGTCGACCCACGATCACGCCGAACTCGACCGCGCGCTGTCTCACAATCCGGACTATGTGGCGCTTGGGCCGATCTATCCGACCAAACTGAAAAAGATGGCATGGGATCCGCAGGGCCTTGATCGGATCGGCGAATGGAAGAAGCTGATCGGTGAAAAACCGCTGGTCGCCATTGGCGGCATCACTTTGGAACGTGTTCCGGGAGTCCTCGCCGCCGGGGCCGATATCGCCGCCGTGGTGACCGACATCACGCGCAACAGCGACCCGGAACACCGCACACGGGACTGGATCGCGGCAACGCACTGATCGACAATGCCGTCATCCCACCGGCCCGAATGACTCCGTATGGATGTGCGCGGACGGCACGCCGCGGCGTTCCAGATCGCTTTGGACTTCGGCCATGAAACCGACCGGTCCGCAAAGCAGATAGTGGGCTTCGGAACTTTTGGTGATGTCCGCCAGCAGCGCACCATCGATCCGCCCTTCGCTGTCATAGTCGCGCCCGAGCATATCCTCCGGTCTCGGGTTGCTGTAGGCAGTGTGCAGACGAATACCTGGCTTCTTCTCAGCAAGTGCCCGAACCTCCCCGGCCAAGGGGTGATGGTCCCCGTCCCGCGCCCCGTGCACAAACCAGACTGGCCGCTCGGCGGCTTCCGATGAGAGAGCGTGAAGCATGCTCACCAGGGGCGTGACACCGACGCCGGCACTGACCAGCACGAGAGGACAGTCGCCGCAAGGCAATACGAAATCACCGGCAGGAGGCCGTGCCTCAAGGATCGCCCCGGTCTTCTCTTCGTCGTGGAGGTGTCGTGAGACGGCGCCCATCGGTTCGCGCTTGACGGAAATCCTATAGCGTGGGTCGTCCGGACTGCCGGAGAGAGAATAGGTGCGCCGCAGCGGTTTCTCCGAACCCACCACCTTCACTTCTATCGGCAGATGCTGACCGGCCTGAAAGGGCGGGAGTATGCCCCCGTCCCGCGCCTCGAAGACAAAGGAGGTGACACCCGCACTTTCCTTCTTTTTCTCGACGAGGCGTAGAGAGCGCACCGATTCCGCCGTCGCATCCCAACGCAGCGGAACGGCTTCCCGCAACTCGACAACCGCTTCGACATCGATGACTACGAGCCGCCGCGCCCCGGTTACGCGGGCAACAGCCTCCGAATCCCAGTCCACCGTCGCGCGGCCTGTCACTTGCAGCAGGCTTCCAGACTCGAAATCGACGAAGAGAAGCCCCACCCGGGGGTCCAACACGAGATTGCCGATGGTGTTGTAGTGATTGTTGCCGGCGTAGTCCGGGAAGACCAGCCTCTCCCCGCTGACGACCTTCACAAATCCCGGCTCGCCGCCACGATGGGACGCGTCCATGCCGAAGGCGGGATGCTCCCCCTTCCCCCGGTGCCCGCTGGCGATGAAGAAAGTATCTGCTTGCGCGATCCAATTACGTTGCGTCGAGGTCAGGCTCGATCCCCGTACAGCTGGTCTTGCGGTCGCACCGGTCACGCTCCGCCATTCCCGTTCCCGAATGTACTGCGGGCAGTTTCCGAAGCTTTGGTCCACCGCAAAGCTCAAGACGCCTTCCTCGCCTGTAATCAGGCGACCGTTGACCCGGTTGCGCCGACGCGTGGCAAGCTCGATTCCAAGCAGACCGACATCTGCGCCGGGGACAAGAGTGCCCTGCAAGGCGTCGCCCGGTACGGCCTTCGCGGCAATGACCAGAGACTCCGGGTCCGGGGACGTTATGAAGCCCTCGGGCCCCACCAGAAGTGTTGCCCAGGGGCGCCCGGCCTCATCGCGCGCCGCCGCGACAAGAAAGGGAAGCGACGTGTGAAACGCACGGTGTTGCTCCGGCATATAGCTGCGCACCACCTTGCGCGCCCAGGCCTCGATGCCGCGCACGCCGAGGCGCTCCTGGACCTGCTGCTCGCCTTCATGAAAGGGCGATTCGCCGGTTTCCACTTGGTCGAGCATGATCCCGCTCTCCTCGCTTTGGTTTTCATGCCTATGCCGGCAGCGCAATGAACTCCATGCGGATGCCGCCGGGGATCGCGCACATCATATGCGTGATGTCTCCACCTCCGAGGGATTCAGGCGCAAACTCAATCTCGACACCGTCAGTTTTGCTGAGCGTGCCGTGCAGTTCCGCCAGCGCCGCCGCGCTTTCGACTTTCATCGCAAAGTGATGCAGGCCCACGACATTCTTGCGGTCGAAGGCGACTGCGCTCGATGGATCCTTGGCTTGCCACAAGGTGATCATGGTCGTGCCGTCGGTGACAAAGACCGCCGGATAGTCCGGCTTCTCCCCGACTTGGGAGAAACCGAGCGTGTCGATAAAAAAGGACCTGGTTTTGGCAAGGTCCGGGACCGTCAGCCCGATGTGGTGAGCCCCTTGGGTCACTGCTCTATCTGACATGGTCTTCCTCCTTTGATGCAAGTTCGTATGGTGTCTCTCGGCACCCCCTAAAGTCCGAGATCGGACAGGCCGGGATGATCGTCGGGACGGCGCCCCAACGGCCAGTGATATTTGCGGTCCTCGGCATTGATCGGCAGGTCGTTGATGCTGGCGACACGGCGGCGCATCAGGCCGTGCACATCGAATTCCCAGTTCTCGTTTCCGTAGGAGCGGAACCACTGCCCGCTGTCGTCACACCATTCGTAGGCAAAGCGTACGGCGATGCGGTTCTCGCTGTAAGCCCAAACCTCCTTTATGAGCCGGTAGTCCAACTCGCGGGCCCATTTGCGGGTCAGGAAGGCCTCGATCTGCTCCCGCCCTTCCAGGAACTCCGCCCGATTCCGCCACTGGCTATCGACGGTATAAGCCTGCGCCACCCGTTGCGGATCGCGGCTGTTCCACGCGTCTTCGGCCAATCGTGCCTTCTCCGCGGCGGTTTCGGCATTGAACGGGGGAAGAGGCGGACGGGACATCTTAGAGTTCCTGAGGTCGATGACGCTTTGGGTGGCGTTGCGGGTGAGAATGTGGCGGCACGAGAATTCCCCCGCACCCAGCATATTGGGCCTTTCGCAAACAGACGGAATAAGCATAATTGGAAAGATATTATTTCATAATTTGGAATAATCATGGATCGACTCCAGTCCATGAGGGTCTTCGTCTCCATCGCCGAGGAAAGCGGGTTCGCCCCGGCGGCACGGCGCCTGAGCGTTTCTCCCGCGACGGTGACTCGGGCCGTCTCTGAGCTGGAAACGCGGCTCGGCTGCCGTCTTCTGCATCGGACCACCCGCTCGGTCAGCTTGACCGAGGCCGGGCAGCGCTATCTGGAGGACTGCCGCCGCATCCTGTCGGAAATCGAAGAAGCGGACCGGCACGCCGCCGGTATCCACTCGGCCCCGCGCGGCGGCGTCTCCCTCACGGCTTCGGTCATGTTCGGCCGCATCGTGGTGGCACCCATCCTCTTCGGCCTGCTGGACCGCTACCCCGAGCTTTCGGTCTCCAGCCTGTTCGTCGACCGGGTCGTGCACATGGTCGACGAGGGAATCGATGTCGCGGTCCGTATCGCCCCTCTGCCCGACTCATCCTTGACGGCGGTACGCGTCGGGAGTGTACGGCGGGTGCTCTGCGCCTCGCCGGAGTATCTGGCCAAACGTGGGCGCCCCAACAGTCCGTCGGCGCTTGCCGGCCACGATACCGTCAGCTTGTTCAACATATCCCGGATGAGCGAATGGAACCTCTTTGAGGACGGCAAGCCAAATACCTTCAGGCCGGACTCGCGCCTCCTCTTTAACACCACGGATGCGGCAATTGCAGCGGCCGTGGCCGGGCGCGGCATCACGCGCGTCTTATCCTATATGATCGCGCCGCACCTGAAACAGGGTACGTTGGAGGTTCTGCTCGAGGACTTTGAGCCTCCGGCGGTTCCGATCCATGTTATGCACAAGGAAACGGGCCAGACTTCTGCCCGAGTCCGCGCTGTCGTCGATCACCTCGTAGAGCATCTGCGCGGCAATCCGATAATCGCCGCAAACGAAAGTGCCTGATCTGGTCAACAGACCACCGCAATCAAGGGAGGCCCCTTTGCTGAAGAAGGTTCTGCTGCCGCTTACATTCCTGATTCTGGCGTGGGGCTTTTGGGTGAGTCCCCAGTTCAAGGAGATTGCCGCGGGCGTTGCCATCTTCCTCTTCGGCATGATGGCGATGCAGGAGGGTTTCAAAGCCTTCACAGGCGGAATCCTGGAAAAAGTCCTGCAGGCTTCGACTGACCGGACCTGGAAGAGTCTCGGCTTCGGCTTCATTGCGACGACGCTGATGCAATCGAGCTCTCTGGTCTCCGTCATCACGATTTCTTTCCTGAGCGCCGGGCTGATCGGCCTGGCCGCCGGCATCGGCATCATCTTCGGGTCCAATATCGGCACCACGACCGGCGCCTGGCTGGTGGCCGGTATCGGGCTGAACATCAATATTGCCGCTTACGCGATGCCGCTCATCGTCTTCGGCATGATCCTGAACTTTCAGTCCGGGAAGCTGCTGAAGGGCGCTGGCTTCATACTGGCCGGCATCGGCTTCCTGTTTCTCGGCATTCACTTCATGAAAGTCGGGTTCGAGTCCTTTCAGGAAAGCCTCGATCTTACCCAGTTCGCCATTCCAGGGTTTGCCGGCGTGCTCGTCTATACCGTGGTGGGCATCGTCGCCACCGTGATCATGCAGTCCAGCCATGCCACCCTGATCCTGGCCATCGCGGCCCTTGCCGCCGGTCAGATTACCTACGAGAACAGTTTGGCTATCGCCATCGGATCCAACGTCGGCTCCACAGTCACAGCACTGCTGGGCGCCATGGGTTCCAATGCCGCCGGAAAACGGCTGGCAGGCGCCCATTTGATCTTCAACCTATCGACTGGCGTGCTGGCGATCCTGTTCCTCGGTTACGTCGCGTTGGCAGTCGATTTCATCAGCCAGGGCGTCGGCATTGCGCCGGACAACATCACGCTCAAGTTCGCGGTGTTTCATACGCTGTTCAACGTGATCGGTGTCGCGCTGACGATTCCCTTCGTCGGACGGCTTGTCGCCCTTCTTGAGCGCATGATTCCGGAGAAGCCGCGCGATATCTCGCAACCCTACTTCCTCAACGACGCCGTACTGGATTTTCCGGACACGGCGCTCAAGGCAACCTTCAGCGAAATCGGCCATCTCTTCCGGAATGCCGCCGACTACATCGGAAAGGGGATTGGTCTGGAATCCGAGGAAATCCGCTCGAACAAAGACCTGAATCAACTCCTGCAAAGCTCGCGGCCTCTGTCCGATATCGACTTCGACGATCTCTATGAGCGGCGAATCAAAAACCTCTATGGGGCCATCGTCGAATTTGCCAGCGAGGCGGAGCCCAAAATGTTGCCGGAGCAGGTCGAAGCACTGGACGCCGGAAAAACGATCGTCCGCGACATCGTTCAGGCTGTGAAGGACGTGAAGCACCTGCAGAAGAACGTCACCCGATTCTTCGATTCTGAGAATGACGAGATCCGTCAGCAATACGCGACACTGCGCCTGAGAATCGCCGAAGTGCTTCGCGCGGTTTCTCAGGTCGAGCTGGACCGCGAGACCTATCTGCAAGCCCTGGACATGCTTTCACAGGAAATCGACTCCAACGACATTGTGGAGAGCGGCGCGCTTGACCACCTGATCCGTGACCGGCTGATCACGCGCGACATGGGAACCTCGCTGATCAATGACAACGGCTATGCGCAGAACATCGCCCGCCGCCTGATCCACGGCGGTCGGAAGGTCCAAGGCGAAGGCGTCCACGAACTTATCGTGTCCGCCAAGGAGGTCACGCTAAGCGAGTCCGGCGCCCACGACCTTACGGGCAGCGAAGCCCGGGCGGGGTCGACATAATGCCTGCCGCGGAGACACAGCCCAAGTCGAGCTCACCGAGCCGCATCAGTTTTCGACCGTTGAGCAGCGCGCTTGGCGTCGAAGCCGTGGGCTTCGATCCGGAAGTTCCTTTCAGCGCGGTGGATTTCGCCGCATTGCGCCAGGCGCTCCATCGGCACTCGTTACTGCTGATCAGGTGCGTCAACTTCGACGCTACCGGCTTGGCGAGGTTCGCCGCGGGTTTCGGCCCTTTGGAGCGATTTGCGCCGATGCAGCCGCGCTCGAAAGAACATGCGGAACGCTATCTCTGCCGGGAAGCACCGGATATTTCGCGGATCGGCAACCTGCGGATCAACGGCAAACCTGCCGCCGCGCACTCGAATGGAATCACCAACTGGCACATCGACAACCTCTATAAGACCGCGCCGCATGAAGCGACGGCTCTTTATGCCGTCCGGACCCCTGCCAAGGGCGGCGACACACTCTTCGCCGGATTGCGGGCCGCCTATGACGCCCTGGACAGCGAGACCAAGGTCGAGATCGACCCCCTGCGCTGCACCTACTCGGTAGAGCGCCTCTATGCCTTGGTCTATGGGGACAACCCCGGCAGCACTCCTCTCAAGCCCGAAACCGTGGCCACCCATCCGCCCGCCGTTCATCCCCTCGTCCGCGTGCATCCCGTGACCGACCGCAAGGGATTGCTCCTGGGTCCCGAGATTATGAGCCACATCGAAGGCATGGATGATGAGACCGCAAGGTGCCTCGCCGAACGCCTCAAGGCCCATGCCTTGCGTCCGGAATTCCGATACCGCCACAAGTGGAAGTCCGGCGATTTCCTCATTTTCGACAACTTCTCGACCCTGCATGCCGCCACGGAGTTCGACGCCGAGCGTGACCAACGGCTGCTCTATCGGGCCATGGTTTCGACGGTTCGCTAGCGGCCCGGACGGTCACTGAAAATAGATCTAGATCAAGGACGGAAGAGGCCCGGCCCACGCAAGCTGACCCTCCGGCCGGTTCGGCAGTGCCGCTGGCCACACATTGGGTTGAACAGAATTGGGAGACGCGCGCAATGGATGTGGCACCGCAAATCAGCTTTCGCGACATCGACTCCTCGGAGTTCGTCGAGAAACGGGTCCGCGAGGAAATCGACAAGCTGGAACGCTATTTCAGCCGCATTACGAGCTGCCGTGTCGTCGTCGAGGCGCCGCACCGCCACCATCACAAGGGCAAGTTGTATCACTTGAGGATCGAGATCGGCGTCCCGGGCCGACCTGAGATCGTGGTCGGCCACGAGGGGCACGACAAGCATGCGCACGAGGATGTCTACGTGGCGATTCGCGATGCCTTCAAGGCCGCCCGGCGCCAACTAGAGGACTATCACCGCAAGATAGACAACAAGGTGAAGAATCACCGGCCGCAGATCTAAGGCGACGCGGATCCGCAAGCTACTTGCGGGCCCTTGGCCAACTCCTGTCTAAGCGTATACCGTCGAGCGCTAGCTCCAGGTGGAAGTGACTCAGGAGGAAATCAGATGGCCCGCGTCCGCGATGTCGAGATCCATGAACTCCCGGAAGACGTCCAGCCGATATATCGGCGCTTTGCGTCCGAATACGGGCCGTTCCTCAATCAGGTCAAGGTTTTCGCCCATCGGCCCTCGGCAGTGCGCCATATCATGGGCCTGTTGCTCGACTTCGCCGACGAGCAGATTCTGCCAAAGCGCTATTTGGAGATCGCATTGGTCGTCGTATCCAAGATCAACGAATGCCGCTACTGCGTTGCCCACCACACCCCCCGTCTGATCGAGCAAGGCTTGAGCGCGGAGGCCGTGGCCAACATCCTGGAGCCTGATGTCGATGGCTTCGACGAGGTGGATATGCTGGTGCGCGACTACGCGGTGCAGGTCACCAACAATTTCCAGTATATGCGCGATCAGATCTTCGAAGACATGAAGAAGCACTTCACGGAAGAGCAGATCGTCGAGCTAACCCTGCGCACCGCGCTCTGCGGCTTCTTCAACCGCTTCAACGACGTGATGCAGATCGGCATGGAAGACGGCGTGATCGCCGACATGCTGTCACATGGTGCGACCGAAGAAAGCCTGCCTCAGCAGCCCACGGCAGCGGAATAGACGACCGGACCTAACCCAAGTCCTGGAGCTGAATCGCCCGGACCGGACAGGCCCGAAGACAGAGGTCGCAGCCACGGCAATAGGCGACGTCGACCTCCGGGACCGAGGGCCACCCCATTACTTCGCGGAAGTTGATGGCGCCCGCCGGGCATCCGACCGCGCAGAGACGACAGGCAATACCCGAGCGGGCATAGCAGCCCTCGCCGATCACCGCGACACGCGGTGGCGGCTCTGACGCCTGAGATCCGTTTGACTGCAACATCGGAAGAAATCTAGGGCCGCGGGGTGGCGCCCTCTTTGACTTGGATCAAATAATGCCCGAGCGGCAAGCGGCCCCCTTCCTAGCGATTCACCGTCCCAAGGATTCCATGTTCTTTTTCAGCCAGGTTCCCGCCGCGCGGCGGCCCTTGTCTTTCAGATGCAGCAGCAGACCCCACTCCGGCGTCAGTTTGCTGGCCTGCCCCAGCTTGCGGGTGTAGCGCTCCGCCTCGATGCTATGGAGGCGGTGACGGCGAAAGCGCCGCTGCGCGCTGTTTCCGAAACCAAACCCCCGACCCGCGACCCGCTGACACAGTGCGATGGTCTCCAGATCGCGCTGCATTGGCCCGTTGAATGTGATCCGGTTGATGCGATGCGAGATTTCCGAGGGTTTGCGTGGCAGGCCCGCTTCGCGCTTGGGGTCGAGTTGGATCAGCAAGGTATCGTCGGCCGTGGCCTCCAGAATGAGTGGCAGCAGCGGCGGGTTGGAGGAAAAGCCGCCGTCCCAATAGTGCCGCTGGCCGATCTTCACCGCGTGATGCAACTGCGGCAGGCACGTGGACGCCAAGACCGAGTCCACGCCGACCTCCCTGCCGGTGAAGATACGCGCCTGGCCGCTGGCGACGTCGGTGGCCGCGATGTAGAGCGTGATCGGCGAGTCCCTGCCCAGGCGCTTGAAATCGATATGCTCTTCCAGAACATCGCGCAATGGATTGAAATCCAGCGGATTGAACTGATAAGGAGACAACACTTTGCTGACGGCGTGAAACGCCCCGCGCTGCGCGGCCGTCGGAGCTATCCGCTCCGCCTTTTCACTGACCGCGGTCCAAAGCGCTTCGAGTAGGCTCTGAGCCCCTTCCCGGCCGCCCTCCAGGAGACCCGCGGCCAGACCCACGGCATTCAGCGCCCCCGCACTGGTGCCACTCACACCGTCGAAGATCAGAGTCTCCTCTTCGAGAAGGCGCTCCAGCACCCCCCAGGTAAAGGCGCCATGCGCCCCGCCGCCCTGCAAGGCAAGGTTTAGGCGGCGCACGGCCGGCCTGCGCGCAAAGCGACGCGAGCGCAGAAATGCGCTGATGTCGGGAAGGGAAAGCCCGCTCGGGAGATCTAAGGAAGCACGCCACACACGGCGTCTTTACCATGCTGCGCCGCATGATTCCATTAACAACATTTATTTATCACAGATGCTTATAATTTGTGCAGAGCAGCATTCGAAGAGTGCATCAATCGCATTTTTCAAGCTGCAACCCGCGCGACGGCGGGTCTGGCATCGCGGCCGAGGCGCGGGTGCATGCGTCGGCAGAGGCCAGCCAGCATAAGGACGCTGGCCCCGCCAACCACGAAGACCGCGCCAAGATCGAACGCTCTGAGCAGCACTGAAAAGAGGCCCGGCGGCGCCAGTTCCGCCATGTCACGGTAGGTCGCATAGACTGACGTCATGCGGGCACGTTCGCTGGGCCGCACGGCGAGCATGAATGGCATGTTCCCAGCGGCATCCATCACCGTCATACTGAAGGCGGCGGCCAACAGGAAGACCGCGGCCAGCCAAGGCGTGTCCATGCCGGCAGCGACCGCAAGCGTCAGGACGCCACCGCAGCCAAAAGCCGACACCAGGATGCGCCTGATGCCGAAGCGCCGGACGCACCAGCCCCAGATCGGCATGAGGAACAATAACCCTGTCCCCAGCGAGACGATCACGCCGCCTGCGACTTCGCCCAAACCGGATTGCACTGCGTAGATCGGCGTGTAGATGAAGAACATAGCCCACCAGGCGTTCCGCCCGACCGCGATCAGCCAGGCAAGACGCAAGCGCGGCTGTGCCAGGAACCGACGCAGGTTCCGCAGCGGGCCGGGAACCCGCGCCTGCATTGGCGGGCCGATTTCTGGACGGTCGCCCAGGCGGAGAAACCAGAAATAGCCGAGCATCACCAGTCCGGTCACGGCGCTGACGACGTAGGGCGCGCTTTCCGCAACTTCGGTGCGGAGAAAAACGCCAAGCGCCGGACCCGCGGTCCAGGCGCCTGCGGAATAGAACAGGCGCATCGGCTCCGCTCGTCCGAGGTCGCGGCGCGGAATGCTGTCCATGATGTAAAGACTGATGCAGATGGTCATGGCGACAACGCCGAGTACGCGGGACGCCATTCCCAGGAACTGACCGGTGAGTGTGTCCTGAGCCAAAAAAACGCCAGCGACGACGAGCAAAAGTGCGCCGGCGGTGTAGACCCAGCGCCGGGCCGTGCGGCGGACGAACCAAGGTACGGAGAAGCTGCCGCACAGTCCGATAGCGCTGACCAGAAAGAACAGAAGGCTGACCTGATCGCCGCGCCCGAGCAGTTCCAGTGCCTCCAGGGGAATGACCGTCGCCAGAATGGCGCGCGCAAAAGACTCCAGAGCAAAAAGAATCGCGAAGGCTTCCGCGCCCGGTGCGCCCAGGCGGCGGATCCAAATCGGGTGGCGAACATGCATGGGAGCCTTCGCGCCCGGCAGGGCAACAGCAGAGAGCCAACAGGTTTCCACTGTCGGTATAGACTGCCGTCAACCGATTGGAGAAACGGCGATTTGCGATCTAGGGGATCGGATTTTCCGATAGCCGATGGGTCTAGTCCGGTCGGAGGGTCTTCCCTTTCCAATTGACCTGGTAAAGATCCAGCCGCCTTTGTTGGAAGTTCCGCACCGACCCTTGGCTGCGCATATCTTTGAGAAGCCCCAGATCGAGATCCGCAATCAGGGTCGTTTCCGTGTTGGGCGTGGCCTCGGCCTTGACAGCATCGTGAGGGAACGCGAAGTCGGACGGCGTAAAGATAGCGGACTGAGAGTAGTGGATGTCCATGTATCCCATGTTCGGGATGTTGCCCATGCTTCCGGTCGCAACGACATAGCATTCGTTCTCGATGGCGCGTGCCTGCGCACAGCGCCGGACACGCAGATAGGCGCTCTCGGTGTCAGTCAGATAGGGAACGAAGAGAATTTGCATCCCATGTTCGGCCAAAATGCGGCTCAACTCCGGGAATTGGGCGTCATAGCAAACGAGAATTCCGATTTTTGCTTCGTCCGTATCGAAAATTCTGAGATCGTCGCCCCCTTGGAGGCCCCATTCCAACTGTTCGTCCGGTGTTGGGTGCAGTTTGTATTGGCAATCCCATGTTCCATCGCGACGGCACAGGAAACTGACATTGCGTAGCGCATGATCGGAATACTCCGGCATGCTGCCTGCGATGATGTTTATATTATATTGCACCGATAGGTCTGAAATATAGTCGCGAATCTTCGCGGTATACTGAGACAGGGAGCGGATCGCTTCGGCATCGCTCTTAACATGAGGGTAAAACTGCGACATCAGTGAAGCGTTGAAATACTCCGGCAGGACAACGAAGTCGCATTGGTAGGCCGCCACAACGTCGATGTAGTATTTCAGGTGAGACCGGAATACGTCGAATGTCGCGGCAGGCCGCATCTGCCACTGAACAGCGGCCACCCGCGCAATCCGCTTCGGCTCTCCCAACAGTTTCGGTTTCTCTTCATAGTCTATGTTGATCCACTGAGAAATGACGGCGAACCCGTGGGATTCTTCGTCCTCCGGCAGATAGCCCGTGATGATGCGCCGAACGTGAAAATCGTTGCTGAGCTGAAAAGTCAGGACGGGGTCATAAATCTCCCGAACCTTGACCTCTTCGATGTACTGTTGCGGCGTGAACTTGTCGCTGTACTTCCGATAGCCGGGAATACGGCCGCCAAAGATGATACGCCTCAAGTTGAGCTTGCGGCAGAGTTCCTTGCGCGCGTCATAGAGGCGCCGGCCCAGGCGGAGTCCGCGGTATTCCGGGTGCACGAAGACATCGACGCCGTAGAGCGTATCGCCCGTCGGATCATGAGTCGTCAGGTAGCCATTGCCCGTGATGCCGTTGTGCGTGTGGAAATCACCGAATTTCTTGTAATCGACAATTACGCTGATCACCGCGGCGATGACCTTGCCATTATCCTCGATACAGATCTGACCTTCGGGAAAACGGGCGAGTTGCGATTCGAATTGCTTACGGGACCAGGCACCGCCCGCGCGGCCGTACACATGATCCATTATTTTCTTGAGAGTGGGGTAATCGGAGAGGCGTGTGTTGCGCAGTTTCAGCCGGTGATGCTGCTCCGCGGCGCGCTGAGGAGTTTTCGGTTGGGATGGCTTCGTGTTCCGGGCCTTGGTTCGCTTTGACTTCACCTGCATAGGCCCGTTCTCCCCTAGCCGACATTCCTCTTTTGTATCCCTTTAGCTTCCGCGAGTTGGGCTCCAAAGTCATTGATTTCGATCAATTTTGTAGCGCCGCCATGCCCAACGAAGCGGGCCAAGCATGAGAATTCAATTCGTGAATCGAAAAATTGTTGCTCGTACAATCGGAATTGCCGATGTTTCAGGAGGGAATCCGATAACCGGGACGCCGCCATGAACCTCGACCACATCCGGACCTTCCTGGAGATCGCAGCCTGCGGCAACTTCAACCGCGCCGCAGAAACCCTCAATGTCACCCAGTCCACGGTCAGCGGACGCATAAAGGCCATCGAGGACCGCTTCGGTGCCAGCCTGTTTCACCGTTCCCACGCCGGGGCGGAACTCACCCCGGAAGGCCGGCAGTTCCAGCGCTATGCGCTCAACCTGCAACGTATGTGGCAGCAGGCCCATCAGGCGGTCACCCTGCCGCCGGGTTACCGCGACATCTTTTCCCTGGCGGGGCAGGTGAGCCTGTGGGACCGCCTGATCCTGCCCTGGATCCCCTGGATGCGTGAAAAGGCGCCCGATATCGCCCTGCGCGTCGAGGCGGACTATTCAACCAGCCAGATGCGTCAGCTTTCCGACGGCCTGATCGACATCGGTGTGATGTACACGCCGCGTCAGGTACCCGGACTGATCGCCGAAAAGCTCTTGGAGGAGAAACTGGTTCTGGTTGCGACAAACCTCCGCAAGGTGTCGAGCGGATGGGTCGAGGATTACGTCTACGTGGATTGGGGTCACAACATGCGCCGGCTCCATGCAGAACACTTCCCGGAGATGGGGACGCCAGCCGTCTCGGTCGGCCTCGGTCCGCTCGGCCTGGAGTACATCCTGGCGAATGGCGGCTCCGGCTATTTTCCCATGCGGGTGGTGCGTCCCCTGGTAGCGGAGGGGCGCCTGCACCTTGTCGAAGATGCACCGACAGAGAACCGGCCCGCCTACGTGGTCTACCCGGCCAACCCCAAGGACGAGGGTATCCTTGCTTTGGCACTCGATGGCTTGCGCCACGCCGCCCGGTTGCAGGCGGAAGACTGACGCAAAGGCATCAGGACGCGGCGGCAAGTGAAATTGGCCCGCTCATCAGCTCGCGAGATCCCAGTCCACGCCAAAAGCCCGCAACTTCAATACCTTGCGATCCCGACAGTTCCGGGGCGCGCGCCGGTGATCGTCCCATCTTTCACGGCCCACACGCCGTTTACGAAGACCTGTGAAATGCCTCGTGGAGTACAAGTCAGGTTGTCCGGTGCAACAGAGGTTTCCAGGGCGTCGTAATCGAACAAGACGAGGTCCGCCTTCTGACCTTCGGCGATCCGGCCCCTATCGCTCAGTCCGATTTGGTCGGCGGGGGCCCTTGTCATCTTTGCGACGGCATCTTCCAGGCTGACAAGACCGAAGTCACGCACATAGCGTCCCAGATATGCCGGGACATACCCCCAATCCGACAGCGAAAACCCCGAGCTATGAAACCGTCCGTTTTGGCTGGCGACGACCCCATCGCTCATAATGAAATAGCGCGGATCCCGAAGAGCGGCCCGGAGATCTGCTTCCTCCACCCATCGCTCAACAATCATTACTGAATAGAAGTCCTCCTGTGCCCGCGACAGCAGCCAAAGGGCCGCTTCCGCGACCGATATGTCTTGATCGCGGGCAATATCCCCAAGTGTTCGGCCTACCAATTCACCACCGCGTGTGCCATCGCAAGCGACATACATGGATTCTGCCAACCCGGCTTCGACCGCGCGCCCAAACATCCCGCTGAGTTCATTGAGAATACGCGCTTTGATTTGTGGAACTTCCAATCGCCCCGCAATCTCCAAACGGGACCCGGTCCGCACATGGAGCGGCAATAACACGGCGAGCGGTGTGGGGCCGTAGTCAAAGGGAAAAACATCCGACCTAACCACCAACCCATCACTTTCAAAGCGACTCAGCGCGTCCCAAGCCCGTTTATCGCATTCGCGAGGGCCGTAGGGACGTCGCAAAAAATGAGACAACTGAAGCCTTGAGCCGGCGCGCTTTGCAATCTCGGCCGACTCTATCGCAGCCTCTGCCATTGCATCGGTGCGATTCCGGCAATGGGTTGCATACAATGCGTGAAAGTCGCCCAGTGGCTCCGATGCAGTCGCAAGCTCGTCAAAATCGGCGGCAATCCCGGGGGCATATTCCAGACCGGTCGAAAATCCGACGGCGCCCGCCTGTAGCGCTTCACATACCATGGACCGCATGGAAGCTTTCTCCGAGGCCGTCAGTGCCCTCTGCTCAAACCCTGAGAGCGCAATGCGCAACGCACCGTGAGCCACCAGCGGAAATACGTTCACTCCAACGCCACGCCGGCGCAGACAATCCGTGTAGTCACCGAAGCTCTCCCAACTCTCATCAATTTCCGTATCTCTACGCCAGCCAAATATGTTCGTCGCCATCATATCCCGCGCGCAGGATGGGCATGGCGCTACTCCATGACCACAATTTCCCGTTACAACGGAAGTGACGCCCTGTAGCAATGCACTCTCGGCACTCCCGTCAACCAGAAGTGTGTAGTCCGCGTGCGAATGGATATCGATGAAACCCGGTGACAAGTACATCCCGTTGACGTCGAAACGCTGTTCGCCTTTGCCCCGGCCTGCGGGCGCAATCCCCGAGATCACATCGCCTGTAATCTCAACATCCCCGACAAATGGCCTGCCGCCACTGCCATCGACAATTTGGGCGTTCGCTATGCAATAATTTGCGGGAGCGATTTCCATCGCAAGTCTCCAAAGGTTGGCCAGTCCGCATAACGCACTGCCTGATCGCACGCGCCGGCATTCAGGTTCCCATCAAGATCCTCGGCAACCACAACGCTATATCGGGGAAGAACGTCACAACAAACACCATCGGCAGATGGCCCAAGAGAATCAGAATCACCGATGTCTTCATGTACTCATGAGGCTCGCACTCACCGACTTTGCCAGCGAGAAACAGAAGTGGCGCACAAGGTGGAGTGATATTCCCCATACCCAGATTCACACCCACGATCGCTGCAAAATGAATTGGATCCACTCCGATTCCCGTCACGATCGGCAGCAGGATTATCGCGGCCAACAGTACACCTGATATGTCGTCCATGATCATGCCAATCCCGAGAAGAATCAGATTCACGAAAATCAAAATGACGACAGGGTTGTCGGAGATGGATAGAAGGCCTTCGGCAATTTGAAACGGAATACGGTCCAGCGTGAGCGCCCTGCTGAGCATTAGCAGAAAAAACAGGACCATCACGCCCGCTCCCACGAGCACGGCGCCGCTCGACAGCGCCTGCACGATGCCTTCCCGATCCAGCGCCCTGTAGATCACAAGGCCGACCGCCAATGAATATGAGAAGGCGACCGCCGCTGCTTCGGTCGGGGTGAAAACACCGCCATAGATGCCCCCGAAAACGATGACCGGAAGCAAGAGTGCCAGAAACGCCCGGCGAGAGGCTGACCAAGTGCGTCGCCCTCTTACTAGCAGCGAGACCGAGTCTCCGCCTTCCTTAGAAAGGAAGCGTCGCGACCATACCAAATTGATACTCACATACAAGGCGGTCAATAGGACGCCGGGAATGAGCGTGGATAGGAAGCACGCAGCAACCGATAGGTTGGCAGTGATCGCAAAGATGATCATAGGAATGCTGGGCGGAATCAGCATCGCGAGAATCGCCGATACGGAAATCAGCCCGATGACATAGTCGCGGGGATATCCATTCTCCAGCATGCGTGGAATCATAATGGGGCCGATGGCCGCAATTGCAGCGTTGGCACTGCCTGAAATCGCGCCGAACAGTGCGCACACAACAACCAGCACAGCGCCCAGACCGCCACGCACACCACCAATCGCCGCCTCAACAACCTGAAGGAGACGATTGGAGATTCCAGCCCTGCTCATTAGCGCACCGCCGGTTATGAACAGTGGAAGAGCAAGCAAAGCAAAACTGCTTAACCCTTGGAAAGCATGGGGCACGAGAAATGAAATGTCTCTGCCGGCGAGCAATGCGAAGGCAAAGGCTCCGGCTCCAAAAGCAAAAGGAACAGGTGTCTCTATCAGAATCAGAAAAACGACGATTCCAATAACGACCGCAAACGAGATCACTTGCTTTGCCTCCCGCGCCAAACAGTGCGCAGTTCATAGGCACACATTGCGGCAAGACCGAAAGCAGGAGCAGCAACCCACAGTGTCGACGGCAGGCCCAGATATGGCGATCTACGGTCGGTGGAGAAGGTAAAACTCAAATACTCCACCGCGTAAAAGAGGCTCACCAGAAGAACTGCTAGCGACACTGAAATCGACAGCGCGCGCGCTGGACGATGCCACCAAGACTCAGCGTCCAAGAGCGCTAGGAAACCTCCGACAATGTGATCTTGCCTGGCGGACGCCAGAGCCGCGGCGGTGAAATAGGTCCATTGCGCAAAGAGGATCGAGATTTCCTCGATGCCCAGGAATGGCAGATTCAACAGATAACGCATGATGACCTGGGCGGTCATAATCATCGCCAAAGTGAACGTGAAAGCCGCGGACGCAACGGTCAGAGTGACCACCATCTCTATCCCTCCGGGTCAATCCAGATTGAGTGAAGGCTGGTGACGCTTGGGTCGTCACCAGCCCTCCCCCCAGGAAGGATCAGTTCGAAACACCCGCGATTTCGCGGAGCATAATCATGGTTTCAGCTCCGAGCTTCTCCTCCATAAACGGCCACTCTTCGGTGTAGACAAGCCGCTTGGCAGCTGCCATCTGCTCATCGGTCAACTGAACAAACTCAATTCCATAGTCCTGTATCTTTTTTAGCGTCTCCTGGCTCTGACTCTCAGCCATTTCCCACGCCCAGCTACTCGCCTCATCAACGGCCGCTTGAATGCCTGCGCGCTTTTCGTCCGTCAGCCCTTCCCACCAGGATTTATTCACGAGCCACAAAGCGTGTTCAAAATAGTCACGTGTAAACACATAACTCTCGAGGACATCTCGCATCTCCCAGATTTCAGGCGGAGGGCCGAAGGCACGACCATCAACCGTCCCAAGCTGAAGCGCCGAGTAGAGTTCCGAAGACGGCATAGGAACCGGGGAGAACCCCCATGCCTCGAAGCGCTTTACGGCAACAGGCAAACCAGGAACCCGCATCTTGATGCCATTCCCATCTTCAGGGAAATTCGTCGGCACTGTGCCTTGACCCTTGCGCATTGCGATGCCGGCAAAATCCACTGGGATCGTTCCAACTATCACAAGATCATGGTCTTTTGCGATCGACTGATAGAAACCCAGCATCTTGCCGCCGGGGCCATAGAGTTCCCTGGCCTTGTCCCAGTCATCCGCGATGTAGGCCAGGAATGCGACGTCGAAACGGGCGTCAACATCCGCAACCCCGAACGTTAAACTCATGGGTAGGACGCCGCGCACCGTCTGTTCGAAGAGGCTCGTCCAGTCGCCCAGTGATCCGCCGGGCTGATACTCCAACTCGAATCTGTCGTCTTTCCCGATCGTCTCAACGAAGCGGTCCGAAGCCTGCCCCATGAGGTGGTCCGGGCCTACAGTGTGACCAAACATGAACTTTTCTGCGGCTTCCAATGTCCCAATGGTGCCGGTCAACGCGACTGCAGCGACACAAGCGGCTGTGAAGCCGCGGCGCAGCGCTTGATTGTCAAACATTATTGCCTCCCAATTGATTAGTTACAATTTTAATTTCATACATAAAATTGTCACTTGTCAATATAGATATTTTGTCCTTATCTAATATTCTTGTGCATTCCTCCCAGGGTATTGCACAGCCTGCTATCTATCGATGTCGGGGGAAATCCAATGGCTAGTGTTAGTGTTCAACTCTACGACGCGTTCAGTGAGATCCCTTTCGGAGGGAACGTTGCAGGTGTGGTCCTAGATGCATCCACCTTGAGCGAAAGGGTCATGCAATCTATCGCCTCGGAAATCGCGGCTCCGACGACGGGCTTTGTCATAGAGAAGCCCGAAAATACGGAGCTAAGATTCTTCACGCCTGAGCAAGAGATCGATATGTGCGGCCATGTCGTTGTCGGGGTAACCAACGCCCTGCTTGACAGTGGTCGAATAGGGGCCGCATCGGGCGTCTACGCCATTACGTTTCGGACAGCCGCCGGCCCCATTCCAGTTGAACTGCGTAGGGATGCGAACGGCAGGACGAGCGTGATGATGACACAGAAGTTGCCACAATTCTCGGAACCACGCGTCGACAGAACATTTCTTGCCAACCTCCTCGGCTTGCCAGTCTCGGACCTGCATCCAATTCATCCTATTGAGATTGGATCAACCGCCCTGCGGCATCTCATCGTGCCAGTGTCGGCGTTGGATGTACTGCAAAGGCTAAAGCCGGATAACAGAGCTTTGGCCACACTTAGCAAGGATCTCGGGGTGGAAACGATTCCGGTGGTCGCCTTAAACCCGAGATCTGGCGTATCGGCCCGTTCCAGAGACCTGTGCCCAGGAATTGGAAACTCGGAAGAATCCGCATCCGGAACAACCAATGGAGCTCTTTCGTGCTGGCTGATACGGCATGGGTTGGTCGATTTGCCGAACTCCGAGGTTGTCCACATTGAGAATGAGCAGGGTGTCGAAATGGGCCGCCCCAGCAACATTTCTTGTGAAATCTCTCTCGATGATGGGGCCGTAACCCAAGTCAAAGTTGGCGGGGCGGCAATCAGATCTCTTGATGGCAAATTGTTTATGCCCTAAATAGTATTGCACTTGTACAATTTCGACCATTCGGTTCCTAGGGCCTACATGTCCGCTTCAAAAGACTCACGCTATTCGAAAGTCGTCGACTACCTACAAGAACAGATTTCAAGGGGCGTTTTAAAACCCGGCGACAAAGCGCCGACGCAACGGCAATTGGCTGAAACACTCGGGTTTTCCGTTCCCACAATCACGCGCGGCTTTACCGAGGCGCAGCGGATCGGTCTAATCACGAGCGAAGTCGGAAGGGGAACTTTCGTTCGCGGACCCAAACCGACCGATTACGATCATGGCCCTGCAGCACATCCGGCGGATATGACCGTCAACGGACCCGCAATGGGGCACATCGGCACTTTACTGCACAGCGGACTCGCCAGCGTCATAGAAAACGCACCAGCAGCGAACTTGCTATCCTATCCCCATAGATCGGCGGAAGAACAACTCGGCGACAGTGTTGCCGACTGGCTTTCGGACCAAGGAATACCGCTGGATAGACATCGGGCCATCTTTTGTGCCGGTGCGCACAACGGCCTGTTTGTCGTATTATCGGCATTGTTGAAAAAAGGGCATCGCCTTTTTGTCGATGAGAATACCTATCCGGGGATTTTCGCAATTGCCCAGCATCTTGGACTCGAGCTGACACCTGTACGAGGTGACAGGGAGGGCATGCTTCCCGATGCACTGGAAAAACTGCTTTCTACTGGAAGAGATGGTGCAGTATTCTTAAACCCTACGGTCCAGAACCCTACCGGCATAACAATTCCCTTGAGGCGGCGCAAAGAGATCGTCGCGGTTACTCAGCGCTGTGGCACGACTATTGTTGAGGACGATGTCTACCGTCCGTTAGTTGAAGGTGCGCCTCCTTCTTTCCTGGAGCTCTATCCGGCTGGCACGGTCTTCGTAACCAGTTTTTCGAAGGCACTGGCGCCCGGTTTGCGTCTTGGAGTGATTTTGGCTCAACCTGACGCTGTTCCACGTTTAAGCGAGATTCTCACTGTGGACCAATATGTCTTGTCACCCTTAGCTACAACGATCGCCAACGCGTGGCTCAACTCTGGTTTATACAAGCGCATCGTTGAGTCTCATCGTGCCGAGATAACTCGACGGCAGACGCTGTTCTCAGATTTTTTTTCGGACGCATCCGTGAGTCAGGGATACCATATATGGTATCAAACCGAATCCCGCGAAGCTGCGAATAACGCGGTCTTTCAGGCAGCACAGCAAGGAATCATTTTACCCAAACCATCCGCATTTCAAGCTGGAAAGACCATCGCGAGCTATGGCATTCGCATTGCGCTGGGTGCGGTCGACGACCGTCATCGACTGGCCGAGGTGCTGAATACACTCAGCAAGACCATATCGGGGCAAAGCACTGGCCGGCGGGTTCTGTAACAGCTCGCGACGCTGACGAGACCAGGTTAGGACGCGGCTGAACCCCAACGCGATTGAGAGGCCTCGGCGCTCGCCTCCTCCACTTCGGCCCGGCGTGCCTCGGCGAGGAATTCCGTGGCGGCGCGCAGGCCGCCACTGCCGTGCGGGACCCCCAATTCGATCAGCGCGGTTTCGACGCCGCCGAGGCAGCCCAGAATCATCGGCTCGTTCAAGTCGCCGAGATGTCCGATGCGGAATGCTTTTCCTTCCAGTTCACCGAGTCCGCCGGCCAATGAGACGCCGAGCTTTTCGCGCGCGTGCACGCGGATCGTCTCGCTGTGCATGTCCGGCGGCACGCGGATTGTCGTGACAGAAACCGAACGGTCCTTCGGCTCCAGGGCGTTGATCGAGAGCGCGCCGCCCTCGGCCCAGACCTCTACCGCGCGATGCACCGCGCCGGCCAGGCGCGCATGGCGTCGAAAGATGTGCTCCAGCCCCTGCTCGGCGATGATGTCCAGCGCCTCGCGCAGGGCAAAGATGTTGTGCTCCGGCGGGGTGCCGCAGAAGCGGCGGTAGATTTCATCGGAATCGCGGAAATCCCAGTCCCAATAACGTTTATGAGTCTTCACCCTGCGCGCATGCTGCCGCGCCTTATCGTTGACCGCGAGTATGGCGAGACCGGGCGGCCCCATCAGCGCCTTCTGGGACGCACCGATTGCAACGTCGATGCCCCAGGCATCCATTTCAAAAGGCGCCGCCGCCAGCGAAGCGATCACATCCGCAACCAGCAGCGCCGGATGTCCCGCCGCGTCGATAGCCCCGCGAATCGCCGGCAGATCGCTGGTGATGCCGGTGGCTGTGTCGGTGTGGACCGCGAGAACAGCCTTGATTTCCTGCTTTCCGTCGTCGCGCAGCGCCTGCTCGACCGCTTTCGGATCGATGGCGTGACGCCAACCGCCGGGCACAAGCCGGGGCATGAGACCAAGCATCTTGGCGTGATCGGCCCAAGCATTGGAGAACACGCCGGTCTCGGGAATGAGGACGACATCGCCGGGATCGAAGAGGTTGGCAAGCGCGGCTTCCCATCCGCCATGGCCGTTTGACGTGTAGATGTAGATCGACCCATCCGTCTCAAAGACGCCTTTAAGGTCATCGAAACTGGAGTCCACCATTGCCACGAAGCGCGGGTCCACCAGATCCATGGCCTGGCGCCGCATGGCATTGAGAACCCGGTCCGGTATGTGCGTCGGCCCCGGCGTGTTGAGGAAGTCCCGTCCCCCCTGGTCCATTACGCTCTCATCTCCCCTAGAAAAGGGCCGGCCCCGTTATTGGAGCACGGCCTCATCGTTTGCCGCATTGCCCGTCAGCCGGGTTAATTTGGACGAGATGAACGGCGCAGGCAAACCCCCAAACTGCGCACCGGCGCAGGCGTGATCGAGGACTTTGAGGCAAGCGATGCTGAGCCAGAGCCAAGGACATATTCAAAGAAATGATTGAAAATACCGACCGGTAGGTTTATCTCTATCCTAGAAATCTGCACCCGGTTTGGCGCCATTCGTCTGCGCGGCCGGAATCAACAGGCCTCGACCAATGAGAAACGCAGCAGAGACACGAGAGAAACTCCTCGATACCGCCACGCGCCTGATCTGGCAGAGCAACTACAGCAGCGTGGGCGTGAACGAGATATGCAAGCAGGCCGGCGTCACAAAAGGCGCCTTCTACTACCACTTCGAAACCAAGGCCGACCTCTATGTCGCAGCATCCCGGCACTACTGGGGCGTGATGAAGGCGGACTTGGACGCGATTTTCACCCCCTCATTTTCGCCTCTTGAGCAACTCGAGAATCTGATCCGGCTGATCCTGGACAAACAGGAAACCGAGAGCGAGCACGCGGATTTGGAGGTTGTCGGCTGCCCCTTCTTCACGTCCGCTGGCCAAGCCGGCGCAGAAGAAGTGAAGGTCCGTATGGCCGCGCTTGAGATGGAGGACCATGTCCTGCGCTACAGCGTTGCGCTGATCCGGGGCTTGAAGGCGGAAGGCGTCCTGAATGGCGACCCGGATACAAACCAACTCGCCCGACTCGTTCATCACTTTATTCAGGGTCTTCTGATGTATGGGCGTGTTCTCAACAGTCTGGACGCGGTGCGCGCGGACCTGCGCGAGGGCATTTACCGCCTGATCGACCTGAAGCAGGAATATCGTACTGAGAATCAACCTGTTAGGACTTCTGACGCCGCCTAAAGGTTGACTTGAATTCCCGCAAGGACCTCTCCATCTAGTTGTAGCTCAGATCGAGCTCAGGCTGCCCCCACTGCCCTGGGGACGGCCTGCCGCCACCGCGTCTCAAAAAAATGGCCTCCTCACCATTGACAACATACCGATCGGTTTCTAAATATATACTCGAACATACCAACTGGTATGGATCTGCGGATCGGGAAAGGACATAGATCATGGGCGCCGCCTCCAAAACCAAGACAGCCGTAATCGCAACTTCGTTCGTGGGCGCCCTTCTGGCGGGTGGATACCTGCTCGAGCCCGAATTGATCGATAGCTTCGGCGAAGTGCAGGCCGCGCCAACGGCCGTACCGCCCGCCATGCCCGTAACGGTGACCGAGATCCAGCCGGAACCGGTCCGCCTGTGGACGGAGTTCACCGGGCGCCTGGCCGCCATCGATTCCGTCGAGCTGCGGCCGCAGGTCAGCGGTACCATCACCGGGATCCAGTTCGAGGAAGGCCAACTCGTCAGCGAAGGCGACGTGCTGGTCGTGATCGACCCGCGCCCCTATGCCGCCGCGGTCGACGAGGCCAAGGCCAAGCTGAGCGCGGCGCGCTACGACATGGAATTGGCCAGGAAGCAACGCGAACGGGCCGAGCGCCTGGTCAAGAAGGGCCATGTCTCGCATAGCGTCCTGGACCAGCGGATCAACGAGCACACTGTCGCCATCAGCCTCGTCAACAGCGCCATGGCAGAGTTGGAGCAGGCGCACATCGATCTGGACTATGCCCATATCAAGGCGCCGATCAGCGGACGTGTTAGCCGTGCCGAAATCACCGTGGGTAATCTGGTGGAAGCGGGACCGAACGCGCCGGTTCTTACGTCGATTGTCACCACGGGGGCGATCTACGCGGAGTTCGACGTCGATGAGCGGACCTACCTGCGCCAGATCCATGCCGCCGCGAAGGCGGGACGGTCGGCGACCGAAATACCGGTGGAGCTGACCATCGATGCCGGCGATCTGCGTCACTACACAGGCCGCATCCACAGTTTCGACAACCGGATCGACCCGGCCACCGGAACGATCCGCGCAAGGGCCATTTTCGAGAACGAGGACGGCAGCCTGCTTCCCGGTATTTTCGCCAGCCTGCGGCTCGGCAGTTCCGAGGAATCCGATGTCATTCTTCTGGGGTCCGACAGCGTCGGCACCGACCAGGACCGGAAGTTCGTCTACGTGGTCGATGACACGGACACCGTCGTGTATCGTGAGGTCACCCTTGGCGCCACGGTTGGCGGTGCGCGGGTCATCACCCAGGGTCTGGAAACAGGGGAGCGCGTCATCTTAGGCGGCATGATGAAAGTCCGTCCCGGCATGAGCGTCGCGCCCCGGCCCCTCGACAAGGGAACCGCGGAGGCACCGACCGTCGGCGGCGCCTCCTAACCTGTCGCGGCCCTCGCGGGCCACGCCACGCCAGTCACCCTCTTTTCAGCGCCCTGTCGAAGGCCGGCGTCATGTCTTTCTCTCAGCTCTTTATCGACCGGCCTATCTTTGCCGGCGTCGTCTCCGTCCTGATTTTTCTCGGCGGCCTGATCGCCATGGTCAACCTGCCGATCTCGGAATATCCGGAGGTGACGCCGCCATCGGTCGTCGTGCAGGCCAGCTTCCCCGGTGCCAACCCGGCGGTCATCGCGGAGACCGTGGCGACCCCCCTTGAGGAGCAAATCAATGGCATCGAGGGCATGCTCTACATGAACTCGCTTGCCACGACGGACGGAAATCTATCGCTGACCGTCACCTTTGAAATCGGCACCGACCCGGATCTCGCACAGCAGAAGGTCGAGAACCGAGTCTCCCAGGCACTGCCGCGCCTGCCCGACGTCGTCCGCCAGCTCGGTGTCACCGTTATCAAAAGCTCGCCGGACCTGACCATGGTGGTCCATCTGAGGTCACCCAACGAGCGTTACGACATGCTTTATCTGCGGAACTACGCAACGCTGCATGTGAAGGATCAGCTGGCGCGGGTTCCGGGGGTCGGGCAGGTGCGCCTCTTCGGATCCGGCGACTATGCCATGCGCATCTGGCTGAACCCGGACGAGATCGCCGAGCGAGAACTGACGGCCGCCGAAGTGCTTGAAGCCGTGCGAGGCCAAAACGTTCAGGTCGCGGCCGGGCAGATCGGCGGCCCTCCCTACGACAACGGCGTACAGGTCCAGCTTCCGATCAACGTGAAGGGCCGCCTGCAATCCACCGAAGACTTCGCGCAGATCATCGTCAAACGCGACGAAGACGGCACCGTCGTGCGCCTCGGTGATCTGGCGCGCCTTGAACTCGGCGCGCAGGAGTATGCCCTGCGGTCGCTGCTGGACAACAAGCCCGCGGTGGCCATTCCAATCTTCGCCTCGCCGGGCGCCAACGCCCTCGACATCTCAAGCGGCGTGCGGGAAACCATGGCGCGCCTGCAGGACACATTCCCTGAAGGGCTCGAGTACAGCATCGTCTACGACCCCACGGTTTTCGTGCAGGACTCGATCAAGGCGGTGATTCATACGCTCTTGGAAGCGCTGGCTCTCGTGGTCCTGGTGGTGATCGTCTTTCTGCAGACCTGGCGCGCCTCCATCATTCCTCTTCTGGCCGTTCCGGTTTCCATCATCGGCACCTTCGGGCTGATGCTGTTGCTGGGATTCTCGATCAACGTTCTCTCCCTCTTCGGACTGATTCTCGCCATCGGGATCGTGGTCGACGACGCCATCGTCGTGGTGGAGAACGTCGAGCGGAACATCGCCAACGGCTTGAAACCGCGCGAGGCCACCGTGGCGGCGATGAAGGAAGTCACTGGACCGATCATCGCAACATCCCTGGTCATTACCGGCGTGTTCGTGCCCATCGCCTTTCTCAGCGGCCTGACCGGGCAGTTCTACAAGCAGTTCGCCCTGACCATCGCCATTGCGACGATCATTTCCACCATCAACTCCCTAACCCTTAGCCCGGCGCTCTCGGCGCTGTTGTTGAAAGCTCACGACGCGCCGAAGGACATCCTGACCCGCATCATGGATACCCTGTTCGGTTGGTTCTTCCGCGGCTTCAACTATGCTTTTGGAGGCGCCACGGCGCTCTATGCCAAGAGTCTTGGAGGCTTCCTCGGGCGCAAGGGCATTATGATGGCCCTCTATGTCCTGTTGCTGGGCGCGACCTATCAGGGCTTCCAGATGGTGCCCTCCGGCTTCATTCCGCTGCAGGACAAACAGTACCTCGTCAGCTTCGCGCAGCTGCCGCAGGGCGCGACCCTGGAGCGCACGGAAGACGTGATCCGACAGATGTCGGAAGCAGCCCTGGAAGAGCCGGGCGTGACCAGTGCCGTCGCCTTCCCAGGCCTTTCGATCAACGGTTTCGTCAACAGCCCCAGCGCGGGCATCGTCTTTGTGACCCTAGACCCCTTCGATGAACGCCGCGATCCGGCGCTGTCCGGGCTGGCGATCGCCCAAAGCCTGCAACAGAAGTTCGGCGGTATCGAGGATGCTTTCGTTGCGATCTTCCCTGCTCCGCCGGTGCAAGGCTTGGGGACCATCGGGGGCTTCAAGCTGCAGGTACAAGACGTCGGCGATCAAGGCTATCAATCCCTGGACAACGTGATGCGGGAAGTCCTGGCAAAGGCTTGGGCGGCGCCGGAACTAACGGGCGTGTTCTCCAGCTATAACGTCAATATGCCGCAACTCTTCGCCGACGTGGATCGTACCAAGGCGCTACGCCTCGGCATACCGGTGGACGAGATCTTCAGCACCATGCAGATCTATCTCGGTTCGCTCTATATCAACGACTTCAATCTCTTTGGCCGGACCTACCAAGTTATCGCACAGGCGGACAAACCCTTCCGTTCGACGCCGGAAAGCATCGGCCAACTTAAGACCCGGAACGCGAATGGGCAGATGGTACCGCTCGATTCCGTGGTGTCTGTTTCGGAGACCTTCGGGCCCGATACGGCAATGCGCTATAACGTGTTCCGCTCGGCAGACCTGAACGGCAACGCCGCGCCCGGCTTTTCCAGCGGCGAGGCACAAGCGGCAATTACGAAGATCCTAGAAGAAACGCTGCCGCCAGGCATGGCCTTCGAGTGGACCGAGTTGACCTATCAACAGATCCTGGCCGGCAATACGGCGGTCTTCGTCTTTCCGCTGTGTCTGTTCCTTGTGTTTCTCGTGCTTGCAGCGCAGTACGAAAGCCTAACCCTACCACTGGCGGTCATCTTGATCGTCCCAATGAGCATCCTCTCCGCCCTGATTGGCGTCTACCTGACGGGCGGCGACAACAACATCTTCACGCAGATCAGCTTGTTCGTCTTGGCCGGGCTTGCCTCCAAGAACGCCATCCTGATTGTGGAGTTCGCGCGCGAGTTGGAACGTCAGGGACGCGGTCTGGTCGAAGCCGCGATCGAGGCCAGCCGTTTACGGCTGCGGCCGATCCTTATGACGTCCTTTGCCTTCATCATGGGAGTGGTGCCGCTGGTGCTTTCGAGCGGCGCGGGCGCCGAGATGCGGCAATCAATCGGCATCGCCGTCTTCTCCGGCATGCTCGGGGTCACTTTCTTCGGAATTGTACTGACCCCGGTGTTCTACGTCCTGGTCCGAAAGCTCGAGAATCCTGAAGCCGCAAAGACCTCCGCCCCTTCAAGCAGCAGCTGAGACCCGATCGAACTGCGCGCGCAGGCCGAAGCCTAAACTTCAGGCCACGCGCGCCTGAGCCTGCTCTTCGTGCGGCGCGCTGGGCTTCGTGTGGTTCAATTGCGGCTCCAACTCGGCGATCCGTGCCTGGGCTTCTTCGAAAGCCTTTTCCTTGACGGACCCGTAACCGCGAATTTCCAGGGGCGCTTCGAGTATCTCCGCCCAGACCTCATAGTCATCCGGTCTGGCATTCAGCGCGCAACGGTCGAGCCAATCGAGATACCACTGGATGCGTCGTCGTTCCGCCCTCCGTTCGGCGGTATAGCCGAAAGGATCGAAGGGCGTACCCCGCAGCCGCTTCATGCGGGACAGCACCCGAAAGACCGGACGGATCCAAGGCCCGAAGCCGCGCTTTCGCGGACGCCCGCGCGCGTCCTTGCCGACGAAGTTGAGGACGGGAGGGGCAAGGTGGTGAACGACCCGATAGCCCGCCTTGAACTCGTCCTGAAGCTTTTCTACGAACGCCCGATCCGCATGGAGGCGAGCCACTTCATATTCGTCCTTGTAGGACATCAGGCGGAAAAGCGACTTGGCAGCCGCTACTGAGAGTCGGACGTCGTCCCCGACGGCGCGCGAAAAGGCCCTGATGGGTTCCTCGTAGGACGCCGCATAGGCTGCATCCTGATAGTCCGTGAGGAAGGCGGCCCGCCGCCGCAGGATTGTCTCGAAACTGTCCGCCGACTTTGGTGCATCATCCAAGGCCGTACTGAACGCCGAAGGGTTCTCGGCCAGAACGCGGCCGATGGCGAAGGCCTGTTGGTTTCTCTCCGGTTTCACACCGTTCAATGCAATCGCGCGTTGGAGCGCTGTGAGTCCAACCGGCAGGAGTCCTGTCTGCCAGGCACAGCCGAGCATGATGATGTTGGCATAGACGGTGTCACCCAATAGGCGATCCGCCACCCGGTTCGCGTTCAGGACTGATAGATTCTCAGTGCCCACGGCATCGGAGATCACGGTCAGACGGGATTCGACTTCCAGACTCGCGTCGCGCGCCCGCACCAGATCGCCGGTAGGCATCTCGGCGGCGTTAACGACCGACTTCATACCCTTTCGATAACTGATCGATGCCTTTGGGGACGACGACACGACGACATCGCAACCGACCAAGGCATCCGCGGCGCCGACATCGACACGGACCTGATTGAGATCCGACGGCGCCCCGGCGAGCCTGATGTAACTGATCACTGTCCCGAACTTTTGGGCAAAGCCCGTGAAATCGAGGACGGAGACGCCCTTGCCTTCCAGATGTGCTGCCATGGTAATCAAGGCCCCGACGGTCACGACCCCGGTTCCGCCGACGCCGGTGACGACGAGGTTGTAGGGCCGGTCGAGCGCGGGGAGCTTCGGATCGGTAAGTTGCCCTGCGAGCGCTTCGACATCTCCGGACAAACTGTCCCTTTCTTTGCGGGCCGCTCCCTCCACTGTGACAAAGCTGGGACAGAAACCGTTGAGACAGGAGAAATCCTTGTTGCAGGAAGACTGATTGATCCGCCTCTTGCGCCCGAACTCCGTCTCCACCGGTTCGACGCTAAGGCAGTTGGATTCGACCGAGCAATCGCCGCAGCCCTCACAGACCAGTTCGTTGATCACCACGAAACGCTTCGGGTCGTCCAACAGGCCGCGCTTGCGGCGGCGGCGTTTTTCGGTGGCACAAGCTTGCTCGTAGATCAGCGCCGAAACGCCAGGCACTTCGCGCAACTCGCGCTGCACTAGGTCCAGATCGCGTCGATGATGGATTGTCGTCCCAGCGGGAAAGGCCCCGGGATCGAACTTGCCGGGCGCATCGGACACCAAAGCGATACGGTTGATCCCCTCCGCGCGGCTGGTCTGGGCAATGCCCTCGACGCTGATCGGCCCGTCGATGGGCTGCCCGCCCGTCATGGCGACGGCGTCGTTATAGAGGATCTTGTAGGTCATGTTGGCACCCGCCGCGATGGCCTGACGGATCGCCATGGAGCCGGAGTGATACCAAGTCCCCTCCCCCAGATTTTGGAAGATGTGTCCCTTTCCGGTGAACTTCGAGGAGGCGGCCCAATTCACGCCTTCGCCCCCCATCTGGATCAAAGAGGTCGTATTGCGGTCCATCCAGCTCGCCATGAAATGGCACCCGATTCCGGCAAGAGCCTGCGAGCCATCAGGGACCTTTGTCGAGGTGTTGTGCGGGCACCCCGAGCAGAAGTAGGGCGTCCGTACCGCGCCGGGGACGGAAAGCTGAATCGGCGCTGCCTGTGTCAGTTCTTGCGCCCTGGCGAGAAAGCCTTCTTCGGGGAAAACGCCATCGAGTCGCCGCGCCACAAGAGGCACAAGCTGCAACGGGGAGAGTTCCCCGGTCCAGGGCACGAGCCGTTTCAGTTGCTCATCGTTCTTACCGACCATTCGGTCCGGCTTATCGCCCGGCCAATCGTAGAAGTACTCCTTCAATTGGCTTTCGACGATCCCGCGCTTCTCCTCGATCACCAGGACTTCGCGCTTGCCGCGCACGAACTCCAGTGCGCTGCGCCGCGGCAGCGGCCAGACCATGCCGACTTTGTAGATGTCGATCCCGAGGCGGCGGCAGGCGGCCTCGTCCACGCCGAGCAACCGCAGCGCCTCCATCAGGTCCAAATGCCCCTTGCCGGTCGTGACGATGCCGAACACAGCATCTTTGACGTTGTAGATCCGCCGGTCGATCGGGTTTGCCTCGGCAAAGGCCATGACGGCGTGCTTCTTCGCCTCCATTCTTTCTTCGATCTGCGGTCCGGGCAGGTCCGGCCAGCGGTAATGCAGCCCACCCGGCGGCGGGGCGAACCGCGGCGGCTGGAACAGCCGGTCTGCACAAAGGTCCACGGAAGCGGCGGACTCGACGGTCTCCGAAAGTGCCTTGAATCCGACCCACATGCCGGAGAAGCGCGACAGGGCATAGCCGTACTCCCCGAATGTTAGGTACTCTGCGACGTTGGCCGGATTGAGAGTCGGCATGAACCAGGACATGAACGCCACGTCGGACTGATGCGGCATGGAGGACGACACGCAGCCGTGGTCGTCTCCCGCGACGACGAGCACACCGCCGTGCGGCGACGACCCGTAGGCGTTGCCATGCTTCAGTGCGTCACCGGCCCGGTCCACGCCGGGGCCCTTGCCATACCACATCGCGAAGACACCCTCGACCTCGCGGCCCGCGCTGGTCTCGACCTGCTGCGAACCCAGCACCGCTGTGGCGGCCAGGTCCTCGTTGACGGCCGGCAGGAAATCGATCCCACCTTCGGCGATCAGGCCGGCGGCGTTCCACAGCTCCCGGTCGACGCTGCCGAGCGGCGAACCTCGGTAACCGGAGACGAAACCTGCTGTCTTGAGTCCGGTCAAGCGGTCGCGGCGCGCCTGGTCGAGAAGAACACGAACCAGCGCCTGCGTTCCGGTCAGAAATACCCGGCCCTCGGTCCGCACGTAGCGGTCCGCGAGCGCATAGTCTTCGATAAGGACGGCAGGCACTGCCATGGCGGTCTCCTCCGGGGAAGTGACATTCTATACCGTTGTCAGCGGCAGAACTTTCCACTTTTCCCGAAATTTACTTTATTTTTGGCATTATCTACCTATACTATCCAGATAGTGGTAACAAATTCCGTTCGAGGACTAAGAATGGATATCGACTTACAGGATCGGCAGCTATTGCGGGTGCTTCAGAATGACGGGCGGGTCTCCAACCAGCAGCTCGCTGCGGAAACAGCGATGTCCACCTCCGCTTGCTGGCGGCGTATGCGCTCGTTGGAAGAAACGCAGGTGATACGCGGCTATACCGCCTTACTGGACCCGAAACTCTGCGGGCTTAGCTTCCATGCGGTCGTGCATGTGCAGCTCGCCCGGCACGACCCGTCATTCGTCGAAGGCTTCATCCGGGAGATCGTGCACAGACCGGAGGTTCTCGATTGCTTCGCGACGGCGGGGGAAGCTGATTACCACCTGAGGGTCCGCTGCCGCGACCTCGACGCCTACAACTCCTTCCTGGACGGCTTTCTCTTCAAGATCGCGGGGGTCGCGAACGTCCGCACAAACCTGGTGATGAAAGAGATCAAGCACGACGCCACGCTGCCGGTGTAATGCGGCCTTAAGCTGAAGGGCCAAAAAAAACTTGGCGGACCCGTCAATCTTCGCCGGGCCGGCTACGGCGCAGTTTCTTGACGGCGCCGCGCCGAGCCTTGTCGTCGAGCCGTCTTCGCTTGGCGCCGGCGCTCGGCTTGGTCGCTCTACGCGGTGTCGGCCGCTGTGCGGCCTTCCGCAGCAGCGCAACGAGCCGGGCCAGCGCGTCCTCGCGGTTGCGCTCCCGGGTCCGGAAACGGCCCGCGGTTATGACGATGACACCATCCTTAGTCAGGCGCTGGCCGGCAAGACGCACGGCACGCGCCCGCACGGACTCGGGCAGCGAAGGCGAGCGGCGCAGATCGAAACGCAGTTGCACCGCGGTCGCGACCTTGTTGACGTTCTGGCCGCCAGGGCCAGGGCTGCGGATGAAACTTTCCGAGATCTCGCGCGGGTCAAGAAGAATGGTGTTCGTGATTTCGATCATGGCCGGCCCAGATTTATCCCAAGGCGGGCGCGGCCGACGCCCGGCCGCTCAGTCCCGGAAGTTCACGTACTGCAGGGGCAAATCGATCTTCAGCCCCTTGATCAGGTCGATTGTCTTCTGCAGATCATCCCGCTTCTTGCCGGAGACGCGCAGCTCGTCCCCCTGGATCGCCGCCTGGACCTTCATCTTGGCGCCCTTGATTTCCTTGACGATCTTTTGAGCCACCTCGCGCTCGATGCCCTGCTTGATGGTGACGACCTGGCGCACGGAGTTGCCGGACGCAGCTTCCACTTTGCCGAAGTTCAGCGCACTGACTTCCACCTTGCGCCGTGCCATATAGCCGCGCAGCAGCTCCTGCATCTGTTTCAGCTTGTAGTCGTCGTCGGCTTTCAAGGTGATGGTTTCGTCATTGTGCTCGAAGGCACAATTGGAACCCTTGAAGTCATAGCGTGTTGCGATTTCGCGTGCAGCGCCTTGCGTGGCATTGCCAACTTCGGCCATATCGGTGCGGGAGACAACATCGAAAGAAGGCATGATGGATACTCGTCGCTGGAGTGAGGTGATCGTGGCTATAAATGTCCGGAGCGAACCGGTCTCTGCGTATATTCCCAGATCACCCCGGAAGTACAGCGAATATTGGCCAGCCAACAAGGAGCTCCCCCAAGAACATTGCGAGTTACGAGGCTATGACAGTGATTTCACGCCACTTCCCCGAACCACGAGCCCGAAACCACTGACAGGCAACTCTTGAGGGCACTGCTGCCCCGGGGCCCCCGGTACCGCCAGAGCGTATCGCCCGTGGCCTGTAATCAGGGCGTTGGAATCGGGTCATGTAATCGTATCGCTTATGCGTTCCCGCCCGTCCGCAAAGACGAATACCGTCAGGGTTTTGCCGAAAAGGTCGGTAGAGCACGGCCGGGATGAGCAAGTCGGAGCGCGTAAATCGAGGTCTGGGCGGTCGCGAACAGCGTCCGCAAATCCGGCCCGCCCCAAGTGAAGTTCGTCACCTCTTCGGGAAAGGCTAGGGTATCCAGAAACCCACCTGCTTCGCTAAAGACCTGAATACCGCCCGGGCCGCAGGAAAACACCCGGTTGAGGCTGTCGATCTTGAGGCCATCCGGGCAGCCGGTCTCGTGCCCCCTTGTTTCGGCAAAGACTTCGCCGCCAGAGACTGCGCCGTCTGCGGCGACCGAGAAACGGCGGATATGGAAACGACGCGTATCCGAAACCAGAAGAGTTTGTTCGTCGGCAGTTAGGCACAGACCATTTGGCTGATCGAAATCGTCGGCAACAAGGTCCAGGCTTCCGTCTGGACTGTGTCGGAACACGCCCTGAAAAGACAGTTCCTGCTCGCGCTCCACACCGTAGTCCTTCATACGCCCATAGATCGGGTCCGTGAACCAGACGGCGCCGCAGCTGTCCGAAATCACGTCGTTCGGGCTGTTGAGGGCATTTCCCCGCCAATGCGCAGCCAGTACCGTCAGGCTTCCATCGGATTCTTCCCTCACGACGCGGCTCGTGCCGTGCTCGCAAGTGATCAACCGGCCCAAGCTGTCGCGGGTGCTGCCGTTGGCGAAGTTCGAAGGTGCGCGATATTCCGAGACCTGGCCATCGGCGCCGACTCGGTGCATCGCGTTGCCTCTGATGTCACTGAAGACCAGCGATCCGATCTCTGCAAACCAAACCGGGCCTTCGGTGAAACCGAAACCGGTAGCGACGAGACTTGGCTTGGCCCCGTCCTGTACCAATTCCGCGGAAGCACGCGTCATTCGATCGGCTGCCCGCTCCGTTCCGCTTCTTCCACGCAAGCGATAATATGGTTCATCGCGCCGGTCGTATCGGCCTGCATGAACATGCGCGCAGACGGACCATCGCCTCTGCTTAATGCCTCGATGATCATCAGGCGCAGGTTGCCGCGCTCCAGCTTGGAGTAATCCGGAAACAGCAGGCTCCGGTAGGGTGCCGTACGCAGCCAAAGACCACGGATGAGATTCAGGAGATGATCGCGCCGCGCTTCGTCGTAGATCGCAAAATGGAACTTGTGGATGACTTCCATCGCACCTTGAATGTCCCCTGCATCGCGTAAGGCGCGAATTTCCTCATCGTATTGTCTCAAGAGCCCGACAGAATCGCGTGTCATATTCATCGAGGCGAACTCGACCGCCAGCCCCTCGAGCATCACCCGGATGTCGCGCAGCTCTCGCAGTTGATCGGCCCGTAGCATCGGGACCCGGATATACCGGTTCGGCGCGAAATCAATGGCGTTCTCGACAGACAGCTGTCGTATTGCATCACGAATCGGTGTGGACGAGGTCTTCAGCATGGCCATCAACTGGCGCAGCGTCAGCTTCTCGCCTGGCTTCAAACGCCCTGACAGCAGCGCTTGGCTAATTGCCTCATAGGCATAGGCCGAGAGTGTTTGCTTTTCGAATCCGGGTGAGTTTGCTGGCATGCGACTGTTTATCAGAACATTCTTCCGCAATCGACCTGTAGCGTCTGCCCCGTGATCGCCGGCTGGCAGGCCAGAAACAAAATGGTCTCAGCCACGTCCTCCGCCTCGACCATACGACGAAGCATGGTGTTGCCGATCGAGCGCGTTTTGCGCTCTTCGGGCCAGTTTTCTGTCCAAGGCGTTCTTGTCAGCCCCGGCGCCACGGCGTTGACCCGAACCTCAGGACCTAATCCCTTGGCGAGATTCCGGGTGAGGTTAATCAAGCCGGCCTTGCTGGCCCCGTAAGCTAGAGAACTTGCGTCCCCGCCGAGGCCAGCCGTCGAAGCCACGTTGACGATCGCTCCTTGGGCCTGGCGCAGCGCACGCGATGCCGCTTTGCAGCAATTGAACGCCCCGATCAGATTGGTTCCCAGGGTCGTCGCCCAAAGATCTTCGGATATGGCGTCGAGGTCGGCAAAGGGGATCGGCTCGCGCACGCCGGATGCCCCGGCATTGTTCACCAGCACATCGATGCCACCCAAGTCATCGACGCCTTCGGCGATCATCGCTTCCGCCGCTTCTCCACTGCTGATGTCACCCGGAAGGGGGACAATCCTACCGCCAAGACCTTGCAATCGGTCAATCGCGGCACGTGCCGCGCTGTCTCCAGGCAGATGGTTGCAGCCGACATCGCCGCCGCAACGGGCGAACAGCGTCGCGGTGGCCAAGCCGATACCGGACCCCGCGCCGGTGACGAGGGCGCGGACCCCTTTCAGGTTTGCTTGGATACGACGATGGCTATCAACTCCGTCTGGCGTCATCGCCCAGCTCATAGATTAATAGGTTGCCCCGACGGCCTGGTCCGCAACCGCACCGTCGGCCCGGACCTCGTCGACGATCTCGGCCAGGTCCGATAGGTAGAGGTCCGCAGTCTTAGCATGCACGGGATTGAGGTGCATGTGAATGCCGGTGGGCTCGAACTGCCGGCCGACAAACCAGCCGCGCTCGATCAGGCGCTCACCCACGGCGCCAATATCGAGGCTGGGATCGTCTGAAGTGTATACGAAAAGGCACAGCTCATGCGGCTTCAGAACCGTCAGGCCCGGAATGGCATCGATGCCATCGGTCAGTTTTTCCACTGTGTCCATGATAACCTTGGCCCAAGCAGTGTATCCGTCCTCGCCGAGGAAATTCATCACGGCCCAGGCGGCCGCCACCACACCTCCGGCGCGGGTCCCCTGCATCGTGTCGTTGATGTAGGGGCCACGCTCCCATGCATTGAAATCGAAGACCTGATACTGGTGCAACGCCTCGTCGCGAAGCATCATCATGGAGGCCCCCTTGGGCGCATAGCCGTACTTGTGAATGTCGGCAGAGATGGAAGTTACGCCGGGAACGGTGAAATCGAAATCGGGAATGTCATAGCCGAGCTTCTTGACCCAAGGTGCCAGAAATCCCCCGACACAGGCATCGACGTGCATCCAAAGGTCATGGTTCTGCGCAACCGCTGCTATCTCGTCGATCGGATCGAATACGCCGAAGGGATAGTTCGGGGCACTCCCCAGGGTCATGATCGTGTTTTCGTTAAACTGTTTTTGCAGCTCGGTGGCGTCGGCACGGCGGTCAGAACGGGTCGTCGGCACACGGATCGATTCAATACCCAGAAAGACGGCAGACCGGTCGAACGCCGGGTGCGCGGTGCGCGGAATGACGATATTGGGTTCCGTGATGCCCTTGGTTTTCCGCGCCCAGTCTCGTGCCGTCTTCATCGCCAGGAAAATCGACTCGGACCCGCCCGACGTGAACGTAGCATGAGCGGACTCTGGGGCGTGATGCAGCGCCAACCCCATGTCCAGCACCTCGCCCTCGAGCTTCTGCATGCTGAAAAACGCCTTCTTCCCCATGGCGTTTTCCGTCCAGTAAGTGGTGTAGGCCTCTTGCTGAACGCGTTTTACCTCTTCGTCGAGATAGTAGAAATAAAGCGCCAGTCGGCCCTCCTCCCACTTGAAGTCATCCTTCTTGGCATCTTCCAGCTCGTTCTTGAGTTCAGCCCAAGGGCGGCCTTTGGCGGGGATCGTTATCATCTTTGTCCTCTTTAAGGTTCGTTGTCTTATGGTGAGAAGGGCGCAAGCGGCGGTCAGGCTTGCATGACCTGGTCCAGGAAAGCGCCTACGCGCGGATTTGCGGTGCTGCGATCAAAGAACCGCTCGGGCGGCATTGCCTCAATGATCTGGCCCTCCTCCATCATCACGACGCGGTCCGCGATCCGGCGGGTGAAACCCATCTCGTGGGTTACGCAGATCATTGTCATCTCCCGTTCGGAGAGCTCGATCATTACGTCCAGAACTTCGCCCACCATTTCAGGGTCAAGAGCAGAGGTCGGCTCGTCAAAAAGCATCACGCGGGGGTGCATGCAAAGCGCACGGCAAATCGCCACTCTTTGCTGCTGCCCGCCGGAGAGCGTCTCAGGGAATTTGTGTGCCTGATCGGCAATTCGCACGCGCGCCAGCTCTTCCATCGCGCGCTCCTCCGCCTCCTTGCGGCCGATGCCCAGGATCTTCATCGGACCGATGCAGCAGTTCTCCAGAATCGAGAGATGCGGAAACAAATTGAACAGCTGAAAGACCATGCCGACGTGGCGCCGCAAGCTGTGTGCGGTGCCATCACGTTCGGAAACAAGGACGCCGCCGACCCGGACTTCGCCTCTCTGATACGACTCCAACCCGTTAATGGTATAAATTGCGGTAGATTTTCCGGAGCCCGATGGGCCGCAAATCACGATCTTTTCACCCTCGTACACGTCGAGGTTCAGATCCCGTAACACATGCAGCGGTCCGTACCATTTGTTGACGTTCCGTAGAGTGATAATTGGAGGTCGTGAGGTCTGCATAGTAGCAATCTCAGTGTTTCTGCCGTGCGGCAAGACGGCGTTCGATGAGACGGCTATACCAGCTCATGCTGGCGCACACGGTGAGATAGATTGCTGCAATGAAGACATAGGCTTCGACAAAAAGCCCCAACCATTCAGGGTCGGCTTTGGCCGCATTTGCTGTTCCGAGAAGATCCAGCATCGAAATGACAATGACCAGCGAGGTATCCTTGAATCCTGCGATGAAAAGATTGACCATCGAGGGGATGGTGATGCGTAGCGCCTGAGGCAGGATGATATAGGTCATCGATTGCCAGTAGCCCATGCCGATGGCCTTGGCGGCAGCGTACTGCCCCTCCGGCACCGCTTGTAATCCTCCGCGGATGGTCTCCGCCATGTAAGCGGCAAAGAACATTATGAAGGCCAATTGCGCCCGCACGATATTCGGGATGGTCACATCCGCGGGCAGCAAAAGCGGCAGCATGATATTGGCCATAAAAAGAAGCGAAATCAGCGGCACGCCCCGAATGACTTCGATGTAAGCGATGCAGATCCAGCGGACCACCGGCATCGATGAACGGCGGCCAAGTGCCAATAGAATTGAGAAGAAGAAGCACACGACCATGCCCACGCTCGCCAACATCACCGTCAACGGCAGACCCGACCAAAAGCGAATCTCGACGTATTTGAGGCCAAAACCACCTGCCATCAGAACGGCGACCAGGCCGAGGCCGACCAGCCAGGACCCAAACAGCCAACGGCGACGTTCCTGCGTGCGCCAGCTTGCCGGAAGGCAGGCCCCCACCACCAGCGCCAGAAGCAGGACCAGCGCCGCGGCCGGTCGCCACTGATCGTGAAACGGATAGGTCCCAAACAGAATCAGCCGCCATTTGGCCTGGATGAATGCCCAGCAGGCGCCGCCCGCATCGATGCATTCGCGCACGTCGGCTGGCGCCACGCGAGACTCGAGAATTGCCCAGTTGAACGCGCCTGTGACCACCTTGTAGATGATCCAGAGCATAATGAGGGTCAGGACTGAGTTGCCAAGGCTGCCGAAAAGGTTTCGCCAGATCCAGATAAGCGGCCTTTGGCGCGGCGCCTCCGGCGGTAGGGGAATGGCGGTTGTCTCTGCGGTCAAAACCCTATTTCTCCACAAAGGCGATGCGCCGGTTGTACCAATTCATGAATGCCGACGTGAGCAGGCTGAGACTCAGATAGATCGCCATCAGGATGGTAATGCACTCGATGGCTCGCCCGGTTTCGGCGATCACGGCGGTAGAAACACGGACCAGCTCTGGGTATCCGATAACGACGGCTAGTGAGCTGTTCTTCGTCAAGCTCATGTACTGGCCGGTCATTGGCGGCACGACGATACGCATGGCTTGTGGCAGTATCACTTTGCTCATCACAAGCCTTGGCGACAGACCAAGACTGCGGGCAGCCTCGATTTGGCCCTTCTTTACACCCAGAATGCCCGAGCGGATCGTTTCTGCCGCAAATCCAGATTGGTAGATCGAAAGCGACACGAGAACGGCGATGAACTCAGGTGTAATTGTGGTGCCGCCGCGGAAATTGAATCCTTTGAGGCTGGGCGTGTCGAAGGTCAGCCCAATAGAAGCGAACAGGAGCATGACGAACGGCGCCCCGATCAGCAACGCGATGGCCGCCCAGGCGACCCTATGCGTTCTGCCGGTGCGTTCGCGGTATCGGGCAGCGAATAGAAATATAAAGACAGCCGATATTATGCCGGCCACAAGCGCAGCCAACGCCCAATACTGAAAGGCCATCAGCTGCGGCTCAGGCAAATAGACACCGCGGTTTGTGATAAAGACTCCGGACACCGGGTTCAGCGCCTGCTTCGGCAAAGGCAGAAGCGTTGAGAACCCATACCAGAAAAGCATTTGCAGCAAGAGCGGTATGTTCCGCACGGTCTCGATGTAGATCAGCGCCACACGCGACACGAGGCCGTTATCCGACAGCCGCGCCAGAGCGACGATCAGGCCCAGTATTGTGCAACAGAAAATCCCCAGGATCGAGACGCGCACGGTGTTAATGAAACCGACCGCGAAGGTCTCCCATATGGGACTCACGGCCGTGGCCCCTAGATAGTTGGGACCGACTTCGAAACGGGTTGGAAGCGATAGGAAGTCTAGACCAAAGCCGATGTTCGACCGTGGCAGATTCACACTGACGTTAGCGACAATGGAAAAGGCGGCATAAAGTATGAGGACGACAGCGAGCAACTGCCAACCGATTTGGAGCACCCAGGGGCGGCGCCACAGCGGGCGCAATCGCACGCTTTCCAATCCCTGCGCTCCGCGGCCTGAGAAGCGGTCAACGGCATTCTGGCCTGGCGCGTAATCGGTCATTGTCGAATTGACTTCCGTCCGAGCGGGGCGAAAAGCACCGGCAGCATATGCTGCCGGTGCATGGGGTCTTGAACAGTCAGCGCCAGTTCGGCGCCCACTGCAAGCCGCCATCGCGCGCAAGCGCGTTCATACCGCGCGGCAGTTGGACCGCGGACTTCATACCAAAACTGCGTTCCCACACATCGTCGTAGTTTCCGACGGCTCGGACGATGTTGACGGTGAAATCGTTCGGCAGTCCCATCTTTTCCCCTATCGTTTCGGTAATACCGAGGAAGCGCTGGATCTCCGGATCTTCGGTTTTCAGCATCTCGTCCAGATTCTCCTGGTTGATGCCGAATTCATCAGCCTGCACGAGCGCATAGTGCGTCCAGCGTGCCACGTTCGACCATTTCGGATCGGATTCAAGAATGACCGGCCCCATGTGTGACTTCGAGAAGACTTCGTCGAAGATCACATGCTCGTTCGGATCCTTCATTCGCAAGCGCCGCGTCCCCAGGAAGGGAATCTCGGAAGTCACGACATCGCAGCGACCGTTTTCATAGTATTCGTAACGCTGGTTCGAGTTCTCGAAGGCCACCGGCGTGTAGGTCATGCCACGCGCCGTGAAATAGTCCGAGATCAGACTGTCGGTGACCGTGCCCGCAACCACACAAATCGACGCGCCGTCGAGATCGGCGATTTTTGTCGCGCCCGTGCGCTTGTGAACCATGAAGCCTTGGCCCGAGTAAAGGGTTGGGCCAACGAAATCGAGCCCCAGTTCGCTATCGCGACCGATGGTATAGGTGATCGCCAGACCCGCCATGTCCACTTCTCGCGACTTCACTGCAGGCATGCCCTGCGCAAAGGTCATGGTGACGAACTCGACGGCGTCGCCATCGCCGAAGAATGCTGCAGCGACGGCGCGGCAGTAATCGACGTCGAAACCTTGCCAGCGGCCCTGATCGTCCAGTGTCGCGAGACCAGGAATGTTCTGATAAATCCCGCATCGCAGTTTTCCACGCTCTTTGATCTCGTCGAGAATGGCGCCTGCGCTCGCCATGGACGCCCCGGCCACGGCGAGAACACCGGCCGCCAAGGCGGTTTTGATTGCTGTCTTCATGTGAAGCCTCCCCAGAATTATCCACGACCGGCTGAATGGGCCGGCGAGACCTAGACTAGGCAACGCAGCGGCAATTGTCACCATGATGTTGCAACAATTTACGGGAATTCATTAGCATCCCCCACCTTGGGTATGAGCGCAATCCCAGTCGACCACCTAAAGGCATCTTCAGATGTCACATCTAATATATTGGTTTATTTATATTTTTTACGTACCGCGGTCGTGAATAATCCCAAATATCAAAAATGAGCATCAAGATCTCAAGCGCTGCGCACGGCAACAATGGATTGACCGATTTATATTGTTGCAACATATTCGATCTAGCTGACAACCGGGAGGCGAGAGTGTTGCGGAGTAGCGGATTCCCATCCGAAGGAACACCCTGGGTCGATGTCGAGATAGACCTGATTGACCTGAAAGCAAACGACCTTGATTGGCGTCGTGGCCGATTGCCGGCTTACATCTATTACTATGATGAAGACGTCCTGAAGGTTCAGATGGACGCCTACCGCCACTACGCGGTCGAGAATGGGCTGGGAGAAGGCAAGGCCTTTTTCAGTCTGACCCGTATGTTGGCGGACATTACCGAAATGTCGCTCGACTTGTTCAATGGGCCGGCGGACGGTGCCGCGTCCTTTACATCGGGTGGAACGGAGAGCCTGATCGAGGCCGTTCGCACCGCCAAGAAAAAGCATATTCGTGACAAGGGGCGCGGCCCGCGCCTGAACGTCGTGGCGCCCCATTCCGCCCATGCCGCCTTGAACAAGGCGGGCGACGTGCTGGATGTTGAGATTGTTCGCGTTCCGCTGGCAGACGAGTTCCGTGCCGATCCCGAAGCAATGGAGCGCGCGATTGACGCGGACACGATTATGCTGTTCGGATCGGCGCCCTGTTTTCCCTACGGCGTAATCGATCCCATCCCCGCGTTGGGAGAAATCGCGCAGTCGCGCGGGCTCTGGCTGCATGTCGACGCCTGCTGGGGAGGCTTTATCTCTCCATTTGCCAAGCAACTGGGCTATTCGATCCCGGAGTGGGACTTGGGCGTGCCGGGCGTGACCAGCCTGTCAGCCGATATTCACAAATTCGCCTACGGTGCCAAGGGGGCGTCTCTTCTCCTGTTTCTCGACCCGGCAATGAAGGAGCTGGAAAAATTCAGCTTTAGTGGATGGCCCCGCGGCACCTACGCGACACCAACGCTCATGGGCAGCAAGCCCGCCGGTTCGATCGCCTCGGCCTGGGCGGTGATGCGCTATCTCGGCAACGAGGGATACTTGCGCACCACCAAGGCCGCGATGGACGCAACCATGGGCTTCGTTCGCGGAATAGACGCCATCGAAGGGCTTCGGTGTCTGCAGCCAACAGGGGAGGCCAATCTCTACGCATTTGTTTCAGACGATCCTCAGGTGGACATTATGGCGGTGGCCGACGTTCTGCAATCGCGCGGCTGGTTCCCGGGACGCCTGCGTGAACCGCTGGGCATCCAGCAAGGGGTGAACCCGGTTCATTTGCCCATCGTCGACGAATACGTGACCGAAGTCGCCGACGCCGTGCGCACCGTACGCGAAGCCGGCAGCCAGGGTGCTTACGATGAGAAATCCTACTGAAACCAGCCGGCACAGGTATTCGGCATGAGCTTCGGGTGATCGCTCGCAGCAACGGGTGTTCCGTCGCCGATTTCCTCCGACCCCTCAACAAGCCCTTCGGAACTTCACGGTCGGAAGCGCGGTTCGCGAACCGATAACGAAAGGACACAGAACTTGAACACGACAGCAGTCATTACCGGCGGCGGAACCGGGATAGGCCGCGCCTGCGCAGAAAGGTTCAAACAGTCCCATCGCGTAATCTGCTGCGGACTGGACCGCGACGCAGACTTTCCTCCCGGTATTGAGTTCCGCAATCTGGACGTCACCGACCCTGCCGCGGTGACCACGGCCTTCGCCGATGTGCGAAAATGCGCGATCCTGGTGAATTGCGCGGGGATCATTATCCCCAACAAGGCCGAGTTCGAGATCGGCAGTTTCCGCAAGGTGATCGACGTGAACCTCAGCGCGGTCCAACTGGTCACCCAAACCCTGATAGATGCGCTCTCCGCCGCTGGGGGGAGCATCATCAATATCGCTTCAATGTACAGCATCTTCGGCTCACCGAATTCCCCCGCATACTCTGCTAGTAAGGGGGCAATCGTATCGCTGACCCGTTCGCACGCGGTTGCTTTCGCTGAACGTGGTGTGCGGGTCAACGCGGTGGCGCCGGGCTGGATCGACACGACGCTGGCAGCCGACGCGATCCACAATAAAGCGCGCAGCGGCAAGATTTTGGACCGCATTCCCATGGCGCGCTGGGGAGAACCCGGCGACGTGGCAGATGCGATCGCGTTCCTCGCCTCCGAAAGTGCCCGCTATGTGACCGGTGCCATTCTACCTGTCGACGGCGGCTACAGCATCGCGTGAATGAATACGAACAGGAAGGGCCAAACAGCATGTTCAAGGATCTGGAGGGGAAGTCGGTTCTCGTTACCGGTGCCGGCAAAGGCATTGGCGCCGCCATTGCGCGGGGCTTCGCCGACGCGGGCGCGCATGTTGCAATTCACTACAATAACAGCGCCGCTCCGGCGAAGGCGCTGGCCGACTCCATCGCGGCCAAAGGCGGCATCGCCATCACAGTTGCGGGCGATTTCAGCGACCCCGTCCACGCTGGCCAAACTGTCGAGACCGCTGCCGCCAAGCTGAAGGGCCTGGATATCCTGGTCAATAACGCCGGTGCGATGGTGGCCCGACGCGACTTCATGGAAGTCGACGAGGCGCTGATCGACGCGGTCTTGGACCTCAACGTCAAGTCTCTGATCGCCGCGTCGCAGGCCGCTGTCCCGCATATGGAGAAAACGGGCGTCGGCGCCATCGTCAACCTGGGCTCGATCGCTGGGTCCGACGGCGGTAGCGGTACCGTGGCGCACTACGCTTCGGCTAAGGGCTATGTCCATACGTTGACCCGATCGATGGCGCGCGGACTGGCGGTTAAAGGGATCCGCGTCAATGCCATTGCCCCCGGGGTCATAAACACACCCTTTCACGCGGCAACACCTCCCGAAATTCTCGACCGCCTGAAAAGCGCGATCGTCATGGGACGGCTTGGCACCGCTGAAGACTGTGTCGGCCCCACGCTGTTTCTCTCCTCTCAGGAGGCCAGCGGTTACATCACCGGCCAAGTGCTGCATGTCAATGGCGGGCAATACATGGGCTGACAACGCTTGGGCAGACCGCCGGTTTTCCCACTAAGAAAGCGGAACACGAAGATGACTTCCAGAAAACAAACTCCGCCCTCTTCCGGGCACAATTTGTCGCCGGAGGAGCTTGCCCGTTTACGCGACCGGGCCCAATTCGTCCGACTCGAAACCATCCGCCTGATCGAGATCGCAAAGACCGGGCACTATAGCTCGGTCTTTTCAGCCGCCGAGATTTTTGCGGCCCTATATTACAGTGTGATGCGGCTGCATGAGACCGATCCGGATTGGCCTGACCGGGATAGATTTCTGATGGGCAAGGGCCACGCGGCCGTTGGTCTGTTTCCCATTCTCGCCGATCTCGGTTTTTTGGATCGCGAAACGCTGAACGGCTACACCCGTCTGGGCAATCCCCTGGGCGACCACCCCGACATGCGCAAGGTGCCGGGAGTGGATTTCAGCTCGGGCTCGATTGGACATGCTCTTTCGAATGGGGCCGGAATCGCCATTGGCGGCCGGATGCAGGGGCGCGACTTCACCACCTTCGTGATGCTCGGTGACGGCGAGATGCAGGAAGGGCAGGTCTGGGAAGCGGCGCAGTTCTCCGCGCATCACAAACTGTCGCGCCTGATAGCCATCGTCGACCGAAACGGCTTTCAACTGGACGGGGCGGTGGACGACGTGATCGGCATCGAGCCTCTGGACGAGCGCTGGCGCAGTTTTGGTTGGGAGACCCATGTTGTGAACGGGCACGACCTGACTCAGCTTACTCCGCTCCTGCAACGGTTGAAGGCCGATCCCACCCGGGACCGTCCCGCATGCGTGATCGCGCGCACCCTGAAGGGTAAGGGCGTCTCCTACATGGAAACAGAGCCCGGCTGGCACCTCGGGTATCTCGACCCCACCGATGCCGAAGCCGCAGTCGCCGAAATCAAGAGCCGGGAGATCTGAAGATGAGAGCCGAGCTTAAGTCCCCAAATTCCTGGCAGTACCGCGGACTGAACAAGAATAATCCGGGCCTGCACTTCCTGTCCGATGCGCTGATCGAGCTGGTCGAAGCGGGCCATCCGATCATGGCCGGATCGGCCGACTTGCAGTACTCCAACGGCTTGAACAAGTTCGCGGAGCGCTTTCCCGAGCGCTACATCCAATGCGGAATCTCCGAACAGAACATGGTGTCCATGGCCGCCGGACTGGCGACCACCGGGCAGATGCCTTTCGTAGCGACATTCGCCTCCTTCCTGGGCCTCCTGTGTTGCGAGCAGATCCGCATGGATGTGGCCTACTGTGCCCAACCGGTGCGATTGATCGGCCACCACACCGGCATTTCCATGGGGTTCTACGGCACATCGCACCACGCGACCGAGGATATCTCGACAATGCGCGCGATCGCTGACCTCACGGTAGTTTCTCCCGCCGACGGCCCTCAATTATTCGCCGCGGTCAAGGCTTCAGCGGATTGGGATCAGCCGATCTACTTCCGCACCGGCCGCGGACGCGAGCCCGATGTCTACGACAAGACAACGCCCTTCACCATCGGCAAGGCGATCAGGCATGGAGGGGGAACAGAGGATGACATCACGATCATCACCTGCGGTCTAACGGTGCAATCTGCGCTTGACGCCGCGGAGTCGATGCGTGCCGACGGGATTTCAGTCGGGGTCATCGATATGGCGACGATCAAGCCGCTCGACACAGACGCGGTGCTGGAGGCCGCGTCACGCTCGCGCATACTGATGACCGCCGAGGAACACAACATTGTCGGCGGACTGGGCGCGGCCGTCGCCGAAGTGCTGGCGGACGAAGGCTGTGGCGTGCGATTGGTGCGCCACGGCATTCTCGATGAATACAGCCTGATAGCACCGCCCGCTCATCTCTATGCACACTACAAGCTGGACGCTCGTGGCATTGAAGAAGTAGCCCGGGACGCGATACGCCGGATCTAATCCGCACGACAGCTCCTTCCAGGGAATGGCTCCTCTAGAGAATCGGCGCGGCCATCTCCGGTTCGCCATTCAATATGTCTCGCAAGGTAATCAGCGCACTTTTCAACTCGGCGCGCGAGCGTGCCGCGCCCAAGCCGAGGCGGATGGCAAAGGGATCGGTGGCACGGCCGATGAGGAACGGTTCGGCGGAGATAATCAGCAGGTTTCGACGATACGCGGCGGCCACAACATCTTCCGCTCGGAACGGCTCGGGTATTGGAAACCAGAAATGAGGGCAGGCCCGCCGAATCGTAGGCTCGCCGCCTACCCCGAGGAAGCGACGGGCCAACACGCGCCGCTCGGCAATCTCTTCCTGTTGCCAAGCCACGAGTCTCTCGGCAGTCCCGTCTTCAATCCAACGCCGGGCAAGTTCTGCCATCAGCGGACAAGCCATCGTCGTGGTAGCGTAGATCGCACCGCTGTCCGCGACCTCCTCCACGTCCGGCATGACGAGGTAGGCTATGCGCAGACCGGCGCTAACGGCTTTACTGAAACCGCAGATGTATTGGACTCGTCCGATTCCCAGGCTCGCGATTGGCGGACGCGGCTTCGGCATAAGCAGATCGAAGAGTCCGTTCTCGACAATCGCGACATCGTTGTCCCGCGCGCATTTGGCGATCTCTTGCCGGCGTTGTGCCGACATGACGATGCCAGTGGGATTCTGCAGGTCGGGAATGCAATACAGGGCCTTAACGCCTGGTTGGCGGCAAGCTTGCGCAAAGCTGTCAATGCGAAGCCCCTCGTCATCCAACGGTAAACCGACGAGGCGCACTCCGAGAAAGCGGGCCAGAGCCTTCATGCTCGGATTAGTCACGCTTTCCGTGAGAACAGTTTCTCCCGGTCGCGCGAAGTTGCGCAAAGCGATGCCGATCGCATGTTGTGTCCCGTTGCAAATGATGAGCCGGTCGGGCGAAACATCCAGCCCGTGGCGACGAGCCCAGGCAGCACCGGCGGTGCGATGAGGATAGGAGCCAATGCTTGGGCCATATTCGAAGTGACTTGCCAATGAGCTGTCGCGGGACAGCTCGGCGAAGGCATGCGACAGAGCCTCCCTGTGCAGGTCGCCACTCGCCGGCTGATTAATCGAGAGATCGATCCGCTCCCGCGATCGCTCGGCGATGGCTTGCAATGCCGGTCTATCGGATTGGCGCCGTATAAAACTGCCACGCCCAACTTCCCCCCGGACATAGCCCCTGCGAGCCAGTTCGCTGTAGGCGCGACCGACAGTGGCGACCGCGACACCGAGCAGGTGGGCCAGGTTCCGTTGGGTGGGTAAGCGTTCGCCAGCGGCGAGTCGGCCTGAGTTTACCTCCTCCGCCAACCACTCAACGATATCCCGATAGTTGCGCAGCTCGCCGGACGGGAGTTGTAGCTCTGTTGTCATTAGTACATTGCCTAACTTGTACTTAGCACAATAAACACATTGATATAAGCCAATCCTCCCTTCAAGCTTAGTACAAGTTGCGGCCAATTACCACTTAGGGGGCCGGCATGCTGCCGGCGAGCAACGGGATGAAACGGGCAGGTGCCATGCCTCAGTCCAGAAGCGGCTGCGATGCAGGCGCAGCGACACAGACCGGAGCAGAGCTACGCTTGGAGGGTGTCAGCAAACGCTTTGGCTCGGTGCAGGCCCTTCAGCCGACTTCGTTATGTATCGAGGGTGGATCGCTGGTCTCTCTGCTTGGGCCATCGGGCTGTGGCAAGACAACCACGCTGCGCATAATTGCAGGATTCGAAGCACCAGACAGCGGTGCGGTCTGCGTGGACGGCCAAGACATCACCCGGCAGCCGCCGAACCGGCGCGGATTGGGCATGGTGTTTCAGAACTACAGCCTATTTCCGCATATGACGATTGCCGAGAACATCGGCTTTGGTCTCGAGATGGCCGGTGTATCTACGGCCCAGCGTTCCGAGGATGTCGAGCGGATGCTTGACCTCGTTCGGTTGCCGGAAATTGGGACTCGCTATCCCAAGCAACTATCGGGCGGGCAGCAGCAGCGGGTCGCCCTGGCCCGGGCAATCGTAACAAATCCCGCGGTCCTGCTTCTAGACGAACCCCTGGGAGCGCTCGACAAGAACCTGCGTGAGAGCATGCAGTTCGAGCTGCGGCAGTTGCAGCAGCGGCTTGGAATCACAACCGTGCTGGTCACTCACGATCAGGAAGAGGCGCTGACCATGAGCGACAAGGTCGTGGTGATGGATCATGGCAGGGCCGTGCAGATCGGATCACCCGACGAGATCTATGAGCGCCCGCGCACGCGTTTCGTTTCGGACTTTCTTGGAACGTCGAACATCATCGAAGCCACGATCGTCAGCGGCCCGTCCGACGGCCTTTGCCGTGCGACGACCGCCGGCGGCCATGCCGTCGATCTCACGGTCGCCGACCATGTTTCGCCCGGCAACGGTGAGCTTCTGACCGTTGCAATCCGGCCGGAGAAGACTTGGCTGAGCCGCACGGCGGACGGAGGCGTCAATTCGCTCTCGGGCACAGTCACCGATCACGTGTTCCGCGGTAGCTATCACGCATTCCAAGTCATGGTGCCGGGTCTCGAGGCGCCGATGATCGTCTACCAGCAAGCTCACGACGTCGACGGCGAAATCTATGAATCCGGAGAGCGCGTTGCGGTGTGCTGGAAGCCTGAAAACGGCGTGACCCTCGAAGAGGATGCAATATGAAAGGTCATCGCATAGGTATCGATGTCGGCGGCACCTTTACCGACTTCGTTCTGGCGGCAAGTACGCACGGCCGGCTGGTTTACCACAAAGAGCCAAGCACGCCGGATGATCCTTCTCTGGCCGTAGAGCGCGGCATTCAAGCTCTGCTCGCAGCGGAGGACCTTCAGCCAACCGCAATAGATCTGGTGGTCCATGGCACGACCATCGCGCTCAACACAGTGATTCAGCGCAAAGGTGCGAAACTTGGGCTCGTTGTGTCGAAGGGCAACCGCGACGTGTTCGAAATCGCGCGCTGCCGCATGCCCAATTCATACAACTTCTTTTTGAGCAAAGAAGAGCCGCTGGTCGAAAGAGATCATGTCTTCGAGATCGAGGCCCGAATGCTGGCCGACGGCACGATTCGGCGCAGACCAAGCGAAGAGGAACTGGATGCGATTGCCGCTCGGCTCGCGACGACGGAGGTCGAAGCGGTCTCGGTCATGCTGCTGAACTCCTATATCGACCCGTCGCTCGAGGAGGAAGTGGCCAAGGGACTGGAGCGCAGGCTTGGCGGCGTACTGGTTACACGCTCTTCGGAGATCTGGCCGGAGATCCGCGAATACGAACGGGCCATGGCGGCGACGCTTAACGCCTATGTACATCCCTTGATGAACGAATACCTGTCGCTGGTCCTGGAAAGGTTGCAGAACCTTCAGATCACCGCTCCCCTTTACATTACCACATCCAACGGTGGAACGATCAGCGTGGAGTCTGCCCGCAAACGCCCGGTCGAAACCCTGTTGAGTGGGCCGGCATCAGGAGTCGTTGCAGCAAGCCGGGCGGTCCGAGCCGTTGATCAGCCAGACGCTATTACGTTCGACATGGGGGGCACCAGCAGCGACATAGCTCTGATCGTGGATGGAGATCCCGGTTACACGACGCGCACCGATATCGGTGACCTGCCCTTGATGCTGCCGGTCGTCAATGTGGTCTCGATTGGCGCCGGCGGCGGTTCGATCCTCTGGGTCGATGAAATGGGTATCCTTAAAGTTGGCCCGCGTAGCGCCGGGGCGGCCCCCGGTCCAATTTGCTACGGATTTGGCGGTACCGAACCGACAATCACCGACTGCTATCTCGTCCTCGGTTACCTCGACCCGGACGGCTTCCTTGGCGGCCGAATACATCTTGATCACGACCGTGCGTATGCCGCGTTGGATAAGATCGGCAGCGCGATCGGGTTGGAAGGCGATGACCGAGCGGCAAGAGCCGCGGAGGCCGCGGTGCGTATCGCTACGGCCAAGATGGCGACAGAGCTGTTTAAGATTCTGGCACAGAACGGACTCGATCCGAAGGCCCTTTCCCTCGTTCCTTTTGGCGGAGCCGGCCCAGTCCACGCTAATCTCCTGGCCGCGGAAGCCAAGCTGGTCAGTGTTCTGGTTCCACCCGCGGCTGGAACGTTCTGCGCATTCGGTGCCCTGGTCGCCGATTTGAAGCGCGATTTCGTGCGTAGCTTGCGGAGAACCTTGGACGATGGAGAAACCGGCAGTACCGATCTATGGACCATTTTCTCGGATCTCGAACGTGACGCCGACATGTGGATCGGTGGCGAAGGAAACCTGCTAAACCAAACCCGCATCGAGCGGAAAGTAGACGCCAGGTACAGCGGACAAGCATTCGCCCTCAATGTTGAAGTCGCTGAAGCTGTATGCCACTCGGGCGATCAGGCCGCTGTTATCGAGTCCTTTCACCAAGCGCACGAGCGCCTCTACGACTTTCGCGATACCGAAAGCAAGGTCGAGGTGACGGCCGCCCGTGTTCGCGCCGTCGGACAGGTTGTGCCCATAGAAATGCCGCGGCTCGGCTCGACGCGGGCCCTCCCTTCGCCCGCGGGGCGCAGGTCCGTGTTTCATCAAGGCCGATGGATCGAGGTCTCCACTTACCAGCGCGCCGATCTCGTCGCCGAGCAAAGCTTCAAAGGGCCATGCATCATCGAGCAAAGAGACTCCACGCTCTGGGTCCTTCCGGGCTGGACGGCCTCTGTCGATCAGAACGCCAACATTCTTATCGAAAGGCCGTAACCATGCGCCTGGACCCCGTGCTTCTGGAAATTCTCAACAACAAGACCACCGCCGCTACCGAGGAGATGGGTCTGGCCCTGCAGCGCACGGGGCGCACCCTCTATGTCAAGGAAACCGCGGACTTTGGCGCCGCGCTCGCGACCGTGGAAGGGCACTTCTTCGCCTACCCCAAGACCATCGGCGTATCGGGGTTCCTCGATCTTGATTGCGGCCCAACGATCGCGGCCGTTGAGGAACTCGAACCCGGCGACGTGATTATCACAAACCATCCCTATGAGTCCGAAGGCTTGGCAACGCACGGACCCGACCTGCATCTCCTGAAGCCCTACTTCCACGACGGCAAGATCGTCTGCTTCGGCTGGTCATTTATCCACTCCTCCGACGTTGGCGGCCGAGTTCCCAGCAGCATTTCCCCCGTCAGCAAACAGCTCTTTGAGGAAGGCTTCATGATGCCGCCGATGAAGCTGATGCGGCGTGGGGAATTCAATGCCGACCTGCTGCGCTTGTTCAAGGCGAACTGCCGCACGCCGGACGACAACATGGGTGACATCAAGGCAATGCTCGCCGCCCTCAATGTCGGGCAACGCCGCGTCGCGGCAATCATCGAGCAGCATGGCATCGAATCCTTCGAAACAGGCCAGCAAGACCTGATCGAGTATGCCGCCAGGAAAGCCAAGGCGGTTTTGAAGCAAATCCCGAATGGCACGTACCACTTTACCGACTACCTGGACGACGACGTTGTCAGCGATCTTCCCATACGACTGCGAGTCGCCCTGAAGTCCAAAGACGGGCAAATCACTCTGGACTTCACAGGTAGCGACCCGCAGGTCGAGGCGGCTTTGAACGTTCCGACGATGGGAAAGCGTCACGCATGGCTCACCGTGCGTCTCGGAGCCTTCATCCTGAGTCATGATGAAACGATCCCCTACAACAGTGGAATCTTCTCGGACATAGACGTGGTCGTTCCCCACGGCAGCCTTCTCAACCCCCGGTTCCCTGCCGCTGTCGGCGTTCGCCATGCTACAGCGATCCGTGTCAACGATTTGCTGAACGGCGCATTGGGCATCGCTCTCCCCAGGACAATGCCGGCTTGCAGCGGTGGAGTCATGATCCCACTCGTACTGGCCGAGGACGACCCGCAGTCCGGTCAATCCAAGGTCAGTGTCGTGGAACCCATGGTCGGTGGCACCGGAGCAAGGTTTGGCGCGGACGGTGTCGACGGACGCGACAGCAGTATCTCCAACATGGCCAATAATCCCATAGAGATGGTGGAGGCGGATTCCGGAGTTGTCGTGCAGGAATACGCTCTCAGAAGCGACAGCGGAGGTGCGGGTAAGTGGCGGGGCGGGGTTGGCCTCAAGTTGACCGTGGAGGTTCTGAATCACGGGGGGCAAATTCTGGCGCGCGGTATGGAACGCTTCCGATTCGGGCCTTGGGGCCGACACGGCGGAAAGGCCGCATCGCTTGCCCGCACCGTCCTCAATATGGATTCCAATCACGAACATGAAATCGGAAAGATCGACGTTCTCTCAATTGCCAAGGGTGATCGTTTGACCGTGATGACCCCGGGCGGCGGTGGTTTCGGCGACCCCTTTCAGCGTGATCCTGCCCTGGTCCTGCAAGACGTGCGTTTGGGTTTTGTCAGTGAGGAAGCGGCGCGTGCCGACTTTGGCGTCGCCATTCGCGGCGGCGTGATCGACACAGCGGAAACCCGCCGCCTGCGAGAAAACGGTCGCAGTGAAAACGAGAACGGCCACGACTTCGGCGAAGCCCGGAATGCTTGGGAGGCCGCGATCGACGCTGCTTCCATGGACGAATTGAACAGGATTCTAATCCGCTTGCCGACGTCGCTTTGCCAACGTCAGCGCCAAGATATTCTGACCGCAGTGGCCCAAGATCTGAACTCTGCTGACGGCGAAACGTCACTGCCGCGTATCGGCCTGGCCGGTAGGCTCGCGGCGCTGCGCCGACTGGTCGAAAAGGAGTGTCCGCCCAGAGAGGTTTGAACCACATTCGAGGCAACTCGAAAGTGGTCGCCCTACGTCCACTAACCAATAAAACTTAGGGAGACTGTGCAATGCAAAACACAACACGGCGACAGATTCTCAAGGGGGCTGCCGGACTTGGCCTCCTAAGTATGGCCCCATACAAAAAGCTTCTCGCACAAACATCACAGATCACAGTGACCAGCTTTGGCGGTATTTGGGAGGAGGCCGTCCGCGATATCTTTGTCGCTGAATTCACGAATCGGACAGGCGTCAGCGCGGAAGTGCAGATCGGCGGTCCGTCTCAATGGATGAGCCAGATCGAGGCAAATCGCGAGACACCCCCCATCGATGTCTTGGTCAACACAATCGACTTAGCGCTGATCGCGGGCGAGACCGGTCTGGTCGAAAAGATCACCACCGACAAAGCGCCTAATCTTGCGAAGATCCCGCAGCGCTTTACCGATGTTGTCGATGGCTGGGGCACCTGTTTCGACTATGGTGCGGCGGGACTCGCCTACAATCGCGAGCGCTTGCCAAATCCACCGAAGAGTTTCGCTGAGTTCGTGGATCGCTGCGCGGCAGGTGAGTTCGTGGCTTCGTTGCCAAGTATTGCCTATTCGCCGACCCCGCAAATCCTGCTCTGGTCGTTTGCGGACGTCTTTGGCGGTGATGTCAACAATCTCGACCCGGCCTTCGAAGCGATCCAGCGGATGCGCGACAACGTTGTCTTTTATGGCGGGGCAACGGAGTTTCTCAACCACCTGGCCAGCGGCGAAGCCGACATCGGAATCTACTGGGACGGCCGGACTTGGGCCTATTACGATACAGGCGCGACCTGGATCGATTTCATAAATCCGACTGAGGGCGCGGTCATGAATCCGGTCGTCGTCCAGAAGGTTGTGAACTCACCGGATGTAGCCTGGGACTACATCGACGTCATGCTCGACGCCGCCCCACAGACACGCTTCGCCGAGGTCCTAAATTACGGCGTAACAAACGAGGATGTCGTTTACCCGCCGGAGCTTGCCAAGCGAATCACGGATTGGGAAGCGACGCGCTGGCCGCCGTTCGCGGAGTTTGGCCCCCTCATTTCCCAGTGGGTTGACCGCTGGAATCGCGAGATCGGGACATAACGCCTTAGATCCGTGAATCGAAAATGGCGACGGATGTGGAAAAGACCAACGCGCTGAGGAAATCAGCACCGAACGTCAATCGTTCCCTGCCTCCCTATAGCCCGGTAGGCCTGCATTGGGTTTGGCCTGCCGGGCTCTTTCTTTGCGCGTTCTTTCTGGCGCCTCTGGTGGAAGTGGGGCGGCGCAGCTTTGAAGCCTCCCGCGGCGCCGATGCCGGTTTCCTGCTCGTCCAGTACGACCGGTTGCTGTTTGACACCTTCTACCTTGGGGTTATCGGCGAGACGATCGGTCTCAGCCTCGTCACGACAATTGCCTGTGTGCTAATCGGATATCCCGTGGCCTACTTCCTGGTGCGCCACGCCGGACGCTGGCACAGCTTGATTATCTTCTTGTTGATCACGCCGTTGCTGACCTCGATCATCATGCGGACCTATGGCTGGAGAGTGATCCTGGCGCGGCGGGGATTGGTCAACGAGACCTTGATGGACCTCGGGCTGATCGACACACCGCTGCGCTGGCTGAACAGCCCGGAAGCGATCGTCATTGGCCTTGTGCATGTGCTTGTACCTTTCATGGTGCTCTCGATCGCGGCGGTTCTTCAGGGAATAGACAGATCGCTGGAAGAGAGTGCCCGAAGTCTGGGCGCCAGCCGCCCACGCACTTTCTGGCGAGTCACCCTGCCGCTGAGTCTGGACGGAGTCGGAACCGGTGCAATTCTTGTCTTCATGCTGGCCAATGGCAGCTTTGTAACGCTGCTTCTGCTCGGCGGTGGGACGCTTCAAACACTGCCGCTTCTGATCTATCAGCAGTTCAACATCACCCGAGATTTTGCCTTCGCCGCCGCGATGAGCAACGTGCTACTGGTTCTTGCTGTCGCCTGTCTCTACCTGCAGCTCCGGCTGATCAAACGCCGGGGGGTGATCGGATGAGCTTAGGATCGCAAAACGCGCCGACCGGCGAACGCCAGGAGCGTGCCATTCTTGCGATGATCGTCATCGCCTTTTTCGTCTTTATGCTGGCGCCGATCCTCATCGTCGTGGTGGTTTCCTTTACGGAGGTCGACTACGTCGCGTTCCCGATCACGGGGTTCTCGTTTCGCTGGTTCCACCGGATCATCGAATACCGGCCCTTCATTGATGCATTGGGCGTGACGATCCAAGTCGCGTTTCTGTCCACGGCACTGGCCTGCCTCATCGGCGTGCCTGCGGCTCTTGCTCTGGTTCGCAGCCGCTCCGGCAGTGCGGAGGCCTTGATGACGTTCCTCCTGTCGCCATTGTCAATGCCTATGATCGTCCTCGGTCTCGGCCTGTTGTTCTATCTGTCTTGGCTGGGTCTCGGCATTTCCATGACCTCGCTGGTGATCGCTCATACAATCGTCAGCCTGCCCTACATCCTACGCACCGTGGCCGGGGTCTATCGCGGCGTGTCCCGCGACTTCGAGGAAGGCGCTGCCATACTCGGTGCGAACCGCTGGCAGATTTTCCGCCGGATCACCTTGCCGCAGATCAAGCCCGGTATCTTCGCCGGGGCGACCTTTTCAATCTTGATCTCCGTCGACAATCTGCCGATCTCCTTCTTCTTCGGCAGCACAACCACCAACACATTGCCCGTCGTCATGTTGAGCTATCTCGAGCATCAATTCGACCCCTCGATAGCCGCCCTCAGCACGGTGCAGTTGGTGATTGCTGTCGTCGGCCTCGCAATTGTCGAGCGCCTCTACGGCTTGCGCCACATGGGGACTCCGACATGACCGCCGGACGTGTCCGGGTCGCGGCGCTGGGCGCACGCAGCCTGTTGGGTCAGTATCTGCTGCAGCGTCTCGGCGGGCACGATATTTTCGAGATCGCTGCAGTTGCCGACCTAGATGTCGACGAGGGGCGCAGGTATGGCGAGGCGGTGACCTGGCGGCACCCCCTGCCGATGCCGGAGAGCTTACGCGCTATGCCGCTGCTTCGCTGCGACGATGCGCTCGATTGCGACATCGTGCTTTCTCTGCTGCCGGACGGGCGGGCTGGTGCCAGCGAGCGCCGCCTGGCGGACCTCGGGCACACGGTCATCACACACGCGGAAGACCTTCGCCTCGCGGAAGATGTCCCGCTGATCCTGCCGGAGGTAAACGGCAGCGAGGTAACCCATGCCGGCGACTTGGGCGATCGCAGCTTTCCCGATGGCATCGGTGCGGGACGGCGCCTCTATGCAACGCCCAACTGCACGACGGCTCTGCTGGGCTTGCCGCTCCGGGCACTTGATCAGGCCTTTGGAATCGAGGCGGTGACCGTAACGGCCTTGCAGGCGGTCTCCGGCGCGGACCTGCCCGGTCTACCATGGTTCTCAATTCACGACACCCTGATGACAGACCTGCAAGGCGAACAAGCGGCTCTGGAATCGGAAACGGGACGGCTGTTCGGCGCCGCTTTTCCAATTTCGGTGCAGGCGATCCGCGTACCTGTAACCCGGGGCCATTCCTTGGCGATATCGGTAGCGCTACGCGAGAAGGCGACGCCGGATGAGGCGCAAGCGGTGCTCGACACTTTCGACGGCGGCGGGCCGGGCCAGTGCCTCTCCTCGCCGAGTCAACCGATCAAGGTTGTCACAAGACCACCGGCCGCGTGGCGTGAGACCTTCGATCACGGCGCCGGCGACACGGTCTTGGTCAGTGCGCTGTCGCCTTGTACGGTCGCGGACCTGCGGTTCGTCGTCAGCGGCGACAATCTCCAAAGAGGGGTCGTGACGACTCTGCTGACCACCGCCGAGCTTGTTACATTTGGCGGCAATGCCGTTTCGGGATGAATGAACCGCGGACAGTTGCGACGGCCCTCGACCATGTGGTTCTTTTGGTTGGGGATCTCGATGCGGCGGCTGAGACGTTTACACGACTGGGATTCACCGTCACGCCGGAATCCCAACATTCCATGGGGAGCCGCAACCGATGCATCATGCTGGCGGATCAGAGTTATATCGAGCTCCTCGACATCGGAGAGCGACACGGTGGGGACGGTGACTTTCAAAAGCTGATGGCGCGCGGCAATCGAGTGGCCGGCCTCGCCTTCCGCACATCCCTGCTGGAGCAGACCCGCGAACTTCTCGCAGAGACCGGCATCCCGACCCGAGAGATTCAACGTTTCAGCCGGCCAGTCGAAACCCGCTGTGAATCAGCGATTGCAGAGTTCGCGGTCTGTCACATCCCGTTGGATGTAAGCGAAGACTACAAGCTCTTCTTCTGTGACCATCTGACGCCCGACCTGCTTTGGACATCCGGCGCCACAGTGCACCCTAACGGCGTGGAGGCCATGGCCGCTGTGCGTCTCGCCGCATCCGCTCCGGGAAAGTTCGCCGCATGTCTCGGCGGCGTTCTGGGCGTTGATCGGGGCAGCCAAACCGAGACTTTGCTGGATGGAGCCGGACGAATGATCTGCCTGGAGCAAGGCGAGCCTGCGTCAAGCGTCACCACATTGAGGTTGACCACACCTGATCACAAGGCCCTTGTTGGCTGCTTGCGGGCCAATGGCATCGCGTTCCGGATTTGTGAGAATGGCAGCCTGGTGATTGTGGAGGTGGACTCGTTAGGATTCCGCTTGGTCTTCACATCGGTTTCGCCGAAGGAGGGCACGAAATGACAGATATTGGCAGCCGCGCCGTGTCCATAGGAAACCCGTCGCCGAACGAGGCGCTGCGTTCGGACTGGGACCGTCGTGCTGAAGCTCTCTTTCCAGGCGGTGGAATCAGCGGCTATGCGCTGCCGCGAGATGCCCGTTTCGTTTTCCAGCGCGGCGTTGGATCCCGGCTGCAGAGTGTCGACGGCCGGTGGTTCGTTGACTACGTAGCAGGCGCCGGAGTCAACATCCTTGGGTACGGCCATCCTGCGGTCAAAGAGGCGGTACGGCGCCAGATCGAGACGGGATATCATTCCTTCGGCGCCCTAAGCGATGCCACCATAGAGCTCGCCGAGAAGCTTGTGGACATTGTTCCTTGCGCTGAAAAGGTCGTCTTTACGACCACCGGATCGGAGGCGATGCTCTACGCGATGCGCATCGCGCGCGCTGCCACCGGTAAGGATCGCATTTTGAAGTTCGAGGGCGCATACCACGGCAACCACGATTATTCAGCGATCAGTATGTTCCCGAAGTCGCGGGCGAACTACCCTATGGGCAGTCTGGACAGCGGCGGAATCCCGGAGGCGTTGGCAGAAACCGTACTCGTTGCGCCCTATAACGATCTGGAGGCTACCACGCGTATCGTGGAGGCGCATGCCGGCGAACTCGCCGCGATCGTGGTCGAGCCGCTGCAGCGCGTCATTGTCCCAAAGCTGGATTTCCTACAGGGCTTGCGTGCACTTTGTGACCGGCTTGGTATCGTCCTGATCTTCGATGAGATTGTGACCGGCTTCCGCCTGTCTCTTGGCGGCGGGCAGGCCTACTTCGGCGTGACTCCGGATCTCGCCGGATTAGGTAAGATCCTGGGCGGCGGCGGGCCGCTCGGATGTGTCGCGGGCCGCGCCGATTTGATTGATGTCTGTGATCCGCACCGCAAGGGTCAAGGTGACTATGCTTATGTCAACGGCACGTTGCATGGCAACGCGGTCGCCGCGGCAGCTGGTCTGGCGACTATCGCCGAGTTGGAGCAACCGGGCTTCTATGAAGACCTCCACGCCCGCTGCGACCATCTGTTAGCCGCGCTACGCGACGTCGTGGCGCACCACGACCTCGGCGCCATTGTGGCCGGGAAAGCGTCGTTCTGGCAGTTTTTGTTCGTCGATCGCGAGCCGCAGAGCCATGCGGACGTCATGGAGGGCGACAGCGCCCGCATGATTGCGCTCGATCTCGAACTCCTGCGAAACGGCATCCACGTCTTGCCGGGGATGCGCCGCTTCAATTCAGCCGCGGAGACGGCCGAAGATCTGCAGCTCACTGTCGACGCCCTTGATCGCGCCTGTCATGTCTTGAGGGGGACGGCTACACCCTAGGCAGTCAGGCACCTGGTATCTGCGCACGCGTGCTGTTGGCGTTTGCCGTGCGCTTGGCCTTTGGAGGCAGGAATGGAGAAGGAACCTTGGAATTGGTCCGAACAGGACTGGCGTAGCAGCGTCAACAGAGTCCGTGCCGGCCGTTCTTTGCTGCCGGCAAAGTGGCCCGGCGGCGCGGAAGTGGCGGTCGCCCTCTCGTTCGATTCCGATCACGAAACGAATGAACTGCGCGATGGCGGTGCCTCGATCGGGCGTCTTTCCTGGGGGCAGTACGGAAATCGCCGGGGCGTGCCGCGGATACTCAAAGCGCTGGAAAGCGCGAAAGTCCCAGCGACCTTTTTTGTTCCGGCGGTTTCGGCTCTTTTGCACCCAGAGGAGCAGGTCGACATTGTCGCGCGCGGTCACGAAGCGGCGCTGCACGGTTGGATCCATGAGCTCAACTCCACACTGCCGATGGAAGCCGAACGCGACCTCATGCTGCGCTCCGCGGACACACTGGAGAAGGTGACAGGCGTCCGGCCGGTCGGTTTGCGTACACCGAGTTGGGACTTCAGCAATGCGACACTCTCGATCGCACGTGAGATGGGGTTGCTCTACGACTCCTCGCTCATGGCCGATGATGACCCTTATGAGTTGTTGGAAAACGGTGAGCCGACCGGAATTGTCGAGTTACCGGTGGAGTGGATTCGCGATGATGCGGCATACCTCCTGATGCACCGCTTTCAGGCCCTGCGCCCCTACACACCGCCGGAGGCCGTGCTTGATATCTTCAGGCGGGAGTTCGACCGGGCACGAGCAGAGGGCGGCCTGTTTCTCCTCACCATGCATCCTCACATAATCGGCTACCGCTCGAGGATCTGGATACTGGAGGAGTTGATACGCCATATGGCCGCGACAAAGGCCGTCTGGTTCGCGACACACGCCGATGTCGCGTCTTACGTCAAGGAGACTTGCCCGTCATGACTGTCGAATCGGGAGCTCTCGTGGGCGGTCTTGCTACTGCAGCGCTCTCCCACCAGCCGAAGTGGCCCTGTGCTGCGTTGGCTGAAACACATGGGTATAGCCCTGCTTATGAACGCCCTCCGTCGACGGAAAGGACCTGCCCGGAAATCCAAGACGCTTGATCGGAGGCGAGAAACAGTGTCGCGGCGGCGATGTCTTCGGGCGACCCGAGGCGGCGTGTATGTATTGATTGAACGAGGCGTTCCTGGCCGTCCCGGCCCATGGCTTCCCACTGCCGCTCCGCGGTCGGATTGGACCGCAGGAAACCGGGCGCCACCGCATTGACAGTAATGCCTTGCGGACCCAGTTCCCAAGACAGCTGCCGTACCAAACCCACCAGCGCGTGCTTGGCGGCAGCATAGGCTTGAATCCCTGTCAGGCTTGGCCGGAGTCCCGCACCCGATGCGATGGCAACGATCCGCCCTTTACCGCGACCGCGCATCAGCGGCGTCGCGGCTTGTGCGAGCCAAAAGGCGCCATCGACATTGGCTTCGAAAATACCGTGCCATGCAGGTTGATCAATTTGATCTATCGGCCGCCCGGCCTGACCGCGCGTACCGCCCGCCGCATGCACGACAATGTCGAGACTGCCTCCGGCTGCAGCCACGTCCTCGACCATGACGTGAACGGCATCACGGTCCGCCAGATCTACGGGGTAAGCTGGCAAGTCGAGTGCCGTGCCTGTCGCCTTCAATCCGGCCTCGTCGATGTCCGTGAGAAACACCTTTGCGCCCGCATCGCGCAAGGTATGAGCGATGGCACGGCCGATCCCTTGTGCAGCGCCGCTGACCAGAGCGACACGACCGTCCAAACGGATATTCATGCTTCCACCATATCCTCGACTCTGCTCACAAGATGCCAGAGACGACATTTCCAGACAAACCTAGACTGACTTGCCGTGGTAGATATCGAGACCACGCTCGGATAGTAGGTTGTCGACTTGGCGTAACGACAGTGGATCGCGGTCTGAGGTCCAACAACAGATCCAAGAACGCGCATCGCCCGCTTCAGAGACGGGAGAGGAAACAACAGAGACTCAAGTCAGCCGACTTGGCGCGATACTAGTCGGTTTCCCCTGACAATGACCTAGTGGCGTTCATTAGCTACCTAGGATCTCTAGCTCTGCGCGCTTTCGCAAGTTATAGGGTTTGCTCTGACAACGTCCGCTAAACATGGCCGTAGAAGTCCCTATGGTTTACGGCGGCCCAAGCAAAGTCCAACAGCGTCGACCAGGAGAAGACGGGCAATCCAGTTGCCATCTGTATGGCCCGGCCACACGGAGGATAGCCGGTGCATTCAAGCAGAAGTGCGCCAAGGGCTGGCTCGCGCCGCTGCATCTCAATCGCAGCTTCGACCATCTGTGCCTCCAACAGGTCAAAGTCACAACCGGCCGGGTCAGGGCGCAGTCCTTTTGTGTTCCACAGCTTGTTGGTCTCCGGATTATCCGTCGAACTGACGCAGTCATAAAAATCGAACAACCGGTAGTTCGAGCCAATTCGCGTGCCGACCGCCTCCAGGTGCTGATCGGTGAGAGACTGAAGACTGCTGGTATAGATTCCGACAGTCTTATCCGGGCCGATCAGGCTCTGGATCCAGTTGATTTGCAACAGGCTGGACATGAAGACCGGAACATGGAGAGCAGCCGCGACATGCTTCTGGAAATAGGCGAAGAACCCGCATTCGGCCGCTATCGCCCTGCAACCGTACCTGTTCTGCAAGGTTTTTGCCGCCTCGACGATCGGCTCCACGTAGGACTCCAGATCCCGATCAGGATCTTCCACTAATCCAAAGATATCCAGGTTCGGCACCACCTGATATTGAATGGGAAAACCCCAGGCACTGGCATTGCGAAGATCCCCTGGGAAGCCCGGGTAGACATCTTCCAGCAAGAGAATCCCCAATCCGGTGCCATAAGCCAACTGACCGGGCCGCGCACGGTTCTCCCGAATCAGACGATCCTTGTTTCTCGATTGCATAGTCTCTGTTCCTCAGCTTATCCAATCGGCGCGCCGCCTTCCGTGATTCGTCGGTCCGTAAATCGATCAATGGCCTCCGATTTCTCTTCGTCGAGCAACGGCGTCTCGTACTCCTGCAAAGCGCGCTTGTAGATTTCGTGCGCCCGTAGAGTCGCATCTTGAGACCCGGCTTCCTCCCACGCACCATAATTCAGCGTGTTCGTGATCATCGGGTGATAGAACGCGTCCTCATAACCGGCAATCGTTCTCTCCGTTCCGAAGAAGTGCCCCCCAGGACCGACCGAATTGATCTCCTCGATCGACAGGGTATCGTTGTTGACAGGAACTGGATCCAGCCAAGCCTTAATCATTTGAAGGATCTCAACATCAAGAATGAATTTCTCGAAAGAAGAGCATAATCCCCCTTCCAGCCACCCCGCCGCATGCATCATAAGATTCGTCCCGGACGTCACGGCCGCCCAGACGGCCCCCTGAGACTCATACATCGCTTGCGCGTCAACGGCGTTCGAGTTGTTGAAGTTTGCCGCCCGGAAAGGAAGGCCGATATGTCGGGCGAGCTGAGCACCGATCTGAACGGCCTTATTCGACTCCGGCGTTGCAAAGGCCGGCGCGCCGGTCTTCATGTCGACATTCACTGTCTTGGCTGCGGTGACAACCGGGGCGCCCGGACGAACGAGTTGTGCAAGCACGACACCGGCCAAGGCTTCCGCGTTCGACATGGCGACTGCACCGGCCAACGGCAGCGGCATCGTCGCGCCCGCCAATGAGAAGGGCGAGATGACCGGAACCTGATTGTGACGCGCCAATTCGATCACACCGGATGCCATCGCCGCATCGTATTGAAGTGGCGAGTTGGTGTTGATGATCGAATAGAGCCGCGGCATCTCGGTCAGACCGTCCCGGCCCTCATAGCCGAGCCCCCGGGCCACCAGGTCCATGCCGTCCCAGAGCCGTTGCCTGCCTTGGGAGAAAAGATAAGGCACTTTGTCGGAGAGCTTCAGCATGGTGCGCGTGCTCTCCAAGTGGCGAATCTCTACCGCGATATCATTCGGTTCGACCGGTGATCCCGCGATCATGTGAATGACATTGAAGTATTGCCCCAGCCGAACGAAATCCGAGAAATCCGCCAGAGTCCCCGACCGCCGGCCGCGCTCGATATCGGAACAGTTCGGTGGACCAAGAACCGTAGTGAACGCAAGCGCGTCTCCACCGATCTGGACGGTCTTCTCACGATCGCGTGGCGTCAAGACAAAGCGGCGCGGCGCGGTCCGTAGCGCTTCCCCTACAATCTCCTGCCCGATGCGCACGGTACCGTCGTCGGCAACGGATGCGCCGGCATCCCGGAAAATGTCGCAGGCTTCCGTGTCGTTGAAGACGATTCCAACGTCCTTGAGAATCTTGAGAGATGTTTGGTGAATTGCATCAATCTCGTCTGCCGACAGGATTTCTACGAAGGGTGACCGTAATCTCGGTTGCCCCCACGGGAGTTGATCGATCGGCTGTGCACGCCGGTCGGGAGTTCGTCGTGATCTGGTGCGACGATTGGCCATGGCTTTCTCCGTTACCTGACATCAAGACCGAGAATGCCGCGCGCCTCTTCGGGACTCGCCGGATGTCGGTCATACTGGGCACAGAGATCCGCCACACGGGCCACCAGTTCGGCGTTGCTCTCCGCGAGGCGTGATTTGTCGTAGCGGATATTGTCCTCCAGCCCTGTTCGACAGTGACCGCCCAATTCCAGTGCCCAGTGGTTCACCTCGAGCTGATGCCGCCCCAGCCCCGCAGCGGTCCATGACGCGCCCGGCAAGACCTTCTTCAATTCGGACAGTTCGAATTCAAGTATCTCCCTTCTCGCCGGCTGAGCCCCCTTGACCCCCATGACGAGCTGCACGTGCGGCGGCTTGTCCAGCAATCCTTCGGCCACCAGATCCGCCGCGTTGTAAAGCATGGCCAAGTCGAAGACTTCACACTCGGGCTTGATGCCGTTTTCCTGCATCTGCCGAGCCAAGCCTCGAATAAAATCAGGGGGGTTCTCGTTCACGAAAGTCGGGAAGTTGACCGACCCCGTGGCAAGGGAGGCCATATCGGGCCTCAGGTGCAGCATCCCGCCACGTTGGCTCAGCTCGCGCCCGCGGGCACCCGTCGAGAATTGGACAATCATCCCAGGACAATGCTTCGTGATGCCTTCCTGAACCGCGCCGAACGTCTCGGGATCGGACGAGGGCCGCTCGTTCTTATCACGCACGTGAATGTGCACCAGGGAAGCGCCGGCCTCGTAGGCGGCATGCGTAGAGTCGATTTGCTCGGACACCGTCACGGGAATTGCAGGCGTGTCGGCTTTCCTAGGAACCGATCCCGTTATGGCGACTGTGATAATGCAGGCGGTTGTCATTGCAGATCGAGCTCCGGGAGGCTATCGGGAACGGGAACGGTGTAATTCAGGTAAGCCCGGCCACCATCGGGGTAAATCGTCTGGCCGGTGAGGTAGGATGCATCGTCACTGGCAAGAAACGACACGATCGAAGCTACTTCCTCGGCCCGCCCCAAGCGCCCCATTGGCGTGCGCGAAAGAATGCGCCGATAGGCTTCGGTGTTTTCTGCAAGCCCCGCGGTAAGAGGCGTGAGTATCGTCCCGGGGCCGACCGCGTTAGCCCGGACACCGCTGGCCGCGAGGGCTATGGCGAATATCCGCGTCAGTTGATTGATACCGGCCTTCGAGATTCCATAGGGAACACGATCCGGGATCGCCAGTTCCGCCTGAGCCGAGGCCATGTTGACGATGGCGCCGCGACCCTGCGAGACCATCACCTTGCCGGCTTCCTGCGTACCCCAGAAGGTTCCCTTGAGATTGACATTCAGAACCCGGTCGAGGTCCTCTTCCGACAGCTCAAGAGCCGGTGACGCGCAGGAGGTCGCTGCGTTGTTCACCATGATGTCGAGGCGGCCGAAGCGCTCCACGGTATTCGCGACGAGCCTAAGAACTTCCGCGCGGTGACCGACATCGCACCGCATCGCAACGGCACGGCGTCCGCTATCGTCCAACTCTCGGGCAACTGCCTCGGCGGCAACACCCTGCAGATCGGATATCACGACTGTCGCGCCTTCGGCGAAGAGGCGCTCCGCACAGGCCTTGCCGATACCTTGCGCCGCGCCGGTGACAATCGCGATCTTGCCTGAATGATCCATTCGAGTTTCTCCTCGTGACGCCGGGCGCCGGCTATTCCTGCGTGGTTTCGAGCGCTCCTTGCCGCTCGATTCCGGCGAGTTTCAATTCCGCCCGACGTAGGGCCTCGAACACTTGTGGCGTGATTAAAATCCCATCCCTGCGTGCGGCGTCCCGGGCGGCCGCCGCACGCGCTCCCGGCATTCGGACCGGGGCGACGGGATCGGCAGGTGGGATGGCTTCGATTCCACGCGCAATGTCTTCGACCTTGCCGGCAACCACTTCCGCTCCACCGAAGGCTTCCGGGTCGAAAGCCAGAACCAAATGGCTGACCCCTGCGCATCCGGCGTGATGATCTTGCGGCGGGCGCACGTCCCTGCCAGGAAGACCGCCCGACAGGCCGACGCAGAGTAACTCGACCAGGAGTCCCAAGGAGGTTCCCTTTGCACCGCCCAGTGCCTGCATGGTTCCGCGAAGCGCGGCAGCAGGGTCGCGAGTCGGTCGCCCTTCTTCGTCCAAGGCCCAATCCACCGGAATCTCTTCACCCTGGGCTTCCGCCTTGCGGACGCGGGCCCGCGAGCCAACGGTCGTCGCAAAATCAATCAGTACAGCCGCGCCGTCCATTCGCGGGAACCCGGCCGCCACAGGGTTCGTCCCCAATGCGGCCTTACTGCCGCCACGTGGCGCGACCGTCGGCGACGCGTTCGACAGAACGAGCCCAATCATACCGGACGAAACGATTCGGTCGGCGTAGGCGGATGCGACACCGAAATGGCCGGACTTACGCACTGCCACGGCCCCGATACCCGCGGATCGTGCAAGCGCAATGGCCCGGTCGGTCGCGGCCAGGGCCGCCAGCACACCGGGCCCGTCGTCCGCGTCCAAGACAGCAACCCCGGAACGCGAGGAGAAAAACCGGTAGTTCGGACGCGGCCGTAGCGTGCCGTTTGCGATCCCACCGATGTAATGCGGCAGATGGGCCAAGCCGTGGCTATCGATCCCACTGGCCTGGGCATAGACGAGCAAATCTGCCATTTGCTCCGCATCGCGGCACCGCACGCCGGCCCGCTGCAAAATCCGCGCCGCGACAGCGGCAAGATCGCTGAGCGCGACGTGTTGCCCAGGAGGCGGAAGGTTCTTCGAGAGCGCCAGCATCCGATCCGCCCACTCAAGTATAAACCGGCGTGAGCCAGTTTCGCTCACGATAGGAATCACCGCTAACCGCGGCGAAATACGCCTTCTGTAATTCACGGGTTGTCGCGCCCACCGTGGCATCACCCATGTCGATCCCATCGATGGAAACGATCGGCATCACCTCCGCCGCCGAGCCGGCCAGGAACACCTCGTCGGCGGCATAAAGCTCCGTACGGTCCACCGGCCGCTCCTCCACGGCCAGCCCGCAAGCTCGTGCGAGATCTATGATGGTATCGCGCGTGATGCTTTCCAAAATGCCGCTGGACACATCAGGAGTGACCAAGCTGCCGCGGCGCATCAGGAAGATGCATGCGCCCGGCCCTTCGGCAACCTTACCGGCCTCGTTCAGCAGGATCGCATCTTCGTAGCCGTCCAACTGCGCCTGAAACCGAGCCAGACGAGCATTCGCGTAGTTGGCGCCGCATTTGATCCTTGGCGACATCGCATTGTCGGACATCCGGCGCCAGGAAGAAACCTGCGCTCTGATGCCGATTTCCACTTTCGGACTGCGGGGGCGCGGGCCGGCATAGACACACCAGCTCACAGGCTTCGGGACATGGTGCTCGCCCATCCCGTCGAGATAGGCCGTTGCCCGAATGTGGCAATTCGCACGATGGCCGTCGGCCCGCAGCAGCTCGGTGACGGCGCTCGTCACGTCAGCAACATCGAACTCGGGATCGAACCGCAGCAGCCTCATGGATTGAGCGAAGCGCTCCATATGCTCACCCAGCCGAAACACATAGAGTTGCTCTTCCTTGGCATTCCAATAGCCACGCAATCCCTCGAAGATGTTCAACCCATAGCGCATCGCGGGCGACATCAGATGCACCGTCGCATCCTCGAACGGCACGAAGTTCCCGTTCACCACCATCTGGGTTGTCCTCGGCGAGGACCTGGGCAGAGCTTCGCTCATTTGCCGGTTCCTTCCGGGTCCAGACGGAATCGTGCGAGCGCAACGCCGCCTTCCTCCTCTATTGCCAGCACAACCCTGGCACCGGTTGAAAGGCGACGCCCAGCATCGCTGTCGATCACATTGGTCAACAACCGTACTCCTTCATCGAGCTCCACGATTGTGACGTCGTAGGGGACGCGCTCCTTCAAGTGGTCGGCATAGGCACGATGATAGACAACCCAGGAGATGACTTTCCCGATTCCCCGCGCCGCCTTCCAGCCCGGGTCCGGTGCTAAGCAGTTTGGGCAGTTATCGCGCGGCGGCAGCCAGCATGCATCGCAGCCAGCGCAAAACTGATACTGCAATCGGCCTTGCGCCAATCCGTCCCAGTAGGGCTGATTTCGTTCGGTTATCTCTGGGACTGGAAAGCTCATATCGGGCCTCCCAGAATCAGAGTCGCGTGCGTGTGCATCGAACCGCCTTGATTGGAGACGATGCAGGTATCGGCACCGCCGACCTGAAGCCGGGCGTCGCCGCGCATTTGGCGGACACCCTCGATCACCAACTGCAGGCCCGGCGTCCCCGACTCGGACAGCAACCCTCCTGACGTGTTAATCGGCAGACGGCCATCTGGGCCGATTCCTTCTCCCAGCGCAAAGGCCCCCGCCGCGCCACGCGGGGCGAGTCCATAGTCTTCCATCGTTTGAAGAACCGTTACCGTGAAACAGTCATAGAGCTGTGCGACATCTACCTTGTCTGGCCCGACGCCCGCCATGTCGTAGGCTGTTGCCGCGGAAACCTCTGCCATAGTGCGAGTCAGATCGGGTCGCAGGTGCACATCCCAGCTTTCCTGCCCCTGGCCGAACCCCAGGATCGGAACGGCTTGGTCGAGGCCCAGTTCCTTCGCCCGCGCGGCGCTCGTGACGATAACAGCAGCCCCGCCATCGGAGACCAGGCAGCAGTCGTCCCGCCGCAAAGGCTCAACGACATAGCGCCCGTTCAGATAGTCGTCCATGGTCAAGACGGCGCGCAGATGCGCATGCGGATTGTCAGCCGCGTTAGCGCGGCACTGGATGGCGACTGCTCCGAAATGATCGTCCGGCGTCTCGTACCGTTGGCGATAGGCCTGATGGATCATCGCGTATCCGGCGGCCGTGGCGTACCAACCATAAGCCGCATCATCACCTCGCGGACGATGGTACACGGCACGAGTCCCGGTGCGTGGCGTATCCCCATAACATATGACGGCCATTTCCATTAGGCCGGCATCTATCGCCATCGCCGCATAGGAGATTAAAGCAATGTTGGCGGCACCACCCTGATCGAGCGACCCTCCGACTTTGGGACGCAGACCGAGCGCTTCGGCGACTTTCTGTCCATAAAGAATGGATGGCTCCGAGTTAGCCATCTTCACCAGCACACCGTCGATCATACCCTTCTCAATCCGGGCATCGGTGATGGCATTGCGAACCGCCTCGACAATAAGGTCAATCCGGTCGCGCCCCGGGTGCTTTCCAAAGGCGGTATGCCCGACGCCAGCGATGACGGCCCTGCCCCGCACTAAACGACGCCTTCCTCGGCCAGTACTGCAAGTTCCGCAGATTCAACGCCAACACCTTTAAAGACCTCTGTGTTGTCGGCACCATAGGCCGGGCTGACCCGATACTCAGCCTGGGGGGTGTCGGAGAAACGAAGTGCCGACCGGGGCACCACGATCGTTCCGTAAATGGGATGATCAACTTCGAGTAACGTACCACGCGCCTGCATGGCTTGATCGGCAATCACGTCCGTCAGGTCGCGGACAGGTGCGCTTGGAACACGATACGACACGAGTATTCTGAAGAGGTCTTCCTTAGTGAACTTTTCGGTCCACCTAGAAACGATATCATCTATTTGATCCATGCTCGCGACACGATCTCGGTTTGTGCGCATTGAAGGTTCCGTCTTGTAATGCGGGCACTCCATTGCATCCGCGAGCTGCTGCCAATGCTTGTCGCTGTTACAGATGATCGCGATGTATCCGTCGGCAGTGGGGTAAACGTTATAGGGGCAGAGGCTCAAACCGCCGTGGCGGTTTCCGGTTCTCAGCGGAATGTCATTGCGCTCCCCATAGGTCATGCCGATGTTGGAGGCCATGGACGGATACACCGCTTCCAACATCGATATATCTATTCTTGCTCCCTCGCCGGTCCGCTCGCGCCGAAACAACGCTGTGGCAATGGCACCGTAGAGATGCACACCACCGAAGAAGTCGCACAGCGCCGCGCCGGATTTCATGGGAGGACCATCGGAATTGCCGGTAATACTCATGACTCCGGACATGGCTTGCACCGTGAGGTCCATTGCCGGAAAGTCCCGGTATTCGCCGTCCTGACCATATCCGGAACCGGATGCTAGGATAATCTGCGGATTGCGGGCACGCAGGACATCGTAACCGATCCCAAGTCGGTCCATGACTCCGGGGGCATAGTTTTCGGCCACCACGTCGGCTGACTCGACCAGCTTGAGGAAGAGGTCCCGGCCCTTCTCCGATTTCAGGTTCAGGGATACGGAGCGCTTGCACGCGTTCAGCATGGCGAAGGGGACGCCCGCGCCAGAGCGCGCGTCACGTCGGCGCAGGAACTCACCGCCAGGCGGCTCAATTTTGATCACATCTGCACCGGCGAATGCCATCAGAAAAGTTGCATAGGGCCCATTGTAGATCTGCGTCAGATCGAGGACCTTGATACCCTCCAGGGGAAGAGATCCCGTCACGATCAACGCCCCTCGAATGTCGGTTTGCGTTTTTCAGCAAAGGCCTTTTTGGCCGCTTTGGTGTCTTCGGAGTGATGGAGTATCCGGTTCACAAACTGCTCCATGCGCAACCCGGATGCCAGATCCATGTCCTGGGAGCGAATTGCCAGCTCCTTGGCGGCCTGTACCGCCAGGGGCGCGTTATCCTTGATCTTTTCCGCGAAGCCACGGGCTGTCGCCATCAGGCCCCCGGCGGGGACGACACGGTTCACCAGCCCCCAGCGCGCCGCAGTCTCAGCATTCAGGGATTCGCCTAGCAGCAGCATTTCCATAGCGATGGCATAGGGCAGCTGCTTCATTACGCGCTGCGTGCCGCCATTCGCCGCAACGATCCCGCGTTTCACTTCCGCAAGGCTGAAGGTTGCCGAGTCCGATGCAACCCTTAGATCCGTTCCAAGCAGCAGGGTCATGCCGCCCCCGACGCAGAACCCATTGACGGCCGCGATCACCGGCTTCCACACCTCAAGACCCCGGTTGAGCAGTTGGTCCTTTTGTGTGAGCCACAGCGACGACAGGTCCTGGTCCCGGCCGACGAAGGATTTGATGTCCGCCCCGGCGCAGAATGCCTTTTCGCCAGCACCGGTCACGATGGCCACCCGGATGTCGTCGTCATCACGAACGCGTTGCCAGGCTTCCGACAGCAGCGAGTAGTGTTCCGCATCCAGCGCGTTGCGCCGCTCCGGTCGATTGATCGTGACAGTCGCGATGTTGTCGCTGACATCGAAATCGATGGCCATCTGGCTATTCCCGCAAAAGATCCCGGGCGAGCACCATCCGCTGCACTTCGGAGGGGCCCTCGCCAATGCGTTTGATGCGCAGCTCGCGGTACCAGCGTTCCAGCGGCATCTCCTTCGAAACGCCCATGCCGCCCAGAATCTGAACACAGCGGTCGATCACCCGGCCTGCCGTTTCAGTGGCATAGACTTTTGCAATCGACGCGTCGGTCTTTATGTCCTTGCCGAGATCGCCATTCCACGCCGCTTGCCATGTTAGCAGCCGCGCTGCCCGCAGCTCGATCTCGCTGTCGGCGATCATCCATTGGATCGCCTGCTTGTCGGCCAAGAGGGATTTGTGGACATGCCGCTGCCGTGCCCACGCGATAGCGTGCCGCAGCGCCTCCTGAGCCACCCCGATCACCCCAGCCGCATAGGGAACGCGCGCGTGAACCAACCACTTCTGGCAAATCGCGAAGCCTTGCCTCTCCTCGCCGAGACGGTTCTCGGCGGGCACGCGGACATCTTGGAAATTCACCTCATAGGGAGAATAGGACCGGATCACTTCGATCTCGCGGGTCGTGATGCCGGGCGTTTCGCGGTCGACAATGAAGGCGGTGATCCCCTCCCCACGACCGGCCTCGCCCGTCCGTGCGAAGACGATGCCCCATTCGGCCCGTGCGGCCGCTGTGATCCACATCTTTGTGCCATTGATCACATAGCTGTCGCCATCCCGCTCGGCACGGGTCTGGATTTTGCGCGCGGGGTCGGAACCGCCGGAGGCTTCCGAAATGGCAACAAAGCACTTCTTGCCGTTCTGGATGCCTTGAACGCCGTACTTCTCTTGCTGCTCGGGGTTTCCCAGCCAGATAACGCTGGGCGGATCGACACCGAAGGCACCGCATGCGGGGACATAGGCCCCCATTCGGCATTTCGCCGCTTCTTCCGCCACGATGACCTGTGCCAAGAGTCCGAGTCCACCGCCGCCGTACACCTCGGGCGACGCCAGACACCACAATCCGAGAGCCTTTGCCTTCTCCTGAAGTGGCAGCAAGTCCGCGTCGGGCAGGCAATAACAGTCATGCGGTTGCCGCTCTTCTGCCGGCCGAACCTCCTGCTCCATGAAGCGCGCCACTGTCTCGCGCAACATTGCGAGTTCCTCGGGGAGTTCCCAGGCCCCGGTCGGCACCGATGCCCCCAGCGACGAAGAGGATAGTCCTTCAGGCATTGAAGTCGCCTTTTGTATCGAAATTCGATCTTATAATTCGATATACGATACTATTGTCCATTCACCGGGCCCGATCAAGTCCAAACAGGGCGGCGCCAACCGTTTGTGTCAGGGGCTCGCCCCTCGACCAAATCCAGGTAAGACTGCTGGAGTTTCCTGACCAATGGGCCCGGCGCACCGCTGCCCAGCGGCAGGCCGTCGATGGCGACCACAGGGCAGACTTCTTGGTGGGTGCCGGTGATGAAGGCTTCCTCGGCGAGGTAGAGTTCGGTTCTGTCGACGCTCCTTTCGACGACATCGATGCCGTCGTCGCGCAGCAGCCGGATCGCGGTGTCCCGCGTGACGCTTTCCAAAATATCCGAGGTCGCATCGGGCGTGAAATACTGGCCCTTGCGAATCAGGAACAGGCAAGATCCGGCGGTCTCCGCGACTTTCCCCGACTCTGTCAGGAACAATGGATAGTCGAAGCCTTGTTCCTTGGCGTCGAGAATGCCAAGCCGGCCGTTGTGATAGTTCGCAATGCACTTGACCCGCGGCGGCATCGCTCGGTCGGCAACCCGGACCCAGGAACTGACCCCAAGGCGAAAACCGGCCTCGAATTCACGGCCTCGCCCAAGCGGCGCGCTTGTAGCGATAAAGCTGACGGGACCACGAGATCCCTGATCCCCTTTGCCGTCGATGAACGCGAGAATTCGGAAATAGGCGGTTTCGCGATGCCCATTCCGGCGCAGCAACTCCAACACCCAATCGGTAAGCGTTTCTCGTGTCACGTCCGTTTCGAAGCGCAGGATCCGCATGCCGTCAAAGAGACGTTCCACATGGTCGTCGAGCCGGAACGCAAGGAGTTGATCCTGGTCGGGATTCCAATAGGCACGGCATCCTTCGAAAACAGCAGAGGCGTATTTCACCGCCGGAGACAATGCATGGATTTTCGCGTCGTCCTCGTCGAGGATCGTACCGTTATAGCTGGCCCATCGCTGTTGTCCGCTCATGGAAAGCCCTTTTCTACTGCCTGAGTTTCAACCCATCCGGATCGTAAGGTGGGCGGTCCAGCAAAACGGCGGGCCGCTTGCGTCCCAGAACCGGAATCTCGAACCCGGCACCGGGATCTGCATCGGGAGTCTCGATGTAAGCCAGCGCCAAGCTTTTCCGAACACAAAAGCCATAGCTGCCGGACGTCGTCTCACCGACAATACGTTCATCTTTCCAAACCGGTTCCGACCCGATGCAGTCCGCATCATCCGACTCCACGGTGAAGAGACAAAGCCGCCATGACGGCGCCATTGCGCTCATGGATTCGAGGGCGTCGCGCCCGGTGAAGGGTCCCTTATCGAGTTTCACGAAGCGGCCAAGGCCCGCGTCGTAGGGCGTGTAGTCTGAGGTGTACTCCGTAAAGACGGACCCATACCCCTTTTCCAGCCGCAGGCTGTCCTGCGCCAGCGTTCCGCAGAAGGCGATCCCATACCGCTTCGCGGCTGCTCGCAGAGCGCCATAGACTTCCGCGTAACCCTTTCCAGGGCAGTAGACTTCATAACCGAGTTCCCCGGTGAAGGAGACGCGCAACACCATGGCCCGATGGCCGGCAAAAGACGTCTCCAGCCCCGTCAGCAACGGCATCGCTTCTGGCGACACATCACAGCCTGCCAGGTCGCGCATGAAGTCACGGGCGCGCGGACCGGAAATGGAAAAGCCGGCCCAACCGTCGGTCAGGTTCTCGAAGTCGACTCCGTCATCGGGCTTGGCGTCCTGAAGCAGTCGCTGGTGGAATTTGACGGCCGACCCGGACCCCACCAGAAAGAAACGATCTCGATCCAGCCTGGTTACGGTAAAGTCCGCGATCAGCCGGCCTCTTTCGTTCACCATTGGACATAAAGTGACGCGGCCCATGTTTTGCGGCAGCCTGTTTGTCACCAGGCCGTCCAACCAGCGCTCGGCGACTGGCCCGGAGACAACATACTTTGCGTAGGGAGAGGTATCGATGATACCGCCGGTCTCCCGCAATGCCCGGCACTCGCGCCCAACCGGTCCGAACCATTTCCCGCGCCGGTACGCATATCCAGGATCGCGCTCCTGCTCCGTAAGAGCAAAGTATTGTGGATTCTCCCAACCAAAAGACACGCCGAAGACGGCACCCTGATCGGCCTGCTGATTATAGCTTTCCCGCGCCCGCAAGGGGCGCCCGGATGACAGCTGCTCTTGTGGGAAATGCATGCGGAAACGGGTGCCGTAGTTCTCCTTGGACCGCGCCAGAATGAAATCCTTGGTGAAGTAGTCCCCGAAGCGCGCCACATCGAGGGACGCGAGATGCCATTCCGGTTCCCCCTCCACGATCCATTCAGCCACCGATTTGCCGAGGCCGCCACCGGACCCAATGCCTGTCATGATTCCGCAAGCGGCATAGTAGTTGCTCAGGCCGGGCACCGGCCCCAGCAAACCTGACGAATCCGGCGACCAGACCATGGGACCGTTGATAACGCTTTTAATGCCGGTCGTGCCGAGCACAGGCGTCCGCTCTATAGCCCGCTCTACATTCTCGGAAATCCGTTCGAGATCGTCCGGCAGAAGTTCATGGCCGAAATCCCACGGCGTTCCTTCCACCGCCCAGTGTTTGCCGTCACGCTCATAGGTCCCGACCAGCAGCCCCTTGCCTTCCTGGCGCATGTAGTACTCGGCATCCCGGTCGGAGACGGAGGGGAGCTCTTCCTCCAAGGCTTCAATCTCAGGGATAGATTCCGTGACGAAGTACATGTGCTCCATCGGAATGAGCGGCAGATCGAGACCGGCCATCTTGCCGACTTCTCGCGCCCAGAGCCCTGCGGCATTGACAAGGTTTTCCGCGATCACCGTTCCCTTGTCGGTCACCACTTCCCAACTGCCGTCAGGCCGTGGGTTCGTCTCGAGGACCTTTGTGAAACGATGAACCTCAGCGCCAAGCTGCCGCGCACCCTTCGCGAAGGCATGGGTCATGCCGGACGGATCGAGGTGCCCCTCGTCCGGCTGATACCAAGCGCCTTTCAACTTCGAAACATCCAGCAGCGGGTGATGCTTAGCGAGATCGCCGGGCGCTACGAAGTCGAAAACGAATCCTAGATGCTTTGCCTTCGCTTCCATGATGCGAAGCTGGTCCATCCGGTCTTCCGTCTCGGCGAGATACAATGAACCCGTCGTATGGATCCCGCAGGACTGCCCCGTCTCCGCTTCGAGTTTTCTGTAGCACTCGATGGTGTAGTAATTGAGACGGGCCATGTTGGTGTCGTCGTGGAGAACACCAAACCCGGCGGCGGCATGCCACGTTGAGCCCGACGTCAGCTCGGAGCGTTCGAAGAGCGCCGTGTCTGTCCATCCCAGGTGGGCGAGATGATAAAGGGTCGAGCACCCGATCACACCGCCACCAATGACCGCTACCCTGACATGGCTCTTCATCGCACACCCTTCGAGTCCCGTCGCGTTCCCGATTGACCGCCGCCCAAACAGCGCATGAAACCGTCTTCTTTGTCAATATATGATATGATGTATCTATTTTTGCATCAATTGGATGCTGTACGCGAGATTGCTCACCAGAGAATCTGCAAAGGAGGTCGGAACCAGGAGTGAGAAATCCGAATCCGTCTTCCGGTGGATCAAGACGCTGGCCTCCTGAACGAAGCTCTGGGCGAAACAGCCGGCGGGAAACACTTGGGTGCGAACATCAAGAGGGACGGCCCGCATCAACAGGCCCACAGCGTGCGCCCCCGAAAGCGTCAGTAGCATCCGCGCATGCCCAAGGTCGGTGACCGCGCCTCGCCCTGGAGGAAGGCCCCTGCGCGCCTCACCAAAAAGGTCGGATTGAATGTAATCCATAACCAGTAATCGCTCCGGCGCGATACGGTAGGCGTGCCTCGTGGCCGTTGACTCAACCCTCTTTCCGTCCTCGGGAAACGGCAAACCCAGGGCTTCACTTGCTCCCGGGCCAACCGTTCCGGCCTCGTTAGGCCAAAACGAGAGCTGCACCAGGGCCCCGGGACGCCGGATCGCCATGCGGACCTGAGTCTCGGATTTGGTCAACTGCCGCCCCTCAGCCACGCATACGCTCCCCGTTCGGGTCGAGGAAGTACGGGTCGCGAACCCTGGCCCGGGTCGTTATTCCACGGGCCGGGTTATGTACCCTCACGCTATCTCCGTAGCGGGCACGGCCGGCCTTCAGCAGGGCCAGCGCGATGTACTGGCCGAGAGCCGGCGACCAGGTCGCGGATGTAATCCGCCCGTCTCCGGTACCTTCGAAAGGGCCAAAGGACAAGACAGCCCCCGTCGACAAGGGCTTGTCTTCTTCGGCCACAAGACCGACGAGCTGTTGACGTTCGGGCGCCTGCAGCCCCGGGCGTCGCGCCATGACGGCACCGATGAAGGGTTTCTTCGTACTGGCCATTCGACCGAGCCCTAGGTCATCGAGCGTGGTACGACCGTCCATCTCGCCGCCGGCCGGGTGCCCCTTTTCAATCCGCAACGCACCCAAGGCTTCCAAGCCATAGAGACCGGCGCCGGCGGCCCGAAGAGCCCGCCACACTTCAGACGCATCATGAGCAGGCACGTAGATCTCAAATGACATCTCGCCGGAAAAGCTCACCCGTAGAATACGGACCGGTACCTCCGCTACCTTTGTCTCGAGCACGCCAAGGAACGGGAGGGCGCTATCGTCCACGGCGTCTGTGACGACACGTGCGAGCACGTTGCGAGCGTTTGGGCCCGCCAGCACCATCGCCGCCCATTGGTCAGTCACAGCGGTCACCTGGACCTTCAAGTCGACCCAAACCGTCTGCAGCAAGTACTCCAGATGCGCCAATACGCGTCCGGCATTCGCCGTGGTCGTGGTCATGAAGTAGAGATCCGGCGCGATGCGCGACGTGGTTCCGTCGTCGAAAACGTAGCCGTCGTCGCGTAGCATCACGCCCCAGCGCGCCTTGCCGACCGGCAAACTCTTCCAGCCGTTCGTGTACACCCGATTGAGCAGTTCGCAAGCTTCGGGGCCTTCGATTTCTATTTTTCCCAAGGTCGATACGTCGGCCAGCGCCGCATCGGTTCGCACGGATTTCATCTCCCGCACTGAGGCTTCGTCGACATCTGCACCGTGCTCCCCGTAGTACCAAGCCCGCTCCCACAGTCCCGATACCGTCATCACAGCGCCTTCGCCGCGATGCTCGGCATCGAGTGGAGATCGCCGCACCAGGTGAAAACGCGGCCCGACCTCTGCGCCGGCGAGTGTTCCTAGCGACACCGGCGTGAATGGCGGGCGGAAGGTCGTCGTCCCCACGGATGGAATATCTTCCTCCAACTGTTCTGCCATCAAGGCAATAGCGAGCACGTTCGACGTCTTGCCCTGGTCGGTCCCCATGCCGAGTGTTGTATAGCGCTTCAAGTGCTCGACACTCTCGAACCCTTCCGCTTTGGCCTGGGCGACGTCCTTGACGGTCACATCGTTCTGCAGGTCAACAAACGCGTTTCTGCCGCCGCTCGACTGCCACAAAGGTTTTATCGGCGTGCGCCAATCGGGCAGAGCCCGCACCGTCGCATTTGGGATGCGTCGAAAATCACCGGCGGCGGCTCCGACCACAACGGCACCGGCACGCAATGAGCCCGGCAGAAAGGCAGCGTGTTCGGCACTCCAAACCGGTTTTGATCCAAGCTGACTGGTCAGATGCACGACGGGAGACCATCCCCCTGAAATACAGAGAAGATCGCAAGGGATTGCCTGCTGGCCGCGTGGCTCGGAAAGAATTGACGCCGAGATCCGATGCCACCCGGTGGCGCGGGTCACGACGGTCCCAAGCCGAAGGTCGATGCCTGCGGCGCTCAGACGTGCGATGTCGGCGCGCGCGACCCGAGGCCGCGAGTCGGCAACCGTCACGCGCGCACCGACCGAAGCCAGATCGTGGGCAACACTGTAGATCGAATCGTTGTTGCCGCAGCACACGACATTTCGTCCGCAGAGAACGCCAAAGCGGTTCAGATAGGTCCGCACCGCGCCCGCCAACATGACGCCGGGAAGATCGTTTCCGGCGAAGGCAGCACCACGTTCATGCGCCCCAGCGGCAATCACGCATTTTGCGGCCCGGACAATCCTGAGTCGCCGGATCGGCCCCTCCTCCGCCAAACCAAAAGTCCCATGATCGTATGCGCCAAAGACTGTCGTCCGAAGCAAGACCGTGATGTTCTTGCAGGCCTCAATCTGAGCAACGCGGCTATCTAAGGCGGACCGCTCCCGGCTCCCTTGGGGTGTCGAGAGAACTGCGCCGCCAAGCCGGAAATCGCGCTCGGCAAGAACGACACGCGCGCCGTCTCGAGCCGCCGAGACCGCGGCATCGAGTCCCGAGAGTCCTGCGCCTACAACCAGGACGTCGCAATGATCGTGGATCGTTTCGCTGGGCACTGGGTCTTCTCCCGTGGGCGGGCGTCCTAATCCGGCAGCCTTGCGAATGACCCGCTCGTACAACTTCCAGGCGCCGCGAACAGGGCCCATAAAGGTCTTGTAGTAAAAGCCCGCGCCAAGAACCGGCGCGGCGAGCTGGTTTATCGATTGCAGATCGAAGGAGAGCGACGGCCAGCGATTCTGGCTTTGCGCCACCAGCCCGTCCGACAATTCCACGGTCGTGGCCTGCAGGTTGGGCTGGCGAGAGGCGCCGACCCCCACTGACATCAACGCGTTGGGCTCCTCCACTCCCGCGGCATAGATGCCGCGCGGCCGGTGATACTTGAAAGACCGCCCGACAAGCGACACTCCGTTCGCCAGCAACGCGGAAGCCAGAGTATCACCCTGAAATCCGGTATAACTCCGCCCATCAAACCGAAATCCGAGCCGAGCGCTGCGGTTCACGTCTCCTTTGTCGGCGAGCCGTATCATCGGTTGGCCTCATCTGCGAACTGTACGGAAGAAACCGCGTGACTACAGGTGTCACGCTCCACGATCAGCCAGCGTCGGCATCCCCTTTCGTGGTGCCAGAACTCGCGGTGGCGACCTGCCGGGTTGGAGCGCGCGTAGAGGTAATCATGCCAAGCCGACGGGTCGGTCTCGTCGATCTCCGGACGTTCGACAGATGCGTCCCCGCCGAAAAAGAATTCCTCGATATCGCGTGTTCCGCACCATGGGCAGGTTAACCGCATCCCGAGGACCTCAATGCAAATGGGGGAACGGCCCGGTTCCCTCCTCGTCGATTTCGCAACCGCTGCGGAAGCGTTCCAAAGCGAATCCGGCGGAAAGGGGGTGCGGCTCGTCTTTCGCAACGGTCCAAGCGGTACAGAATCCGGATGCAGGGATCGCCTTGAAGCCTCCGTAGCACCACCCCCCGTTCAGATAGAGCCCGTCCAACGGCGTGCGGCAGATGAAAGGGGAGCCATCCATAGTCTGATCGACGACACCGCCCCACTGCCGGAGCAATCGGACTTTGGCCAAAGCCGGAATCAGCGATACGGCGGCGGCGGCAGCATGACGGGCGACTCCAAGCCCGCCGCGCTGCGCATAGGAGTTGTAGCCGTCCATGTCAGACCCGAAGACGAGTCCTCCCTTGTCGGATTGGCTAATATAGAAATGGCCGCCGGACCATGAAATCACGTGATCAATCATCGGCTTTAGGCCTTCCGTTACGAAGGCCTGAAGCACATGGCTTTCGATGGGCAGGCGCAAACCCGCCCTCTCGGCAAGCACGGAAGTATGGCCGGCAACGGCCGTTACAATCTTTCCGGCACGGATTGGGCCATGGCTGGTAAAGACACCTTCGATCCGATTTCCATCGCGCAGAAATCCAAGCGCCTCACAGTTCTCTACAATGTCGACGCTGTGGCGGTCCGCCGCACGCGCATAGCCCCATACGACGGCGTCATGCCTGGCTGTTCCTGCTTCCCTTTGAATCATGCCGCCGACTACCGGGAAACGCGCTTCCGGCGCATAGTTCAGATACGGCAGCAAAGCGCGCATCTGCTTCCGATTAAGCAGGTCGACGTCCATGCCGTTCATGCGCATTACGTTGACGCGCCGGGCATAGGCGTCCATGGCGTCCAGCGTATGCGCCACTCCCACCATGCCGCGCGGCGAGAACATAACATTGTAGTTCAGCTCTTGGCTCAGACGCTCCCACAGCGAGAGCGAAAACTGAAAGAACTGGAAGTTTCCGTCTTCCATGTAGTTGGCGCGGACGATCGTGGTGTTGCGACCCGTGTTTCCGCCGCCGATCCAGCCTTTTTCGACAACGGCAATGTTGGTGATGCCATGTTCTCGGGCGAGGTAATAGGCGGTTGCCAACCCGTGGCCTCCGCCGCCAACAACCACGACGTCGTAGCTGGGCTTAGGTTTCGCCGCCCGCCACTGGCGCGGCCAGGTTTCTCCCTTCAGCGCATGCCCAAGGAGAGACAGTGCGGAAAATCGATGTGCCACCGTATCTTCCCGAGCAATCAAGAAATCCCTGTTCGACATTTGATTCTGTATCTTATAATAATTCATTATGTCAATTATCGATATGCCGTGAGATGAAGATTCTGATGAAGGGAGGGTTTCGTGCCGCGCAAGGTTGAAATCGACGACCAAGTCTGGATCCCGCTTTCGGACGGCACGCGTCTCTCGGCACGGATCTGGTTTCCTGCAGTTGCCCAGCCTCACCCGGCGATTCTGGAGTACCACCCCTACCCAAAGGACTACGCGACGGCACGACGTGACGAGATCGCTCACGGCTATTTCGCCAGCCGCGGCTATGTGTCGATCCGGGTCGACATGCGCGGCTCAGGGGACAGCGAGGGGCTGGTATCGGACGAGTATACAGCCCAAGAGAGATCCGACGCCCTGGAGGTCATCGCATGGATCGCCAAGCAGACGTGGTGCAGCGGCGCCGTCGGCATGTATGGCCTGTCGTGGGGGGGCTTCAACAGCTTACAAATCGCCGCGCGCGCGCCGGGTCCGCTGAAGGCCGTCGCCGTCGCTGGCGCCACGGACGACCGTTATCGGGACGACTGCCATTTCGTCGGCGGCGTGATGACCAGCGAGCACATCGGCTGGGCGGCCACCCTTCTGTCTTTCCTGACCCGGCCACCCGACCCGGCAACAGTGGGACGCCGTTGGCGCAAGCTGTGGAAGCAAAGGCTCGAAGCGCTCGAGTGGGTGCTGCCAACCTGGTTGGCTCATCCCGCGCGCGACAGTTTCTGGACGGATGGTTTCCCCTGCGCGCACCCGCAGGGCCTGCAGGTTCCGGCCCTCGTTGCTGGAGGTACGGCCGACGTTTTTGCCACAAGCGTGTTGCGCATGGTCGCGCGGCAACCGGATCTGGTGAAGGGTGTTGTTGGTCCATGGACGCACAAGTTTCCGCACATGGGGATTCCGGGACCGGCGATTGACTGGATGGCAACCTGTACGCGCTGGTTCGACCGTTGGCTCAAGGGGGAGCGAAACGGTGCCGAGAACGATCCCGCACTGCGGCTTTTCATGACGCATTCCTACGCACCGAGCGAACATTCGGCATCGGAGCGGTCCGGACGGTGGCTGGCGGTGCCGACCTATCCGCGCAAGGCGCCAAAACCTTTGAAGCTTCGGCTAGGCGCGGATGGACGCCTCGGCGACACTTCCTCTCGCCGCAAAATTCCGATTGCCACGCCCGAAGATCTCGGCGTTGCGGGCGGTGAGATCATGCCGATGGGTTGGGGGGCCGATCTGCCCGGCGATCAGCGAGAAGATGATGCACGGTCCGTCTGCTTTGAGACCCTCCCCCTGACTTCGGCGCTCGACGTTCTCGGCCAACCGTCCCTGACACTCCATCTCGAGTGTGACCGGGCCGACGCCTTCTGTGTCGCTCGACTGTGCGACGTCGCGCCGGACGGCCGCTCGACCCGCATCGCTTTCGGCGCCCGCAATCTTTCACTTGCCGACGACTTGACCCCCGCCGCGGATATCAAAGCCGGCCGCCCCTTCAAGCTTCGCTTGGATCTGGGCGCCGTCGCTCACAGGTTTGCGAAAGGCCACCGCGTTCGTATCGCCCTTTCCAACAGCTATTGGCCGATGCTCTGGCCCTCGGCGCGGGCAGGGGCTTTGACGCTCAGCACGGGCGGGTCGGCATTGGCCCTGCCGAAACCCCCGCCCGGAACCAAGATCTGGAAAGGTTTTAATGATGCCGATGGTGTTCCGCCGCTTCCCCGACGAAAGCTCAAGCCCGCCTCATTCGAGCGAACAATCCTACGGGACGTAGCGCGCGGCGAGACCACGGTCATGATTACGGATACGGCCGATGTGGAGCGATCCCATGCCAATGGGCTGGAAACCTGGGGGCGGACCTTGCGCCGCTATGAGATTGCGGATGGAGGTCCCGCGGACGCATCAATCGAAATCGAGCGAACTCTTGGCGTGGAACGTGGCGACTGGCGCGTCTCGACTGAGGTAAATGTGCTGTTCAAAGGCAACGAGCGCCGCTTCTCCTGGGATGTAAGCCTGGAGGCCCATGTTGGAGACAAACGCCTCGTCCGCCGCAGCTTTAAGGGCAGCGCCGACCGCTCCCCAAAACGCGTCAGCGGGCGATCCAATCGGCGGCCCTAGGTGGCACTGAGATCATCAGGCCGAGAGCATTTCGCTGATTGCCTGACGCTGGAAGGCTTCGCCGCCGAGGGCCAACGTAGCCTCTTCCGACATGGCGACAATCTTGGCACCAATCTCCGCGAAAGCATCTCGCGGCATATTCTGTTCGTCGGCTGTGAGAACCAAGGACCCGTAAGGGCGTTCATCGCGCCACCAAATTGGGGCCGCCAAGGAATTGACGCCGGGCCTTAGACCGCCTTCCGAAGTCGCATAGCGGCGTTGCCGGATATCCTCAATTTCAGCCTTAATCGTATCGATGCTGATCGGCTCGGAGCGTACATAGCCTGTCCAATCAAGCCACTCTTTGTCCAGTTTAGAGAGGTCCTCTTGGGGAAGAAACGCCAGCACGGCCTTTCCCGCCGCGGTCCGGGTGATCGGAACGCGCCGTCCAGGTTCAGCGGAATGCGCGCGGCCATGTGCGCCTTCCACCTTGTCCAGATAAACGACGAAAGGAAAAGAGGCGTAAGACAGGAAAGCGGTGAACCCCGTGGATTGCGCCCCAAATCTCAAAATGGGGTGCAGTAGCCGGCGCGCCTGATGGCGCTCAACGACATAAGACCCAAGCTCCCAAATCGAAAGCGTCAGTTGGTATTTCGATGTCCCGGGCGCTTGCTCGACATAGTCCGAAGCATAGAGAGTATTTAGAATCCTCTGCACCGCGCTCTTGTTCATGCTGATTTCCCGCGCGATCTCGGAAATCCCCTTCGCCTCCTTGGCATGGGCCAGATATTCGATGACCTTCAGGCCCTTGATGACAGTGGAGCTCATGGAATCCTCGCGTGACCTCGCCCAAGAACAATCGTGTACTTGTATCGGTATTTGAACCAAATTTCGACGGGAAGAATGACCACAAATAAAATTCCTCTGAATTGTCGAAATATGATACAATGTGTTAATTAATGACCCATCGAAATTCAGGGATCGCGACGTGTTTGATATCGCAATCATTGGGGGGGCGCTGACCGGCAGCAGCGCCGCCTATCATCTGCTGACCCGCGACCCGACCCTCAAGATTGCGGTCATCGAGAAGGACCCGCAGTACGAATTCGCCGCTTCGGCACGCTCCAACGCCATGGTCCGTGTCGTCTTTTCCCAGCCGGAGAACCTTTTGATGTCCCGCTACGGGCAGCAGTTCTATGGCGATTTCCCTGATTTAATGCAGATCGACGACGAACGGCCGCCGCTCGACTATCACCGTGGCGGACTGCTCATTGTGGGAAACGACGCGCAACAGGCCGAGGACATCGTCGTCAATGCCGAGTTCCAACGCTCAATGGGCTGCGAGGTGGAAGTTCTGGCACCGGGGGAGATTGTACGGCGCTGGCCTGCGATGAATGCGGACGACATTGTCAACGCGGCCTATTCCGCCGACGCCGGATGGATTGATCCGCACGGTGCCTTGACGGGACTGCGCAAGAAGGCGCGTGCCCTCGGCGCTCAGTACCTGCATGGGGAGGTTGCAGCGCTGGAGCGCGACGGCGACCGGATCGAGAGTGCGGTCCTAGCCGACAGTCATAAAGTATCGGCGCGCTGGATCGTCAACGCGACAGGCGCCTGGGCCAATCGCATCTGCAAAATGGCTGGCTTCGATATTCCGGTCGTCCCCCTGCCCCGCATGGTCTACTACTTCGAGACTCAGGAACCCGTCGAGGGCATACCTTACGTGCGCGATGGCCTCGGTGTTGGGTTTCGGCAAGAAGGGCGTGGCTTCATCTCCGGCATCACAAACTTCGACGTTGCCGGCGATTTCTGCTTCGACGTCAATCACGATTGGTTCGAAGAACGGGTTTGGCTCGGCCTGGCCAACCGGGTGCCCGCGTTTGAGCGTCTAAAGGTCATCAATAGCTGGGTGGGTCACTACGCCCAATGCCTGCTGGACGGCAACATGATCATCGGGGCATGGCCGCAACAGCCGAAGAACTTCCTGCTCGCCACCGGCTTTTCCGGACATGGCTTGCAACACGCCCCTGCGGTGGGCCGCGCTTTAGCAGAGTTGATCCTTGACGGCGGGTTCCAGTCTATCGACCTAACTCGGCTAACCGCGCAGCGGGTCGTCGACAATGCCCCCTATCCGGAGCGGGGTTGGAAGGCCTGAGCCATCTCAGGCCGCCCAGTCTCCATCTCCCTCACGAACTTCGATGAGAGTTGGCCCGTCGGCAACGACGGCCGCAACAACCTGCTCCCTAAGGTCCTGAAGTGAAGTCGCACGCTCGGCCCGCCACTGAAAGGCACGGGCCAAGGACAGATAATCCGGGTTCCTGCCATGCACCTCGACCGGTGCAATCTGCGCACCGATCATGGCATCCCTGATTTCGCCAAGCGCGTCGTTGTTCCAAAGGATCTGCACGACGGGAAGGGCTCGATCCGCCGCCGTCGCCATTTCTTGACAGGTGAAGAGAAAGCCGCAGTCGCCGGACAGCGCGACCACAGGCCGGTTCGGAACAGCGAACTTTGCGCCGATCGCGGTCGGCAGCGCATAGCCGAGCGTCGCAAAGGATGCTGGGTGCAACCATGTTCGCGGACGTTCCGTTTGAAAGAAATGATTTCCCGTGTAGGCAAGCTGAGTCATATCACCGACCACGATGGCATCGTGCGGCAACGCACCACGCAGCGCCTCCAGAACCTTGCGATGCTCTCCGGATTGGGGGGAGCCGAATCGCTGAAACTGGGCTTTCACATCCTGCAGGGCACTCTGCCAGGCAGCATCGGCACCCTTGACGGCCCTCTCAGTCAAAGCCTCGTCGAGGGCGGTTGCGGCGAGCGCCGCGTCGGCAATGATCGGCACATCGGCGTTGTAGCGGTCCGACATTTTTCTCGGATCGACATCAACGCGGATCAGTCGCCCTTCGAAGGTCAGGGTCTGATTGGACGCATCGACGGTCGACAGTTCTGTTCCGATGGCGAAGATGACGTCCGCCTTGCCGACGAAGCCGCGTGCCTCCGGCATAGAGAGGGCGGCGCCCAGCACATTCGGGTGCGATTCTGGCACAACGCCCTTGCCGCAAAAGGACGACACGACTGCGGCGCCCAATCTCTCTACGATCGATTTCAGAGGTTTCCCTGCATCCGCGGCGCCTGCGCCAATCATCACCAGCGGACGGTCGGCGGACGCCAGAAGCCCTGCAGCTTCGGCGATCTGATCGCCGCGCGGCGCCGGTCGCGGCGCCGGGCTGCGCGGGGTCCAGTCACCCGCCGCCGGTTCCGCCAGGATGTCTCTCGGAATCTCGATGTAAACCGGGCGCGGCCGGCCGCTTTCCATCGCGGCAAATGCCTGTGCGACAACATCGGGTATGTCCTCAGGGGACAAAGCCTGACCGGCGTAGGTGCAGAACTGCTCCGCGATCAGCCGCTGGTTCCGCAGCTCGTGGAAGGGACCCCACCCCTTACCGATTTCGCGTCGTGTGTTGGTCGAAGCGACGACTACCATCGGCTGACTGTCCGAGTAGGCCTGAGCGATCGGAGTCGCCGCATTGGTGAGGCCGGGGCCCGAAATCAGAAAGCACGCCGCGGGGCGCCCGGAAGCCCGGGCATACCCATCGGCCATGAAGCCGGCGCCCTGCTCGTGCCGCGTCAGCACATGGGTGAGAGACCGTTGATCCAGACCCCGGTAAAGTTCGATAGTATGGACGCCGGGAATGCCGAAAGCGGTATCGATTCCATAGTCTTCAAGAAGCGCGACAAGCGCTTGGCCGCAGGTGGGTCTTCCCATTCGCTCGCTCCCTCTTCTCGCGGCCCATCAATTGATTTTTGTATATATCGTATATCGCGATAGCGTATCTATTATCAATACAAATCACCTCACAAATAGAGCTTGTTACCAGTTAGCCGTAGTTCCGCGCGGAGTTTAGAGATGAATGGAGGGGTTGAGGACCAATGGAGTGTCTCGTGGTTCTCGTCTCCGATCCTGTCCTGCGGAATCATACGGATTCGGACAAATGTATTGAAATATGATACACATAATCATATTGTGAACCATTCTGGAAATCCATAAGGCTTCAGCACACGGTCTTGAGACACACATCAATCAGATCTCTTTCTAGCAAGAGATGCGCACCGGATCCGGACTGCACGCCGGGCCATTGCTCAACGCCGGCTTTCTGAGGTGACGCTGATGCCAGGAAGGTATGAGATCGCCGTCGATATCGGGGGCACCTTCACGGACGGCGTCCTGGTCGACCGGCAAGCCGGGCCGCACGGCGAGAGAATCGCCGTTGGCAAATGCCTGACCACTTACGCCGATCCCGGTCGCGGCATCATGAACGTGATCGATATCCTGTTCTCACGCGCCCAGAGTCGAGACCCGGACTTCGACGCCGCGGACGTCGACCGCGTCGTGCACGGGACCACACTCGTCACAAACACTCTGATCGCCCGCCAAGGCGTCCGCGGCGCCCTGATGGTCACTAAGGGTATGGCCGACTGCCTCGATATCCGACGAGAAGCCAGATACGCGCCTTATGATCTTTTCCTGGAATTTCCGGACCCTCTGGTTCCCCGGACGGATCGATTCGAGGTGTCGGGCCGACTCGGCTCCGATGGCAGCGAACTGCATCCCTTGGACATGACAGAGTTGGAGCAGGTGATCGATCGCATTCGGCAGGAAGGATACGAAGCGGTATCGGTCTGCCTGCTGCATGCCTGCACCAACGACTCCCATGAACGGGAGATCGAACGCTCCCTCGCCGAACAGCTGCCTAATGTTTCGGTTTCGTTGTCGTCCGATGTGGCGAGTGAGATCGGCGAGTACGAGCGTATGTCGACCGTCGTGGCAAATGCCTATGTCTTGCCGACAATCGATCGCTATCTCCGTTTGCTGCAGGACAAGTTTGCGGCGGCCGGACTGTCCGTTTCCCTGGATATCATGATGTCGAACGGCGCCTTCAGCACGGCCGAAATAGCGCGGCGCTATCCGATCAAGCTGCTGGAAAGCGGACCTGCGGGGGGTGTCTTGAGCGCGGTCAATTGCTCCGCGATAGAAGGGGTAGACGACATTCTCGCATTCGACATGGGGGGCACGACGGCAAAGGCTTGCGTCGCCATGGACCGCACCCCCGCTGTGACGCACAGTTTTGAATTCGGCCGGGTAAAGCGTTTTCGCCGCGGCAGCGGCTTGCCGGCAATTACGCCCAGCATCGATTTGATCGAAATCGGGGCCGGCGGCGGCAGCATCGCTTCGATCGACGCGCTTGGCCTGATCAAGGTCGGGCCGCAAAGCGCCGGTTCGGAACCTGGACCGGCATGCTATGGCTTGGGCGGAACTGCTCCTACCGTTACGGACGCCGACGTCGTGCTCGGCTACCTCGACCCGATCGCGTTTCTCGGCGGCAAAATGGTGTTGAACGTGGAGCGCGCCGAACGGGCTCTTGCCGACCTGGGCGGACCGCTGGGAATGTCGAGCACCGAGACGGCGCTGGGCATACATGAGATCGTCAACGAGAATATGGCTGCGGCGGCGCGTACCCATGTTGCGGAGAAAGGGTTGGACACCAGACGTTTCGCCATGGTGGCAACCGGCGGCGCCGGCCCCGTCCATGCCGTCGATGTAGCAACACGACTCGGAATCCGGACAGTGATCTGTCCCATCGCTTCAGGGGTCGGATCCTGTCTGGGTTTTATGGCGGCGCCGACCCGGGCCGACCGCTCGTGGACGAAGATCGAACGAGTTATGGATCTCGATGCCAAGGAACTGAGCCGCCGGCTCACCGAGGCGCGCCTTCATGTCTCCAAAGAACTCCTGGCTTGCGGCCTTCCCGATGAAGAGACGATCTGGGAACTGACAGCGGAGGTGCGCTATTTGGGACAGGGGGCGCGTGTCAACGTCGCCGTCCCGATGGACACTTGCGATCCGGCGCAAATCTGCGTTCTTTTCGAGTCCGAATACACGCGGCTCTACGGCCACCCAGTACCGGGGGGAATCCCACAGGTGGTCACGTGGCGCCTTGTTGGACGGTCTGAGCCGTCTATCCGCAACTTCGAGCTGCCGGATGCATCGACGGGAGAAAAGACCTGCGACCCCGCCGGGCACCGACAGCTTTTCCTCCCGGGAACCAGGGCATTCGCATCGGTGCCTGTCTATGAGCGCTATCAGCTGCCCGTAGGCACCCACCTTTCCGGCCCCCTCATCGTACAGGAGCCGGAATCCACTCTGGTTGTGGCCCATGAAAGCAGTGTGACCGTTACGCCGTCCTTTTCCATCAAAGTCGAGCTGCATTAAGGACCACCATGACCGCCGCACAGGCCGAAATCGATCCCGTCACTCTGGAGATCCTATGGAGCCGCATGACGAGTATCGTCGACGAAGCGGCCGCGAATTTCGTGCGCACGTCGTTCTCCACCCTGGTGCGGGAAGCAAATGACTACGCTGTCGTCCTGACCGACGCCAAAGGCCGCAACATTGCCCAATCCACGCAGAGCATCCCATCCTTCATCTGTACGCTCCCCGCTACCGTGCGCCATTTCATAGACGCGTTCTGCTTGGAGCACATGGAAAACGGCGACGTCTTTATCACGAACGATCCCTGGCTGGGCAGCGGCCACCTCAACGACGCGACCGTCACCATGCCTATCTTCAGAGAGGGGCGCTTGATCGGGTTTTCCGGCGTCGTCAGCCATTTGCCCGACATCGGCGGCCGCCTGCGGAGCCCGGAGAACGTCGAAATCTTCGAAGAAGGGCTGCAGATTCCGCCAATGCACATCCTACGGGCGGGTCAGCCGCGAGACGATTTGTTCAAGATGGTCCGCGCGAATGTGCGTGTTCCCGACGAAACCGAAGGCGACCTCTGGGCCATGATCGGATGTTGCCGCTCTTTGGGTGCGCAACTGAACGAGCTGCTGGACGAGACGGGCACTGCGCTGGACGATTTCGCCGACACGGTTGTTCAGCGGACGGAAGACGCGATGCGCCGTGCTATCGCGGAGGTCCCGGACGGCACCTATCGCTACGAGATCGAAAACGACGGTCCAAAGGAATTGCCGGATGGAAAAGTGGTGATTTGCTGTGCCGCAACAATTGCGGGCGACGCGATCACCGTCGACTATAGTGGATCAACCGAGCAAGTGAGCCTGGCGATCAATACGGTCCTCAACTACACCTTCGCCTATTCGGCTTACGCCCTTAAGGCCGCGCTCGCGCCATGGATTCCGAATGCCGAAGGTAGCTTCAAGCCGATCACGGTCAGCGCCCCGGAGGGCAGTATCTTGAACCCGGTACGACCGGCGCCGACAGGGGCGCGCGGCATGATCGGTCACCTCTTGCCGCCGGCGATCTTCGGAGCTTTGGCTCAGGTGATTCCGGACAAGGTGCAGGCAGCGCCTGGGTCGCCCTCCAACTCATTTCAACTCGCCGGTAGCAATGACGGCCGGCCGTTCGTCATAAATTTCTTCCAGGGCGCCGGCCAAGGAGCTTCCACTCACCAGGACGGCACCGACGCCATTAGTTTTCCCAGCAACCTCGCCAATACGCCGGTGGAGGTTTTGGAGAACTTGGCACCGGTCCTGTTTCATCGCCGCGAGATCCGGCGCGGATCAGGTGGCAGCGGCCAACGGAGGGGCGGCGATGGCATTTCGTTCGAGTTCGAAGTCCTGGGCGACACGCCGGTGCAAAGCTCAGTTCTTCTGAACCGCCTTACCTGTCCGGCTCCCGGTCTGCGAGGCGGTGCTGCCGGCAAAGCCGCGAACATGGAAATCAATGGCGCGCCGGTCGATCGCTCGGGCCGCTTTGTGCTTAAGCCGGGCGATCACGTCCTGATCGAGTCCGGCGGCGGCGGCGGCTACGGACAAGCCGAATGAGCGGCCGTCCGGATCTTCTCGCCATTCCTATTCTCAAGGACCTGCCCCTGCCAAAAAGTTGACCCCGGACCGGCGTGTTTCGATCCGAGGTCAGTACAGACAGGTCAACGACTTTTCTATGGAAGGAGCGATCCCCTCACAGCGCTCCTTCCTTTGGCATCCAAGATGCGCAACGTCAAATCAAGCAAACCACCAACGTTCGGTCGCACGATTTCCGTCTAGCGGCGATACGCCGCTCAGATTGCCGTCATGCATAACGTTCTCACGCCGCCCCATGACCCGATTCCGGAAGAACGGGATAATGGCGCCACCTTCATCGCGCATGATCAGCATCATTTCACGGTACAGTTCTGTCCTCTTCGCATTGTCGAGTTCGCCCTTTGCTTCCGTCAGAAGTTTATCGAAACGCTCATGCGAAAACCGGGACTCGTTCCAATCGGCACCCGACTTGTAGGCCGTCGTGAACATGACATCCGGCGTGGGCCGTGCGCTCCACGTCGATACGCAGAACGGTTTCTTCAACCAGACATTCGACCAGTACCCGTCGTTAGGCTCACGCACGACTTCGACGTCAATGCCCGCCTGCTTGGCGTTCTCAGAGAACAGAACTGCGAGATCCACCGCACCGTTGAAAGCTGCGTCAGCCGCCGAGAGCTGTACTGTTAGAGAATCCAGCCCGGCCTTCTTCAGGTGATACTTCGCCTTCTCGGGATCGTAGGGCCTCTGTTCGATCTCACTGTAGTAGGGAAGAGTTGGACCAATCGGGTGGTCGTTGCCGATCGAACCGTACCCTCGCATGGAACGTTGAACCGCGCCTTCGCGATCGATCGCATACTTGAGTGCAAGGCGAACGTCGTTGTTGTCGAACGGCGCGGCATCCGTGAACATAGGGATCGTGGCATGCGCTCCGCTGGGGACGTCATCTATGTAAATACCTTCACGCTTGGCCAGTAACTTCGCGGTTTTCAGATCGACATCGCTGATGGCGTCGACCTCACCTGTGACCAAGGCGTTCTGTCGTGCATTGGAGTCATTCAGCGCCAGGAATTCGACTGCATCGAAGTGGGCCCGGTCCGGTTTGAAGTAATTCGGGTTTCGCGTGAGGCTGGCGCGGATTCCCGCATCGAAGGATTCCAGCGCGTACGGCCCAGTCCCGACGCCGGAGATATCGATGTTTCCCTCGCCGTCGGACGGGCAGACCGTGAAGTGGAAGTCAGAAAGAGTGTAAGGTAAGTCGGCGTTTCCCGACTGAGTCGTGATCCGCACCGTATTGCCGTCGGCTTTGATTTCGGTCACGTCGGCCAACAACGCTTTGCCGCCGGACTTTGAATCCTCCGAGAGGTGGTAGTTCAACGAAGCAACAACATCTTCCGCGGTCAAGGACTTCCCGTTGTGAAACTGTACACCGTCGCGGAGCTTGAAGGCCCAGGAGTCCGCGCTGGCCGACGCCTCCCAGCTTTCGGCGAGTTCACCGGTCACGCTGCCGTCCGCCAGTAATTCAGTCAGGCAGTTGCGGGCTGCAAACGCGAGTTCCGTCGTGAACTCGCTCGCGGCAAGCGCAGGGTCCATGGAATCCGTGGTGTTCGAATCATGGAGGCCGACGCGGAAAGTGCCGCCCTTTTTCGGCGTCGCCGCGCGTGCCGTTCCCGACCACATCGCGCTGGCCGCCGCTACGGTGATGCCACAGGCCAAGGCCCTTTCCATGAAGTCGCGGCGTGTTAAGCGTGTAGACATCATTTTAAAGGCCGTCTCATCCTTATTGTTCCCTTTGGTTCCTCCAGACATCGAAGGCTCCCCTGTTGTTGGTGTCGGCCTTGCCCATCCCAAGAACAAAGCTCTCAGATGTATTTTTATATCTATTTTCAATATAATGTATTGTATTTCGACCCGTCAATGCGATTTTTGGCACTTTGCTCTTCGGAGCAAACGTTGTCCTTGAAAGCAAACGCCGAACGGCAGTGTTTGAGTGGCATTGACACCTTAAGTTTCTGACCGGAGCGTTCCTGTGTCGCTCCCGTTGCCGCACGACCCCGATATCGTTCAAGCGGCATCGCTTTCGGCCTGTAATCATCCGGCACGCGGTTCGGCTCTATACCCGCTTCACGCTGTCTCTTCGCGATGTCGCGGAATCGCTGGAGAGCGTGGCATTGATGTTTCGAATGAGACAGTGCGGCGCTCGTTTCTGAAGTTTGGGCGGCCGATTGCCCGTAATCCTTGATGCAACCACTCGCGACCCAGTGCAAGCTGGCACCTCGACGAGATGGTCATCAAAATCCGTCGCCGAAAACACAGGTAGTGGCGGGCCGTCGACGACGAAGGGGAAGTGCTTGACGTCCTGGTCCAGTGCTGGCGCTGTGCTTAATCGGCGGGGAGATTGCTGCGAAATCTGCTGAAGCAGCTCGGCTTTCGCTCCTCATTCGCGCCATTCGACAAAGACGGAAGACTCAGTGGTGGGCCCGGCAGGAAATTGAAGGGAAGGCCCAAAATCCCTTTTTTCACATAGCCTTAGGCCCCAGGGGACGCAGCCATTGCAGCACGTCGCGGTGGCGATTTGAAGCGCCTCCCTCGCGAGTTTGTCCCCGGGTTCAAAATCGGTGCACGCATGGACAGTTTGAGCGGTGAACCTTACGGTTTGCAAAGATCGGCAACACAGTGTCTCGGAGACGTCCAGGTGCGGCTCGATGAAGAAGCCAGGAAGCAGTGTTTGGCTTTATCAGGGCCTTCTGGCACTGCGGCCTGAAGTCACGCCAATCCGAATTCTGCTGCGGTCTGGTCCAGAGCTGAGCGGTAGATTTCCATAACGCGATCGACTTCTTGGTGCGAGAAAATTAGCGGCGGCGCCAAGACCATCGAATCACCCGAGACGCGGATCATTGCTCCCATATCCACACATATTTCCTGACAGCGGCCGGCGATCGTACCTTCCGGTGCCCGAAACTTTCGGGTCGCCTTGTCCTCGACGATAGCTAATCCGGCGACCAGGCCGACCCCGCGAATGTTGCCGACCAACTGATGGTCTTCCAATTCGCGCAACCGGCTCTGGAAGTAGGGCCCGATATCCTCGCCCACCCACTTAACGTGTCAATGCATTCCGCATGAAAGGGGACCTTCTCTTCACTTGCCGAGCAAAGCTAGATCCATACCTAAGTCAGAAACTCACGACGGATGGGCTCCGATTGGCAGCCGAGACTCGGCACGGCTCCCAGCTCCCGCCTCTTCCCGTCAAAAACTGCCGGTGGGGACGGCAGCGAAACCGGGCCGTTGGGGGTCTCAACTGTCGCTAACGAGAGTTGCGGGTGCGCGCCGAGCTCGCGTGTGCCGTTGAGCAGGCCATAAGCAATCTTGGCGGCAGATAATCGATCGATCACTACATCACGGTCTAGCGCCAATAGGACTTCGCGAATGATCCGATCAAGCGACCCACGATTAGCAACACGTTGTGTGTTGCTCTGAAACCTCTCATCATCAAGCAAGTCTTCCCGGCACAGAACTGAGGCCGCAAAACGGGCCCACTCCCTTTCGTTTTGAATGGAAATGAGGACGGAATTTGCCGGACCTGCGGGATAGGCCCCATAAGGGGCAATAGATGGATGGTTTAGGCCAACTCGCGCTGGCCCACCACTGCCATACAATTCGTGCAGCAGTGGCACTGTCATCCATTCCGCCATGCCGTCGAACAAAGACACCGAGATTGATTTGCCAACTCCTGTACTGGATCTTTCGATTAACGCTTCCAATACTGCCATATAGGTGTAACACCCGGCGGCGATATCGCATACGGAAACGCCAACGCGCCCAGGCCCATCCGGTGTCCCGGTGACCGAGCACAGGCCCGTCTCCGCCTGCACTAGCAAGTCATACGCCTTCATTTCGGCATAGGGGCCAGTCTCTCCGTACCCAGAGATTGTTGCGACGATGAGCTTTGGATAACGCAGGCGAAGGCTTTCCGCGTCCAGCCCAGCCCGGGCCGCGGCACCAGGCGCCAGATTCTGAACGAAAACGTCCGTCTTGGCGAGGATCGCATGCAAAAGAGCTTGATCCGCAGGATCCTTGATATCGGCGACGAGCGATTCTTTTCCCCGATTCAGCCAGACGAAGTAACTGCTGGCACCTTTGGCGACTGTATCGTATTGGCGGGCAAAATCCCCAGCGGCGCGTTCGATCTTTATGACACGGGCCCCGGCATCTGCCATCCGTGACGTACAATAGGGAGCCGCGACCGCCTGCTCCAGGGAGAGAACGGCAATACCTTTTAGGGGCTTATGTTCCGGCATCTGTTCCTTCTCCGTTTTGATATCAAACGACGCGTGGACGTAGTCGTATCCATAGCACCCCTGAAACCCAGATCATCGAAAACAAGGTGATTGCGAACACCGAAGGCGACTTCCCCAAATAGGGAATTACCATCGATGCGATACTTCCGCCCAGAATCTGGATGGATCCGATGAGAGCTGTGGCCGTGATGGGGCGAACCCCGGGAATAGTCATAACCGATATCAAGGCAGTCGGCTGAACAAAACCGGTCGTCCCCCCAACAAACAGACCGAGCAGCATAAGCCCGGCAATCGTGACCTCGCTAGAGCCCAATCGTATGAGCGGGATCAGCAAAAGCGGTCCCATTGTAAGGCAAAGCCCCAGGGACAGAATACGCTCGGCCTGCCAGGTTCTCGCCAGTCTGCGCGCGCCCAAACCGCCAAGAATTGCACCAACACCGGAGAACGCAGCCAGTAGACCGATCAGCCGAGGATCTTCCCGCTCCAGGCCACTCACCACGACCGGCAAACCCGCCGCAAATCCATAGAACGCCCAATAGCTCGCCGCATTTAAGGCAACCGGCAGGATCACCGCGCGGGTTTGTAAACAAACCAGAAATCCCCTCACCTGCTCACCGCCCCATGCCTGACAGATATTGGTTTCGTTGCTCCTAGGTGCGTTAGCGGACAGAGAAACCTGAAACACCGCGTTAGCGATGCCCCATAACAGCAAGACTACGAAAATCGTCCGCCATCCCCCCAAGGTTACGAGCCCTCCGGCGGCCAAAGGTCCAAGTAACAAGCCAAGCGACGAAAGTATGAAGAGTGTGGCGATGAACACGGTCCCATCGCGCCGTGTATCCAACAGCTGTGCCGTGACCCGAATGTTGAGAACGGTAACCGCGGCTCCAATCGCCTGCAAACAGCGTCCCAACATGAAAGCTCCAAAATCGTTGGCCAACGCGCAAATTCCGGTTCCGATGCACGCCATTGCGATCCCTGATGCGATGGCGCGCTCGGGTTTTCTTTCCCCCAAGAAAATCACCGAGAGTATTTGTGTCGTTGCATAAGTCAGGAGATACAATGCAATTGAGCTCTGAATTGCCCAAACCGGTACATTCATGTCTCTCGAAATAATTATGGCTCCTGGTACATACGCAAACGCAATAAAAACGCTCCAAGTGTTTGAAGAATACAAAATCAATAAGTAATTTTTGCTCAATCAATTGATTCTTTTCGATTGATATTTCTTGGACAACATCACGTTACCATCTAGAATACAGTGAATCGAAATATGGAAATGCGATTGACGCGATAGCGCAGCCCAATGGCCAAGGCATGGACATTCGTCAACTGAAGTACTTCATCGGGATTGTTGACTGCGGCAGTTTATCCAAAGCGGCCAAGCATCTTCGTATCGCCCAACCATCTCTCAGCCAACATGTCCTGAACCTGGAATGTGAGCTTGGCGTGCAACTGTTGAACCGCACTTCCCGGGGTGTTACGGCGACGGACGCTGGCCGGAAGTTGTGCGAACACGCGAAGGAGGTCATCACAAAGCTCGACCAGATCAAGCGCGATGTGCGCGAAACAGCCGCTGGAACGTCGGGCGATGTTGTTCTGGGTATGCCAGAAAAATACGCAACGGTCTTGACCGTGCCAGTAGTAGAGCGTGTCGAGAAGGCCTTTCCCAACATCAAGCTAAGAATTATCGAAAACATGAGCGGAAACCTCCTCGACTGGTTGCTAACTGGGAAGGTCGACATCGCCATTCTGATCCAGGTCCAGCGCAATCCGGATTTGATCATCAGACCGCTGGTTTCGGAGAAACTTCTTCTCGTTGGCGGTCTGAACAACGCATTGAGCAGCTTGCGGAATGTTACGATTCAACAACTCGTCGATCTGCCGCTGATCCTTCCTTCGAAAGAACATGGCCTGCGAATCCTGGCTGAGGAGATTGCGGCGGCACAGCAAGTAAAACTGACGGTAAAATCCGAAGTTGATTCCATCCCAGCGATTAAATCGCTTTTGCGGGTCAGCGGCAGTTTCAGCTTACTCTCCGAAGCCGCTTGCGCTAGAGAGCGGAAGACCGGCGACCTGTGGGCAGCACCCGTAGTTGATCCGCCGATTGTGCAAACCGGTGTGCTGGCGTACGGCAAAAACAATGCGGCCGCCAATTTGATCCACCATATGCGTGATCTAATCTTCACGGTCGTTGCGGAAACAGTTGCCACCGGCGCCTGGCCGGGAGCCGCACTTGTCAATGAGGTTTGGCCCGAAACGTCATCCGCCTAGCGTCACGCCTCGCATATAGACAGGGCGTCAACCAGCGCGTCCGAAATGCGATTGCGCGCGCGGATCAATTCCACCCAAACCATCTCGCGCTCCGCTCCCCGTGGAAGTTCCGCATGACGCCCGACATGAAAGAGGCCCGGGAGTACCGTCCCCTGCTCCGTCAAACCGTAGGGGTCGTGCCCATATTTTCCCACGACCGTCGACATGACTGGGACAAGCGTACGGCTGAGCAATTTCAGGCGGCGATTAATATCGGATTCCGCCCCATTGTTGGGCGCGTCAGCCGCACTCAGTTCATCGGCACGCAAATCCAGCCGGTCCAGCGCAGGCCGCAGGCGCGCCGTCAGAACGCAAAGATCCTGTAGGCCAATCGCATCGGTCGAATCCTCAGAACGCAACTCCTGCAATCTAACCTCCAGCACCTGCCCCAGCCCTGAGAACCGCATTGGCAACACGGGAGACAGCGTGAGCTTCTTCAAGTAGGCGGCATAGATATCGAGATGCTTTTCAATCAATCCCTTGTCGATCTTATCCAAATCATTGCGGCGGGTGTGGTGCCACCAGCCATAGGCCGCGTTCGAGGTCCGGACCAGTTCCTCTTCCGGAAACCGTGAGTGGGCCACCATCATAGGAACGCCGACGCCGAAGAAGCTGCTGTCGCCGTTCTTGACTTGCGGCCCCCAAGCGATTTCATCATTGGTGGCGGTTTCACGGCCAACCCGCATCGCCATGTCTTTCAGTTCATGGTTGCTCGTCACCGCCCAACCGAACGTCCCAGCGCACGCCGGCTGGTCGATCTGCAGATAGCCGACGGCATGGTCGCGCAGGCGATCCCAGTTCCGGTCCGCCCACCAGGACGATCCGGCCATAGTCCCGGTCTCATGCCCGGCCCAGAACCCGAAAACGATCCCCCGTCTAAGGGCGGCAGCGTGCGCCTTGAACACACGCGCCAATTCCACAAGTATCGCGGAACCGGAGGCGTTGTCTGTCGCAGCGGCTCCGAACCATCCGTCCTGATGCCCTCCCACTAAGGCAAAGTCTTTGTCTCGGGACGTTCCAATCTCTCCTGTCGTGACATGGATGTCGCGCCAACCTGTATCTGCGTAGGTTTCGACCGATACGGTCACCGGTCCCTGTCGGTACAGCTCGCGCAACATGTTACCATCTCGGCGCGACACGCCGAGGCAGGGGATCGACGCTTCGCTGAGGTCGAGCTCACGCGTTGTCGGATTTCCCCAACCCGACTTCACCGACCCCATCGGCACCTCGTCACTGTCCTCGTAGCCCCAGTTCATCATGATCTGGGCGGCGCTCCCCTTGATGCCGGCGATCCGTTGCTTCTCCTGGCGCGGCGGCGCGTAGGACAATTCGGACAGAGTCACTTGCCCTGCCGCGTCCAGGCCATCGTAGTCGTCCCAACCGCCGAGTCCGACATCGACAAGTCGGGCAACGACGGGGGCATCGGTGTTGGGGCTGTGCGCCATGGTCAAGGCAGTAACCTGGCATTCGTTCGGTGACAGGATCTTTAGTGTCGCGGGCTGCGGCTCGCTCACCAGCGCATGGACGGGATGCACCGTCGCTGTAACGCCAACCTCTTCAAGCCGTTGCTTGGAAAAGCTGGCCATTCGCGCGGCCGGCTCGGTGCCCGGCAGGCGATCCGGAATATCCTCCGCGATCTGACGAATCATGTCGTACACACGGTCAACATCCCACCGGCATTCGAATTCGTCTTTCATCAGTCGCCCTCCAATCGGCAGGTTCGCGTTCTCAGTCCGCGGACGCTACTTAGTTAGACGCTTCCGGATCTCGTGATGTCCCGGCCGGCGAGAAATCCGCCATCAACAGGAATGCAGGCTCCATTGATGTAACTTGCCTTGTCGGAAATCAGAAACTCCACGACCGATGCTACTTCCTCTATCATGCCGAGGCGTCCCATCGGAATCTTAGTAACGTAAGAGCGTCTATAGTCTTCCGAAATCTGCGCCGTCCCCACGTCGATGAGACCCGGTGCCACGGCGTTGCAACGAACGCCCTGGGCGCCGACTTCCTGTGCGAGAGAGCGTGTCAACATCATTAGCCCTGCTTTTGACGCCGAATAATGTGCGGCACCCACGCGCGCGGAACACCCCGCAGTTGAGGCGATATTGACAATGGCCCCACCCCGCCCCGCGGCCAGAAGGGCGCGGACCATCGCCTGCGCGCACAAGAATGCGCCTTTGAGGTTCGTGTCGAGGACAGAATCCCAAAGCTCTTCCGACGCATCCACAATGCTGGCATCGGGGTAGATGCCGGCGTTGTTTATCAAGACGCTGGGTGTACCAAATTCCTGCTCAATCGCATTGAAGACCCGCTTGACGCCGCTCTTGGATCGGACGTCGAGCCTGTGATGCGCGACCCTGACACCGAACTCTGCCAATTCCTTGGCGAAAGAATCGCCGTCGTCCACGTCGAGGATTGCAACGTCGTACCCAACTTCGGCAATACGCCGCGCAATCGCTTGTCCGACCCCGCGCACCCCGCCCGTGACGACCGCGATACCGGGTCTCTCGAATGTTTTTCCCAAATCAGCCCCCAAAACCTCAATTGATGAATTGACCACCGTCAACGTCGATGACTTCTCCGGTGATAAAACAGGGGTCGGCAGTGGTCATGAAGGCGACGATTTCCGCAACGTCTTGTGGCGTCCCGAGGCGGCCCAGCGGAATCGCTTCGATAATGCGTGTCCGCATCACATCAATTTTCTTTGCCGTCAGCTCGGTTTCAATAGAGCCGGGGCAAATCGCGTTGACCAGAACATGGGGTGCGAGTTCACGGGCCATCGCCCGTGTCATGCCCAACAGGCCGGCCTTGGCGGCGGCATAAGATACCTTGCTGACCGCGAGCGGTCCCCCACCGGTATGCGCGTTCACCGAGGAGATGTTGACGATCCTGCCGAAACGCGCCTCCACCATATCCTCCGCCAGCGCCTTGCACCAATTGAACGCACCCTTCAGATGGACCGCCATCACCTCGTCCCACTCCGCCTCGGATATCTCGAGGATCGACTTGGATTGAGAAATTCCAGCATTGTTCACGAGGATCTCTGCTGGACCACAGCGATCGCGAACGGCAGCGGCAGCGCGCTGGACAGACTGGAAATCCGCGACGTCCACCGCCATGGAATCTGCATCTAACCCCTCATCGCGCAGTTCTACAGCAGATTGCGCGACGGCGTCCGAATCGCGATCGACAAGAATAACTGAGCAATCGGCCGAACCTAGTCGTCGAGCGATTCCAAGGCCTATTCCACGGGCGGCACCCGTCACGACAGCAGTGCGTTTTTGGGATTGCGTCACCGCAGTTCCTTTCGTGTTGGCTCGTTCGGTGTGACGGTCGCCGGCCAGCGTCCCGGCGCGGCGGCCAGGTACTGCATTGGGATGTCCATACCGCGGGCGGGCAGCTCGGCCGCGCGCCACAGAAAGTGCGGATCGTTTAGAAATCCTCGCCCCACGAATACAAGATCTATCGAAGTGGTCCGGATAACTTCCTCGGCCTGCTCCGGATCCAGAATCATCCCGACCGCGCCGACCGGAATTCCGACGGCATCCGACACAACCTTCGCCATGGGGACTTGGTAGCCCGGTCTGGCGGAAATCTTCGCGTCCGGCAAAATGCCCCCGCTCGAGACAGTCACATAATCGCACCCCAACGCCTCAAGCTCGCGGGCAAAGGCCACGGCATCCTCTAAATCAGCGCCGCCGCTCACCCAGTCGGATCCTGAAATTCGAACTCCTAACGCCAGCTCCATCGGCCAAGCCGACCGCACGGCTTCAAACACCTCCAGGGGCAGACGCATGCGGTTGGTTCGAGGGCCACCATAGGCATCGCCACGCCGATTAGAGATCGGCGACAAAAAGGAATGCAGCAAGTAGCCGTGGGCGGCATGCACCTCGAGGAAGTCGAACCCGATCGATGCCGCGCGCCTGGCCGCATCTTGGTAAGCGGCGATAAGCCTTTTCAGATCGTCCAGGCTGGCTTCTCGAGGCGCCTCGTGACTTTGCGAAAATGGCACTGCACTCGCGCCGACAAGCTTCCAACGTCGGGATGCCTCAAGTCGGCTACCGCCGTTCCACGGCTCACCAATTGCGCCCTTTCTGCCGGAATGTCCGAGTTGGAGTCCCAACGACGCCCTTCCAACGTTTCGACAGAACGCCACGAGATGCGCTAGCGCACGGGCGGCATCTTCCGAATAGAGCCCCAGGCAGCTCGGCGTGATGCGCCCCTCAGGCAAGACCGCGGTCGATTCTGCCATGACAAGGGAGGCACCGCTGGCGCAAAGATATCCGAGATGCATGAGATGCCAATCCGAGGCACAGCCGTCTTTGGCACTGTATTGGCACATCGGGGAGACTCCCACGCGGTTTTCAAGCGTGCGGCCCCCGACGGCAACAGGATCAAAAAGACCGGGCCGGCCGGTTTTCTCGGCTTTTTTCATGCCTCGATACTAAGCGCTTGAGCCCAGAAAACGGTAATAGCAAAAGCCTGTTGCGGTAATAGCAATTTACTCTTTCCGCAACGAAGTCCGGAGAGCTACTGAATGAAGTCGTTCGTCTCATTGATCGACCCCTAAGCAAAGACAACGAACCTATGAAAGCGGTTTGGTACGAGAAAGCTGGCCCTGCGGCAGCGGTCTTGAATTATGGAGATCTTGAGAAACCGAAAATCCGTCACGAGGATGAGATCCTGGTTCGGGTTCGCGCGTCGGGGATAAACCCTTCCGATACCAAACAACGAAGCGGGATGTTTCGCTTTGGCCCGCCCGCCGCGTACACAATTCCACATCAGGACGGGGCAGGCGATGTGGTCGCGAGTGGCCGCGGCCCGAGCGACCCATTGATCGGTACACGGGTCTGGATGGTTTTCTGCCAGACTCGTCGCGCCTTTGGTACAGCCGCAGAGTACGTCGTCGTCGACCGCGATAACGTCCGAAAGCTTCCAAACCACATAACCTTTGAGGAAGGCGCTTGCCTTGGGGTTGCTGGACTGACCGCGTTTGCCGCACTGACCGCGATCCGCCTGCCGCAGGGTGAGTGGGTGCTAGTCCAAGGCGGCGCGGGTGCCGTTGGCGGATACGCCGTGCAGATCGCGCGGCGTCTGGGCGCCCAGGTCATTGCCACCGCCAGCACGGTCGAGAAACAAGCGATTGCGGCGCGGCTCGGCGCCAATCACGTCCTGTCCCGGACGTCCCCGTCACTCGAGGACGACGTGGTCAGACATTCCGGCGGCGGGGTGGATAGGATCGTCGAAGTCGACTTCGGCGCCAATGTCGACCGGAACACCTATCTGCTCGGCTCCGATGGGCTCCTGGTCAGCTACTCCTCGCCCAGCATTCACAGCCCGGCGTTTCCTTACTATCCGCTCGCCATGAAGAATGCCACGATCAAGTTGATTCAGATCTACGCCACACCGCGCCCAATCATCGATGACGGGATGACCCACCTTGAACGCTACATTTCCTGCGAAGCGAATCCGCTTCGTCACAGGATCGCCGCGGTGTTCCCGCTTTGCCGGACGGCCGAGGCCCATGAGCTCGTCGAAAGCGGAACCGCCGTGGGTAAAGTCCTCGTCAGACCTGATTGACCACATGACAGGCGACAGCCCGCCCGTCCGGTAGCGATTGAAGCGCCGGATCGTCGTGCGTGCAGTCAGGCAACCGGTACTTGCACCGGGGCTGGAAGCGGCAGCCCGCTTCGGCCAATGCAATGTTCGATTCAATGTCACTGACAATTCCGAAATCGCGCCGCCTGTCCGGATCTCCGATCTTCGGAATCGCGTTCAGCAACAACTGGGTGTAGGGATGTTTGGGTCTTTCGAAGATCTCCTCCACATCTCCCACTTCCTTGATCTGGCCGGCATACATGACCGCAACACGATCACACAAGATCCGGACAACGGACAAATCGTGAGACACGAAGATGTAGGTCAGATCGAAGGTTCGCTTCATTTCCTTAAACAGGTTTATGACCGCGGCCTGGACGGAAACATCGAGTCCGGACGTTGGTTCGTCCAATATCACGAGCGACGGGTTGAGCGTAAGGATGCGGGCCAACCCAACACGACGTTGCTGTCCCCCGCTCAATTCGTGCGGATATCGGTCCAGGAAGTTTTCGGGCAACTTGACGGCCCGCATGATCTCCAGGATCAGATCCCGTCGCTTGGCACGATCATGATCGCTATGAATGATCAGCGGTTCTTCCAAGAGCGCGCCGACTTTCCAACGCGGATCCAAGGATGCGCCCGGATCCTGGTAAACGTACTGGAGTTCCTTGGCGACTTTCCGACGATCTTCGCGCGGGATACCTAGAAGGCTTTGCTCATTGAAAACGACCTCGCCAGTGTCGGGCTCATGAATCCCGACAAGACATTTCCCAATTGTCGACTTGCCCGAGCCGCTTTCGCCCACGATTCCGAATGTCTCACCCCGGCGAACATGGAAGCTGACATCATCCAGCGCACGAAGCCGCCGCGTCACTCGTCCAAACGCCCCGCGAATGAGGAAGTGCTTCGAGAGGCCCTTTGCCTCCAAGATATTCGGATTATGCCCCACTGCGCTCTCTTCCCGATGGAGAATTGAAACAGCGAACGATGTGACCGTCTGCCCCGAGATCAACCGGCGGTCTGGTCCGGGCGCACTTGTCGAGTGCCATGGCACACCTTGGGCGGAAACGGCATCCGCTGGGCGGCTCTGCGAGATCCGGCATCCCACCCGGTATTCCGCGAATCTCGCGCCCGCTGCTCGGAACGCTTTGCAGTAGCCCATGCGTATAGGGATGGCGCGGATCAGTGAAGAAGCGATCTGTAAGAGCGTCCTCGACCTCCTGGCCCGCATACATGACCACCACCCTGTCACAGAGTTGATAAGCAGTCGCCAAGTCATGGGTCGTGAAAATCACTGCGACTTCCTTGTTGTCTGCCATGTCCCTCAAAAGACGCAGAATCTGCGCTTGAATGGTGACGTCCAGCGCAGTGGTCGGCTCGTCGGCAATAATCAGCTCCGGCTCCGGCAAGAATGCCATGGCGATCATGAGGCGCTGCAGTTGCCCACCGCTGAACTCATGCGGCAGTTTCTTCAGCGCCTCCTCCGGCTCAGGGATACTGACGGATCGCAGTGTTTCCAGAACCCGCTCAAGATCGAATTGCTTCCTTTGCCGGCCCGACAGTTCCGGGGGGGCTGGCGATTTCCATCGCATCAAGTCCCTGATCTGCGTTCCCACGGTGAACAAGGGATTGAACGCCTGATATGGATCCTGGGGGATCATGGCGATGCGCCGCCCCCGAACTCCGCGGGCCAGGGTCCGTTCCGGTAGCTTCAGAAGATCCTCACCGTCGAACTCGATACGTCCGCCGCGCACCCGCGATATCACCGCCGGCAGCACGCCCAAAATCGTTTTCGCCAGAGTGCTCTTGCCGCAGCCACTTTCTCCCACCAGACCGACGATCTCGCCCCGTCCCACAGCCAGGTTCACGTTATCCAGAACATGGACTGTTCCTTCATTCGTCGAAAACTCGACGGAGATGTCCTGGGCATTCAGAAGAAGACCGCTCACTTCTCGACCTTCCTGCGGATCCGCGGGTCTAAAACATCGCGAAGCCCATCTCCAAGGAGGTTGAATCCCATGACAACCATGAAGATCGCCAACCCAGGCGCAGCGGCATACCACCACGCGAAGGGAAGATACTCACGAGATTCCGATATCATGCGGCCCCATTCGGGATCCGGCGGCTGCGCGCCAAGGCCAAGGAAACTCAACGTCGCCGCCGTGAGAATAGTGAAACCCATCCCGATCGAAGAGCGAATAATGATCGGCGACATGACATTCGGCAAAACGTGCAGAAAGACGATCCGCCAAGTCGAGGCACCGAGCCCGATGAGCGACTCAATGAATATCTCGTTCTTCAGCGTCCGCACCTCGGCATAGACCAGCCGGGTAAACCACGGCCAATAGGTGACCGATAGGGCTAGAATAACGTTCTCGATAGATGGACCGAAGGTCTGGGCGATGGCGATCGCGAGAACGATTTGGGGCACCGCTAAGAAGATATCGGAGAACCGCATCAACAGATTCCCCGTAAGCCCGCCATACCAGCCGGCAGCCAACCCGATCGGAACTCCGATCGCGAGGGATGCGACGATCGCGACGACCGAGACAAAAATCGTGCTGCGGGCGCCGAACAGGATCCGGCTGTAGATGTCACTACCCAGCCGATCCGTTCCAAAAAAATGGTCGCCCGATGGCGGCAACAGCCGCTTGGCGGTGTGGATATTCCAAACATCCTCCGGGTGAGTCGCAAGCACGGGCGCGAAGATTGCGGCGAGAACGAGCATCGTCAGGATCGCCATTCCAATCGCCGAAGACGGATCTTGAAGCAGTTTGCGAAACGCACGAAGATATTCGTGCCGTATGCCATGCGAAAGCATCAACCACCCCCGCGCGGGTCGATCAGGCGATGAACAACATCGACCAGCAAGTTCACCAAGATGAAGATTCCGCCGGCCCAAAGCGTGAAGCCCATAATCGCGTTGTAGTCGGATTGGAGAATCGAGTTGTAGGCGTAAAGGCCAATACCCGGCCAGTTGAACACCGCCTCGATCACCACCGCACCGGCAAGAAGAAGGCCAAATACAAGTCCAATCTGCGTGACTGTGGACGTCAACGCGTTCCGAAAGATATACTTGAACAAGATCACGGGTTCGGGAAAACCCATGGATCTCTCGTAGATTACGAACCCACTGTTCAGAACCTCCAGAACACCCGCACGCGTGAAGCGAACAATGGTTGCCATGGACGGGATCGCGAGCGTCAAGGCCGGCAGGATGATGTGCTGGAGCGCGATCCAGAACACCTGGAAATCCCATGCGATTAACGCATCCAGAAGCAACATGCCGGTGACGGTCTCCGGAGAAAATCCTATATAGCGCCCACTGAGGGGAAGCCACGCCAGGCTCATCGAAAATAAGAGTTGGAGCATAATCGCCAGCCAGAAACTTGCGACTGCCAGGCCGCCAACCGAGACGATTCGAACGATGTGATCGATGAGGGAGTTCCGTTTGACGGCCGAAAGAATACCCAGCGGTATACCGAGGACAATCGCGACGAACATCGAAACGAATGTCAGTTCAATTGTCGCCGGCAGCCGATCCACGAGGTCTTCCGTGATTTCCCGATTGGTGAATAGACTCTTGCCAAGGTCGCCCGTGAAGACGTTGGCCAGATAGCTTCCGAACTGCTCGTGGACCGGGCGGTCGTATCCAAGTTGGACACGTAGCGCTTCAGTCTGTGCGACGGTTGCCGCCTCTCCTGCAGCGAGGGCAACGGGGTCCGCCGGAATGATCCTGGACAGAACAAAAGTGATCGTTATCAACCCGAGAAGTGTCGGCACGACCCAAATCACGCGAGTTGCAACAATCGGAAAAATTTTCCACACGAGACGGGTCCTCTACAAAGCGGGACTGGGGGTCAGTGCCGCCTATCTGTGAGCCAAATCACTTCCGTGATGAAGCAGGGGCCGCATCCTGCCAACCTTTGCCGATGGCAGGCAGAACGCGGCCGCGTTTCCCCGTATTGGACGGGAAAAAACTCCTAATTCGTATCCAATTCTATCCAGCGCGCATCTTGGCCATTCCCGATTGGTGAGAAACGAATCGATTTGACTCTGTCGCTAAATGGCCCAAACCAGCGAGTATTGTATATCCAGACGCTGGCCGCGTCATCGATGATGCGACGCTCGGCTTGAGCATAAAGTTCGGCGCGTCTCTCATTATCGGCGGTAGACACAGCTTCGTTGAGCAGGTCATCGACTTCCTCGGATTTGTAGAAAGAGGACGATTTGAAGGTTCCCCAGTTGGCCGAGTTGTACATCTCGCCGATCCAATTGTGCGGATCGGCGTAATAAGTGCTGATCCAGTACACGACCATGTCGGGGCTGCTGTCTGGGGACTTCATCTGGTCGACCAGAACCGGCCAGTTGACGTTGCGCACATTTGCGTTGATCCCAATCTTTCGCAGGCCGTTCTGCATTAATACAGCCGCCTGCTCGGTTTGCGAAAAGCCCGTTAGGAAGACGATGTCCAGCGTACGGTCGAGATCGGCGTCGCTCTTGACGAGTTCTGCCTTCGCGGTTTCCAGGTCGAGGTGGTACCCTTTCGCATCGCTACGACCCCACATTGGGTTCGGGATTGGCCCAATGTTTCGGTCGACCGTACCCCCCAGAACATCATCGATAAATGCGTTGTAATCGAACGCCATGTTTATGGCCCGCCGCACATGCACATCGTTCAAGGGCGCGCGTTGGTTGTTGATATTGAAGAGCATTATCCGCATCGAGGGCTCGTCCAGCACGCGGACCCCGTCACTGTCTTGAAGCCGTTGAACAAGATCGCGCGGCAGATAGCCACTGGTGCCGTCATAGTCGCCGCGCAACATGCCCAACACTTTCGTGTTGTCTTCGGGCACGGAGAGGAACTCAACGCCATCGATTGGATTGCCGGTCCACCCGTGAAAATGTTCCTCATTACGGCTCGCCGTCCAGCCCACGCTCGGATCGTATCGATCCAGCACAAAGGACCCGGACCCCGCGTCGTTAGAGTTGAGCCAACCGGCCCCCCAATCCCCATTTTCCTCGTTCTTTTTCACGAGATCCGAGTTAACGACATAGATTTCCGGCACGATCGAAAGAAAAATCGAGACCGGCTTCAAAAGCTTGAATTGGACGGTGCGGTCATCGACAGCCGTCACGTCACCCGATGCCAGCATCGTGGAAAGCAGACCGGAAGCGCCCTTCTTGATCGCCAGGATCCGCTCCGCCGAATAGACCACGTCTTCCGAAGTAACGTTCGAACCGTCATGAAACTTGGCGCCCTCGCGCAACGTGAACTCGTAAACCAAGCCGTCTTCCGACACGGTGTAGCTCTCAGCTAGCCACGGCACCAGTTCCGGCGGATTGTCTACCCACCGCAGAAGGCCGTCATAGAGGTTCAATCGCGCCGCGACACGGCCAACATCAAAGGCTTGATGAGGATCGAGGGTGTCGTACTGAACCACATTGGCAAAGACGTAGGTATTGTCGTCGCGCGCCGCGACTTCCCCGGCTCCTAGCAGGGTGGCTCCTGCCACTGTAACCGCCAACGCCAAAGCGGTGGCAAGCCGTCTACCGGCAACCGCGAATCGTGACCAATTGAACTGCTTGTACATTTCATTCCCCCTGTTCTTGAGAATTCATGCCAATCGATGGGCAGAGCGAAGATCGCCGTCCCGTTCCGATGCGTGGAAGTAGTCGGGCCCAATAAATTTTAATTCGATCTCTCACGTGAAGGACCGAACGACTGTACAAACGCCTTCCGATTGACAGAAGAATGAAATTCTTCACCCGACAAGAGGATTATCCTATACCCGGAAAAAGTTGGTAGCGGCCTCACCTACCCCGCAAGCGATCCGCGATACGCACCCAAAGGCTTGCCCCTATGGGCAATAGATCGTCATTGAAGTCGTAGCGATCATTGTGAAGGTTAGGGATCGGGTCCGATCCTCCGTTTGCGCCCAACCTGATCAGACAGCCGGAACGCCCTTGGATCATGTAGGCGAAGTCCTCCGTACCCATAATCGGGTTTTCTGGACGAATGATCTTATGGTTTTCAATGACATCGCCAAATGACTGAATGGCAAGCGCAGTAGCCTCGGGGTCGTTTACCAGGACGGGACAGACTCGGCGATAATCCAACGTCGCCGACCCGCCGGCCGCACGCGAGAGCGCACTCGAACTGTCCCGCAAGAAGCACTCAACACGGTCGCTAAGCACCGGATTCATAGTCCTGAACGTCCCGGAAAGATCGGCGCGCTCCGGAATTACGTTATAGGAATCGCCCGATTTAAAACGTGTAAAAGACAGGACGGCTGGATCAGTTGGCCTAGTCTGCCGAGATACATAAGACTGCGCTAGCGTCACCAGTTGTCCCCCGAGAACAATGGGGTCGACGCACTCCTCTGGACGCGCTGCATGCCCGCTCAATCCTTGAAAAAACAGATCAAAGTGGTCCGCACCAGCCATAAAGGCCCCATCGCCGATGACCATTGTTCCAAGTGGAAACTTCGGGTCGTTGTGGATCGAAAAGACTCTATCTACGTGATGATCGTCGAATAGCCCATCATCTATCATGGCTTTCGCGCCGGACAGGAGTTCCTCGGCGGGCTGAAAGATGAATGTGATCGTTCCCGCAAAATCGGTGTCACTCGCCAGGCATTTTGCTGCTCCCAACAGCATAGCGGAGTGTCCGTCGTGGCCGCAGGCATGCATCACACCGTCCTTCGTCGAGGAGTGCTCAGCGCCCGTTTCTTCATGGATCGGCAAGGCATCCATGTCCGCCCGGAAACCAATGTGCGGCCCTTCTCCCCCACGACGACCGCGAAGCGTACCAACAACGCCAGTTCTACCCACTCCCTCGCGCACCTCGATTTCGAGGCCGCGAAGGTAGTCCGCAATCCATTTTGCGGTTCGGACTTCCAGAAACCCAAGCTCTGGATTGGCGTGGATTTCATGGCGAATATCGCGAATTTCCGAAGTAATATCAGCGATGTATGGATGAATTGCCATAGAAGCCGAGCTCCATCTTTCGAATTGCGAACGCAGCGGGCCTCCCTGTTAAGGGGAAGCCTGCACTCTTTCGCTGGTTCGAAAGCATCCGGCCTGCTGTGCCACAGTGGTGGCGGGGAAACTCCAGATGATCCGAGAAACTCAGCTATCCATCGGCCAAACAAAGTTACGGTGGGACAAGGAATCCTGTCCAACACTTTCCACCAGATTACCGATCAGTTTTTCTTCTACCGGCGGCTCGCATTGCCTCTATCTAGATCCGCACGGGGCATTGTCAGAGGTATATTCAGACAAACCCAAATTGACCTGCAAAGGGCGTCGGTTTGCGGCGGTCAGAACCCTATAGAAGTTCTCCACCGTTCATACATACATTAACAACCACTTCAATCTCGACCGACACCTCAGCTGCAGTCACATCTTCAAACAAAACCATTCTGTGGCCTTGGCCGAATGGCGTCAGCTAGCGGCCTGATCTTAGCTCCAAGCCGTGCAGACTGTGAGCCGCTGAGGTTTATGTGACAATGCCTCCAAAGACGAATTTCTTACAGTGTTTCGGGCGGCGCACGTCTGCTTGAGCCCAAGATCGAGGTTCAGAATCATGCGCCACTCTATGCGTCATCAGGGACTCCGCTGGCCTGTTCAAGTTGTCTTATTCAATCGAGGCGATCTCACGACCAGCCTGGTGAAGTTCCGACTAATCACTCGGCGTCAAGAGACGGATGTGCAAGATGATGGTAGCGATGTCACTTGTGTCATCACGCGCTCTATGACTGGGTAAGAATTTTATCAGAGAGCTTTTCCGCAATCATGATCGTCGTCAGATTGATGTTCGCGCAGGGAATAGTTGGCATCACCGACGCGTCGGCTACGCGTAACCCGTCGACACCAATCACTCGGCCAGAGGAGTCGACACAGGTATGCGGATCTTCCCGGTCTCCCATTGCGACCGTGCCACAGGCGTGCCAGTTGCCCAGCACAGTGTCGCGAGCGAACCGATCGGCTTCGGAATCATCTGCTCCTATTCGCTCAAGATCGTATCCCGACATCGCGATTTTTACGAGAGAGTCGCGGACAAGCGCATTCGAATCCAGCGCCATCGCCCCAATTTTTGTAATTGCCCGATTTACGAGCGTCCTACGGCTCAATCGTCGAATCCAATCGGTGTAGGCGCCGGCGAAGACAGAATAACTCACGCGCGTGATGGGCTCGGACCGAAGAACGTCAACCGCGAAACGAATTCCCATCAGCATGCGGTCTCGGTCTCTTGGATCCGATAGCAGGTTGAAAGAGACATAAGGCTCTTCTTCGGTGCGCGGGGACCGCAGCAGCACCGTACCGCGGGAATAGGCCTTGTCCGGCCCAACGCGTAAGACGCCAAACTGATGACCGACTTCCGTTTGGTCGAAGCGGTTCCCAAGGGACATTTTCATATCGCTGGCAGGGCAGCCCTTCAATCCCGACGAGAACCGGGTGTACACCAGGAACGAATTCATCATCTTGCCTCGCAGCCGCGCCTCCGGCTTCAGGTGAACGCCAAGCCCGACCAACGGATGATCCTGAAGGTTACTTCCGACGCCCGGTCGGTTGGCTAGAACCGCAACGCCATGATCCGCTAAGTGCGCACCAGGCCCGATGCCAGCTCGCATCAGAATTGTCGGGGTATGTATCGCACCTGCGCAGAGGAGAACTTCGCCAGCCCGCACGTCCTCTGCTGAGCCGCCGCGTGACCGCATCTTGACTCCGATAGCTCGCCGCCCCTCGAAGAGAAGAGCCTCCACCATCGTCTCGGCAAGGATTTCGAGATTGGGGCGTCGGCGCGTCGCACTATCAAGATAGCCAACCGCTGTGGTGATCCGTCGGCCATAGACGTTGTTCTTCGGAAAAGGATAGCAGCCGTCCCCGTGCACCGCATGACAATCGTCCACATAGGGTAGACCGCGATCCTGTATGGCGTCGCGAAAAGCATGCGCGAAGCCAGCCCAATCTTCCGGGAATGTACGCTTCACCGGAATGGGCCCATCCCGGCCGTGTTCTGGGCCCTCGAAGTCCATATCCCGCTCAAGGCGACAAAAGTAAGGCAGGCAATCGCGATAACTCCATCCCTTTGCTCCCAGCGCCTCCCACTCATCATAGTCGGAAGGAATACCGCGCAGCGCGACTTGTCCGTTCACGCTGGACCCACCCCCCATGACACGTGCCTGTTCGTAACGATGCCGTTTCATCTCCACGGCTACCTGGCTGGGGCTGCGATTGCCGGTCGCGTCCCGATAAACCTCCAGCTTTGTCCAATACCGATTTTCCTGGAAGTAATCCGGAAGGTAGCCCTCAGCGTAGATGGAGTCCGGCACGTCGTCCGGCGGTGTGTCGGGACCTGCTTCTATCAACAGTACCCGCCGTTTCGGGTCACTGGACAAACGGTTGGCTAGGACGCATCCAGCCGAGCCACCGCCAACGATCACGAAATCATATTGCTTCACTCTAGAGTTATCCGCCGTACAAGTTGGGAATTAGCATCACAACTTCCGGCAGGAAGGTGATAGCCAGCAGCACGAGAACCGAGACGATGAGGAAGGGCGTATTGGCGATGGCCAGGCGCTCCGGCCGTATGCGTGCGATCGTCGCACCGATGAACAGGCTGATGCCGACTGGCGGCGTGATCATGCCGATTGTCAAGTTGATCGCTACCACGATACCGAAGTGTACCGGATCCATCCCCAGCGCGGTGACAATTGGCAGAAGGATAGGAACCAAGATGATCAATGCCGCGATCATCTCCATGAAGGCGCCGAGAACCAATAGCATGAGATTGATGAGAAGCAGAATCACGACCGGGTTGTCGGAGATCGTTTGAATCGCTTCCGCCACAAGACCGGGCACTTGCTCCTTGGTCAGGATCCAGCCGAGCGGAGCAGCGATCGCGACAATGAGAAGCGCGCTGCCGGTCATCCTTGCACTGTCGAAGATGATCTTTGGAAGTTGCGACCAAGTGAGCTCCCGATAGACGAACATTCCCACTATAAAGGCATAGAGACAGGCGACGGCGGCGGCCTCGGTCGGCGTGAATATCCCGGAGAAGATGCCGCCCAGGATGATCACAGGCATGCCGATCGGAAGCACGCCTTCAGCGAACGCAACAAGGAAAACACGTAAGGAAAAGGGGCTCCCTTTGCCAAAGCCGCGTCTCCACGCATAAATCATGATCGTCGCCATCTGCGCCATCCCCAGCAGCAACCCGGGGACGATTCCTGCGAGAAAGAGGTCGTTCACCGAAACTCCTGCGACGACGGCATAGACAATCAGAATGATGCTAGGCGGAATTATCGGCCCAATCAGGGACGAAGAGATCGTGACGGACGTTGCAAATTCCTTGGAGTATCCCCGCTCGCGCATCGAGCGGATCATGATGCTTCCGACAGCCGCGGTATCCGCCGCCGCCGACCCTGAAATCCCGGCAAAAAGCATAGAGACGACCACGTTGACATGCGCGAGACCACCCCGCACCCAACCGACCGCAGCGTCAGCCAAAGCCACCAGCCTGCGGGTCGTACCGCCCGCGTTCATGAGATTGCCGGCCAGCATGAAGAACGGTACCGCCATCAGAACGAACACGTCGATTCCTGCGAAGGCGCGATGCGGAATCGTTATCGGGTTGATGCCGGCAAGCAAAAAATAGGAAATCACAGATAGCCCCATGACCACATAAATGGGCAACCCGATAAGCAAAGTAATGAAGAAGACTGCGCCAAGGACGGTCAGTTCCATTGGGCATTCTCTTCTTCGTCGAGCACCAGCGGGCCCGTGTTCTTTCCGCAGAGACGCACGATTGCGTCAGATAGTAATGATAAGAACATCAGGATGGACCCGAGCATGATCGGCGCATAAACAAACCACAGCGGAATATGGAGATTGGCGGAATCGCGACCAGTTTTGAGCATCAACTGGACGAGCCCAAGCGCATACCACGCCATTAACGCCAGAAAGATCAGGAATAACAGGCGCCGAGCGACCCACATCCCAACCTTAATTCTATTCGGTAGCGCGTTTGCAACAGCATTCATGCCAAGAAGATCGCCGTAGCGCGCGCCAATTGCCGTAACCAAAAAAACCAGCCATACGAGGGAATAGCGGGCAAGCTCATCAAGTCCTCGAAACCTCAATGTCGTGTTCCGGGCAAAGACATCCAGAAGAACGGTGCACAACATGAAAACCGCGATACCGATAACAAAGACGCGGATAACGGATTCAATTCGCTGTGTTAGGCGCTGAAACCCTTCCATAGTGGTGTTCCGATATCTCGTATACTATACGGACCGCATCCTTCGGGTAGGATGCGGTCCGTAGTCAACTGCCACTATTGCGCCGAGCTTGAGGCTTCGGGAAGCGTTTCTATCTGCGCCATGAGGTCGCGAACCCAGGGGGCCAGCTGACCCGCATACTTCTGCCGAACCGGTTCGGTCGCCTGAACGAAGCTGGAAAGATCGTCAACCGTATTGACCTTGAGTCCTTCCTTTTTCATCGCGGCTAAAGCATCGGCATCCATCTGAGCGTAATCAGCATTGTTCTTCCCAACTGTCTTGCGCCCAATCTCTTCGATTAGGGTGCGCTCCTCCTCGGTCAGCGCCTCGAAGGTGGATTTGCTCATGACCAGGACAGCAGTGTTAGCGACAACAGGTATCAAACTCAGGTATTCTTGCACTTCATTGAAGCGCATAGCATTCAGAGCGGAAAGGGCGTTCTCGTTCCCGTCGACCGTTCCCGTCTGCAGCGCGCCGTAGAGTTCCGCAAAGGAAGTGGACGCAACGGAGGAGCCTAGGGCTTCGTAAGTGTCGATGTGCGCCGACACACCCATGGTCCGCATTTTGACATCCTCAAAATCCGCAGACGTCTTGATTGGTTTGATGTTGTTCATCGGATAGCGGAAGGCCGGCGACCCAATGCCGAGTAGCTTGAAGCCCGCCTCGTCAGCTTCTTCATAGAACTTCGAAAAGTCTAGCTTCTCCAACGCGGCCTCAAGATGGATCGGACTGCGGAAGACAAAGGGCATGTTGAAAAGATCGAAGGATGGCACAAAGCTGGCCATCGCCGCCGTGTGAACCCAAGTGAAATCCATTGTGCCGAGCAGCAGGGCGTCAAGCGCATCACGTTCGCCCCCGAGAGCACCGCTGGGATGGATCTCGAGATTCCATTTGCCGTCACTTTCCTTGGCCATAAGCCCCTTCATATGATCGGCCGAGGTGTGGTACGGGAACTGCGGTGCCACAACGTGCCCCAGCGTGAAGTCGCGCTCGGTGGTTACTTCCGCCTGCGCGGCACCACCCGCCATCACGACGGCGGCTAAACCGGTTGAGATACTTTTCCAGAATGACATCTGCTCCTCCTTTTTTTGGTTTTTTGGCCCCCACGAGGCCCTTCTACCCGAACGCAGCGGCTATGCGACCGCGTATCGGACATTCTTGATCTGCGTGTCGTCCAACATCGCGACGATGCCGCGTTCCTTGCCGAACCCACTCTGTCGATATCCCCCGAAAGGGGCATCGACCGAAACTTTGTGGCCGGCGTTTACGCAAACCGTGCCGGCCTGGATTTGGCGGACGGCGCGCATTGCCCGGCCTGTGTCGCGGGTATAGACAGCCGCGGCCAGTCCGAACTCACTGTCATTGGCAAGGGCGATTGCCTCGGCTTCATCCCCAAAGCGGATGACGCTCTGAACCGGGCCGAAAACCTCCGTGCGGCTCGTCTTCATATCGTTACGCGCCCGCAACAGAAGGTGTGGCGCGACAAAAAAACCACATGCCAAGTCATTCCGGCCACCCAGATCCACGTAGCGGCGCACTTCTGCCCCTTCGCCCTCAGCGGCCGAAAGACAGGACTGAATCCAATTTCGCTGAACCGCGCTTACGACCGGGCCCATCTGGGTTTCCGGATCGCTTGGAATCCCGATACGCACCGCGCGAAGCCGCGCCTCAAGCTGTTCGACAAAGGCGTCATGGATTTCGTCCTGAACGATTAGACGGCTGCACGCGGCGCACACTTGGCCGGAGTTGCGGATATTGTCTGTGAAGGCCGCTGCCACAGCAGCATCAAGATCTGCATCATCAAATACGAGGAGGGGGGACTTGCCACCAAGCTCCAGCGTGAGCTTTTTCACCGTCCCGGCCGCTTCGGCAAAGATCTTTTTTCCAGTAGCGGTTCCACCGGTAAAAGAGACCTTCGCGACGTCCGGATGACGCACAAGCCGGGTGCCTGGAGTCACACCGCCATGCAGGACGTTCACCGCTCCGGGCGGCATGCCCGATGATAGCGCACACTCACCGAGCATCGCCGATGAAAGGGGTGTTAGCTCGGATGGCTTAAGCACGACTGTGTTTCCGGCCGCGAGAGCGGGCGCAATCTTGAGCACACCTAGCAGCGCCGGATAATTCCAAGGTGTGATCAGGGCGCAGACACCGAGCGGTTCGCGTAAGGTGAAATCCGTCAGAGTCGGATCAGAAATGTTGAGCGTCTCGCCACCAAGCCCCAATAGCAGCCCGGCGTAATACTCCATAGAGTCCGCGAGCCCGCCCATTTCCTGCGACGTAAGCGCTACCGGCCGTCCAACATCCAATGTCTCGGCCATCGCGAAATCGGACTGGCGCCGCCGTAGCTCGTCGGCGAACCTGAACAAATGACGCGACCTCTCTTTTGGCGTTAGCCGCCCCCATTCACCTTCATAGGCGCGCAGTGCAGCGTCGACGGCAGCATTTGCGTCCTCTTCCCCTCCGTCACTGAATGTCGCCAGCACCTCGCCATTGGAGGGATTCAGGGCTTCAAACTCCTTTCCCGATTTAGAGTGGGTATGGCGACCGTCGATCAGGTGCTGATAGGTGGCCGTCGACGGCGCAAAGGGCCTGTTCATTTCTTCTTCCCCCCTTCGTGATCCCGGTCCGGACGGAGGACCGCACCTTGGCTTAACGGCGTCACCAGTTGCTGATAGAGACCGAGCCAACCGTCGCGCGTGCGATAGTGCGGCGCGCCATGGGCCTCAAGGCGGGATGCCAGTTCTTCTGATGAAAGCAAGAGGTCGACGCGGCGGCGTGAGACATCGATTCGAATGGTGTCTCCATTTTCGACAACTGCGATCGGCCCCCCCATCGCCGCCTCCGGCATGATCTGACCGACGACCAAGCCGCGGTTTAGACCCGACAACTGGCCATCCGTGATCAGGGCGGTCTTGCCCGACAACGGGCTTCCCGCCAGTGCCGCAGCGAACCAGGATGCGGAAGCCACACCAGGTCCACCCTTGGCGCCAAGCCCACGCAGGATGATCACATCTCCTTCGACGATTTCTCCTTTCTCCAAGGCATCAAACGCCTGATCCTGGGCCGTAAACACCCGTGCGAAACCTTCGAAGACCAGATTCGGTGTCGGGTTGGCGCCGAGCTTCATGATTGCCCCATCGGGGCATAGAGACCCTTTTAGGACGACCAACGACGGGCCCGGAGCAACCGGATTTTCCAAGCTGCCGAGTTTGCCCGTTTCTGGCACTTTGTAGTCCGCGAGACGTTCGGCCAGCGTACGACCATCGATCCCGCGTGCCGAACCTTCCAAGAGCGGCTCCAGGCGCTTCATCAAAGCGCGCACTCCGCCGGCGTCGTCCAGATCTTCAATCCGGCTGGGACCATTCGGTTTGACCGCGCAAAGCAGCGGTACGCGCCCGTCCAGGTGCGAGAACTGGTCATAGATATTGACTGGAATTCGGCCTTCTTCAGCCACGGCCTGCAGATGCCGCATCACGTTGATAGACGTACTGATCGAAAGCGCCACAACACAGGCATTGTAAAACGCTTTAGGCGTCAGGATCGCGCTGGGGCGAACCTCGTCACGGACAAGGTCTACGATCCGAGCCCCAGCAGCGCGCGCCTGCGCATACATCGCATCACTTTCGGCCGCAACGGGAGCGCTGCCTGGTAACGCCATGCCAAGGGCTTCAGACACGATATGCATACTGTTCGCGGTTCCCATGCCCGCGCAGACGCCTGGCCCAGCAACAGCGACCCGGGACATGCACTCTAATGTGTCGATGGAGATTTCCGCGGAACCGACTTTTCCCACGCCTTCGAACACGTCCTCGATATCGACTTGCTCGCCCTGGAGCTGCCCACTTTTCTGATAGCCCCCAATCACCAGAATAGTTGGTACGTCGAGCCGCGCGGCCGCCATCAGGTGTGCCGGCGCAGTCTTATCGCAGGACGACAGGCATACCATCCCGTCAAGCTGCGGACCTTCGACCGACACCTCGATGTCGTTCACCATCAGGTCGCGGGAAGGCAAGATATAGCTTCCGGCAGACCCGGCGCAGTGAATGAAGTCGCTGGGCGCCGTTGTATTGATCTCAAATGGCAGGCCACCCGCTGCTCGAATCGCCTCCTTGACGACAAAGGCGACCCGATCCAGGTGGCTGTAGCAACTGGAGAGCTCGGACGAGGTGTTGATGACCGCGATCTTTGGCTTGCACATATCGGCGTCGTCGATGCCAAGGGCTGTCCATTGCGCGCGCCGCAGGGCCCAGAGTGTGCCACCGCGTGGGAAATTACTTCGAAGGCTCATGACGCTGCCACCCTCTCCCGGGCCGAACGGCCGGGCTCTATCTCTTCCGGCGCATCGTCACCCAGATATGCCCCGACGAGACGTAGTCTGTCCTGCAAAGCGCGGGTTGGAACGGCTCGCAGAGCGCCGCCATAAGTCGACACCGCCATTGCCGCCGCCGTGCCGGCCGCCTCGCCGAGCGCAAAACAGGTTCCCGCGACACGCAGCGAGGCTTGTGCCTCATGGGTCGACGATACACACCGACCTGCGACGAGGAGACCGCCCACTCCCTTCGGGAGCAACGAGCGGAAGGGAATCTGATAGTAGGCACCGTCCGGCAGCCAAACCCAGCGGGTTGCTCGATCTGCGCCGTGCTCCTCCACGGGCCAGGCACAGCAGGCGATTGCATCATCGAAGCGCGCGCCACCGAGCGCGTCTTCCGCTGTCACGGCGTATTCGCCTTCGATTCGGCGACTCTCGCGGACCCCGATCTGAGTGCCGGTATCCAGCAACCATGCGTTCTCATAACCGGGCACGTGCGCACGAAACGCTTCGAGGTAGAGTTCCGCCATCGCGCGGCCGTCCATCTCAGCTTGCGTCATCTCTTCCGAGGATAGAGGATTTGGCGGCATGCCTTGCCGACTCACGCGTGTGATATTCAGATGCGCGACGAACTCGTTGAAAGTGAAGATACCGCCCGCCGTTCTCGGCAGATCAAACCCCGCGGTGACGGCGGCTTCCAGGTAGCTATGGAGGCTCTGGCGATCCATCGCATCGACGACTTCCGAGCGGACGCCGCCGAAGCGGATCATGGTGGTGGGGTATTGCAGCTCGCTGGGATCGCACTGCCAAGCGGCACCGGCCAAGGCCGCAAGCTGTCCGTCACCGGAACAGTCGATCGTTACTCCCGCGCGGCAAGCCCAGCGGCCATCGATCGATTCGAACACACCGCCCCGCACCTGTCCCTTTTCGACGAGCGCATCAACCGCGAGTGTGTGAAACCGAACGCCGATCCCGGCCTCCGTTACCATCTGGTCGGCAACAACCTTTAGCGGCTCAGGATGATAGGGAAGAGAGGCCGTCTGGAGCCACTGCTTCGGCTCCCCAGCCCCACCCCTTTGGCGCAACCTCTCAACGATCTCGTCAGCAATTCCACGCACCAAACGCTGAATACGTCCGGCCCGAACGCCGTAAAGGCCGCAAATGCTGCCAAGCGTGACTGCCGTCATCGTCCCGCCGAGAAAGCCGTATCGCTCAATCAGAAGAACGCTCGCGCCTGCACGAGCCGCGGCGATTGCGGCCGCCAAGCCGGTCGCGCCGCCACCCACAACCAGAACATCCACGACATCACGGACGGGGGCACTGCTTGATCTATCGATATGAAACGCCACTGGTCGGCTTCCTAACTGGATTTGATCCGTTGACGCCCCGTGCTGTTTCGAATCATCAGTTCGACGGGATGTATGATTTCTCGGGGTTCGATTTCAGGGTCGTCCAGACGGGCGAGAAGCAAGCGGACTCCGTCTTCAACCAATGCTGCCGTCGGCTGACGGACCGTTGTGAGCGACAGCGTCGACCAAGAGGCCATCTCCACATCGTCGAACCCAACGACCCAACACTGTTCGGGAATCGAACACCCGAGATCGACAGCGGCGTCGAGCGCTCCTAGGGCAAGCAAATCGTTGGTGCAGAAGACCGCGTCAGGCGGGTCGGCCAGTTCCAGCAACGAACGCATCGCGTCGCGACCGCTTTGATGGGAGAATGTCACCCGCCGCATGAGCGACGGTTCGATCGGGCTGTTTGCGCGCTCCAAAACCTCCAGGAAACCTCGCTCGCGGTCCCGGATCGTACTTGCTTCCTGGCTCCCGGTGATGAAGCCGATACGCCGGCGCTCGTGATGTAGGAAGTACTCCGCCACGCGCTGAGCACCGACGGTGTTGTCGCTTGAAACCTGATCGCAGGCGAGCCCGTCCACCGTACGATTGATGAGGACAAGCGCCGAGCCAGCTTTGATCGCCTCATCCAGGACAGGCGACTTGTGTGTGGCCGCGGTGAAGATCACACCGTCAACGAGAGACTGCTGAATTGCGTCGATAGCCGCGACTTCGCCCCCGCCATCCGTGTCCCAGACGACGACCCGCAGGTTCTTGCCTCCCAAGGTCTCGTGCAATGCCCGCAGGAATTCCGTGTATAGCGGGTTGCTCAAACGGGCGACAACAACGCCGATGACTCCGATCCGGCTCGTCCGCATCGCACTCGCAATTGCGTTCGGACGGTAGTTGAGCGCCTTCGCAGCGCTGAGAACCTTCGCCTTTGTATCGCCGTTTACATTCCCCAGACCGCGCAGAACACGAGACACCGTCGCCTGTGAGACTCCGGCGGCTCGCGCGATGTCGTGGCTGGTAATGTTTGATTTCGATTTCATTTTTTGATTTCCATTATTGATTTATATAATCAAAAATATGACTACGTAGTCAATCTTCTTTTTCTAAAACACCTGACCTCAACCTGCATCCCCTTCCACGAGGCCCAGTTTCTGAAGGACACCCGGCTTTCCGCGCCGATCGCCTGCTACCTTGGGTCCGTACGCACAGTTGGGATAGTATTGACACGTTAATCGGGTGGCTGGAGCGATCCGGCGTCGCCATCGTCGTTGTATGGCTCAAAAACCCTTCAAGCGGCCTCGTATTCCGCCTGCAATCATCCAGCGCGCGATCTGGCTCTACGCCCGGTTCAGGTTATCGTTATTTGATGTCGAGGAACTATTGGCTGAGCGGGGATTAACGTCTCGAACCAGACCGTCCGTCTCTGGTTTCTGAAGTCCAGGCGGCCGATCGCCCGTATTCTTCGTCGCTGCCATCCAGAACGCCTTCTACGTCCAAAGTCACCTCCTGTCTCGCAGCATCTTCAAGACGTTTCGTGCCGAGACGTTCGCTGTCTGGAAGCGGGGTTGCATCGCGGCCTGACCGAGGTCAGTGCGTATTCAGAGCGGCCACACCAGTTAACTTGTCAATACCGTTGAGATCTTATGTGGCAGTGTCTTCAATTACACTGACTGCTCCTGCGACGAGTCGTTCGTCGCTGTGCGCTGCCTTGCCGTGGCATCGTCGTCTACTTCGTCTCCGCTGGGACTCAGAATTACGCCATAGAGATCTTGAGCGGCGGTCGGACTCACCGTCCCATCCAAAACGTCACGCAGCACTAGAGCAGGATCGCGAGTCAGCGGATCGCCAAAACCCCCGCCGCCCGGCGACGACATGGAGAAGCGCGCCCGACCCGTGCGGCGCACCCCGTAGATCGGCGGTATCCATGCCTCACCACCTTGCTCTTCCACCTTCAGGGCGGCCTCAAGACCATCGAGACCACCATTGACACCAAGACCGGTCGGTCGGGTCACGCCCTCGGACCGAAACGAGAACTCCACATCCGTCTCAAGGTCTACGACATAGTCCACACCAGTGCCTCCGCGGAACATTCCTGGACCGCCACCATCACAACGGAATTCCTGCTTTCGCACGGTCACCGGATAGAGCTGCTCGTAAGTTTCTGAGTTGGGCAGAGAGAGACCACCGAGCGTCACGATGGGACCAATCTGGTTGAATCCATCCCGCCCGCCTACCGCGCCACCTCCCGACAGGCCCGTCCAATGGTACAGCACCCAGGTCGAACCCTTGTCGCGCCGGCCGGAACTGTTTGGGAAAGAGTTCTTGCCCCAACCAGCACAGGCGCGCGCCGGCTCCGCTTGGCCCAGTGCCCACCAACAGGTATGCATGATCTCGTGTGCCGGAAAGACAGTGCACATTGTGACAGGCGCCGGTGGCAGGGCATTCACGATGGTGCCCTGCGGCGCAATGATCTCGACACAGCGGAAGGTGCCTTCGTTGCGCGGTATATCGGGATTGAAAAACGACAATATGGACGCATAGACAGCTGAGTAGGTGTTGGCGAGCGACGAATTCTTGAAGCCACGCATTTGCAGGGCGCTGCCCGTGAAATCGATCCTCAGCCGCTCTCCGTCGATGGTGACGGCGACCCTGATGGGGATGTCCATCGGTTCGAAGCAATCGTTGTCGAAGCATTCCTCGCTCCGGAAGGTGCCGTCCGGGAGCGCGGCAATCGCTGCCCTGAGGCTCTTGTCAGCATGGTCCAGCAGCCCTTCGAAGATGGGATCAACCGCACCAGGCCCCAGACTTTCCGCCAGTTCTCGCACTTGCTGCTCGCCAATGCGGGTGGATCCGAGCATGGCGCGCAGGTCGCCGTCGAGCAGATCGGGCGTCCGGGTGTTGATCAGCAAGAGTTCCCACAGGTCCTCGCGTACGACTCCAGCCTCGACAAGACGCAGCGGCGGCAGGCGAATCCCCTCGTGATAGATCTCGGTCGCCAAGGGATTGTAAGTGCCCGCAACACCGCCGCCGATATCGGACTGATGTGCGCGGTTGCAGGTAAAAGCAATAAGCTGCTTGCCTGAGAATACCGGACGCGCGATCACCCAGTCCGGTAGGTGATTGCCCCCCGCGACATAGGGATCGTTCAGAAGAAACACGTCTCCCTCGGCGATCCCGGAATCGGCAAAACGGTCGAGGACAGCCCGAATTGCAAAACCGCCGCCCCCGGTGTGAATCGGGATACCGTCCGCCTGGGAAATCAGCGTTCCCATGCGGTCCGTGATGAAGCACGAAAAGTCATGCGACTGGTTGAAGATTGCGCTGCGTGCGGTACGCACCATCACCCAGCCCATCTGGTGTGAAATGTGGTCGAGCCGGTTTTGAACCAGCGCAAGAGTAATTGGATCGAGCCGGTTCTCGGCGTTATCAGTAGTATCAGCCGACATGGATCAGATAATCCCCGCTGGAAAGAACATCAATTCGGTCGTGGGCTCCGACGAGAATGGTCGTGGTTGCCTCTTCCACAATCAGGGGACCGGCGAGGCTATGACCGGGCAGAAGCTCTTCCTCATCGTGGACGGGAATCTCACGCCAGCCATGAATCTCATCGAGCCATACCGACCGTCTGTGCCTTGCTGTGGGGGCGTGGTGTGATTGCGCTGTGGTTTCTACGCGCCGGTGCGGACGCTCGACCCGACCAAACCCCGACAGTCTGAGCTTGGTAATTTCAATGATGCCACCGGGCTGAATGTGGCCGAACAACCTTTCGTGCTCGCGCTCGAACCGGAGGCGCACCTCATCCGTATCGAACTCGGGCCCAAGCGGAACAGTGACGTCCCATTGCTGCCCTCGATAGCGCAGGTCCGCCGCGCGCTCGAAACTGGTGTCGCTGTCGATAAGCCCGCAATCCGCCAGCGTCCCTGCCGCTTCTGCTTTCAACTCCCCCCAGATTGCTTCCAGATCCACGGAATCCGTGCGATCAAGTTCGGCAAAATGAACGCGCACATAATCTTGGCGCAGGTCACTGTTGAGCAGCCCAAGCGCGCAAAAAGCGCCAGCTAGCTTGGGAATGAAGACGCGTGCTACGCCCAATCTTCGCCCAACCGATGCGCCGTGCAGCGGCCCTGCGCCGCCGCAGGCGACCAGCGTGAAGCGCCGCGGATCATGGCCGCGCTCCGAACTCATTCGCTGCATGCCTTGGAGCAGCTTCTGCTCCAGCAGCCGGATAACCCCCGCCGCCGCTGCTTCAGCATCAAGCCCCAGGGGCGCGCCGACATGCTCTTCCACTGAACGATGGGCGCTTGCCGCGTCTATTTCGATAGCGCCGCCCGCAAAGGCGCCGGGTGAGAGCCGTCCCAGTATCACCTGCGCATCTGTCGCGGTCGGCAGCACACCGCCCTTGCCATAGCAGGCGGGGCCCGGATCGGCGCCTGCTCCTGCGGGACCCACAAAGAGCATTCCCCCGACATCCACTCCGGCAATAGTCCCGCCGCCCGCGCCGATCGTATGCACATCGACCGAGGGCAGAGCTAGGTCATAGCCGTCGATCGAGAGGGCGTCGGTCAGCCCGACCTTGCCGTCGGACATCATGGCAATATCGCAGCTCGTGCCGCCGATCTCCATCGAGATCAGATCGTGCGATCCGGCCGCAGCGGCAAAGAACTCCAAGGCCCCCACGGCTGCTGCCGGGCCCGAAAGCAAAAGGGTCGAGGGCCGGTCCGCAAGCTGCGACACCGTCGCTGTGCCAGCGTTGTTTTGCATCATCAGGACCTGACGGCTCAAACCCGTTACAGAGAGCTGATCGGCCAGGTGCGTAAGATAGCCCACTGTGCGTGGCGCAATGTAGGCATTCACCGCCGCGGTCGAGCTGCGTTCGTATTCGCCAATGGTCGGCGAGATTTCGCCCGATAGCGAAATCCACGGCAGGTCCCAGTCGCGGCGAAGCACTTCGCGTGCGCGGCGTTCGTGATCGGTGTTCAGGAAACTGTTGAAGAAGGCCACGGCCACCGCTTCGACACCGGCCTTGCGGAACAGAGCGACGGCCTTGGCCACGTCCGCTTCACTCAGTGGAGCCTCCTCGTTGCCGTCACGATCGACCCGCCCCTCGACAGGGCATCGCCGCCAACGCGGCACCAGAACTTCCGGATAAGGCTCGCGATGCCGCCAGGGATCGGAACGCAGGCCACGCCGGATCTCGAGGCTGTCGCGAAAACCCTTGGTCGTCAGCAATCCGACGCGCGCACCCTTGCGCTCAAGCACGGTGTTTGTGGCAATGGTCGAACCGTGAACAAATGTTTCGCAATTGGCAAGAAGCTCTTCCGACGAGAGACCGCGTGCCTCGGCCGCAGCCGCGACCGCAGCCATCACACCCGCGCCGGGATCGCCGGGCACCGAGGGCACCTTGGTCACGCTGACCACGCCGTCCCGTTCCAGCAGCACCAGATCCGTGAAGGTTCCGCCAACGTCAACGCCGATTCGCCAAGGCCCAATTGCGCCTCGGCCCTGATTCGGCAAGGTTGATGCGGTCATCGCGTAATCCTTGTGCTTGAGAGGCTTTGTCTTTGGCGGGATCTACGACGGGAACCCAATCAGTAGTTTGCCCGCAGTGTCGACGGCTGGCCCTGTGGCGTGCTCCGAACCGCTCGGACGGCGGTCCTGAGATCCGCCAAGTACTCCTCCAGCACCGGCGCGTGCTGGAGGGCCATCATCGCATGTATGCCGCGGGGCTCCTTTGTCAGTCCGCAGAGCCAGCCCTCCCGCGCCATGTGTTCGGCCACGGAAAAGATGTCTATCTCCTCAGAGCCGAAATTCAGAATGGTCAACTCAGGCCGCGTCCAAAGGCACACCCCGTCGATTGCTTCTATCCCTTCCGCATAGGCGTCCATCATGTCCATAAGCTGACGCGCGATCTCAACATAACCTGAACGCCCGAGATGATGCAGCACGGCCCAGGCCGCCGCCACACCTCCTGCTGGTCGGGTTCCCACCAAGGTGTTGGTGGCGAAACGGCCGTTGGGCCAGGTGTCAAAGTCAAAAGCTTGACGGTCGGCGTCTTCCGCATGCCGATAGAACAGCGTTGAGGCCGGCTTGGGGCAGAATCCGAACTTGTGTAAATCCGCCGACAGTGAGCGCACGCCGGCAACCCCGAAATCGAAAGCTGGCACCGGGCGCCCAAGCATCCGGACAAAGGGCGCGACATAGCCGCCGACGCAGGCATCGACATGCAGCCACAGGTCACGGCCGAGCGCCAGCTCCCCAAGCGCTTCGATGGGATCCACCAGTCCATGCGGGAAGCAGGGGGCGGACCCCACTATCATCATTGTGTCCTCATCCACAGCAGCCGACATCAGATCCACATTCGCGCGCAGATCCGGCCCCAACGGAATCCGGCGGATCGGGATATCCATCAGGTCTCCTGCCTTGTCGAAGGCCGGATGCGCGCTCGAAGGAGCCACCACGTTAGGGTGCCGGGTCGCGGCCTTCCGCGTGCGGAACCAGTCGCGGCAGCCCTTGACCGCCAGGACGATACTTTCGGTTCCGCCGGTCGTCATAATCCCCTGCGCATCGGATGGGGCGTGAAATAGGTCAAGCCCGATGGCAACGACTTCTTCCTCCATCCGTTTCAGACCAAAGAAGGCTCGCTTGCCGCCCAGCGCGTTCTCGCTCATATACTTCGTGAAAGCCTGCTTTCCGATCGCATCCACGCTTTCATTGGCGAAGAAGGTATAGAGCGGAGCGCGACCGCGCCGCCAGTCGATGTCCGTCGCCGACATCGCAGTCATCTTGGCGTCGAGTTCGGCCCAGTCGGCGCCGTGTTCCGGAAGTTTCAGCACAGTTCTGTCCTTAGACCCATCCTGGGAGCTATCCTTGGGCTTGACCTCGAGCGACGGCAGCATCAGTCCAGCAATTGCAGGATGTATTCCGCGCCCTGATTCAAATCTCGTTCGATTGCGGCTCTGGCGCGCGAGGCATCCCCGGCGCGAATAGCATCAATTGCTTCGACGTGGTTGTTGAGACCCCGGCCACCACGCTGATAGTCCGGATAAAGCAGATTGAACACTGGCCCTACTCTAAGCCATTGCCCCTCGATCAAGCTGAAGAGATGCGGCATCTCGGCAGCCTGATAGATCGTAAAGTGGAACAGTCTGTTCAGCTCCAACGACTGCTTTAGCGCGTCACGACCAATCGCGTCGGAGAACCGTGCGTTGATCGCGACGAGATCGTCGATCTTCGCCTGGCTCATATCTGTCGCCGCAACCTCGGTGGCGTGCCCCTCCAACATCAGCCGGATTGCCAGCAGTTCCATGTAGGATCGGCGATTGAGTACCGGCACGGAGAAAGTACGACGTGGGTCCGCTTCCAGCGCGCGCTCGGCCGAAAGGCGCATCAGCGCCTCTCGTGCCGGTGTCAAGCTGATGCCGAATGTAGCGGCAATGCGCCGAACGCTGATTGCCTCGCCTGGTGCGAGAAGGCCATTCATCAACGCCAACTTGATGTTGGCATAGGCTTGCTCGGCCAAGGTCTCGGCGCGGTCGACAACACCCAGGTTCGCGACGGGTGCGGCGACTGTCCGCGCCGAATGCCCGCCGCCCGATTCATCTCCTGCTGAACTGGCCGAAAGTGCAGTCGCGTTGTCTACGATGATCATGTACTGGTGCGTTCCTTCACTCGGTCAGCAGTCGCTCTGCGCAGCCTCTATCCGACCGAGCAGATCGGCCCCCAGATCCTGGGCCGCTTTCTCAAACACCGGCTCCACACCCGCTCTGAACGCGGATACATCCACATCGTCAATCTGTACACCTTCCTGCTCAAGCGCTGCGCGAGCCGTCGAAGTCGCTTCCGCCTCCGCTGCGCGGTTCACTTCGGCAGAGGCCTGCCCTGCTTCGAGCACAAGGGTCTGTAAATCCTCCGGCAGATTAGAGAATGCTTGCTCGTTGATCAGCAGCGGCGAGAGTCCGGCCGCTGTATTGGTGATCGAGGCGTATTTCACAACCTCGTACCATTTGAACTGATGCAACGTGATCAGCGGATTGTCGGCACCGTCGATGACGCCTTGCTGCAAGGCGCTAAACATCTCGGGAAAGGCCATCGGAATAGGATTCGCACCGAGCGCGCGATAGGAGTCCTCTGCCAGCTGGTCGGCTGGGACACGGAACAGCAGCCCGTTCATGTCCGCCGGCGTCGCTACGGGCCGCTTCGTGTTGAAAAGCTGGCGCATCCCGAAGGTGTACCAGCCGAGTACGCGTAGCCCGGCCTTCTCGCGCAGCGCCTGCGCCATTCCCTGTCCGATGGGACCATCCAGAACTTCGTAGGAGCAGCTCAGGCTCTTGAAAAGATATGGCAGGCCGAAGACCTCGAGATCTTTTAGAAATGGGGCCGTGTTGCTGGTCGAGATGATCGTCATGTCGAGCGTGCCAAGCTGGACATTCTTGGCCGATTCCACCTCGCCTCCGAGTTGGCTGGAGGGAAAGACCGTCACCTCGATCTTGCCGCCGCTTCCCTCTTCGACCTGCTTCTTGAATGCATCCAGCCCCAGATTGTAGGGGTGCCCCTCAGGCGTCACCACGGCGACCCGCCAGTTGTAGTCCTGCGCGACGGCCTGCGAGACAGGCAGCCCCCCTGCCAACATAACGCAAGCCAACGCGGTGGCCATCAATCCGATTCTCATGTCGCCCTCCACTCCCTCTGTGTTGTTTTCGAAGCTTTCGCACCGAACTTGTTATGTGATATAACACATATCAATTTGCTATGAAAGAGGGATTGCCTTGCCACCGACAGACCCCCACCCGGACCAACCCCCGTCCTTTGTCAATCATCTCAATCAGTTGGAGGAACGTCTGGCTGTTCTGTTGTTGGTGGCCATGACGATTCTCGTTGGCACGCAGGTCGTAGCCAGATTCGTCTTCTCCGCCGGCTTCAGCTGGATGGACGAATTGGCCCGCGTGGCCTTCGTCTGGGTCGTGTTTCTTGGCGCAGTTGTCGCAATGCGCCGCTGTCTGCACATCCGCGTACATGCGGGTATCCGGTCCCTGCCCACGCGATGGCGGCCTTGGGTCGAGGCTACGGGGGATGTCGCCACGCTACTCTTTTGCTGCGCGATGGCCTGGCACGGACTGGAGCTGGTGCTCTCTACACTGCGTTTTTCCTTCGATCTACCAGCGACACGGCTTTCGATGTTCTGGGTCTATCTGATCATGCCTCTGAGTTTCGGCCTTCAGGTGCTGCGGCTCGGGTATGTGATCGTCTCGCAGCGGCGGACCCCGCTTGATGTTTGAACTGCTCGCCGAGATCGATGTCAGCCTGCTGCTGTTCGGTGCATTCGCGCTGTTGCTGTTCATTGGTACGCCAATCGCCTATGCCCTTGGCGCGGCCACCCTGATTGTGCTCTACACAAAAGGGATGCCCGGCGTCCTGATGCCTCAAACGGCATACAACGCGACCAACTCCTTTCCGCTCATGGCGGTGCCGTTCTTTGTTCTGGCGGGCTATCTGATGCAGTTCGGTGGCCTGTCGCGCCGGCTGATCGCTTTTGCCGAAGTGTTGATAGGCAATGTCTCTGGCGGGTTCGCCTGCGTAACAATTCTCGCCTGCGTCTTCTTCGCGGCGATCAGTGGCTCAGGGCCCGCAACGGTCGCCGCAATCGGCGCCATCATGATCCCCGCGATGATTCAGCGCGGCTATTCGCCTGGATTTGCCGGCGCGGTGGCCTCTACCGGCGGCACGATTGGCATCATGATCCCGCCCTCAACGCCAATGATCTTTTACGGCGTCGCCGGCAATGTTTCGATCACCGACATGTTCATGGCCGGCATTCTGCCGGGGCTCCTCGTTAGCGGCGCGCTGATCGCGGTGAGCTGGTGGCTGTCGCGCCAGAGCGGCTATGTCGGGACCGGGGAAAGGCTTTCCAGGACACGCTTCTTAGGGGCTCTAAAGGGTGCAACCCTGGCGCTACTTGCGCCCGTCATCATTCTTGGCGGCATCTATGGAGGCGTGTTCACGCCAACCGAAGCCTCGGTCGTCGCGGTGGGGTACGCGTTGGTGGTCGGTGGGCTCGTCTACCGCGAGTTAAGTTGGGACGACATCTATCGGGCACTCCTGAACGCTGTCGTTGTCTGCGGCACGGTAACGATTATCGTCGGCCTCGCCGGCGGTTTTGGGCGAGTGTTGACAACCTATCAGATTCCGCAGGCGATCGGTGCGGGCCTCCTGGAAATCACCGACAACTGGATCATCCTGCTCGTTCTGATCGGACTGGTCCTTATCGTGATCGGCACATTCATGGAAACGCTGGCAACCATTATCATCCTGACGCCGATCTTATTGCCTGTTGTCACACAGGTCGGCGTAGACCCAATCCACTTCGGCATCTTGCTGATCATCACCTCTGAGATCAGCTTCCTCACACCCCCCCTTGGGGCCAATCTCTTCGTAGCCATGCGGATCTCGGGAGCAACATTGGAACAAGTTACGATGGCGGTGTTGCCGTTCATCTTTGCACTGATCGTGATGACCGGATTGCTGATCGCGATACCGCAGATCAGCACGCTGATTCCCTCACTGCTTCGATAGGTCGGGCGGCGAGCCGCTCTGGAGGCAGTATCAGGCAAACCTTACAGCCTGCGAAGTGCTCCAGCATGAGGCGCTCAAGCCGCAAGTTGACGCTTTTCAGTCAATGCATCGAAAAAGGCGCAGGTCCGCGGGGCCTGGCGCCGCATCTGGATCAATCTTCAAAGAGGGGGAGACTCGGTGGTGGGCCCGGCAGGATTCGAACCTGCGACAACTCCGTTATGAGCGGAGGGTTCTGACCGCTGAACTACGGGCCCCGGCGCATTCTGCCCGTAAACCCGCCGGGATCAAGGGCCGATAACGAGACACCTACCGAGCAGCCAAGTCGCCGAGCGCCAGTCGGAGGGGACCGTGAATGATGGCGCGCGCCGCCAAGTCCACCGTCAGCAGGTCCTCTCCGACGATCACCGGTCCCGAAAAGTCCCGCCCGACCTCGGCCAGCAGCGCATCCCGGTCGCAGGACGGCGGAACGAAATGGGTCAGCAACAGGCAGCCGGCTTCGGCCTCGGTCGCGATCTTGCCGACTACGGAGGACAGCGTGTGGTAAGAGGCAACGTTGGCCACGGTCTCCGCGCTTCGCACACCCTCGATCACCGGCATCTCGCGATGGACGAAAACCTCGTGGACCAAGACATCGGCGCCCCGCGCGGCCTCAATCAGGGCGTCACAGCGGCGCGTATCCCCGGAGATCGCCAGCGTCTCCCCCGCCGCGCGAAGGACGAAGCCAAAGGCCTGCTTGACCGGCTTGTGATCCACCTCGACAACTTCGACCGTCACGTCGCCGACCGGAATGCTCTGCCCCGCTTGCAGCTCGGTGACTTCGGCCTCCAAGGCATCGGTCGAGGGGCGCCGTTCATGGGCGATGCGCTGTTCCAGTTCGGGAAGCCAAAGTTCCATCAGCCCGTCGATGTAGGCACGCGTTCCCCTGGGGCCGAAAATGCGCTGCGGCCGGTCGCGGCCCTGATGCCAACTGGAGAGGATGAGCTGAAAGAGATCAACGATGTGGTCGCTGTGCAGATGCGTCAGAAAGACCGCATCCAGGTCGCGCCCGGTCAGGCCCGCCGCGACCAGGCGCTGCGTCACGCCGGAGCCGCAGTCCACGAGAACTGCGTTGCCGCCGTGGCGCACCACCTGTGCCGGACCGTAGCGTTCCGTATGGACGACGGGACAGCCGGTCCCGAGAAGGGTGATTTGCATAAAGAACCTTAAGGCGCGGAACGACAGCAGAAAAGGCCCGAACGCTTTACCGATGCCGGAGCGGCTCTAAGAAGAGCGTATTGGTTGAGGGGCCGGCAACAGAATGCCGGCCGCCGGGAGGCTAAGTATCCAGGAAGCTGCGCAGCTTACGCGATCGGCTCGGGTGCTTGAGCTTGCGGAGGGCCTTGGCTTCGATCTGACGGATACGTTCGCGGGTGACGGAGAACTGCTGGCCGACCTCCTCCAAGGTGTGGTCGGTGTTCATGCCGATGCCGAAGCGCATGCGCAGCACGCGTTCCTCGCGGGGCGTCAGGCTGGCCAGAACCCGGGTCGTGGTCTCCCGCAAGTTCGACTGAATGGCGGAGTCCAACGGAATGACCGCGTTCTTGTCCTCGATGAAGTCGCCGAGGTGGCTGTCTTCCTCGTCGCCGATCGGCGTTTCGAGAGAGATCGGCTCCTTGGCGATCTTGAGCACCTTGCGCACTTTTTCCAGCGGCATCGCCAGCCGTTCGGCCAGCTCTTCCGGCACCGGCTCGCGGCCGATCTCGTGCAGCATCTGGCGCGAGGTGCGGACCAGCTTGTTGATCGTCTCGATCATGTGCACGGGGATACGGATGGTCCGCGCCTGGTCGGCGATGGAGCGGGTGATGGCCTGACGGATCCACCAGGTGGCGTAGGTCGAAAACTTGTAGCCGCGCCGATACTCGAACTTATCGACCGCCTTCATTAGGCCGATGTTGCCTTCCTGAATCAGATCGAGGAACTGCAGGCCGCGATTGGTGTACTTCTTGGCAATGGAGATCACGAGGCGCAGGTTCGCTTCGACCATTTCGGTCTTGGCCTTGCTCGCCTCTTTCTCGCCGGTCTGCACCGTCTTGACGATACGGCGGAACTCGCCGATCGGCAGGTCGCATTGGGTGGAGATTTCCGCGACTTCCTTGCGCAGCGCCTTGATTTCGTCGCCGTGGTTCTCCGCGAACTTCTTCCAGCCCTTGCCGGTCAGCCGCTTCACGCGGGAAACCCAGCGCGGGTCGAGTTCCTTGCCGAAGTAATGGTCCAGGAAGTCCTTGCGGTTGACCCCACACTTCTCGGCCCGGCGCAGCAGCTTGCCCTCGTGTCCGACAAGCGCGCGGTTCAGGCCGTAGAGCTGATCGACAAGCTGCTCTAGGCGCGCGTTATTGAAATGCACGACGCGCATCAGCTCGAACAGTTCGCCTTGCAGCTTCTTATAGCGGTTCTCCGTCTGGGTCGTCGCCTTCTCGCCCTTCTGCATGGCGGTCAGGCGGCGTTCCTGAACCTTCTCGATCTTTTTCCAGACAGCCTCGACTTCGCCGAGCGTCTCCAGAACACTCGGGAGCAAGGCCGCTTCCATGGCCGCGAGAGAGACGTTGGACTCTTCGTCGTCCTCGTCCTCGTCGTCCGAGTCTTCGCCATCCGTGCTTTCGCCGTCCTCGCTGCCGCCCTCTTCGCTCGCCGCTTGATCCTTCGCGGCTTGCTCGTCTTTCGGATCCTTGGGGCCCTTCGCCTTTTCGGCGGCCTCGGCATCCAGGACTTTCTCGGCGCTCTCGGCGGTCTCACCGCCCTCGCTCATGACTTCCGCCTCTTCTTCGGCGGCATCGGCGATCTGGGATTCATCCAGGCCGCCGCCATATGTGGCATCGAGATCGATGATGTCGCGCAGAAGAATGCGGCCATCCTTCAAGGAGTGGTACCATGCGAGCAGCGCGCGGATCGTGAGCGGCGACTCGCAGATACCGCTGATCATTTTCTCGCGGCCGGCCTCGATCCGCTTCGCGATGGCGATTTCGCCCTCGCGGGACAGCAACTCGACCGAACCCATCTCGCGGAGGTACATCCGCACGGGATCGTCGGTCCGGCCGCCGTCCTCGTCGGAAATGTTGCCCGCGGTGGAGGTCGAAGCGCCTTCCTTGGCCTCCTCGGTCTCTGCAGCGGTATCGTCCTGTTCTTCGCTCTCGATCACGGTGATGCCCATCTCGGAGAGCATCGCCATGGTGTCCTCGATCTGCTCGGAAGACATCTGGTCCGGCGGCAGGACCTCATTCAGCTCGTCGTAGGTGACGTAACCGCGCTCCTTGGCCTTGGCCACCATCTTCTTGACGGCCGCCACCATGTTGTCCATGAGCGGCCCATCGGTGTTTTCTTCACCGGATTCTGTCGATTCAGCGTTTTCGTTCGCTTTGGTTGCCGTCTTGGTTGCCATAGGATCTCACGTCCAAAAAAAGCGCTCGGAGCTTCGCGCCGCCGTACCGGCAGCCAGCCGAGCTAATGTGGTTGTGCCTCAACTCTGATCCGGAGAATTCACCGTCTCAAAGCGGTCGAAATCCGCCGGGCGGATTTCCTCTTTACTGTTCAGGATCTGCTCCGCCTTGAGCCGGTCCAGTTTGTGTTCGCTCATATCCGCCGCCAGATCGCGTCCTGTCAGCTCCGCGTCCACCGCCTGGTGCTGGTCCCGAAACTCTCTCCACAAATGGTCGAAACCCAGCCGCGCCCTCTCTGCCTCTGCGTCGGGGCGGGCAAATCTTCCGTGGAGGTATATATCCGGGCTCAAAAGGCTAGTGAGAATTCCGGAAAAACCCTTTGAAGACAGGTGGCATTTCAGCCCTTCGCTGTCAAGGTCCGGGGCCGCCGCAACGGCGTCGATGAGAGCCGTCTTGAGACCGTCCAAATCGCGGTTGGTTAAAGAGACATGACCCAAGGGTTCGGCGAAATCCGCCAGAATCTCCGTATGGTTGATCAGAGTGGCCAGCAATAACTGCTCACGCCGAAAATGAAGGCGGTCAGGGTGCCCTCGCGCCTGAAGGGGCTCGGACCGCGCGCCTCCCTGGAATCCTTGCCGAAAATCCCTCTTCCCCTGGAACCGGGGCTGCTGGCCGGGCCTTTGGCCGCCGGCATAGCGCGGCTGGCGCACCCAACCGAACGTCTCGTTCCAGCGGCGTTCCATTTCGGTCCGGTACTCGGCCTTGAGGTCCGGGTCCTGAATCGTATCGACGGCTTGGCGCAATGCGGACCGCAGGGCGGCGCGACGTTCCGGCGTGTCGGTCGGCTTTCCGGCGACCTCCCGCTGCCAAATGACCTCGGACAGCGGACGGGCCCGGTCCAGGTAGGTCCTGAACGCCACCGGCCCCTCGCCTCGCAGCAGCGTATCCGGGTCCTCGCCTTCCGGAAGGAATGCGAATTGCAGGCTGTGCCCGGCGCGCAGCAGCGGCAGAGCGCGCTCGGCGGCGCGGAAAGCCGCCCGCCGGCCCGCCTGATCCCCGTCCAGGCAGAGGATCGGCTCCCGCACCATGCGCCAGAGCTCGCCGATTTGGGTTTCTGTCAGGGCTGTCCCGAGGGGCGCCACGGCCGCCGGAAATCCCGCCTGTGCCAGGGCGATGACGTCCATATAGCCTTCCGCGACAATGACCTCTCTCATGTCCCTTGCCGCCCGGCGCGCCTTGTCCAGATTGTAGAGCACTCGGCCTTTATGAAAGAGTATGGTTTCGGGAGAGTTAAGATATTTCGCCTTGGACTCTCCCATGGCACGCCCGCCGAAACCGATGACGTTCCCTTGGCGGTCGTTGATCGGGAAGATAATGCGGTCGAAGAAGTAGTCCCGCAGCGGCCCGCCGTCTTCCGGCCGTTTCAGCAGCCCCACCTCGATCAGGCGCTCGTCGTCAATGCCGCGGGCGTTCAGCGCCTTGCGCAGCAGCCCGCGCTGGTTCGGGGCAAATCCCAGCCCAAAGGCCTCGATAGTCGCATCGTCCAGTCCCCGGCCCGAGAGGTAGTCGCGCGCCGCCTCCCCCTCCGGCGCGGCCAGGTTCGCGCGGAACCAGGCCGCCGCGGCCGCCGTGACGTCGTGCAGGGTCTCCCGGCGCTCGGCGCGCACCTGTTCTTCGCGGCTGGCGCGCGGCACTTCCAGCCCGGCTTCCCCGGCCAGCCGCTCGACCGCCTCCGGAAAGCTCAGCCCCTCGGTTTCCTTGACGAAGGAAATTACGTCGCCGTGCGCGCCGCAGCCGAAGCAGTGGTAGAAGCCCTTGTCGTCACTGACGGTGAAGGATGGCGTCTTCTCGTTGTGGAAGGGGCACAGCCCGGTGTGTTCGCGGCCCCGGCGCAGCAGCTTGACCCGGCGCCCGACGACGCCGGAGATCGGCACCCGCGCGCGCAGTTCGTCCAGGAATCCCGGTGGAAAGGCCATTCTACTCCGGCTCGGCGGTCAGTGTTGCGTGCGGCGCGGCAGCTTACCCGATTCGCCTGCCGCGCGGGGGCGGCAGTCTAGCAGAAGCATGGGCCGCTCCATATTCTTCCCATGCCCTGCGCACCCTGAATCCATGCAAAAAGCTGTGGCCTAGCCTGTGTAAAAGCCGTGGATGAAAACTGAAAAGCGGGGGTAAGAACGGAGCCTTAGACCAAGGCTTGCTTGACCATGGCGCTGGCCTTGCCGAAATCCATGCGGCCGGGATAACGCTCCTTCAAGGTGCCCATGACGCGCCCCATGTCCTTGATACTGCCCGCTTCCAGCTCCGCGATCACTTCCTTCACTGCCGCTTCGGCGCTGGCATCGTCGAGCGGCTGCGGCAGAAACCGCTTGATGACCTCGATTTCCTGTCCTTCCCGCTCGACCAGGTCGTCGCGGCCGCCCTTCTTGTACATCTCGATGGAGTCTTCGCGCTGGCGCACCATCTTCTGAAGCATCTCGAGAATTTCGTCTTCGCTGACCGTATCTCCCCCACCTTTGCCACGCGCGGCAATGTCGCGGTCTTTCAAAGCCGCGAGGATCAGCCGCAGGGTTGAGGTTGCGAGTTGATCCTTGGCTTTGAGCGACCCTTTGAGGGCGTCGTCCAGTTGGGTGCGAAGCATTGCGGAGGTTCCGGCTGTTCTTCTCGAAGGGCGCGAGGTTAGCGGATATGCCGGAAAATGGCAAAGCGCCCTAGGCCAGACATAACACATTGATTTTCAATATAAAAATATCCATCCACAGACTTGACGCTGCGCCGCCGATCCCCTAGATAGAGGCTGCGCGCAGGAGAGCAGCTCCATGAAATCTTGTCGAGAAATGTTGAACGCCGGTAGGACTCACGGCGAGATTCCGTACGACCCCAAGGCGGTTCCGGACGGAACCACGGCCGCACTGGTGCTGGCCGACGGAACGGTGTTCTGGGGGCGCGGGCTCGGCGCGGCGGGCCAGGCCGTCGGAGAAGTCTGCTTCAACACCTCGCTGACTGGCTATCAGGAAATCATCACCGACCCCTCCTACGCCGGGCAGATCATCACCTTTACGTTCCCGCACATTGGCAACACCGGCACCAACCCGGAAGACCTGGAGACCGTCACCCCCGCGGTGCGCGGCGTGGTGCTGCGCGGCGAGGTGACGGAACCCTCCAACTGGCGCAACGCGCAACATCTCGACGGCTGGCTGAAGTCCCTGGGCCTAGCGGGGATCGCGGGCGTGGACACGCGGGCGCTGACACGGCGCATCCGTGACCTCGGCGCACCGCAGGGCACGATCTGCCACGCCCCGGACGGCAAGTTCGACCTCCCGGCGCTGCAGGCGACGGCGGAGAGCTGGGCCGGCCTGGAAGGCATGGACCTGGCGGCCGAGGTAAGTTGCACGCAGAGCTACAAATGGGAGACGACGCGCTGGACTCTCGGTGAAGGTTACGGGTGGCAGGACAATCCGAAATTCAAGGTCGTCGCCGTCGACTTCGGCGCCAAGCAAAACATCCTGCGCTGCCTAGCGGACGCCGGCTGCGCAGTCACGGTCGTCCCCGCCAGCACGACCGGCGAGGAGATCCTGGCGCAGCAGCCCGACGGGGTGTTCCTGTCGAACGGTCCTGGCGACCCGGCGGCCACGGGCGTCTACGCCGTGCCGATGGTGCAACAGCTTCTGGAGCGCGGCCTGCCGATCTTCGGCATCTGCCTGGGCCATCAGATCTTGGCCCTCGCGCTGGGTGCCAAGACCCGCAAGATGCACTTGGGTCACCGCGGCGCCAACCATCCGGTCAAGGACCTGGTGACGGGCAAGGTAGAGATCACCAGCCAGAACCACGGCTTTCAGGTCGACGCGGAGAGCCTGCCGCCCGGCGTAGTCGAAAGCCATGTGAGTCTGTTCGACGGCACGAACGAGGGCCTGCGCGTCGAAGGGCGCCCAATCTTCTCGGTGCAGTACCATCCGGAAGCTTCGCCCGGTCCGCACGACAGCCACTACCTCTTCAAGCGCTTCATCGACCTGATCGAGGCGCAGCAGGGCACGCCCGCGCGCAGCGCCGCGTCCTAGATCCCACTTTGAGAGAGGCCGTCACGGCCCTATAGTGCTGTACAGTTCCTGGTGCTGTGAGCCCTCGGCGTTCATCGTCGAACAGCCCTCGCCGTCGAACAGCCCTCGTCGTGGAGCGGATCGATGCGTGGCCGTGGTTCAGGACTGATCGCTGCAACTCTCGTTGCTCTGACCATGCTGTCCGCCTGCGCAGCGAAGCCGGGAAGTACATCTGTGACCTTCGACAAGAACCGCCCCCTCGAACCGCAGCTCGACGCCTTGGTGCCCGGGTTGCTTGAGACGCACCGGGTTCCCGGTGCCGCCGTTGCCATCGTCGCCGACGGCCGGACTCTCGTGCGCGGCTATGGCGTAAGACGGGCCGGCACCCCGGAGCCGATCGGTCCGGATACGGTTTTCGAGGCCGCCTCTCTCGGCAAGCCTCTCTTTGCCTATTCCGTAGCGATACGTGCCTCCAAAGGGGAGCTCGATCTCGACCACCCTCTTTCGACCAGCGTCGACAAACCCTTCATCGCGGACGATCCACGTGTCGAGAAGATCACGGCGCGCATTGTGCTGTCACATACAACAGGTCTGCCGAATTGGCGGCCGAACCGCTTTTCCGCACAGCCGGGCAAGCTCAAGTTTTTGCGGGACCCCGGCATCCGTTTCGGATACTCGGGCGAAGGCTACATGTATTTACAGCGCGCCCTCGAGCGGCAGAGCGGTAAGTCGCTCAACGCACTTATGCAAGACAGCGTCCTCGACCCGCTCGGGATGACCCGCACACGCTACAACTGGACGCGATCATTCGAGCCGGATTTCGCCAGCCCGCACGACCGCAAGGGTGAGCCCGGCGACAAATGGCGGCCACGCCGAAGCGGAGTGGCCTATTCCCTGCAGAGCACGGCCAAGGATCTCTCGCTGTTCCTGGATGTCATGCTGGCCGAGGAAAACGAAATCGCCGAATCTATGCTGGTGCCGCAAATTGAGTATTCGGAAGCCGACGGCCTAGCGCCGTCGCTGGGCTGGTCGCTCGGTTGGGGTCTGGAGCGCCGCCCCGAGGGGGACTGGTTCTGGCAGTGGGGCGACAACGGAGACTTCAAACACTTCGTCATGGGGTCGCGCGCGCAAGGCCGTGCCGTCCTGGTCCTGACGAACGGAAATAAAGGCGCGAACGTATACCGCGCCGTCGTCGAGGCCGTGCTCGGATTTCAGCCCAAAGCGCTAACGATCAAGTATATCAACTACTGAGTCTGCGGATCTCGGGCCCGGCCTGTGGCGCGTCCTAACGCTTATGGTTTTACCTCTTCCAGTCGAAGAGGCCCTGCAACCAAGTCAGACCGAATCCTGATCGCCGGTTCGATGGTTCCTGTGTCGAGGCATCCGCGGCCTGCGCATCGAGATCCCGCGTGCCTATGATCTGCTCGGCGCAGCCGCAGCTCTCCCCCAGCGCAACCTTGCTGTAGTAGAAGCGCTCGAAATCGTTTTGCTGCGTCCGGCGTGGCATACGCAAAGCCTCCTGTCCGTGGCCAAGTCGATATCGGGACGTCGACGGACCTATTTTAAAGCACGCAACTCCACCGCGCGAGCGCCAATCCTCAAGCCGCGGTTGTGCAGGCAAATCAACTTCATCCTGAAGGATTTCCTCCGCATCCGTAGAACCCCGGACGGACAGATTGTCGCAGCGCGAACTAACCCATCATTAATAAGACCTATGTCTTGATTGCCGCCGTCGATGGGCAATAAAGCGCAGCGGGTGATGCAGCCCGGTCTTGGTCATAGGGGGTGGAGATGAAGTTCATAAGGGGTGCAAGAGTCGCCCACCGTATCATGAGTCTGATCGGTCTCTCGGCGTTGGGCCTGATCGCGTTGATCACGGTTTTGCTTTTCGACCTGCGCAGCGACCTGCTGCAGGCGAAGCGGAGCGAGCTGCAGAAGGTCGTCGAGACCTCAATGAGCGTCGTCGCCGCGCACCATGCGAACTTCGAAAAGGGCGCGATTACCGAAGAGGAAGCGAAGCGGCGCGCCATGGAAGACGTGCGCGCCATGCGCTATGCGGGCGATCACTACTTCTGGATCAACGACAATGCCGCATTGATGCTGATGCATCCGATCAAACCGGCACTGGACGGCAAGGACCTGTCCAAGCTGGAGGACAAGAGCGGCAAGCGCTTCTTCCAGGCCTTCGTCGATGTGGTGCGCGAAACCGGAGCCGGTTTCGTGACCTACGACTGGCCGAAGCCGGGATCCGAGGAGGCGGTTCCGAAAGAGTCCTACGTTGCCGGCTTCGCGCCCTGGGGCTGGATCATCGGCACCGGCGTCTACATCGACGACGTCGATGCGCTGTTTTGGCAGGAAGCGCGCATGCTGGGCCTCATCTCCAGCGCCATTCTGGCGATCATGGCGGCAGCCTCGTTGCTGCTGGCGCGCAGCATCACCCGCCCCATCGCCTCGATTTCGGGCTGCATGACGAGCCTGGCGGAAGGCCAACTTGAAATCGATGTGCCGGACCAGGATCGCGGTGACGAGTTGGGCGGCATGGCCCGCACCGTCGAAATCTTCAAGAAGGCCGCCATCGAGCAACGCCGCATGGAAGCCGAGAAGATCCAGGCGGAGCGGCGCTCTGAAGAAGAAAAGCGGGCGGCCCTGATCGAAATGGCAGAAACCTTCGAGCGCGACGTCAAGGGCGTGGTCGAGGTGGTATCCGCCGCGGCGCAGGAACTATCGGCAACCGCCAAGTCCATGTCGGAGTCGACGCAACAGGCCAACCGCATGACCTCCGGCGCCGCGCAGGCCTCGGAGATTGCATCCTCCAACGTCGAGACCGTGGCCGTCGCCGCCGAAGAGCTGACGAGTTCCATTCAGGAAATCTCCCGTCAGGTCTCTCACTCGACGGAGATCGCGCAGAAGGCCGTGGACAACGCCAACCAGACGAACGAGCAGGTTTCCGGCCTGGTCGAAGCCGCGCAACGGGTCGGCGAAGTCGTGGGGCTGATCCAGAACATCGCGGAACAGACCAACCTGCTGGCGCTCAACGCCACCATCGAGGCGGCGCGCGCGGGCGACGCCGGCAAGGGTTTTGCCGTCGTGGCCTCGGAGGTCAAATCGCTGGCCACCCAGACCGCCAAGGCGACGGAGGAAATCTCCGAGCAGATCGCCAGCATCCAGACGGCGACGACGCAGGCCGCCGATGCGATCACCCAGATCGGCGAGACAATTCAGGAGACCGACAGCATCGCAACCACCGTGGCGGCCGCGGTCGAGGAGCAAGGCTCCGCAACGCAGGAGATCGCCCGCAACGTGCAACAGGCAGCGGGCGGCACGCGCGAGGTCTCGGAGAACCTGCAGGGGGTGACCGGCGCGGTTTCGGAATCCGAGCACTCCGCATCGGAGGTCTTGCAGTCGGCGGAATCCCTGTCACGGGAATCGGCAACGCTGCAGCAGAAGGTCGACGACTTTATTCAGAGAGTTCGCGCCGCTTAAAACAAGAGAGGCAACAAGAAGAAACGACCCTTAAAACGCGGCTGGGGGCGGCAGAAACGCCGCCCCCTTTTATCTGAAGCAATGCGCGGCGCGGGCGCCTAGTTCGCTTGGCTCTCGTCATTTTGCCGTTCGTCCTTAGCTTCCTTGCTCTGCTCTTTCTTATCCCGCAACTCCTGCTCCGCTTTTCGCTCACGCTCCGCCGCCTGCCGGCGCTGCTCCTTCAACTCGGCAAAGGGATCGCGCCGGTCGGGCCCACCCCTGACGAGGATCAGGTGGTCTGTGTCGGCGCCGGTGTGGACAGCCGCGTGATGCGCCGTCGCGATGTCGCCCGCGGGAGCGAAACCGAGGGAAGCGGTGACGAGCAAAGCCTTCAGCATGGCGGACTCCTCTTGTGTTGTTCGTACATCTGCTGATGCCGCGTGACGTCACGCGGCTGCGTTGTCCGGGACTTGGCGTTGCGGAGAGGTCGAAACCAGAGGCGCGCGCTTCAAGCCGCGTCACAAGGCGGTGACGCACGCGTTATGTTGGGGGGGAGTGGACCGGAGCCGACAGCAGACCAGGCGCGCTACGCGCGCCAGACGGCCGCCGGCTCGATGGTGTCGTTGACACCTGAGAGATCCCGCCCCCGCACCTGGCAAAGCTGGCGGCTTTCGAAATCGATGTCGCGGGACTTCTTCGCCAGCGCGACGCCGAACTTGCGGTCCCACACACATGACGCGGGCATCAGGCGCACGACGTAACCGGCACGTCGACGGTCGGAGCGGTTGGGCTCCGACCCGTGCACGAGAAAGGAGTCGTGAAAGGAGACCTGCCCAGCCTTCAACAGGATCGGGCGGGCGTCGGCATCGTCGAACTCCGTTGCGTCCAGTTCCTGATTCAGGGTCAGGCCGCCGTCGTTGTTGACGCTGTGCTTGTAGTAGTGCTCGCCGCGATGGGAACCGGGAATGACCTGCAGACAGCCGTTCTCCAAGGTCGCGTCGTCCAGCGCGATCCAGGCCGTGCAGGTGTTCGCCGGTTTCATGGGCCAGTAGTTGGCGTCCTGATGCCAGGGCGTCTTCTTGCCGCTGTGGGCGGGCTTGCCGAAGACAGTGGTGCCCCAGAGGATGATGTCCGGGCCGATCAGCTGTTCGGCCATGTCGAGAACCTCGGGGATGGTCGCGAAATCCAGCCACTCCGGCGCGCCGGAGACCTTCTGCACCGCGGGGTCCGGCAAGTGCGGACAGAGAATGAAGTCGGTGGTGAGGTGCGGATTGTTGGCCTGCAACTCCTCCAGCGCGCGGCGCATGCGGTCCAACGTTTCCTGCGGCAGGCGATAGTCCGCCGGCACGACATAGCCGTCGCGGCGGTAGGCCGCGATCTCGTCATCCGTCAGCAGACGCGCTTTCGTCTCGAGCATAACCTTTCCTCCGGTTTCCGCGACCTATTGAACGCCACCGGGCCACGGCTTGGCAAGCCGTGCTAAACCACCGTGATGCCGGTGGGGTCGAAGTCGGGCTCGGGGTATTGCGGGTCCATGTCTTCCAGGGTCAGGCGGACGAGGCGTGCGACCAGCGCGTTGCGGCACCAGTTGCGGTCCGCCGGGATGACGTACCAGGGCGCGCAATCGGTCGAGCAGCGGCTGAGCGCGATCTCGAACGCCTCCTGATACGCGTCCCAGTGTTTGCGTTCCTCCAGGTCGCCCTGGTTGAACTTCCAGCGCTTGCGCGGAATGTCCACCCGCTCCTGCAGGCGTTCGCGCTGTTCCTCCTTCGAGACGTGGAGGAAGACCTTGACGATGCGGGTGCCGTAATCGCTCAGCAGCCGTTCGAAGTCGTTGATCTGGCCGTAGCGGTCCTCGATGACCTGCTTGTCCGCGAACCCGTGCACGCGCACCACCAGCACATCCTCGTAGTGGGAGCGGTTGAAGATCGCGATCTCGCCCTTGGCCGGCGCCTTCTTGTGCACCCGCCAGAGGAAGTCGTGGGAGAGTTCCTCCGCCGTCGGCTTCCTGAAGCTGTGCGCCCGTATCCCCAAGGGATCGACGGGCCCGAAGACCTTGCGCACCGTGCCGTCCTTCCCCGCCGCGTCGGTCGCCTGCAGCACCAGCAACAGCGACTGCTTGCCCTCGGCAAAGAGGCGGTCCTGCAACAGGTCGATGGCCGCGCTGTCCTCCAGCAGCGACTGTTCCGCCGCCTCCCGGCTTTCGAAATAGCTCTTGTTCCTGGGATCGATCTTGGAGAGGTCGAGCTTCTTTTTCGGCGCGACCGCGAAGGCCTTCGCGAAGGCTTTGAGACCCATGGTGTGCGTTCCCCGCGTTGTGTTTCTTGACGGGCCCCCACCGCCCTTGAGCCCGGAAGTATAGCGGATGGGGCGGGCCGCGACAGCCGGGATGCAATTTGCAATTAGGGGCTTACTGTACAATAGGAGTAGTGCATACTTATTCCCCTAAAAATTGTAGAACACTGGACAGCTATGGCACTCTCGGATCTAACTGCGTCGGCAGTTGTAGAGGCGATCGAAGAATTTGATCGGCTTGGCCGCAACGCCTTTCTAGAAAAATACGGGTACGGAAGGGCTCGAGATTATTGGCTTGTCTCGGATAGCCGGTACTACGACTCGAAGGCTGTAGCAGGCGCGGCTCATGGATATCTCCCAGGCCGCGCGCCGTTAACGCACGATGAATTCTCCGGGGGCAAAGTCACGGTCCAGACCACCCTAGAAAACCTTGGTTTCAAGATCATTGGACCTGGCCAAAACACCCCTCCTCTTCCTGAGGAAGTCCTAACCAACAAAGAAATCTCCGATCGTTTTGCCGTGGGCAATATGGGCGGGATGCGGCGCAGCAAGAAGGGCGGACTTCTTGTATTGATTTCTGATCCCTTCAAAGGTTTGTACCATGACCGATGGGAAGGCGATGTTTGCCACTACACAGGAATGGGAAAAAAGGGCGATCAGAGTATCAACTTCTCGCAAAACCGAACACTTGCAGAATCTTCGGACACTAGGATTCCGGTGCATCTCTTTGAAGCTTTGGAACATCAAAGATACACTTACGTAGGTGAAGTATTTCTGAGCGACGTACCCTACCAGGAAGAGCAGGTAGATGTGGAAGGGCGAGCCCGCCAAGTTTGGGTATTTCCACTCAAGGTCATGGAAGGGGGAATCATTCCAGAGCCCACAGTTGAGCAGGCAAGAGCGATCGAGAACATTCAGTCTCGCAAGGCCCGACGGCTTCCAACGCCTGAGCTAAGGGTTCGCGCAGAGCTTGGCACAAGGAAGCCCGCAAGAAGGGAAACACAAAGCTCGACCTATGTGCGTAATCCAGCTGTTGCAGAATACGTAAAGCGTGTAGCAAACGGTATATGTGATCTTTGCAGGGAACCTGCACCATTTCGGAATAAGGAAGGTATCGCATACCTCGAATGTCACCATATTGTTTGGCTATCTAAGAGAGGTGAAGACGCCATAGGCAACACAGTTGCTCTATGTCCAAACTGCCATCGTAAGATGCATGTACTCAACAGAAGCATGGATCAAAAGAAGCTCAAAGCGCTAGCTGCTGAACGCGCAAAGTCCTAACACTGGTCCTCTCTAAGACTTCTTATGCTCCAAAAGTCAGGCGCCAGGAATTGCACGTAATTCCGACAAGCGAGTTAGTTCATTGTCAAGACCGTCATGACTGGTCGGTGGTCCGCGTAACCCTTACGATCTCGCGCACAATACGCCCGCTCAGCGAATATGACTTGCGACTCGCCCTCCCAATCCCTTGCTGGACCACCAGTGAAGACGAAATCCAGGATGCTGTTGTAGCGCGAGTCGCATTGTGTGCCAGTTCGAGGACAGTTCCCCGCTGAGACGCATTTCGGTTGGTGCCAATGAACCGTCGTCCCCTGCATGAAGAGATCGAACGCCTTATTCCCTTTCTCGGTCTTGGGGTTGTAGTCGAAGTTGAAGTCGCCAGCCAAAATCACCGGTAACTCTTGGCGCTTCGTCCACTGCCGCAAGCGTTCGGCTTGCTTCTGCCGTCGCTTTGCATCACCACGATTGAAGTGGTTCACCACGAACAGGAACTCAACGCCGGAATCCTTATGCTGGAAATGACCAGCGAGCGGTTTGCGCGAACCTGGGAGACGATCAAGTTCCTCAACACCTTTAAACTTCAAAGTGTCAAGATTGTAGAGGATAGTCAGCCGGTCCTCGCCGCCACTTTCACCAAGGATGTATCGATACTTCGACGCGCCGCTTGCGGCTTGGCGAAAAGTATTGGCAGCCGATTTGTCTGCGACCTCGGTCAACCCCCAGAGATCGACGCCCGGTCCGATCATCACGATATCTTGCGCGACCAGGGCCGGATCAGTGTCGTCACCAGACTCAACGTTGAAAGTGACTACCGTGAGGAGGTCTGCCGCAGCAATAACGCCCACTGGCGAAATCAGCAGCGCGGCGAGAAATGTGAGTGATAACTGAAGCCTAACAATTGCACTAGATGCCATAGCACGGACTGTCCTGCATCTCTTTCGACGGACCTTAACGGGTCGGAATGGTGCTGTCATGGTTCAGGGCGGAGCGCACCATTTGCCCGGCGTCCCTAGAAACACCCTAACCTTTGGGTAACATATCCTCCTTATATAACACGTTATGCGTGATATACTTCGCTTTATGGGTAGCTTGAAACAAATGAAATTAGTCATGCGGTTGGCCGTCCTAATGCTGCTCCTAGCGCGTCCCGCAGTGGCCGAAGAAGCAGTTGGAGCTACCGTTTGCGAGACCAATCTCAGCAAACCCGAAGTCACGAGACATATGCAGGAGTCCACCGGAACACGGTTGGCGCTCTATCAACAATTCGCTGCGTGCTGCAAGACATGCCGAAAGGGCAAAGCATGCGGCGATAGTTGCATTTCAAGAGACAAGACCTGCCATAAAGGTAAGGGGTGTGCTTGCGATGCCAATTAGGCCTCTCCTATCCCCCGCCGCATCAGGACGCCGGGAAAGACGCGGTGGCGGCGCAGGGGGAAGTCCATGCGCCCGACGGCGGTAAAGCCCAGGCGGGCATAGAACCCCTCCGCGTTCAGGCTGGAACAGCACTCGAACTCCGTGATGCCGGCGTCGCGTGCCTGGGCCGCGCAAAGATCGAAAATCGCGCGGCCGACGCCGCGGCCGGTCCAGTCCGGATGGGTGCCGAAGTGCCTGATATGGCCCAGGGTGCCCGTGGCCTTTCCCGTGACGGGCGACTCACGGGACCAGCCGCCGCAGCCGATGATGTTTCGGTCGGCGATGTTTTGGCCGGCGGTGGACCCGTCCGCCGGTTCCGCGACGTAAAAGGAGCCGGAGCGCAGCAGCCGCGGCTGCGCCCGTGTCATCAGCCGCAGCGCTTCGGGCAGCGTTTCCGTGTCGTAACTGGGCGCCATCAAGACGGGATAGGAGGCCTTCAGCAGCGCCGTGACCGCCGCCTTGTCCTCTAGCCTTGCCGTCCGCAGCGTGAAATCGCCGGTCATTCCCCGCCCCACGTCATTCCCCACCTCACGTCATTCCCCACACCCCCAAGGCACCCGATCCCGCCGCCGAGGCCTTTGCGTGGGGCCGTTGCGCGGGGCCAGGACGGTCTAGCCCTCAGGCTGGGGAAGATCCATGCGCCGCGTCAAGCGGCACAAGACGTTCAGAAGCGGATTTTCGGAGCCGGTGATCTCCGCATCGATGACGCCGTCCGCCAGTTCGCCCTTTATTTCGATCTCGAAGTCATCCCGATTCTGACCGAATACGGTCCGCGGCGGACCGTAGTAGTGAACGTCAACCTGCGCCTGGAAGCCGTTTTCCGCGAACCGGTAGCGGCCGACGGAATAGTGCCGGTTGTTGCCGCCGGTCATCAGACCGTTCTGCAGAACATAGACCCCATTGTTCTGCCAGCCGTAGGGACCATAGATTTCGCCCGTCCAAATTCCATCCAAACTCATATGCCGTATCCATCAAATGCCTGTCGCCCCGCGATGCCGTATCTATTTCGGATTGGTGACAGAAAAATGACGAGCCGGTGACGATAGTCTTTTATTGCGGGACGCGAGACCGGAATGACGGGGCCGGACTTAAACCCCTGAAGGGAGGGCGCGCTCAAGCGGTGGCCGAGGCCCCGGTTTTGACCATTGGTCTTCGGCCCGCGACCCTGGTAGCCTGCCGCAGAGCTGGGCGGGAGATACTGGGTCCGGTGAAGACGCTCGCCGTTCAGCGCCCATTGCGGTTCGAACGCCGGCCCCCTAACCCCTTCTCCACGGCCCATTCTCTACGGCCCATCCTCCACCTCAAGCTTCCCGCCAAGAACCCGGAGACCCATTCCTTGCCGACACCAAACCTCACGGTCGGCGCGTTCAGCGCCGTCGCGGTGATCTTTATCTGGTCCGGCTTCATCGTCTTTTCCCGCGCCGGAGTCATCACGAGCCTAACCGCCTATGATGTCGCGGCGTTGCGCTTCATGGTCGCGGGCGCCCTGACCGTGCCGTTCGTCCGCGCCTGGTGGCCCAGCCATCTGCCGCTCAAGGCCAAGGCGATTCTGACGCTCTGCGGCCCCGGCGCGGTCTATTCGGTGCTGATGTTTCTGGGCCTGACCGAGGCCTCCGCCGCCTATGGCGGCGTCTTCGCCAACGGCTCGCTGCCGATCTTCACGATGCTCCTGGTGCTGATCGTCACGGGCGTGCGGCCGGAAGGGCGGCAATTCCTCGCCATCGCGATCATCATCCTCGGCGGCGCGCTGCTCGGGTTCCGCGGCATGGCGAGCGGCGGCCAGGATGTCGCCGTGGGTATCGCGCTGTTCCTGGCGGCGTCGGCCATCATGTCGGTCTACATCTTCGGACTCAAACGCTGGCAGTTGACGCCGCGCCAGGCTCTGGCCCTGATCAACATCCCCAACGCGGTGCTGTATCTGCCGCTGTGGTTTTTCCTGCTGCCGTCCGGCATGGCCGAGGCGGAGCTTTCGACCGTGTTGCTTCAGGCGCTGTTCCATGGCCTGGGGCCGGGGTTCCTCGCGGTGATTCTCTTCGCGTTGGCGGCGGTTCATCTCGGCCCGACGCCGACGGCGGGCTTTTCGGCGGCGGTCCCCGCGACCGCCGCGCTGCTCGCGATACCGGTGCTGGGCGAACTTCCCAGCCCGCTCGAATGGGTTGGCATCGGCACGGTCACCCTGGGCCTGGGGCTGCTGTTGAAAGGCCGCTAGGCTGTCAGTTCCGACCGTTTCGCCGGAGCATCACGATGCCGTCTCTAGGGTGCCAGGGGCGGCTCCCGGTCCGACGGCGTTTCCGTCAGGAACCGATAATAGGCCCCTGCCCTGTTGACGAAGGACTTCTCGTGCCCTTCCGTCCCGTCGGATCGCACCGCCATAACCCCGTAGTAACCCCAGGCGTTCGACTCCAATCGATCGATGTAGTGAATCGAACGCAAGGCATAAGGCTCGAACAGGGTTATGAGCGCAAAGCGGATCGGTGTCGTATTGACGATCTCTACGATCAAGCGGTCCGGCGCGACCGACTTGGCGGTCAGGGCATAGCCGTTCCGGCCGGTGGAGAGCGTGTCGTTCTGCAGGAAATACAGCGTCTCTCCGCTCAGGACCTCTTGAGCCTTGAAATCAGGTCTGCGTTGCTGCGTGTCAGACTCGGTGAGCGCGAAGGCTTCCGAGACCAATGTGCGCCACTGCTGCCGCGTCGTCGACCAGTACAAGAGGCCTTGGCCGGCCGAAATCGAACCGATCCGGGACGCGATGTCCTCGAGAGATTTCGCGCCGTCGAACTTACTGGCCAGGGCGACGACCAGCGGCACACGCCCGGGCGGCAGGTCCGGGCAAGCGTCGCGGCTGTCGAATTCCACATCGCGCCACGTCCGGACCGCGGCCGGTGCGCCAAGCTCCGCATAGGCCGGAACCGGAGCGGCCTGCAAAGGATCGCAAGGCGGGACGGGCTGCGCCCCCACCGCCCGTACCGATACGGACGAAACGGCAATCAGGAGAAAAGCTACAAACGCCTTCATCTTCCGTCCGGTTCTTGTAGTCGCGACGATCTCTATCCCCTCCATATAGGCTTTCGACTCACTGCTGCCCCGCCTGAAGCGGACTCCGTCTCGGCGGGCCGAGCGTCCCGGCACCCCGGCGCGCCGCCCCCGAATCCTCTTTCCTTTTCCGGCGGGGCGTGGCAGATAGCGCGCTCAGCCCGATAGCCTTTTTTCCGCCGCGCGCCGAGTCGGGCGCGCCGCTGCTGAGCCTGCGCCCATGCCCAAACGTACAGATATCGAATCCGTCCTCATCATCGGCGCGGGGCCTATCGTGATAGGCCAGGCCTGCGAGTTCGATTACTCCGGCGCCCAGGCCTGCAAGGCACTGAAGGAAGAGGGCTACCGGGTCATCCTGGTCAACTCGAACCCCGCGACCATCATGACCGATCCCGGCCTGGCGGACGCCACCTATGTGGAGCCGATCACGCCGGAGGTCGTCGCCAAGATCATCGAGAAGGAACGGCCCGACGTGCTGCTGCCCACCATGGGTGGGCAGACGGCGCTGAACACCGGCCTGAGCCTGGAGCGCGACGGCACCCTGGAGAAGTTCGGCGTCGAGATGATCGGCGCCAAGGCGGACGTCATCGACAAGGCGGAAGACCGGGAGCTGTTCCGCGAGGCCATGACCAAGATCGGGCTGAAGAGCCCGAAGGCCGTGCTGGTCAAGACCTACGACCAGGCCAAGGTGGCGCTGCGTGAAATCGGCCTGCCGACGATTATCCGCCCCTCCTTCACCCTGGGCGGCACCGGCGGCGGCATCGCCTACAACCCGGAAGAGTTCGAGGACATCGTCAAGGGCGGCCTGCGCGCCAGTCCGGTCAGCGAGGTGCTGATCGAGCAGTCGGTGCTGGGCTGGAAGGAATACGAGATGGAGGTCGTGCGCGACTGCGCCGACAACTGCATCATCATCTGCTCCATCGAGAACGTCGACCCCATGGGCATCCACACCGGCGACTCCGTGACGGTGGCCCCGGCGCTGACCCTGACGGACAAGGAATACCAGATTATGCGCGACGCCTCGATCGCGGTGCTGCGCGAGATCGGCGTCGACACCGGCGGGTCGAACGTGCAATTCGCCATCAACCCGGACAACGGGGAGATGGTGATCATCGAGATGAACCCGCGCGTCTCTCGCTCGTCCGCGCTGGCGTCCAAGGCCACCGGCTTTCCCATCGCCAAGATCGCGGCGAAGCTGGCCGTCGGCTATCGCCTGGACGAGCTGGACAACGACATCACGAAAGTCACGCCGGCTTCCTTCGAGCCGACCATCGACTACGTGGTCACCAAGATGCCGCGCTTCACTTTCGAGAAGTTCGCGGGCGCCGAGCCGACCCTGACGACCTCCATGAAGTCGGTTGGCGAGGCGATGGCTATCGGCCGCAACTTCGCGGAGTCGCTGCAGAAGGCGCTGCGCTCCATGGAAACCGGGCTGACCGGACTGAACGAAGTGGAGATCGAGGACGCGGTTTCCGAAGACGGCACGGTCGACAAGGACACGGTGAAGACCGAGCTTATGCAGCCACGGCCGGACCGCCTGTTACTGATCGCGCAAGCCTACCGCCATGGGCTTACGCTGCGGGAGATCCAGGCCGTTACCCACTTCGACCCCTGGTTTCTGGCACAGGTCGAGGATCTGGTTGCTGCGGAAGACGGCGTACGCCGTAACGGCCTGCCCGGCGATCCGCAGGCTTTCATCAAGCTCAAGAAACTCGGCTTCTCCGACGCGCGGCTGGGCGAGCTCACGGGGCAGAGTGAAACGGAAGTGCGGCAACGAAGGATCGCACTGGACCTGCGCGCGGTCTACAAACGCATCGACACCTGCGCCGGAGAGTTCCCCTCGGTCACGCCCTACATGTACTCGGCCTATGAAGGCAACGGCCTGATCCCGGCGGAGTGCGAGGCCCGCGTCAGCGACCGCGACAAGGTGATGATCCTGGGCGGCGGACCGAACCGAATTGGCCAGGGGATCGAGTTCGATTACTGCTGCGTGCACGCCGCCTACGCCCTGTCGGAAGCCGGCTACGAGACCATCATGGTCAACTGCAATCCGGAGACGGTCTCCACGGACTACGACACGTCGGACCGGCTGTACTTCGAGCCGCTGACCGCCGAGGACGTGATCGGCATCGCGCGAACGGAGCAGGCCAAGGGGAATCTGAAAGGCGTCATCGTGCAGTTCGGCGGCCAGACGCCGCTAAAGCTGGCGGCGGCACTGGAGGAAGCCGAGATCCCGATCCTCGGCACCTCCCCGGACGCCATCGACCTGGCGGAAGACCGGCGGCGGTTCCAGGCCCTGCTGGCCGACCTGGGCTTGAAACAACCGGACAACGGCACGGCAACCTCCATCGAGGAAGCGCGCGCGGTCGCCGCGCAGATCGGCTTTCCGGTGCTGTTGCGCCCCTCCTACGTGCTCGGCGGAAGGGCCATGGAGATTGTCCACGATATGGACCAATTGGACCGCTATATCCGCACGGCGGTCCAGGTTTCCGGCCAGAACCCGGTGCTGGTCGACAGCTACCTGCGCGAGGCGACGGAAGTCGATGTCGACGCCCTGTCGGACGGCGAGACGGTGCACGTCGCGGGCATCATGGAACACATCGAGGAAGCCGGCATCCACTCCGGCGACTCGGCCTGTGCCCTGCCGCCCCACAGCCTGTCGGAAGAAACGGTGGAAGAGATCCGCCGCCAGACCGATTTGCTGGCCCGGGCGCTCAAGGTCATCGGCCTGATGAACGTGCAATTCGCGGTCCAGAACGGCGATATCTACATCCTGGAAGTCAATCCGAGGGCGAGCCGGACCGTACCCTTCGTCGCCAAGGCGACGGGGGCCGCCATCGCCAAGATCGCGGCCCGCCTGATGGCGGGGGAGAAACTCGCCGATTTCGAACTCAAGGCCGCCCGCAACGGGCATATCGCAGTTAAGGAAGCCGTCTTCCCCTTCGCCCGCTTCCCCGGCGTGGACGTCATGCTGGGCCCGGAGATGCGTTCGACCGGCGAGGTTATGGGTCTAGATTCGGACTTTGCCGGGGCCTTCCTGAAGGCGCAGATCGGCGCCGGGGTGCACCTGCCGCAGGACGGCTGCATTTTCATTTCGGTCAAGGATCAGGACAAAGACGCCATGGTCCCCGTGGCCCGCAAGGCCCACGAACTCGGCTTCACTCTCATCGCCACGGAAGGCACCGCGCAGTTCCTGGAAACCCAAGGGATTCCGGTCCGACACGTCAACAAGGTGCGCCAGGGCCGGCCGCATATCGTCGATGCCATGAAATCCGACGAGGTGCAGGTTGTCTTCAATACAACCGAAGATGCCAAGGCGGTGGCGGATTCCTTCGAGCTGCGGCGGACGGCGCTGGTCCAGCAGATCCCCTATTTCACGACGGTTGCGGGCATCCGGGCGGCAATACAGGCCATGGACGCACTGAAGCGCGGACACCTTGAAGTCGCGCCCCTACAAGCCTATTTTAAAGCTTCGTTTTAGCTGCCCACTCCGCGGCAGGGACGGGGATTCCTTTTGGCCCTTTTGCCTTCCCTACCCGTGAAAATACGGGCATGCTTTTCCTTGTGCCAATTTGAGAGAGTTAAGAGAACGCGATGAGCGACAAGGTTCCTATGACTGCCGAGGGGTTGCGCCGCCTGGAAGAGGAACTCAGGCACCTCAAGTCTACTGCCCGCCCCGAGGTTATCCGCGCGATTGCCGAAGCCCGCGAGCACGGCGACCTTTCGGAAAACGCGGAGTATCATGCCGCAAGGGAACGCCAGAGTTTTATAGAGGGCCGTGTCGGTGAGCTGGAAGACAGGATCGCCCGCGCGGCAGTTATCGACGTGTCGTCGCTGAGCGGTGACACCGTCAAATTCGGCGCCACGGTGACTGTGGCCGACGAGGACACGGACGAGGAACTGACCTATCAGATCGTGGGCGAGCTGGAAGCGGACATCAAGTCCGGCCGCCTCTCCGTCTCCGCCCCGTTGAGCCGCGCCTTGATCGGCAAGGACGTCGGCGAGTCGGTCGAGGTCACCACCCCCTCGGGCGAGAAGGCCTACGAGATCGTCAAGGTGGTCTACAAGTAGCCGCCGGGCGGATTTCTCCCTCCCAAGACCTCTTCTACTCTTCTTCGGCCTGACTGACGGCCGCGGCATCGATCGGCACGCCGGGCCTATTCTTGAACGTGCGGATGACCTGAATGGTCTGCACGGTGGCGACATGCGGAACCGCCGTTAAACGCTCCGTCAGTTCGTTCTCGTGCGCCGTGTTGCGCGCAACGAGAAACAGGACGAAGTCATGCGGCCCGCGCGCCATATGACAGGACCGCACCTCCGGCCAGCTGCAGACAAGATCCTCGAACTGGTGCAGGACGCCCTCGGACTGGGAGTCGAGCCCGACCAGGCCAAAGAAAGCGACCTCGAAGCCCAGGGGTTCCGGTGCCAGATCGGCGTGATAGCCCTTGATGTATCCCGCTTCCTCCAGGGCCCGCACGCGCCTGAGGCAAGGCGGCGCCGATATGCCGGCACGCTGTGCCAGCTCGACATTGGTAATTCGGCCATCCGCTTGCAGATCCTTCAGGATCTGAAGATCGATTCGATCCAATTTGACTCGACGCATTCCCTGTTCCCCGGAGACTGGCCCGCGCGCTTCACCAAAATCTTCGGCAAAGTCCGTTCGTGGCGCCACCATTTCACGAAATTATATTACCCGACACCGAGCCCATTCAAGACCGACAGGAGCGTGATGCCGTCTCAATTCCGCATTGCGCCGTGCAGGGGTCCGGAATCGGCGGAACATCGGCTGGGAGGCCGCCTTGCGGAGCGCCAATGCCGTCTCTATCTTTCCGGCAGACGCCATAGGAAAGCCTGACATGTCTGCTGTTCACGAAAGCAAAGTCCTTATCATCGGGTCCGGTGCCGCCGGACTGACGGCCGCAATCTACGCTGCCCGCGCCAATCTGAAACCCCGGTTGGTCGCCGGCCTGCAACCCGGCGGACAGATGACCATCACCACCGATGTCGAGAATTATCCGGGATTCGCCGATGTGATCCAAGGGCCGTGGCTGATGGAACAGATGCGCCTTCAGGCAGAGCATGTCGGCTGCGATATCGTTTCCGATCTGATCACCGAAGTCGATTTGTCAGCACGCCCCATCGTCTGCAAAGGTGACGGCGGCGACGAGTACGTCGCCGACGCGGTGATCATCGCAACGGGGGCGCAGGCCCGCTGGTTGGGGTTGGAGAGCGAGCAGAAGTTCAATGGCCGCGGCGTTTCAGCCTGCGCCACCTGTGATGGCTTCTTCTATCGCAATCAGGAGGTGATCGTGGTCGGCGGCGGCAATACGGCCGTCGAGGAAGCCCTCTACCTCGCCAACATCTGCAGCAAGGTGACCCTGGTTCACCGGAGGGATTCCCTGCGGGCCGAAAAAATCATGCAGGACCGGCTGCTCAACAACCCGAAAATCGACGTGGTCTGGGACAGCGTCGTCGAAGAAGTGCTCGGCGGCGACGGCCCAATGGACGGTGTCGAAGGCGTCCGGTTGAAGAACGTGAAATCCGGGGAGCAGTCCGAACTCGCCGCGACGGGCTTCTTTGTCGCCATCGGGCACGATCCCGCGACGAAGGTCTTTCGGGGTCAGCTTGACATGGATGACGAGGGCTACATCCTGGCGGAGAGCGGCTCCACGCGCACCAACGTCCCAGGCGTATTCGCGGCCGGTGACTGCGTGGACAAGATCTATCGCCAGGCTGTCACGGCCGCCGGCATGGGCTGCATGGCGGCCCTGGACGTGGAGAAGTACCTCGCCAGCCTGGAGGCGGCACCGTCGCGCGCCGCCGAATAGCGCAGCCATGTAGCACCTACGGGCGAATGTACGAGGACACGAGAAGACCCGCGTAACGCGAGGATGCGTGGCTCTTTCCCGAGTTTTTTCGTATGATCCCGATCAATTCCGACCGGGTCGGGGCGATTTGAGCTGCCTCGGTCCCCGCGAACCGCCGAGGGGGAAGCAGACGTGCCCATTACCGCCGAAGCCGTGTTGTCCCAAAAGAAGGGGACGAAGTCCGCCATCATGGATTGGGACAAGCTCCGTGTTTTCCATGCGGTCGCGGAAGCCGGCAGCTTCACGCACGCGGGCGAGATGCTGAACCTCAGCCAGTCAGCCGTGAGCCGGCAAATCTCGGCGCTTGAGGATTCGCTCCGTGTTCCCCTGTTTCACCGGCATGCGCGCGGCCTGATCCTGACGGAGCAAGGGGAACTGCTGTACCGCACGGCGCACGAGGTCTTCGGCAAGCTGGCCATGACCGAAGCGCAGTTGGCGGAGAGCAAGGACAGGCCCCAGGGTCCTCTCAGAATTACGGCAACGGTGGCGCTTGGGTCCCATTGGCTGGCAGCCCGCATGCACGAATTCATCGAAGTCTACCCGGAAATCGAAGTGCACCTGCTGTTGGCGGACCGGGAACTCGACCTGTCAATGCGGGAAGCCGACGTCGCGATCCGCCTTTCGCCGCCGCGTCAGGCGGACCTCATTCAACGGCATCTGATGACGGTCCACATCCGGAACTTCGCGGCTAACACCTACATCAAGAAATTCGGCATGCCGCAAACGGTCGAAGACCTGGACGACCACAGGATCGTGGTCTACGGCGAGGATACGCGGCCGCCGATTCAGGACGTCAACTGGCTGTTGAAGCTGGGCCGGAAGGATCAGGAGATGCGCCGCCCCGCGCTGACCGTGAACAACGTCTATGGCGTCATGCGGGCGGTCCAATCCGGCGCCGGAATCGGGGCCCTGCCGGAATTCATGACCTATGGGGTGGCGGAATTGGTGAACATCCTGCCGGACCTGGAGGGCCCTCAGACCGACGCCTATTTCGTCTATCCGGAAGAACTTCGCGCGTCGAAGCGCATCAACGTTTTCCGGGATTTCCTGCTCCGCAAGGTCGCGGAAACAAACTTTTGAGACCCGGTCCGGGCCGCCCGGGGCCCGCCGCCGGCCTCCCCGACCGAGGAAAAATCTAGTTAGATCAATCCAATACAAGCCATGCACGTTCTGCATGGCTCCACTGAACTTTTGTAACTAGTAAACGAATCTCAAATCCTTATCTTCTTATCAGTAGATGTTGCGTTGCAGCATCATGAGATTTCCGGCGGGGATCCGCCGGTGTCTCCTCCGGGCTCTCAGCCCGGAGTTCAGGGCCTCCCACATATTGGAGGTCCTTCGTCTCCCAGACGTAAAGCCTCCCTGTTCAACTTGCCGGGCCACGTGCCCGGCATTTTTTTGCCTGACAAAAAATGCTGAAGCTGAAAGGCGTGATGGCACAGGGAAATACCCGCGCCGCCCGGCCGTAGGACTTTCGGAATTTGGCGCGGCAGGGCGCTCTACATGAAGAGCTTCTCGCTGCCCTCCATCCCCTTGTAGAGATCGGCCACGAACTCGCCATAGCCGTTGTAAAGCAAGGTCGGCACGCGGTCGTCGGACCCCAGGACCCGCTCGGTGGCCTGGCTCCAACGGGGATGAGGAACCTCCGGATTGACGTTGGCCCAGAAACCATACTCCGAGGCTTGAATCTCTTCCCAGAAGGAAACCGGGCGCTTGTCCGTAAACTCGAAGCGCACGATCGACTTCGTCGACTTGAAACCATACTTCCAGGGTGCCGCAAGCCGGAGCGGCGCGCCGTTCTGCTTCGGGATCGGCTTGCCGTAGAGTCCGGTGGCGATGAAGGTGAGTTCGTTCGTCGCCTCCTCGATGGTCAGGCCTTCGACGTAGGGCCAAGGATACCAGGACGCTTTCTGCCCCAGCGCCACATCCGAATTCTCGAAGGTGTACATCTTGACGTACTTGGCGGAAGACAGCGGCGCCGCTAGATCGACCAGCGCCTTCATGGCGAAGCCGCTCCACGGCACCGCCATGGACCAGGCCTCGACACAGCGATGACGGTAGAGCCGCTCTTCAAGCGGCATCTTCGCCAGCAGATCGTCGATGCCGATTTCTATGGGCTTCTCCAGCATTCCGTCCAGCAGCACCGTCCAGGGCCGGATCGGAAGCGCCTGTGCCTTCTGCCAGATGTTCTTAGAGGATCCGAACTCATAGAAGTTGTTGTAGGTCGTCGCCAACTGCTCGTCGGTAATGTCGCGATCCAGGCGGTAGCGTAAATTGCGGTCCACAGGATAGAGACCTGCGGAGGGGTCCTCGGGCGTGGCGGCGTTCGCCGTCCTGGATACCTTGGCATCCGTCACCGAAGCATCGTCGCAACCCGCGACGATCAGACCCGTCGCCGAAAGCGCGATGGGCCCTGCGGCCGCGGCCTTCAGAAACTCACGTCGTCGGATATAGGTCGATTCCGGCGTCGCAGACGATTCCGGCAGTTCCCAACCTTTACGGATCTTTATGAGCATGTTGTTTCCTTGCGCGAATCCCTAGGACTTACGGCCATATTAGATGGCCCCGCGTTACATATTGCTCAATTCAAATGTATGAGAGACACCGTGAGGGCCGAGGTCGTCCAGGGGCCCTCCCGGGATCTCGAAGTCATACATCTAAGCGCGGAGGGAGTCGTTAACCAAAGCCCTCGAGGCCGCCCGGACTATTTCTCAAGAAGGCTGCGGAGCATCCACGCGGTCTTCTCGTGGATCGCCATCCGCTGAGTGAGCAGATCCGCGGTCACCTCGTCATTGCCCTCCTCCGCCGCGGGGAAGACCGAGCGGGCGGTGGAGGCCACCGCCTCGTGGTCCTCCGCTAACTGCCGGATCATGTCGGTCGCCGCCGGTACGGTCTCGGACTCCTTTAGACTCGAGAGCCGCGAGAAAGCCGCGTAGCTGCCCGGCGCGAACTCGCCCAGAGACCGAATGCGTTCGGCCACTTCATCGACGGCGGTCGCCAGTTCCGTGTACTGGGTCTCGAACATCGTATGGAGCGTCGCGAACATCGGGCCTGTCACGTTCCAGTGGAAGTTGTGGGTCTTCAGGTAAAGCGTATAGCTGTCGGACAGGAGCCTGGAGAGCCCCTCGGCGATATTGTGGCGGGATTCGGCGGGGATTCCGATGTTCACGGCTGTCGCAGACATCACAACTCTCCTCATTTCACAGCTGATTGCGTCATAGATTGGAATTATTCCAGACTATGACATATCTGGAGAGACCTCGTGGAATTACAACCCCTGGCGGGGCCAAATACCGGCGCGATTGAAAAGATAAATAGGCCTGCGGCGTTTCAGAGGAAGGTCACTTCGACCTTGCCGAGGGACCCGAAGTCCGCAACCGCGCGATCACCACGCTCAAGGCATTTGAAGGGTGTTACAACACCGGTGGATACAATCTCACCCGCTGCCAGACCTTGGCCCCGCTCGCTCAGGGAGTTGACCAACCAAAGTAACGCATTGAGCGGATGCCCCAGCGCCTGCTTACCCGTACCGTCCCCCAGAACATCACCGTTGATGGACAGTGAGACCCTGTGCTCCGCAAGGTCCAGGGCCCGCCAATCCTCGCAGGGCGTGCCGAGCACCAGGGCGCCATTGGCCCCATTATCCGAGATCAAGGCGGCGGCCCCCTGGGTCTGCCAATTCGCGAAGGCACTGGTCACAACCTCGATCGCCGGGATCACCGCGCCAACCACCGCCTCGACCTCCGGCAAGCCATAGGCTTCGCCGCGCGCCGGCAGAGGGGCCGACAGGCGGAAGGCGAACTCCGGCTCGATCAGGCGGAAGAGGAAACTGTCGGCGACCAGCTCCACCGGACTTTCGAAAAGATTGGACGCCAACACGCGACCGGAGAAGGGGTGGCCCAACCCGAGAAAGGCCTGAGCCATCTCGGATGTCGCACCGATTTTGTAACCCGCCCCCTCGCCCCCCAGCTGCTCCAGGAAAGACTCCTGTATTTCGTAGCCTTCTTTCGCGGTGGACGGTGCACAGTCTTCGGGCAGGCGGCCCAACGCCAGCCCGCTGCGCCGCGCCTGCAACAGCAGAGACGCGGCGCGGGTCGACAAATCGGATGTCATCCAGTCCTTCCTGTCACTTGTTGGCCGATATACCGGGCGGCCTTCCGACCTGCGCCCCTTAGTGCGACGCAGACTCTTCCTTGCGCGAGGCGATGACCCTTTCCGCGAGCTTGCCGGTGAACTCCTGCAGGTGATCGAATCGCGAGGTGAAACTGCCGACCCCTTGGGTCAGCGACCGCAGTTCGATGATCAGGTCCTGCAATTCGGCCTGGGGCAGTTGGGCTTTCACATCGTCCCAACCCTTCCAGCCAGGCCGCATCTCGAAGCCGAGGATCTGCCCGCGGCGGCCGCTGATCAGGCTGTGCACCTTGTTGGTGAACTCCGTCGGCACCGACACGGTGACTTCGTAGATCGGCTCCAGCAGGACCGGCTGGCATTCCGGCATGCCTTCGCTCATCGCCATACGGCCCGCCACCCGGAACGCTTGGTCTGAGCTGTCGACCGCATGGTGCTGACCGTCGAACAGCGTGACAGAGACGTCCACGACCGGAAAACCGAGCGGACCGCGCTGCAGATACTCTTTCGCGCCGTGTTCGACCGACGGAATGTACTGTCGCGGAATCGAGCCGCCGACGACCTTGTCCACGAACTCGAACCCGCTGCCGCGCGGCAAGGGTTTGATTTCCACCTGGACGTCACCGAACTGGCCGTGCCCACCGGACTGCTTCTTGTAGCGAGAGTGCTGCGTCGTCGACCTGCGGATCGTCTCTTTGTAGGCCGTCTGAGGACGCGCGACCTCGACATCGACGTTGTACTTACTCTTGAGGCGCTCGGCGGCGATCTTCAGATGGATTTCGCCCTGCCCCCTAAGCAGCATTTCGCCCGTGTCCTGGCTATGCTCGAGGGCTAAGGAATCGTCTTCTTCAATGAGTTTGGAGAGACTGGAGGTCAATTTGACTTCGTCCTGACGGTTCTTCGGTGTCACCGCGAGGGTATAGACCGGTGTCATCGGCTCCGGCCACATATAGTCTTCGCTTGAGATCTTGCCGTTTTCCGAGAAGAGCTCGCCGGTCTGCAGCTCTTCCATCCGCCCCAAAGCAACGACGTCACCGGCCTTCGCGGAGGAGATCTTCTCATGCTCCTGACCCTTGAGCCGGAACAGTCCCGAAAGGCGGTCGTGACCGAGCGTCAATCCCTCGGACAGGGTGCCCGACCAGATCCGCGCCAGGGACAGCTTGCCCATGTGCGCGGCATGGAAGGTCTTGACGACAGAGGCGACAAAGCCTTCGCCGGCCGGAATGCCGAGGCGCTGCTTCGCGACGTCCGGACCCGGCCCTTCGTGGCGCAGAACCTTCCACAGCCGCGTGATGCCGTTGCCGGATTCAGCGGACCCAAGCAGGACCGGAACGATGCGGTCGGACGCCAGATTTTCCGAGAGGTAGCCATAGAGCTCATCCGTCGCCGGAATCTTGTCTTCCAGCAACTGCTCGAGGAGAGAGTCGTCAAAGTCGGCCAAGGACTCCAGCATCTCCTGGCGCGCTTCCTCTTCCCGCTCCGCCACGGAGTCTGGCATCTCGATCAGATCGGACTGCTTGCCGGCGTTGTACTTCCAGGCCCGCTCGCTGACCAAGTCGACGAAGCCGTTCACATCCTCCTCCCCGTCGCGGATCGGCACCTGCCGTAGGACGAGAGGACGGTCGGAGGTACTCTGCAGGGTTTCCATGAGGTCGCGGATACGGATGGCGCATTTGTCCATCTTGTTGACGAACACGATGTGAGGAATGTTGTAGTCATCCAAAAATTTGAAAATCGGCGCCAGGCCCAACACGCGGTCCAACTCGGGCGGCGTGACAATAATCGCCAGGTCGGCGGCCATCAGAGCGGTTTGAGAATCGCGCGAGTATTCAACAGATCCGGGGCAATCCAGCAAAGTCCAGGAATCACCTAAATAATCACAGGATGCGACGTTGGTCTCGACCGTCATCTGGCGTGCCCGGGCTTCGGGCGAGCCGTCACCGACGGTGTTTCCCTCAGTAATTGAACCCTTACGGTGAATGGCACCGGCTTGAAAGAGCATCGCCTCCATCAGGGTGGTCTTGCCACCGGTGTATGGTCCTACAATGACGGCGCAACGCGCCGGGGATTCCGACTTGGTGCTCATGTCTCCTCCTTCCGCGCCTGCGTCGATCTGACATCGCTTTGGCGCTGTTTTAAGTCCCTGTTTTCCTCCTGCGATTATGCCACAGGCTGGGGCCATTGGCCCGGCAATCCGCTATGGTTCCAAACAACGGCAGCCTCACGCAACAGAAAAGCCGCCGCGCAGAATGCCGCAGGGAAGGCGCCGCCAAACTTAATTCGTTTTCAATGCCTTGCCGAACGCGTCGGCGCAGTAAAGGTTGCGAGACATGGTAAAGACGGTCGCCCACGTTGCGCCGGAATCAGGGATTCGGTCTGAGTTCTCGCAATGCCCGGCAGAAGTGCTACATTTGAAGAAAGGAAAAACGACGAACGAATAACGGCACAGGCTGGCTCATGGGCGGAAAAGACCCGTTGGACCGGTTGTCTGGAAGTGCCGGATCCAAGGAGGGAACGCACTATGTGCCAGATATTCGCCGGCCAAGATCCTGCAGGCTACGCTTACGTCACCCGCTCCATTAGGCTGGCCGGCCACGCCACCAGCATCCGTCTGGAGAGCGCTTTTTGGGAAATCCTGGACGAAATCGCCGCTGCCCAGGGCATGACGACGCCTCGCTTCCTGTCGACCATCTATGACGAGGTCCTGGACCTTCACGGCGGCATTTCCAACTTCACGTCACTGCTGCGTGTCGCCTGCGTGCTCTACATGAAAGACCCCAACCGGGTTCTGGATTTGGCCAACGAGGAACTACGCGCCGCGGTTGCCCACTAAGGACGCCGGGAAGACCCGTCGGTAACGCGGCTGTACCGCAGATTTGTAGTAGCGGGCTACCACCACCCGGGCACGCCTAGGGTTTAGACTCCTCCCAAGCATACAAGAAAAGGCTTGGGAGGTTGAATTGGCGAAAGCCATACATTCCATGATCCGGGTCCTCGACCTGGACCGTTCCATCGACTTCTACGAGCGCGCATTCGGCCTCAAGGTCGCGGACCATTTCGACTTCGATGGTTTCGCGCTCGTCTATTTGCGCAATGAAGAAAACGACTTCGAGATCGAACTGACTCTGAACAAGGGAGAGTCGGAACCCTATACGCACGGCACCGGCTACGGCCACATCGCCGTCTGCGTGGACGACTGCCGCGCCGAGCATGCGCGCTTCGCTGAAGAGGGCCTGGAGCCCAACGACGTGAAGGAGTTCACCCGCGACGGCGAGCTGATGGCCCGTTTCTTCTTCGTGCAGGATCCAGACGGTTACAAGATCGAGGTTCTGGAACGACACGGGCGCTACCAATGACGCGAGGAAACCGCCGTCAGTCCGCCACGAGCGGCAATCGGCGGACCTTTGCCCCCAAGCCAATTTTCGAGACGACACCAAGAAACCAAAAGGTACAGGAGGATCAGGCATGCTTAGAAAAGGCTTGAACCGGCGTCAGTTCCTGCAGACGAGCGGACTGGCGGCGGCGGGAGCGGCCGCTATCGCGAGTGGAAGCACTCTCATGGCGCCCGACGGGGCTTGGGCATTGGAGCTGTCGACGCTGAACGCGGACGTCGGCAAGACACTTCTTGCCATGACGCGGACGCTCTATCCGCACGATACCCTCAGCGACATGTATTACGCTGTCGTTGTCGACGCGCTCGACGCCGAAGCCAGCGGCAACCCGGAGACCGCGAAGTTCCTGGATGCCGGCGCGGCGGAACTGGATGCGGCCATGGGCGTCAAGTTCGCGGAGCTGTCCGAAGGCAACCGGCTCAAAGTCTTGAAGGCCCGCGAAGATAGCGCCTTCTTTCAGAAGGTGCGGGGCACTACCGTCACGACGCTCTACAACAATCCGCTCGTATGGCGGCATTTCGGCTACGAAGGCCCGTCCTTCGAATTCGGCGGCTATCTGGAACGCGGTTTCGATGACGTGAGTTGGCTTCCCGATCCTTCGGAAAACGCCAGCCCCAAGGCCAGCTGAGGAGGACGGACTGATGGCAAACTTCGATCACAATGATGATTCTGTCGTCGTCGTCGTCGGCTCCGGCGCGGGTGGCGGCAGCCTGGCCAACGCGCTCTGTCAGCAAGGCGTGAAAGTCGTATTGCTGGAAGCGGGCAAACGGGAATCCCCCGAGAGCTTCGTCAACGACGAGTGGGCGTCCTTCGGCCAAATCTCCTGGCTCGACAAGCGCACGACGTCCGGTTCCTGGCGAGTGGCCAATGATTTCTCAGGACTGCCGGCCTGGATCTGCAAGACCGTCGGCGGGTCCACCACCCATTGGGCCGGGGCATCGCTGCGCTTCCAGGAACATGAGTTCAAGGTCAAGACCACCTATGGCGAGGTGGCGGGCGCCAACCTGCTGGACTGGCCGATCGGGCTCAGCGACCTGGAACCCTATTACGACAAGGCGGAATCGAACCTGGGCGTGACCCGCACCAACGACATTCCAGGTCTGCCGGGCAACAACAATTTCAAGGTCATGTACACCGGGGCCAAACGCCTGGGCTATCAGGATTGTCACACCGGGCGCATGGCCATCAACAGCCGGCCGCGGGACGACCGGAATGCCTGCCGTCAAATCGGCTTCTGCTTCCAGGGCTGCAAGACCGGCGCGAAGTGGTCGACCCTCTACAGCGACATCCCGAAGGCCGAAGCGACCGGCAATCTGGATCTGCGGCCGCAGAGCCATGTGCTGCAGATCACCCACGACGATGCCGGCAAGGCCGACGGCGTGGTCTACGCGGACAAGGACGGGAACCAGCAGTCCCAAAAAGCACGGGTCGTCTGCGTGGCCGGGAACTCGATTGAGACTCCGAGGCTGCTGCTCAACTCCGCGTCGTCGACGTTCTCTGACGGGCTCGCCAACTCCTCCGGCCAGGTCGGCAAGAACTACATGCGGCACATGACGGGGTCGGTCTATGCCTCCTTCGACAGGCCGGTAAACATGTACCGCGGCACCACGATGGCAGGGATCATTACCGACGAATCCCGCAACGACCCAGCCCGCGGTTTCGTCGGTGGCTATGAGATGGAGACGCTCGCTCTCGGGCTGCCCTTCATGGCGGCTTTCCTCGACCCGGGCGCCTGGGGCCGGGAATTCGCCGCTGCGATGGATACCTACGATCACATGGCGGGCATGTGGCTGGTCGGCGAAGACATGCCGCAGGAGACCAATGCGATCACGCTGCATGATTCGGAGAAAGACCAGTATGGGCTGCCGGTGCCGAACGTGCATTTCGACGATCACCCGAACGACATCGCGATGCGCAATCACGCCTATAAGGCGGGGGGCGCGGTCTACGAGGCCGCCGGGGCCAACAAGATTCACGAAGTCCCGCCCTATCCCTCGACCCATAACCTCGGCACCTGCCGCATGTCCGAGAAGGCCGAGGACGGCGTCTGCAACAAGTGGGGTCAGACCCACGATATCGGCAATCTCTTCATCTCGGACGGCAGCCAGTTCACCACCGGGGCCGCGGAGAACCCGACATTAACCATTGTTGCCCTCGCCCTGCGCCAAGCAGACTACATTGCCAAGCAGATGTCCGAAGGGAGCCTTTAGTTTCTGCCTGCCTGCTACCTTCGTACAGATGCAGACTGCGCCCCGGAGGTTCTCCGGGGCGTTTTTTTGCCCGGGTTCCGCGAATTGAACCAGGAGTGACCGCCGTCACTCCTTTCCACCAAAACGCCACCTATCTCAATAATGGAGAGATTGATTTGCGGAGGACCAGGACATGTTGGGGAAGGAGCTTGCGGTCAAATCCCGAAGGGACCGTCTAGGCCATGCAATCCCGGCACGGCCGTCCAAAGCAAGCGGAAGTGCGCGGAAGAGGCCCATTCATCTGGCCGACGCGGAAACCTACGGCGTTCTGCCTACGGGCAGCGTTCCGGTGTTCGTCGTGATCTTCGGCGCGATCGTGAGTACGTCCTTTATGGTCGTGGGGGCCGCCGCACTGTTGTGATCTGAGACTATTCGTTTTGCCTTTTTACTGCCTTCCCTCCCTGTAGAAAGCAGCCCTCGCCCCGGATGATCTCCGGGGCATTTTTTTCGCCGGTCCAGAACTTCCCCGCCGGCGCGCGGCTCCGTCGCCTAGTGAGACATAAAGACCGGCACAGTCATGTTCTTGAGGATGTGCTGCGCGGTGCTGCCGAAGAGAATGGTTCCGAATTTCCCGCGGCCATAGGCGCCCATGACGAGCACGTCCGGCTCGGTTTCCTTGCAATGGTCCAGGATCGTCTCACCCGCCGTACCGCGGCCAGACTTGAGCTGAACGAGGTTGGCATTAATGCCATGTGCCTGAAGGTGCGCAATCAGGTCATGTTCCGGCAGAACCCGCTTCGACTCGTCCTCGTCGCTGGCAATGAGGCGAAGGACATCCAGCTTCTGCTTGGTCTCAAGAATTTGCATCGCATCGGTTAGGGCTCGCGCGGCCGAGCGGCTGCCGTCCCAGGCGACCACCGCTTCCTCTTTAAAGGGCCGTATCTCGTAGCTCCTTGGCACGACGATTATGGGCTTGCCAGAGCGCAGAAGAAGTTCCTCCGCGTTCAACGAACCGCTCCTGCCCTGATCGACATTGGTGAACTGTCCGAGGATCAGCATGTCGAAATAGCGGACATAGCGCGGCATGAGAACATCGGGTACGCCTTCACACGAGATCCACTTCGCAGCGCCGCCAAATCCGGAGTCTTCCACTTGCGTGTGAAACTGCGATTCAATGGACGTCTCGACGTCCTGCTCGGCCTGCCGCACCGTCTTGAGGACATCTTCCGGAATCCAACGCCGCACGTGACTCTCATACTTCTCGGTGCGGTAGATGTGGAGACCGGTGATTGAGGCATCATACTTCTTTGCCATCTGAACCGCGAATTGAACGGCCTTTTGCGAAGCCTCGTTGCCGTCATAGGCCACGAGCAGATCTTTGATTGCCATGAATTCTTCCTATCAATTGCGAGTTACGCGCCGCAACGGCCGACGCCCCAATTCGCGACACCGACGCCGCCTAATTATGAAGGGCCTTGGCGGAAGATCAATTGGGGCCGAAGCGGCCAAACGAAAGAACCGCGCCTAGGTGCCCATCCTGAAGGACTGGAGTTCGGCCGCGATCCGGTCGTGGCCCGGTGTCGGCACTCCGTGTTCCTTGCCCAGGCGGCTGACCGTACCGCTCAGCCAATCCAGTTCCAGGCGGTTGCCGCGCTCCAGGTCGACCAGCATCGAACTCTTCATGTCGTAGGGAAGGCCCTCGACGCGGCCCAACAGCGTGTCCGCCGCGTCTTCCCGCAGGGCAATGCCGGAAGCCAAGCCGACCGCGACCGACTCCCGCAACATCTCCTCGAGCAGTCGGCGGCCCTCTCTGTCTTCGAGAATCGGCCCGATCGGCTGTCTGTAGAGGGACGTCACGCCGGAAAATGACGTGAGCATCACGAATTTCATCCAGGAATCGCGGCGAATGTCATCCGAGAGGCGGCAATCGAAACCCGCCGCCTCGCTGGCCGCCTGGAACATCTCCAGCCGCCAGCTCTTCGATCCGTCCAACTCGCCGACGGCGAGTGCCGCCATGGTGCCGGTATGTTTGATCACTCCGGGCTCGTCGATCTGGGCCGCGATGTAGGCAATACCGCCCGCAACGTTACTGGGCGCCAGGATCTTGCAGGCCCGGTCCTCAGAGTCGACGCCGTTTTGCAGCGGAATGACGGCGGTATCCTGCGCCACCACCGGCTTGATATGTTCAATGGCGGTTTCCAGGTCCCAGAGCTTCGTGCAGACCAATACAATATCGAAGAGGCCGGCACTTCCCGGATCCGAGAGCAGCGCCGGTTTCTCGACATGCAGGTTGCCCACCGCGGATTTGATGCGCAGCCCTTCGCTGGCCATCGCCTCCGCATGGCGTCCCCGTGCCGCAAAGACGACCTCCGTGCCCGCGGCCGCAAGGCGCCCACCGAAATAGCCGCCGACACCGCCGGCTCCGATAACGAGAACCTTCATGGCCCAGCCCGCTAGGCCAGCGCTTCGCAGGCGCGTTTGATGCGCTTGCAGGCTTCCGACAGCGCCTCGGTCGAGGTGGCGTAGGAAATACGGAAGTGGGGCGACAGGCCGAAAGCCTCCCCCTGCACCGCGGCGACCCCTTCGGCCTCCAACAGGTAGGTCACGAAATCGGTGTCGGTCTCAACTTTTTTGCCGTCCGGCGTGGTCTTACCGATGGCGCCCGCGCAGGAGGGATAGACGTAGAATGCCCCCTCGGGCTTGTGGCAATGCAGCCCCGGACAGTCGTTCAGCATCTCCACCACCATATCGCGACGTTGCTTGAAGACGACATTGTGCTCTTCGATGAATTCCTGAGGGCCGCTGAGGGCTTCCACCGCGGCAGCCTGACTGATCGAAGACGGGTTGGACGTGGACTGGGACTGCACCTTTGCCATCGCCTTGATCAGCTCGGCGGGCCCGCCGGCAAAACCGATACGCCAGCCGGTCATGCAATAAGCCTTCGAGACGCCGTTGACCGTCAGGGTGCGGTCGTAGAGTTCCGGTTCGACCTGCGCCGGGGTGACGAATTCGAAGCCGTCGTAGACGAGGTGCTCGTACATGTCGTCCGTCATCACCCAGACCTGCGGGTGCTTCTTCAGCACGTCTGTCAGCGCCTTCATCTCGTCGCGCGTATACGCCGCACCGGTCGGGTTCGAGGGGCTGTTGAGGATGATCCAGCGGGTGCGGGGCGTGATCGCCGCCTCCAGATCCTCCGCCTGAAGCTTGAAGTTCTTGTTGGCGCCACAGGCAACGGTCACCGGCTCGCCTTCGGCCAAGCGCACCATGTCGGGGTAGGACACCCAATAGGGGGCCGGGATGATGACCTCGTCGCCCGCGTCGAGAGTCGCCTGAAGCGCATTGTAGAGGACCTGCTTGCCCCCGGTCCCGACAGTGATCTGCGAGGGTTCGTAGTCGAGGCCGTTTTCCCGCATGAATTTGGCCGCAATGGCTTTCTTCAAGGCGGGGGTCCCGTCGACCGCCGTGTACTTGGTGTCGCCGCTCTGAATAGCCCGGATCGCCGCCTCTTTGATGTTGTCCGGCGTATCGAAATCCGGCTCGCCGGCGCCCAGGCCGATCACGTCCCGGCCGGCGTCTTTCAGCTCTCTGGCCTTCTGCGTAACGGCGATGGTGGGAGAGGGCTTAATTCGCGATAGACGCTCCGCAATCACGGACATGGCAGGGCTCCGGCAAACTATTCTGAGGTGGAAAACGTCGGCAGCGTACTGGTGCGGCATGGCTGTGGCAACCGCCCTAATCATGCCCAACACGCCCCTGTATTGCCCCATTCCGGAACCGCTCTCGCCACCTACCGGGGTTGAGCTTCAAGCCTAAGACATGGCGCCACGCGCATCCGCAACAGGGGGACCGAACCATGACCGACCTACGCTATGCAGACACACCGCAGGGCGTCTTCCCACCCGCCGTCCAGTTGGCCTGCCGCAGGAGCATCGCCGTTGTCCTGACGGCTCTCTTCGCGGTCCTGACGCTGCTGACCGCAGCCCTTCTCTTCTCACCCAATAGTGCCTTCGCCGCGGGCGACGAAGGCGACAGCGCCGCCGGCCTGTACTTCAAGACCGGGAACCCCGACGAAGCATTGGAAGCGCCGCTGCTGCAGAGCGACGTCGACATCGACATCAGCGGACTCGTGGCCCGGGTTACCCTGCGGCAGCACTTCCGAAACCCGACTGAAGTCTGGCTTGAAGGCATCTATGTCTTCCCCCTGCCGGAGCAGTCCGCGGTCGATCACCTGGTCATGCATATCGGCGACAAGCGCGTTGCCGGCCGCATCCTGGAGAAGGCGGAGGCTAAGAAAACCTATGAGGCGGCGGCCGCCGCCGGACAGCATGCCAGCCTGCTGTCGTCGGAACGCCCCAACGTCTTCATGACATCGGTCGCGAACATCGGACCCGGCGAGACCATCACCATCGAAATCGCTTACCAGGACCAGGCAATCTTCGAAAACGGCCGCTTTTCCTACCGCTTCCCGATGGTGGTCGCGCCGCGCTTCACCCCGCCGGCGCCCAAGGTCGCCGAGGGACAGACCCTGCAGCCCGCCCATCTGGCCGCGCCCGAAGGAAGCGACCTCTTCGGGCCGGTCCTCAACCCGGAAACCGGCAAGGTCAATCCCGTCAGGCTGTCCGTCGACCTGGACCCGGGCATGGCGTTGTCCGACCTGAAGAGCCTCTACCACGACGTCACAATCGAGACCCAGGATCAGCACCGGCAGAAGGTGTCGCTGTCCAAGGGCGCCGTCTCCTCGAACAGGGACTTCGTCATCGAATGGGCGCCGAAGGCCAGCGAAGCCCCGCAAGCCGCGCTTTTCGGCGAAGAGGTCGAGGGTTCGAGCCACATCCTGCTCATGGTGGTGCCGCCCAGCAGGGAGGAGGCCCCCACGCCGCCGGCCCGCGAACTGGTCTTCGTGATCGACACTTCCGGATCGATGCACGGCGCTTCCATCGAACAGGCACGCTCCGCGATTGCAGTGGCCTTGAAGGACCTGCGTCCCGAGGATCGCTTCAACATCATCCAGTTCAACAACGAAACCTCGTCCCTCTTCCCCGCCTCCGTGCCGGCATCCCAGCGCAACCTCTATCGGGCGCTGCGGTACGTCGCCAGCCTGGAAGCCGAAGGCGGCACGATGATGCGCACCGCCCTGGAGCGCGCCTTGCGTGATACGCCGTCGGAAGAGCGCTTGCGCCAGGTGGTCTTCCTGACCGACGGTGCCGTCGGCAACGAGGACGAACTCTTCCAGCAGATCGCCAAACGCATTGGCGGAAACCGGCTCTTCACGGTCGGGATCGGCTCTGCCCCGAACAGCTACTTCATGCGCAAGGCGGCGCAGGTCGGCCGTGGCACTTTCACCTACATCGGCAACCCGGAAGAGGTCGAAGAGCGGGTTTCCACCCTGCTCAACAAACTGGCGCGCCCCGCCCTCACCGGCATCGGCGTGGACTGGCCCAACGGATTGGATGTGGTGGCCGAGTTCTATCCGGACCCGGTCCCGGATCTCTACGACGGCGAGCCTATTCTCTTTACTGCGAAGTTGGCGGGGGCCGCCCTCTCCGACCTGGAGGGATCCCTCAAGCTGCGCGGCAACCGGCTTTCCGAAACCTGGGAAGGGGAGGTCCCCCTGGAAGGGATCGAGCCGGCGACCGGTGTCGCCTCCATCTGGGCGCGCAGCAAATTCGAGGATGTCGAGGACGGTGTCTATCGCGGCCGTCCGTCAGAAGAGGTGCGCGCGGAAGCATTGGACCTCGCCTTGGCTCATGAGCTCGTCACCCGCTACACCAGCCTGGTGGCGGTCGACGAAACCCCGGCGCGGGACACGGACGATCCGCTGCGCAGCCTGGAGATTCCCCGCAACCTGCCGGAAGGCTGGGACTACGGGAAGGTCTTCGGCGAGGCGGAAAGCCCGGTCCATTTAAAGGCCCTGCCGAAGTCCTTGATGCGCGAGGCATCGGCGGCCGGGGCCAACCTCACAGGCTCGCAGCCAATCGCCCTGCCCCTCGGTGCCACGCCAGCCGAGCTCAAGGCTATCGGCGGAATCGCGGCGCTGCTCTTCGGCAACCTTCTGCTCCTGTTCCTGCTGCGCCGCCGGAAAGGGGCCGAGAGCCATGCCTAGGAGGATTCGGTACCTCTGCTTGGGCGCCGCAATCACCTCCATCAGCATCGGCCTGTGGCAGGTTGGAGGAGCCGTCCACATCCAAGCCAAAGCGTGGTTGGCGCAAGCGCTGTTGCAGCGTGCCTGGGCCGCCACCCTGGACGGCGGGACAACGGCGCGGCCCTGGCCCTGGGCCGATACCTGGCCCGTCGCGCGGCTCGCGGTCCCCGACACGGACATCGACCAAATTGTACTGGCTGGGGCCAGCGGGCGAATCCTGGCCTTCGGGCCCGGCCACGTCGCGGGCAGCGCCCACCCGGGGATGCGGGGCCATAGTATTCTGGGCGGCCACCGCGACACCCATTTCGCCTTTCTAGCCGACCTTCAGCCCGGCATGGAGCTGCGCCTGCAAGCGCCGGACGGCGCCTGGAGGCGCTACGAAGTGCTGACCAGCGAAGTCGTCGATTCCCGTCACGCGCGGCTTATGCCGTACGAGGGCCGTTCGGTCCTCAGCCTCGTGACCTGTTTTCCCTTTGACGCAATCCAACCCGGCGGACCGTTGCGCTACGTCGTGTCTGCGGTCGGCATCGAGCAAGCCAAGGAGGAGAAGTTGTAATGCGGTCCATATCTCAAAGACGCATCGTGCGCCCCCACCCAGCGGCCGGTCCGCGCGATTTGGAAAGTCTCGTCATCAGCTTGGAACTGATGACATTCGCCCGGCAGGCGACCGCATTCTTCGCGACAATGGCGACTGCCCTGCTGATCGGCCAGATCCTCTAGCACGGCCCGAGGGCCCACCAAGTCTCCTCTACGAGATCCGCACGTACGACCGCTGCCGGCCAAAGCAAGTAGGCCCGTCAGCCGGAAGCGTGGCCTTACGGCCGTGCCCGTGTTCACGTTTTCGTGATTCACGAAGATCGACTGCTCTCTATGCGGGCAATGCGCGAGTCAACTAGTATCCACAGGATAGCAGGCCGATGTAATCTTTAATTTTATATATTGACCTGTTATGCTCTTAATAGATGTCCTTTGCCAACCCGTCAGATTTGGTCCGCGTTTCGAACATGGAACCGGTTATCGATCATTTGCGGCTAGCGAGATTCATCGGGGCGATGGAAAAACGCGCCCTGGAGCAAGGCATTCGCATTGAAACGAGCTCGGACTTCGAGTCCCTGCAAGAGGTCTGCCGGGATCTGAGCAACAAGGCACCGCTTTCCGCACTTTTCAGTCCCGACTTCTACGAATTAGGTCCAGCGGACGCTTTCTGGGTGAAAGGAATCGATGACAAAGGTGACATCGTCCACACTCAGGCCATCCGGCGGGACTTCCTGCAGGGGACGCGGCTGGACCTAAGGCTTCGCCAAGCCTTGCAGCGTCTCTACTGCCGGTCGCCCGACGAGCCGGCGGAACTCGCGAGTCTGCCCTGGTCTCCGGGCATGCAGAACATCACCGGGACCGTTTGCTATCACGGCGAGATCTGGCTGCAGAGAGGCAAGCGCGGCTTTCGCGGCAAGGGGCTTTCCGCCATTCTACCTCGCCTTGCGCTCGGCATCGCCTTGGCGAAGTGGGACCCGGATTACGTATTCGGATTCACCAACCCGAAGCTCGCGTTCAAGGGCATTGCGGCCCAGTACGGCTACATGCACCTGCAGCCCGGCGGTGTTTTCTGGGAGCAGGCTCCGGAAAGCATCGCGCCGGACGATTGGATTGCATGGATGAACCGGCGCGACCTGATTTACCTCACGCAGCATTTGCCATGAAGGGAATATCCACGTTCTGAGTGAGCAGGCTCAGGACGCCGACACCCTTGGATCCGTCCTTGAAGTGAATCGGAAGTGTCAGCCTTTGGTAAGGGCACCAGATCGCCTCACCGTTATCGCGGACGCAGAGCGCACGCAGATGATCCAGCCGTGGCTCGTCACCTTCCAGGACCTTGGTTGCCGAATCCGCCACCCGGCTATCGTAGTCCTTGTCGGGGACGCTCTCCTGGCCCCGGGCATTCGCCGCCCACTCCGGACCCCAAACGGCTGCACTGGCCGAACGCGGCCCGGCATGCGCGAAGACGAGACGACCGTCCCGCTCCCGCGGCCGAAAGACCAGAAGCTTTGGAAGAAATCCGGACAATGGGTTCTCGTCGTAGCGGGTCAACAGCCCGCGGCTGCGCTCCCAGGCCGCGAATCCGCGCCGGACCAAACTGCCGCTTCGCACCAATCCTTCCAGACCGACCGGCTGCACTGAGACCCCGTCGAAGATCTCGACATCCCGGTAGGCCATGACTTGACGCAACCTGGCAACCGCCTGATCCGCCGAGCTATGTATCTCAGAAGCCCAGCCACGAAAGAAGAACGTCAATCGCACCGCGCGACAGTCCGCGTGACGAGTCAGGAAATCCGCAACTTCCTCAATCGCGCGGGGCGCCACCGACTGGACGTGCCAGCGGACGGTGATCCCGTATGCGCTCTCTCGAATCTTGACCAGGCCCAGCCATCGGAACGCGTGCACTTCCGCGATCGGATCATTGCCGAAAGGCGCGCTGACATATTCGAAGGGGCTGTTGTTGTCTACGAGGCGCCAAGTCCCGTCGTCGTCAATCCACCAGACGATCGGATTGTGAATCCCGGAGGACCCCGCAAGGGTCCCTGGCCTGCAAGAGGCGCGAGTCCATCTGCCCATTTGGCACCATCATCCCCATCTGACCTCACCCGGTCTTCCCAAAGGCTTTGACCAAGCGATGCAAATGCGATTTCACTTCATCACTCTCAATGGCGTCAAGGGCTCGCGCAGTCTCCAGAGCCCTTTGGCTGAGAGGCGCCGCGGGTTCGCCACCCCCTAACCTGCTGCCTTCGGGAACTGCTAGACCCTCAAAGAAATAGCTGACGGGAACCCCCAGTATGTTGCTGACATCCCACAAGCGGCTGCTCCCAATCCGGTTGAGCCCCCGCTCATACTTTTGAATCTGTTGAAAAGAAACACCTAGCTCCTGGCCCAGAGCGGTCTGTGACAGGCCTTGCGCGATTCGTGCTTCACGCAGTCGCCTACCGACGTGAACGTCCGTCTTATGCGGCATCAAGTGTTGCCCCTTACCTGAAGATCTTCTTTTTCCGTTCGTGATCCGTCTTGGATACGGGAATGCGTTATACACAGTTTCCCAAGAGGAACCAATTGCCACAGGCAATTTTGCGCAGAATTTCAAGCAGAAGCTTCGCATTCAAGACGTCTGGCGGTGAGAAATACTGCTTGCCGCCAAAGAGAACTAATCAGTTCGTCCTAGCTGAATAACCGATATGTCCTAGAAGTGTCGCGATGGCCTGAACCAGAAGGGCGTAATAGCAATAGCGGCTTCGAGTTAGTTGCCGAACGGACCCATTCCTCGAAATTCAAATTGGAATAAATTGAAGATCCTTTACATCCCTTTGACATGACGCGCCCCTCGTTCGGCCAAGCATCATGATCTGCAAAAAGGGCTTGGGCACCGGCAGACCCGCGAAGCCGATGCGCATGAGCATTGCTTTGCGCTGAAGGCGATGGTGGATGCCGCCGTGCCGCGCCTATATATAGAGACCATGGCTTCCACTTCACTCGAACCACTGGCGCCGGCCTCTCCCGCGCCAAAGGCGAACGGCACACCCTTCCGGCTTGCTTCGGAATTCAAGCCGGCCGGCGACCAGCCGGCCGCAATCGCCAGTCTGAACGACGGCCTAGCGCGCGGCGAGCGCGACCAAGTGCTGCTCGGCGTGACGGGGTCCGGCAAGACCTTCACCATGGCGCACGTCATTCAGGATCTGCAGCGGCCGACGCTGATCCTTGCGCCCAACAAGACCTTGGCGGCGCAGCTCTATGCGGAGATGAAGGGCTTCTTCCCGGACAACGCGGTGGAGTACTTCGTTTCATACTATGATTACTATCAGCCCGAAGCCTACGTCCCGCGGACCGACACCTACGTAGAGAAGGAAAGCTCGATCAACGAACAGATCGACCGCATGCGCCACTCGGCGACGCGGGCCCTGTTCGAGCGGCACGACGTCGTCATCGTAGCCTCGGTGTCCTGCATTTACGGCATCGGCTCGCCGGAAACCTATTCGACCATGACGGTCACGGTACAGGAAGGCGAAGAGCTGAACCGCGGCCGCCTCCTGAAACAGTTGACCGAGCTGCACTACAAGCGAAACGACGCAAGCTTTCACCGCGGCACCTTCCGTGTCCGCGGCGATACCGTCGAGGTCTTCCCCGCGCATTACGAGGACCGCGCCTGGCGGATTTCCCTGTTCGGGGACGAGGTCGAGTCGATCCGGGAATTCGATCCATTGACGGGACACAAGACCGACGACCTGGAAGCCATCAAGGTCTACGCCAACTCCCACTATGTCACGCCGCGCCCAACCCTGCAGCAAGCGTCAACCCAAATCAAAGAAGAGCTGAAACAGACGCTCGCCGCGTTGGAATCCCAGGGCAAATTGCTTGAGGCGCAGCGCCTGGAACAGCGAACGCGCTTCGATCTGGAAATGATCGAGGCAACGGGGTCCTGCGCCGGGATCGAAAACTATTCCCGCTACCTGACGGGACGCAATCCGGGCGAACCGCCGCCAACCCTGTTCGAGTACCTGCCGGACGACGCGCTTTTGTTCATTGATGAGAGCCATGTGACGATCGGTCAGCTCAACGGCATGTACCGGGGAGACTACGCCCGCAAGTCGACCCTTGCCGAGTTCGGGTTTCGTCTGCCGTCGTGCATCGACAACCGTCCGCTCAAGTTCGAGGAATGGGAAGTGATGCGGCCGCAGACAGTGTTCGTCTCGGCAACACCCGGCCCATGGGAAATGCAGCGGACCGATGGCGTTTTCGCCGAGCAGATTATTCGCCCGACCGGCCTGATCGATCCGGTCTGCATCATCCGCCCGACCGAGAACCAAGTCGACGACCTGATGGCGGAGTGCCGGGATATGGCGGAGCAGGGCTACCGCGTTCTGGTGACGACTTTGACCAAACGCATGGCGGAAGATCTGACGGAATACTTGCACGAAGCCGGACTCAAGGTCCGCTACATTCACGCCGACGTGGATACCTTGGAGCGCATTGAGATCATCCGCGACCTGCGCCTGGGTGTGTTTGATGTCCTGGTCGGCATCAACCTTCTGCGAGAAGGACTAGACATTCCGGAATGCGCCCGGGTCTGTATCCTCGATGCGGACAAGGAGGGTTATCTTAGATCAACCACATCCCTCATCCAAACGATCGGCCGCGCAGCCCGGAACGTCGATGGTCGGGTCATTCTTTATGCGGACAAGATGACTGATTCCTTGAATGCTGCGCTGGACGAGACCAACAGGCGGCGAGAGAAGCAGCAGAAATACAATGCGGCCCACGGCATCACGCCGGAGTCCATCCGCAAGCAAATCTCCGATGTCTTGCAATCGGTGTACGAGCGCGACCACGTTACTGTCGATACAGGCGACGCGGGAACGTCACATCTGGTTGGCAAGGATCTGCAATCGCACCTTACCGACCTGGAAAAGCGCATGCGCGAAGCCGCGGCGGACCTGGAGTTTGAAGAGGCCGCGAGACTTCGCGACGAGATCAAGCGCCTGGAATCCAGCGAGCTCGGATTAAAGGAAGACAATGCGGAAAACGGCGGATTCGCGGCGCGAATCGCTCGGGCCGAGGCAGCAAGCCGGTCCCGCAAAGGCACCGGCAAAGGACGTGGTAAATCGCGTCGCCGAAGGGGTCCTTAGATCGAACTGACGGACCTTGCATGCTCGGCTAGGGACTCACCCGAAAAGAAGGCTGATGGCCAGGCGGTCCTCGACGTCCATCTCGACGAAAGCGCCGGCGATTTCCTGAGACTCTTCATTGACCCGGACAACGATCGCCTTGCAGTCGAAGAAGTTCTCGACGTCTTCGATGACAACGCACACGCGGATCGGGATTCTGTCGCCGGGTTCCAGGTCTCCGCTGTAGCCCGAGGCCAGGAAGCCGCTGGAACTCCAGTCCACCAGCGGGAGACTCTCGCCGTTAAGTTCAATCACACCTTCGGTGTGTTCGACCCGGTCTTCCCGGCGGCGCTCGGCAACTTCCTCAGATGTCTCGTTCATCAAGGTGACAAGGCCTTCCAAATTCTAACGACAGGTGAAGGACAAGTTACCTCGGATAACGTTAAAAATTTATTCCTTTTGGCCTAGCAGTTTGAGCGCGAAAAGCTCGAGTGGCTTGCTGACACCCCGCAAGCTATGGGTCCCTACTGTCTGAAGGCCGTCTGAGAGAAATTGCGCCATGGATTCGGTCGCCAGCACCGGATGCCCAAGCTCCTTGCAGAGTTCGGCCACCCGGGCCGCTTCGTTCGCCGCCGGACCTATGACCGTGAAGTCGAGCCGCTGAGCCGCACCGACGTTGCCATAGGTCACTTCACCCAGGTGCAGCGCGAGCGCGAACCTAAGCGGTTCTTCGCCACCCTCGGCCCGCTCGGCGTTGAGTTTCTCCACGCGCTGTATCACATCGGCCGTGGCGTCGAGCGCCGCCTTGCAAGCCTTCGCCGTCTGGATGGAACAGGATTCCACTGGAAAGATCGCCAAGACGGCATCACCGATGAACTTGAGGACCTCGCCGCCTTGGGCTAGGACAGCCCCGGCCGCGCTGTCGAGAAAATCGTTCAGAAGGGTGAGGTAGGCCTCGCGCGGCAACTTCTCCGCCAGCACGGTCGAGTCCCTCAAATCGCAGTAGAAGATGACCGCCGGGATGTTCTCGCCGTCTCCCCGCCTGATCTTGCCGTTCAGAACCAGGTCGCCGGTATGGCGGCCCAAGTAGGTATCCAACAGCGACCGGGTCGTGCGCCGCAGCGCCTGGACTTCGAGGAAGCGGCTGAGAACCGGCAGAACTTCATAGATCTTGCCGAGATCGCTGGTGGTAAAGCCGCCCGGCCTGTCGCTGGTGAGCGTGATGACATTGATCTGGCCGTCCGAGAAATGCAGCGGCATGGCCACATAATCCGTGGCGCCTTCCTCTTTCAGATCCTTGAGGATCGGATAGTCGAGGCGCGGATCTGCAATATCCAGTCGCCGCCGGATACCGCCGAGCCCGCGATAGATGTGAACTAGAGGACTGTTCAGGAACGCCGGCGTGTTGGAGCGGTCGTGGCGCAGGGTCCTTACGTCGACCTCGCCTTTGTCGCGGCGCCAGATATAGGCCGTCCCCATCAGGAGCGGGTTAAGCGTCCCGACCAGAAGGTTCATGCGCCAGAGCGGCACGCCGCCTTCGACCAGGCGCCGAGCGAAACGTCCAGCCAGTTCCTCGCTGGTCGCGGCCTCCCACGCCTCCCGGACCAGCCAATCCACGAAAGGATTGCTGTCCTCGTGGCGCGCGGGGTCGGCGTTGAGGGAGATTTCCCCCTCGTCCTCGCAGAAGCAATCAACCTTGTCGGTGTAAAAGGCGATCAGCCCTTTGATGTCGGAGACTTCCGGCAGAGGGTCCTCATAGCTCCAGGCCGCGTTCTCGACCCGCTTATCACCGACGACGAGATGCCAATAGGTCGCGTCTCCCTTAAAGGGGCAGTGCGTGACATGCTGGCTGGGCTCAAGAAGATCCATCCGCGCATCCTGCTTGGGCAGATAGATGACCGGCGACAGGCGCGTCTCCAAGAGCGTCTGGGCGCGAGTCGAGTCGGCAACGACTTCATCATTGAATCTGACGGTCACGCGCCGCTGATTCGGCTCCAGCTTGATGCTGTATTCCGGTTCGATGATGAAGTTCGAGGCATCGCGCCGCGCCAGAGCGACCTGTTCCATCGAAACCCTCCAGATCCTTCGCCATCCCCGCCGCTCCGGCGGGAAGTGTCCAGTGCAGCCCTTAATATGGGCTATCCTTTTGAAGGTTCACCGGAAAATTCTTACCCGCTCAACCGAATTTGATTCGTACCGGCCCGTCGGAATAAGAATCTCTTCGATAAAGCCTCTACAGAAAGCGAAAGACCTCATGGAGAATAAGGACAAAATCCGGAAATCCGAGTCAGAATGGCAGGCCCAGCTCTCGCCGGAGGAGTATGCGATTACGCGCCTGGCCGGGACCGAGCGGCCCTTCACCGGGCGCTACAACGGCTGCAAGACCCCCGGGACCTATAGCTGTGTCTGTTGCGGGCAGCCGCTGTTCTCGTCAAAGGCCAAGTACGATTCCGGTTCCGGGTGGCCGAGCTTCTGGGAGCCGATTGAAGAAGGTGCGGTGGAACTGCGCCGGGACACCTCCCACGGCATGATCCGGACGGAAGTCCTCTGTCCGCGCTGCGACGCCCATCTTGGCCATGAGTTCGACGACGGTCCACAGCCCACGGGCAAACGGTTCTGCATGAATTCAGCCGCCCTGAAACTGACCCCCGAAGAAGACCTCTAGGAGTGCCCAAAGAGGGCCCCAGCCCCCCCATGAGCGGGCGTTTCCGCCAATCGTTCAGGGTTAGAGCCTCCGCGGGACGCTAATTGTCCGACTGAGGGATACTGCGAATTGAAATCCAATCCGGAAATGCGCATGTAGGGGCGGTTGCGAAGGGGAATCGGGAACCCCTTGGCCGATTCTGTTATGTCCGCGTCGGGGGCGCGGCGCACAAGAAGAGAGATTGCGCATGACGCTTATGGCCTTCCTGATGGCGGCCGGTGGCCTCATCTTGCTGTTTTTTGGCGGGGAGGTCTTGCTACGGGGCGCCGTCAGCATCGCGCTGCGTTCGGGTCTCTCTCCCCTGCTGATCGGGCTCACCATCGTCGCCTTCGCGACTTCCATGCCGGAACTGATGGTGACCGTGACCTCCGGTCTGGGGGGCGTTACGGACGTAGGGGTCGGCAATGTCATCGGATCGAATATCGCCAATATTCTGTTGATCCTGGGCGTCGCGGCGATGATCAGTCCGATCCCGACGCAGATCCGGCAGGTGATCCGGGATTCCTCGGTCATGGTCTTTGCGACAGGCGTGTTCATCGTGTTCGCACTGACCGGCGAAATGAGTTACTTCCACGGCTGCTTCATGCTGGGCCTGCTGCTGCTCTACATGTGGAACAGCTACCGCAGCGAGCGGCGGCGCGGTGTGAGCCTCGACATCGAGGAGATCGAAGGCGCGGAAAAGGGCCCCTGCTCCACCGCCGTCGCCATCGGCCTGATCATCGGCGGGATCATCGGTCTCGTCTGCGGGTCCGAGTTGCTCGTGCACGGTGCAGTCGACATTGCGCGCGCCGTCGGGATTTCCGAGACCGTCATCGGCCTGACGCTCGTCGCCTTCGGGACATCCCTGCCCGAGCTTGCAACCGGGATCGTCGCAGCTTTGCGCGGCCACACGGAAGTGGCGCTCGGCAATGTCATGGGATCGAATATCTTCAACATCCTGCTGATCATCGGAATTCTTACGCTGATAGTTCCCGTGCAAGTCGCGGCTGAAGTTCTGAAATTCGACATGTGGGCAATGGCCGCGGTAAGCGTCCTGGTCATTCCTCTGATGCTATCAGGACGCCAGATCGGCCGCATGGAAGGCCTTCTTCTCGTCGCGATCTATCTGGCCTACATTTTTTATCAGTTCGACCCTGGCCGCACGACGGCTTGAGATCGAACTTATAGGGAACCTGGCAGGCCGGAATCGGAATGAGAACAGATGAGCGAAAGCGCCGATAAGAGGCACCCTGACGATTATCCGCGTGTCGCCCTGGTAACAGGCGCGGCACGGCGTATCGGGCGCGAGGTCGCGCTGGACCTGGCGGAGCAAGGCTGGGCGGTCGCCGTTCATTTCCAGAGTTCCGAGAGAGAAGCGCAGGACGTGGTCGAAAGAATCCGGGGCAGCGGCGGCAAGGCGGCGGCCTTCCAGGCGGACCTGGCACGGGAGGACGAAACCCAGCGCCTGGTGCCACAGGTCGTGGAGGCCATGGGACACATCGGGCTGCTCGTCAACAATGCCTCCCGCTTCGAACTCGATACGGTCGAAGACGCATCGCGCGAGTCCTGGGATTTGCATTTGGAACCGAACCTGAGGGCACCCTTCGTGCTGACCCAAGCCTTCGCAGGCGCCCTTCCGGACGACAGCGGTGGTCTGGTCATCAACCTGCTCGACGAGCGAGTCTGGGACCTTCCGGCAAACTACATCACTTACACACTTTCAAAGTCCGGCCTCTGGACCTTGACCCGAACACTGGCCAGGGCGCTTGCACCGCGTATCCGGGTCAATGGCATCGGCCCAGGCTACACCCTGCCCGCCGCGGGGCGCACGCCCGATTACTATACTTCGCGAATCGCCGCTCTACCGCTAGCGCGCGGATCAAACCCGGTGGAGATCTGTACCGCCCTAAGATTTTTTATCGCAACAAAGTCGGTCACCGGACAGATGATCGCCCTGGACGGCGGGCAACATTTGGGGCAAGGACCTCAAGACCTCGAAGGGTGAAGCAAATGACGAACGAGCCGACATCCGGCCCGCCAGCATCCGGACTGCAAAGCGACGAATCAGAGTCCCTCGGGAAATCCGAGTCGCTTACCCAACGCATAATCCTGCGCGACATGATCCTCGGTTGCACAATCGGTTTCATGCCGGAGGAAAGAGCGCGCCGGCAGCGCCTGCGCATCAACCTCGAGATCGATGTCGAAAGCTCACCCGCGTTCAGCGACGAAATCAACGACACGCTGAACTACAGCGGTGTGGTCCGCCGAGTCCGGGAACTCTGCGCCGCCTGTTCGCACCGACTCCTCGAGACACTCGCCGACGATCTGGCTGCGGCCTGCTTCGTTTATGCCAATGTCACGCGGACAAAGGTCAGAATCGAAAAGCTCGACCGCTATGCAGACGTCGGCAGCATCGGTGTGGAGATCGTCCGGCAGCGCAATCCTGAATAGCGGCTCGACCGGGCGGCGGCCCGCCCCCCAACATCTAAGTCGTTGCTGAATAGAGATATTCTGTGTTTTAGCAGATCGGAAGTTGTACACAGGGATTGCGATCGGCAACGATTCCGTGAATCTGAAATACACTCTTTCCAAGGTTTACACTTTCTTTACACTTGACATGTCTTTTTTGTAGTTAAAACAATACTTTAATTTAGTTGCCTAAAAATTGGGCAACCCAACAAAACCCCAAGGTCCTCTAGGAATGCACCCTAACCAGTGCGACTAGGCCACAGACTTATCCACACGAATAGTGGATAGAAGCGCGCTTAGGCTTTGGACCGTGTAATCAAGCGACGGACTTTGCAGCTTGCAGTTGACGCCACCTGACCGCCGCACTTTTGGTAGTGCCTTCGGAACCCTCTGCCGGCAGAGATCCTCGATTGAATGCCCGCCGGATCTGTACACTCTAGAGGCATCGCGTTGACCGCGATCCGCTGTCCTGTTCTCTTGGCATCATGACCAAATCGCAAGGCCAACGCCGATCCAAAGACCTGTCCGTAGGCGGCAAGCGGTCGGCCATGAGCGCCACCGAGGATCCAGGGCCGGACCTGCCGAGGGGGCTGCGGGAGGATGAATCCGAGCAGTCCGAATACAAGGCCGGTGCCGCCACATCCCTAGAGAGTGGAATCGCCGCCATCGCATCTACGGCGAAGACTCTGCCCAACGGCCCCGGTGTCTACCGGATGCTCGACGAAGCCGGCGAAGCTCTCTATGTCGGAAAGGCACGCGACCTGCAGAAACGGGTTTCGACCTACACGCAGATTCCACGGTTGCCCCGGCGCCTTCAGCGCATGGTCGCGCAGACGGTCAGCCTGGAGGTCGTTCGCACCAACACCGAAGTCGAAGCCCTTCTTCTTGAGAGCAACCTGATCAAGCGGTTGCGTCCGCGCTACAACGTGCTGCTGCGCGACGACAAATCCTTTCCCTACATTCTGATCACTGGCGATCATGCGGTGCCGCAGATCACAAAGCACCGCGGTGCGCAGAGCAGGGAAGGCGATTACTACGGTCCCTTCGCCTCCGCCGGTGCGGTGAACCGGACGATCACCGCCCTGGAGCGGGCATTCCTGTTGCGCTCCTGCTCCGACGCGGTCTTTGCCAGCCGATCGCGGCCCTGTCTGATGTACCAAATAAAGCGTTGCTCTGCGCCTTGCGTCGACCGTATCTCAGCGGAGGACTACCGTTCACTTGTCGCGCAGGCCCGAAGCTTTCTCACCGGGCAGTCGACGGAGATCCGTCAGCGCCTCAGCAGAGCGATGGAAGAGGCCTCGGAGTCTCTGGATTTCGAGAGCGCGGCCACCTACCGTGATCGCATTCGCTCCCTAGCCCATATTCAGGCGCATCAGGATATCAATGTCGAAGGCGTGGAGAATGCCGATATCGTGGCGGCGTTCCAACAGGCCGGGCAAACCTGCATCCAGATCTTCTTCTTTCGCGCCGGGCGCAACTACGGTAACCGCGCATACTATCCGGGACACGACAAGAGCCTCGACGCCGGGGCCGTCCTAACCGCCTTCGTGTCCCAGTTCTACGAAAACAAACCCGTACCTAAGCAGCTGCTCACCAGCCATCCCCTCACCCAGGAGGCGCTAATAGCCGAAGCGCTCAGTCTCAACGCGGGTCATAAGGTCGAAATTCTCACGCCGCAACGCGGTGGCAAAAAAAAGCTGGTCGATAACGCGAAGCGCAATGCGGAGGAGAGCCTGGCCCGGCGCCTCGCAGAGAGCAACAGCCAGCGCAGGCTCTTGGAGTCGATGGCGGAGATCTTCGGACTGGATGCACCGCCGGCCCGCATCGAGGTCTACGACAACAGCCACACCCAAGGCAGCAACGCCTACGGTGCCATGATCGTCGCGGGCCCGGATGGCTTCATCAAAAACGCTTACCGCAAGTTCCGCATCAAAGGGAAGGCCGAACCAGACACCGCGCCGGGTACCCCATCCGAAACGCGGACCGACAGCGATCCGACTGTCCTGGTCACAGAGGACACCGACGAAGTTCCCCGGGGCGGGGACGATTACGCAATGATGCGGGAGGTTCTGACGCGCCGCTTGTCGCGTGCGTTGAAAGAGGACCCTGAACAGGAAAGCGGTCAGTGGCCGGACCTGATTCTTCTCGACGGTGGGCGCGGCCAATTAAGCATCGGGCTGGAGGTCCTCGCGGAACTCGGGTTGGACGATTTGCCCATAGCCGCCGTCGCCAAGGGCCCGGACCGCAATGCCGGGCGGGAGCGGATCTTTCTGCCAGATGCGCCCCCACTGCTGCTCGAGCCGCGCGACCCCGTTCTTTACTACATTCAGCGACTGCGTGACGAAGCGCACCGCTTCGCCATCGGCACGCACCGCGCGGGGCGCACCAAGGGGCGTTTGCGGTCGACGCTGGACGATATTCCGGGAATTGGTGCAAAGCGGAAGCGGGCCTTGCTGCACCACTTCGGGTCGGCCGCCGCCGTCGCACGAGCCGGATTGACGGATCTGGAATCGGTCGACGGCATAAGCCGCACCATTGCCCGCCTCGTTTACGAGCATTTCAATTCTTCCGCCTGACAATGGCGCCGGACCGCGTTTTCAAGATCGCTCTAAAAAGGGGCCTGTGTTAAGAAGCCGCGTGCCGTAAGCTTGGCGGCAGAACCGGAGAGAAACGTCGCATCACGATGCTGACCAGCCTGCCAAACCTTCTGACCGTCTCGCGCATCCTGGTTATTCCGGTGCTCCTGGTGCTGGTCTATCTGGACACGCCGCTGTGCCGCTGGCTAACCCTTTTCGGCTATTCTGCGGCCTGCGTCACGGACTACCTGGATGGTTACCTAGCGCGCCACATGAAGCAGATGTCGGCACTGGGTAAATTTCTCGACCCGATCGCCGACAAGCTCCTCGTTGCCTCTTTGATTGTCATGCTCGTCCAAACCCGGCAAATCGAGGGCCTCGTCGTCGTGCCCGCCATAATCATCCTCTGCCGGGAAATCCTGGTCTCCGGCCTGCGTGAATATCTGGCCGAGATCAAAGTCTCCGTGCCGGTCAGCACCCTTGCCAAGTGGAAGACGGCGATCCAAATGCTGGCCTTGGGCTTCCTCATCGTCGGAGAAGCGGGACCGGATATTCTTCCGACACGAGAGATCGGAGAATGGGGCATCTGGATCGCAGCGCTGCTGACCCTTGTCACGGGGTACGACTATCTGGCCCGCGGCCTGCGCCACATGACGGACAGCACGCCCGCCGAGTGAGCCGGATGCCACGCCTCAGGCCGACCTTGAGCCGGTGCTTAAGTATCCCCAGATTCCTCAGTAACCGGATTCTTCGATAGAATGGCGGTGCGGCGCGACGCTTGAAGGGCCTACATAGTTAATGGACGGATTCATCTTCAGCGGCCCCTTTCTGGAGGCTGAACTGGATTACCTGCCCGCACTGGTCAGGACCCTGACAGGGCGGGGACTGGGCGTTTCCATCTATCTGGAGGGCGGGCCTCATGCGGACCTGGACAAGCCCGGAAAGGATTCATTCCGGCACCGGGAGGCCGGGGCACGCGAGGTCGTTCTCTCCTCCGCCCACCGCTGGGCGCTTCTCCGGGGTTCTGCCGGGCCGGAGACCGGGGCTCGACTCACCTTGCTGTCCCGACTGTCGCCCACGGAACTGGTCCTGCTGCGCCGCCATGACGGACCCGCCCGGCCCTATCTGACACTTTACCGAGCCCAGGCCGATTTCACCGGGGACGGCCCACCGCTCGCTGTCGTTGGAGACCACAGGGATCAAAGGGTTGATGCGCTCGCGTTCGGATGGGAAGACTTGGAACAGATCGCCAGTTTGCTCGCCGGGCAGATCGGCATGGCCGAAACAACAAGAGCCGACCGGACGGCACCCTGAGGCATGGCACAGCTAAGCAACGACTGCTTCTCGCAGAACGAGCCCTTGATTCGGGTCGACAAGGCCCTGGAGCTGATCGCCCAACAGACCCGCCGCGTCACCGAGAGCAAGACGGTCCCACTGCAGGAAGCCTTGGGGCGCATCCTGCTCGAGGACGTCACCTCCTCCATTTCCGTGCCACGGCACGACAACTCGGCCGTGGACGGATACGCCGTCTTCTTCGAGGACCTCCATCCGACCCTGGAAACGAGCCTCCCAATCGCCGGGCGCGCGGCGGCGGGCCACCCTTTCAAGGGCATCGCGCAACGGGGCACGGCTATCCGCATATTTACCGGGGCCCCGATGCCGCCGGGTCCGGATACCGTCATGATGCAGGAGGACTGCCGCGTCGAAGGCGACGTGGTGATCATTACTCCGGGGATCAAGCGCGGATCGAACCGGCGCCAAGCCGGCGAAGACATCGAGGCGGGCCGTGTCGTTCTCAACGCTGGCCAGCGCCTGCGGCCCCAGGACCTGGGACAGGCGGCCGCCGTTGGTCGGCGGGAGCTCGAGGTCGCCGAGCCCTTGCGGGTCGCGCTCTTCTCAACCGGCGACGAACTCTGCGAACCCGGAGAGGACCTTCCGGCAGGCGGCATCTACGACTCCAATCGCTTCACCGTCGCCGCCTTGCTGCAAGGTTTGGGTTGCGAGGTGACGGACTTGGGAATTCTCAAAGACCGCAGTCAGGAAATCCGTCTGGCCTTCATGCAGGCGGCCGTCGACCACGACATGATCATCACGTCCGGCGGCGTTTCCGTCGGCGAAGAGGATCATGTGAAAGAGGCCGTCGAATCCCTCGGAAACCTTCACTTCTGGCGCTTGGCCATCAAGCCGGGGCGGCCCATCGCCCTGGGTCAGGTCGCACGCCTGCCGTTCGTCGGGCTGCCGGGAAATCCCGTTGCGGTCATGGTGACCTTCCTGAACATCGTCCGCCCGCTGATCTTGCGTCTGATGGGCGGTACCGAACTTCGGCCCCGACATTTCAAGGTCGAAGCCGGCTTCGACTACCGGAAGAAATTGGAACGGCGTGAATGGGTCCGGGCCCGCCTGGTGCAGGACGCCCAAGGGAATCTTACGGCGGCGAAGTTCCCACGGGAGGGTGCGGGCATCCTGACATCCATGGTAGAGTCGGACGGTCTGATCGAACTGCCGGAGGAGATGAAGCAGTTGGAGCCAGGCATGTTGGTCGACTTCCTGCCTTACAGCGAGGTGCTAACGTGAAAGTCTTGTATTTCGCTTGGCTGAAGACGAAGACAGGGATTAGCGCGGAGGAGGTCGATCCGCCCAAGGAGGTGACGACCGTCGACGGCCTGTTGGATTGGCTGCAAGGTCGGGACGCGAAGTTCGCGGATGCGCTCTCAGATAGGGAGGCGCTACGGGTGGCCGTCAATCAGGAGTATGCGCGGCCAAGCGACCCCGTCGGCCCCGGCGACGAAGTAGCCCTCTTTCCGCCGGTGACCGGCGGATAAGCGCAAAGGACCGAAGACGATGATCAAGGTGCAGCGGGAGGATTTCGACCTCGGTGCCGAGTTGGCCCAGCTGACGGCCGGGAATCACGCCATCGGTGGCTTGACCAGCTTCGTCGGCCTCGTCCGGGACATGGCCGGCGACGGCCGGATCTCCGCCATGACCCTGGAACACTATCCCGGCATGACGGAGAAGATGCTGGCGCGGATCGAAGCCGAAGCTCATGAGCGCTGGCCTTTGGACGCGACGATCATCATCCACCGCTATGGGCGCTTGGAGCCCGGCGAGCAGATCGTTCTGGTGGCCGCCGCCAGCACGCACCGCCAGGCAGCCTTCGATGCCTGCCAGTTCCTGATCGACTGGCTCAAGACAGAAGCACCCTTCTGGAAGCTTGAAGAGACCGGCGAGGGCGCCAAGTGGGTCGAAGCGCGGTCCAGCGACGACAAGGCCGCCGCCCGATGGCAACGCGGCAAGAAAGATGCCGCGGAATAAAGGCGCCTAGGCCCCTCCGGGATAGTGGATCGCCACGACCTCCAACTCCAGATCACCAGCCGGCCGCTTCCACGTCACAACATCGCCGACCTTTGCGTCCTGAAGCGCGCGCGCCAAAGGCGAAACGTAGGAGACCTTGCCGGCATCCGGATCGGCCTCATCCTCACCGACGATTTCGTAGTCGTGGCGGGACCCGTCTTCCTCTTCCAAGGTCACCTGGGCCGCGAAGGCGACGTGATCCTGGGGTTGGGACGCCGGATCCACAAGGATCGCGCGACTGATGCGCTCCTCAACGTAACGGAATTCTCTTTCAACACGGCCCAAATGGGACTGGGCCGCCAAGTCGCCCCCTTGCTCCCGCAAGGCATGGATTTCCTCGTCCAAGGCGGTGAGACGATCCTCCAGCAACTGCAAGCCGGTCGGCGTGACATAATTCGGATGCGGGCTTTGCGGCAGTTCGGGCTGCTCGTCAGGTCCGCCATCCGGCTCCTTCACGAAGGCTCGACTCATGGCACTTGTCCTTCCTTGTACTTGTAACCGTATCTCAATGCCGCAAAAACAAAAACGGGCGGCGCCGGGTTTCGCGGCGCCGCCCGATGCTTCGGACTATGTTCAGCGGCGCTACGCGGCACTTGCCTCCGCGTTGGCATGCTGGCGCACAGCAACCTCGTAGTCTTCCATCAGCGTCTTCGTAATCTCCCCGGGCGTAAAGCTATAAGAACCAATTTCAGCCACGGGCGTCACCTCTACCGCCGTTCCGGTCAGGAAGACCTCGTCCGTCTTCGCCAGCTCTTCTGGCATTATAGCACGCTCTACCACTTGGTAACCGCGATTTCTCGCCAACTTGATCACGGTACGGCGTGTTATGCCGTCCAGGAAACAATCCGGCGTCGGGGTGTGAATGACGCCATCCTGGATCATGAAGACATTTGCCCCGGTCGCTTCGGCGATTTGACCACGATAGTCCAGCATCAGAGCGTCTGCGTAGCCTTCGCTTTCCGCCTTGTGCTTGGAAAGAGTACAAATCATGTACAAACCCGCCGCTTTGGACTGAGTGGGCGCGCATTCCGGCGCGGGCCGGCGCCAGTCCGCAATGGCCATGCGAATGCCTTTCAGCCGGGCTTCCGGCGCGAAATAGGCCGGCCATTCCCAGGCCGCGACAGCCAAGTGGATCGTGTTGTTCTGGGCAGAGACACCCATCATCTCGCTGCCCCGCCAGGCGACCGGCCGGACATAGCCGTCGCTGATGCCGTTGGCCTTCAGGACCTCCTCACAGGCGCGATCTATCTCCTGACGGGAAAAGGGGATCTCGAAACCGAGCAAACGTGCGGATTCCAGCAGCCTTTCATGGTGTGCCGACATCTCAAAGATCCGGCCATCGTAAGACCGCTCGCCTTCGAAAACACAGCTTCCGTAGTGGAGGCCATGTGTCAAAACGTGCACGCGCGCATCCCGCCAAGGCACCAGTTCGCCGTCGAACCAGATCACGCCGTCTCTCTGATCAAAGGGAATAAGCCCCATGGTACGTCCACCCCTTGCCGCTTGGGGCGCCTTGCCGCGCCCTGGCCTTGCCAACCTTGCCCATAAGCATTACCCAAACGAACGAGCCACGTAACCCCCGAAAAAGGCGCCTGAGCAAGCGTCCAAGGGTCGATCTAACTCGCTTACGATAAATATGTCAACATGGCTGACATAAAAAGTGGGGCCAACCCCCTCTTCCTGAGGGAAGAAGAGCTGCGCCAAGCCATGGAGCTGCTTTTCTTTGCCTACCGGGATTTTACGGCGGGTCCCGACCGGATTCTTGAGGCCTACAAGTTCGGCCGGGCGCACCACCGGGTGATATACTTTGTCGGACGGCACCCTCAAATGACCGTTTCCGAACTGCTGCAAATCCTTGGCATCACGAAGCAGAGCCTGTCCCGGGTCCTGGGCCAGTTGGTCCGGGAGGGTTTCATCGTCCAGCAACCCGGTCCCCAGGACCGCCGCAAACGTCTGCTGGAACTCACGGACAAAGGACGCGCCCTGGAACAAGAGCTGATCGAGAACCAGCGCGCCCGCATCGCCCGCGCGTACAGGATCGCAGGAGCCGAGGCCGTCGAAGGGTTTCGACAGGTCCTGCTGAATATCATGGACGAGGAAGCAAGGAAGCGATTCTCCGAGCATCTGTCGCAGGCGAAGTCCAATGCCGGACCGCCCCGCAGGCGTGCCCTGTGATTGATTTGCCGGTTGGCCCGTACCGGGTATGACTGAAGACAACCCTCACATCCTCGTCGTCGATGACGACACGCGCCTCAGGGAACTCCTGCGGAAATACCTGATGGAGCAGGGCTTCCGGGTCACCACGGCGGAGGAAGCGAGCGATGCGCGGCAGCGCATGGAGTCCCTGAGTTTCGATCTGATCGTCCTGGACATTATGATGCCGGGAGAATCCGGCCTAGACCTGACCCGGTCCCTCCGCACGAGCAGCTCCGTCCCGATCCTGCTCCTCACGGCCATGGGTGAGTCCTCCGACCGGATCGATGGCCTGGAGAGCGGCGCCGACGACTACTTGACCAAGCCCTTTGAGCCCCGCGAACTGGTTCTGCGAATCCGGTCCATCCTGCGCCGCATCCAAAGCGAACGTGGCGCCGCCGCACAGCAGATTTCCTTCGGAGAGTTCAGCTTCGACCCAGCGCGCGACCAGTTGCGGCGAGGAGAAGAGTTCGTGCATCTGACGACCGCCGAATTGACTCTGTTGAAAACGCTTGCGGACAAGCCCGGGCAGCCGGTGAGCCGCGAGGACTTGGCAAACGAAGCCAACCTAGCAAGCAGCGCGCGGACGATCGACGTACAGGTCAATCGCCTGCGCCGCAAAATCGAGGCTAACCCGAAATACCCGCGGTACCTACAAACCGTGCGCGGAACCGGCTATATCTTGATTCCTGACTGAACGCGGCTACCCGTCAGAGCTACCCGACGGGGACACCAATTGAGTACGGCTGATGCTTGAAGCCCGCACCGACGAACCGCTGATCAAGAAAATACTGCCCCATTCCTTCTTGGGGCGGTCGTTGTTGATCATCGTCTCTCCGTTGGTTCTGCTGCAGGTAATCTCGACCTGGATCTTCTACGAGAGCCACTACGACACGATTACGAAGCGCTTGGCACAAGGACTGGCCGGCGACATCGCGGCGGTCATGCTGTTGCTCGACCGCAGCCCGACGGCATTGGAGCAGGATCAAGCCTTTCATCTGGCCGAAGAGGCCATGTGGCTGGAGCTTTCGTTCCAGGAAGGCGGAGTCCTGCCTTCCGAAGCCGGAACAAAAGGAAACAGCCTGGTCGAACGCACCCTTGCCCTGGCGTTGGAAGAGCGTTTCAACTACCCCTTTCTCGTGGATGCGCAGTTCGGATACGAGCGGGTCGTGATCTATGTGCTGCGGCACAATGGAATGCTGACTGTCGTCGTACCGTCGGAACGCTTGTTCAGTTCCACGACTTACATCTTCATCGCCTGGATGGTTGGCGCGTCGATCGTGCTGTTCATCGTGGCGGTTATCTTCATGCGCAATCAAGTGCGGCCAATTAAGCGGTTGGCCCGCGCCGCCGAACGATTCGGGAAGGGATTGGACGTCGCGGGCTTCAAACCGCAAGGCGCCACGGAAGTCAGGCAAGCTTCCGCCGCGTTCCTGGAGATGCGCGAACGAATCAAACGGCAAGTCCGCCAGCGCACGGAAATGTTGGCGGGCGTCAGTCACGACCTGAGAACGCCCTTGACCCGCATGAAGCTGCAGCTGGCGATGCTCGGTCCGACTCCGGAAGCGGAAAGCCTGCAGTCCGATGTTTCGGAAATGGAGCAGATGGTCGAAGGCTATCTTGCCTTTGCGCGCGGCGAGGGCGCGGAGGAGCGGCAGACAACGGACATCAAGATCTTTCTCAAGGAAATCATTGATCAGATGCGCCGCGGCGGACGACAGATCGATCTGCACGTCGAACAGAGGGTTTACCTGCCCTTGCAACGGGAGGCGACACGCCGTGCCCTGACCAACCTCATCTCCAACGCGCTACGCTATGGACGGCAAGTGGAAGTGCGGGCTGGGCGCCGCAAAGACGTGGTGGAGATCACCATTGACGACGACGGACCCGGCATTCCCGAGGAGAAGCGGTCCGAAGTCTTTAAACCCTTCTTCCGCATGGACCAGTCGCGCAACCCCCAGACCGGCGGAACGGGACTGGGGCTGACGATCGCGCGAGACGTGATCCGCAATCACGGCGGCGATCTTGCGCTGCTGGAGTCGCCGGCCGGCGGTCTCCGCGCCAAGATTGCCCTACCGCTCTAGCAAACAACAAAAGACCGTACCCGGTCCGCGAAACCGATGCTACAGTGCGACCGATTCGTTTGGGGTTGTGCGTGGCGAGGGTCTGCACTTGGTGGGGGCGTCATTGCGAAGCCGTAGGGCTGTGCAATGGTCATATTGTGCAGTGGCAGGGAAATGAAGTCATCTGAACTTGCATCCGAGATAGCATCTCTGCGGCGACGCTTGACCGACCTGCAAGAAGCGGTCAAGCAGCGCGATCCGAAAGACAGAGTCCAAAGCGTCGGTGACATTCGTGCGGCCGCCGTGCTTGGTCAGGTGCCGGCGATGGTATTCGAAGTCGTCTTCGATCAGGACGACCGCGTGGAATCCGCATATGCCAGCCCCGGCGCACAACTGCTTTTCGGGCTTAACGCTAGTGAAATCCGAGACCATCCGGATCGTCTGATAGAAACGCTCGCCGCCGACACCCCGGGCGAACTACGGGAAATTCTATGCAGAGCATCGGAGGAGGCACGCCAGGCGCCGGGCGAAGCGAAGCTCTGGCGTCATAGAATTATGCGGACTCCAGAGTCCGAAAACGGAAACCCATTAATATCGATCGTGGCGCAATGCCTAGCGACTTCTGGCGGACGCGTTTTTTGCAACGGCGTCGCTTCCGACGACGAGCAGTCGAATCCCCGGAACACGAATGAGGCTGCTAGCGGAGAAAGCTACGAGGAGATTTTCGAGAATCTGCCGGATGGCCTCTATCGCGCCGATCTCGACGGCAATTTCGTCCGCGCGAATCCCGCGCTGGTCCGGCTTTACGGTTTCGAGAGCGAGGGCGAATTTCTCTCCACAGCAAACGCTCGGGAGAACGGTTGGTACAAGGACGCCGGTCGCAAGAACGAATTGCTGGTCCGCTTGAGGTCTGCCGGACAGGTTATCGGTTTCGTATCTCAGATTGAAAAGGAATCCGGCGGGGAGCAAATTTGGATCAAGGAAAACGCCTGGGTGGTCCGCAACGCGGACGGTGAGCCCCAGCGCTTCGAAGGGACGGTCGAAGATATCTCGTTGTGGCGCAGGACCGAGCGCGCGATGACGCGCGCCTGGGAGCAAGCGGAACAAGCCACCCAGGCCAAGACCGAGTTTCTGGCAAACATGAGTCACGAGCTGCGCACCCCGCTCAATGCGATCATAGGATTTTCGGAGATCATGGGAAGCGAACTGTTCGGACCCCTCGGCGACTCCCGCTATCAGTCCTATGCGCAAGACATCCGTGTGAGCGGTACGCACCTTCTGTCAATCATCAACGATGTCTTGGATTTCTCCAAAATGGAGACCGGGCGCTTCGCCTTGCAAGATGAGAATGTCGACGTGTCGGAAGTGCTCCGCGCCGCCGTTGCTTCGGTTTCGGGAAGTAGCCGCAAGGAACGGCCGCCGCCGGCCCTGTCGATACCGCCCGACCTGCCGATGCTGCGCGGCGACGCGCGCGCGGTGAGACAGATACTGGTGAACCTGATCTCCAACGCTTGGAAGTTCTGCGACGTGGAGAAGCGCATCATGGTCAAGGCGGATACCGGTGGCGACGGCGGCCTGGTGCTGACCGTCGCGGACGAGGGCATCGGCATGACGCCTGAGGAAACGGAAAAAGCGCTCAGGCCTTTCAGTCAGGTCGACGGGTCCATGCAGCGCAGGTTCGATGGGGCCGGGCTGGGTCTTCCGCTCAGCCAATCCCTCATGGCATTGCACGAAGGGACCCTGGAGATCGAGAGCGAGCCCGGCGTCGGTACCATCGTCACGGTCCGCTTTCCGACAGAGCGTTCGGTGCGCACTGCCAACTCGGGCTGAATTCACCGCCTGTCAGTAAAGCCTGCCGCCGTTCGGAACGCTCTGCGAGGGTTGGATCATGACAACCTCACCGTCGCCGTCGGGAAATCCGAGAACGAGAATTTCCGACATGAATTTGCCGATCTGCTTGTCCGGGAAATTGATGACGGCGGCCACTTGGCGCCCGACCAGATCCTCAAGCCGATAGTGTTTCGTGATTTGGGCGGAAGTCTTCTTGGTGCCGATCCGCTCTCCAAAATCGACCCATAGTTTGTAGGCGGGCCGGCGCGCCTCGGGGTAAGGCTGTGCATCTACGATGGTGCCGACCCTGATGTCCACTTTCAGGAAATCGTCGAAGGTGATTTCCGCGGAAGTCTCCGCTGCTTTATCCGGCATCTGCGCCCCCAAATTACGCCCACTGCTACGCCCACCTGGGCAGTCTTCGCGGGACGCTAACACCAGGGTGGCGGAACCAGCAAGGCAACGCCGGCGCGACAAGGGTCGAGATTGATAGTTGGCCAAACAAAAAGGGCCGCGAAAAGCGGCCCTTTTATCAACCGGTCGTGCGACCCGTTGTTACTTCTTGGCAGCGCCGTTCTTCTTCAGGCCGGCCTTGATTTCGTCCAGGCCCTCAGTGACGCGCGCGTTGATCAGCTCGACGGCTTCGGTCTGAGACTTCGTGGTCATCTCCGCCAGCTCGCGGGCGTTGGTCAGCGCTTTGGCATAGGCCTTCTTCAGAGCCTCCAGCTCCTTGGCCACGTTCTCCGGGGTCTGCTCGACGCCGGCGAACTCGGTCACGGTCTTGCTGGTGTCTTCCATGGCCTGACGCATGATCTCGGTCTGGCGCTGCATCAGCGCCCAGGCGCCCTCCAGCGCTACGCGGTTGGCGTTGGTGAAGGCTTCCACGTTCTTGCGATGGCTCTGAGCCAGCGCTTCCGGGTCGACGCCCGGGACGTTGAACTGACCAGCGACCTTGCTCAAGTCGAAGGCTTCCATCTGTTCGGCCATCTTCTTGGGGTCGAGGAACGAAGCGACGTCGAATTTGCCGAAGTCACCGTCGAAGAAGGGATTTGAGAATTTCGCCATGGGGGGTCTCCCTAGGAAAGGCGGTGGAACTCTGTGCTTTGTTGCAGTGCACAATAATCTCTGATGCAATCTATATGGGAGATCACAACCCGCCGTCAAGGAAGTTTTTTGTGCAGTGCACAAAAAATTAACCAATAGGTCACTGATTCGCTTGGGGCAACACCCCTACCCTGCCGAGAGGGGCCCTAATCATTTGAAATCACGTTATTTTCAGATTGGCGGCGCGAGAAGTCAGGCCGCGGCCTGTGCGGCCCCCCGAGGCCGGAATCGTCCCATCATCCCCTCAGCACGCTGCAGGTGCTTATCGAGAGCAGCCATGGTCTTGGAGAGATCGTCCGATTCGTCTTTCAGCCAAACCCGCATCGTCGCGAGATAAATCAAAGACAGACCTTTGATCCGAACCACGCCCCGGCAACCTTCGGCGGAAAGGTCGGCGGCTTCCAGCATGCAGGCCATGGAACGCCGCAGGGTGTGCAAACCGCAGACGGCCGCCAAGGGATCGCGTGCCTGGTCCAGCGCTATCTCCGCGATGGCCTTGCGATAGGGCTGCAAGGCGTCGAAGCGGCGCATCAGGACATCGAAAAGGCGATCCCGGGCCGGACCCTCCCGAGACCCCTGCTCCTCGCCGGCCAGGACCTCCTGGTCGATCCGCCGGGCAAAGGCGCTCAGAATCGCGGATTTCGAAGAGAAATGCGGATACACCTCGGAAAGCTTCAGCTTTGCCGCATCGGAAATGTCCGTAAGGGAAAGATCCCGCCAGCGCGTCTCCTCGGCCAGCTTCATAGCCGCCTCGATAACCGCTGTGGGAATATCGGGCTTCTTCTGGGGGGTCGCTCGCTTGGCCATGGCCGGATGCCTCCTCTTTTGCCGCACCCTCATAAATGGGGCTTTGCCGGCCCCGAGACAATCACCCAAAGATACCGATCTTCGAGCATTTATGGCCCCAAGGACTACTTCTTGAGGTCGGCGATTTCCCCACGGGTCATCGTGATCAGATCTGCCGGACGCAGCCGGAACACGGCGTTCGGCGTTCCCGCGGCCGCCCAGATTTCCTCGTAGCCCAGGAGGTCTCGGTCGATGTAGGTCCGCGGCGGCTCGAGATGCCCGGCGGGCGGCACTCCGCCGATGGAGAACCCTGTCTTCTGGCGCACAAAATCCGCATCGGCCCGGCGGATCTTCTCGCCCGCCAGCCGGGCAAGCGCCTTCTCATCCACGCGGTTGACGCCGCTGGCCATCACGAGGACCGGATCGCCGCTGTCCCGGGCCTTGAAGATCAGGGATTTCGCAATCTGGCCCAGTTCACAGCCAATGGCCGCCGCGGCTTCCTCCGACGTCCGGGTGCTCTCCGGAAACTCCCGGATTTCGAACGCGAAGCCTAGGTCTTCCAAAGCAGCCCGGACCCGCTGTGCCGCGCCCTTGAGGGATTCCTGGTTCATTTCCCCCCTCTCGGCATACCGTTACGACGCCAGCTCGCGGCTGCGCCGCGTCGCCTCGGCGATGGCCCGCGTCATGAGGGGCTGCAGGCCGTCGTCCGCCATCAGGACCTTGAGGGCTTCGAGGGTAGTGCCGGCGGGTGAAGTTACATTCTCGCGCAGGGTGCTGGCAGGCTCCGAAGACTGGCGCACCAATTCCCCGGCGCCCGACACCGTCACCCGCGCGAGCTGCATGGCGAGGTCTTCCGGCAGGCCCGCATCGACACCGGCCCGCGCCAGGCATTCGATCAGCAGAAACACATAGGCGGGCCCGCCACCGGAAACGGCCGTGACGGGATCAATCAACCCCTCGTCCTCGACCCAGGCCGTCTCGCCAACGGCAGACAGCAGGTCGCTGCTGAGTTGCCTTTGCCTCCCAGTTACCTGCGCGCTGGCGGTCAGTACCGTGATACCGCGTCCGACCGCGGCCGGGGTGTTCGGCATGGCACGGACGACCGCGGCCTGCCCACCAAGGGCATCTTGAAAATAGGCGATCGTCTTACCGGCGGCGATCGAGAGGAAAACAGTTTCGGGTGCCACAAAGCGCGCGCAGTCCGGCATGACTGTGTCCATGGCCTGCGGCTTCACGGCCAGAACGACGACCTCCGGGGTCAAATCCGCCGCAACCGCGTCGAGGGTGGGCAGCACGGTGACGCCTTGCTTCGCAATGCCCTCAGCGGCCGCTTTCCAGGGCTCCACGACAGTCACCTGCCCAGCCGCCAAGCCGTCGCGGAGCCAGCCGTCGAGCAAAGCTCCGCCCATCTTGCCGCAACCGACAAGCAAAAGTGCGCCTTGGAGTTTCATGAGTTCGTCCGGCTTAAGTCGCGTTTTGTCGGTGGAGCCGGCCAAACTTAGAGTCGGACTCTAGGCCTCGCCGACGGTTTCCATCATCGCAGCCGCCCGCGCCTCGTCAACCGACTTGCCGCCCCAGACCACGAGTTGCAGTGCCGGATAGAAGCGGTCGCATTCGACGATCGCCGCGTCGACCAAATCCTCGAGCTGTTCCACCGAGGACCAGGGCACCCCGCGCATTGGCAGAGTGTGTCGGTAGACCGGCTCGCCCTCATCGGCAAGCAGGTCGAAATGGCCGAGCCAGAGCTTCTCATTGACCTGCCCGAGAAGCTGATAGACCTGCAAACGCTTTATGTCGGGCACGCGCACGTCGAAATGACAGGAAAAGAAGATTGCCGAGGCCTCTTCCTGCCAAGCGCAATAGAGATGGTAGTCGCACCAGCGTCCGCGGATGTCCGCCAGAAGTTCCGAGTCACTGTGGCGTTCACAGGCCCAATCATGGGCGCTGATCAATTCTTCGAGCAAATCCAGCGGATTGCTCCGCTCATCTTCCGATCGGAGTGATTCAATCATTGAATCGGAGCCCTATCCCTAAGATCGATGACAGCCGAGAATTCCGTATACAGATGGGATTTTTGTATTTCCACCAGATCTTGTGCCTACCCCGAGATCTGGCAGTTTTGGCCAAAAGGAACCGCTATATCTAGGGTGCCAGCTTCGATTCGCGGGCGCAACCGCCGAATTGACTCTTGAGGAGTCCCAGACCGCTTTTTTGTGGAAAAGAAGAGCAACGTCTAGCAAGAACCGCGAGACGCGAATTGGCGACCTAGCTTTCTTTCGGTTTTGCCGCCGAGGGTTTGGCCGCCGATGTCTTGCGCTTGCGGCCCGAAGAACCGCTGCCCGCTTTCTTCGCCAGCTTCGCTTCCAGCGCCGCAACGCGCTCTTGCAGCACCTCCTGCTCCTCACGGGCCTTGGCCGCCATGGCACGCACGGTTTCGAATTCGTCCCGCGTGACCAAATCCATCTGGCCGAGAATCCGTTCGAACTGTTCGCGCAACCGCGCTTCCGCCTCTTCACGCAGACCGCTCGCCACGCCCATCGCGCTGGTCGCGACGCGGGCGAGATCGTCGAAGAGCTTGTTCTGTGTCTGCATGGCGGTACCGGCTCCCGCTGGGCTGGATGGGTCTCGGGGACAATTCGTCCCGACCGGTGCGATTATGCGACCTGCCCCGGCGGCCTTCAACCCGCGCCTTGTCGCACCGCATCGTCGCGTCCCGGGACCTGCCGGAACCGGCCCCGGCAGCGCGCGTGCTTGAACGTGGAAGACGGAGGCCCTTATAAGAAGCTGCTCGTTCGGGCCACCGGCCCGTGACTCCGATCCCCTCGTCTCGAAGGCCGTCTCATGACCGGAGGTCTTACCTTCCCCGAAATCGATCCGGTCCTTTTTGAGATCGGCCCCTTCGCCATACGCTGGTACGCGCTGGCATACATCGGCGGGCTCATCCTGGCGTGGCGCTATTGCCGCTGGCTGACCACACTGCCGCCGAACCGGATGAAACCCATCGATTTCGACGACTTCCTGGTCTGGGCGACCCTCGGCGTCGTGCTCGGCGGGCGGCTAGGATACGTGATTTTCTACAAGCCCGGCTATTACTTGAGTAATCCGTTGGAGGTGCTCGTCATCTGGGAAGGCGGCATGAGCTTCCACGGCGGGCTGCTAGGAGTGTTGCTCGCTATCGGACTTTTTGCGCGCAGCCGCGGCGTTCACTATTTCACGCTTGCCGATATGGTCGGCGCGGCAACGCCGATCGGACTCTGCCTCGGCCGGATCGCCAACTTTATCAACTCGGAACTCTATGGCCGTGCCGCCGATCCGGCGGGGGTCCCTTGGGCCATGGTGTTCCCGACCGACCCGGATCAGGTCCCAAGGCACCCCAGTCAAGTCTATGAGGCCATCCTCGAAGGTCTCGTCCTCTTCCTGATTCTCTTCGTTCTCATCAGGTTGGGCGCCTTGAAGCGCACCGGCGCGATCTCGGGGTGCTTCATGATGGGTTACGGCGCCGCACGATTTGTTGTCGAATATTTCCGCGAACCCGACGCGCATCTCGGCTTCATCTTCTCCGGAATCTCGATGGGTCAGATCCTGTCGCTGCCGATGGTGTTCGTCGGCATAGGCATCCTGTTCTGGTCGCTCAGGCAACCGACGGCAGACCGCGCATCGACGGATCGCGCATGAACAGGTTGAGCATGCGATGAATCTGCAGGAGGTCCTCGCCCAACGCATCCGGCGGCAGGGCCCTCTCACGCTGGCCGACTACATCGTCGAGGTCCTGACCCACCCGGAGTTCGGTTATTACATGACGCGGGACCCTTTCGGGACGCCGCAGCATACCGGTGGCGACTTTATCACTGCCCCCGAGATCAGTCAGATCTTCGGTGAGCTCGTCGGGCTCTGGTGCGTCGACCACTGGCAGCGCTGCGGCCAGCCGAATCCCTGCTATCTGATCGAACTGGGTCCGGGACGCGGCACCCTGCTTGCCGACGCGCTGCGGGCGGCCAAACTGGCGCCCGATTTCCTCGCGGCCGTCGAGCTTCATCTCGTCGAGGTGAGCCCCGTGCTGAAACGGCTGCAATCCAAGGCTCTCCTCGAGCATTCTCCGCGCTGGCACCAAAACCTGGGAGAGGTTCCGGAAGGCCCCGCGCTCATCGTCGCCAACGAGTTCCTCGATGCGCTGCCCGTCCGGCAGTTCGAGAAATCAACTGAGGGCTGGTGCGAGCGCCTCGTCACACTCGACCCCGAAACGGACGCGCTGACCCTCGCGCTCGCCCCGCCCTCCCGCGCCACGGAGCATGTCATTCCGAACGCGCTGCGCTGCGCCCCCGAAGGCAGTGTTGTCGAGGTGTCGTCCGCCGCCGCTTCGACCGCTGCCGAGATCGCACGGCGCGTAGCCGAATTTGGCGGGGGGGCACTGATCCTGGACTATGGCGCAGCCGAAGCCAAAACCGGTGCCACCTTGCAGGCCCTGCGGCAGCACAAACGGCACGACATTCTGGAAGCGCCGGGCACCGCCGATTTAACCGCGCATGTCTGCTTTGCCGAAGTCAGGACGGCCGCCGAGACCGCCGGCGGCCAATGCCACGGTCCCATCGCGCAGGGGGAATTCCTGATGCGCCTGGGAATTGAGGCGCGGGCCGCCGCCCTCTTCCGCCATGCATCGCCACTACAGGCCCAGAGCATTCAATCCGCTGTTGAACGCCTGACGTCCGAAGATCAGATGGGGTCTCTCTTCAAAGCTCTGGCCATCACCGGACCCGGCGACCCGCTGCCGGCTGGCTTTGTTTCCCCGGCGTAGGTCCTAGGACAATCAGGTACTATCAAACGGTGAACTTCCCCGATAGTCTAGCGCCCCCATGTTGACCATTTGTCCCCTTAATGAACTGCAGGGCGTGCGCCACGGCTTCTTCACCCGCGAAGGCGGTGTAAGTGGTGGTCTCTACGCATCTCTCAACTGCGGATTTGGATCGGGCGACGACCGGGACAAGGTCGCGGAGAACCGGCAGCGCGTGCTGAACCGGCTGGACCTTCCCGACGGAGATCTGATCACCGCATACCAAATTCATTCGCCTGATGCCGTGGCCGTCGACTCCCCTTGGGACCCCGACAATGCACCGCGCGCCGATGCCATGGTCACCAAGCAGCCTGGCGTCGTTCTGGGAATCCTGACAGCGGACTGCGTGCCCGTCCTATTGGCAGATGCGGAGGCCGGAGTGATCGGCGCCGCGCATGCCGGGTGGAAAGGCGCCCTTTCAGGCGTCCTGGACTCCACCGTTTCCGGCATGGTGGACCTTGGAGCGGACCCGGCACGAATCGCCGCCGGTATAGGCCCCGCCATCGCCCAGCGATCCTATGAGGTGGGACCGGAATTCCCGACCCCCTTCCTCGATCAGGACCGGATCAACGAAGTCTACTTTTCTCCAAGCCCGCGCGAAGGCCATTGGCACTTCGATCTCAAGAGCTACGTGGCCCGGTGTCTGGCTCTGTCCGGCGTCAAACAGGTGCGCATTCTGCCCTGCGATACCTGCGCCGAAGAGGATCGTTTCTTCAGCTACCGGCGCAGCTGCCATCGCGGCGAACAGGACTACGGCCGCTGCATCTCAACGATCTATCTGGAGCCCTGAATGCCACTGCATTTCACCACGGAAGAATTGGCCGGAAGGCGCGAACGCACCTGTCATGCCATGGCCGAGCAGGGCCTGGACGGCCTGCTGATCTTCCGTCAGGAATCGATGTTCTACCTGACAGGCTACGACACCTTCGGCTACGTCTTCTTCCAGTGCCTCTACCTGGGTCAGGACGGCAGAACGACATTGCTGACCCGGGCCCCGGACCTGCGGCAAGCGGAACAGACGTCGTGCATCGAGGATATCAGGATCTGGGTGGACCAGGACGGTGTGCAGCCGGCGCTGGTGCTAAAGGAGATCCTGGCCGAACTGGGCTGCGCCGGAAGAACCCTGGGGGTCGAATACGAGGCCTACGGTCTAACGGCACGGAATGGAAAAGCGCTGGACGCGGCCCTGGACGGGTTCTGCGGCCTCAAAGACGCCTCCGAGCTGGTCAGCCGTCTGCGGGTTATCAAGAGCCCCGCGGAGACCGCCTACGCACGCCGCGCGGGTGAACTGGCCGATGACGCGCTCGCAGAGGCCGAGGCGCTGGCACGGCCCGGTGCCGACGAGGGCGAAATCCTCGCGGCCATGCAAGGCGCCGTCTTCAAGGGCGGCGGCGACTATCCCGGCAACGAGTTCGTGATCGGCTCGGGCCAGGGTGCCCTACTCTGCCGCTACTTCTCGGGCAGGCGGAAGCTCGACAAGCAGGATCAGCTCACCCTGGAATGGGCCGGTGCCTATCGGCACTACCACGCGGCCATGATGCGTACGTTGGTGGTTGGAGACGTTCCGGCGCGCCAGCGGGAAATGTTCGAAGCCGCCCGCGATGCGTTGCTCGCGGTTGAGGCGCGGCTCGTCCCCGGCCAGACCTACGGCGACGCCTTCGATGCCCACGCCGGCGTGCTGGACGCCGCCGGCCTTGGCTCACATCGCTTAAATGCCTGCGGCTATTCCCTCGGCACCACCTTCGCGCCGAACTGGATGGACTGGCCGATGCTCTACCACAAGAACCCGGTGGAGATAGCGCCGGGGATGACCATTTTTTGCCACATGATCATCTTCGACAGCGATCAGGGGCTGGCCATGACTTTGGGCCGCACGTCGCTGGTCACGGATAGTGGCGCGGAGCCGCTGTCGAAAGCGCCGCTGGATCTTTTTTCCGCTTAGGGAGACCCCAAGTTCAAAGAGGCGTAGCACGGCGGGGGACCAACACTATCATGCCTCATCTCATCATCTTCCTGATCGTTTGCCTGCTGGGCTTAATGGCCAGTTGCGCCTTGTCATGAGACGGCTCTGGCTTGCTGCCCTGGTCGTGCTCACGGCGGCTTGCGGCCAGTTGCCGCGCCCGTTTCAGGACGCCGATCCGACCAACAATCTGCTGACCCTGAAGAGCGGCGCCGGCGTTTACGTGGCGCCAATCACCGGCGAAACCCTGGCGGGCGGCGGGCCGCTGTCCGAACAAATCGCCGAGGCGATCCGCGAGCAAGAGATCCCCGCCTCCACGACCAGCAGCAGCCGGGGCAACTACACCCTCCGCGGACATGCCACACGGGCCCCGGATTCCCGTGCCGAGACCCTGCGCCTGCTCTGGGAGCTGCGGGATCCGGCAGGGGCCGTCCTGATGGCACGGCGCATCGACCTGTCTCTCACCGCCGCCAAAACCACCAGTCCGCAGAACCTGGCGGATGTCGTCGCGGAAGTCGCGCCCGCGGTCGTCGACTTGCTGCAGGAGCCGGAGTCCAGCCCGCCCCGGCTGGCCGGTTTCCCCGAAGCCCGGTTGGTCGTCGCCGCCCTGCCCGCGTTGGACGGCGAGGATAGCGGACCCTTGAAGAAGGCTATCGAGACGGAGCTGAGACGCAGCGGCCTGCCGCTAGCAGAGACGGCGACGGAGCAGGATCTTCTCCTCATCGGGGACTTCCAGGTCTCCTCCGCCCGGGAAGGCCGGCAAAGAGTGGTGCTGTCTTGGAGCGTGATCGAAAGCGGTGACGGCGCCCTCATTGGGCAAGTGGAACAGGCCAACGAGGTGCCGGCCGGCAGTCTTCGGCTTACTTGGGCCAGAATGTCCCCGGAAATCGCCAGAAATGCCGTCGCCGGGATACAGGACCTACTGGCCCAGGCGGGCCGAAAAGGGCTGCGGCCCTCCACCGCCGCGGGCGACGGTGACGAAGAAGGCAAATAGGACGACCCAGTCAGCCCGAACAGCCCTCAGACCGGCACGACAAGGGTGCATCTAAACAATTCCCAGGTGGGCGATTCCCAGGCGTTTACAGCGCCGGGGCACGTTGATATGTTCCGCCCGCCTTGGGACCAGGGAGCAGAGTCCCGCTGGCGATTTCTGTCATCCGGCTACAGACCTCGACGCGGTGCGGGAAACTGATATGAAGATCCTAACCGGCAACAGCAACCTGCCGCTTGCCGAGGCCATTTCGGCGTTTCTCAATCTTCCCCTGACCAAGGCCAGCGTCCGCCGGTTTTCGGACATGGAGGTCTTCGTGGAGATCCTGGAGAACGTCCGCGGCGAAGACGTCTTCCTGATCCAATCCACCTCCTTCCCCGCCAACGACAATCTGATGGAGCTGCTGGTCGCGATAGATGCTCTGCGCCGCGGCTCCGCCCGGCGGATCACGGCGGTCATCCCCTATTACGGCTATGCGCGTCAGGACCGCAAATCAGGACCACGCACTCCGATTTCCGCGAAGCTGGTCGCCAATCTGATCACAACGGCGGGCGCCGACCGGGTGCTGACCCTGGACCTGCACGCCGGTCAGATTCAGGGCTTCTTCGACATCCCGACGGACAACCTTTTTGCCGCCCCGGTCTTCATCAAGGACATCAAGGACCGCCACAACGGCAACGACCTGGCCATCGTGTCGCCCGACGTTGGCGGTGTGGTCCGGGCCCGGGCCATCGCAAAGCGGCTCAATGCCGACCTGGCGATTATCGACAAGCGCCGCGAGCGGGCCGGTGTCTCGGAAGTCATGCACATCATCGGCGAGGTCGAGGGCAAGCGCTGCATCCTGGTGGACGATATCGTCGATTCCGCCGGAACGCTCTGCAACGCTGCCGCCGCCCTGACCAAGGACGGCGCGGAATCGGTTTGCGCCTATGTGACACATGGTGTTCTATCCGGCGGCGCCGTTGCGCGGGTTTCCGCTTCACCGCTTGAAGAACTTGTGGTGACGGACAGCATTCAGGCGACGGAAGCGGTCCGCGTTTCCAAGAACATTCGCCAGATCACGATCGCGCCGCTGCTGGGCGATGCCATGCAGCGGATCTGCGACGAACGCTCGGTTTCGAGCCTGTTTGAGTTGCCGGCGTCCACTTAAGAGGCGCTGTCGTAAGGGAATCCGGCACCCCTGGAGGCCGGTTTCCGGGAGCGCGGTCTTTGCGGGCCGCGGAATCTTTAAGGAGAAGAAACGATGAGTGACATTGTTGAACTTGTCGCGGAACAGCGGGATCGGGCAGGTAAGGGGTCAGCCCGGGCATCGCGCCGCGCCGGGATGGTCCCGGGTGTCATCTACGGAGCCAAGAAAAACCCCTCCCTGATCGCGATGAACGATAAGGAGCTGATCAAGCAGCTTCACCAAACCGGGTTCTTCGCCACGCTGTTCGACGTCAAGGTCGGCAGCGGCAAGGAACGGGTGCTGGCGCGGGACGTACAATTCGACCCCGTCACGGACCGTCCCATCCATATCGATTTCCTACGCGTGTCGGCCACCACCGAAGTCACCGTCCAGATTCCGATGGTGTTCCTGAACGAAGAGGAATGCCCCGGCTTGGTGGCGGGCGGCATTCTCAACGTCGTGCGCCATGAGATTGAGGTCAACTGCCGCGCGGATGCCATTCCTCAACAGCTCGAGGCCGACCTCACCGGCCTGGAACTGAACGATGGCGTCCATATCTCAAGTGTGAAGCTCCCGGAAGGCGTGACGCCCACGATCACGGACCGCGACTTCACAATCGCCACCATCGCGCCGCCGAAGATGGCGGTCGAGCCCGAGGAAGGCGAAGGCGAGGGCGAAGAGGGTGCGGAGCCCACGGAAGAGGGTGCGGAAGCGCCTGCCGAAGAGGGCGGCGGCGGAGAGGAAACCGAGAGCTAATCGCGCCCTTCCCGGTCAGGGATACCCAAGATGTTCATCGTCGCCGGTCTCGGCAATCCGGGTCCGCGGCATGCCGGGAACCGGCACAACTTCGGTTTCATGGCAGCGGACGAGATTGCCAGCCGTTTTCATTTCGGTCCTTGGCGCCTGCGCTTTCAAGCGCAGGTCGCCGAGGGCCAAATCGACGGCACCAAGGTTCTCTGCATGAAGCCGGAGACCTACATGAACGAGTCCGGGCGGGCCGTCGGGGAGGCTCTACGCTTCTACAAGCTGCCGACCGACCGGGTGATCGTGCTGCACGATGAGATCGACCTGGCGCCGGGCAAGATCCGCGTGAAACGCAACGGAGGGGCCGGCGGCAACAATGGCCTGCGCTCCATCGACGCCCATATCGGCAAGGACTATTGGCGTGTGCGCCTGGGGGTCGGGCACCCCGGCGACAAGAACCTGGTGCAGAGCCACGTCCTGCGCGACTTCGACAACGCCGAAATGCCCATGGTCGAAAAGTTGACCCGGGCCATTGCGGATGAGTTCCCCCGCCTGCTGGAGGGGGACGACGCTGGGTTCATGTCACGCGTCGCCCACCTGATGGCACCACCGCGGCCAAAGAAACCGGAAAAGCCGGAGACGAGACCAAAGGCGGACGGATCGCCCGAAACACAGGCCCCGGCCACCGGCTCCGGCGGCAAAGACGCAAGCGGAAGCTGATATGGGATTCAACTGCGGTATCGTGGGCTTGCCCAACGTTGGCAAGTCCACCCTGTTCAACGCGCTGACGGAAACCGCGGCAGCGGAGGCGGCGAACTACCCCTTCTGCACGATTGAGCCTAACGTCGGCCGGGTCCCCGTGCCGGATCCGCGCCTGGAGGAACTCGCGCGCCTGGGCAAGTCCGCCAAGATCATCCCGACCTATCTCGAATTCGTCGATATTGCCGGGCTGGTGCGCGGCGCCTCCAAGGGCGAGGGCTTGGGCAACCAGTTCCTGGCCAACATCCGGGAGGTTGACGCCATCGTCCATGTGCTGCGCTGCTTCGACGGTGAGGTCACTCATGTGGAGGGCTCCGTCGACCCGGTGCGCGACGCGGAAACGGTCGAGACGGAGCTGTTGATCGCTGACCTGGAGTCCGTGGAGAAACAAACGCAGGCCGCCACCAAGCGCGCCCGAGGCGGCGACAAGGAGAGCAAGCAGCGCCTGGCGGTCCTCGAACCCGTGGCGGAAGCACTGCAGGAAGGCCGCCCGGCCCGCAGTGTCGACATTCCGGAGGATCTGATGGGTGTGTTCCGGCAGCTGCAACTGCTGACGGCCAAGCCGATTCTCTACGCCGCCAACGTCGGCGAGGAAGACGCGGCCACCGGCAACGCCTATAGCGAGGCCGTGGAGGAACGCGCCAAAGCTGAAGGCAATGCCTGTGTCGTTATCTCCGCCAAGATCGAGTCGGAAGTCGCGGCCCTGGACAGCCCGGAGGAAAAGCAGGAGTTCCTGGAAGCCCTGGGTTTGACCGAGACCGGCCTGGCGCGGGTCATCCGGGCCGGCTACGCCCTGTTGGATCTCATTACGTTCTTCACGGTCGGCCCCAAGGAAGCCCGCGCCTGGACCGTTGAACGCAACGCGCGGGCGCCACGAGCGGCCGGGGTCATTCACACGGATTTCGAACGAGGCTTCATCCGCGCGGAGACCATCTCCTACGAAGACTTCGTGGCCTGCAGCGGCGAACAGGGCGCCAAGGACGCGGGCAAGATGCGCGCCGAGGGCAAGGACTACGTCGCCAAAGACGGTGACGTCTTCCATTTCCGTTTCAATGTCTAGCCCGTTGTAGAGACACTCCGAGCCGATCCCCGCTCACCAGACTCGTCTGTCCAGAGTCACAGAATGCAAAAAGCCTTGGGTCGGCGCGGACCTGTTGCCTTCTCGAATCGGCCAGCCTATAAACAGACTGATTTGTATAGTCTGTCGGCTGCCGGGGGACAGAGCAATGGCATCGACCCGCAAGGAACATCTCGTCGAGACGGCCCTTAAGCTGTTCTACGAACAGGGTTATCACGCAACGGGGATCGACAAGATCCTGGCCGCCGCGAAGGTTGCCAAGATGACTCTCTACAATCATTTCAAGTCAAAGGACGAGTTGATCCTCGCGACCCTGCACCTGCGGGACCGCCGCTTCCGGGACTGGTTCCGTGAAGAAGTGGAGATGCGCGCCGAAGACCCCTCGGAGAAACTGCTGGCCGCCTTCGACGTCATGGGGGATTGGGTCAGGCGCCCCGAGTTTCATGGCTGCATGTTCATGAAGGCCGCCGCGGAGTTCGGCGACCCCAGCGATCCGATCCATCGGGCCGCCGCCGAGCACAAGCGCCAAGTCTACGATTACCTGCTGGAGCTTGCCGAGGAGTCCGGCACCCACCGGCCGAGGGAGTTGGCCGCCCAGCTCATGCTGCTGATCGAAGGGGCCGTCGTGACGACACAGATCGAACCGCAGGCTCCGGCGGCACGACAGGCCAAGAAAGCCGCCCAAACACTGATCGCCTCCGCACTGGAGAGCAGCTCAATCCACTGACCGGGCCCGGACCGGCCCCGACTGAGGAGGGCCCGCCGCGACGCGGCGGCCAGGATCGCTGTTGCCAGCGGTGTCGGCATCCTCTATTTATAAAGAAAAATCTTTATAAATAGAGGATGCGCATATTCATGGACGACGGCTCCAGAGATGACAGCGGGACGGCCCGCGCCGAATGGCAGGACCTTCTCCGGGGCGGCGTTCTCTTTCGTTTCTCGATCCTCTGCCTCGGAATCTGGCTCCATGCGGCGGACACCCTGTTGGTCGCAACCGTCATGCCGGCGGTGGTTGCGGAGATCGGCGGCGGCACCCAGGTTTATTGGGCTATCGCGCTCTATGAGGTCGGGTCCATCGTCGCTGGAGCGGCCATGGGTCTTTTCTGCGCAAGGTTCGGATTGCGATTCGCCATGTCCGCCGCAGCCGTTGTCTATGCCGGCGGCTGCGCCGCAAGCGCCATGGCACCCGATATCTTCACCATGCTGTCCGGCCGTCTGTTCCAAGGTTTGGGCGGCGGCGCGATGGTGGCCATCGCTTATGTGGCCGTCGGCCAGCTCTTCCCGGACCGCTACTGGCCAAAGCTGCTGGCCATCATGTCGGGCATCTGGGGCGCCTCCGCGCTCTGCGGCCCCCTGATTGGCGGCGTTTTCGCGAGCTATGGCCTGTGGCGCGGCGCCTTCTGGGCCTTCGCCGCACAGGCCGCGCTGCTCTTGATCGCAGCGGTCCTGTTCATCGGCGTGCGTCACAAGGAAACGCAATCGGCACCCTCGGCCATCCCGATCCGCCGGCTCGCGGTCCTGGCTTGTGGAATTCTCAGTATTTGTGTCGCGGGCGACCGCAGCGAGACTCTCAGCGCAGCTGCGTTCGTTGTCCTGGGGCTCGCCCTGCTGGCGCTTTTCGTCCGCCTCGACGGACGCCACCGCGCCCCCCTGTTTCCGGGGCGACCGTTCGACCTGCGCCGCCCGGTCGGTGCGGGCATCGTGGCCGTGCTGACTCTCTCCATGGCCACGGTCTCCTTTACCACCTACGGGCCGCTGCTGATGGACTTGCTCTACGGCGCGACCCCGCTGACCGCCGGCTACATGATTGCCATCGAGTCCGTCGCCTGGACCGTTGCGGCCATCGCCGTCGCCAATGCGTCCGCCCGGTGGGACGGGACGATCGTCAAATCGGGCTCGGTTCTGATTTCCCTGGGGGTCGTCGGCTTCGCGTTGCTGATGCCGGACAGCAGCCTGTTGATGCTGATCCCTTGGGCCGTGCTGATGGGGGCCGGTTTCGGTATGGCCTGGGCCTTCATCGTGCAGCGCGTCGTGTCGGCCGCGTCGAAGAAGGAAAAGGAGGTCGCGGCCTCCTGCCTGCCGACCACCCAGATGATCGGCTACGCCCTCGGGGCCGCCTGCAGCGGCATTGCCGCCAATGCCGGCGGTTTCGCGCAGGACCTTTCCGTGGTCAGCGCACAAACCGTCGGCTTCTGGGTCTTTGCCGCCTTCGTGCCAGTCGCGCTTATCGGAAACCTCGCCGCCTGGTATCTCATGCGCAGGCCGATAGTTTCCCAATAGGGTTAGGGAATCGGACTCAGGGAAGCCACGAGTTCCAGATAGAGCCCCGTTCCCGCCGGAGGGGAAATGCACAGCCGTCCGCCCGCCACTTTGCCGGTGAAGGTCTGCCCAAAGATTTCGAGATAAGCTTCGGCCTGGCGCAGGTTCGCGACAGACAGCCGCAGAGCCGCAATCGCAGGAGGCTCCGGTAAAGAACCTTCCCGGTCCGGCAGAAGCCTCCGCAGGCCGTCGCGATGCGTGAAACGCAGCCACCCGCCGCCGGTGTCGACCTCGACCACATCCGCCGCCGCACGCACACGATCGAAGCCGAACATCTTGGCGTAAGGGATCGCCACCGCCCCCGGATCGTCCACGACAACCGTCACTGCCTCTATCGCGGTGGCGCCGTTCGCATGCTCGTTCCAGGGCTTGCGGTCGATGTCGTCGCCGGGGGTACGCTGGCTGGCGTAGCAACGCAGCCCAGGCGCCACGCTCTCCGGCAGCCAAGAGAGGCGCTCGCGCAAGTTCAGGAGACCACGCCTGACCTCTATGGTGAAATTGGAATCCTTTGCATCCGCGGTTGGATGGCCGTCCTCCCGCAGGTGAGCCTCCAGGTCGTTGAGGTCGCTGCAGCTCAGAGAGACAGCAAAGGGCCCTCCGCCCGCCTCCACGAAACGGCCAAGCAGCTTGTTGCGCGCGCTCTGATCCAACAGGCCGGTAATCGCAATGTGTCCGCCGCCGGGCAGTGCGACGAACCGCGCGGCGAGTCCCCATGTGGGGTTGCGCGCCAGCGGCGTCATCGAGAAGCCGAGCCTTTGAACGGCCAGAGCGGCCCGGTCCAGGTCCGCAACGGCGACGATCAGTTGAGAGATGCCGGTAATGAGCGCGATAGGACCTAGCCCTCGTCCCGTTGTTCCGGATAGAGCGACAGCAGGCCCTCCCGGGACGCGGGGCAGACGCCCCGTTCCGTAATCAAACCGCTGACGAGATGCGACGGCGTCACGTCGAACGCGTAGTTGGCAACGGGACTGCCTTTCGGCGTGACCCTAACAGACAGGATTTCGCCGCTGGCGGCCTCGCCGACGACCTCAGACACCTCCCGCCCGTCCCGCTCCTCGATTGGAATCTCCGCCACACCGTCCTCCAGGGTCCAGTCGATGGTCGGGCCGGGCAAGGCGACATAGAAGGGCACCGCATTGGCTTCCGCTGCCAGCGCCTTGAGGTAGGTCCCGATTTTATTGCAGACGTCGCCGGTGGCGGTGGTGCGGTCCGTCCCCGTGATGCAGAGGTCGACTTGCCTGCGCTGCATCAACAGGCCGCCGACATTGTCGGCGATGACGGTGTGCGGCACCCCATGCTGTCCCAGTTCCCAGGCCGTCAGGCCGGCGCCCTGATTGCGAGGCCGCGTTTCGTCGACCCAGACATGCAGCTTCACCCCGGCATCATGCGCCACGTAGATCGGCGCAAGCGCCGTGCCCCAATCGACCGTCGCCAACCAACCGGCATTGCAATGGGTCAGGATATTGACGGGTTCCTCCGGTTGCTTCCGGTCGGCGGCGATCTGAATCAGCTTGGCACCATTGTCGCCGATTGCGCGGCAGGTGGAGACATCCTCCTCCGCGATCTCTCCGGCGCGGCGATAGGCCGCTTCCGCGCGCTGGTCCGGCGCGAGGGCGGCCACGGTCTGTTTCATCTCGTCCAGGGCCCAGCGCAGATTGACCGCCGTCGGCCGGGTGGCCAGCAGCGTTTCCGCCGCCCGCGCCAGGTTCTCGTCGGAAGGATCGGCGCGCAAGGCAAGCGCCATGCCGTAGGCCGCCGTAGCGCCGATCAGCGGAGCGCCCCGGACCTGCATTTCCTTGATGGCATAGGCGGCCTGCGCCAGGTCTTCCAACCGCGCGACCTCGAAGACATGAGGCAGCTTCGTCTGGTCGATGATTTCCACGCCCCAGCCGTCGTCCGCCAGCCAGATGGTGCGCATGTCCTTGCCGCCGACTCTCATGGGACCCCTGCCCGTCAATTCTTTGGGGGGCCACCTCGGCCCCTGCCAATCCTAGTCCTTCAGGAGCCGTCCCGCCACGGCATCGAGTCTCTTCAGGACGTCCGGGTCACGGGCAGCCGGCTGCGTGATCAAGGCGCTGTCCAGTGCATTGTGGCAACCTTGCAGACAGGGGTGAGCGCGCGCCGCCAGTTTGGGAACCACATTCCGGACCAGGGCCCGGGCATGGTCCGCGTTGCCGAGCAGGGTTTGCACGACCTGATCGACCGTCACATCGTCGTGGTCCGCGTGCCAGCAGTCGTAGTCCGTGACCATGGCCACGGTGGCGTAGCAGATCTCCGCCTCCCGTGCGAGCTTGGCTTCCGGCATGTTGGTCATGCCGATGACGTCGCAGCCCCAGGTCCGGTAGAGCTCCGACTCCGCGCGGGTCGAAAACTGCGGCCCCTCCATCACCAGATAAGTGCCGCCGCGCCGGACCTGCAGATCCAGTTCCTTGGCCGAAGCTTCCAGTTGATCGCCGACGCAGCCGCAAACGGGGTCCCCGAGCGCGACATGCCCGACCATTCCGGTGCCGAAGAAACTCTTGTTGCGTGCGAAGGTGCGGTCGATGAACTGGTCGACAATGACGAAACACCCCGGTGCCAGGTCTTCGCGAAGCGAGCCCACCGCGCTGAGAGACACAATCTGCGTCACCCCGGCGCGCTTCAAGGCATCGATGTTGGCCCGGAAGTTCAGCTCCGACGGCGGGATGCGGTGGCCGCGTCCGTGGCGCGGCAGGAAGACGACGGCCTGTCCGTCCAGTTCGCCGAACAGCAACTCGTCCGAAGGCGCCCCGAACGGCGAGTCCACTTGGCGCCAGGCTGTGTTGGCCAGCCCTTCGATATCGTAGACGCCGCTGCCGCCGATGATTCCGATGACCGAATCTGCACCGCTGGCCATGGAGCCCCCTTCGTTTTCTTATGGTTCTACAAGGTTTGTGTGTAGTCGAGGTCCGCCCGGCTGCCAAGCCGTCCTCATGATCTCGAACTGTTCCGGAAACAGAAAGGCCGCCCGATGGGCGGCCTTTCGCGGTCTGTCTGACGATTCAAACCCTAATGCAGGTCCGTCCAGATCTTGCGCTTGGCGGCATAGAAGACGGCCGTCATGAAGATCAGAAAGATGATGACCTTGAGGCCCATCCCCTTGCGTTCCTCAAGTTTCGGATCCGCCGCCCACATGAGGAAGTTGGTTACGTCATAGGCCATCTGATCCACCGTGGCCGCCGTACCATCGGCATATTCCACCCCGTCTTCGAACAGCGGATTCGCCATCGCGATCTGGTGGCCGGGGAAGTAGGCGTTGTAGCTCAGCCCGTCCATCATCTCGACGTCGGCCGGCGGATCGACGTAGCCGGTAAGCAAGGCGTAGAGGTAGTCGGGGCCACCCACACGCGCCTTGGTCATCAGGGAGAGGTCAGGCGGGGCCGCGCCGTTGTTGGCCACCGCCGCCGCTATGTCGTTGGGGAAAGGCGAGGGGTAGCGATCGGACGGCCGGGCCGCCCGTTCGAACATCTCGCCCTCGTCGTCCGGTCCGTCCTCGACGCTGTACTCGGCGGCCAGGGCCTTAATGTCGTCCTCGCTGTAGCCGAGATCCATCAGGTTGCGGAAGGCAACTCGTTTCAGGCCATGGCACGCGGAACAGACCTCGCGGAAGACCTGAAGGCCACGCTGAGACGCCGCGCGGTCGTAGGTCCCGAACATGCCGCTGAAGGACCAGCTCTGCTTCGGAATGGCGACGCCTTCGGCGGCTTGCGCAGGAAGTGAGGCCGTGGTGACACCCGCACCGAGGGTCAAAGCGGCGAGACCCAATAACAACTTTCTCATCACGCTTTCTCCATCGGCTTGCTGGATGCACCGGCGGCGGCCGCCGCGCCTCCACCCTTCAAGACGGGCTCACTGATCGAAGTCGGCAAAGGACTAGGTCGTTCCATGGCCCCGAGCAGCGGCAGGATGACAAAGAAGTGGATGAAGTAGTAGGCCGTGGCGAGCCGGCCGACGATCAGCCAGGTTCCTTCCGCAGGCTTCGCACCGACCACGCCCAAGATGATGCAGTCGACGATGAAGATCAGGAAGAACCACTTGAAGATCGGACGGAAGCGGCCGCTGCGCACCGGCGAACGATCCAGCCACGGCAGGATGAACAGCACAAAGATCGAGGCGAACATGGCGATAACGCCCAGCAGCTTGTCCGGGATCGACCGCAAGATCGCGTAGTACGGAAGGAAGTACCATTCCGGCACGATATGGGCCGGCGTCGATAGCGGGTTGGCCGGAATGTAGTTGTCCGGCTCGCCGAAGAAATCAGGCGCATAGAAAACAAAGCCCGCGAAGACCACCAGGAACACGCCAAGGCCGAAGAGGTCCTTGATCGTGTAGTAGGGGTGGAAGGGGATTTTGTCCTGTGGGCCCTTCGCATCGATGCCCAGTGGGTTGTTCGATCCGAACTGGTGCAGCGCCACCAGATGCAGCACCACCGCGCCGACGATCACGAAAGGCAACAAATAGTGGAGCGAGAAGAAGCGGTTCAAGGTCGGATTGTCGACGGAGAAACCGCCCCACAGCCACGTCACGATGCCCTCCCCAAACAAGGGAATGGCGGAGAAGAGGTTCGTGATGACCGTGGCGCCCCAGAAGCTCATCTGGCCCCACGGCAGCACGTAGCCCATGAAGGCCGTTGCCATCATCAGCAGCAGGATGACGACGCCCAGCATCCACAGCAGCTCGCGCGGCGCCTTGTAAGAGCCGTAATAGAGACCGCGGAAGATGTGAATGTAGACGATGATGAAGAAGAAGGAGGCACCGTTCGAGTGGATATAGCGCAACAGCCAGCCGTAGTTGACGTCGCGCATGATCCGCTCGACGGAATCGAAGGCATAATCGACATGCGGCGTGTACTGCATCGCCAGCATGATGCCAGTGACGATCATGATGACGAGAATGATCCCCGCCAGCGATCCGAAGTTCCACCAGTAGCTCAGGTTTCTGGGAGTCGGATACTCATTCAGCTCGTGGTTCATGAAGGTGAAGATGGGAAGACGGTCGTCGATCCACTTCACGAGCCCGCTGTTCGTCATTGTGCTCATCTCCGCCCCCTCATCCGATCTTTATGAGTGCATCGTCGAGGAACTCGTAGGGCGGAACCTCGAGGTTGAGAGGTGCCGGCCCCTTCCGGATACGGCCGGAGGTATCGTAGTGCGAACCGTGGCAGGGGCAGAACCAGCCGTCGAACTCGCCGCGCGGCTGTCCGGCCTTCTGTCCGAGCGGAATGCAGCCGAGGTGCGTGCAGACACCCTTGACCACCAGCCATTCCGGTTTCTGGACCCGGTCCTCGTCCGTCTGTTGATCCGGCAGAGTGGCGACATCGACGTCGCGTGCCGCTTCAATACCGGCGGACGTGCGATGGTCGATGAAGACCGGCTGCCCGCGCCAGGTCACGGTGATGCGCTGACCTTCGGCTATGGGCGAAATGTCGACTTCGGTCGAGGCGAGCGCCAGAACGTCCGCCGCAGGGTTCATGGAGTCCACAATCGGCCAAAGCGCCGCGGCGGCGCCGACGGCGCCCGTCGCGCCGGCAACCAGATAGAGAAAGTCGCGGCGTGTTTCGCCGTCATCGGCGGGCGGGTTGCTCGCACTATCTGCCATGTCGTTTTTCCCTCATGACCTCTCCACTCGGCCCAATAAATCGGCCCCAGAAAAACCGGCTTTTTGTTCGGTTCCTGGTTTTTCGGGCGACCAACCTCTTAGCTGGAATTTTAGGGCGAAGGACCCCGTGAGACTACTGACTGCGACGAATTGCCAAGGGGTGGAGCCCTGACTAAGGTCGCCGGGAACGCGGTATAGAGGAAAATTCCCCCAAAGGCAAAGGCACAAAGGCACCAGCCCGGCACGACTATGCGGATCGCCCTCTATCAGCCGGACATACCCCAGAACTGCGGGACATTGCTGCGTTTGGCAGCCTGCCTGGGGTTGCCCGCCGACATCATCGAACCCTGCGGTTTTCTGTTTGATGACAAACGGTTACGCCGCTCCGGCATGGATTATCTCGATCAAGTCGAGGTCATACGCCACCGATCCTGGACCGCCTACGAGGCACAGCGGCGGGGCCGCTTGATTCTCTTGACCACCCAGGCAGCCACCGCCTACACCCGCTTTGATTTCGAAGCCGAGGACAACCTGTTGCTGGGGCGGGAGTCAGCCGGCGTTCCTTCCGAAGTGCATGAGGCCGCGCAGGCGCGCATCGTGATCCCCATGCGGCCCGAGATCCGGTCCTTGAACGTCGCCACGGCCGCCGCCATGGTGGTCGGAGAGGCCCTGCGGCAAACGTCCGGCTTTCCGGCGCCGCGCCAAACCAGAGACGACAAGACAGAGAAAAGCTGAATGACCGACCCCCTCACCGAACGACAAACCCGCGCCAAGGTCTGGTTCGAAGAGCTGCGCGACCTGATCTGCGCCGAGTTCGAACGCCTGGAAGACGAGCTGTCCGGCGACAACGCGGGACGGATGGCGCATATCCCCGCCGGGCGCTTCGAACGCAAGTCGTGGGAACGCGACGGCGGAGGTGGCGGGGTCATGTCGCTGATGCGGGGGCGGGTTTTCGAAAAGGTCGGGGTCAACACTTCAACCGTGTTTGGCGAGTTCGCGCCGGAGTTCGCCAAGGAGATTCCCGGCGCCAAGGAAGACCCGCGATTCTGGGCCTCAGGCATTTCGCTGGTGGCGCACATGCAATCGCCGCTCGTGCCGGCCATCCACATGAACACGCGGCACATCGTCACATCGAAAGCCTGGTTCGGCGGTGGCACCGATCTCAACCCTGCCTTTCCCGACGAACAGGACACCGGCGACTTTCACGCGGCGCTGAAAGCCGCCTGCGACAAGCATGAGGTCGGCGACTATCCCCGCTTCAAGGAATGGTGCGACGAGTACTTTTTCATTCCCCATCGAGGCGAGGCTCGGGGCGTCGGTGGGATCTTTTACGACTACATCGACAGCGGAGACTGGGAGGCGGACTTCGCCTTTACCCAGGACGTGGGCCGCGCCTTTCTGGAGATCTATCCGAAACTCGTCCGGCGCCACATGGCCAAGCCCTGGAACGATGAGCAGCGCAAGCACCTGCTGTTCCGGCGCGGCCGCTACGCCGAGTTCAACCTGATCTACGACCGGGGTACGCGCTTCGGCCTGAAGACCGGCGGCAATGTGGAGGCGATCCTGATGTCCCTGCCGCCGGAAGCGACCTGGCCCTAAAACACTTGTTGGTGTGACGGAACCGGCCCGCTCGGCCTATCAGCCTCGTGCTGATTCAGTATGGTAACGTCGGCAGCTCACGTTCACGTAAAGATCGTCCTGCGGACTGCGCAAGCGCATGACGACATCGAGGTCGTCACCGAGAATGTTCCAGATTTCGTCCTCGCGGAGAGGACAAAGGGCGCCGAGCGCGAAGGTCGCCCCAGCCTCGCCCGACACAACGATGGCATGGGACACTTCCTCCGGCGCCTGTATCAACACTTCCAGCCAGGTTTCCCCGGCCGCCACTCCCTGGATCTGCCAACCGTTCTCCGGGGGCTTGTCGCGATAGTAAGACGCAAGTTCGCTCTCTCCCTGCCGGAGACTCTCTTTCGCTTGCTGCGACTTCCAAAAGAAGTAACCCCCAAAGGCCAACGTTGCCACGATAACAACGGCCATCAACTCGCGATGGAATTGCTTGCCGGAGAATCGGTCCTTCCTGATCATGTGTCCCCCACCCCCTCGATGCGCCGCGCCAGTTCCGCGAGGCAGGCCTCGCGATCCGGCGCGAAGTCCTGGGCGATCCACCAGTCCTCTACACTGCGCAGCAGTACCCCTACCTGCGGCCCGGCGGCAACCCCCCGCTCAAGCGCGTCCTCACCCCTGAGGGGAAACTGCGAACCGGCCCAGGCCGAGACCTCGGACCAGAGATCCGTGAGCGCCGCGGGCACCGTATTGGAAGCGTGCCAAGCGGCGCTCGACAGCCTCAGGGCATCGGAAACACAATCCCGGCCCATGCGGTAGAGCAGAGGACGCAGCTGCGCCTTGGTCATATCGGGATGCAACTGCCGGGCGGCGGCATCGGCCTGGAGCAGCCGGTCCCGCTGTTTGTTGGAAAGGCGCAGGCGATCCGCAACCGCCTCGACAGCGGCCGCCCCGCCGCTGAGGAGAGCCCCCAGGCGCAGCAGAGGGTCCGCCGCGGCGGCGTCCAAGGACAGGAGGGCGGCCAAACGATCGAGGTCGCCGGCCTCCGGCAGAATGACGGCGAGAACACCGTTCCGGATCATGTCCCGGAGTATCGGCAGGGGGTCGGGCGCTTCCAGTGTCCGCAGGAACTCGTTGCGCACACGTTCGCCCGAAAGACCGGCCAAAGACGGAGCGAACTCCCGCGCCGCCGCCAAAGCGTCGCGATCGATCGGTCCCCTGCCGAAATGGGCTTGAAAGCGGAACAGCCGGAGCAGGCGCAGATAGTCTTCCTGCATACGCGCCCGCGCATCGCCGACGAACCGCACGCGACCGGCATGCAGATCGTCGGTGCCGTCGAAAGGATCGAAGAGGGTCCCGTCAGGACGGCACGACATGGCGTTGAAAGTGAAGTCCCGACGCTCCGCGTCCGCCAGCCAATCGTCCGTGAAGGCGACGGTTGCATGACGCCCGAATGTCTCGACGTCCCGGCGCAGCGTCGTCACCTCGAAGGCTTCGCCGTCGGCTATGGCCGTCACCGTCCCATGATGAATACCTGTCGGGGCAGCCTTGAGAGAGGCCTGCTCCAGCAACTCGATCACGCGCTCCGGTGTGTCCGCCGTCGCCAGATCTACATCCCGCACGGGCCGCTGCGCCACGGCGTCGCGCACGCAGCCGCCGACAAAGCGCACCTCCGCGCCTTCGTGAGTCAGCGCCTCAAAAACCTTCGTGACCGCAGGGGCGGTCATCCAGTCCTGCGGCGTTATCTTACCGGTCGGCTCCAAAACGAAACGGCACCGCTGAGAAATGATTGAGCCTTATGAGCGGGATTCGCCGGAAAGACTAGTCCGCGACGCGGCTCGGTTCCACCACCCCGTCAATGTATCGCGGCGGTTCCAGCTTCGTACCCGCCTCATGGCTGCCGGTGAAACGAAAGGCGACCAATCCTCCGAGCATCAATACAAAGGCGCTCGCGGCGATCAGCGTCCAGGGCGCGTCCTGCCAACCCGGCAGATCGCCGCTCTGGGCCAAGGCCGCCTTGCGGCGTGCCAGCAGCATGTAAACCCAATAGGTCAGGATCGGAAGAACGATCGGCAGCACGAATAGGAGAAGCTTTCTTACCATCGTTCAGCCTTTCAAGATTTCCGCGAGGTTTCCCAACATGCCAGCGGTCGCGCCCCAGATAAAATAGTCCTTATAGGGGTAGACATAGAAGTAGCGCTCCTTGCCCTGATACTCACGACTGCGGCACTCCTTGTTCCCGGGATCGAGGAAGAAGGAAAGCGGCACCTCGAAGACCTCGGCGACTTCAAAGCTGTCAGCCTCGATCGAGAAGGGTGGCGTCACAAGGCCAACGACCGGATAGACCTGGAATCCGGTCCGGACGACATAGGTGTCCAGCCGGCCGAGAAGATTGATGTGGGTCCGGGCGAGACCGATCTCTTCTTCGGTCTCCCTAAGGGCCGCGCCCTCCGGGCTTTGGTCGCCCGGATCGATTCGACCGCCGGGAAAGCTGATCTGACCGGCGTGGTCATGCAGGTGATCGGTCCGCCGTGTCAGCAGGACCGTCAAGCCGGCGGTGCGTTCCACGATGGGCACCAGGACGGCGGCATCGGTCAGAGGGCGCCCTGGCTCATAAAGATCAGGGTTGAGATCGTGGTCGCCGCGCAACTTGGCGGATCCCTTCAGGCTTACCGGCGCCGATCGCCGGGCGGGCGGATCCGCCGCGGAGAAACGCGCGATTATTTCACCTGCCGTGACCAAAGATCCCATGCCGACGAGTGTCACCCACTAATCAATAAACTGGCCCTAACGGGAAGAAACAGCCTTTGCTCCAGACCCCCAATCGGGGCCCTTCCGGCGCGGCCTCTTCAACCCCGATTTCGACGAGTTGGTAGAATACCGACCGCAAAATGAGCGCCTCCAAACCCTCCCGCACCAATATATAGGGGCGCGGCTGCTCTGTTTCAGGGTCAACCTCTACACGAATGGGGTGCTCCGAATCGGCTTCGATCTCGTCGTCCAGGTTCGTCCGAAAGCGCAGGACCTGGTTCTGGCCGCCGCCACTCACCAAGAATTCAACCGCCGTAAAAGGGGCGTCTTCGACCTCGATACGGCCCTTCTCGACCGGCGTCTGAAGCCAATAAACCCCGTCGCCGTCTCGCCGCAGCACCGTCGAGAACAGCTTTACCAAGGGTTTACGGCGGATCGGCCGGCCCTCATGGTACCAAGTGCCGTCGGCGGCAATGCGCATATCGAAATCGTCGCCCGCCGGCGCCCCCGAAATCTCGTCCAAGCTTTCGAGGCGCGGTGACTCGTCATTAGGAAACTTTATCTCTATCTTTCCCTTGTGGGTCGCTGGTCCTGTCGATTTGTTGGTCATGGCCTGCCACGCTTTATTCAATACTGGAGATTATTATCACGTGAGCATCACGCCAACTTTTCCCCAGGACACGACTGATGGTGCGCAACTCGCGCAGGATGTCGAAGCGCTCGGCCAGAGCCTGGTACGCGTACGCGAATCCATCGGAAAGGTGATCTTCGGCCAGCAAGAGGTTGTCGACCAAACCCTTGTGACCCTGCTGTCCGGCGGCCATGCGCTCTTGATCGGTGTTCCCGGCCTGGCGAAGACGCGCCTGGTCGAAACACTCGGCACGGTCTTCGGCCTGGAAGACAAGCGCGTGCAGTGCACACCGGACCTGATGCCGGCGGATATTCTCGGGTCCGAAGTGCTGGAAGAAGGTGAGACGGGCCGCCGTTCCTTCCGCTTCGTTCCCGGACCCGTCTTCTGCCAGTTGTTGATGGCGGACGAAATCAACCGCGCTAGCCCCCGGACTCAGTCCGCGCTGCTGCAAGCCATGCAAGAACATCGCGTCACGGTGGCCGGACACTCCCACTCGCTGCCCAAACCGTTCCATGTTCTGGCCACGCAGAACCCCTTGGAGCAAGAAGGCACCTATCCACTGCCGGAAGCGCAGCTCGACCGTTTCTTGATGGAAATCGATGTCGGCTATCCCGATCTGGAAGCCGAACGCCAAATGCTGTTCGCCACCACCGGCGCCGAGGACCAATCCGCCGTGCACGTGATGTCCACGGAAGAGCTGATGGCCGCGCAACGGCTCGTCCGGCGTGTTCCCGTTGGAGAATCCGTGGTGGAATCCATTCTGTCGCTGGTGCGTAACGGGCGCCCGGAAACGACGGATTTGCAGGTGGTGCGCGACCAAGTGGCCTGGGGGCCGGGACCGCGTGCCAGCCAAGCCCTGATGCTGGCCGTGCGCGCCCGGGCCTTGCTGGATGGCCGCTTCGCCCCCTCAATCGACGACGTGATCGAGTTGGCAAAACCCGTATTGAAACACCGCATGACGTTGACCTTCGCGGCGCGGGCCGAGGGTGCGACACTGGATGACGTGATTGCCCGCTTGGCGGAGCCCTTTGCCTAACGGGGCCGTCTAGCAAGGCGTGAAGATGGCAGAAGCCCCCTTCCCGATCCGACAGCAGGCCGAACAGCTCGGCGCCGTCCTGCCACCGTTGCTCGTCGCTGCCGAGCGCGTTGCATCAACCGTTGCACAAGGCGTCCACGGACGCCGCCGTGTCGGACAGGGCGAGACCTTTTGGCAGTTCCGGCCTTACGACATGGGAGATGCGCCACAGTCGATCGACTGGCGTCAGTCCGCGAAGTCTGACCGCGTCTTCGTCCGGCAGATGGAATGGGAAGCTGCGCAGTCGACCTGGATCTGGCGCGATACCTCACCGTCCATGGACTGGCGCTCCACCAACGACATACCGACGAAACGCGACCGCGCCGACCTCTTGACCCTGGCGCTCACAGTCCTGCTGATCCGCGGCGGCGAATACGTCAGCTTGCTGGGCAGCGGGCTGAGGCCGTCGAGCGGACGCTCCACCCTGACACGGCTGGCGCTATTGGTCGAAGAAGCTTCCCACGAGGGGGTGGGGCTCCCCCCTGTCCTGCCATTGCCGCGCTATGGGCAGGTTGTCTTCATCGGCGACTTTCTGGGGCCACTGGATGAGATCCAAGATGTTGCCCGCCGCTACGCCGAGACTGGCGTCAGCGGTCATCTGCTGCAGGTCCTGGATCCCGCGGAGGAATCCCTGCCGTACCGTGGCCGGGTCCGCATGGAGGGACTTGAGGGGGAAGAACCCTTTCTGCTGTCGCGAGTCGAAGGCGTGCGCCAGGACTATCACAAGCGCTACGAAGCCCAATGCGAAGGCGTCAAAGCGATCGCCCGCCGGCTTGGCTGGACCTATAGCCATCACAAGACGGATCATCCGGCGGAGATGGCGCTGCTCGGCCTGTACCTGACCCTGTCTCACACGCGAGGGCGTTAGGTGCGATGCTGAATTTGGGATTCATCGCCTTCGCGCAACCTTGGCTTCTTGTCGCGCTGGGAGCCTTGCCCGTTCTGTGGTTCCTGCTGCGCGTGACGCCGCCGTCGCCGCGGCGCTTGAGTTTCCCCGCCATACGTCTGCTTGCCGGGTTGCGGACCCCGGAGGAGACTCCGGCGCGCACGCCGCTTTGGCTGTTGCTGCTGCGCATGCTGATCGCGGCGCTGATCGTCCTGGCCCTGACACAGCCGCTGCTGCATCCCAGTGGTACGCTGCCGGGATCGGGTCCGTTGGTCCTGGTGATCGACGACGGATGGGGCGCTGCCCGTCAGTGGCAGACGCGGATCGAGACAGCGGACCAGTTGCTGCAACGTGCGGAACGGGAGGGCCGAGCGGCGGTCCTCGTCACCACCGCACCCGGCAGCCAGGGGGAAGTGCCGGAAGCGCAAGGGCCTCTGCCCGCCGGTGAAGTCCGGCGCAGCGTGCAGAGCCTGCAGCCCAAGCCCTGGGAACCGGACCGTGCAGCGACCCTTGAGAACCTCCAGTCCCTGACCTTGGAAGGCTCGGCCAACGTCGTCTGGCTGGCCGACGGAATAGAGCCGCCTGTCGATACCACGGCAGCGGACGGTCAAACCGACGCCGCAAGTTTCGCGGACGCCCTCAGGCGGTTTGGAAGGCTCGATGTCTTGCGGGAAGAAGGGGCCGGTTTGCCTCATCTGTTGCTGCCGCCGGAGGGTGCCGGACTTTCGCTGCTGATCCGGGCCGCGCGAGGCTCAAAGCTGCAAGGCGACAATGTCGTCGTCGTCGCAACGGGTGAAGACGGACAATTCATCGGACGGTCTGTCTTGACCTTCGAACCCGGAGAAGAATTCGCGGAACAAAGTCTGGACCTGCCGACCGAGCTGCGCAATCGCGTGGCGCGGCTTCAGATCGAAGGGGAGACGACGGCGGGCGCGGCGGTGCTGCTGGATGAGCGATGGCGGCGCCGGCCGGTCGGTCTGATCTCGAGCGGGCCGGAAGACGAGGCGCAACCTTTGCTCAGCGAACTCTATTATCTGGAGCGGGCACTGGAGCCCTTCACGGAACTGCGCCGTGGTAATGTCGGCGAACTGCTGGGCCGCGAGCTGGCCGTCCTCATTCTGCCGGATTCCATCGGCGGCCTGGGAGAGGCCGAGTGGAATCAGATCGCCAACTGGGTCGAGCAGGGCGGATTGTTGTTGCGCTTCGCCGGTCCGCGCATCGCCAACGCCGCGGATGGACTTTTGCCTGTCTCCTTGCGCGGTGGGGACCGCATCCTGGGGGGCGCGATGACCTGGGACCGCCCGGCGCAACTCGGACCGTTTCAAAACGAAAGCCCATTTCGCGGACTGACCGTTCCAAATGATGTCACCGTGCAACGCCAGGTCCTGGCGGAACCGACCCTGGATCTGGGAGAAAAAACCTGGGCGCGCTTGGCTGACGGCACACCCCTCGTTACCGGGGAAGCGTCTGGTGAGGGTTGGCTGGTCCTCATTCACACGACCGCTAACACAGAATGGTCGAATCTCTCCATCTCGGGCCTGTTTGTGGAGATGCTGGCGCGCATGCTGGAGATCAGCCAGGGCGTCACGTCCCAGTCCCAGGCTGACGAGACCCTGGCGCCATTGGAGGTGATGGACGGCTTCGGCAACCTGGAGACGCCCGCAGCCACCGTGTTTCCCTTGGAGCCCGGCAAAGGCGATGCCGTCATCGGCCCTCGCAACCCGCCAGGATACTATGGGCAGGCGGGGACGCGCCGGGCGCATAATCTCGGTTCCGTCCGCGGTGAGTTGAGAGCGTTCGGCCCCATGCCGTCCGGCATCACAGTCGGCGCTTATGGCGGCGCACAGGAATTGGATCTAAAGCCGTTTCTATTAGCCATCGCCCTCGCGCTCGTCGCCCTTGACCTGCTGGCAACGCTGGCGTTGAAGGGATTGCTGACGGCCCGCCGCAGCGATGCCAAGGCGGCGGTGCGAAGCCTGTTCGCCTTGATCCTGGTGTCGGGGCTTTGGGTCGCTTCGGACGCCGAGGCTCAGGACACGGTCGATGAAGCACGCACCCTGGAAGCGACGCTGCAAACGCGTCTGGCCTACGTGATCACCGGCTCGAACCTGGTCGACGAGACAAGCGAACAGGGGTTGATGGGTTTGACGACCGTTCTGCAGCGCCGGACATCCATTGAGGCGGCGGCGCCTCTGTCGGTCGATCTCGAAAGGGACGAACTGGGGTTCTTCCCGCTGATCTATTGGCCGATTACGGAGGAGCAGACGCCCCTCAGCGATGCAGTGATTGAGAAGGTCAACCTCTATCTCGTGAACGGCGGTACCATCCTGTTCGACTTGCGGGAACCCGGTGGTGGCGCGTCCGTGCCCGGCCAGTCCAGCCCACGGTCTCAGTTTCTCCAGCAACTGACATTCGGCGTCGAGATCCCGCCGCTCAGCCCGGTTCCGCCGGATCACGTGCTGACCAAGTCCTTCTATCTGATGCAGGAGTTCCCGGGGCGTTACGCCGGGGGAACCGTCTGGATCGAGTCCGGCGACGAACAGATCAACGACGGCGTCACCTCCATCATCATCGGCAGCAACGACTGGGCCGGCGCCTGGGCCGTCAACCAATACGGCCAGCCGTTGAATGCGGTGATACCGGGCGGAACCCGACAACGTGAAATGGCCTATCGCTTTGGCGTTAATCTCGTCATGTACGCGTTGACCGGGAACTACAAAGCGGATCAGGTGCACGTGCCTTTCATTCTGGAGCGATTGGGCCAATGACAGCGGTTTCCATCGACTGGGCCCCGCTGCTGCCCTGGGAATTGATCGGACTGTTGGCGGTGCCCGCCGTTCTCTTGATCGCGTTTTCGCTTTATCGCAGGGCTTTGGGCGTTGGTTGGCGCGCGCTCCTCTTCGCAGTGCTGCTCGTTACGCTCGCTAACCCATCCCTGGTGGAGGAGCAGCGCGAGCCGCTGGACGACGTCGTGCTTGTGGTGGTCGATGACAGTCAGAGCCAGCGCATTGAAAATCGCCAGACGCAGACCGATGAAGCCCTCGCACACTTGTTGACGGAGCTGAACCGCCTACCGCAGACAGACGTCAGGGTAGTTCGCTCGCAGGCAAGCAACAGTATCGACGGCAGCGGGACGCGGCTGTTCCAGCCTTTGAGAAAAGAACTCGCATCCGTGGCACGGCAACGCCTCGCCGGCATCTTTTTGGTGAGCGACGGACAGGTTCACGATGTGCCGGAGGACATCGCCGCGCTCGACCTCGACGTTCCGGCGCACCTGTTGCTCACCGGAACGGAAAACGAAGGCGACAGGCGACTGCGGGTGCTGCAGGCGCCGAGTTTCGCCATCGTTGGCAAACCGGTTTCCCTGAATCTCCTGGTTGAAGACTTGGGGGTCACGGCGGGGCCGCGCCAAGCCGAAATCGTGCTGAAGCAGGACGGAGAAGAAAAACAACGGCTGTTCGTGCCGCTGGGCATCGAGCAGGAGATCGAATTTCAGATGGACCGGCGCGGCCGCAGCGTCCTGGAGCTGGAAGTGGAAGCCGGTCCGCAAGAACTGACTCTGGCCAACAACCGGGCTGCCGTCGAGGTCAATGGCGTACGCGAGCGGCTGCGCGTCCTGCTGGTCTCCGGCGAACCGCATGCGGGCGAGCGCGCCTGGCGTAACATCCTGAAGTCCGATCCCTCTGTCGATCTGGTGCACTTCACCATATTGCGGCCACCGGAGAAGCAGGACGGCACGCCGATCCGGGAGCTATCGCTGATCGCCTTCCCGACGCGGGAGTTGTTCGAAGTCAAGCTGCCAGAATTCGATCTGATCATCTTCGACCGCTACCGTCGGCGCGGCGTATTGCCGAGCATATATCTGCGCAATATCGCGGACTACGTGGACAACGGCGGCGCGTTACTCGAAGCCGTAGGGCCGACCTTTGCGACGCCGCTATCTCTCTACCGTACGCCGCTGGGCCGCGTGCTGCCGAGCGAGCCGACCGGCACGATCTTCGAGCAAGGCTTCCGCCCCGCTGTCACCGACTTGGGCGAACGTCATCCCGTGACGGCGACCTTGCCCGGAGCCATGCCGGATGAAGGTGAGGCACCGGATTGGGGCCGATGGTTCCGGCAGATCGACGGCGACCGCCTGCGCGGCGACGTGCTGATGAGCGGAGTCGAAGACCGCCCGCTTCTGATCCTGGACAAAGTAGGCCGCGGTCGTGTCGCGCAGTTGATGAGCGATCATATGTGGCTGTGGTCGCGCGGCTTTGACGGCGGCGGACCACATGCCGAACTGCTGCGGCGTGTAGCGCATTGGCTGATGCGCGAACCGGATTTGGAAGAGGAAGACCTGCGCGCCACCGTGACTGCGGGGCGACTGGAAATCGCACGCCGGTCCCTGTCGCCCGAAGGCACCGAGGTCACCGTCACTTTCCCGTCCGGCAAGAGTGAGGCCGTGACGTTGGAAAGCGGCGCGGCGGGGCTGTCGAACGGGACGCTGCCCGTCGACGAAGTCGGCCTTTACCGGATCAGCGATGGTGAGCTGACCACCTTGGCGGCGGCGGGACCGATCAATCCGCTGGAGTTTCAGGATCTGCGGTCAACGGCAGAACTGCTGCGGCCCTTGCTGGACACGACCGAAGGCACCGCCGTCCGCTTGACCGAGAACGCGGAACCAAAGCTGCGCAAGGTGCGCCAGGGCCGGGATCGTCACGGCCGCGGTTGGCTCGGCGTGGTCGGCAGCGACGCCTATGTGGTGACCGGTGTCAGCCGCATTCCGGTCCTGCCGGCCTTGCTGGTGCTTTGTCTGGCGCTCGGCACCGCGCTTGCCGCTTGGTATCGCGAAGGAAGATAGGATCGTTCCTGCCAACGCGGGCTTTCGCACCAGCTGGCCGGAGCCGCTCTAAGCGACGGCGCCGTTTTCTTCGCTGAGGTCTAAAATATCGACCGGTCCGATGAGGCCGGCGACGCCGTCCAGTGAATCCGGTGCCAACTCGGCAACAAGGAAGCGCTTTAGGTCGACCGGACCAGGTAAAATCAAACGGGCGGCCGTTGCATTGACGAAGCCGAAGGGCGCGTAGTAGTCCGCTTCGCCGACGACAACACACAGCTTGTGCCCCTGCAACTTCGCTTCCCTCAGCCCATGACGCAGCAAGGCGCGGCCCATGCCCCGGCCCTGAAGCGCGGGTTCGACCGCAAGCGGGCCCAACAGGATCGCGGATGCCGTCTGGATTTGAATCGGCCAGAAACGCAGCGACGCCAAGAGGCCGCCTTCCTCGTCGATGGCCGAGAAGCACAGATTCGAAAGCGGCAGAATACCGTCACGCAGACGATAAACCGTCTTTTGCTGGCGCTGCGATCCGAAGGTTCTGTCGAGAAGAGGGGCGTTGAGCGCGGCATCTTCCGGCCGCTCGGGAACAATCTGGAATTTCATGGTCTGCTTTGGTCCATCTGCTGCCCGGCATCGCTGTATCCGGGTCTTGACGAGGTATTGCGCACGACAAAAGACGGCCGCTCGGCGGCTTCCACTCTCAACGTCGTCGTCGCAATACCCTCATGGACCACATAGACCTTTTGCTCTGAGATCGGTCGCCCGATCACGCCTTGAGGCGTCCCGATAGCACAAGGTCATTAAAATCTCCAAACACTTTCGTCACCGCCGGCGCGCCGGGGTCAAATCACTCCCTGGTCCCAGTAGGGCTCGGAGCCGAAGCGTTCCACCAGAAAATCCACGAAAACTCTCACTTTCAGCGGCAGGTAACCGCCGTGCGGAAAGACCGCAAAAACCTCCTCTTGTGGCGAGGGATGATGCGGCAAGAGAACTTCCAGCCGGCCCATGCGGACCTCGTTGCCAACGATAAAGGTCGGCAGGCGGACGATCCCAAGCCCCTGGCATGCGGCGGAGCGCAAGGCGTCGCCGTTGTTGACCCGGAAACGCCCGGGTTTGACCCGCACCTTCTGAAGCCCCTCAGGCCCGCGGTAGGACCATTCCAACCGGGGCTGCGGGTTACAGTAAATCAGGCAGTCATGGTCGCGGAGGTCAGCCGGACCTTCCGGGCGGCCCCGCCGGTCCAGATAGGCCGCGCTGGCGCAGGTCACGATCCTGGCGGGCGCCAGCTTGCGGGCGATCAGGCTCGAATCCTTAAGCCTGCCGATGCGCAGCGCCAGATCGAACCCCTCTTCCACCACATCCACCAGGCGGTCGTTGAGCGACATATCGACGTCAATGTCCGGGTGACGGGTCATGAAGGTTTCGATTGCCGGGATCAGGTGCAGGAAACCGAAGGACATCGGCGCGGCAACCCTCAGGGACCCGCTGGGGACCTCGCTCAATCGTCCGACAGCCCGTTCCGCCTGCTCCGCTTCCGCAACCATGCGCCGGCAGCCCTCGAAGAAGGTGCGGCCGGGCTCGGTCAGGGCGAGCCGGCGGGTCGTGCGGTTGAGCAGGCGCACCCCAAGTTTCGCCTCCAAACCGCTCACCTGCTTGGAAACCGCGGATTTCGACAGGCCCAAGGACTCCGAGGCGCGGGAAAAGCTCCCCTCCTCAACGACTTGGGCGAACACAGCCATGGCGGACAGATCAATCAAATTGTTTCCTCAAAGAAACAATAATTTTCCTGTCTAGGCGATTATCTTTCGTTGGGCAACGCCTTAGATCTCTCTCAACAGTGCAATTCACTCTCAACTGCGACAGACAAAGGAGATGATCGTGGCGAAGATATTGGTGCTCTACTACAGCAGCTACGGACACATAGAGACGATGGCGGAAGCCATTGCCGCGGGAGCCCGCGAGGTGGCGGGCAGCGAGGTCACCGTCAAGCGGGTGCCGGAATTGATGCCGGAAGAGGTGGCGCGGAAGGCCGGCGTGAAACTGGATCAGGCCGCACCGATCGCCGAGCCTGGAGAACTCGCCGACTACGATGCGATCATCTTCGGAACGCCGACACGCTTCGGCAATATGGCCGCACAGATGCGCAACTTCCTGGATCAGACAGGCGGGCTCTGGTTCAACGGACAGCTGATCGGCAAGGCCGGCAGTGTCTTCACCTCGACGGGAACCGGCGGCGGTCAGGAAACGACGATCACCTCGTTTCACTCGACGCTGCTGCACCACGGCATGGTGATTGTCGGCCTGCCGTACTCCAACAAGGAACTGACGGAGTTGGACGAGGTACGCGGCGGCTCGCCTTACGGCGCGGCGACAATCGCGGGCGGCGACGGCAGCCGTGCCGTCACGGAGAAGGAATTGAAACTGGCCCACGCCCAAGGTCGCCATGTGGCGGGGATCGCCTCGAAACTCGTGGCCTAGGCTACTCTTGAGAAGCCCAAACCCGACGATAAGGAGCCCATCATGATCGAGCATCGACCTTTCGACGGCTTGGGCCGCTTCCACAACCACTGGCTTGAGGCCCATTATCACTTCAGCTTCGCAAATTACTACGAACCTGCGCGTATGGGTCTCGGGCGCCTTCTCGTCTGGAACGACGATACGATCCAGCCCGGGAAGGGATTCGAAAGGCACGGACACCGCGACATGGAGATCATCACCTACGTGCGCGAAGGTGCCATCAGCCACCGGGATCACCTGGGCAACGAAGGCCGCACTCTCGCAGGTGACGTCCAGGTGATGTCCGCGGGAAAGGGCATCCTGCACGAAGAGTTCAATTATGAACCGGTCGTTACAAAAATCTTTCAAATCTGGATCGAGCCGAAGGTCACTGGCATCAAGCCGCGCTGGGAAACAAAGGCCTTCCCGAAAGAAGACGGGGCGGGCCGCCTTGTGTCCTTGGCCTCCGGGCAGGCGGACCGGGACGAGGCCCTTCCCATTCACCAGGACGCAACGCTCTACGGGGCCCGGCTGCTTCCCGGGCAGAGTTTGCGGCACGAGACTGCCGCAGGACGGTCCGGGTACCTGGTCGTGGCAGCCGGTGCCGTGACCCTGGGCGACTTGGCGGTTGAAGCACGGGACGGTGTCGCCATCACCGGCCCGGAGCCGTTCTCGATAACCGCTCGCGAGGACAGCGAAATCCTTCTTGCGGATACCCCTTGAACCAAGGGACAGCCGAAGCAGAAGCGTTTCACAAGAAACGGAGACTCGACGATGGGCTTACTGATCGACGGAAAATGGCACGACAAATGGTATGACACGAAGGCGAACAAAGGGCGCTTCGTGCGCCAGGACAGCGCCTTCCGGAACTGGATCACAGCGGACGGCTCCGCAGGCCCCAGCGGGCGCGACGGCTTCAAGGCCGAAGCGGGGCGCTATCACCTCTACGTTTCCCTCGCCTGCCCCTGGGCGCACCGCACGCTTGTCTTTCGGGCGCTGAAGGGCCTGAAAGACGCGATATCCGTTTCCGTCGTCCACTGGTTGATGGGTGAGAACGGCTGGGAGTTCAAGGAAGGACCGGACTGCACGATGGACAGCCTGAACGGGGCGCAGTACCTGCATGAGATCTACACCAAGGCCGATCCGACCTACAGTGGGCGCGTCACGGTGCCGGTCCTGTGGGATAAGCAAACCGGCACGATTGTCAGCAACGAGTCCTCGGAAATCATCCGGATGCTGAACAGCGCGTTCGATGGTGCCGGCGCGCAGGCCGGAGACTACTACCCATCGGGCTTGCGGGAAGAAATCGACAGCATCAACGACCGTATCTACCGCAGCGTAAACAACGGCGTATACCGGGCAGGTTTCGCGACGTCCCAGGACGCCTACCAGGAAGCTTACAGCGAGCTCTTCGAAACCTTGGATTGGCTGGAGGCGCGGCTTGCGGCTGGGCGCTTCCTGCTGGGGAACGAGAGTACCGAAGCCGACTGGCGGCTCTTTACGACCCTGCTGCGTTTCGACCCTGTCTATCATGGCCATTTCAAGTGCAATCGAAGCCGCTTGATCGACCTCCCGAACCTCTGGGATTACACCCGCGATCTCTATCGGACGCCCGGAATTGCGGAGACAGTGAATTTCGAGCACATCAAAAAGCACTATTACATGAGTCATAAGACCATCAACCCGACGGCCGTTGTGCCCGCCGGACCGCAGATCGACTTCGCAGCGCCCCTAGAGGGCGCCCGGCCAAACGACTGACGCACCCTGGGACAGGGGCGTGGCGCTGCCGCGTCCCCTCTCTCAGTCCGTTTCAAAGGCCCGTCCCGGTAGCTATAATCCCCACCGACAGAGCTTTCGTTGGATGGATACGGACCCTAGGGCATGCGCGGCATCGGTTGGAAATATCTAGGCATTGCCTTTGCCGTGGTCGTCTTTTTTGGCGGATTGACTGGGCTTTTCTGGTCAACCAGCCTGGATGGCCGCTCTGGGCAAGAGCTTGTCGTGCTTCAGTTGGAGACCGGGAAGCTACGGGAGGAGAACTCTGCTCTTGTGGCCAAATCCGGCGATCTGGATACGAAGCTGCACGACACGACACTGGAACTCTCCAAGCTGCGCCTCGTCAGAGACGACCTGCACAGGGACCTGACCAAGGCAACGGCGGACGCGGAGAACCTCGCGCGGCAGCTTGAGCAGGTGACGAAGGAGCGCGACGGCCTGTCATCCCTGGCCACACAACTGTCCGAAAGCCAGGAGCAAAATGCTGCCAGATCGGAGGATACCTCCTCTCGCTTGACCCAACTTCAGGATCGCCTGTCCGCTCTCGAGGATTTCCGGGCCCGTTCCGCCGAGCAGGCGGCCGTCCTGATCCAGGAGCGTGACGACGCGCGGCGCGCCGCGGAGGTGCTGGTCGCCGAACTGCAGGCGGCAACTCAGGAAGCATCCGAACTGACCCGAGGCAACCGCAGTCTCTCCGACGAAGTCGCCCGCCTGAAAGGCGAGGCCGTGGAAAAGGAGGCCGCTCTGGCCTCGGTCTCGGCGGCCGCGGACCAACTGCAGTCCGAGTTGAAGGATTCGGAATCTCGGCTCATCCTCGCCAGGCAAGAGGCCGATCACATGGCCGAGGAAGCAAAACGGGCAACGGAAGCCGCGGCGCAAGCCACCGCCGACCAAGGCGACCAGGTTACACGGCTCGGTGCGACCGAAGCGAAGCTGGGTCACGCCAACGAAGAGGTGGCCCGGCTGCAGCGCGAAGTTCGCTCCGCCCGAGCCAATCTCTCTGATGAACAGGAGAAAAGCGCCTCTCTCACGCGTCGACTGCGGGCGGCGCAGCTCGAAGTCGAGGCGCTGACCTCGGCCGTGGACGTGATGGCCAAGGCGCGGGACACCCTTGCCGCAAGGATCGAAGAAGAGGGTCTGGAGAGCGATCGAACGCTCGCGGATCTCTCCAAGGCGCAAGGGGAAAGGTCCGAACTAAATGAAAGGCTCTCGAAACTGCAGCAGTCCCAGGAGGATCTCCGGCGGCAATTGAAAGACGTCGCTGGAGAACGCGACGGCCTGAAAGAAAGACTGGAGAGCGCCACCGAGGAACGCAGCAGCCTGACGCAGCAGCTGGCGCAACTCGAGGGGGCAATCGAGTCTCAAGAGCGGGAGATCGAGCGATACCGGGAAGAGCGGTCGCGACTAGCACAGGATCTGCAATCCGTTGTCCTGGAAAAGAACTACCTTTCCGCCGGGATCGCCGAAGCGGGCGAACAGCGGGCGGCCTTGCAGCAGGAACTGACGGACGCGAAGCAGATCCTCGCCAGCCTCTCCGGTGAAGTCTCCCAACTCTCCGAGAAACAGCTGGCGCTTTCGAACGAGCTTTCGGAACTCGAGGCTGAGAAATACGAATTGGCCTGTCAGTTGCTGTTCGTGCGCGACGCCTGGGCCGAGTTTCCAGTGCAGCAGCCACCGAGATACTCCGCATCCCCCGTGGCCGACCGGCTGGACTGCGGCGTCAAAGCCTACCGCAACAGGCACTACAAGCTCGCCTTCGCCACCTGGGGGCCGCTCGCCAAGGACAACGTGCGCCGGGCGCAGTTCTACATGGGCGGACTCTATTTCGAAGGCCGGGGCACGGACAGCGATCCGGCGCGGTCCTATTACTGGCTGACGCTTTCGGACAAGGCGGGCTACCCCCTCGCCGGTCCGCTTCTCAATCGCCTGCAAGCCAAGCTGCACGTCGAAGACAAATCCCAAGCCGAGGAATGGCTCGCGGCCTGGCGCAACACCGGAAAACACCCGAACGCCGAATAGGAATCAGCTGCACGGCGGTTTAGCTGAAATCTGGTTCCCGAATCAGGTCGGGGCTGACGCTAGCCGGTCCGGCCCGACAAGTAACGGCTGGGCGAATCGCCGAGCAGACGTTTGAACATTGCAATGAAAGCGCTGGGGCTTTCGTAACCGAGATCGAAGGCCACCGTCGTCACGGCTTCGCCTTCAACAAGGCGCGTGATCGCTGAATGGAGCCGCAGCCGCTGGCGCCAGGTTCCGAAGGTCATCCCGGTTTCCTTGGCGAAGAGGCGCGCAAGAGTCCGTTCGCTGGCCCCGGCCTGCCGCGCCCAGTCCGCCAAGCTACGGCTGTCACCCGGATCGTCGCAGAGCGCCTCCGAAACAACGGAGAGCCGGCTGTCACGCGGCAGCGGGAGATGGAGAGGCTCTATCTCCAGGGCTTCGAGCTCATCCAGAATCACTTCGATCAAACGCGCAAGGCGCGGATCCCGCAGATCTTCGTCGGCACGCGCGATGACCCGCAGTATGAGCTCTCGCATCAAGGGGGAAACCGACAGCACGCAGCAGGTTGCGGGCAGCTTCGCGGCCCGATCCGGATGAATATAAATGAAGCGCTTGGAAACCTCGCCTGCGGCTTCGACCTGGTGATGAAGCCCCGGCGGGACCCAGACCGCCTGTTGCGGCGGAACGACCCAGGTCCCCTCCTCGGTCCGAACCGTCATGACCCCCTGACTCGCGTAGACAAGCTGGCCGCGGAAGTGCATATGCCAGGAGACGACATGGGCCTCCCGGCTGTCGAGGGCGAGCGGCAGAACCGGAAGAGAGGGGTCGCGCCGCTGGCTCGGATGATCCGGATCAATTTGTCTGTTTTGCAGTATCATATGGCTGAATATAGCAGGACAGGCAGAGGGACGCAGCCTAGATTTCCGCCATGCCTTCGCTCACCAATCTCATGAAAGACTGGCGCCGGCCCGAGGTGCTGCTGCTGTTGATGGCGGGCGCCGTCCCGCTGAGCTTCGCGACCTGGCAGGCCCTGCTGAACAATTTCGCCGTAGAGCAGGCCGCCTTCACCGGCCGCGAAATCGGGATCCTGCAATCGCTCCGCGAGGTGCCGGGCTTCCTGGCGTTCGGCGTCGTGTTCCTGCTGCTGGTCATCCGGGAGCAGTGGTTGGCCTATCTCTCCCTGGCGCTTTTGGGAATCGGCACGGCTCTGACCGGCTACTTCCCGACGGTCCTGGGACTCTACATCACGACCGTCATCATGTCGATTGGCTATCATTACTACGAAACGGTCCAAATCTCCCTCTCGTTGCAATGGATCGACAAGGACCGCGCCCCAGAGACGCTGGGGCGCATCATCGCCATCGGTTCCTTCACGGCGATTGCGACCTTCGGCCTGATCTGGCTCTGCGTCGATCTCTTTGCGATGGACTTTCATTGGGTCTATCTGATCGGCGGCGGCCTGACGGCGCTGATCGCGGTCGGCAGTTGGCTGGCCTTTCCGCATTTCCCGGAGAAGGTGCAGCAGAACAAGCACATGGTGCTGCGCAAGCGCTACTGGCTCTATTATGCGCTGACCTTCATGTCCGGCGCCCGGCGCCAGATCTTCATTGTCTTCGCCGGATTCCTGATGGTGGAGAAGTTCGGCTATGACGCCGGGCAGATCTCGTTGCTGTTCCTGTTGAACGCCGGCATCAACGTCTGGCTGGCGCCGCGCATCGGCCGCCTGGTCGGGCGATGGGGCGAACGCAACGCCCTGATTCTGGAATACTGCGGCCTCATTTTCGTCTTTACCGCCTATGCCTTCGTGGAGAATGCGACCCTCGCGGCGGGACTCTATGTCGTCGACCATCTCTTCTTCGCGCTGGCCATCGCCATCAAGACCTATTTCCAAAAGATCGCGGACCCGGCGGATATTGCCGCGACGGCTGGCGTCGGTTTCACGATCAACCACATTGCGGCCGTGTTTATTCCGGCGGCTTTCGGGTTCCTCTGGCTGGCATCGCCGGCACTGGTTTTCCTGGCGGGCAGCGCCATGGCTTTGATATCGCTATTGCTGTCGCTGAACGTGCCGGTGACGCCCGAACCGGGAAACGAGGTCAACGTCGGGCGCGTGCGTCCGGCCCCGCAAGCCGCGGAGTAGAGGAACCAGGCCCTAGGCTTCGCCTTCCGGTCCGAAAACCTTCGCCAACGCCGGGCGCTGCATGGCCAGATCGTAGCAATGCGCCACGGCCGGGCATTCCCGGAAGAGCACCTCCGGCGGCTCGAACCAGGTCGCGAGCATGACCATGTAGAGGTCGCAGGCGCTGTAACGTTCCCCCAGATGAAAGGGCCCGTGGTCCCGAAGATGCGCGTCGACGAGGCGCCAGCGCTCCAGGAGCTTTTCCCGGGCCTTGGCCTTGATCTTCGGCGCGTCCTCCGCGTCCGTCGAATAGCGCTCCGGGTAGTAATAGCATTTGTAGATGTTCTGAATGGAGTTCGTGAGAAAGAAGAGCGATCGAAAAAAAAGTCCGCTTTCTGGCGCATCGGACGCCGGGGCCAGGTCCGTCAGCCCATGACGGTAGCAGAGCGCCAGGACGATGGCGGCGGACTCGTGCAGCACCTCCCCGTCCTCGCCGACCAGGGACGGCACATAGCCTGCGGGGTTGATCTTGAGATAGCTCTCCGCGAACTGTTCGTCCTTGCGCAGATCCACCAGCTCCAGACTGTGCGGCAGTCCGGCCTCTTCCAGAACGGCTTGCGGTGCCAAAGCGGCCGTATCCGGCGCCCAATATAGCTTGTACATCTTGCCCTCTCCCCTCGATTAAGCACGCCCCACCGGGGAACGGCATTCACGGGGTTCTGATGCCGGAACGAAACCCCGGGCCCTTTGCGCGGGCCACTGCAAGCCCTATCTTCTTTACATCACGAGACGTTCGACCAATTTGCCGATGGGCGCCGCCGCCCTTCTATCGCGAGGAGAGAAAGATGGAAACAGCCACGTTCGCCGCCGGATGCTTCTGGGGTGTGGAGGCCGCGTTCCGCCAAGTGCCCGGCGTCACCGAAACGGCCGTCGGCTACAGCGGCGGCACGACGGAAAAACCGACTTACGAACAGGTCTGCGGCGGCAACACAGGGCATGCCGAAGCGGTGCGCGTCACCTTCGACCCGGCCAAGGTGAGCTACGAACAGCTCGTGGAGATGTTCTGGGAGATTCATGACCCCACCATGCTGAATCGCCAGGGCCCGGACATCGGCACGCAATATCGCTCCGCGATTTTCTTTCATTCCCCGGAGCAAGAATCCGCGGCACGCGCCTCGAAAGAACAGTTGGAACAATCCGGCCGCTGCCCGCGTCCCGTTGTCACGGAAATCTCAGCCGCTTCCGCTTTCACTCTGGCCGAAGACTATCACCAGCAGTACCTGGAGAAACGCGGACAAGCCCGCTGCCGCTTCTGATACGCTGCGCTTCTCCGCGACCCACCGAACCGCCATGAACGAATTGCGGTAGACAAGGCTGCGTCGTTCTCGCCGCTACTGAACGGTAATCGTGATGACCTCCGAAGCGACCGGCGGATCATGGGGGATATGATTGTGGTCCCCCATCAGAAGCTGCAGCGTGTGTTTCCCCGGCGGCAGTTCGATAATTGCCTGGGTCTGGCCACCACCGAAGTGCCGGTAATTGTCGTCGCTCGGAATCGGCGCATCGAGGTCCGGCAATCCGGTATTGATGAGAAGGTGGTGATGGCCAGTGTGCTTCTTCTCCACGCCGGCCGGCGCCACGCCCATTCCCTCCAGTCCGAAAACGACGGCGACGACGCCTTGCACGGTCGCTCCATCTTCAGGCGATAAGATAAAGACTTTTGCGCCGTCGGGTGCCGGCGTTTCTCCGGCAAGCGCCCCCGTCGCAAAAAAGACCGCTACCAAGGCCAGAATTCTGATCATCGTTACTGCCTCCCCCATAGGTCTCTTCAATAACGCGGCAAGATCCCGCGATGGTAGACGAGTATAACCCTGGTCCGTTCCCGGAAAACTCTCAAATTCCCTGAGGCGAATTCGACAACTGCGATTGCGCGTAGCCTGACCGTACGAAAGCCGGGCGCTACCTCCACGGGACGGTTCACGCCGTGCCCCGAGGCATTCTTCCTCCGTGTTTCCCGAGCATAAAACCGAACCTCGCAACAGACCGTAAAATAATTCTACCGAGACTCTAGCGTGATTACAGAGAAACTAGGTATTATGAATTATTGGGACTTCGGACAGGGCGTTCAATGCGTCAAAGCTCTGTTGGCGAACCTGTGGGGGTGTGAACAAAACCGCCAGCAAGCGGGCAAGAAGTGTTGACGGCGCCTTTCCCGGAACCGTTCTGTGGCACGCCACAACACCGGGAGGCATTTGGATGACGGCGAGACGTGTTCTCCTGGTGGACGACGACGAGGATGTCCGCTGTTCGACGTCCCTCCTGCTAGAATCCCTTGGATACGACGTCGTGCAAGCGGAAGACATTCCTTCGGCGCTGACGGTGCTTCAGGAGGAACCGAGCATCGTCCTCCTCTTCACGGACCTCCGGTTGGGTGCCAACCAGAGCGGTTTCGATCTCGCGGAGAAGGCGAAGTCGGTCCGTCCCGATTTGAAGGTTCTCTTCGCGTCCGGCAGCCCCGCAACGCAGAACACCTTCGATCATCTGACCATCCGCAAACCCTATCGCCTGGACGAACTCGGCCCCAAGCTGGAGCAGGTCCTGACACAGACGTGACACGCCCGGTATTGCTTGGCCCGGTATTGGTTGGCCCGGTACTGGACGGGTTTTCCGGGGCGGATGTTCCCTTTTGCTTTGTGATCCCGCGTTGATCGGCCACGTCATGGCGCGGTAAGCATTGGGCCGGCAGCCAAGCTGCCGGGAGTTCCCCTGAGTAAACGCAACATGCTGGAAAACGATCGCTGATGACGGGTGACGATAGGTGACGATGGATAACGGCGGCTTCTCTCTGTCCGGGCGGCGTGTCTGGGTGGCGGGTCATCGCGGCATGGTCGGCTCCGCTCTTGTGCGGCGCTTAAAGAGTGAGGACTGCGAGATCCTGACGGTTGGGAAGGAAGACCTCGACCTCACGCGCCAGCAAGACGTCGAGCAGTGGACCGCTGACCGGCAGCCCGAGGTCATCGTCATGGCCGCCGCGCGGGTCGGCGGAATCGTCGCTAACGCGAGCAATCCGGCCGATTTCCTGTTCGACAATCTCGCCATCGAACTCAATGTCATCGAAGCCGCCCGCCGGGCCGAGGCCCGCAAGCTGCTGTTCCTCGGCTCTAACTGCATTTACCCCAAGCTCGCGCCACAGCCCCTGGCGGAAGACAGCCTGTTGACCGGTCCGCTGGAGCCGACGAACCAGTGGTACGCGGTCGCCAAGATCGCGGGTCTCAAGCTCTGCGAGGCCTACCGTACCCAATACGGCCTGGATTTCATCTCGGCAATGCCGACCAGCCTCTATGGCCCCAACGATACATTCGATCTGGAGGGCGGCCACGTCCTGCCCTCCCTGATGCGCAAGATCCACGAGGCCAAGGTTTCGGGGTCCGGCTCCGTCGAGATCTGGGGCAGCGGCAGACCCAAACGCGAATTGATGTACGTCGACGACTGCGCCGACGCTCTGGTGCATCTGCTGCAGCACTACTCTGCGGCAGAGCATATCAACGTGGGCGGCGGCGAAGAGGTCACGATCGGCGACCTGGCCGAAACGATCGCCGAGGTGGTCGGTTACGGCGGCGGCTTCCGCTACGACCCCGACAAGCCCGACGGCACGCCCCGTAAGGCCATCGACGGTTCGCGCCTCGCCGCTCTTGGCTGGCAAAGCCAGACCGGGCTGCGCGAGGGGCTGGAGCGGACCTACCGCTGGTATCTGGAGAACCTGCCCGAAGGGGCATCCTGAGAGCCAATAGAGGGGCCATCGGTTCGAGAGATGGCTGGGGCGCCAGGATCAGAAACCTTCGAACCTATTTCTCTATTTTTCTCGGTTTTCTCTCATCATTTGACCCTATCTGCACCTAGATCTTGCACCTAGAGAAAGCCTTGGAGGTTGAATTGTCGAATTCGGTCAGCCGTATGCCCTCGAGGTAATTATAGGTCGTATTGACAAACGTTTTATCCCGCACAAATAATGTAGGATCGAAGGCACGTAATGTCAGACGATCCAGAAAAGACATCGGGCTCCCTTGGGTCAGTCGAAGATTTTTTGGGCTGGCGGTCCAAATACGCGACAGATCGAAGTAATGGGGCACAAAGAGCGTCTGGACGAGACGAAATCTGGCCAAATCGGATAGTCAGGGACGGTCTGGCGCCGGATCCGAGCCATTCCATACCGAAATGCCGCTCAGAGAGGAACGCCGGCAAGTTTGACGGGAGGAATGTCAATGAAGCGATTTCTGTGGACGCTTGTTATCGCCTTGATACCAAATGCGGCTTCTGCGGGTGGTTGGGTTGAAGAGGCTTTAAGATCTGGCCACAAGCTTTTCCATCGGACAAACCCCATAGCCAATGCCTTATTCTCAATTGAGGAAAAGGGCAGAATTGACCCCAAGGAAATTGGCCGGAGTTTCACGGATGCCGCCGGTAATACATTTACAATCGTAGCGGAGCCATTAGACGGCATATGCGCCCAGCCTTTTTATACGGTTGCAGACATGGTGGTCGAGAAATGTTCCAAATACAAACCCACCCAGGCAGGCTCCAATATTATCGAACGCATAATTGATCTCTTGATAGATGAAAGACTGGTTGGAAGAGAGGTCTTTAACAATGTAGCGATTAGGTTTTGCCCCTTCAGTAAAGAAGGGATCCGCGCCGAAGGCATTGCGCCACGCTACGGAAGAATCTATCTCGATGAAGAGATGAAAAAGCAAAGCGATATTGGCCTTGCGGTTCTGCTTCGGCATGAGATGAAACACATTGAGCAATACCGCCGCTTGGGACGAAGCCGGTTTGCCTGCAAATACTCTAGCCAGTTGATTGGATCTGGCGGCAGTCAGGGCAGAGATCATGAGATGGAACGGGAAGCCTACGAGGCCGGCGACGTCGTGGCGCAGCATTTCATAGCCAAACATCAGCAAAGCGCCCGGAGGGAGAGGTGCTTGACGACGTCCTTCAAAATAAACGCATCTGATGGCAATACTGTCAGCGTCACTCTTGGCGTGACAAACGACTGTGCTGAGCCAGTGGACATCAAAGTCTGCTATGAAAGAATGCCTCTCCACAATCAACTGGAATGCCAGCCGGTCTTTGAAAACATTGGGGTCGGGAAGAGCATTCCGCCCGTACATGTTACCAATTACGGGGACAACTGGCGTTACGAAGGTAGAGTTGCAGGTGAAGATTTCACCTTCACAATTCCGTAGCCCGGCACAACCTCAGAAATCATGGGTGGATCATCACGCTGCTACCGCAGCGATACATCCCCCAAAAAAACACATACAGCCAAATTTTTTTGGACGAATCCTTAAGACGATGCGTATCGTAGGTTAACTTGGAAACGAAACAACGCTCACCAACTAAAACTCTCTAGACCTGAGAACTAGATGGTGAAGATAATAGTGGTTCTTATACACCAAGTATGCTTGTAGCGGTAACCCCACCCAGAGAAGGAACTTGCCCAGATAATCAGGTTGGCGCTCAAATGGGCTTGGAACTCTCTTGATCTCTAGAGACCAGATTGCCCTTGGATTAATCCGATAATCAAAGAGATACAAAGAGATTTGATTGATATCGGCATACAGAACATAAATCGTAACTGCAATTATCGAAAGTGCAATCACTAGACTGTAGCATATAAATAAATCAAACCTTGTATCAATCCTCAGAAAGATCCATGGCTCCGATACACTGTATGCGCCGCTCAGTTCAATCACCCTTAGTCGCCGATAGAGTACATAATTGAGGAGCAGCAAAATTAGCGGCGCGCAATTGATGAAAAATTTGTGGTCCGTCCTTATGCCAAAAACATTCGCTTCGGCTGCCTTTTGGGTAAAAAGGTCGTCGACCGCCTCGTCAAACTGGTCCGACCTGTGAATCATTCCTGAAGTGAACCTTGCCCTTTCAAAGACTATCCGTTCGAGTTCTTCAAACGGCAAGTACGTATAATTCCCCTTATGTCGGAGCTTTTCTTTAATACGATATGGGAGGTGCTCAAACCATTTGGGCGGTTGATAATCAAACGCCCTTAGGTTCCCCTCGGCAGGCAAGAAAAATGAGCTTAAGCGTTTGAAACTACTTGTTGGAATGGCAATAATCCAATTGTGCTTCTTTTCGGCTCTGTGCACTAGGAAAGCTTCCATTTTTTGATTGAAATGGGCATCGCAACGCAAAGAAGGCATTACCAGGAATAGATCTTCACCTGAAACAAGGTCAAAGCCACCAGACATGAACCCGCCAAACACCACTGTTTCCACACCTTTTCCATGACCTTGAAAAAAGCCATATTCACAACTTACCCCAGGATTTAGTCTGAATTTCACGTCACTTATCACTTTGCCATATGGTATCAATTTGGCACCTAGTTCATATTGTTGCCTCTCCCAGTAATAGAGCACTTCATTTTCCGGCTCACTTCTTACAAAGTTCAATATCGTTTGATTTATTGTAATTGCCTCATTGAGAAAACTAGGAAAGAACAATGCGAGATCTCTCCCAGCCATCGGCCTGGCTAAATCTTCAATATTTTCTGCAGCATCATAAAGAGCCAATAGGGACTCTATAAGGGACAACTCTTGAAGCGTATTGCGTCTGGAATACTCAATCCACGAAAAATAGGATACCGAAAGAAAAAGTATGAGAATGGATACGTAAATCTTCTTTGCGGAGGAGACATAACCATCAAGGTTCATGCTGGCTCTGACCCATATCTAGAGCATCCAACTTTTGCAATCCCGTGTCATTATCGCCCTTACTTGGTTCTAGCGCAAAGCGCGGTTGTACGCTATGCCCTGAATGCGCAGACATCCCTTCAAACACTGCGTGAGAGTTCAGCGCTTAGTCTGCTGCGCGCGCCAACCAAAAAATAAAGGCGTTCAAAGAAGCCACGGGCAGTAGGTAGCGCGCTGATAGGTTCGTTGGGATCGGCGGAACCTGTATTTTAGCGTGCCAGATGGTCGCCCCCAACTCAACAGACGGGAAGAAGAGTTAGCAGCAGCTTGGACAGGGCATTGCCGAAAGTCTGGCTGCCGCACAAACCATTTCCTTTATGCGCGGCGGACCGACCCCGTTTAAACGTTGGTTTTCCGCCACGATGCGGGGCCGGTCGCATAGAGGTTTTTTGCGCAGCACCCGCTTACTGCTTCAGCGCGTAGACACCGTCGTCCGCTTGGACTAACACGCCATCGCTCAGAAGCTCTTTCTTGAGACGGCTGCGTGCTTTTCGCTGGGCGCCCGATGTCTTGTCTTCATCTATGACGGTGTTGAGCGCGTCGCGCAGGGCCTTCTCCGTTATCGCCGAGGTGTCCGGTAGCTCGCCAAGAGCGGAGACTACGGCGACGGCATCGGCCTTAAGGTTGGCGGGACCTTCAACTACCAGGGTGGTTTGCATCCCAATCTCTACCTCTTTCAGACCGAAGCTGATTGGGTCCGGCTTGGCGAAGTCCTTCACCCGGTCACAAGTAAGCCGCACCCTATTTCCGGTCTTAGTGACTTTGAAGTGGTGGTCTGTGTTGGTGATTATATCGCCGGAGCCAGCGGTATCGTTCCCGGTCTTAGTGTTGTGGTGGATGATTATGACGTGCGCCACTTCCCCAAACTTCACCAAATTTATGCAGCGTAGAATGAACTCGGCTGCGGCAGGGCTCTTATCGCCACCTCCAATGGCGTGGCGAAGGGTGTCGATAATCACTACCACCTCGCCACCATATATGTCTCCAGGGCTGGTGCTTGACGTCGGTTTGGGGCGAAGCGAGCCGCTGTGGTCAGCCATATGGAGAAGCTCGTGCGTAAGTTCTACGAGCCACGCATCAAATGGGGAAGGCTCGTTCTCGAACTCGGGGCGGAGATATACGCTGTCGAATTGCTCTTCGCCACGTTCCAGCATCCGGAGTTTAGGTATCGCGGTCAGTACTTGGATAGGTGCAGGCTGCCCGTCAAAAGGTCCGCCCTCCCCGTAGCGGACGTGCTTCTCTGCCGCTGCAAAGCGCTTACGGACGCCGTCAGAGCCCTCCAGGGCGTAGTAGATCACGGGGCGCTGTTTCACCTTGCGCCCCATCCATGGCAGCCCATAGGCCATGTGAACAGCCCAATCAACTGCCATGAAGGTTTTGCCACTGTCCTGGTTTCCGGCCAGCACAGTGGTGCCTGTCTCGCCTATCAAGTCCTCGATTAGGAATTGTTGCTTTGCATCTTGGTCGAACTGTTCGCCAGCAAAGCACTTCTTTGCGCGCTCTTCTTCGACCTCCTGACGTTCGTATTCTTCGTTGACCTTAATGGCACAGTCACGGAGATCGATGGTGAGATAGTCCGAGGGTAGCGCTTTTGAGATGTCAATGCGTGTCTTATCCGCTAATCGGAGCATGAAAAAGAAGGCGTCCTTCTTGTGTCCCTCGGCGCTGCAAACTTCGAAGAAGGCGTGGCCTTGCTCGGTTCTAACCGGTTGCGCACCAATCAAATCAGCAGCGAAGGCAGCTAGGGGTACACCAACTGTAAGGGTGTAAAGGTAGGGGTGGCCGTCGTCTTCAATGAGCCCCGCGTCGGTCCAAACCTTCTGGCGCTCCTCAAGCAAACGCTCACGCTCCGCTTCCTCGCGCTGGCGTGCTTCCTCTGCTGCACGTGCTTTCTGTTCGGCTATTTCATTCTGACGGAATGATTCCGCTTCGTCGTATGAGTGCGCGTCAAACACACTTGTGAAATAGCCGTCAATAAGCTCGGCGCGGTTGGGCGCCAAGGGGACCGCCAGATTGGCGCGGCTCCAGTCAATCGCGCGGTATGCACATTTGTCTAACAGCCTAACGTTTAGCCCGTTAATGCCGTTAAGGCTGCCTAGTATGTGCTCGTAGGGGCCGCTGCTCTCACCGCACAAGATCACGTGTTGGCCATCACGAAGCGGCAGAGCAGGCACGCCATCTGGCAGGTCCACTCTGGGGTGGCGCGGCAAGAATACGCCTACGTCATTTCCATAGTGGACTTCGCCCTTTTCATTCAAGGAATAGCCCAAGGTGGTGATTAGCGCGTCGGCATTAAAAAACCCGCCAGCGGAGAGGTCCGCTGCGGGCGCAGATGGGGGGTTAGAAACAGACATGGTAATGGCTCCATTCTCTCTACATGGTTGGTGTCATAAGCCCTCCTAATTCCTGGGTTTCATGGGTTCACTAAGGTTCACAAGGGTCAACTGGGTGCCAGGAAGGCAGCGCCCACAAATCAGTGGACAAGTCCTTGCACCGTGGCTCGCGCCAATCAGTACGCGATCAAAGTACCACTTTCCCTTTAACTTTCCCTTAGTGAAGTGTTCACGGCACCCAGCGAAGGAAAAGCCCCCCAGACTCCACATCGCCGGGGGGCTTCCTTGACGCACTGACCGAGAGTCTGGAGCGACTAAATCAGCGCGGCCAATAGGTGAAATGGTAGGAACGCGAGGACCGGTCCGGGCCGGTTGCGCAGAGCCCAGCACAGGGCAGGAAGGGCCGGGCAAGGTACTTAGCGGCATAAGCGAGAAGCCTAGAGCGAGTGCTGAATCCTTTTGGCATTGCATTTCCTTTGGTGGGGGAATTCACTTGCTCCAATCATACAGCAATTAGACCAATCTGTCTACTTTATTATTAATTTAAATCAAATAGTTAACTCTTTTTGTGTTGGCGTGCCACAGCCTTAGAGCAAACCTCGACCGTGCCATAGAGGCGCCGCCGCTCGAACTCAAAGTCCGGATGCCGGTGCGCAAAAACCGTCCCGGAAATCCTCCCTTCCAATTGGCAGGATTCCGCCGTAAAAGCATGCTCAATATTGCGCGTAAAAACGACTTGTTTTTTACGCAATATACTCCCATGTATACCGGAGAGGAACAGGAGTTCACGCAATGCGTATTGCCATCTACACTCGCGTCTCTACGAGCGAGCAGACCACCTCAAACCAGATACGTGAGCTTGAGGCAGTCGCCTCAGCGCGCGGCTGGCAGATCGTCGCTCGCTTCGAAGACAATGGGATTTCTGGCGCTAAGGGGCGGGACAAACGACCGGGCTTGGACGCCATGCTCAAGGCGGCTACGCGGCGCGAGTTCGACCTAACCGCCTGCTGGTCCGTGGACCGGCTAGGACGCTCGCTCCAAGACCTCGTGTCGTCCCTGAATGAGCTTCGGGCCGTGGGCTGCGGCCTTTATCTCCACCAGCAAGCGCTAGATACGACCACGCCATCGGGGAGGGCCATGTTCCAAATGCTCGGCGTCTTCGCAGAGTTTGAGCGGGCCATGATTCAGGAACGGGTGAAGGCTGGCATGGAGCGCGCCGCAGAGCGGGGCACCAAGAGCGGGCGGCCCATCGGCAGGCCCCGTGTGAGTGGGCGCATTAGGCGCGACGTGCGCCAGCTTCACGCCAGTGGCCTATCCAAGCGTGCAATTGCCCGGCAACTTCAGGTCTCGGATGGGACTGTGCGGAACATCTTAAGCGCAACACATTAGTCGGCTTTCCCGAGCGCTCTTTCGGACGGTCGAGGCGCATACAAAAGCGCACTTGCAGCCTGGACGAGCATACGCTCGTATCCTACGATTCGGCGACTTAATAGGATAGTGTTGCGAGGCTCGGAGCTATGTTGAGGTACAGGCGACCGCCAGAAACCGGCGGCTCCACCCAACCAGGGAAGCGTGGCGTACTTTCGTTTCTGACGAATATTGGCGAATTGCGTGATGCGTTGCTGGTGGGCGCTGGGATCGTCTACATACTTGGCTATGTAACTTGGTCCATCTCTGCATATTCCCTGGGATTGGGTCTCTTACCTGCGTTGGAAGCTCAGTACTTCATGGCTGGCATTGCACCAGCCGTAATTCTTGGAATTGTTCTACTGTTATTATTCAATATTACATTCATCGACAGCTTCTTGAGGGAGCTATTCGAACCAAAGAAAGCTATCTTGAAAAGTACCTTCTTCTGCATCGGCCTGTTGTGTTTGGCGGGTATTGCTCTAGGTGGACCAATATTCGCAATTGCGCCATATTTGCCTTACGAATGGACCCAATTTTTGCACCTTGAATGGCGGCAAAGTGACGACCTCATTTTGAAGGTGATTTCTTCTCTGGTCTTAGTGGCGGCGTCAATACCAGCATATTATACGGTCCCACACGTCATAAAACTCCTCTCAGAAAAGGTGACCAAATCAATAGCAGATAGCACCCCCTTGGAAATTGAGAACGCTTCGAGTTCCTCCAGTTTCATTCGCAACGTAGAGAGTTACTTTGTTGCGTTCTTCGACCACTACCCAAAAGCGCACGTAATTTATTTGTCACTGTCAGCTAGCCTCATCGGCATAGGAGTGTATGCCGCGTACTTTGAGCGCTTGCCGCAAGAGTTTGGCGGGATCGGAAAGCGGTGCGCTTACTTCGATATTGCTTATGACCAAGTTTCACCCACCACGCTAGATGCCCTTAGCGAAGAATCGCCTTTCGTAGAACAGAGCGCTCCCAAGGCATCGAACTTCGCCGAATTGGGCCAATTGGTGCCACTGAGAGCGAACACCGAGAAACCAAAGGTGTTCCGTTCACGCGCCGTGGATGTCGTGTTCAAAGCGAGTTCTGTCATCGTCGTAGATGTTGAAGGCCAGCGCTTCGAGCTGCCACCAAGTGTTCTGCGTGCGATCACGTGGTGCGATGCCTGAGAGCGTTGACCAAACGCACCAGCATCATTATTAACACTTTCTGAATGGGTAACTAAAAGATACACATATTTTATATGTGTATTATATGTTTTGAATTATATCAGAGACTTAATGAAACACCGTCCCACCTTTTTGAACCGCTAGCGGCGGCTAAAGAGGCATGTGTCACGCCTGTCACGCCCTACCGGGGCGTCGCATCAAGAAACGGCAGACTTCTGCGATTTCCAGCCCTTCTAAGCGCCACGTCCCAAGTCGCGTTGTGACAAGTGTGACAAAGCGCTAAAGCGCTGTTTTCATTATGTTATTTGTCTCGGCGTGACATGTCAGGGAGCGCCGATGTCACGCTTTTTGACTGCACCGTGACATCGCCAAAAATATACTAACTATCTGATAATTATATAGATTTTCGCCAAATCGGTAGCTTTAGGACGCATTTGTCTCCCCTAGTGCCTGCCTTCCTCGTTAGAGGAGGCAGTCACGGGGGTCACAATGTCACGCCGTGTTCACTGTTGCAGAATCATCCGTGGCGACGACCCGGGCACACCCCCGTTTCTCGACTAGCGGGAGCTCTGATCGGTTTGCCAGCCCAACATTCTTGATACAAATGCGTGATGCAAACCTGGCTTGCATTTCCACCGCCCATCCCTCATACGCGTGTGGGAGTGAAACCGCGACACTGAGTGACATCTTAGGATTGGTACGCTGTCAGCTATGCTGGAACGTTTTCAGGGAGACTCTGGGAAATCCTTATTGGTTGAAGCAATTCGTACGCAGCGATTTCTCGAAGGAAGCGCCGAGTGTGCTGAGGCGCTTGCAGATTCCGCGACCATTCAAGAGTTTCAAAGTGGCTCTTTGCTGATCGAACAGGGGGCCGGAGATAACGACATTCTCCTAATAATCATGGGGTCTGTGTCCGTTCTAGTGAACGGGCGCCACGTCGCTGTGAGAAGTGCTGGTCAACACGTGGGGGAAATGGCCCTCATTGATCCTCGGTTCAAGCGGTCCGCTTCGGTAATCGCCAGGGAGGACTGTGTGGTCGCTCGCGTAAATGAAGCTGATTTCACTTCTGTTGCCCAAACTAATCCCCGCCTTTGGCGCGTTCTCGCGACTGAAATGGCAGAGCGCTTGCGGCAACGAAATGAGCTAGTTCGGCCCAAGAACGATAGGCCAGTCCTTTTTGTTGGTTGTGCAGCAGAAAGCTTGGCGATCGCTCGTGAAATCCAAGCCGGTCTCGAACACGACGATATGATAACTCGGCTGTGGTCCGAGCCGGGCGTATTTGGTGCTTCTAGCTATCCAATGGAGGCTTTAGAAAACCAAATCAATGAGGCGGACTTTGCCGCCCTCGTAGTCGGAGGAGAGGATGAGGTCACAAGTAGGGGAAGCACTTCAGAAGCGCCCCGCGACAATATAGTATTCGAACTCGGTCTGTTTATTGGCGGGCTTGGTCGCAATCGCGCATTTATGCTCCAGCCTCGCGGAGTTGATTTAAGAATTCCGTCAGACCTCCTTGGACTGACCCCGTTGACATATGAGGTTGTGAGTGCGGAGGACTTGGCTTCGTCACTGGGCCCTTCAATCAACTCAATTAGGAAATCTGTTCTGAGTTTAGGCCCTAGATAGAAGAATTCGTCATGGCACTAAAAAATGAGCTCATAAAAAAGGTACGAGAGACGTATCAAGAAGATTGGGAGACAAGGCGAGGCCAAGTCGTACCAAAGGATAGCGACTTAAAGCTGTCAAATGACGGGGTCTATCTTGACGCAACCATATTGTATGCAGATTTGGACGAATCGACGAATTTGGCTAGGAACTTCAAGAGGTGGTACGCTGCGGAACAATATAAGACATTCTTGTGGTGCGCGACAAAAGTCATTCGTGCGGAAGGAGGCGATGTTCGGTCTTTTGATGGGGACCGAGTAATGGGGATATTTCTCGGAAAAGCTAAGAACTCTTCTGCTGCGAGGGCAGGATTAAAAATCCATTGGGCTGTCAAAGAAATCATCGAGGTGGAGCGGAAGAAGCAATACCCAAACTCGAAATATAGAATGCGGCATGTGGTGGGAATTGACACATCAGAGGTACTGGTCTCAAGGTCGGGCATTAGGGGCAGTAATGATCTTGTGTGGGTTGGAAACGCACCGAATTACGCCGCAAAATTAAGCTCGATGGACGCAAGCTACCCAACATGGATCACATGGCGGGTGTATGATAAACTCAATAAAGCAGCCAAATACTCAGATGGTGATAACATGTGGCAAAAGCGATTTTGGACCAATATGAACAATATGAGGATATACCGCTCTAGTTATTCGTGGGCTATATCGTAGCCTAATCTCTCCGTCTCTCTCAAACGCAAGTGCAACAGCACCAATAGTCTATGATCCAAAGTCGGTCACAATCTCATTATTGACTTTCTTTTGGGCTCGTCTGACTGATGATGTCACGGAGGCTCGCCCCCGGATACGCGACCTGCTCAACGATTTCCCGTAGACCCGCCATGTCTACACCCTCAGGATTGTAGACCCGGAAAGTGAAGCCGCGTTCGTGACCGACAATTTGGGCTGCCCGGTCGCGATCCACCTGGGCCAGTTCGAGAGCCCGGACAAAGCACTTGCGGAAGCTGTGAAAGGTCACTCGCTCGCGCCCCACCCCTCTGTCCCGCCGAAAGGCCGGAAAGCGCTTAGCGAAAGTGTGGCCGCGTTTCTTGTCCGGGCCTCCCGGTGTCAGCCCAGCGAAGAGTGGTGCCTGCTCTCCGCCTCGCTGTCGGACCCCGGCCACATAGTCCAGCCAACCGGCCTCCAGCAGCACAGAGTGGACCGGCACGCGCCGGACACCTGCCTCTGACTTAGAGGCGGTAATATCGAAATAGGGAATGCCGTCCTGCTCGCGCACGTCCTCCACAGCCAACTCACATATCTCCCCCTGGCGCATTCCACTGTAGAGCGCAATGAGCATCACCCAAGGCCGCGCCGTCGCCAGCGTGTGCTTAGGCGGTTCTACATCGAACGTGAGGCCCTCGAACAGGCGACCCAACTCCCCGCTGGTAAAGGGCAGCCATCCGACTTCCGACTGCCGCCCTTCTGGCCGTGTCTGCTCAGCAAACGGATTCTCGCCATCGAAGAGCCCTCGCTTTCGTGCCCACTTGTAGAGGCCGGAGAGCGCGGCAGCGTGGCGGTTGAGGGTGCGGTTGGAGAGGCCGGTGCCCTCCGATGAGTAGCGCCGGAGCAATTCGGGGAGTGGCAGTCCTTTCGCCTTCGGAGAGCGTCCGTAGTCGCGGTGGAGCTTGGCGATGGTCTCCAGGAAGCCGGAAGCATCCTCGCGCGTTACCTCGTCCAGGCGGCTATCCTGCATGTAGTCGCCAAAGAGCCGATAGCTGGTCCGCATCTGCGCAACCGTCTGCGCTGTTGGCTTAGCGTTGGGGTCGCGTGTCCGCTCCTCCAGATAGCGCTCAGCGGCTTCCGAGAGCGAGGGCGCGGCGCCTAGATGTCTGCGCCTGGGCGCCTGGCCAGCCAGCGAGGGGGGCTCCCTGCCCTGCCGGTAAAGGGTCAAGGCTTCCACATTCGCATCCAGGATGGCCTTGCTCAGCGTCTCAATAGTCTCAGGCGTCTCCTCAGCCCCCACCTTCGCGATGATATCCTTTGCGCGCTGCTCGATAGGGGTGCCTGCGAAGAGGTAGAGCGGCTCGTCGTCATCCGCTCCCATGTCCACGTAGATGTCCCGCAAGCGTTCCAGATCATCGGACCCAGTGAAGTAGCGTTGCTCCGCTTCGCCATAGGCGCGGCGTAGCTCGGCATGGGCTGCCGCGTTGATCTCTTCCGATGTGATAGGGCGCTGTTCCGCCGCCCGTTCGATACGCGCTTTCAGTTCCGCAACAACGGGCCAGCGAAGTTGGCGCGCCTCTGGTAGCGACGATGTTCCAAGGTACTTCTCCAGTACCGCTTTGCCGAATTGGCGGCGAAGATCTTTAGGAACCGCGACCTGTACCAGCCACCGCCCGCGCCGCTGCTTGAGGTATCGTGTCTCCGTTGCCATTGGGCCGGAGAATGCACCCAGATCTGCACCTAGTCAATGCACCTAGAAATTCCCTCAGCTTTACAATTTCTCTTGTAAAATCAATTTGTTAATTTTTTGGCTGGGGCGCCAGGATTCGAACCTGGGATGGCGGGATCAAAACCCGCTGCCTTAACCACTTGGCCACGCCCCAACGCGGTCACCCGAGAGCTTAGCCTCCGGCGGCGCGGCGGGAAGATAGCGCCGGTGGTCCGCCGCCGCAATGCTCCAGGCACCCCTTCGGACCTTGGTTCACTGCGGCCGCTGACGTCGCGCCTCTCGGTCTGCGGCGACCTCGTCGAACGGCTTGGCGCCACCCTCGACAACAACCTTTCAGTGAAATCTAAAGCAGAATTAGACCTATTCGAGGTTGAATCCAGGCCCTCGAACCAGCGACCAACTGCAAAGCCCAGGATGATTTAAGGGCCTAAAATTCCAAGCGTATTTAACGATAAGGAAAGCTTTCCTCCTTAACCATTATGCCTGTCCGGAGGCACTTCCCCCGGGCGATGTGCTTGACGCGTAAGGGTGGCAATTAGCTCAAATGACCAACAGATCGAAGTCTGCAGCAAGCAAGGCCAAAGCGGCCGCGAAGAAGAAGGCTGGCGCCAAGGCGGCGCCGCGCACTGCTGCGCGCTCGAGCAAGACCAGGGCCGCCCTCAGCAAAAAACCGGTGGCCAAGAAAACCGCCGCGAAAAAGCCGGCGACCCGGAAGGCCACAGCGAAGAAGCCGGTAGCGAAGAAAGTGGCGGCGAAAAAGCCAGTTGCGAAGAAACCGGTTGCGAAGAAGGTTACAGCGAAGAAAGCGACAAGCGCCACGAAGGGCAGGACTTCGTCCACGCGCAGGACCACCAGTTCAGCCAAGCCGAAGACAGCCCAGAGCAAGCGAACAACCGGAAAGTCCACGGCGAGCAAAACCGCCGCAAAGACCAGTCCTGCGGTGCAAAAGGCGCCTGCGAAGACCGCCAAGTCCGTTGGCGCCAAGATTGCTCTTGCCGCCGCCAAGCGGAAGGCCGCCGCCCCCCGGCCGGACGATCTGCGTTTCTCCGAGAGCCCGCTGAACAAAATGACGGCGGAACCGGAACCGCAGTGCCAGCCTGAGAGCCCGGCTTCCACCGCCAACGGCGACTCCCCCTCCTATCCGCCGCGCTCCGCCAAAGCGATGGCGCTGGGCGTGCCGGAGCCAAAGAAGGGCAAAGCGGCGGCAAAGGACGACGGCGCGGCCGATCCGGCCATGCCCGAACCGAAACCCTATATCGACGAGCGGCTGACCAACTGGTCGACCGACCTGAATTGGAAGAACACGCCGGTCCCGCCATTGTCGACGGCTAAGAAAGCCCGTCAGAACAGCGCCGGCGGCTACCTCGTCAGCTTCATGGCTCTGGCGGCTCTGTTTGTTGTTCTGGTGTGGAGCAACGACTTCAAACAGCCGAACCGGAACCCGGGCGCCGATGTTGCGGAGACGACGCCGGCTCCGGGGCCCCAGGCCGGCGCCATGATCGAGCCCACCATGGGGCAAAGGGGCGAAACCGGGCCCAACGGCTTGCCGCCCCTCTTCGGACAGCCTCAAAAGGGCCAGCCTGGTCAAGACGGCAAGCTCGCGGGCGGACCGACTGACGACTCACGGATGCAGTCGTCCAGGACAACGTCCGACGACGCGGACAGGCATCCGCCGGTCGTGGCCTTCGCGCCGCCCGCCGCAGACCCTGCGCCCGTCCGGACCCGGAAAACCTACGAAATTTATCCCGGCGAGAAGCTTCACGTGCCTCAGGTCGCCGCCCGCGGCGACGGCAAGAGCGATGATATGAAGACCGACGCCAAAACCAGCACCATCAGCGTCGACGATCTCGCAGAGATCGAGACCTTGCTAGGGAAGCTGGCACTGGATCCCGGCCAGCCCGATGGCATCCTGGACGATCAATCCGAGGACGCGATTCGCCTCTATCAGGAAATGGCCGGGCTGCACGTCGACGGAACGGTCTCGCAAGACCTGCTCGCCGACCTTAGGGAAGTCGTCCGCCTCTACGAACAGTAGGAACCGTCGCGTCCTTCGCAAAGGTTCCATCGGGGCTCCTCACGGACTAAACCTGCCGGACAGGAGCCGCCTTCACCCACCATCCGGACTCCACCTCGCTAAGGCGCCGTGCAGCCCCCAAGGCTGCCTCACCTTCCGCGAAGAGGCCGTAGCAGGTCCCGCCGCTGCCCGACATGCGGGCCAACAGGCAGTCTTCGCTGGCCGCTAAAGCCCGCAGGACTTCGCCGATTGCGGGACAGACGCGCCGCGCCGCCGCCTCGAGATCATTGCCGCTGCACCGTAGCCATCGCGCCAAGTCCGTGAGGTCTCGTGGCGCCTGAAGCGCTTCATCCCGTCCGAAGTCTCCGGCGAAACTCTCGAAGACGGCCGCCGTCGAAACCGGCGCTCCGGGGTTTGCCAAGACCAGCCAAGCTTCGGGGAAACGAGCCAGGGGAGCCAATTCCTCGCCGATACCGCCCACCAGGCAAGGCACTCCCAAGAGACATACCGGGAGATCGGCACCCAAAGGCAAGGCGAGCCGCCGCAGCGCCTCGTCCGGGAGCTTCAGGCCCCAAAGATCCCTTAGGCCGAGGAGCGTCGCCGCGGCGTCCGCGGACCCGCCGCCGAGACCCGCGGCAACGGGCAGGTTCTTCTCAAGGGTCACCCGAAGGCCCGCGCGCGTTCCCGTCGCCTGTCTCAAGGCGTCCACGGCCTTCAGGACCAGATTCGGCGGGTGGGTCGACTCGCCTTGGGGCAAGAGGGCCGGGGCGAAGGGCCCCGTGATCTCCAAGGACGTCTCGTCAGGTGCCAGACCCGACGCGGCCTCAAGCGTCACCCGGTCACCAAGTGCGGCGAAAACCACCAGACTCTGCAGAAGATGATACCCTTCGGCAGTCCGCCCGGTAACGCGGAGCGTCAGATTGACCTTGGCCCAGGCATCGCGCTCCAGTCGCATCAACGGTCGTCCCGGGGTTTGGTCAGGCCTCGAATTCGGGGCTCGGGAATATCCTGTCAGGTGTCCTTGGGCTCGTCCGTCAGACCGCTGCGGATCTTGTCTTCGATCAGCTGTACCTGATCCTCCTCCGGATCGAGGTTGAGGGCACGCCGCCATTGGAAGCGGGCTTCCGTCTTGCGCCCGACCTTCCAGAAGGCATCGCCCAAGTGATCGTTGATCACGGGATCCTGGGGCCGCAGTTCGACGGCACGCTCAAGCTGTTCCGCGGCCTCCTCGTAACGGCCAAGGCGGTAGAACACCCAACCCAGGGAGTCGACGATGAAGCCGTCATTGGGGCGCAGCTCGACCGCGCGCACCAGCATCTCCTCCGCCCTTTCCAGGTTCTCTTTCTTCTCGACCCAGGAGTAGGCCAGATAATTCATGACGTAGGGCTGTTCCGGCTCCAACTCCAGGGACTTCAGGAAGTCCGGCTCCGCCCTGTCCCAGTCTCCCGAACGCTCGTAAGAGATACCGCGGAAATAGTAGAGAGACCAATGCTGCGGTTCTGCTTTGTCGATCCGGCTGATCGCATCGCTGTAGGCGCCAATCGCATCTTCAAAGCGCTCCGCAACGCGCAGCATGTTTCCTTTGCGATAGAGCGGCTCGTAATGACTTGGCCTCAGTTCTGCGAGGCGATCGAGCTCCACGATGGCTTCGTCCATCTGCTCCATCCGCTCCAGCTCTTCGGCGATGCGCAGCCTCACCATCCAGGAGAAGGAAGACTCCTGCGGAATTCGGCGATAGGCCGCGATGGCCTCCGTACCGCGGTCCTGGCTTTGCAACAGCTCTCCCAACAGCACCTGCGCCATCAGGAAATCCGGTTTGAGTTCCAAGGCCTGCTGAACGTGGACGAGCGCCAGATTGTCGGACCGTTCCTGCGATAGAAGGCTGGCAACGTTGAAAAGAACCTCCGCCATACCGTCCTTCGCGTCCTTGACGAGCGGCGTGGCGTCTCCTCCGGCACGCGCGCGGGCCAGCAGGGGTTCCACTAGGCTGGAATTCGGGTTCTGTTCCAGGAACTCCTCATAGATCTCTACCGCGCGCTGCGATTCGCCGGTGCGCTCATGAAAGTTTCCAGCGAGCCAGGCAAACCGCAAGGAGGCGGAACCCACCTGCGAGAGAGCCGTGTCGTAGCCCGTCCGGGCGTCCTCCTTGTGGCCGGCAACATCGCTCATCAGGGCGCTGTGCAGCCGGTGGAGCATCTCAAACCCGGTCAGCTCCTTCAGCCCGGAGACCCGCTCCAGCGCCGCATCGAAATCACCTTGGCCCAGCGCCGCCCAACCCCCCATCAGCGGCGACAGTAGGGAGCCGAGCCCCTTGTCGGGCATGCGCGCCAAGGCTTCCTGTGCCGTATCGAAGTCGTTTCGTTTGACCGCATGCACCGCGAGGACGAGGTTCGCCGCGCTGTCCTCCGGGTTCATGGCCACCAGGCGGCGCGCCAGGGAAACGGCCTCATCCTGGCGCCCATCGCCGGCAACCAGCAAGAAGGTAACGGACAGAATCTCGGGATTGTCTGGATCGCCATCGAGGGCGCGAATCATGTAGTCGGCGGCCACCGCCAGATCGCCCTGCCGACGCGCCGATAGGCCCGCCAGATAGGCACCATAGGGGGAGCGGATATTGGGAGGGGTGTCGCCCTGCGATGTATCTTCAGTCCCGTTGGACGCTGCCAATTGCAGCCAGTTTTCACCGTCGCCGCCCGCAGGCTCCGCCCCGCAAGCCGCCGGGACAATGCCCAAGAGCGCCAGTAATCCGAAGCTGCCAATCCGGTTTCGAAGGCTCCGCCGCAATTGCATTTTCGCCAACGGTTTCCTCCCAATTCGGCCAATGAAATCTGGGCGCGACTTTGCCGCAGCGGCCCAGCGGGCGCAATCCGCGATTCCCCGGATTGGGGCCCAGTCCGGAGAAGGCGGTATTACAGCTACCGAAGCGTTAAATTGAAGCAAACACGCCCGGAGACAAGCGCCTTCGACATCACATATTCGGGTAGTTCGGTCCGCCGCCGCCTTCCGGTGTCACCCAGTTGATGTTTTGGGTGGGATCCTTGATGTCGCAGGTCTTACAGTGCACGCAGTTCTGAGCGTTGATCTGCAGCCGGGGGGCCTCGTCCCCTTCCTGCACGATTTCATAGACCCCGGCCGGGCAGTAGCGCTGCTCCGGCGCATCGTATTTGGCCAGATTGACCTGAATTGGGACGCTGTCGTCCTTCAGGGTCAGATGAACCGGCTGATCTTCCTCGTGGTTTGTGTTGGAGATGAAGACAGACGACAAGCGGTCGAAGGTCACCACGCCATCCGGCTTCGGATAGGTGATCTTGGGCATCTGGTCCGCCGGTTTCAGGCTTTCGTGGTCGCGGTGGGTGTGATGCAGGGTCCAAGGTGCCTTACCCCCCAGGACTTTCAGATCGAGGCCCGAGTAGAGCATCCCGAGCTTCATGCCCCACTTGGCCGCCGCGGGCCGGATGTTGCGGGCCCGGTGAAGCTCCTCGTGCACCCAGGAATTGCGGAACTTTTCCGGATAGGCACGCAGCATGCCGTCGCCCGCCTCTTCCTTGCCCAGGGCCTCGGCGATGGCCTCCGCCGCCAGCATCCCGGTCTTCATCGCGGTATGGCTGCCCTTGATCTTCGGCACGTTGAGGAAGCCGGCCGAACAGCCGATCAGGGCGCCGCCCGGGAAGACGAGCTCCGGAATCGACTGCAAACCGCCTTCGTTCAGGGCGCGGGCGCCGTAGGATACGCGCTTGCCACCCTCAAGCATCGGGCGAATCGCGGGGTGGGTCTTGAAACGCTGCAGTTCCTCGAAGGGCGACAGGTGCGGGTTCTGATAGTCGAGGCCGACGACAAAGCCGATGTAAGCCTGGTTGTTCTCGAAATGATAAATGAACGAGCCGCCCCAGGTGCTGTTGTCCATCGGCCAGAACGCCGTGTGCATGACCAGACCTTCCCGGTGCTGGCTCGGATCGAGCTCCCAAAGCTCTTTCAAACCAATGCCGTAGGTCTGAGGATCGGAATTCTCGCGCAGGCCGAACCGTGCCTCCAGGGACTTGCTGAGGGACCCGCGACAGCCCTCGGCAAAGAGGGTGTACTTGGCCCGCAGTTCCATGCCTTGCGTGTAGGAGTCCTTCTGCCCGCCGTCCTTGCCGATCCCCATATCGCCGGTCGCGACGCCCATGACGCGGCCGTTGTCGTCATAGAGAACTTCGGCGGCGGCGAACCCGGGATAAATCTCGACGCCAAGCGCCTCCGCCTGTTCCCCCAGCCAGCGGCAGACATTCCCCAGAGAAACGATGTAGTTGCCATGGTTTTGGGTCTGTGGCGGCAGCATCCAAAGCGGAACACTCAGGCTGCCGGATTCCGAGAGAAGCAGAAACTTCTCGTCGGTCACCGGGGTATTGAGAGGCGCGCCCTTGTCCTTCCAGTCCGGAATCAGCTCGTCGAGGGCCCGTGGTTCCAGCACCGCGCCCGAAAAAATGTGGGCCCCGACTTCCGACCCCTTCTCAAGAACGCAGACCGAAATCTCCTGGCCCAGAGACTCGCTCAACTGACGCAGCTTGATCGACGCCGCCAGACCAGCCGGCCCGGCGCCCACGATCACCACGTCGTACTCCATGAATTCCCGTTCCATGAACGCCCTCTCCTATTTCGACCTGGCTTATTATCCGAGTCTTGCCGCGCATCCTTATCCAAGGACGACGGAGAGCACAAATCTCGCGCCGGTTCAGTGATCTGGCCCCCCAAATCGCGCTGTTTTGGCCTCATTCCGCCAAATCCGGTCCTTTTACTTAAAATTCACCCCAATGTGGAAAGATTCAATGGGTACAAGCCCTTGAATTTCCTCCGAATGCGGAGGCGTTCCGGGCCCTTTTGCTCCGATCCGATCCGCGTTTAGCGCGGCAGGACCGCAGATAACCGATAGAGGCGAGATATGGCAGCGGAAGCTCTTGCGGAAGAATTCGAGGAAGAAGAGGAAATCTTCCCCTCCGACCTCGACGAGGCGACTCATCGGGAGATGCTGCATCTCTACCGAGAATCCGCCGATACTGTCCGGTTCGCCAAGACGCAGCAGTGGAAGACCCTGGGCGCGACGATGCTGCTGTTCGCGGGCTTCATCGCGCTAGCCAAGATCGAAAGCTCCAACCTGGCCTTGGTCAAGACCATCACCTTCTCCAGCTTCGTCGTGTCGGCCTGTGCCCTCTATATGCTGACGCTATATCAGCTCTGGCAGAACACCGAGCGGGAGAAGATCCGGGCGGCAGCCAAGCACCTTTCCAGCCTGGCGCAGTCGGTCCGGGACCTAAAATCCCGCCGCGAGGCCAACGTCCATCGCTACACGATCCTGTTTTTCATGGCCGCAATGCTCTGCCTGGGGAACGCGCTGGTCGTCATCGTTCTCAAGCCGCTCTATTCCTGAGGCTGAATAGACCGATTGCATTGAGTCGATCAGTCAGCGCGGCGGACACGCACCGGCCGCGTTTCAGTTGTGGTTTCCGGATGCTAAGATCCGTGGATGTCCCGCAACAGCGCCTCCAATGACCCCCTTACACTCCTCGCCTGGCACGTCGATGCCGGCGCGGACGAGGCTGTCGAAGAGGCGCCGGTCAACCGCTACGCGCAGTCCCCAGCATCAAATCCCAGAGGCTCAGAGACCTCTGCCCAAGAGCCCGCAACGCCTGGACAGAACGAGCCCCGGCAAACGAGAGAGCAAGCCAAGACCCGCCGGCCCGCGGCCCCGCCGCCAGCAGCGCGAAACAGCCCACCGCGCCCCCCGGCCGGCGGCCTGACCTCGTCAAAGGACAACATCGCCTCCGCGCGCGCGCTGGCACAGAAAGCCGAAACGATCGACGAAATCCGGCAAGCTCTGGAGGGCTTCGACGGCTGCCCCTTGAAGGCCACGGCCATGAACCTCTGCCTCTCGGACGGCAATCCCAACGCGCGCATCATGATTATCGGGGAAGCGCCCGGCGCCGACGAGGACCGGCTTGGAAAGCCCTTCGTCGGCCGGGCCGGCAAGCTGCTGGATCGAATGCTGGCGGGGATCGGACTGGACCGGGAAGACGCCTACATCACCAACCTGTTGTTCTGGCGTCCGCCGGGCAACCGCAACCCCACGCCAGCCGAGGTCGCCAGTTGCCAGCCTTTCCTGGAACGCCAGATCGAGCTGATCGGGCCCGATGTTCTTCTTCTCGTCGGTGGCGTGTCGGCAAAAACCCTGTTGAACACGTCCCAGGGAATTCTGCGCCTCCGCGGCAAATGGGCGACCTACCAGCACCCCGGGCTGCCTGCCCCGATTCCGGCCCTTCCCACCCTGCATCCGGCCTATCTTCTGCGACAGCCCGCGCAGAAGCGCGAAGCCTGGCGCGACCTGCTGGCGCTCAGGCATGCCCTCGAAACACGGGAGTTTCCCGGGGTTAACCAATAACTCACTGATTTATTGATACAATCTTGCCGCAACTTGGCCACGTTGCGAGGGATACTTCCCTTGTCTAAGCTGTTGGCACAACGGGGGCAAAAGCTTTGGGAATGCACTACGGGTGGCGTCTGGCCCGGCTGGGCTTTCTGTTTGCAGGGATCCTGACCTGCAGCGCGTCCTATGCGCTGGAGGGTCAACCCGGCAGCACGCCTGCACAAGCCGCTCCTCAAACTCCCTACTCCCAGACTCAATACGGGCAACCCGGCCCGTTGAACCCGAACGTGCTGACGCCCGGCACCCGGCCCGCCGCCCCGCAGTCCAGCGGCCCCCAGCTCACCGCCCCGCAGCCCACCGTCGTCATCTCCTCCGCGACGCGGCCCGTCCTGGAGACCTTCAACGGCCTGCCGGCGGTCCTCTCGTCCAAGGATGCGCAGCTCTACCGCGAAATCTTCGCCCTGCAGCACAAAGGAAAGTGGAAAACGGCGGACAAGCTGATCAAGCAGTTGGAGAATCGGCGGCTGATGGGGCACGTCCTCTATCAGCGTTACATGCACCCCACGGCATACCGCTCGAAGTACAAGGAGCTGAAAGCCTGGATGGATTCCTATGCCGACCATCCCGGTGCCTCGACGATCTATAAGCTGGCGCTCAAGCGCCGCCCCAAGAACTACAAGTATCCGCGCCGCCCGGAAAACCCCTCCGCCCGGTTGGTCACGACGCAGCCGCGGCTGAGCTACAACTACAAGAGCAGCGAAAAGAGGACACGCGGAGAGCGGCGGCGCGTTGCCAAATACAAGCGCCAGATCCGCCGCGACGTTCTGCGCACGCGCCTGACCAAGACCGAGCGCTTCCTGGAGACCAAGGATGTGCGACGCCTGTTCGACCAGGTGGAGATCGACGAGGGATACGGTAAGGTCGCCGCAGCGTGGTTCTACTACGGCAAGCCGAAAAAGGCCTTCCAACTGGCGGACAGGTCGGCACGGCGCTCCGGGCAGCAAATCCCCATCGTGCACTGGACGGCCGGTCTGGCCGCTTGGCGCCTGGGCCGCATTGAAGACGCGGCGTATCATTTCGGAAGCCTCGCCGCCTCGAACCGCGCGTCGCCCTGGAATGTCGCGGCAGGTGCCTATTGGGCCGCCCGCGCGCATCTTAAACTGCAGAACCCCTCTGAAATGAGCCGTTGGCTGCGGGTTGCGTCCGCGCATCCCCGGACCTTCTATGGCCTGCTCGGGCGCCGCGCGCTGGGCATGAAGATCGAGTTCGCCTTCCACCAGCACGTCTTCAAGCAGGAGATGGTGGACCGTATCGAGGCCGATCCCGCCGGCAGCCGCGCCTTGGCGTTGCTCCAAGTGGGGCAGCGCAATCTGGCGCAAAAGGAACTGGTGCGTGTGGCAGGCTGGGGCGACAGCAACATGGCCGAAGCGCTGCTGGTGGTGGCAGAGCGCGGCGGTATGCCGCATCTCGCCTTCCGCATCGGCAACCGCTTGGCCTTTCAACAGACGGCTCAACACGGTGCAAACCTGAACAGCAGCCTTGATGCGGCGCTCTATCCGATCCCGCCGTGGCAGCCGAAGAACGGCTTCAAGGTGGACCGCGCCCTAATCTACGCGTTGATGCGTCAGGAATCGAACTTCAACCCGCAGGCCAAGAGCCCGGACGGCGCCCGCGGCCTGATGCAGTTGATGCCGAGGACCGCCAGCTACGTCTCTCCGCGGGAACGCTACCGCGGCCGCAAACGCAACAAGCTGTTCGAACCCGGCCTGAACATGGAGCTGGGCCAGCGCTATGTCGCCTATCTGCTGCGGCACACCCGGGTGCAGGGCGATCTGTTCCGCTTGACCACCGCATATAACGGCGGCCCTGGGAACCTGGGTAAGTGGGAACGGCGGGTCAACGCCATGGACGACCCCTTGCTGTTCATCGAGAGCCTGCCGTCGCGGGAAACGCGCCTTTTCATCGAGCGCGTGCTCTCGAACCTCTGGATTTACCGTCACCGACTGGGTCAACCGGCGCCGTCTCTGGAGAGGCTTGCGGCGGGCGGCTGGCCGCAGTATCAGGCTTTGGATCGTGCCAGAGCCGAGGTGGCGTTGAATGTCCAGAATTGACGAGTCGAAACCCTTTCTGCCCATAAACATTGCCGTCCTGACAATCTCCGACAGCCGGACGCCCGAAACCGATACCTCGGGCGATAAGCTGCAGACGATGATCACGGATGACGGCCACAAGGTCGTGGTCAGGGACATCGTTTCCGATGACAAGCCGGTAATCGCCGCACGGTTGCGCACCCTGATCGCGGACCCGGACGTCGATGTGGTGATCAGCACCGGCGGGACCGGTGTAACCGGCCGCGATACGACGCCGGAGGCCTTTCGCGAGGTCTTCGAAAAGGAGATCGAAGGGTTCGGCGAACTGTTCCGCTGGGTCAGCTATCAGAAGGTCGGGACATCGACCGTGCAAAGCCGGGCCATCGGCGGCGTCGCCGGCGGTACCTATCTCTTCGCGTTGCCCGGTTCGCCCGGCGCCTGCAAGGACGGCTGGATGGAGATCCTGCGATTCCAGCTCGACTCCCGTCACCGGCCCTGTAACTTCGTGGAACTGATGCCGCGGCTGGAAGAACACCTCAAATAGGTTTCTTTTTCCAGGCTCTCAAATCGGCGCCGGTGTCGATGTCCTCCAGCGTTTCCAGATAGGCGATTCTGGGCGCCGAACCTACGGGACCGCGCAGTCCTGAAACTGTATCCTGCAGTGTCGTCGCGCTGGACCACCTGACATCCGCGAAAGGCAAATGAAGCGACGGCCGGCGGCGCGCGCCGATCAGCCAATAGCCGCCATCTTGCGCGGGACCGAACACCCAGTCGTTGCTGCCGAGTGCCCGAAAGGCTTGCGCGATATGACGGGAGTGAATTCCGGGGATGTCCGAACCGACGATGACAACGGGCCCCGGCGGCAACTCGCGAAGCTGCCGCCCCATACGCTGCCCGAGATCGCCGGTTCCTTGCGGCAGAACCGCGCCGCGAAATCCGCGAAACCCGCAATGCGAACTTCCTTGCGGGTCGGGTGTCAGGACCAGCCAGAGCCGCCAGCGCGAATCACGGCCCAAGCGCCGCAGCAAGCCTTCCGTCGTCTCGCGATAGAACCGCAGGGCCGCCAGCGCCCCGACATCACGCGCCAGGCGGCGCTTCAGGCTTCCGAGGCGCGGCAGCCGCGCCATGACCACGAGATGATTCTGGATGGTCATCTCCCTGCACCTAGCCATATAGCCGGCGCAGGATGCGCGGCGAAAACCCGAGATAATAGAGCCCAAGCAACACGAGGTTGCGCAGCGGGCGCCGCAGCCATCCCCCATCGCGATAGCGGCGCGCCGATGTAATCGCCTCTCCATCGAAATGCGTAATGCGATGACGACCGATTCGCCGGATCAGATCGACGTCTTCCATGAGATCGATCGACCGGTATCCACCCAGCCGTTCATAGAGATCGCGGGAAATCAAAAGACCCTGGTCCCCGTAGGGCAGCCCCAGAACGCGGCCGCGCCAGCGGGCCAAGCGTTCGATGCGCCGCGCCCCGGGATGGGGGTCGTCAAAGGCGAGGCGAAAGACCGCCACCCTGTCCTGAGAATTGGGCTGGGCCATGAAGTGTTTCACCTCCCGCATCCAGCCCGGTGCCAACTGCGTATCCGCATGCAGAAACAGAAACCAGGAGCCGCCCGCAACCCGCGCCCCTTCCGCCAATTGCCGGCCCCTGCCTTTCTCCACCGAAATGACGGTTGCTCCCGCCGCTGTCGCGACCTCCCGCGTTGTGTCCCGGGACCCGCCGTCCACGACGATCGCCTCGATCTCCAATTCACCCTCCTCACGGAGCCTTAAGCACTCGAGAGTAGGCTTCAGGATCTTCCCGGCTTCCAGCGCAGGCACAATGATAGATAGTTTGATTCTAAGCATTTACGCGCACCAAGGAAGGAATACAGTTGACCGGAAGACAGCCTGTGTTATCGCCTGACGCGAAATGACAGCAATGGCAACAAAGATAAGAACAGGGCCAAATCTAAAGGCACTCCATACTGGGCTCGTGACTCTCCCGGAGTTCGCGTCGGTTACGCTCGAGGAACTCGTGCCCATGAACGTCAAGGGGCTGGCGCACGATCACGTCTCCATTGCGGGCTATGGCGCTCTGCTGCGCGTTCCGAAACAAAGCCAGTTCGGCCTTTCGGCCCTCGACAATCTGACATATCAGACCGCCTGTTTCGAGCGTGTGGCGCGGGCCCATCGCTCCCCCCGGCCGTTGGGGGTGATTCTTCCCAACGAGGATATCCCGCTGGGGGCGATCGTAGCCGACCAAATCGAAGGCCGCCCGCCACGCCTGCCCCTGGATCTACCGGCCCTGGCGGACACCATGGCGCGAATCCATGCCTTGCCATTGCCCCCCGCCAAACAACGGCCGCCGCTCGCTGACCACCACGATCCCCTTGCCGGCATTCTGAGGGAAATCGAGCAGCAAGCCCGCTTTCTGGAGGAAACGCACCTGGGCCCGGCCAGCCGCCGCGAGATCGATGCCGAGCTGAACTGGGCCATGGAGTTTCCAACCCTGGAAGCCTGCCTCTTGCCGCCGCAGCTCCAGACCCTTGTCCTGACGGACACGCATCCCGGCAATTTCCTGATCGACGCCGACGATCACGCCATCATCGTGGACCTGGAGAAGGCGCTTTACGGTTCGCCCGGTATCGACCTCGCCCATGCCTCCGTCTACTCCTCGACGACCTGGGATCCTGACACCTGGGCCGACCTGACCCACGAGCAGGTCGCCGATTTCTATCGTCATTATCTCGGCATTCTGGCCATGGCCGGTAATTCAAGGGTGGCTGAAGCCCTTAGGCCCTGGCTCCTGCCGATGCGGCGCCTCCTGTTCCTGCGCGCCATCACTTGGTGCGTAAAGTGGAAGGCGCTGCAAGGCCACAGCCGCAAGTCCGGCAAGCAGTCGCTGGACAACACGGAGGACTGGTCCGCCGAGAATTCCGATCCGGCGCTGATCGAGCATGTCGCCGGCCGGGTGAAGGAGTATCTCTCCCCGACAACGCTCGAGCGGATGCGCGAGGAGTGGATGAGTCCCGATTCTCCGCTGCACGACCTCTAACTTTTCCAGACTCGCGATTTAGGGCACTTCGACGCTGTCCGGAGGGGGTTTTCCTTCCGGACAAAGCCGCATGTTCTTGATATGTTCACGACTCTTGATTACAGTCAGGAGTATGGATCAAAACAAGAACATCACCTTGAAAAAGGGCCGCGGTGCCGTCACAAACGCCACGGGACGTTATGAGCGCTTGAAACGGGAGAGTTTCGACGATGGCTGGGGCAGCGTCGAAACCCGAACGCTGGAGCCGCTCCGGACCGAAATCAGCCGCGACAGTTCCAGATCCGTCATAGCGCGCAATACCTCCCCCGACATTCCCTTTGACCAGTCCGTCAACCCCTACCGGGGGTGCGAACACGGCTGCGTCTACTGCTTCGCGCGCCCGAGCCACGCCTGGCTGGGGCTTTCTGCCGGGCTCGACTTCGAGACGAAGCTGACCGTCAAGCCGGACGCGGCCGAATGCCTGGAGAGAGAGCTGGCGAAGCCCTCGTACCGCCCGAAGACGCTGGCGCTTGGAACCAATACCGACCCCTATCAGCCCGTTGAAAGGCATATGAAAGTGACGCGCGGCATCCTTCAGGTTCTGCGCCGCGCGCGACATCCCGTGACCATTGTCACGAAATCCAACCTGATACTGCGGGACCTGGACATCCTTGAGGAGATGGCCCTCCAGCGGCTGGCCAGCGTCATGATTTCCGTCACCACGCTGGACCGGACGCTGGCGAGAAAGATGGAGCCGAGAGCTCCGACGCCTGAGCGGCGCATCCAAGCCATAACAGGCCTCTCCGCCGCCGGCGTTCCGACAGGCGTTCTGGCGGCACCAATGATCCCGGCGCTCAACGACGCGGAGTTGGAAACCATCCTGGAGCGGTGCAGCGAAGCGGGGGCGGGCTGCGCGGGCTATGTCCTCTTGCGGCTGCCGCTCGAGATCAAGGACCTGTTCGAGGAATGGCTGGACGCCCACTTTCCCGACCGCAAGACCCACATCCTCAACCTCGTTCGGCAAACCAGGGGCGGGCGCCTCTATGACTCGGCCTGGGGCCTGCGGCAGAAGGGGACGGGCGTCTACGCGGACCTGCTGAAGAAGCGGTTCTCCAGCGCCTGTAAGCGGCTGGGGCTCAATCGAAACCGTTGGGATCTCGACACGACGGCCTTCCGGCCCCCGGACGGCAACCGCGACCAGCTTAAGCTCTTCTAATTCGGCCTGACTGGCGGCTCGCGCTGGACCCGAATCCCCGTTCCCGTGCAAGATCGGACACAATGGAACAGCACGGGGGAGACATAACGGGCTTGGCGATCGTCGCGCTGGCGGCCCTGCTTTTCGGACTGGCGATGCGCAAATTCCGGCAGCCCGCCATTGTCGGCTACATCTTCGCCGGCGCCGCCCTCGGTCCCTCTGGCCTGGGCCTCGTCGTCAACCGTTCCAACGTCCAGACCTTGGCGGAGCTCGGGGTCATCATGCTGCTGTTCATCATCGGCATGGAAATGTCGTTGAAGGGCATCCGGGAAACGTGGCGCGTCGCGGTGCTGACCACGCTGCTGCAAATTGTGGTCGGAATGCTCTGCATGTCCGGATTGGGCTTGCTGCTCGATTGGCCGCCCGCCTTGACGGTGACGCTGGGATTCGTCGTCGCCCTCTCCTCCACCGCCGTTGCCATCAAGATGCTGGAGGAAATCGGCGAACGACACTCGCGGGTCGGGCAAATCACTATCGGCATTCTGATCGCCCAAGACCTGGCGGTCGTTCCCATGATGCTGATTGTCAGTTCGTTTCGCGGGGAAGACGCAACGATCGGTTTTGACGCCCTCTTCAAGGTCGCGTTGTCCATCACGTTCCTGGTTCTGCTGATCGTCTACCTGAGTCGCCGCGAGCAACTGCGCCTGCCTTTCATCCGCGGCATCAGCGGCTCATCCGATCTAATGCCCATCGCGGGAATGGTCTGCTGTTTCGGGGCCGCGGCCCTGTCGGGATTGCTCGGCCTGTCTGCCGCCTACGGCGCCTTCCTTGCCGGGCTGGTGATCGGCAACTCCAGCAGCCGCTTGGCGATGATCCGCCACACCGGGCCGGTGCAGGCCATTCTCTTGATGATCTTCTTCCTCTCCATCGGGCTTCTGATGGATCTCGGCTACATTTGGGACAACCTGCTGACGGTGATCGTTATCGTCGCCTTCGTTGCGCTGTTCAAGACGGCCTTGAACATTGCCGTCATTCGGGCGCTGGGAGAGACCTGGCCGCGCGCCTTCCTCTCCGGGGCCCTGCTGGCACAGCTCGGCGAATTCTCCTTCATCCTGGCCGCACTCGGGCTTTCGATTGGCGCGGTCGATTGGGAAAACCATCGCCTGCTGGTCGCGGTGACCGTGATCTCCCTGGCGTTCAGTCCGATCTGGCTGGAAGTCGCCCGACGGCTGCACCGGGTCGCATTGCTCGGCATCACCTCCGGCAGCGAGACCGTTCGCCTGACACTCGGGCCAGAGTGGTCCAGAATGCGCTCCAAGGTCGGCGATCAGAGTCAAATGCTGTCGATGGCTTCGGGCGCCACACGATGGGTCGGCGACATCATGCCGAAGCGGCGTAACAAAGATCACTTTCCGGACAGCGGTCCCGGAGAGTAATCGCATGCCGGACTTCTCTTTGGAACACGCGCACGCGCCCTTTGCCGAGGCCCGCATCGTTGGACTCGACGAAGTGGGGCGCGGCCCCTGGGCCGGACCGGTCGTCGCGGCAGCCGCCTGGCTGGACCCGGAACGAGTACCGCGCGGCCTTCTCACGCGCCTTGATGACTCCAAGAAACTGACGAAGAAAACGCGGGAAGCTCTTTACAAAGCGCTGACGGAGTCAGCGACCGTAGCGATCGGCGAAGCCGGTGTCGCAGAAATCGATGCGACGAATATTCTGGCCGCAAGCCTGCTTGCCATGCGCCGCGCCGTCGATGCGCTTCCTTTCCAACCGGACTTCGCACTGGTCGACGGCAACCGCTTGCCGTCCCTTCCCTGCCAAGCACAGGCGGTGGTCAAGGGCGACAGCCGCAGTCTTTCCATTGCCGCGGCCTCAATCGTCGCCAAGGTGACGCGGGACCGATACATGGCGGAACTGGCTGCGCAACACCCCGGCTATGGCTGGGAACGCAACCAAGGTTACGGAACGCGAGAACATAGAGAAGGGCTGGATAGACTGGGAATCACCGTCCATCATCGACGCTCCTTTCGCCCAATCCATGAACGCCTTTCCTTAAGCGCTTGAGTCTGTTCACACAAAGAAGTTGACGCCGAGTCCCCCTTGACTCAGGATGCCCGCTTTCGCGCCCGGCAGCATCTCAGCTGTCCGAAGCGCGTCAGGGGTTCGTTCGGTGAGAGTCCGAAAGATAAAGGTCGTAACGACAGGGGGACCATCGGCATGAAGGTCGATGTCATTAAGGTCGGAGACTGTATCGAGAACATGGAAGCCTTGCCCGAAGGCTCCATCGACATGATCTTTGCCGACCCGCCGTACAACCTGCAACTCGAAGGCGACCTGGTGCGCCCCAACAACTCGGTGGTCGATGCCGTAAACGACCACTGGGACCAATTCGACAGCTTCCAGGCTTATGACGACTTTACCCGGCGTTGGCTGCGGGCCGCGCGGCGCATCCTGAAAGACAACGGGACGATCTGGGTCATCGGCAGCTACCACAACATCTTCCGCGTCGGCACGGCGCTGCAGGACTTGCAGTACTGGATTCTGAACGACGTCATCTGGCGCAAGACCAACCCCATGCCGAACTTCCGGGGCCGCCGCTTCACCAATGCGCATGAGACGTTGATCTGGGCCTCCAAGGACAAGGACGCGCGCTATACCTTCAACTACGAGGCCATGAAGGCGCTCAACGACGACCTGCAGATGCGCAGCGACTGGCTGATCCCCATCTGCAACGGAGGCGAGCGGCTCAAGAACGACAAGGGAGAAAAGGCGCATCCGACGCAGAAGCCGGAAGCGTTGCTGTATCGCGCGATTCTCTCTGCGACGAAACCGGGCGAAGTCGTGCTCGATCCTTTTTTCGGCAGCGGCACCACCGGTGCGGTCGCCCGCAAGCTAGGCCGTCACTATATCGGGCTGGAGCGGGAAGCGGAATACGCAAAGGTCGCACGCAAACGCCTGGAGAAAATCCGCCCTATCGCCGACCTGGATCTCGTCGACACGCCGCGCAAGCGCGAGCAGCCGCGCGTGCCCTTTGGCTGGCTGGTCGAACGCGGCCTGCTGGAGCCGGGCACACAACTTTACGGTCCCAAGAAACGATGGCAGGCCAAGGTCCGCGCCGACGGCACCCTGATCACCAGCGATTTCAAAGGCTCCATCCACCAGGTCGGCGCCCACGTGCAGGGCGCCCCGGCCTGTAACGGCTGGCAGTTCTGGCACATCAATGTCGAAGGCAGTCTCGTCCCCATCGACATACTGCGGCAAAAACTGCGGGCGACGCTATCCTAGAAACCTAACTTCCACTTGCTTCCAGGCCATGGCGGACCACCTTTTGCATCACGCTGGGCAAGGCCTGACTGCCGAGCTTGTCCAGCACGACCCAGCGCCCGTCTTCGATGGTAAAGCCGTTGTCGGCGCGTCCGGCCCACACTGTCACCTCGAAATGGAAATGGGTAAAGGTGTGGCGGACCATTCCGTCCAATTGACGCCAGTCCGTCGACAGTGGCGCCTGGCCCAGAGTCTCGCCCTCCGACCAGGGGGCTTCCCGCCAGTCCGTCGAAGGCACCTCCATCATACCGCCCAGCAATCCCTTTTCGGCGCGGCGGCGCAGCAGAATCGCACCGTCGTCACGCGTGACAAAGAAAGCGACCGCGCGGCGTGTCGGCTTCTCGCGTTTCGGGGTTTTGCGGGGCAGCTCCGCCGCCACCCCCGAAGCGTAAGCGCTGCAATCCTCGCTCAACGGACAGAGAAGGCACTTCGGGGACTTCGGTAAACAGATGGTTGCACCAAGGTCCATCATGGCCTGCGCATAATCGCCCGGCCGTTTGTCCGGCGTGACCGTTTCCGCCAAGCGACGCAACTCCGGCTTCGACTCGGGCATGGGGGCCGTGACTTCGAACAGGCGGGAGACGACGCGCTCGACATTGCCGTCGACCACGGTCGCCTTGCGGTCGAACGCGATCGCGGCGACGGCCGCTGCCGTGTAGGGGCCGATCCCGGGAAGCGCCCTCAGTTCTTCTTCCTTGTCCGGAAAGCGCCCACTCAGGTTTTCGGCGACGTGGCGGGCGCACTTGTGCAGATTGCGGGCCCGCGCGTAGTAGCCGAGTCCCGCCCAGGCCGCCAAGACGTCGTCCAGATCCGCCGCGGCGAGGTCCTGAACCTTGGGCCAGCGATCGAGAAAGGCTTCAAAATAGGGGCGTACGGCAACGACCGTCGTCTGCTGCAGCATGATCTCGCTGAGCCAGACACGATAGGGGTCCGCAACCAAGCCACTGCCCGGCGGAACGCGCCAGGGCAAGCTGCGCGCCTGTCTGTCGTACCATTTCAAGAGTGGTGCCGCGATTGCCGGCCTATCGCTCTTCCGCTTCACACAAGACTCCTCGGCATTGGCCGGACCCTTCTATAATCTATAATCGCGGCGGGCCAATCGGGAAGCCCTCTCGCCCACCCCTTCGCAGACAGGTACCGCCAAAGCGCGATCATGGACCGGAAACCCTCGAAAGAGCGCTGGAAAAAGGCGAGCCACGGCTTGCGGGCCCTGGCGGCCAGCCTGCCGGAAGCCAACGCGAAGGTGTTCCGGCGCCAGGGCCTTGGCACGGGCACTCTGGCGCGCGAGTGGCGCGCCATCGTCGGACCGGGCCTTGCCGACTGCTGCCGACCCGGGCGGCTGACCTTTCCGCGGACCACGGAACGGCGCAACGGAACCCTGACGCTGCGCGTCGAACCGGCTTTCGCGACGGAGCTGCAGCATCTGGAACCCTTGATGATCGAGCGCATCAACAGCTTCTTCGGCTACGGCGCGGTCGGCCGGCTTCGCCTGCAGCAGGCTCCGCTCGAGCGCCTGGCCCCCCGCAGGACGGCAGCACGCCGGAAGTTATCCCCAGACGAACTACGCGAGATGGAACAGCGGCTCGACGGCGTTGCGGACCCCGACATGCGGGCCGCCCTGGAGCGCCTGACACGCAGCCACCGGGGACGCGCGAAGTCTTAGTCTCGCGCGGGAATTGCACCAAAACGTGATGATTTGCGGCTTTATCGCAGCTCGCAACGCTGCCTTACTGACGCCAAATTAGGGCGATTATCTGCCCGGGCTCGAGCAGGCGTCCGGAAGGCTTGAGGAATCCGCCAAGCCGCACTAGCATACACAACATCTGGTAGGTGAATGATGGAAAGACGGAAAATACTGACAGGATCGGTCGCGGTTGCGGGTTTGTCCGCGGCTGCAAGCCTTCTCGGCGCCCCTACGGTGAGCGCTGCCGGAGCGGCGCGGCCCCAACTCGCCCAGTCCTTCAAGACCTACGAAGACGACCGCAGCCTCGGCATGGCGAACGCACCGATCACCATCGTCGAGTTCGCGTCCCTCACCTGCCCCCACTGCGCCACCTTTCATGCCGAGACCTTTCCGCAGTTGAAGGACTCCTGGATCGCCGACGGCCGGGCGCGGATGGTGTTCCGTCACTACCCGCTGGACGCTCTGGCGCTGCGTGCCTCCGCTGTGTCGGAGTGCTTCGACGGCGACCGCTTCTTCGGGTTCATCGACCTGCTTTTCAAGACTCAAGCGCAATGGTCTCGCTCTGACGATCCGCTCAATGCACTGCGCGGATTGTCCCGCCAAGCCGGCATGAGCGACGAGACTTTCGATTCCTGCGTCAACGATGAGGCCACCCTGGACCGCATCCTGCAAAAGGTGGTAGACGCTCGCAACGATCACCAAATCCAGTCCACCCCAAGCTTTGTGATCAACGGCCGCAAGGTCGAGGGGGCGCGCAGCTTCGACGAACTGCAAGACGTGCTGGAGGCGGTACCCACAAACAGCTAGGGGCCGGGCGCCGCCCGGGCAAACGGCCTGTGATGAAGAGGTCAGACCTTCATTGGTGCAATTCACCAAGCTTCGCCTGAGCGGTTTCAAGTCCTTCGTTGATCCGACCGACGTCTTCATTGAAGGCGGCGTCACCGGAATCGTCGGCCCGAACGGCTGCGGCAAATCGAATCTTGTGGAAGCCCTGCGCTGGGCCATGGGCGAAAACTCGGCCAAGCGGATGCGCGGCTCGGAAATGGACGATGTGATCTTTGCCGGGTCCGCGTCCCGCCCGGCACGCAACTTCGCCGACGTGACGCTGGCGCTGGACAATTCGGACCGTACTGCCCCGGCGATGTTCAACGAGTTCGACCAGTTGGAAGTCGTCCGCCAGATCACGCGGGGCCAGGGCTCGACCTATCGCGTCAACGGCAAAGAAGTGCGGGCGCGCGATGTGCAGTTGCTCTTCGCCGACGCCGCCAGCGGCGCGCACTCGCCGGCGCTGGTCAGTCAGGGCCGAATCGGGGCCATCGTCAACGCCAAGCCGACGGACCGGCGGGCGCTGCTCGAGGAAGCCGCGGGCATCATGGGCCTGCACTCGCGGCGCCACGAGGCCGAGTTGCGGCTCCGAGCGGCGGAAACCAACCTTGAGCGCCTGGACGATGTCATTTCGACCCTGGAGACCCAGCACCAGGGTCTGAAGAAGCAGGCCCGACAAGCCACGCGGTACCGCAATATCAACGATCAGGTCCGCAAGCTGGAAGCCATCATCCTCCATCTGGAGGCGGAGGCAGCCAGAGCGACACTCGCGGAAGCGCAGGAGGCCTTGCGGGAAGCGGAGCGCCTGGTGGCCGAGCAAACCGAAGCCGCCGCGGCGACCGCCACGCAACAGTCGGAAGCAGCCGCGCAACTGCCTGATCTGCGCCAGGAAGAGGCCGAGGCGGCGGCCGCGCTGCAACGCCTTCTGGTGGACCGGGACAACCTGCGGCGCGACGAGGAACGCGCCGCCGCCGAGTTGGAGCAGGCGGAGCAGCGCCGCGCGCAGTTCGAGGGCGACAAGCAGCGTGCCGAGACCAACGCCACGGATGCGCGCGAAGCCCTGGCGCGCCTGGAGGAAGAGCGGGAAAGACTGTCGCGCGAGGCGGAAGGCGAAAGTGATGCCCGGGAAACCGTGGACGCGCGCCTGCGGGAAGCGACCGAGGCGGTCACCGCCCGTGAGCATGAGCTTTCGGAGCTGACGCAGCGGGTCGCCACCGACGAAGCCCGCGCCGGGTCCCTGGAAAAACGCATTCGCGAACTCATGCAGCGGCAGGAACGCCTGCGCGCTCAGCTGGAGGACAACCGGCGGCAGAAGGGCGACGTGCAGGCCGAGACTGCCCAGGACGAAGAGCTTCAAGCCACGGCCGCGCAGCTCAGTCTGGCTGAAGCCACCCTGGAGTCGAGCCTTACTGCGGCCGAGCAGGCGGCCGCCAAGCTCACGGAGCTTCAGGAGAGCGAAGCAAAGGCACGCAGCGCGCTGCAGGAGGCCACCTCCAAGCGCGCGAAGCTGGAAGCGGAAGCCCAGGCCCTGGCCGCGGTGCTGCAGGTCGGCGAACCCGATATCTGGCCGCCCCTGGTCGATTCTGTCTCCGTGAACACGGGCTATGAGACGGCACTGGGCGCCGCCTTGGGGGACGACCTCTCGGCGTCTTCCGACGAGGCGGCGCCGGTTCACTGGGAGACCTTGCCGCCCTTCACGGCTCCCGCCGCATTGCCGGCGGGCGCGACACCGCTTAACAGCCTGGTCAAGGCACCGGAGGCCCTGGCACGCCGGTTGTCTCAGATCGGCGTCGTCGCCGACGTGGCCAGCGGCACCCGACTGCAAAAG